>OFFQ01000039.1_pt1 | contig 115862 bp, 96 predicted proteins | sample 1521411 | NCBI WGS metagenome assembly OFFQ01 (sample SAMEA3504110, study PRJEB24116) | mouse gut metagenome | biome: mouse gut; feature: mouse-associated habitat; material: faeces | place: Denmark | collected 2011 | reverse complement strand
CCGCCTGCCACAGAGAGGCGGCGGCTTGCCGCGTCATAGACATTGCTGCAGCTCACTATGCGTCCGGCGGCAGTCTTCAAGGAGACGGTGGACTCGTCGAGGGTAAGCCCTGCGGGCAGTGTGTCCTCGATGATGGCGTCGAAGACCATGGAGCCGGCAGTGCCATTGGCAAGCGTGAGCGTGTAGAGGATCCTGTCGCCCACATAGGTCTCCCCCGAGGAAGTAGTGAGGTTTTGCGCAGTCTTCACCAGCTGGACCTCGCCGTCTTCAGGATCGACGATCTCGCTCACAGGGATCTCGTGGCGCGCCGGGAGGGTAGCCAGGCCTTCGCTGGCCAGGAAGGCCTCCAGGCCACCCGCAGGCGCGAAGCTCTTGCCGATGGTGGGCTGCTCGCCGTCCACGTCGTAGGCGCTGGGCTTGTAGCCATGGCCCCAAGCATGGTCGACGATGGTCTTGCCGGCCGCCTTGGGGCCAACCGTAGCGTCGTAGACCAGGCGCACCGAGGTCCCCGCGGGCATATGGCCTGAATGCACGCCGATGGTGCGGCTCGTGGCGTTATATGCCTCATCGGCCACAGGGAAGGTGAGGTAGTCATCCTGCGAGGGCTGGGGATTCTCGGCATCTTGGACGTCCAGAGAGGCAGCCTCATCTTCTGCAGCCAGAGCCAAAGGAGCCTGGCGCAATGCCTGGACTTGGTCTTCCTCTGCTGCCGAGAAGGTCTCGACACCGCTCATGGGAGCTGCCAGGCGCAGACGGAAGGTTGAGGGCGTCTGGATATTGGGAACCTCTACATGGATGGAGCCGGGAACCACCTCGAGCCCTTCGGGCACCAGGTTGCGCAGCACCGTGTCATAGAGCTGTGTGTGATCCTGGGTATTGGTGAAGGTGGCGGTGTAGCGGATGGTGTCGCCCACCATGGTATGGGAGATATCGCGAGTGAGGTTCTCTCCGGTAAGGTCCATGGCGAGACCTTCATCGGCAGGGTCGGCAGGAATGATGCCCGACTCAGTGCCCGTAGGCGCGGGGTCCGAAGGCTTGGGCGCGGGAGTGCCGCCATCAGGGAAGTTGTCCCAATCGGTGTCCTTCCAAGGATCGTAATCAGGATCTGTGGGGTCGTCGCCGGGCTTGGGGTCTGGCACGAAGGGGTCGCCGGGCTTAGGCCTAGGCTTGGGATTGTCGGGATTGTCCGGGTTGTCTGGGTTATCCGGATTGTCAGGGTTATCCGGGTTGTCAGGGTTATCCGGGTTGTCGGGATCCGGATCTGGATGCTCCTCTTTCCAACGGTCGCTGGGGGTTTGGCCGGTGCTATAGGCCACATTGGTGCCCTGGGTGCCTTGGGCGTCAGGGGTTACCCGGCACTTGAAGGTCAAGGTCACCTGCTCGCCGCCGTAAAGGTCGTCCACGTAGAGGGCGATGACGCGCGACTTCTCGCTGTAGACGCTGTCGCTCACCTCTTGGGTGGCGCCGTCGACGCCCGTGAGCTTGAGGGTGCCGGGAATGAGCTCCAAGCCTTGAGGCAGAGGGTCGCAGATGGCCGGCGAATACCAGGCGGTGTCTTTGCCCCGGTTGCTCAGGGTGATGGCGTAGGCGATCTCGTCCCCCACCATGGCATGCTTGGCCTCAGGATGGGTGAGGTTCTCAGCAGTCTTTTCCACCGTGACGTCAGGCTTGGCATCGGGATCGTCAGGATCGGGGTCCATCACAGGATCCTTGGGGATGATGGGCAGCGGCGGGACGACGCCGGGATCTGTGGGATTGGGATCATAGCTGGGGTTATCGGGATTGTTGGGGTCATCGGGATCGTCTGGGTTGTCAGGGTCTCCCTCTGCGCCGTCGCCTATGACCAAGATGTCTTTGGGATCCTTGGGGTCGAGAGGTGTGGGATCTTTGGGAGTCTCACCAGGGGCTGGATTCTCTTTGACGCCGTAGGTGCCCTCGCCACCAGGACCAGGTTCGATATCCTTGGGTTCGTCGGGGTTTTGCGGACGGTTGGCGGTGCCGGACGCCAGCTTGGCTTTGAAGCGCATGGTTACCGACTGGCCACCGTACACGGTGCCCACGGAACTGGTGACCTTGGAGGCTGCCTTGTCGAAGATGTACTGGCCGTCTCCTGAGCCTTCCTCTGCCGCCAGCGCATCCCAATCGAAATCGCTCCATTTGAAGCCCGCATTGGCAGCAGCTGCATAGAACTCATCGGTGCCCAGACGAGTGGAGACGTCGGGAGTAGCGTAATTGTCGGTAATGCTCACGCTGTCTTCGATCAGCTCCAAGCGAGGATCCATGGTGTCCAAGAGCTTGGCGGTTTGCCAGGCAGAACCTTTGACCAGGTTGAGACCGGTGACCAGATACTCGATCTCGTCGCCGGGACGCGCAGGCTCGCCAGGATGGGTGAGGTTGTTGGTGACCAGGCGAATTTGCACCTGGGGCTTTAAGGACTCGTCAGGGATGACACGGACGTCCAAGATGACCTTGGTGCCGGTGTAGAGCGCATTGGGCGCCTGCTCCATAACGATGCGGGTGGTGCCGCAGCTGTTGACCTTGATGTTCACTTTGCCTGATGCGTCGAGCACATTGCCTTCGCTGTCTGCCACAAGCTCGGCCACTGCGCCATTGGCGGTGCTGCAGGTCATAGGCATGGATGAGGTGGACTCGAACGTGAGGCCCAGGGTCTTAGACGAGTACTCGCTGTAGCGCAAGGTCACCGATTTGTGGACCACCTTGGTGCCCTTGTCATCGGGATTGTCCGGGTTGTCGGGGTTGTCAGGATCGTCGGGATCAGGATCGACGTCTTCGATGTCGACGTTGGGGTCCTTGTCGGGATCAGGCTTGACGTCGGTGGTGGGAGGCACCGGCACGATGAAGGTGTCGTCTTCCTTGGCGTTGTCGGGGTTTTTGTCGACGCCCTGGATGTAGTTCTTGTCGGCCTTGTACTCGATGTTCACCTTGTGCTCGCCGCCCTTGGAGGCGTCTTCGAGAGCCTTGAGCAGAGCGTCGTTGTTGGTGGGATCGAAGTAGTAGGTCACCTGTGTGGCGTGACGGGTCTCGGTGCCGCCGGTGGTGGAGGTCACGGAGAGGTCGGGGTTGGCGATAGTCGAGCCTTTGGAGGCCTCCACCGCTTCTTTGGTGAGCGCAATAGGCTTACCCACCTCTTTTCCGTCAATAGAGACCTGGAAGGAGCCGGTGGGTGCAGCGCAAGTGAGAGCCGTGGTATTGGCGCTGCGAATGTTGAACTGGAGCTTCAGGCGGTTGCCGGCCATACCGGCGTCGGCGTTCTCCTGGGTGATGGGGGTCCAGGTGCCGTCGTCGGCCAGATTACCCCACTCAGGGGCGGCTTCCATGGTAAGGACGGCGGGCACGGCGTTGATGGTCGCCACACCCTTGGCCTGATGGCCCCAGTAGCTGGCAGCGTAGCTGGGGTCTTTGGCGTACTGGTAGGAAGTCATGGTCACTTGGAAGCGGCCAGTATCGGCAGGCAGCGTGGCACTGCCCTCTTCGGACTCACTGCCGGTGGGCACCCATTCACCCGCCTCATTTTGAGCGAGCATCTGATACTTGAACTTGACTTCTTCTGGCTGGTTGAGCGTCTCTTTGACAACGCTGTTACCTACAGTGCGCTCGATATTGATGGGATGCGTGGCATCCACGGTGAGGGCTGGGAAGGGCAGTCCATCATAGTCCTTCTCCAACGTCTTGGCGTAGTCTGAAGGGAAGTCGAACTCGATGTAGCGCTTCACTGTCTGAGTAGCATCGGAAGCCGAGGGCTTGGCTATGAAGAGGGGGTCGATTTTCTTCACAGTGCCGTCGGCCTGCCGCACAGACATCTCGATACGTACTTCTTTTTCTGCATTGGGCTTGGCTACCCATTCGGGAAGCCAGAGATAGAGCTTACCGTTTTCAAACTCGGTGGGAGCTCCGTAATGGGCATCCTCGCCGCCGATGAACAGCTTGAAGTCTTCTAGCTTCTCGTTGCTGAGCTTCTCTGAGGAGGTGGAAAGATCCACCGTGAGCATAAAGACTTTGTCGGTGGCAGGCAAAGAGCCGCCAAGAGCGGTGACATCGCTCCACGAGGCCACGTCCTGGGTGTTGAAGGCTGTATCTCCCACGCCAGTAAATTTGCTCTTATTGCTCACATAGACCGAGCCGCCAGTGACGATGGTGTAGCCACCGGATCCGCCGATATCGAACTTGTCGGTATAGGAGGAGGGATGCAAGGTGCCACCGGTGATGCGTATGATGCACTGGTTTGCGTTGGTGCCGCAAGCGCCACCAAAAGCGTTGCCGTGGGCATAACCCTGGGAGGTAAGATAGCCAGCGTTGATGTAGATGTTGCCGCACTTCGAGTTTCCGCTGCCAGCCACAGCGCCAGTCTGAGCCGAACCTCCAGAGCCGCTGGACCAACCTGCACCCACTCCCGCGCCGTGGTAAGAGCCATAAGCGGCCACACGCGCTCCGTTGAACCACATATTGGTGGCGCCACCTGCCGCACCGGCGCCGATGCCCGTGCCGGAGCTCCAACTCTGGTTGGCATTGGTGCCGCCATTGTTGGCATGGCCGCCTGCGGAATAGGCGGTGATGGTGCCGCCGTCAAAGATCATGTTACCGGCGTTCTCGTTACTGCCAGAACCAATGGCGCCGCTCCCATAGCCGCCTTTGACGACCAAAGAGCCGGGGTTGGAGCTGGCGAGACGGGTGACCGGATCGCCTTTGGTCACCGAGGTGCCATTGTCCAAGGTTGCAGTGGTGTCTACCACGCCATTGAGAACCTCCACGTGGGTGGAGCCGCTCCAGTTGGCTACCGAGTCGTCGATGTAGAGGGTCGATCCCGCGCCGCAGTGGATGCCAGCACAATATTGACCAAGGTTCGCTGTGAGGTTGTTCGCGGTGCCGTCGGCCAAAAAGAGCTTGAGAGTGGTGCCGCTGCCCATGAGATTGATGGGCGAGCTGTTGGTGTTGGACGTGATGGTGACGCCGGCAAGGGTGATGTTGGCCGATGCGCCCTGCTTGATCTGCACAGTACCGTTGGTCAGGGTGCCCTTGAACGTCAACGGCGTTGAGGTGTTGACCACAACGGTGGCGCCGCTGACGGTATAGTCGGTACCGGCCACGCCGCCGGAAATAACCATGCTCCCCACTGTGGTGTCGGCTGCTCGAGCCGCTGCCTTCGCAGGCTGTGAGGCAGCTTCAACACCCGGTTGAGGAGCCTCTTGCTTGAGATCTCCCTCAGCTTGAGAAGGCGCCTCCTTCGACACCTCGAGATCAGCAGCTGGGGATTCGGGCTTCTCGGCAGCCGAACCGTCAAGTTGCGCCGCTTGATCGTCTGAGACCTGTTGGTCGAGAGCAGACTCATCCTGAACCGCGATTAGCTCAGAATCTATGCCCTCCCCCACGACGGATTGCGCAATGGCTTCCAGGCAACCTGCTGGCAGCGTCATCTGCACTGTCAGTAAGAGCGAAAGCAGGAAGGCGAAGGCGCGTTTCTTAGATATGTGGCCTTTCATGACTCCCACCTCTCGAACAGATGCGCCACGCCGAGTCGAGTGAGCGTTGGCGCACTTTATCACGTATTAGTGAATATACGCCCCTATATTCTATTTTCAATGTACTTTTAGGTATGTAAAAGGGTGCCTATTTTTCAGAAATCAATAGGCTGTTATGCAACCTATTACCAGGTTGTTTGCGATAGCAGTAGATATGAAGTCTAGAAATGACTATTGATATTCATATCTGTTTATTTATTACTTGCGTTGATGCTTAGTATGTATTTTTATTCCTGAAACTCGCAGGCGATCCTTGGGGGATGCCTGCTTCGGTAACGGCTGGCAATCTGTGCTAGTTGGCAGTGGAGGCTGCCAGTCTGTGCAGGATGGCAGCAACAATTTGATGTCCTTCTGCCACAAACACCAATTTGGCGCTGGGGTTTTACAAACCCCAGCGCCAATTTACCTAGATTGGAAGGCTGTAAGACTCCATGGTCTTCCATTCTATGCTGGTTGGCAGAGATACCTGCCAACCTGTACTACTTGGCAGAGCCCCTGAGCTCCAAGAACAGTTACCGCTTTCCCGCAGCAAATAAGTTCGCAGATCTGGCTTCCCCTGGGAAGCCAGATCTGCGGGCGGAGTAACAGTGCTTGAGAGGGTATCCGGCAAGACCCTTCTGTGCTGTTGGGCTTTTGCGAGATTTGCGGGTTTTGCCCAATAACATCGGGGGGATGAAGTCGGATTTTCCGCAACACCCCCGTTGTTGCCAGGGTAGCTAGTACGCAATACGAACGGCCACCCAGACAATACGGGGCAGCCAGTAGGCCGTGGACTCGCAAGCAGCGGCCGCCCCAGATGGCGCGAGGCAGCCAGCCAGCAGCGAGGTACCCGGTAAGCTACCCCAGATTAACGGTCCAGCCCAGCGGCTACCTCTCTGGCGCACAGGAGGCCGTCGGCGATGGCGCTCACCACCAGCGAGGCGCCAGAGCGGGTGTTGCCCGCCACATACACGGGAGTCGAGAAGCCCGGTGCGTCAGGGGTGCGCAGGGCGCGATGGTTTTGAGGCGCCGTGGCGGGTAGCGTGCGCTGCTCCTGCACGGCCACGCCAAAGGCTTCCAAGAGCTCCGGAGCAGGGCCGGTGAAACCCATGGCGATAAGCACTAGCTGGGCAGGGATTTCTTCTTCAGAACCCTCGATGCGCACCGGGGTGCCGCCAGACCAGTCCAGATGGGCGAAGCGCAAGGATTGCACCGCCCCGGTTTCGTCACCCAGAAGCTCCAGGGTATCGGCGCCAAAGGTGCGCGGATCTTCGCCCTCCACCTGAATGGCTTCCTGCTGGCCGTAGTCCACCTTGAGCTCGATGGGCCACTCGGGCCAAGGGTTGGAGGGCAGACGATGCTCAGGCGGCTGGGGCATGAATTCTAGCTGCCTCACCGAGCGCGCGCCTTGGCGCAACGCGGTAGCCACGCAGTCGGTGCCGGTGTCTCCGCCGCCTATGACCACCACGTCCTTGCCCTCGGCGCTGATGGCTGGGTCATAGGCCGCACGATCCCCTCCGGCTCCCTCCACTGCCTTGGTGGACGCAGTGAGGTAGTCCACGGCCAATACCACGCCATCCAACTGGGCGCCGGGCACCCTCAAGCGCCGAGGCTCCCCTGCCCCTGCTGCAAGCACCACGGCGTCGAAATCGCCGCACAGCCGAGAAACGCTCTCCTCTGCGGCTGCGTCATAGTCGAGCTCGAACGCTATCCCCTGGTCGCGCATCCACTGGATGCGGCGCTCCACCACATCCTTGGGCAGCTTCATGGCAGGGATGCCGTAGCGCAGAAGGCCGCCGGCTGCGTCGGACTTCTCGAAGACACGCACCGCAAAGCCCCGACGGCGAAGCTCCCAGGCAACGGCCAAGCCAGAAGGCCCAGAGCCCACCACCGCCACAGAAGTCGGAGCCTCCCCAGAGGTGGCGGCCCCAGAGGCTGCGGGTTTATCGGCAGCCGAGAAGAGCGGAGCCGGGCCGCCTGAAGCCCATTCGTGGTCGGAGATGGCGCGCTCGTCGTCTTTGATGGTGGTGGCTCCGCGATCGCGGCCCAGGTTGCAGGCCGCCTCGCAGAGGGCCGGGCACACCCGTCCGGTAAACTCCGGGAAGGGGTTGGTGATGCGCATGCGGGCAGCCGCCTGGTCCCAGAGGCCGCGCCAGACAAGATCGTTCCACTCGGGGATGAGGTTGTACAGCGGACAGCCACTCGTCCTGGCGCCTCCAAAGGAGGCGCCGGTCTGGCAAAAGGCCACGCCGCAGTTCATGCAGCGGCAGGCTTGAAAGCGCTGTTCCTCGTCGGGAAGCGGAAGCGCGATGTCGCCAAAGTCTTTCAGGCGCTCCGCCACTGGCCGCTCGCTGTGGGTGGTGCGGTCGAACTCTAAGAAGCCGCCAACTTTTCCCATGGTCTACCTCCCCATGCGCATGGCGTCGAAGGCCATGGTCTCGGCCTCGGAGCGGGTTGCGCCCTCGGCCATCGCCGAATCCATCAGTGCCGTCACTCGCGCATAGTCGCGAGGGAGCACCTTTTTGAACTTGGGCCCTAGCACCTCGAAGCGATAGAGCAGCTTGATGCCCAAGGGGCTCAGGGTATGCCCCACGTGCTCCTGAATAAGCTCGCGAATGATGGCCAGGTCCTTCTCGTCTGCCGGAAGCACGTCTACCAGCTCGTGGTTCACCCGGCCGTCCAAGGTGTTCAACTCGTCGAACACATAGGCCACGCCTCCGCTCATGCCCGCGGCGAAGTTCACGCCCACCTCGCCCAGGATAAGGGCGACGCCGCCGGTCATATATTCGCAGCCGTGGTTTCCCACTCCCTCGCACACCAGCGTGGCTCCAGAGTTTCTCACGCCAAAGCGCTGGCCAGCCAACCCGTTGATGAAGCCTTTGCCCGCCGTGGCGCCGTAGAAGGCCACGTTGCCGATGGACAGGTTCTCGTTGAACTTGTAGGTGGCCTTGGAGCTGGGATGCACCGCCAAAATGCCTCCCGACAAACCCTTGCCAAAGTAGTCGTTGGCGTCGCCGGTGATAGTGAGGCTTACGCCTGCAGGCAAGAACGCGCCAAAAGACTGGCCGCCGGAGCCGGTGCACTGGATCTTGATGGTGTCGTCTGGCAGCCCCTCGGGATGCTGGGCGGTCACTGCCGCGCCCAGCATGGTGCCCACGCAGCGGTTGACGTTGGCCAGGTCTGCGTGGAAGGCGATGGGCTCCAAGTGCTGGCGGGCCGCCGCGGTATAGGGGATGAAGAGCGTGGCATCCAGCGTCTTTTCCAGCGCCAGGTCAAAGGCCATCTCATCCAGGAAGCGGCGGCCGGCGGCCCCCGGGATATCCAGGCCGTAGGCGTTGGCGCCGTTGGCAAGCACTGCAGAGAGATCCAGCGTGGAGGCCTTCCAGCCGCCGGCTTCTTCCAGCTGCACCAGGCACTCGGGATGGCCCACCATCTCGTCCACTGTCCTAAAGCCCAGGTCTGCCATGAGGTGGCGCAGCTCCTGAGCCACAAACATCATGAAGTTCACCACGTGGTCTGGGCTTGCGGCAAACTGGCAGCGCAGGCTCTTGTTTTGGGTGGCGATGCCCGCCGGACAGGTGTCCTTTTGGCAGTCGCGCTGCATGAGGCAGCCCATGGCGATGAGGGGCATGGTGGCAAAGCCAAACTCCTCGGCCCCCAGAAGGGCAGCGATAGCCACGTCGCGGCCGCACATGAGCTTGCCGTCGGCCTCCATGACCACGCGGGAGCGCAGGCCGTTTTGCAGCAGCGTTTGCTGGGCCTCTGCCAGTCCCAACTCCAGAGGTAAGCCGGCATGGTAGATGGAATCGCGAGGTGCGGCGCCGGTGCCGCCGTTGGATCCGGAGATGAGAATCTTGTCGGCACCGCCCTTGGCCACACCGGTGGCAATGGTGCCTACGCCGGCTTCTGCCACCAGCTTCACCGAGACGCGCGCGCCCGGATTGGCGTTCTTGAGATCGAAGATGAGCTCGGCCAGGTCCTCGATAGAGTAGATGTCGTGGTGGGGCGGCGGGCTGATGAGGCCCACGCCCGGGGTGGAGCGGCGCACCTCGGCGATCCAGGGATAGACCTTCTTGCCGGGCAGGTGGCCGCCCTCGCCGGGCTTGGCGCCTTGGGCCATCTTGATTTGGATCTCCGTGGCGCTGCCCAGATAGCGGCTGGTGACGCCGAAGCGTCCCGAGGCCACCTGCTTGATGGCGCTCTTGGCGGTGTCGCCGGGCTTCCACCAGGGGGCGCTGCCGGGAGCCAACGGCGTCTCGCGGGCAGGGTCCTCGCCGCCCTCGCCGGTGTTAGACCGGCCGCCCAGGCGATTCATGGCGATGGCCAGGCACTCGTGAGCCTCTTTGGAGATGGAGCCGTAGCTCATGGCGCCGGTGTTGAAGCGGCGGCAAATGCTCGCGGCGCTCTCCACCTCTTCCAGCGGCACAGGACCAGAGGGCAACGGCTTGAAGCCCAAAAGGTCGCGCAGCATCATGGGGCGGCCGGCCCTGTGCACATGGGCCACGTACTCGTCCCAGAGCTCCCGGCTGTTCTCGCGGCAGGCCCGCTGCAACAGATAGATGGTCTGGGGGTCGATGAGGTGCTCTTCTCCCGCAAAGACGCCGTTGAAAGGGCGCCACTTGGTCATGCCTGAGCTAGGCAGCTGCTCAGGCGAAGGACTTTGGGCGATGAGCTTGGCTTCGTGGAAGCGTTCGGAAAGCTCGCGCTGGATGTCGTCGAAGGTGAGGCCACCCACGCGCGAGGGGGTATCGGTGAAGCAGCGGTCCACCACTTCGGGCGCCAGGCCCACTGCTTCGAAAATCTGCGCGGCATGGTAGCCCTGCATGGTGGAGATGCCCATCTTGGACATGATGGACACGATGCCCGCCGTGACCGCCTTGTCGAAGTTCTGGATGCCCAGCTCCGCCGAGACCGCCAGCTCCCCGGTAGCCGCCAGGTGCCGGATGGCGTCATGGGCGCCCCAGGGGTGGATCCCCGATGCCGAGAAGCCCACCAGCGCCGCAAAGTCATGGGCGCACAGGGCATCCCCGGTGTCCACCACGATGTCGGCCTTCATGCGCAGGCCGCGCCGCATGAGGTGGTGGTGCACTGCGCCCAGCGCCAACAGCGAAGGCACCGGGATCTCGTCCGCGCCTGCCCGATCGCTCAAAATAATGATGTTGACGTCCTGGGCTATGGCCTCCTCCGCCTCTTGGCAGAGACGGTCCAAGGCCGCCTCTAAAGCCCCCGCAGGAGCGCCTGCGGCTATGGTGCACGCAAACGTACGTGCCGAGAAACCCGTGCGATCCAAGCTGGAGAGCTTTGCGAAGTCCTCTTCGCTCAAGATGGGCCCATCCAGTGCGATGAGGCGGCAGTTATCGCGGGCGTCCTCCAGGAAGTTGCCGTGGTTTCCCAGGTAGAGCGAAGTGGAAGTCACCAGACTCTCGCGCAGCGCATCGATGGGGGGATTGGTGACCTGGGCAAAGAGCTGGTAGAAGTAGTCGTAGAAAGGCCGGGGCTTGTCAGAGAGGCAGGCGAGAGGAATATCGAAGCCCATGGAAGCCAGCGGCACCTTGGCCTGTTCTGCCATAGGACGCAGCGCCTCATCCACATCATCGTAGCTATGGCCCAGCTGAGCCATAGCAAAGGCAAAGGGTGCGCCATCGAAGGGTGCGGGTTTCTCGGCAGCTTGAGAATCTTCTGGCACTGCCAGGTCTTCCAGGGTGAGGGTCTCGTCTCCAATCCAGCGGCGGAAGGGCTTTTGAGCCGCCAGATCGTTGCGGATCTCGTCGTTCCAGAGGACGCGGCCTTCGTCGGGCTGCACCAGCAGCATCTCGCCAGGACCCAAGCAGCCGGCCTCCAGGATGTCTGCGGGGTCGATGTCTAAGGTGCCTACCTCGCTGGAAAGCAGCAGGCGCTGGTCGTGGGTGATGTAGTAGCGGGCTGGGCGAAGGCCGTTGCGGTCCAGCGAGGCGCCCAGGGTGCGGCCGTCTGAGTAGGCGATGGCGGCCGGGCCGTCCCAGGGCTCCATAAGCATGGACTGATACTGGTCGAAGGCGCGGCGCTCAGAGGTGAGGTGCTTGTTCTTGTCCCAGGGCTCGGGGATGAGCAGGGAGGCGGCGCGGCTCATAGAACGGCCGTTCATCACCAAGAACTCCAGCACGTTGTCCAAAATGGCCGAGTCCGAGCCCTCTCGGTTGATCACCGGCAACACGTCTTCGAGCCTGTCGCCCAGCACCGGCGAATAGAGCTCGGGCTCACGGGCGCGCAGGGCGTTGACGTTGCCCTTGAGGGTGTTGATCTCGCCGTTGTGGATGATGTAGCGGTTGGGGTGCGCCCGCTCCCAGCTGGGGGTGGTGTTGGTGGAATAGCGGGAGTGCACCAGGCAGAGGGCGCTTTCTACTGCGGCATCGTTGAGGTCGGTGAAGAAGCGGCGCATCTGGGTGGCCAGCAGCATGCCCTTGTACACGATGGTCCTGGCGCTCATGGAGCACACATAAAAGATGCGGCCTTTGAGGGCGTGGGTCTTCTCGGCGGTCTTCTCGATGGTGCGACGACACACGTAGAGGGCGCGCTCGAAATCGTCGCCCGCAAGCACAGACTCAGGGCGCCCAATGAAGGCCTGGTAGATGGTGGGCATGGTGTCGCGCGCCGAAGCCCCCAGGTCATGGGCGTCCACCGGCACCTTGCGCCAAAAGAGCAGCGGCAGACCGTGAGCCGCGCAACCCTCCTCGAAAATGCGGATGGCCGCTTGAACCCCAAAATCGTCCTGGGGGAAGAAGAGCATGGCCACGCCATAGTCGCCCTCGTCGGGCAGCAGACAGCCCTCTTTTTGAGCCTCTTTGCGGAAGAACCTATGCGGCACCTGCATGAGGATGCCCGCGCCGTCGCCGCAGGAGCGCTCCAAGCCCACGCCGCCACGATGCTCCAGATTTACCAGTACCGATAAGGCATCGTCTACCATCTGGTGGCTCTTCTTGCCCTTGAGATGCGCCAGGGCGCCGATGCCGCAGGCATCGTGCTCGAACTGCGGCGACCAGAGGGTGCGTGGCTGCTCAGCTTGTGTCATAAGAACTCCCTCGACTGCTCCATCTATGGAAGGGGCAGAGCGCCCAAGCGATACAGCTCAATAGCCGTCGGTTGCGCCTGGACACACGTGTCCCATGGGCTCTTAAGGGCAAGCCTAGAAGGCTAATTTAGCGGTCTTGTTTCGAGCTGCAGGCTGTTACCAAGTGGTGATGTAACTGTGAGAAGCCCAAAATGTGTGCGGAGGGTCTGGTGCGGCTGCCATTTGCCGTCTGGTGGAGCGCCCCTCGCAGTCCCACGCCGATTGCTGCATTACAGTCGTGTGCCGCTTGCCATGCTTGCTGCGGTTGCTGCGCTTACAGTCTTGGTGCGCTTGCTGCACCCACAGTCTCGAGGCGCTTGCTACTAAGTACTTTTTGGCCCCAAAATGACCCGATTGCCACCCGAAAGTACTTACTTAAAAGGAAAACCCCAGGTCATAGAAGATCGCTACTAAGTAGAAGTACTTAGTAGCGCGCGGCCAGTAGCGCGAGTACGCCCATACGCAAGAGTGCTAAGTGGCGCACACACCCAGATGGCAGGTAATTCCGCTCACAAGACAGCCAGCCAGCAACGCCTAGTGCAGCGCCGTCAAAAAGGTGACCAGGCCAAAGAAGATGCCTGGGCTGTTGGCCGCCACCAGCGCCCAGTCGCGGTCCCGCTTGCAGTAGCCGTAGACCGCCCAAATGGTGCAGGCCACAAAGGCCACAAAGGGTTGCACCGGCGAGCCATAATCGCCCGCCAGGTTGTTGGTGATCTGCGGGATGTAGGAGACATACATCATCACGGCCAGCACCGTGGCGATGGCAGCCAGCACACGGATCCAAGGCTTCTCGGGCAGCTGGGCGCAGATCTCAGGCTCTGTCGCCAAACCATTAGCTTCCGCAGGCCCTGTCGCAGCCGCGCGAGACTGGCTTGCCTCATCCTGCCGGCTCGCCACTCCCTGCAACGCCACATCCTGCATTTTTTTCTTCTGCGTATCCTGCGCCATGGGGAGCGCCCCTTCTCATTGACTGGGCCCACCCCAAAGCGCACGTCGCCCGCGCTAGTGCAGCGCCGTCAAAAAGGCGATGCAGCCCAAGATGATGCCCGGAACATTGGCCACAATGATAGGGGTATCCCGCGGCGTTTCCAAAAACCCGTAGGCGGTCCAAAAGATGCAGTTCACCATGGCCACAAAGGGCTGAATGGGCGAGCCGTAGTTTCCCGCCAGATTATTGGAGATCTGAGCGATATAAGACACATACATAAGTACCGATAAACCCGAGGCAATGCGACCTAGGATTTTCACGGCGCGGGCACGGCGTTGGGTAGCGGACGAATTGGAACTCTCCATTATCAGACCTCCGGTTTCTCTCCAGTTTGAATAATATGCAGCAGCGCTTCCTCGTCGAGCACCGGCACTCCCAGCGACTGGGCTTTGGTGAGCTTGGAACCCGCTTTGGCGCCTGCCACCAGGTAGCTGGTCTTTTTGGAGACGCTGCCAGACACCTTGGCGCCCCAGGCCTTCAAGGCCTCTCCGGCTTCTTCGCGGGTAAGGGAGTCCAGCGATCCGGTGAGCACAAAGGTGAGGCCTGCCAGAGTTTGAGGTAGCTTGGGAGTGGCGGGGGCTTCGTCGGTTAGGCGCAGGCCTGCAGCCTCTAGGCGGTGCAGCACCTCCAAGTTCTCGGGGATGGAGAAGAACTCCGCGATGGTAGAGGCCACCACTGGCCCTACGCCGTCCACTGCGGCCAGCTGTTCCTCTGTGGCGCTCGCCAGCACCTGCAAGCTGGGGAAGGCGGCAGTAAGCGCATCGGCTACCGAGGAACCCACGTGTTGGATTCCCAGACCAAAGATCACGCGCGAGAAGGGACGGTCTTTGGACTTCTCGATCTGGTCCATAAGCTTTTTTGCCGTCTTCACACCCACCAAGATGGGGTCGCCCGCCTGATGGGTCTTGGTGGTGGTTTGGTAGGTGCGACCGGTAGGCAAGGCGGCGATCTTCTCGGCATCGAGATTGTCGTAGATGTCTGCCACGTCGCGCAGATAACCGGCGGCCACCAGGCGTCCGATCATCTCGGGACCCATGCCGTCGATGTCCATGGCCTTGCGGCTCTGCCAGTGCTCCAAGCGCTCCAAGGACTGGGCGGGACAGTCGATGGAGATGCAGCGGTAGGCCACTTCGCCCTCCTCGTGCACTACAGGGCTTCCGCAAGAGGGGCAGAGAGCAGGCATGTGGAAGGGCGCCGAGTCTGAGGGGCGCTTGGCAAGGACAGGACCCACGACCTCGGGGATTACGTCGCCAGCCTTGTGCACGATGATGGTGTCGCCCACGCGCACGTTGCGTCGCTCTATCTCGTCCATGTTGTGGAGCGTGGCGCGGGCGATGGTGGATCCAGCCACCACTACGGGGTCAAACTCGGCTACCGGTGTGAGCACGCCGGTGCGCCCCACCTGGATGCGGATGTCGCGCAGCACCGTCTCTTTTTCCTCTGGCGGGAACTTGAAGGCGATGGCCCACCGGGGCGCGCGGCTGGTGAAGCCCAGGGCCTCTTGGCTGGCAAAGGAGTCCACCTTGACCACCACGCCGTCGATGTCGTAGTTGAGGTCGTTGCGCTGGGCTAACGCCTGGGCGCAAAACTCGTGGACCTCGGCGGCGCTGTCGCAGCGGCGGAAGTGGTCGTTCACCACAAAACCGCAGCTGGCGAGCCATTCCAAGAATTGCTGCTGAGTGGTGACGTGCACCATGGAGGGGTCGGCCACCGCATAGATGAAGGTGGCCAGCTTGCGCCCGCGGGTGATGCGGGGGTCTTTTTGGCGAAGCGACCCTGCCGCCGCGTTGCGAGGGTTGGCAAAGACCGGCAGTCCTGCCAGATCGCGCTCGCTGTTGAGGCGCACGAACTCGCTCTTGGGCATGTAGACCTCACCACGCACTTCCAGAAGCGACTGGCCCTGCGGTCCCGAAGCGTCACTTAGCGCATCCAGACCTTTGGCATCGAGCTCCACCGGCACGTCTTTGATGGTGCGCACGTTGAGGGTCACGTCCTCGCCCACCGTGCCGTTGCCGCGGGTGGCCGCCCGCACGAACTCGCCGTTGCGGTAGGTGACCGCCACGCCCAGCCCGTCGATCTTGAGCTCGCAGGTATAGGCCACCGGATGCTCCGGCGTCGACCCCAGCGCTTCGTCGGTCTTGGCCAACCAGGCGTCCAGCTCCTCCAGATTCATGGCGTCATCGATGGAGTACATGGGCCTTGCATGGGTGACCTCGGCAAACTGCGGGCTTACGTAGCCGCCCACCCGCTGGGTATAGCTCTCGGGCACCACCAAATCCGGGTATTGGGCCTCGATGTCCTGGAGCTCCATCAGCCACTGGTCGAACTGGGCGTCTGTGACTTCTGGATCATCCAGCGCATAGTAGCGATAAGCGTTGTAATCAAGTAGCTCGCGAAGCTCCTGTGCCCGTGCGCGCGCCGAATCTTTATCCATAGTCACTCCCCTGCTCGTGTGTCCTAGCCCTACTGTACCCGGACTCTCCCGGCTGCCGACTCGAGGCGGGCCGCCCTAGGCGCGCCAGCGCTTGAGCAACAGCGAGTTGGTGACCACCGACACCGAGGAGAGCGCCATGCAGGCGCCGGAGACCTCAGGGGCCAGGATGCCAGCGCAGGCGAGCGGGATGAGCAGGCAGTTGTAGCCCAGCGCCCAGGCAAAGTTCTGATGGATCTTGCGCATGGTGGCACGGGAGAGCGATATGGCTCGAGAGACGTCGCGTACGTCGTCGTGCATGAGCACTACCTGACCCACCTCGAGAGCAGCGTCAGAGCCGGCTCCCATGGCGATGCCCACATCTGCGGTGGCCAGCGCCGGAGTGTCGTTGATGCCGTCGCCTACCATGGCCACCTTGCGGCCCTCATCCTTGAGGCGCTGGATCTCGCCGGCCTTGTCCCGGGGCAAGACCTCGGCGATGACATCCTCGGGCTTGATGCCCACCTCGACGGCTACCGCTTGAGCCGCGCTGTGGTTGTCGCCAGAGAGCATGGACACACGCACACCCAAAGCCTGAAGTGCCGCCACGCCGTCGCGGGCGGTGGGCTTTGGCGTGTCGCGGGCATCCACCACCGCGACAAGGCGGCCGTTTGCCACCAGATACATGCGCGTAGTGCCTGCATGGCTTTCATCCTGAACGGCCCACTGGGGCATAGGCGCAGCCAGCGACTCCAGCAGCCGCTGGTTGCCAAAGGCCACCTCCACCTGCCTGCCGGAGAGAGGATCGGGACCTTGAGCCGCAATGCCTTGCCCCGCAAGGGCCTCAAAAGAGGTCACTGCCACTGGGGCCACATCCCTCTCGGCAGCCCAAAGCAGCACGGCTTTGGCCAAGGGGTGCTCGCTGTCCTTCTCCAAGCCGGCAGCCAAGGCCATGGCCTTGTCCTGAGAGACCTCAGGGTCGCAGACTACCGAGACCACCTCAGGCATTCCCTGGGTAAGAGTGCCGGTCTTGTCAAAGACCACGTCGGTGACGGAGCCTGCCCCTTCCAGCGCCTCGCCGTCCTTGATGAGCAGGCCTTCCTCGGCGCCGCGGCCGGTGCCTACCATGATGGCAGTGGGCACTGCCAGACCCAGGGCGCAGGGGCACGCCACCACGATCACCGAGACCCCCACCATGAGGGCGCGCTCGACCGCAGCGCCGTTGAGAGGGCCTTGGGAGGCCAGCACGCAGATCCACACCACAAAGGTGACCGCTGAGATGGATAGGACGGCTGGCACAAAGACGGCGCTGATCTTATCGGCCAGACGCTGCACGGGAGGCTTGGAACCTTGGGCAGCCTCCACCATGCGCACGATGCCTGCCAGCGTGGTGTCAGAGCCTGCCGCGGTGACGCGGAAGTCCAGCACGCCGGTGCCGTTGACCGTGCCGCCGGTGACTGTGTCGCCCTGGGCTTTCTCCTGATAGAGGGGCTCGCCGGTAAGCATGGACTCATCTACCGAGGAGGAACCCGAGACCACCTGGCCGTCTGCCGGGATGCGCTCGCCGGGGCGCACCACCACGACGTCGCCCACCACCAGAGACTCCACGGGGACGTCGATGACATCTGCACCTCGGCGGATATGGGCCTCGCGCGGCGTGAGGCCCATGAGCTCCTCCACCGCCTGGCCCGCACGGCCCTTGGCGCGATGCTCCAGCATCTTGCCCAGCAGCATGAAGGTGATGAGCATGGCGCTGGTCTCGAAGGGGGCCATCTGGCCCGAGAGCGCACGCGGCCCAAAGGTGAGGTAGGTCGCATAGGCAAAGGCTACCGTGGTGCCCACCGCCACCAGCGTGTCCATGTTGCCGGCGCGGGCTTTGAGGGCTCCCCACATGCCACGGTAGTAGCGCGCGCCGCATATAAACTGCACCGGGATGCAAAGGATGAAGTCGATGACGTTCATGACCAACATGGCCTGGGCATGGTCATGGGCGCCAAAGAGGCCCATGGAGATCCCCATGGCCAGATCCATGCCCAGAGGCGTCATGGAAATGATCACGATAATGATGGTGAGAACCAGCGCCGCCACAAAGGTCATGAGGTCGCGCTGCTCGGAGGCACGCTCTTTGGCGCGGCGCTCCTCGTCGAACTTCGCACGATTCTCCTCGGGGATGACATTGGCCACAAAGCCCAGGTCATCGATGGTGGTGCAGATCTTTTCCAGGTCTTCTTGGGCCGGGTCGAAGGCTACTGTGGCCGTGTTGGCCGCCAGATTCACTGCGATGTTGTCGACACCGGGCATGCGCCCCACCATCTTCTCGATGATGGAAGAGCAGCTGGCGCAGGTCATGCCCTCCACCGCCAGCCGAGCCACCGTGCGCTCGGCAGGCTTTTGCGCGCCAGACTGAGCCTCTGGCGCCACAGGCACTTGAGCAGAAGTGTGCTTGCTATCCATAACGCCTCCTAAAGCGTGTCGCGTTCTTTAGGCCTCTCCCGTGCATTCACTAGGCTTCCCAACGCGAACCATTATATTCCCACTCTTTAGTAGGTATTTTGAGAAGTAAGCTTTGGCTTCCTTTCATGGAGGCATTTCTGGACACGAAGCCAAGGCGCCACATCCCCCTGGCGGCAATGACCAGGGTTTCTCGGCAGGAAAAACCACCCGACCCTCCCTGGGCCTGCAAGGGCCAAGGAAGCATCGGGCGGCAAAAGGGGGAGCAAAGGAGAAGAGTGCAGCTGAGAAACCCGCCCTCCTTCATGGAGTTAACGAGTGCGGTTGGGAAGCGCCTGGGTGTCTTCGTCGCTGTCGCCCTGCTCATAGGCAGACTGGCGGCGCTGGGCCTGGGAGGCCTGAGCCTCGGCATCGGAGCCCAAGGTGACGTCGACGGTGGACTCGGTGGAGCCGCGATAGTAGGTAAGGGTGACTTTGTCGCCCACCTCCTTGCTGCGGACGGCCAGGATAAGGTTGTCGCCCGAGGTCACGGCCTCGCCATCGATAGCAGTGATGATGTCGCCCTCCTGGAGGCCTGCCTGAGCGGCGGGCATGCCCTGCACCACGGAGTCAACGTAAGCGCCCTGCTTTACTGCCAGGTGCGCCTGAGCGGCCACCTGCGGAGTGACGGTGCGCACGTTGGCGCCCAGGTAGGCGTGCTCGACGGGCTTGCCGGCAATAATGGCGTCTGCTGCCTTCTTGACGTAGTTGGAGGGGATGGCGAATCCTACGCCCGAGCTGGAGCCAGAAGCGCTCTGAATGATGGAGTTGATGCCGATGAGCTGGCCTTGAGCGTTCACCAGGGCGCCGCCGGAGTTGCCGGGGTTGATGGCGGCATCGGTCTGCACCAGGTTGGTGTAGATGGTGTTGCCGGCAGAGCCTTCCATGATGGTGGAGCGGTAGAGCGAGCTCACAATGCCGGTGGACACCGACTGGTCAAGGCCAAAGGGGCTGCCCAGGCTCATGACCCACTGGCCCACCACCAGCTTGGAGGAGTCGGCGATCTCCATGGGGGTGACAGGGTCGCCATTGAGGTCCACATGCACCACGGCCAAGTCGCTGGAAGGGTCAGAACCCACCACGGTGCCCTCATAGCTCTTGCCATTGAGGTTTACCACCAGCGACTGGGCGTCTTCTACTACGTGGTAGTTGGTGAGGATGTTGCCCTGGGTGTCATAGACCACGCCGCTGCCCACACCTTCGCCCTGGGAAGTAGTCACATTGATGGAAGCGACCGAGGGCAGGCACTTGGCTGCCACCACCTCGGCGGTAGAGGCGTTCTCTTGGTTGGCGGAGATGTTTACCGTAGGACCAGCCTGGGAAGGAGAGGTGGTCTGAGAGGCGGCGGGCACCAAGCGGGTCACGCCAAACCAAAGGCCGGCGACGAGCAAAGCGCCCAACAGGCCGCCCAAAAGACCAGGCAGAAAGCCCGAGCGCTTTTTGGGAGCCGGCTGAGGCGCAGGCTCGCCCGCAAAGTCTTGGGGGCTGCCAGGATTCTGTGGCGGCTCCACCGGAGGCACCGGCGGCACTGGAGCCTGAGGCTGGCGCTGCGTAAGGCTGGGGCTTATGGGCGGCAGCTGCGTAGTGGAAACCTGCGGCTGGCGCTGGGTGCCCGCCAGGCCCGCAGGGGGTTGCGGCCTCTCGTGGCGAGGGGTGGGCTCAAGCAGCGAATCGGTCTCTGCCCCGTGACCCAAATGGAGCGCAGGCTCAGGAGATGCCGGGTGCGAAGGCCGCGCCTCAGTAGGCTGTGCGGCTACGGGCTGCGGCGCGTAGGGGTCCTGCACAGGGGGCACAGGCGCCTCTGGCGCTTCTGGCTGAGATGCGGAAGGCTCTGGCACAGGCATAGCAAACTGGACGGCTGCATACTCAGCATCCGAGACCTCAGACTCGGACGTGGGATTTTGAGAAGGATCTTCTGGGTGCAGGGAATTTTGATCTTCAGGGGCCATGGGCAAACCTTTCCTCTGCGTTGACGGGTGTAAGGAATGTACCCCATTTACCGTCGGCTTTCAGCTAAGCCATTTCTTCGTAAGAATTGGTAAGAATTGCAAATGACTGAGGGATTCCTGCAGGCACCAAGCCATAAAGAAGGGGGTTCTCGGCCAGGTAGAGGCCAAGAAACCCTTGATGATCCTGAGCTTATACGTCGAGACGGGGCGTTACTTGCCGAGAAACCCGCCCTTCCTACCTGGGCTCTTAGAGCTTGAAGAGATAGCCCACGCCGCGCACGGTGACGATATGGGAGGCTACCTGGGGGCCCACTTTGGAGCGCACGCGACGGATGTGCACGTCCACCGTACGGGTGCCGCCGCAGTACTCGAAGCCCCAGACGCGGTGGAGCAGCGCCTCGCGGGAGTAGGCGCGTGAAGGGTGCGTGGCCAAGAAGGACAGCAGCGAGTACTCCATGAGAGTGAGGTCGACGGGGTTGCCATCGATGGTCACCTGATAGGTGGCCAGGTTGATGGTCATGTTGTCGATGGTCACAAAGTCTGAGGGCACCGTCTCTTCGCCCGGCCAGAGGAGCTGGGACATACGCACCTCGAACTCCACCTCGGACGCGCCAGGCAGGATGAAGTCGCTGCGGCCCTGCACGGGCATGCGAAGGTTGAGTAGCATATCCTCGTCTACCACCAGCAGACGGGGAATGCCGGAGTTACCCACTACATAGGCGTTGACGCGGGTTTGCACTTCTGGAGTGACGCCCGAGAGATCGAAGACTACCAGGTCGAACTCATGACCCGAAGTCACTGCCTGATCAAAGGTGTCAGGAGTGGACAGCAGGATAGAGATGTCTAAAGAATGAGAAAGTTCGCGCATGCGCTCATGCAGACGGGTGGTTCTGGACACGAGCAAGACGTTTTTGTGGTGCTGCAAGCCGGCCTCCTTCAAGAGCCGGCAAAGCAGGCTCTGGGCACTTGAGGTCTATGGGCCGCGTTGGGTAAGCCGGCATGACCGCTTACCGATTAGTGCAGCCCTTTGTTGGCACAATATGTCAGCTAGTTTACCACAGGATTTCCTCAGGAATCCCACAGCTTGGGAGAAGCTGAAAAGATAATGACGCTATCCCAGGTCACACGCCTAAATTGACACCTTTGTGAGTATAGTCCCTGTTTTTTAGACCTCAGTGATATTTCCTAGGAACGCCGCAGTACGTTCATTTTTGGGATGGTCAAAGACCTCGTTTGGCAAGCCCTCCTCAACCACCACGCCGTCCTCCATGAAGACCACGCGGTCGGCCACATCGCGGGCAAAACCCATCTCGTGGGTCACCACGATCATGGTCATGCCCGAGTTCTCAGCCAGATCGCGCATGACGTCCAGCACGCCGCGCACCAGCTCGGGATCGAGAGCGCTGGTGGGCTCGTCAAAGAGCAGCACCTCTGGATGCATGGCCACCGCACGGGCAATGGCCACACGCTGCTGCTGGCCGCCGGAGAGCTGCGCCGGCATGTAGTCTGCGCGATCGGCCAGCCCTACCGCGGCCAGCTGCGCGAGAGCTTCCTTCTCGGCTTCTTCTTTAGCGCGCCCCAGCACCTTGGTCTGGCCGATCATGACGTTCTCCTTGGCCGACAGATGGGGGAACAGGTTGAAGTTCTGAAACACCATCCCCAGGTGCCTGCGCAGGTCGCACAAGTCCTTCTTGTGGGCAGCCGTGATGGCCTGGTCCTTGAAGAGGATGTGTCCGGCGGTAGGCGTTTCCAGGCGATTGATGCAGCGCAGCATGGTGGACTTTCCCGATCCGGAGGGGCCGAGAACCACCACCACCTCACCCGGCCAGACGTTGAGGTTCACGTCTCTTAGCACCACATTGTCGTCGAAGGCTTTGTTGAGGTGCTCGATGCGCACCATGGGATGCTCGCCCTCCACAAAGTGGTGAGTGGTGAGGTTCTTGTCGTGCTCATAGGCCAGCTTGGCGGCCACATCGCCATCGAGGGCTGGGGCGACCTCGGGTACGGCGGTCTTTTTAGACTTCATGGCTCTCCCCCTTCGAAGAAGCAGCGCCAAAGGGAACGGTTCCAAAGACGGATGAGGCCAGAAGGCGCCAGGCAGGGACCTCCTCTGCCGCAGGGGCGGCGACGGCTACTTGGCAGGCGTCCTCCACCATTGGCATCCCCGCGAGCACCAACGCCTTGTCTTGGGGCGTAGCGGCGCATTGGGCAGTGCCAGGCACTACCTCGGCATCGCGGTCTTCTACGCCGGTTGCCTTAGGGGCGCCGGCCTTGGGGCGCGGGCCGCCGCCAGACTCGGAGCGGGCCAAGCGAGCCTCCACCTTGGACACGATGCGAATGAGGGGCAGTGTGACAATGAGGTAGTAAATGGCCGCGGCGATGTAAGGAGTGATGTTGCCCGTCACCGTGGTGAGGTTCTTGGAGAACATCATGAGCTCCATGACGCCTACCGAGGAAAGCAGCGAGGTGTCTTTGTAGCCAGTGATAAAGTCGCTGGTCACGGTAGGCAGCACGCGACGGACGGTTTGGGGCAGGATGACACAGGTCATGGTTTGCATGTAGTTCATGCCCAAAGACTCTGCTGCCTCATATTGGCCGCGGGGGATGGACTCTATGCCGGCGCGGAAAATCTCTGCCAGGTAGGCCGAGGAGTTCACCGCCATCACAATGACGCCCAACACATTGTTGTCGATGTTGATGCCCAGCATGGGCAGGCCAAAGAACATGATGTAGATCTGCAAGAACAGCGGGGTGCCACGCAAGATGTTGATGTAGGTCACCGCGATGGCGCGCACTCCGCGATGCTTGGCCATCTTCATGAAGGCGAAGACGAGGCCCAGCAAGATGGCAAAGGGATACGCGATGACCACGATGGCCAAGCACACCAGCCAGCCCGGGAAGAGTGAGGCAAAAGAAGTGAGCAACAGCTGAGGTTTAAAGAACATGCCCAAGAACTGATTGGAGTTCCAGGCAGCCACCCAAGGCTGCTCGTCCAGCCACATCACCGCTGCCTGAAGCGGAGTGTTGGCGATGATGGCGATGGCCGGAGAAGGGGTGAGATCTTCCTCTTGGCCGTTGACGGTGGCCGTACCGGTCACCTGCACATCGCCGCCCTCAGGAGGAAACTTCATATTGGTGACCTCGATGCGCAGCAGGTCGCCGCCTACGGCATCCTCAGAGAAGGCCACTTGCAAGGCAGTGCCTTGGACCGCCACTTGGGCATCCACGGGTTTGCGCTTGAGCCCGTCAAGCACGGTCACGCGGGTGCTGGATCCGTCGAAGGAGCCGTCTTGGGGCAGCTTGAGGGTCACACCCGAGATGGTCTCGCCCTCGTCCACCGTGGCTTCCCAGGTGAGACGGGTATCGATGCCGCCAATGACCCCTGATCCGCCGTCCTCATTAGGCGAGGCAGTGGCCTTGTTCACAGTGAGGGCCTGAGCGCTGGTAGGGACAAGAATGCCCAGCGTGCCCAGAGCGACCATCAGGGCTACTACCAGACACATCAGCCGGCTTTGGAACCCCAAGCCGCTCCTTGTGTGGTTCATGATGTTCCCTTCTATCAACCACAAAAGGGTGCCTTGCGTGCGGCACCCTTTTGACGTGCGCATAAAGTAGGGCGTCGTCAGAATATGGGGATGATACTAACACCCCTGCACCCATTTGCTTCAAAAAAGTGCCTTCCCCACGGGCCTGAAACCAAATATTTATGCATCTTCTGAGTGTTATTCAGGTTTGTTTTGCATATTTTTCCAGCTCCGACGCACAAAGGGATACCGAGGAGCCTGGCATAAGGTGGCTGCTCTTATCGGCAAACGGTAGGTAAGAAAACCCTTGCAAGATCGCCAGAATGTATCAAACGCAAAAGCCGAGCTGCCTTAAAAGAGCAGCTCGGCTATGGGATAGGGAGCGAGATAGAGGCGGCAGAGGCTAGTCGAGGACCGACCCGAACCACTTGGTTTCGAGAGAATCGATATAGCCCTCGCTCTCCAGGTCTTGCATCACCTGGTCGATGTCGTCGCGCAAGGTGGCGGAGCCCTCGGGATAGACAAAGCAGTATTGGCCGGCGTTGTGCACATGGTTGGCAACCATGAGGTTGGAGTAGGTGCCGCTCAACAGGTACGAGGCGGTGACGTCGTCGTAGACAGCGGCGGAATAGGTGCCCTCGGTGACGCCCACCAGGCCCTCATCGGCGGTTTTTACCTGGGCGATCTGGGCCTTGGGCAGGCGGTTGCGCACCCAGTTTTCGCTGGCAGACTCAGCATCTACCGCGATGGTGACCGAAGGGTCGTTGTAATCGTCCAGGTCTGTGCGCTCAGCATCGCGCGCAATGATAAGGTCGCGGCCCACCGCCATGTAGGGGCGGCCGATGATGACGCCGTCGGAGACCGTGCCCACATCTGATACCACAATGGCCGAGGCGCCCATGTCCGCCTTGTGCTCATTGAGCGCCGCTGGGATGTCTTTAACCGAGGTGTCTTCGATGTACTTCACCTTGAGTCCCAAGCGATCGGCCACCGTCTGCAAAAGCTCGTACTCAAAGCCGCGAGGGGCTCCCGAGTTGTCGTAGAAATTCATAGGCGGAGAGGCGAAGTCGCAGGCCACAGTCAGCGTTCCAGGATTCACTAGCCCGTAGACCGTTTGGGCCTCCCTCATGCTGCGAGGCTTGCAGCCCGCAATAGCCGCACCGCACATAAGGGCTACAGCCACACCAATCACAATCAGATTTCTGAACGTGCGTTGGGACGTTCTGGTGGACAATCTAGCACTCCCCCTTGGAGCAAAAGCTGACCTAACAAGCCTATGAAGTTGTGAGGTGATCGTCGCTGCCAGCGCATGGTGACTTCTATATTCCTAGATATATAGTGGGAGTTTGTTTCTAATTTCTTTATCTTGTTTGGTCTATTGTACTCCCCAAATTAGAAATATCCTGTTGCATATTCTTCAGGCTTTTTTGGGCAATTATTCAGGTTGTTTTTATATTGTGTTTCAGCCTGCTGAGTTTCCCAGTCAAAGCGCGCCATAGGCTACTGGGTACCTATCAACATCTAGACCAACTGGCCTATTACTTTTTCTTGTTTCCTTTGCCGAGAAACCCTGCCGTCGCTTCAAGTGGCATATTTCACGCCTGAAGTCTCCTGCACCTACGCGCACGCAGGGCCGCAGACCTTTCCTTGCCGGCCTAGAGCAGATTTGTACCTAAAGGTCTTCAAGAGCGTCAAAAAGCCCTCGTGCAGCGACACTGCGCGAGGGCTTTACCAGGCAATCTATAAAGCGCTTGCGAGGCGCTGCCGCTTAATAGCCGCCGTAATACTTCTTGATCTCCCAATCGGTGACAGAAGCGTTGTAGGAATCCCACTCGCGGCTCTTCTCGGCCACCAAGAAGTCGAAGGTGCGGTCGCCCAGCATCTCGCGCATGAGCGTGGAGTGGCGGAAGCTCTCGATGGCCTCTCCCAGGTTGCGGGGCAGGCGCTCGAAGCCGGCAGCTGCCAGCTCTGCCGGCGAGGAGCCCAGGTCTGCCGTGTACTCAGGCGGAAGCTCCAGCCCTTCCTCGATACCCTTGAGGCCTGCCAGCACGCTGGCGGCGATGGCATGGTAAGGGTTGGCCGAAGGATCGGGCACGCGCAGCTCCAGGCGGGTGGACTGATGCTTGCCCGGCTTGTGCATGGGCACGCGCACCAAGGCGTTGCGATTGCGACGGCCCCAGGTGGCAAAGGTGGGCGCTTCTCCGCCAGGCACCAGGCGCTTGTAGGAGTTCACCGTGGGGTTGGTGAGCAGCATGTACTCAGGGGCGTACTTTATGAGGCCCGCGATGTAGCAGTGGGCGATGTCGCTCAGGTGATAGAGGGTGTCGGTGGCGCCCCAGAAGACGTTCTCGCCATCGGAGTCGAAGAGCGACTCCTGCAAGAACATGCCGGATCCGGGACGGCCCTGCAGAGGCTTGGGCATGAAGGAGGCATAGAAGCCGTAGTTTTGAGCCACCTGCTTGATGGCGAAGCGGGCAGTCATGATGTTGTCTGCGGCGGTGACGGCCTCGGAATAGCGCAAGGACAGCCCGTTTTGGGAGGGCCCCATGGCGTGATAGGAGTACTCCACCGGGATAGAGAGGCGCTCCAGCGACAGCACCGTGTCGCGACGCAGCTCGCGGGAGGAGTTGGTGGGGGCATAGTCAAAGTAGCCGGCATTGTCCAACGGCACGGGCACCGCGCCGGTCTCCGAGTAGATAAACTCCAGCTCAGGCCCAATATTGGGAACAAAGCCGCGGTCGTTTGCCAGGCGGAAGACCCGCATGAGGCAGGCGCGCGGATCGCCCTCGAACGACTGGCGGTCCGGAGTCAGAATGTCGCAGAAGATGCGCGCCACCGCATTGGTGGAGGGGCGCCAGGGCAAGAACTGGAACGTGGAGGCATCTGGGAAAGCCAGCATGTCGGACTCAAGGATGCTGGAAAAGCCATCTACCGAAGACCCGTCGAATCCAATGCCCTCCTCGAAGGCCTCCTCCAGATCCTCTGGCGAGATAGCGAAAGCCTTGATGTTACCCAGCACGTCGGTAAACCATAGGCGCACAAAACGCACGTCGCGCTCTTCTACCGTTCGAAGTACGTAATCGATATCCTTGCTGCTATTACTCATGTCCACCTCGTTTGTGCGAAGGGAATACGTCCATAGTTAGCTCAACCTTCGCACAGACGTGTTTCGCCGCTGTTTCGCCTCTGGCTTCCGATGGCCAGGCGGTAGCCAAAAATATAGGAGCAAGCCAGAGCTCTCCTGTGCCGAGAAACCCTTACCCCTCGTGCTTGGAGCAGCAGGAGGGCACGTCGGATTTTTGTGGGGCGCACGCCGCGGCCTTCGCCACCGACTCATCGATGGAACGGAGGGTTTTCTCGGTAGCGATGCAGCAGGCAGGCGCGCCGTCACCCGAACAAGAAAGCGTGGCGCAGCCTTTTGACGAGGGGCATCCGGAGCACTGGCCGGAAAGCGTGGCGCGCAGATGGGCGCGGATCACGAAGACGACGGCCACGACAACTAAAGAAATTATGATGGCGTCAATCATAGGGGGACTCCTTGGGTAGATAGGGAGTCAATGGAGCTTAACGCGATGCGGCTTCATTGACGGAGATCGGGTAGGATGTGGGCAGCAATTAAGTTACCCATGGTTTACTTATTTCCATACTAGAGAGACCCATACCTCTCCGCAAGCCCCAAGAAAGGAATCTCCATGACCCCAGAAACCATGCAGTTGGTGCTCATCAGGCACGGCGAGAGCCAGTGGAACAAGGCCAATCTGTTTACCGGCTGGTCTGACGTCGACCTTACCGAGAAGGGCCGCAACGAAGCCTACAACGGCGGCGTAGCCCTGAAAGACGCCGGCTACGACTTTGATATTTGCTACACCAGCTACCTCAAGCGCGCCATTCACACCCTCAACCTGGTGCTGGATGCCTTAGATCGCGACTGGCTGCCGGTGGAAAAGACCTGGAAGCTCAACGAGCGCCACTACGGCGCGCTTCAGGGCCTCAACAAGGCCGATACCGCCGCCAAGTATGGCGAGGAGCAGGTAAGGATCTGGCGCCGCTCCTTTGACGTGCGTCCCCCTGCGCTGGAGCCGGGCGATCCGCGCGACGCCCACAGCCAGCCGGCCTACCGCAACATCCCGGCCAACGAGATCCCCTACGCCGAGTGCCTCGAAGACACCATCGCTCGCGTATGGCCCTGGTTCCAGCAGGTGGTAGAGCCGCAAATGCGCGATGGTCAGCGTGTGCTCATCGCCGCCCACGGCAACTCGCTGCGCTCTCTGGTCATGGAGTTTGACAAGCTCACTCCCGACGAAATTTTGGAAGTCAACATTCCCACCGGCGTGCCCCTGGTGTACACCTTTGATAAAGACTTCAACGTGCTTTCCAAGGAGTACATCGGCGATCCCGAGACCATCGCCGCCAAGATCAACGCCGTCGCCAACCAGGGCAAAGCCAAGTAGCAGCGCCCATTTCGCAGCCTGATCCTGCCGAGAAGCCCATCCCCCGCTACCAGTACGATGTTGGGGAATGGGCTTTTCTTATGCGGGGCGAAAAAGCATCGTCTCTCTACAGGGATGTCGTTAGTAAAGCTCCTGCTTCAGGGTCTCGTAGTCTTCGCAGGTGATGTAGATGCCCAGGCCGTTGGGGCTGCAGGTGAAGCTGGCAGTGCCGTTTTCTGACACAGGCACCAGATGCGAAGGGTCACACACATCCACAAAGGTCTTGCCGGCCAACGTGGGCTCCACGATGTCCTTTTGCTTCCAGTCAGCGCCGGTCCAAATCACAAACACCGGATGATCGCCGCGCACCAACCAGCACATCTTTTGGTGGTCGTAATCGTTCATGTCCACCAGCTCGTCGCCCAGCAGATGAGAGCGGATCCAGATCATCTCGCGCAGGTAAGGCACCGGGTTCTTGCCATCGTGAGGGATGCCCCAAAGATCGCCATAGAACACGAAGGGAGCTTGGGCGTCTCTCAACAAAATGGTGGCATAAGCGCGAGACTTAAAGCCATCCTCCACCCAGCTTTGGAGTGATTGCCCGGGCTGCGTATCGTGGTTGTCCACAAAGGGACAGGAAAGATCGGGATCGTCTTTAGTGATAGTGTTGTCAAAAAGCTGATGCATGTCGTAGTTGGCTGGCTGCTGAGAAGCCTGCTGCAGCTTGAAGTGGAGCGGCACGTCAAAGAGCCTCATGCAGCGACCGCTGTCTGCCAGATACCCTTTAAGATCGTTGCTGTCGCCGCTCCAAAACTCCCCTACCGCAAAGATGGGATGATTGCCCACCTCCGACATCTCTTGAAGCCACGGCCCAAAGAATTTGGAATCGATGCTTTTGACGGCGTCCACGCGAAAGCCGTCAAGCCCGGCCTTCTTGGTATACCAAAGGCCCCAGGTAGTAAGCTGAGCCACCACTTCATCCATGGAAAAGTCCACGTCATCACCCATGATGAAGTCAAAGTTGCCGTCTTCTTTGCTTACGTTGTCGTTCCAGCTTTTACCTTCAAAGGAAAGGATCTCGTTTTTGCCGGTGCGATCGTCGTGATCGGTGCCGGTAAAGTCTGAGGCATCCCAGGTAAAGTCATCGTGGGCCCCATTGCGCCCGGGAAAGGTGTACTTGGTCCAGACGTCTGCCTCAAACTCGCCGCTGGTATCTTGAAGGCGATTTTGAGGGTTGCAGGCGTTTACCTGCACAGTCTCTTTTTCGTCTGCCCCCATGCGGTGGTTGAGCACGATGTCGCCGACGACCTTTAGCCCCTGATCGTGAAGCGTTTTGATAGCTGTTAAATACTGGTCCAAGGTGCCGTACTTGGTAGCCGTCGTGCCCTTTTGGTCAAACTCTCCCAAATCAAAAAGATCGTAGACGCCATAGCCCACATCGCTGGCGCCGGCTTGCCCTTTGTACGCCGGTGGCAGCCACACAAAGGTGAAACCTAGGCGCTTGAGGTCTTCTGCTTGCTCCCCCACGATATTCCAAAAATTTGCGTCATTGGGCAGGTACCACTCAAAATCTTGAAGCAACGTCTCTTTCATGGTTGTAGATCCTTAACCAACACGATGTGGGCAGATTCAGCCCCCTCTTACCCGCGTAACCTTAGGTATTTCATCTATGACCCATTAAGTTTATGTTTCGATGTTCATATCATTTAATGCACTGCACAAACCCTTGGACCATGTGTCCAAAACGCAACCCCAATACCTTTTGCAGGTGGATGGAGGCCGTGTTGTCAGGAAAGATCTGCGCCCAAGGGATCAATCCCCTCTCTAGCTGCGCGCCGATTTTCGCCGCCTCGAGCTGGCGGCCAAAGCCCCTGCCGCGATACTGCGGGAATACCTCCAGCATGCCCATGGACCCCTCATCATGAAGGCCGATAAACCCTACAAGCTCATCCCCCAGAAAGCCGCCGTCGACGGTGCCTGCCGCCAGCCTGCGAACGATCTCTTCCAACGTGAAAAACTCCGGATGCGAATAGTGGGAAAGCACCGTCTGAGCATAGTCTGGCGTGAGAGGCCGCACGCAGAGCGGCGACTTCACATGAGGGGCATGGGGCTCAAGATAGGCGCAGATAAGGTGCTCTATAAACGTGCAGCGGCCAGGGTACACCTGCTGCGCGGCCTGTTGCGCCTCTCTTCCTGTGATCGCCAAGAGTGCCGGCGGTACATATTCAGCCAGCACTTGGGCTGCCAACCTGGGGTCGGCAGCCCACAAAAAACCGCCGTCGGCACCAATGCCTCGCAGGTAGATGCAATCAGGAGCCAGGTAGACAGGCTCCCCCAGCCCACGAGCCAGCAGCTGCTGGAGAGGCACAAAGTCTACCTGCCCATCTTGAACGCGCCCGGTGAGCTCTGCGAGGGTAGAAGCAAGGTCCTGCTCTGATCGCATGGATTCTCCTATATGACTTTCAAGCCCCAACTCCCATCTCTTAAGGAGGAGCGATCGGCCACAAGGCTTAGCGAAAAGCTCCTAAAGAGGCCAGGGCATAAGGATGAGGACCGAGATGACGGCAAAGGCAATGGCCATGCCCTTTTGGCCGGCCATGGCCAAAAGCACTACAAACACGGTATCGACGATAGCGTTGCCGATAAACCAGATGCCCCAATAATCTGCCAAAGGAATGATCCCTGCATAGCTCATGATGGTGAGCGCTATCTCAGCCACCAGCCATACCCAAAAGACGATGTTGATCCACTTAGAAGCCTCGTAACGCTCCTGCCAGCTTGCCATAGCCGCTCCTTCATAGCCGTGTATTGCCGGGAGGTTTGTTCCCTCTCTGCCAACCTGCATTCCACCTCTTAATTCCTACTAAGTTGTGGGTATTTTCTCGGCAGGAGTATAAGGGCCGTAATGAGAGGTAGGAACAAGGCTGTGAACACGCGAGTCTGCGAGAGCTCGCATGAGGACATATGGAAGGATTTCTGATGGCTGGTTATAAGAATATCGAGAAGAGCACCCCGCTCAACCTGGCGCAATTGGTTGATTATCAGGACGGCCAGGTAGTCTCCAAGACGTTGGTGCAAAACGATGCGGTGTCTATGACACTGTTTGCCTTTGACAAGGGCGAGGAGATCAGCACCCATTCCAGCGGCGGCGATGCCTTGGTAACAGTGCTGGACGGCCTAGGCCGCCTTACCATCGATGGGGTTGATTACGACATTCCCGCAGGTGAATCAATTATCATGCCCGCCAATGTGCCTCATGCGGTCTATGCGCCGGAGCGCTTCAAGATGTTTTTGCAGGTGGCTTTTTAAGCGCACAGCCAGGGCGGCGTGAGTGGGGAGACTGCGCGACTTGAAGGTCGCGTCGGCCGACGCTTGGCTGCCCAAGACACCGCAGTCAAAAAAGCGGCAGCATCTTGAGGATGAGCCCATGAGATGCTGCCGCTCCGCAGGTCTTAGAGCTACTCTTGCTCCCGCTCGACGATGCGGCAGAATTCGCTGATAGCACCAAGGCCTTCGCGAAGAGCCTCGGGATTGTCGGAATAGGCGTAACCCAAACGCATGGATCGGGGCTCTTCGAAGCAGTCGCCAGGGGTGACCAGGGCGCCTGTCTCCTGCACCATGCGGGTGCAGAACTCGTAGGAGTCCACAGGATAGTCGTAGTAGACCAGCACGGTGGTGCCTCCCTCGGGTTCCACCACCGAGAGGTGAGGCTCGGAGGCCACCCAATCCATAAGCACTTGATGGTTGGCAGTCACAATGCGGCGGCTGCGTGCCAGAATGGCGTCCTTGTGCGCCAGGGCGAAGGCGCCCAGAGCGTCGTCGATCATGCCGCACGAGATCAAATCATAGTCGCGGTGGGACAGCAGCTGCCGGCGCAGCTCGGCGTCCTTGCAGGCCACCCAACCCAAACGCAGGCCGGCCAGACTCCAGGCCTTGGACATGGACGAGGTGGCGATGGCCTTGTCGTAGAGGTCGGACACCGACTCCTGCCAGGTTCCCTGGAAGTTGAGCGGGCGATAGACCTCGTCGCACAAAAGCCACGCATCCTGAGCTCGCGCCACTTCCACAATATCCAGCAGCTCCTGGGTGGTGAGCAGCGCGCCTGTGGGATTGTTGGGGTTGTTGATGCAGATGAGCTTGGTGTTGGGGCGGCACAGCGACTGCAACTCTTCCAGGTCGACGTGGTAGCGCTTTTCTCGGTCAAGATGCAAGGCAGAGACCTCGGCTCCGCACATGGCCGGGATGGAGTAAAGCTGCTGGTAGGTGGGCATGACGGCCACCACATGATCTCCGGGGCCGCAGAGGGTCGAGAGTGCCAGCATGTTGGCGCCGGCGGCTCCATGGGTGGGCACGATGTGCTCGGGTTCTACCGTGCGGTAAAGGCTTGCGACGCCGGCGAGGAACTCCGGCGAGCCCTCGATGGCGCCGTAGGTGAGGCGACGGCCGGAGCGGCTGGCCACAAACTCCTCCAGAGACTCGTCGGCCAGTTCGAAAAGTTCTTCCAAGCTCAAGCTGTAGCAGCAGGTCTCTGCCACGTTATAGCGACATTTGGTCTCCCAGGCATTCATCCACTGCTCGACTGCGAAGTCCTTGATATGCATGGCGTTCCTCTCCCTGATTCATATTTTTACGCGCCGGTGCTGCAACGCAACGCCTGCGAGCCTCAGCCAACATGAACTGCGGCACAACGCTGCTTAGAATTCCACCCAGGTGCCCATATTGGCTTCCACCGCGCGGTCGTAGGCCACTTTGGAGGCTGCCAAATCCTGGATGGCGATGCCAGAAGTATCAAAGACAGTGATGTCCTTATCGCTCGAACGACCAGGGGCAGCGCCGGCGAGCACTTCGCCCAGCTCTGCCACGATGGCACCTGGTTTGATGGCGCCCTGTTTCACCGGCACCTCGAACTCGCCCGAAGCCACCGACTGCGCCCTGTCGTCGGCAAACAGCCGCGCTTGGGCTACCAGGTCACAGGGCAGCTCCTGCTTGCCTTCCATATCGGCGCCCACCGCAGAGATGTGCGTGCCTGGACGCACCCACTCGGCCTTGAGCACCGGAGTGGTGGCCGGGGTCACGCAGATCACCGCGTCGGCCTGTCGCACGGCGTCCTTTACGCTTGTTGCCTCCATCACAACGTCGCGCTCGATTCCCGCCTTGCCGAGAAGAGCTGCCACCTGAGCCTCGATCTCCTCAGCCCTATGGGTGCGCGGGCCATCTGCGCGGGGATCCGACAAAAGCACCGTCTTGAGCTGGGGCATCGCGGCCAATGCAGCAGCTACCTGATAGGGGCACTGATGGCCCATGCCCACCAGCGACAGCGTGGTGGAGTCCGGACGGGCCAGAGTACGGACGCCCAGAGCCCCTGCAGCTCCAGTGCGCAGGCCGGTAATGGCTGAAGCATTGAGCAGTGCCAAAGGCTCGCCAGTGCGATCGCTGGCCAAAAGCGTGGTGCCATAAATCTCAGGCAAGCTGCGCTCGGGATTGCGGGAGAACCAGGCGGTGAGCTTGAGGCCAAAGAGTCCTGCAGCCGCCAGGTCGCCGGAGCGAATGTCCATGTCGGCCTCACCGGGCTCGAAAGCCGCATAGACCATAGGCCAGGCCGCAGCAGAGCCCTGAGCTTTCTGGACGTAGGCCTCCTCGACTGCCGTGAGAGCGTCTGAGATGGTGAATACCTGGGAGATGTCTTGGGCAGAGAGCACGAGCATCTTGGCCATGAGAGATCCTTCCTTGTACAGGGTTGCAGTAGAGCGCGCCTTGGGGCGCCGCTTGCCAGGGCGCCTGAACCGTTGGCCTCATAGTGCCGACAACGCCGCTCTCCTGTCGAGAGCGTTTTTATGGCGTGAACTACAATTTGCATTGGTTGTTTTTATCGGCAAGTCTAATAATTTGGCAAAGGGATGCAGCTATGCGCTATACCGTCTCGGATTTTTTGGCTTCCCATAAGGGTCAAGTGAAGCTGGTGGCAGGCTCGGGAGGACTGGCGCGCCCCATCCATGACGTGGGCATCTTGGACTATGAGTTCATGGCAGGCCTCAAAGAGCGCTACGAGCGGGACAACTTCCATAGTGAGCAGCTGGTATTGAGCACGTTTCTCTACGCCAAAGACGATCCCTACCTCATAGTCGAGGCCATCAAGCGTTTGGTAGCCAAAGATGCCAGCGGGCTGGTGTTTAAAAACGTCTTGCATCTGCCCCTGCCAGAACAGGCTGTGCGCTATGCCAATACTCGTGACTTTCCATTGTTTGTTACCACAAGTGATCAGGCGTATTTTGACTGCATAGTCTATGAAGTGGCTTCCGCTGCGGCCGCCATGGAAGAAGCGGGATTCTCTCGCCGTGCCGTAGATGCATTGTTGATGGCTACAGACCCTTCAGAGCGCCGTCGGTTGGCCCTGACTCTTTGCCCCTCCTTTGGAGAAAGCTGCAGCGTGGTGTGGGTGGGCTGCGATGGGCCGCTGGATCCGCAAGCGCTTGCGTCCATCCAGCGCTGGTGGCATAAAGGACCAGGTGGAGGCCCTAGTTCTACCGTGATTCCCTACGATCAGGGAGCGCTGCTCGTGGCCACAGATCAAGACAGCGCGCCGGATCCCCATCGTCTGTTGGATTACTGTGCATCGATGCCAGAGCTGCCGGAGGAGCTGGCGGTGCTGGCATTGGGAGCCAGTACTATGCATAAGCATTTGAATGAGTTAGGAGAAGCCGTCCGCGAGGCCTGGGACAGCGCAGGAGCCGCCATGCTTCAAGATGCCCGCGAGACCTGCTATGAGGACCTGGGGATACTGCGAGCGCTTCTCCCGGTGGCCCAAGACGAGGCCATGGAGCAGTTCGAGCATCAAATCTTGGATCCGTTGCGCGACCACGACGCCGAGCACGGCACCTCTTTGGCCCCCACCCTTTTGAGCTGGTGGGAGCATGGCCAACACATCGCGGCCTGCGCCGTCGCCCTAGGCCAGCATCCCAACACCCTGCGCTACAGGCTCAATGCCGCCGCCCGGCTCACAGGGCTTTCCTGGCAAAACCCCTCCGATGCCCAACAGCTGGCCCTGGCCTGCGCCCTCTCTCGTTGCCGAGAACTACGCTCGCTGCGACCAGGCGCTTTTTAGTGACCCCTTATGCAAAAGGCGCTCCCAGCGGAGAGGAAGCCAGGAGCGCCTGCGCAGAGAGAACGCCAGTTTGTATATATGGCAATAAGTGACGTGACTGGGATCGCAAGGCCCGCAAGCCTCGCAGCCGTCTAGGCAGCTTCTTTGACCTCCCTCGAGGCTTCCTGCCCATACTTGGGCGTGGGGCGGAAGAGCTGGAAGAGGATAGCTGCCAAAGCTGCCAGCGCCACCACCGTCCAAACCCCAAAATGACCCAGGGCAAAGAGCTCCCAGAGCTGGTTGATGATGAGGCCTACCATCCAGCCGAAGCCACACTGATAGCCAATGGCAGCCCAGAACCATTTGGGGTCAGCCATCTGGCGCCTAATGGTGCCTATGGCGGCGAAGCAGGGGGCGTCCAGCATGTTAAAGGCCACAAAGGCCAGCATGGCGCCCAGCGAGAAGGTGCCGGCCACAGTGAACATCTGCTGGAAGGTAGCCCACAGCAGCGTGGACCCCTCGCCCACCTCCCCCAGGCCAAAGAGCACGCCAAAGGTGGACACCAGGTTCTCTTTGGCGATCAAGGCAGACAGAGAGCAGGCCGCCGCCTGCCAAGTGCCAAAGCCAAGCGGGGCAAAGATCCAGGCAATGGCCGAGCCCACGCCCGCCAACACCGAGAAGTCCATGTAGTTCTCGGGCGCATCGGCCATGGAGGGCAAGAATCCAAAGGCGCCCGAACCGCCTTCCCAGCCGGCCAGCCCAAAGTTGGACAAGAACCAAATGCCCACGCTGGCAGCGAAGATGATGGTGCCAGCCTTCTTGATGAATGCCGAGACACGCTCCCACACATGGAGGAAGTAGGCTTTGGCGGCCGGCAGGTGATAGGCCGGAAGCTCCATCACAAAGGGGGCGGGCTCTCCGGCGAAGGGCTTGGTCTTCTTGAGCATGATGGCGCTCACAATCACCGCGGTCAGGCCCAAAAGTAGAAGAAGGGGGCGATCCACCAACCCTCAGTGCCGCCGATAAGCACGCCCATCAATAGCGCGATGATTGGGGTCTTGGCGCCGCAGGGGATCATGGTGGTGAGCATGACGGTCATGCGGCGGTCGCGGTCGTTCTCGATGGTTTTGGTGGCCAGCACGCCAGGCACGCCGCAGCCAGAGGACACCAAAAGCGGGATGAAGCTCTTGCCAGAGAGCCCAAAGCGCCTGAAGGCACGGTCCATCACAAAGGCCACGCGGCTCATGTAGCCGCAGTCTTCCAAGAAGCACAGCAGCAAGAAGAGCACGATCATCTGAGGCAAGAAGCCCAAGATGGAGCCCACGCCGCCCACGACGCCGTCAAGCACCAAAGACTTCACCAGGTCGGAAGCTCCCAAGCTGTCGAGCCACTCCCCCACCACTGTCGGGATGCCCGGCACATACCAGCCGTACTCGCCGGGGATGGGCTCTTGGGCATTGGCTGCCTCCAAAAATGCCGCCGAATCCACCGGCTCATGATAGGCCAGCGCCTGCCCGGCTTTGAGCTGGGGCTCATCGGCAGCATTGGCCAACACCACGTCGCCCTCGGTGGACAAGAAGTTGCCGTCCTCGTCATGCAGGGGCACGTCGTGAGCCACCACGCCAGCCGCCGCTGCCCGTGAGGCGAAGTCTTCCACCGCAGCGCTGCCGCCCTGCTCGATGGCTTCAGCCACACTGGCAGTGTCCACTCCGGCCTCCTCGGCGGCAGCCAGATACCCCTCGACGGCAGCGCCGTAGTCCTTCTCGGCATAGGCCTTTTGAGCCCTCTCATAGGCTGCAGCCTGGGCAGGGTTAACAAACCAACCGTCGCCAAAGAGGCCGTCGTTGGCCCAGTCGGTGCCCCAGGTGCCCACCGTGGAGACCGCCAAGAAGTACACCAGAACCATCACAGCCACAAAGATGGGCAGTCCCAGCCAGCGGTTGGTGACCACGCGGTCGATCTTTTCCGAGGTGGTGAGCGCCTGCGGCGCCTTGGTGACGCACTGGTCCATCAGGCGCTCGATCCAGGCGTAGCGGTCGTTGGTCACCAGAGACTCGGCGTCGTCGTCCAGCTGGGCCTCGACGCCTGCGCGCGCCGCATCCACCGCAGCCACAGAGGCCGCAGGCAATCCCAACGCCTCCAGCGCCTGCCGCTCTCCCTCGAAGGCCTTCACCGCATACCAGGCAAGCTGGGACTTGCGAGGCACAAAGCCAGCGATCACCTGGGAGATCTCCTGCACCGCACCAGCCACCGGCGCCGAGAAGAGATCTGCCACCGGAGGCTGGCCCTTCTCGGCAGCAGCATGCTTAGCGGCGGCCACAAGCTCGTCCAAATTGCGCCGACGCAGCGCGCTGATGGGCACCACCGGGCAGCCCAAGCGAACCGAAAGCTCCTGGACGTCTATCTTGTCGCCGGCCTTTTCCACCAGATCCACCATGTTCAGGGCCACCACGCAGGGAAGGCCGCACTCCAGGATCTGGGTGGTGAGGTAGAGGTTGCGCTCCAGGTTGGTGGCATCTACCACGTCGATGACCACCGCAGGCTCCCCGCTCAACAGATAGTCGCGGCTCACCACCTCCTCCGGGGAGTAGGGGGAGAGCGAGTAGATGCCAGGCAGGTCGCAGAGCACCACGTGCCTGTCTTCGCGCAGCGGCGCCTCCAGCTTCTCCACCGTGACGCCGGGCCAGTTGCCCACGTAACCGTTGGAGCCGGTGAGCTCGTTAAACAGGGTAGTCTTGCCGCAGTTGGGGTTTCCCGCCAGGGCAATGTTCAAAGTTGTGTCCAAGGTGTTCCCTTTCGTAGCGCTGAGGGCGGGCGACCCTCTGCCTTAAAGGCCTTTAGATGCAGGAGCCAGGGTCTGCTGCCGACAAACCCTTGCCAATACAAAGCTTGCTAGCAGACGGTGGGCTCCACCTGCACCAGTGCCGCCTCGTCTTTTCTAATGGACAGCTGGTAGCCACGCACCGTGAGCTCTAAAGGGTCGCCCAAAGGCGCCACCTTTTTGACGTCCACCCGGGTTCCTTTGGTGATGCCCATGTCCATGATGCGGCGCTTGAGCTGGCCGCTGCCCGTGAGCTTGAGCACTTTGCAGGACTGCCCCACAGGGATCTGGGCCAACGTGAGAGGATGGGCCATGAGGGCTCCTTTCTTCTTTGCAGGTTGATTTGTTATGGCAGGCAGCTGCGATATCTTTTGGGCGCATCCATCACCCAGGCAGCCGCGCTGACTGACGCGCTTTTCTAGCAGCACATCACCTGGCGGGCAGTGTCGCGATCCAGGCCTAGCTGCGATCCCTTGATGCTCACAATGGTGCCCGCGGAGGTTTGGTTGACCACCCGCACCTGCGCCCCCTCTACAAACCCTAGGTTCGCCAAGTGCTGGGCAGCCGCGCCTCTGCGCACCTTGCGCACCGTGAGCACAGATCCCGGATTGGCCAGTGAAAGAGGCAGAGCAGGACCGCCCCCAGAGCTCGCGACAGGCGCCTCAGCCATGCGGCGCCTGCCTGCCTCTCGCGACGCAAAGGATAGAGTTGCGGTATTCATAGCTGGTCATCTCCAAAGTTATACATCGCTAACTCTATTTGTATGATACAGGTAACTTTTGAGAAGTAAACCCTTATTTACTTTTAGGCCGGCATGTTTTAAGGGAGACGTCCCTTCTTTCGACGCAGGGGGCCTGGCATTGAGGGTAGAGGCGTTTCTCGGCAGGTAACTCGCCATCCCCGCGCCCAGTCGCTCTCCCAAAATGAGGAGTCGCTCATCAGCAGCTCTCCACAGCTCGCCGATGGCAGGGGCATCTCTTCAGGAAAACTGATATTCTAGGGTTTCATAGAGAGCCGTAGTCCTTAGGAGAGTGGCATGCCAGAGCCTCGCACTAAACTTGTTGGCCGCGCAGGAGTAAGCGCGGCAGACTGCATGCGGATCTTTCCTCGCAAAGACAAAGAATCCGGCTCGGCCTATGCCTACCGGGTGCTTTCCTACAACATCCTCATGCTCTATATGCCTCCGGGAGCTTGGATCCGCGAGTCTTCCGTGGCAGAGATCCTAGAGGTCTCCCGCACCCCCGTCCATGAGGCCATGGGCCTTCTGCGCGACCGCTCTCTGGTAGAGGTGGCCCCCCAAAGCGCCACCCATGTCTCGCGCATCTCGGTAAGCCAGCTGCGCCAATCCTTCTACATGCGCGTAGCCGTGGAGCCTCTGGTGGTCACCCAGCTGGCTCGCGTGATCACCCAGCCTACGCTGGATGAGCTGCACCGCTTGGTAGACGCCATGGACGAGTCGCTGGCCATCCCCTACAACGAGGCCAAATACATCGAGCTCAACGAGGAGTTCCACCGCACCGCCTACGAGGCCGCAGCCAAAGGCTACGTCTGGGAGTCCCTGCAAAAAACCGGCTGCTCCTTTAGGCGCTGCTGCAATATGGGTGTGCTTTTTGGCTACACCAAGCCCTCCACCGAGCCCTTCCGCAAAGTGCTGGGCTTTTTGGAGAACGGCGGCGAGAACCGCGTCGAGGTGGCCACTGCCATCCACGAATACCTCTCCAACTACGCCACCTACATCGAGCAGCTCATCTCCGACTTCCCCGACTGCTTCGTCAACGTCAACACCACCGCGAGCACCCGACGCTAATCCCTGCGCGCATGTGGGCCCTGCCCCTTCGCCCTCTGACCGAGAAGCCCTGCCATCCTATCAAGTGCGCAACCAGTAGCCCATAGCACAAAACGCGCGCGAAAAAGCTCCAAAACCGCTTCCAGCCAATGGCGCATCGTTCACGGATTGGTTTTTGCAAGCTTTCAAGAATCTGCCACTGATACACCAGAGGTAGGCTAGCATCGAATCTACGCACGACCCCTGCACGTTTGGCAACGCGTTTTTTATCCCCTTCGAGGAAAGGACCAGCCATGGGTGTAAGAGCAGAAGAAGCGCTCGATTTGAACTACGACGGGCTCGCCAACTACCTGAGCCACAACCACTCGGTCTACATGGGCCTAGATGACGCCATGTACTACCTCACCGATGTCAACGCTCACTACTGGCGCGCCCAGGACACCTCAGTCCTCAATCACAAGGGCCACTACACTGACTGCTCTGAGCTCGTCCCCACCATCGGCGAGTTTTTGAGCCTCCCCTGGCTTGACGGCAAGACTGTCGAAGATGTTGCAGACCAAGTCACCTTCTACGCCAGCACCAAGCCTCGCTCCGAGGTAGAGGCAGAGATGGCTGCATCAGAGGAGTAAGCCCAGCCTTCGACTCGCCGGCCACATAGCCAGAGTCCTGGTTTGACTGATTGTTTTATCTGTATTCAAAGGCGGTGGGCCACCTGGGCCTGCCGCCTTTCGGGCTTACAGGACAAAAAGCATGCTGTGAATTGGGACGTTGACGCAGGTCAACGTCCTTTTTTGGGTGTTTAAATCCGGAAGGCAAATTTGAACACGGGGACTCGGGCAGCGGGTGTGCTATCAAATGCAGTGGTGCCCCAGCTAAAGGCTGCAAAATCGAGCCGCTATATCCTGAAGGTAGGAGAGCTTGATGAAAGAAGGCGATCTGTGGGGTCTGCGGGACCAAGATGCAGAGGAGCGACAGCGCTGGCGCCTACTAAGTACATCTCCTCCAGCACGCGCCTACTAAGTACAATTTAATATGAAACCAACTCTGTGAGCTTGGGTAATGTAATACTTAAATAAAAAGTGGTGCAGATTTTGGGCAAAATCGGCCTACTAAGTACTTAGTAGGCGCAAAGTGATGCTTAGTAGGCATGAAGTGACACTCAGTCCAAACTTCATCTGCCCTGGGTCCTCATCTCACAGGTAGGTCTACTTTTGACCCTCCATGATTTAGCCGGGGTTTTGCAGTGTGAAAGCAGTACTACTTTCACACTGCCCCCTTTTGAGCGCAAAGAGTACTTATAAATAATGAAGGTAGATTTGGTCTACAGGTTTTTGGCCTACAGGATAAGGGGTGTTGGCGCAGATCTGACGTAGGTCTGACGCAGGTCAACACCCCCTTATCAAAGCACGCTTTTTGTTCTATAAGCCCTGTTCTATCCCTGACAGATGGCCTCCTCAAGCTGAGGCACCGTATCTACCAGGAGGGCGGCGCCCTTCTCGGCAAGGAAGCCAGGATCCCTGAAGCCCCAGGTCACAGAGATACAGGGGATCTGGGAGTTTTTCGCGGTGAGGATGTCCACCTCGGAGTCGCCCACGTAGCAAGCCGTGTCGCGAGAGACTCCCATGGAGTCGAGGGCCAGGTAGACCATGGCGGCGTCGGGCTTTCTGGGGATGTCGTCTCGCTGGCCCAGCACAAAGTCGAAGGCGCCGGGAAAATGGAGCTCCATGAGCTCGCGCACGGCGAAGTCGCCCTTGTTGGACACGGCGGCGCACTTCACGCCGGCGGCGCGCAGATGCTCGATCATCTGAGGAATGCCCGGGTAGGGATGGGTGTGGTCATTGCAGTGGATGGCATAGTAGGCGCAAAAGTCGTCGAAGACGCTGTCCACCTCTGGCTGCGGGGTGCCGGCCGGGCAGGCGTCCAGCATGAGCTTGCGCAGGCCGTTTCCTACCATGGCGCGCACCTGGGCCAACGTATAGAGCGGGAACCCATGGGCGTCCAGGGTGTGGTTGAGCGCCAGCTGGAGGTCGTCCAGCGTATCCAGGATGGTTCCGTCCAAATCGAATACCGCAGCGTTGTACATGGGTTTCCGCTTCCTTTCCAACTGTTGGCGAATCTGGGCAGCAGCCCCAAGAGCGCGGCCTCGTTGCTATGATAGATAACCGCGTGCGCTCAGGTGCCGTCTACGCCTGAAGCGCCCCGTCTATCATTCACCGCCCGACCCTGCAGGGGGCGGCAAGACGAAGGGATTTCACCGTGTCTTCTTACTCCATGGCAACCCATACCTGCGGCCAGCTCCGCGCCCAAGACATTGGCCAGGACGTCACGCTTTGTGGCTGGGTATGGCGCCGCCGCGACCATGGTGGCCTCATCTTTGTGGACCTGCGCGACAACACCGGCCTCACCCAGCTCACCTTTGACCCCGACGACTCCGGCGGCCAGGCCTTCCATACGGCCGAGGACATTCGCCCCGAGTGGCCCATCATGGTGAGCGGCACCGTGCGTCATCGCCCGGAGGATACCGCCAACCCCAATCTGCCCACCGGCGAGATCGAGGTGCTAGTACACGAGATCGTGGTGCTCAACACCTCCAAGACGCCGCCTTTCCAGATTGAGGACAACATCGACACTGCCGAGGACACCCGTCTTCGCTACCGCTACCTGGATTTGCGCCGTCCCCAGATGCAGCACAACCTCAAGGTGCGCAACGATTTCACCTTCGCCGTCCGCGAGGCGTTGCACAACAATGACTTCCTTGAGGTAGAGACCCCTATGTTGGCCAAGTCTACCCCCGAGGGCGCCCGCGACTTCATCGTGCCTTCCCGTACCCAGCCGGGCAACTTCTACGCTCTGCCCCAGTCACCCCAGCTGCTGAAGCAGCTGCTTATGGTGAGCGGCGTGGACCGCTACTACCAGGTGGTCAAGTGCTTCCGCGACGAGGACCTGCGCGCCGACCGCCAGCCGGAGTTCACCCAGGTAGACCTCGAGATGGCCTTTGTGGACCAAGACAACGTCATGTCCATGGTGGAGCACGTGCTCAAGCGCGCCTTTGCCGCCGTGGGCGTCGATATGCCCAGCCCCCTGCGCCGCATGCCCTACTGGGAGGCCATGGACACCTACGGTTCCGATAAGCCCGACACCCGCTACGGCATGACCTTGGTGGACGTGAGCGACATCTTCACCGCCTCCCAGTTCAAGGTCTTTGCCAGCGCCGCCACCACTCCCGGCCAGGTAGTCAAGTGCATCAACGCCAAGGGCGCTGGCGCATGGCCCCGCGCGCAGATCGACAAGCTGGAGAAAGTGGCAAAGGACTTGGGCGCCAAGGGCCTGGCTTGGATCGCCTTCCGCGAGGACGGCTCGGTGAACTCCCCCATCGTCAAGTTCTTCTCCGACGACGAGATGGCAGCCCTTCGCGAGCGCGCTCAGGTAGAGCCTGGCGACCTGGTGATGTTTGCCGCCACCGAGCGCCTGGAGGCAGACACCATCCTGGGCGGCATGCGCACCCACATGGCCAACGCGCTGGATATCCCCCGCGAGGGCCACGACTTCCTCTGGGTAGTGGACTTCCCCATGTTCGCCTACGACAAGAAGGCGAACCGCTACTCCGCGGAGCACCATCCCTTCACCCTGCCGGTTGAGGCCGACATCCCCCTCATCGACACCGACCCTCTGGCCGTAGGCTCCTACACCTATGACTTTGTCATGGACGGCTTCGAGGCTGGCGGCGGCGGCCTGCGTATCCACAACGCCGACCTGCAGATGAAGGTCCTCGAGCGCCTGGGCTTCACCCCCGAGCGCGCCCAGGAGCAATTTGGCTTCCTGCTTGAGGCCCTCTCCTTTGGCGCGCCTCCCATGGGCGGCTTTGCCTTGGGCCTCGACCGCGTATGCATGCTTTTGGTAGGCGCCGACTCCATCCGCGACGTCATGGCCTTCCCCAAGACCTCCAGCGGCTCCGATCTCATGCAGGGCGCGCCCTCCGAGGTCTCTGCGGCCCAGCTCAAGGATGTAAGCCTGCGCATCGACTAGACGCATTGCGTCCGGCCCGCTGCGGTTGACCTGCCGAGAAACACTGCCACTGCAAGCAGGGGCTGAGCGCCTAGCACGATCCCTTGACACCAAGCGGTTCATGTCTTTAGGGGCATGGGCCGCTTTTCTGTGGACATATGGGATGGCATGGGATGCGCTTCTCGGTTGAGAGCCGCTGCACGAACGCGAACAACTGCAAATGAGAACGGGTTACTGAATGAAAGTGGATTCCCGGATTAGAACATGCGTTTTGATGCCCTCAAAAAACTATCTACTTTTGCTACCTAATGTGTTGCAGTTGTAGTAAGATGCACTTATTGATGCAAGAAGGCCTAGTATACCTGGGCCTTCCTATCTTGATGCCGATGGCTCGCACCGAGGAAGGATCACTATGAAGGCACTGGATGCTCTCAATAAGCTCAGCGACCTATGTGCTCGCCAAAAGGGGTTGTTTACTTCGGCACAAGCCCAGGAAGTCGGTGTTAACCGCACCACTCTTACTCGCCTTGCCGCCCACCAGCAAATCGTTCCCATTGCACGCGGCGTCTACCGAGCCGCTACGGCGCCAGCGCTGCGAGAGGAACCTGTCTATGCCGCATGGCTTTCTTTGGATCCCAAAACTCCTGCTTGGAAGCGCAAGCTAGATAACACCGATTACGTGGTCTCTCGTGAAACTGCTGCCTGGCTCTACGGATTCGACGAGTTTGATCCCAAACCCTATGCCTTTGCCAGCATCGAACGCAAGCAGACTCGCAACAAAGGCATCCACTTGTTCAAGCATGCAATCAAGCCTGAAGATGTGAGGGTAGTCGACGGCCTCCCCGTACTTTCGCGCCAACGCACTGCCACCGAGATTCTCAAGTATTGCCCCAATACTCGAGCGATCATCGATTTTTTAAGCACACTTACACCCGAAGAACGACCTTTGAGCATGATGCGGCTCCTTGGAAATCGGGAGACAAAGTTCTCCTCTCTGGATGCCCATCAAATTAGATCTGTTTGCAACCTCTGGAGAAAAGAGGACCGCTCCCTAAGGAATGACTGGGGCACAGATCACACAGGTAGAACCCATAGTTAGTACTTCTTAGGAAGAGGGAGCACATGGACAGCTTTAGAGATCATCTGAAAAACCCTTAGCAGCCAGAGTTCATATCGCAGCCCCTCAAAAAACTTACTTCACTTGTATCAATCTAAGACATGGCTAATGTGCGCTTTTTTCACATTAGCCATGTTCATTTGTAGCTAACGTAGATAGTTTTCTGAGGGTCTGTCACCCCTCTTTTCTTGGCCCATTGATCGTTGGCCTTGGCCCTTCTTGGTTCTTCACAGCTATCTCGCCCCTCACCTTCCTAACTTCGCCGGGAGCTCTCCTGGCTCTTTCTCAGGCTCCTTCCACGTCGCGTGCGGCCTGGTACCACACCACCACGCCACACAGGCGCAAAGAGCGCTGCTCCACTATGAGATCGGGAGTGCCCCTTTCGTGAGACCAGGTAGAGAGCATGGCTACGCTGCCGTTGGCCATATAGCGGCGTATCACTACGTTGGCATCGTCTACAAACACCACCACAGAGCAGCCGTTATAGGGTGCCACTTGAGGATCCACCAGCAGCAGCGAGCCTGCGGGGTACACCTTGTTCATGGCGCCAGAATCCATCACTACAAAGAGGGCGTTGGGGTGGCGCTGGGCGATATCGGGAGGCGCATAGGCGCTGCCTTTGCGTACCAACGTGGTGCCGTTGCCAGAGCGGATATTGCGATAGCAGGGGTATTGGTAGGCAGCCAGCAACGTAGCTTTGGTCTTCTCGGCAGAAGCGCAAGTTGCCTCATCGGCATCTAGCGCTTGAGAGATTGCGCGAGGTCCTCCAAGGATCTCTTCGACGGTAACTCCGCACGCCGCAGCGATGCGAGCCAGGGAGTCTTTGCGCAAGAAGATGGCGTCGCGCTCCCACCGGGAGACGGTTTCTTGAGTTGTCCCCACCAATTGGGCAAAGGCCGTTTGCGAGAGGCCCTTTTGCCGGCGCAGGTGGCGTATGTTCTCGCCCACAGACATGGAGGTCACTCCACAGTCTCGCGCCAGAGCGGCAATGCAAGGCTGCCGGGGCCGCCAAAGCCGTCGGTGAGCTCGATGGTGGGGACAGCGATGATGTCGAGGCCCGCTTTCTCCAGCAAGTCGTTGACGCGCAGGTTGCCCTGGCTTACACAGAGCACCCCGGGAGCAAGGCACAAAACGCCGATGGCCTCGCCTGCCAGCTCGGCGGCCAAGGAGCTGTCGGTACCGTCTACCTCGATGAACTTTAGAGGTCCCTGGTGAAGGGCGCGCTTGAGCATAGCCTTGAGACCGCCGCGCTCCTCCTCGATGCGCACCTCGCCTTTTTTGCGTCCGCGATGGAGGCGCAGGAGGGGGCCTTGCTCGGCCAGGCTGCGATCCATCAGGAAGGTGTCGCAGTCCACACGGGCCAGATAGGTATCCAGGTGAAGACGGTTCCCGGTACCGGGGACAGGGATCACGTAGATGTCCTTGATATCTGAGGCGGGCATAGGAGCTGCGTCGCCGGATGGCGCACCATCCCTAGAGCCCCAAAGCAAATGGCGGGCAAGCACGTCGATGGCGGGGCCCTCGGTGCGGCTGGAAAGCCCTATGGCCAGGCTTTTGTCGGTAAGGTTGATAAGGTCGCCGCCCTCGATATGAAACGAGCAGCTGTGGTCGAGCCATTGGGGCGTGGAGCTAAACGCCGGCAGATGGCGCAGGAGGATCTGGTAGAGATCCACCTCGCGGGTACGGTCGCGCCAGTACATGGAGTTGCAGGTGAGTCCGCGGCCTATGGCCGTGGCGGGGTCGCGCACAAAAAAGCTGGTGTTCATGGGGCGCGAGAGGAAAAGTTCGGGGTCGAAGGCGGTGTCGGTGCGCTGCGCCAAGGGAAAGGACGCAGGGCTCGCCAAGTTGGTCTGGCCATAGCGCACGCCGTCATAGAGGGCTTGCACCAGTTGTGCGGGGCTGCCTTGGGACAAGAAATAGTCGCGCAGGGCGCCGGTGAGCTCGGCGCCCTCTACGGGGCTGTCGGCTACAAAGGCATCCACGAGCTCCTGGCGGGCCTCAGGCGAAGCCTCCAGAGTCTGTTGCAGCGCGTCGCAGACCTCGATCACCTCTACATCATGAGCCTTGAGCACGCCCACCAACGCATCGTGTTCCCGCTGGGCCTGCTCAAGGTCAAAGCTGCTGCGGCCTGGGTGCAAAGGAAACGCCTGGAAAAAGTCTCCGTGGGCCGTCTGCTGGGTTTCTCGCCCTGGGCGATGAACGATCGCCCGTCTGAGCGCGCCTATCTCGTTGGTTACCTGTACATAGCTCATGATCTCTCCCTTGCTTCAGCCTCACCCTAGCGCATTGGAAACAGCTCTCCCAGCTATAGGAGGCCTATATGATATTGCGCGTCATATTTTTTGAGATCTATGACAGTCTACGTCATATTCTACGCCATTTAAGGGACAGATCCTCTCTCTGACGCCCCTCGCTCCCTCGCTTCGCGGCACTGGGCCCCAAGATGGCCTCATTGGTAAAGGCCAAGGTGAAGCCCCCACAAGAGCCTCGCCTGAGCGTGCAAGAGAGGAGTCTCATGAGTCAGAAAACAAAGAAGGCCTTCGCGGTACCCCACACCTACACCATCATCTTTGCCCTGATGGTTCTGGTGGCAGCGCTCACGTGGGTGGTGCCCTCAGGCGTGTTTGACACCGCCGAGGTCAACGGCCGCGAAGTGACCGTCGCAGGCACCTATCATGAGGTGGACAAAGTGAGCGTGGATCCCGAGACCGGCGATGAGGTGGATCTTCGCCAGGGCGTCAACGCAGTGCTCGAAGCACCTACTCTGGGCATCCAGGAAGCCATCGAAGTGGTTGCCTTTGTGTTTGTGGTGGGCGGCTCGTTCCAAATCATCACCGCCACAGGAGCCATCGACGCCGGCATGCGCCGAGTGGTCAGGCGCTTCAAGTCTAAAGACATCGTGGTGATCCCCGTCGCCATGCTGCTCTTCGCCCTGGGTGGCTCGACCTTTGGCATGGCCGAGGAGACCTTGCCCTTCTTCGCCATCTTCCTGCCCATCATGATCACCATGGGCTTCGATTCCATCACAGCTTTCATGATCGTCTTTTTAGGCGCCAAGGCTGGCTATGTGGCTTCCACCATCAACCCCTTCAGCGTCCTCATCTCCCAGGGCATCTTAGGGATCACCGGCAACCCTCAGCTGTGGCTACGAGCCATCATGTTCGTGGTCATCGTGGGCCTCACCATTGCCTTCGTGATGCTCTATGCCACCCGCATCCGCAAGAACCCCGAGAAGTCCCTCACCTACCATGAGGATCAAGTCCTGCGCCAAGACATCAAGACCGTGGATGAGGAGACCCCCTTCACCGGTCAGCAAAAAGCCGTGTTGGCAGTCTTCATAGGCGGCATCGCCCTCATCGTCTGGGGCCTGGTGAGCCAGGGTTGGTACATGAACGAGCTCTCCGCCATCTTCTTGGCCATGGGCATCATCTCGGGCATCATCGCCGGCTTCGGCCAGAAGCGCATCGCCGAGGAGTTCGTGGCCGGCCTTAAGGACTTCGCCTTCTCCGCCATCGTCATCGGCCTTGCCCGCGGCGTCCTGGTCATCGCCAACAACGGCATGATCATCGACACCATCTTGAACGGCATGGCCGAGGGCCTCGCAGGAGTCCCCAGCGCCATCTTCACCTCCATCCTCTACCTGCTGGAAAACCTGCTCACCATCCTGGTGCCCAGCTCATCCAGCCTGGCCGCCCTCACCATGCCCATCTTTGGGCCCCTCACCGAGCTCATGGGCCTGAACCCCGAAGGCGCCGTCACCGCCCTCTGCCTGGCCGAGCCTATGATGACTATCATGGCCCCCACCTCCGCCATCCTGGTGGCCGGCCTGGCCGTCTGCAAGATCAGCCTGGAGAAGTGGTGGAAGGTCTCCTGGAAGTACTTTTTGGCCATGTCCCTTGTCTGCATGGTCTTCACCGCCATCTCGGCCATGCTCCCCGTGGTGGCCTAGCCCGCTACCCATATTCCCTGGCAGGGAGGGCGTTTTTATCGGCACATGCCGAGAAACCCATGGCCTCCCTGCCGGCGGCATCGCCCTTTTCGCATCAATCCCTTCGACATCGAAGAAAGGTTTTGCCATGTCCCCTAAGCCAATCCATGTGACCAGCGAGATTGGGTCTTTGCAGCGCGTGGTGCTCCACCGTCCCGGCAAAGAGCTGGCCAACATGAAAGCCGACGAGTTTGAGAAGTGCTGGATCCACGACGCCTTCTATCTGGACTACGCCCAGAAGGAGCACGACGAGTTTGCCCGCCTCCTGCGCGAACACGGCGCCGAGGTGCTCTATATGGAAGACCTGCTGGCCGAGGCCATGGACCAACACCCCGAGGCCCGCACCGCCTTCCTCGACGAGTACATGAGCCAGGCCCCTGTGCCCGACCCTGAGCTGGCACCGCTGGTGCGCCAGAAGCTAGACGCCATCCGCGACAACCGCGCGCTGGTGGATGCGGCGCTGGCGGGGATGCGCCTCAAGGACCTGGAGCTTGCCTCTGGCCCTACCACCCTCTCGCGTCTGGAGGGTGACGGCGTGGCCCTGGACGACTTTGTGGTCTTTTCCATGCCCTCCAGCTACTTCTCCCGCGACCCCATCGCCTCCATCTCCAACGGCGTCGCGCTCCATCGCATGTATTACAACCAGCGCAATCGCGAGGTGCCCTTCTACAAGACCTTCCTCACCTACCACGACGACTTCGCCGGCACGCCCTTCTGGTACGACAACCACTCTGCAGCCCACATCGAGGGCGGCGACGTGCTCAACATCAACGCCGCCACGCTGGCAGTGGGCATCTCCCAGCGCACCGAGGCTGCGGCCATTGACCAGCTGGCCCAGAACCTCTTCTGGGGTCCTGTGCCTTCCACCATCGAGCAGATCTTCGCCATCAAGGTGCCCTACGGCTACGAGACCATGCACTTGGACACCGTGTGCACCCAGATCGACTACGACAAGTTCACCGTCTACCCCGGCATGTACGACGAGTTGCGCGCTTACCGTCTGCACAAGGGCGACACCCCAGGCGAGGTGGGCATCGACGAGCTTACCGGATCGCTCAAGGAGATCTTGGAGATTGCCACCGGCGAGCCCGAGATCACCCTCTTCGAGTGCGGCGGCGGCGACCCGGTAGAGGCCTCCCGCGAGCAATGGAACGACGGTTCCAACACCCTCGCCCTCGCCCCCGGCAAAGTCTGCGTCTACGAGCGCAACACCGTCACCAACGACCTGCTCTACAAGGCCGGCATCGAGCTTTGCGTTGTCCCCTCCGAGGAGCTCTCCCGCGGCCGCGGCGGCCCCCGCTGCATGTCCATGCCGTTCGCGCGTGCCGACATCTAGCACTCCCCCATCGCGCGGTTGCGCCCATTGAGGCTGCCCGCGGCTCCACACTTGCTTCTCCCAGCAGGGGCCCTGTACCTCCTGGCGCCCCTGCTGCCGAGAAGCCCCACCGCCTAAGCATCTCGTTTCCCTCCTTGCCCCTCCTCACCTTCCCTATCACACCTCACATGAAAGGACCTGCCATGCCCCTGAGTCTTTCTGGCAAAAGCTTCCTCACCCTGTTGGACTTCACTCCCGAAGAGATCAACTACCTGCTTGACCTTGCCCACCAGTTCAAAGCCATGAAGCGCAACGGGGTGCCTCATCGCTACCTGGAGGGCAAGAATATCGTCCTGCTTTTTGAGAAGACTTCCACCCGCACCCGCTGCGCCTTTGAAGTAGGCGCCATGGACCTGGGCATGGGCGTCACCTACCTGGCTCCCGACAGCTCCCAGATGGGCGCCAAGGAGTCCATCGAAGATACCGCCCGCGTACTGGGCCGCATGTATGACGGCATCGAGTACCGTGGCTTTGACCAGAGCATCGTGGAGGAGCTGGCTGCCAATGCTGGCGTGCCTGTATGGAACGGCCTCACCACCCAGCTTCACCCCACCCAAGCCCTAGCCGACATCATGACTATGCAAGAGGAGTTTGGCCATGACCTGCGCGGCAAGACCCTAGCTTTCTTTGGCCAGGTAGGAAATACTGCCGGCTCACTTTTGGTCATCTGTGCCCAACTGGGCATCAACTTCGTGCAAGTGGGCCCCCAGTCTCAGGTAGAAGGCAACCGCACCTACGATCCCCAGATGCTGGCCCGCTGCCAAGCCCTGGCTGCCGAGCACGGCTCCACCATCAAGATCACCGACAGCATTGAGAACGGCATCCAAGGAGTCGATGCCGTGTACACCGACGTGTGGGTAGGCATGGGACAGCCCTCCGAGCTTTGGAAGAGCCGCATCGCACTGCTGGAGCCCTACCGCGTCACCGCCGACGTGATGGCCGCCGCAAACCCCGGCGCCATCTTCATGCACTGCTTGCCTTCCTTCCACGACACCAACACCACCGTGGGCGCCCAGATCGCCCAGGAGTTTGGCGTAACCGAGATGGAAGTTACCGACGAGGTCTTTGAGTCTGCACAGTCTCGCGTGTTCCAAGAAGCCGAGAACCGCATGCATACCATCAAGGCTGTGATGTACGCCACGTTGAAGTAACGAGCTGCAAGAGAGTCCGAAGGAACTCTAAGCCGCCCCTGAAGAGCTGTAGGGGTCCAGCAGCACCATTGGATCCCCTCTAGAAACCTGCTCCAGAGACACAAAAGTACCCTCAGTATCCCTCTAAAAATGTACTTCATATGCAACATATAATCGTAGCTAATGCAGATATTTGCTGCATTAGCTACGCTTTAATGTAACTAATGCAGAAGGTTTTCAGAGGGCCTAATACCCCTTATTGCCCCCAGCCTGCTCTTCTGCCTCGAGCAGCTCTAACACTCTTGACCAGCGAATCCCCTACTAGGAGCTCTCACGCCGGGACACCCGTAGCTACATCCTATCCCTGCCAATGCGGCGCCCGCAGCAAAGCCCCGCTCGCAGCACATTCCTCAACCCTATTTCTTGGACTCTTCCATGGCCTTGCGTATGCAGTCTTTGAAAAACCCATTCACGTTATCAATACTTTCCATAAAGCACACGAGGTCCTCGTCGGTATTCTTATTAAGCTGAACCACGTAACGCTTTACATTGTGCTTTATATATTTTGCAGTGGCACGCTTTTGAGCCTCGCTAACCGCCATTGGAACCTCCTTCATCTCTGCGATGATCTATATGATATTAAACATAGTTAAATAATGGCAATCTAAACTAAGCCTTATTCGATTCAAATTTCCGATTCACATCAATCGGGCACATGTCTAACAATTGCAAATTAATCATTTGACATTGACACCATCTTGAATGTCAATATTTCTACCTGGACTTTATCGTCGTCAACGTGGCCAATAACCCTTCTGGCACTCATTAACAAAGCGCAACCGGTTTCTTCGAATACTGCACGTTATTAGGTTATAGTCCAGCGCCATATGTTCGCTACGGTTGCCAAATTCTCGCCTTAGATATCAGTAATACTGTATAGTTTTATCTATTACTTCTACATAATTCAATGTCGATGCACAGTATGGGCAATAGGATGCCTAACTGCGCAGGACCGCGATAGGCATCGGCTCCTAAGTGTTTTCCTGAAAGCAAGGCACTCAGGAAACTGAGTGACCGCTATTGAAACATCGCCACTAGCGTGCGTCCTCAAGCTTGCGTCCTCAAAAAAGAAGGTGCCAGCAATCCGGCACCTTCTAGTGAGCTTTATGGTTGTACACCGTCTTCACTCTTGTTGCAAAAACCGCCTTCACTGATCGTGAGGCTCGTCCACTGTCTCGATGGAACGGGTCTCTACCAGCTCCTCCGGAGCGGGAACGCGCTCGGTGTTTTGAGGGATGCGAGGGGCATCGTCGGGCTCGTCTCGGCCCATGGCCAGAAGCTCGGGGATCTGCATGCGATAGGCGTTCTCGGTGGCATTCTTGCGGGGAGAGCGCTTCATATAGGCTTTTACCTGGGCTTGGGACTTCTTGATTGACTGCAACGTGCCAGGGCCTGCCACGCAGCCGCCGGGGCATGCCATGCCCTCGATAAGATAGCCGGGGTATTTGCCCTTGATGGCGTCACGCATCATCTTGCGGCAGTCATCCAGGCCCTCGGCGGCAGTGATGTTGACCTCCCTGTCCGGGTGCATGCGGTGCACGGCGTTGACCACTGCATTGGCAACGCCGCCGGATACTGCAAATCCACGGCCGTCGGCGCTCGCAGCCTCAAAATCGTTATCCTTGGGCTTGTCGAGCTTGGTGTAGTCGACACCCAGAGCCTCCATCATGCCGGCCACCTCTTCGAAGGTGAGCACAAAGTCCACCTCGGAGCGTACGGAGGTGCGCATGGCCTCCAGCTTCTTCGCCGAGCAGGGCCCCACAAAGACGATCTTCGCGTCGGGATGCTGCTCGCGCAGCCAGCGAGCGGTAAGGGTCATGGGCGTGAGGGCCATGGAGATGCACTCGGCGTTGTCCGGGAATTCCTTCTTGGCCATAGAGGCCCAAGCAGGGCAACACGAGGTGCCCATGAAGGGGAGCTTCTCGGGGACCTCTTCGAGGAAGTCTTGAGCCTCTTGGATGGTGCAGAGGTCTGCGCCGATGGCCACCTCCTCAACACCGGAGAATCCCAGGATCTTGAAGGTCTCGCGCAGCTTGCCCACATCGCCGCGGCCGCCATACTGGCCAACAAAGGCGGGGGCCACAGCTGCGATGACCTCTGCCCCGCTCTTGATGGCGCTGATGACCTGGAAGATTTGGCTCTTATCGGCAATGGCGCCAAAGGGGCAGTTCACCAGGCATTGGCCGCAGGAAACGCAGCGATCATAATCGATGTCTGCACGACCTTGCTCGTCGGAGCCGATGCAGTGCATGCCACAGGCGGCGGCGCAGGGGCGGTCGCGGTGAATGATGGCAGAGTAAGGGCACACCTCGGCGCAACGGCCGCACTTGATGCACTTCTCCTGATCGATGAAGGCGCGGTGGTTCACGAAGCTAATGGCGCCCTTGGGGCAGATCTCACGGCAGGGGTGAGCCAAACAACCCTGGCATTGATTGGAGACCACGTAGGAGTTCTCGGGGCAGGCATGGCAGGCGAACTTGATGATGTTGATCAGAGGGGGCTCATAGTATTTCTCAGGGCGCTCGGCCTCTTTGATGCCGTCAGAGATGGAGCTGGGCTGATCTACCGGCAGAAGGTTGAGGCCCATGGCCAGCCTGATGCGGGCGCCCACGATAGCGCGCTCCAAGAAGATGGACTCGCGGTAGGTGGCCTGCTCGCCAGGGATGATGGTATAGGGCAGCTGGTCTGCCCAGTCGGCAGTGGCATCGCCTTGCATGTAGGCCACACGGGCTACCTCACAAAACACCTTGCGGCGAATCTCAGTGAGGTTGGTGTAGACCCCTCGCATGGTATCAGGCATGGGTGCTCCTCTCGACCCGTCCTGGCGGGCGTCACAGTCTCTTGGCACAGTATCCTTTATGATACGCGTAACCTTGGACACCCACGACTCTTGCAACTATGTACTCGCCGTACGGGAAAAGGTATGCAACCTTGAGGCCATAATCAAAGGCCAAGGGGTCGCTCGAAGAGATTATAAAAATACAATTACGCACAGTCGTGAGCGTCGATGATCCAGCAGGACTTGAGGCAGTCAAAATGATTGCGGTCTGAATGACTCGCGGCTTTAGTGAGTAGACTCACAGCCTTCAGTGAGTGGATGAGCACTCACTGAAGGCTCAGTGAGTGAAATTACGCTCACTGAAGCACTTTTGACCACTCACTGAAGGTCTCAGCTTTTCAAGCGTTCAAGCGTCTCAAGCCTGCCGTCCCGGGCCTGGCCAAGCAAGCATCCTGGGCCTGCGCTAAGGCTCCCTAGGCAAACTGAGAGTTATAGAGCGCGGCATAGGCTCCTCCGGCTTCGAGCAGTGAGTCATGGGTGCCTTGCTCGATGATGTTGCCGTGGTCCATATAGAGGATGAGGTCGGCATCGCGAATGGTGGAGAGGCGGTGGGCGATCACAAAGCTGGTGCGGCCATGCATGAGGCGGTCCATGGCGCGGCCGATCTCCACCTCAGTGCGAGTGTCCACACTGGAGGTCGCCTCATCCAGAATGATCACCGGCGGGTTGCGCAAAAAGATGCGAGCGATGGTGATGAGCTGGCGCTGGCCTTGGGAGAGGTTGGAGCCCTCGTTGTCCACCAGAGTGTCGTAGCCCTGAGGCATGGTGCGAATGAAGTAGTCGACACGGGCCGCCTTGGCCGCCTCGACTATCTCTTCACGGGTGGCTCCCGGCTTGGCATAGGCGATATTCTCGGCAATGGAGCCGCCAAAGAGCCAGGTATCCTGGAGCACCATGCCAAAGTTGTCGCGCAGGCCGTCTCGGGTGAGGTTCTTGGTAGAGACGCCATCCAAGGTGATGAGGCCGCCGTCGATCTCGTAGAAGCGCATCAATAGGTTGATGAGCGTGGTCTTGCCGGCGCCAGTGGGGCCCACCACGGCCACCTTTTGGCCCGGAAGCACGCCAAAGGAGACGTCGTGCATGAGAGGCGCCTGGGGATCATAGCCAAAGCGCACGTGCTCGAAGGTGACGGCGCCGGTGGCTCCGTGGACCTCCATGGGGTGGGCCACATCGGATTCCTCTTCGGGAGCGTCCAGAAGCTCGAAGGTACGACGCGCAGAGGCCAGGGCGCTCTGGAGGGAGTTCACCATATAGGCCGCCTGGGTAAAGGGCTCGGCTGCCATGTTGATGTACTGGAAGAAGGCTTGGGCCACACCCACCGACATGACGCCGGCGAGCATGAGGCCACCGCAGGCCACGGCGATGACCGCCAGCGAGACGCGCTGGATGGTACGCATGACCGGGTTCATGGCGTACATGGCAAAGTCGGCCTTCTCGGTGGCTTTGCGGTTGGCGTCTGCCAACTTGCGCACCGCCTCGCAGCTAGTCTGCTCCTGGTTGCAGGCGCGGATGACGTTGCGGCCGGTGTAGTACTCCTCCACCTGGCCGGTAAGGGCGCCCAGCGTCTCCTGACGCTCGCTGGCAGCAGAGAGGGTGCGTTTGGAGATGAGCCCGCAGATGATGCTGGAGAGTGCCATAAAGGCCAGGTAGACCAGGGTAAGGCCTGCCGAGTAGTAAAACATGATGGCCAGCACGCCCACGATGGTGCCCACTGCGGTGATGAGCTGGAGCAGGCCGGTCTGCATGGTTTCGGAGATCTTGTCCAGGTCGCCGGTGACACGGGTGAGGATCTCGCCGGGCTGATGGCCGTCGAAGAAGCGCAGGGGTAGACGGTTGAGCTTGGTGGCGATGGATTCGCGCAGCTGCAGGTTCAAGGTCTCTGCCACCGAAGCCATGATCTGCACCGATGCCCAATAGAACACCACCTGCAGCACGTAGAGCACGGTAAGGAAGGTGAGCGAAGCGCCCAGAGGATCCCAGGCGATCACAAAGGGGCCTTCACCGGCAAGGGCCGGCTGCACTGCATGCCAAAGGTCGTTGATGACCAGAGCGCTCTGGAAGGGCCCCCAGATGTAGGTCACCAGGAACAGCACGCGCAAGATGAAGACCACCATGAGGCGAGTGCGCTGGGGTCCCAGCTGGCTAAAGAGGCGCAGAGCCACGCCCATACGAGAGTCTTGACGTTTCATTCCTACACCTCCTGCTTGGTTTGAGAGGCCACAATCTCTTGGTAGACCTCGCAGGTTTCCATGAGCTGCTCGTGGGTACCAAGACCCACGGGATGCCCCTCGTCGATGACGAGGATCTGATCGGCATGGCGAATGGTGGAGACGCGCTGGGCAATGATGAGCACCGCGGCTCCAGCGGTCTCAGCCTCCAGAGCGCGGCGCAGAGCGGCATCGGTCTTGAAGTCCAAGGCCGAGAAGGAGTCGTCAAAGACGTAGAGCTCGGGCTTTGCCACCAAGGCGCGGGCGATGGCCAAGCGCTGGCGCTGGCCGCCGGAGAAGTTGGAGCCGCCTTGGGCTACCGGGGCGTCCAGACCTTCAGGCAGGCTGCGTACGAAGTCTGCCGCCTGAGCCACCTTAAGGGCATGCCAAAGCTCTTCGTCGGTGGCCTGCTCGTTTTCCCAGCGCAGGTTCTGGGCGATGGTGCCCGAGACCAGCCAGGCCTTCTGCTGCACATAGCCAATGCGGCCGCGCAGCGTATGCTGGGTCATTTGGCGCACGTCCTGCCCGTCGATCTCCAGCGAGCCCTGAGTCACCTCGTTGAAGCGCATGATGAGGCTGGCGATGGTGGACTTGCCAGAACCCGTGCCGCCGATGATGGCGGTGGTGGTGTTGGGCCAGCACTCCAGGTTGAGGTTGGTAAGGGCGTCTTCCTGGGCGTCCTTATAGCGGAAGCGCACCTTGGAGAAGCGCAGGGTGGGCACCTCGGGATTTGGCTCCAGGTGGGTGAGCGCGCCGGGCAGGTCGTCGATCTCAGGCGAGTAATCCAGCACCTCCTGGATGCGGTTGGCGCATTCCAAGGCGCGGGGCACCATGATGAAGACGAACTGGGCCATCAAGATGTACATGAGCACCATGATGGCGTATTCCACCAGCGCGGTGATGTCGCCAATGCCCAGCTCGCCCACGGCGATGCGAGCGCCGGAGGTCCAATAGACCGCGATCACAAAGACGTTCATCACCACATACTGGAAACCGTCCACATTGGTAAAAAGCTTGTTCGCCTTAATGGCGGTCTGAGCGTAGTTGGCAAAGGAGGTGTCCAGTCGCTGGTTCTCATGCCTCTGCTGGTTGAAGGCACGCACCACGCGCACGCCCGAAAGATTTTCCAGCAGCACTTGAGTCATGGTGTCCAGCTGCTTTTGCAGGCGGGTGAAGAGCGGCGATACCGAGCGCAAGATGAATGCCACCACTACGATGAGCACGATAATGGAGGCCACCAAGAACCATCCGGCCAGAGTGTCCACCGAGAAGGTCATCACCAGCGCCGCCACCGCCATGAGAGGCACGGGCACGATCATGAGGATAGCCTGGGTCATAAGGGTTTGCACCGTCGTCACATCGGAAGACGTGCGGGTAGTGATGGAGGCCACGCCAAAATGGCGGAAGTCAAAGATCGAGAGCTTCATCGACTTGGCATAGAGCGCACAGCGAATGTCGCGGCCCATGGAGGTGCAGAGCTGAGCGCAGAGAGCGGTGGCGACGGTAGTGGCGACGCCTGTGAGCAGCGCTGCTCCGGCCATCTCCATGCCCGCAGCCACCAGCAGGTTGAAAGAAGCCTGCTCGGTGCCCAGGTTCAAGATCCTGGCGGCGATGGTGGGGATGGCCAGCGTGCCCACCACGTCAACGGCCAAAAGCAGGCAGATGACCAACAGTTTGAGCCAATAGGGCTTGAGGAAGTGGAAGATCAGCTTCACGAGGGCTACTCCTTTCTTGAGGCCGGGGCTTGGGATTGGGTGAGGGCGCCTATGGCAGGAGCGAAGGCCACCCTAAACTGATCGAGCACGCGGTTCACCGTGATGCGATCTTGCTCGGGGATGGCGTTCCACACGGTTTCTTCTGCCTCGTCCAGCGTATGCAGATGGGCTTCTACAAACGCCTCTCCTGCTGCCGTGAGGCGCGCTTGCTTCACCCGACCGTTTTGCGGATGAGGCGCAAGCTCGATAAGGCCTTGGCGCACCAGCGCCTTGAAGGCCGAGTTCACCGTCTGCCTGCTGGCAGCCAGCTTCTCTGCTATCTCGGCTTGGCTTGAGCGGCCGCCGGCGATGCAGGCCACGCACCAAAACTCGGTGGGCGACAGGCCGCACGAGCGCGCATAGAGGTCGTAGATGCGGTCCACGGCGTTGTAGATCTCTCTAAAACGCTCGATGGATGCATCGGACACGACAAGGGACGACACAGGCACTCCTTCAATAGATGAACTTGGTTACAGGACAACAGTCCGAAATCGTACTGTACGTTTTCGGATAATATGCAGCCAAAGGATATCTTCACAGAGCCTTCATCACTGCCGTCCCAAACACAGAGCCGCCACTGTCCCAGGAGCCCTCCGCACAGCCGCGCCCGCTGCGCTCTATCTACTTTTTTGCACTCTCTGCCAGCCGGCGCGCTTCTTCTGGGAACCGAGAAGGAACCGCCGCCTCCACCTGGAAGCGCTGGCCGCTCACAGGATGCACCAGGGTCTCCTGCCAGCTATGGAGCATCAGGCCGCCGGAGACCGGCGCCGCTCCATACAAAAGATCGCCCACCACAGGATGGCCCAGGGCAGCTGCGTGCACACGGATTTGGTGGCGCCGGCCGGTGGTGATGGTCACGCTCACGGCGGTGGCGCAAGCGCCGCTGGCAAGGGTCAGCGTGCCCAGCGGCTCAAAGAGGCTGTGGGCCTCTTTGCCTGCGCCAGCGTACATGCGCCGGGCATTATGGCGGTCGCGGCCGATGGGCACATCCACCGCCTCAGGCCGGGCCATCGTGCCCTCAACCAGGGCAAAGTAACGTTTGGAGAGACTCGACGGGTCATGAGAGGCCACCAGCCCGTCAAAAGCCGGCTGAAACTCCGGGTGCAGAGAGAAGAGCACCACCCCAGAGGTGTCTTTATCCAGCCGTTGGAGTGCCTGGGGAGCCCCTGCGATCCCCCGTTGCACCATAGCTGCAGCCACCTGTTGGCTAAGGGTGATCTGCCCTGTGCCGTCGCCGTGCACCAAGAGGTTGGCGGGCTTATCGGCAGCCAAAGCCAGGCCCAAGGGGTCTACCCACAAAAGCGTGGCAGCAGGGATGGAGGCATCCAGCGACGCGGGCGCCACAGGCTCGAAGGCCAGCTCCAGCACGTCGCCGGGAGTGAGTGAAGTAGCGCTCGCAAGGACGATGCCTTCTCGGGTCAGACGGCCAGAAGACAACACGGCGGCGGCTCCTGCGCGCGAAAGTCCCAGGGAGCTTAGAGCCTCTGCGGAGATAGCCTCAGTGCGCCAGGCGATCCTTAGGCCATGAGGGCTTGCGTCCAAAATGCGGTAGGGTGCGCGAGCCATGGCAGCTCCTAGGGGCGTGACGGTTGGGCCAAAAGACCTGCGATGGACTCCATGGCGCGGGCCGGAAAGCGCAGGCAGAGCTCGTTTCGCGACAAGTCGTGGCAGGCCAGGGCCTGGGCGCCGCCGATGGCGCGGGCCAGCGCCTGGCCGCTGGTGCGATAAGGAGCAGAAGTAAGGGTGCAGGTAGCCACCACGGCAGGCGCGCTGATGCAGCCGATGTCCTGGGGGATCCGCCACTCCTCCACCGCCCTTGACATGGCCGCCACATTATCGCGCGAGGTAGTGGCCACAGTGCGGGCAAAGGAGTCGATGTAGCCGCGAGGAATGCCAAAGCCGTCCATGGAACTCGCCAAGTAGCGGCGGCGCTTGCGGATGGTGGCCAGCAGCTTGGCCCCCTGGCCGCTGTTGGACTCTACCTGGCCGATAAGCCCGCGGCCCACCTGCTTGGGGCCGCCCATAAGGCCCCAGCTCCAGCCGTTGAGCCTGGCCGAAGCGGCGGCTCCCGGCACCGGCTCGCACAGCACGTCGGCCACAAAGAGGCGCCGGGCGCACCCTCGGCTCTCGCAGAGCGCCTCGATGGCCACCTGGCCTCCCAAGCCGCAGCCCACCAAGGCTGCCAAGCCAGAAGGCACGTGTTTCTCGGTCCAAGCTACCACTGCCTTCGCTTCGTCCACCACTGCCGAGAAGGTCTTGTCGCCGCACTCCCCTAGCCCATCCCAGGTCGCCAGCACGGCCACATGGCCTTGGGGCAGCTGGGCGGCCAGAGGCGCCATGGCCCACCAGTCGCAAAACTCCGGGGCCAGAAACATCACTGCCGGAGCTTGCGCAGGGTCGGCGGCAGCTCCGGTAGCGGGGTCGATGGCATGGAAGATCATAGGGTCTCGCCTGGGGCGACGCGGGCCAGGAGATAGCTTGCCAGGTCGCCTGTGGCCACCGGCTCCTGCTCGTGGGTCTTCATGTCGCGCACGGTGACCGTGCCCTGCGCCAGCTCGTCAGGGCCAATGACCACGCAGGTGGAGGCGGAGTGTTTGTCGGCCTGTTTGAACTGGCTCTTCAGGGAGCGGCCCTGGTAGTCTGCTTCTGTGCGCAGGCCTGCTCGGCGAAGCTCGAGGCAGGTGGCAAAGACGGCATCGCGGCAGGAGGGGTCTGCGCAGGCCACATAGATGCAGGAAGGAGCCGGGCCTGCCAGATCGATGCCCTGGTCTTCCAGCACCAGCATGATGCGCTCGAAGCCCACGGCAAAGCCGATGCCGGGGGTGGGCTTTCCGCCCTCCAGCTCCATGAGGCCGTCGTAGCGGCCGCCGCCGCCGATGGCCGACTGGCTTCCCACCCCGCCTAGGGCCTCTACCTCGAAGACCGTGCGAGTGTAATAATCCAGGCCGCGCACCAGGGTGGGGTCTTCCTCGTAGGCCACGCCGGCCTCGTCCAGATACTGCTTGACCTTGGCGTAGTGGGCCGCGCACTCGTCGCACAGGGCGTCGACGATCTTGGGCGCGTCCTCCATCACGACGCGGCAGGCTTCGTTCTTGCAGTCGAAGGCGCGCAAAGGGTTGATGTCTGCCCTGGTGAGGCACTCGTCGCACATCTGGTCTGCGTGATCCAGGATAAACTGGCGCACCTGCTCGCGATAGGCCGGGCGGCAGGCGGGGTCGCCCATGGAGTTGATGCGCAGGCACACACGGGTCATGTCGAGGCCCAACGCGGCATAGAAATCCATAAGCATGATGATGACCTCGGCATCCAACGCAGGGTCCGAGGCCCCCAGCACCTCCGCACCGATCTGGTGGAACTGGCGCAGACGCCCCTTTTGCACGCGCTCGCCGCGAAACATGGGCGCCGCGTACCACATCTTCACCGGGGCGCCGCCCTGGGGCACAAAGGTATTCTCCACGGCCGCACGCACAAAGCCAGCGGTACCCTCGGGACGCAGGGCGAGCCGCTTGGAAGGTTTGAGGCCTTTCTCGGTACCACTCTCAAGCACGTTGGCAAAGTTCGCACCCGAGAAAACCCTGAACATCTCTTTGCGCACCACGTCGGTGGATTGGCCGATACCGTGCACGAACACATCCACCTGTTCCATGGTGGGCGTCTCGATGGCGTCGAAGCCATAGCGGGAGAAGATGCGGCGAGCGATAGCCTGCATGGCCTCCCAGGCGCGCATACGGGCGCCAAAGAGATCCTCGGTTCCTTCTGGCTTTTTGGCTTGCATGAACCCTCCTGGAGGCAAAATGTGAGCGTCGCGGTCAAATCTTCATTTTTGCACCTTGGCCCCAGAGGGGCAAGGAAGCCGCTGAAGGCGAGTAGACTATTCACACTAGTTGCCTGCCTCGACATCCCGGGGGTCTCATGGTCTATTCTGCGCCCGCTTCCTCTCACTCGCCTCTTGTGCTGATCGCCCCAGCCGCAGGACAGCTGATAGACCTCGCCCAAGTTCCCGACCCCGTCTTTGCCCAAGGCCTTCTGGGACCCGGTTGCGGACTTTACCCCTCCCAAGACACCCTGGCAGCTCCCTGCAACGGCGTGATCCTCAAAGCCATGGACCACGCCCTATTGATCGCTGCCGAGAATGGCGTCCAACTCCTCATGCACGCAGGCATCGACACCGTGGCCCTGGGCGGCAAGGGATGCAGGGCCCTCGTGGACAGCGGCGCACCAGTCAAAGCCGGCCAACCGATGCTCGCCATGGACCGAGCCTTCCTGGCATCCCAAAATATATGCGACTGCCTCATACTTACCGCAAGCGATGCGCCCGACCCTCTCGCCCTCGAGTTCCTTTGTGCGCCTGACAGCTTAGTCCAGGCAGGCCAGCCCCTTCTTACACTCCAAATCTGACCGCAGCGCAATCGTTATAACCTCAGCTAGATCGCGCTGTAGCCAGCGTCGCGCTGTAGCCAGCGGTCTCAATCACCGACTCTATCCCCGCCGCCAGCCCTGGGCTCGATAGCGCCACGGGCCTTGACGCTATTGCACGATCCTTTAGGCAGCATTATTTCCGATGCGTCTCATTCGCTCCTCATTTTGGAGAGGGTCCTTCTCGGAGCACTTTATTGTGGTAAAGTGTCCCCACGAAATAGCCCGCGGCCAGTTGCCAGATCATGCAGTTTCCTGCAGGCAAAGTCGGAGCCGCATCACATCCGCACCCCTTGAGGAGGACCCCATGACCACCACTTTCAAGCGCGTATTCGCGATGTTGGCTTGCTGCTTCGCCCTTCTCGGCTTGGCTGCCTGCGCGCAGTCCAACAGCGCCGCTCCCGAGGCGCAGGCCTCAGACAAGCCCAAGCTCATCGTGGGCTACGACAACTCCTATCCGCCCTACGGCTTCATCGGCGACGACGGCCAGGCTACCGGCCTCGACCTGGATCTGGCCCAGGCCGTCTGCGACAAGCTGGGCTGGGAGCTTGAGTGCGACGCCATCGACTGGGACGCCAAGGACGCCCTGATGAATCAGGGTTCCATCAATTGCATTTGGAATGGCTTCACCATGGAGGGCCGCGAGGACAAGTACACCTTCTCCGAGCCCTACATGCTCAACGAGCAGGTGGTCGCAGTGAAGAAGGACTCTGGCATCAACAGCCTGTCTGATCTCGCCGGCAAGACCGTCGCCACCCAGGTAGACTCCGCCGCGCTGGAGGTGCTCGAGGGCGATCAGGCCGATCTCGCCGCCACCTTTGGCTCCCTCGACCAGCTCTCCGACTACAACAACGCCTTCGCCCAGCTTGAGAGCGGCCTGGTAGACGCCGTGGCCTGCGACCTGTCCATCGCCGCCTACCAGCTCTCCGCCAACCCCGACGCCTTCGTCCAGTTGGCCGTCCCCCTCTCCACCGAGCACTACGCCGTGGGCTTCAAGCTTGGCGACACCGATCGTGCCGAGAAGGTCACCCAGGCTTTGCGCGACCTCACCGCCGATGGCACCGCCAAAGAGATCTGCGACAAGTACGCCGACTACGGCGTGGACTACGAGGGCAACTGGACCCTGAAGTAAGCCTTCGCTCACAGCTATGGCCTCATGGGCTCCGGACGCTCGTGCCGGGGCCCGTTTTCCGTTAAGAAAGGCGCCCTATGGAATTCGCCGTCATGATGAGCATCCTTTTGGAGGGGCTCGTCTTAACTGTCGAGATTTTTGTGGTGACCCTGGTAGGCGCCCTGCCTCTGGGCATTTTGGTGGCCCTGGGGCGCATGAGCCGCTGCAAACCTTTGGCTCTGGTAGTGCGCCTCTACATCTCGCTTATGCGAGGCACCCCGCTGATGCTGCAGCTTATGGCCATCATGTTTTGCCCCTACTACCTCTTTGGGCTCAACATGGGACCCGACTGGAAGTTTTTCGCCTGCGCCATCGGCTTCATCTTGAACTACGCCGCCTACTTCGCAGAGATCTACCGCTCGGGCATCCAGTCGATTCCCCGCGGGCAGTATGAGGCGGCGGAAGTGTTGGGCTATTCTCGGTCGCAGACCTTCATGCACATCGTGCTGTCCCAGGTGATCAAGCGCATCTTGCCGGCCATGGGAAACGAGATCATCACCCTGGTCAAAGACACTTCTCTGGCCTTCGTGCTGGGCATCATGGAGATGTTCAACTCGGCCAAGGCGCTGGCAGCCCGCGAGGTGTCCATGACCCCCTACATCATTGCGGGTCTTATCTATTGGTGCATCAATCTATTCATCGAGCTCATCTTGACTCGCGTCGAGAAGCGCATGAACTATTACCACGATTAGGAGCCTTATGAGCGCGGTAGTTTCTCAAGATACCCAGGCCTCTAAGACTGCTGGGATCGCGTTGCCAGTAGTGAGCCTGGAGCATGGCAAGAAGTCCTTTGGCAATACGCGGGTGCTGCGAGATATATCCCTGTCTATAGACAAGGGCGACGTACTGGCGATCATCGGGCCTTCTGGCGGCGGCAAGTCCACGCTGCTGCGCTGCCTCACCTTGCTGGAGCGCCTGGACGGAGGCACACTGGCCTATGGCTCGCTGGTAGTGGCTAAGAATGAGGATGGCGCGGCCCATTATGGTGGCCCCGCTGTGGAGCACGAAGCGCGTAACCGCTTTGGCTTGGTGTTTCAGAACTTCAACTTGTTTCCCCACTACACGGTGCTGGAGAACCTCTGTGACCCGCAGATCCGCGTGCTCAAGCGCTCGCAGAAAGAAGCCGAGGCTCGCGCCCGCAAGCTGCTAGACCGCATGGATCTGGGCGGCAAAGAGTCCATGGTGCCCTGCGAGCTTTCCGGCGGCCAGCAGCAGCGCGTGGCCATAGCCCGCGCCCTGGCCATGGACCCTGAGGTGCTCTTCTTTGACGAGCCCACCAGCGCACTGGACCCCGAGCTCACCCAAGGCGTGCTACGCGTCATCCGCGACCTGGCCAACGAGTCCATGACCATGGCCATTGTCACCCACGAGATGGCCTTTGCCCGCGACGTGGCCGACCGCGTGATGTTTATGGATGGTGGCACCATCATCGAGCAAGGCAATGCTTCCCAGGTGATCGACCATCCCACCCAGCAGCGCACTCGCGACTTTTTGGCCTCCTACTAGAGGGATTCTTGGATCATCTGGCAGTCTACGCTCCATGGGCAGCCCGCTCCCAGGCAATTGTTGGGCCTGGGGGTGGGCTTTGCTGTGAGGTGTGGGGAGAGCGATCCTGTGGCCTGGAGGCGGCTGCTGATTTGCTTTGGGGGCGGCTGTGCATTTGCTACGTGATTTTTTGAGCTATTTCGTCCAATTCACTACGTGAATTCACGTAGTAAATTCAGAACCCCGAGGTCACAAGAATCATTACCTACGTGAATTCACGTAGGTAATATTCGATCCTGGCAATATACAGCGCTCATGGCCATCAATTAGGAGTGCAATTACCTACTTGCTCGCTTTTACCAAAAAGTACACGGCCCCAAGACAGTCTCTCGAAGCTCATCCTGCACGCTTGGCAGAGGCTCCCGAAGGCGCAACCCTAGTTTCATAGCTATGGTCTTAGCTACGCTATATAAGGCAGCAGGGTTATAGAGCATTTGTTTTGTGACTGGCAGAACATCAATACCCATAGACATAAGAGCTGCCATTCTCTGACGCTCATAATTACTAATTTTATCATTGTGATATTCAGTGCTTTCATACTCGACATCGAGCTTCACGCTGGACCAGAATAAATCTGGCTTCACTATCACTTGGCCTGGAAGTAGCTGATTTGCCGAAGCATCCAACGGCAAGCACGGGTTTGCTTCTGGTTTGGGAAGTCCATAACCCCCTAAATGTGTTGGTGCGGTCAATAGCAGAAAGAGCGCTGCTTCTGCAGGAGAGGCTAAACCGCTAATCAGACATGCTGATGCTTCTTTTGCCTTTGTCCGGTATCTCCGTGACGGATGAATCGATAGATGATTTTGTATTTCATAACTGCTGCAAAGAGGCTGTCCTGCCAAAAAGCCAGAGGACAAATCGGGCCTGGGTCGATACGTCCCACATAGCCAACAGCCCAGGAGAAGTAGTTGGCTTGTGGTAAGCCTCGATGCAGCCCTTCTAAAATGCTCGCTGGGCGAAGTGACATAGATTGCCTGATTGTCGACTTGAGACCTATGAGCTGGCCAAATACGCATCAGTGAGTCTGTAGGTATCGCCGTAAAGCTAGTAGATACAATGCAATTTTTTATTTTGTATGCCTTGGCATGTTTGTCTACCAAAAGAGACATACGTGAATCAGCTGGTTCTAGATAGGACCATATGTCTTTCGTTTCTGCATGAAATTTGGAATTAAGCAATCGACCTACTGCAAGTTTATCGCCTTGGCTATGAGCCATTGCCGCTTTTTGCTCCTCAACTGAGCATGAGTAAAGCTCCATACCAGAAACCAGCGCTAAATGCGCCGAGATATCGCAAAGCACCAACATCGCAATCCCCCTTACTCAGAGAATTAAGCTCACATGATCTTGAGCTTCTTATTCATCTGAATCTCCAGGGCATCTCATACGTTTTTTAAAACTCGGTTATTAGATCACTCTTCTAAGTGCTTCCTCATACACTCGATCTAAAGCCCAAGAGACCGTGTCCGAGGAATACAGCCTGCAACTACACATAGACTCACTAGAAGAAACCAGCAATCCTCGGCCCTCACCTCTCTAGCCACAAACTTGGCTAGCGAGCATCTCGAACCTACTCCATCTCAATGGGATATTTGAGATAGTTCGTAAAGTCCACTATTATTCAACAGCCGGATCGTCATTCATATTCGCCAAAAAGAGCCACAGGCCCACTCACTCGGGACCTGCGGCTCCTACCAGCAGCTAAAGGAACGCACGCCGGCGCCCCAACTCGCACATCGCCATACAGCACTTACACCAGATTGCCCTCGGCGTCGCAAACTTTCACGATCCAGCCCTCGGGAGCGCGTATGGTGCCCGCCTGAATGCCGGTGAGCGTCTCGCGCAGCTTGCCCATCACAGGCCCGATCTCGTCCTTGCCGTCCTCGAAGACCACCTCGTGGTCGCTAGCCACGATCTTTCCCACCGGAGAGATCACCGCAGCGGTGCCGCAAAGGCCGCACTCCACAAAGTCGTCCACCTCGTCAAAGCGCACCGGGCGTTCCACGACCTCCAGACCCAGAATGTCTTTGGCCACCGCCACCAGCGAACGACGAGTGATGGAAGGCAGGATGGAGTCAGTGGCAGAGATGGGCACCACCAAGCGCCCGTCCTTGTCCACAAACATCACGTTAGCGCCACCGGTCTCCTCCACGTACGTGCGGGTGCCGGCATCCAAATACAGATTCTCCGAGAACCCTGCCTCGTGAGCCTTCTCGTAAGGATAGAGGCTCATGGCGTAATTGAGACCGGCTTTGATGTTGCCGGTGCCATGAGGCGCGGCACGATCATAATCAGAGACGCAAATGGTGATAGGCTTGGCGCCGCCCTTGAAATAGGGGCCTACCGGCGTCACCAGGATCCTAAACTGATACTTGTCCGCCGGCTTCACGCCAATGACCTCGCCGGTGGCAAACATCATGGGGCGCACGTAAAGGGTCGCTCCGCTGCCAAAGGGCGGCACCCAGGCAGCGTTGGCGGCCACCACCTGCTTGACGGCGTCGATAAACTTGTCCTCCGGGAAGGGAGGCATGACCAGGCGCTCTGCGGAGTCCGCCATGCGCTTGGCGTTCAGATCAGGCCTGAAGCACACGATAGAGCCGTCCTCGCAGGTGTAGGCCTTAAGCCCCTCGAAGCACTCCTGGCAATAGTGCAAAATGCCGGCGCACTCCGAAAGCGTCACCGTATGGTCCGGCGTCAGCCCGCCCTCGTCCCAGGCGCCGTCCGCATAGTTGCACACGTAGCTGGCGTCGGTGGGCTGATAGCTAAAAGTGAGATTGGCCCAATCCAGGTCTTTTTTCTCCATGGGATCCTCCTGCGCGGTCCGCGAATGCCCGGCAAGCACCGCAGCTTCTCGCCTTTACCCTTGCCGAGAAACCCCGCCGCCGCCTGCGCATCCACATTGCTGGTGGGGCAATTTTACGACCCGCAGACTGACTCCCTGGAATCTGTCACGGTTTAGCAATAGAGCGCGCTCTCACACCGCCACCCTCCCTTCCTCCCTCTATAGTAGTGAGCAGACTGTGTGCCAAACCTGCACAAAATCGCAAGGAGGCGGTATGAGAAGTTTCAAGAACGATTACTCAGAGGGAGCCGCTCCCCAAATCCTCGACGCCCTGGTAGCCACCAACAGCGAGCAGACCGTGGGCTATACCGAGGGAGATTTCTACTGCGAGGAGGCCCGCCAGCTCATCCGCGACGTCTGCGGCCAACCCGATGCCATGGTGGAGTTTTGCATTGGAGGCACCTCGGCAAACCTCATCTGCGTGGCCGGCATGCTCCGCGACTATGAAGGCGTCATCTGCACCCCCGACGCCCACATCGCCACCCATGAGACGGGCGCCATCGGCGCCTGCAGCCGCACAGTGCTCCCCACCCACGACACCAACGGCTTCCTCTCGGCAGAAGAGGCAAACCGCGTCTGGAACTTCCAGATGTCCTGCGACCGCCACATGACCCTTCCCCGCCTGGTCTACATCACCAACTCCACGGAGTTCGGCGGCGTCTGGACCCGCGACGGCTTCGACGAGATTTGCGACTGGGCCGCTGCCCACGACTGCAAGGTCTACGTGGACGGCGCCCGCCTAGGCTGCGCCCTGGAGTCCCCAGGCAATGACCTCTCCCTGCGCCACATCGCCAGCCGCGCCTCCGCCATGACCATCGGCGGCACCAAGAACGGCCTACTCTTTGGCGAGGCCGTCATCATCCGCGACCCCGAGCTTCGCCGCGACTTCCCCTATCTCCAAAAGATGCGCGGCGGCCTCATGGCCAAGGGTCGCCTGCTAGGCGTGCAGTTCGCCGCAGCTCTCAAAGACGGTCTCTACTGGCAGATGGCCCACCATGCCGATAAGTGCGGTCTCACCCTACGGGATGGCCTTGTGGCCGCTGGATTTGAGCCCTACCTGCCCAGCACCACCAACCAGCAGTTCTTTGTGTGCACCCCAGCTCAGCGCGACGCCTTCGAGGCCGCCTGCGGAGCCGAAACCTTCCTCGACCTCCCCGACGGCCGCGTGGTAGTGCGCTTCGTCACCTCCTGGGCCACCCAAGAGCACGACGTAGAAGAACTCATAGCCTTCGCCCAGGACGTCTACCGTGGCTAATCCTGCAGTCGCACAATCGCCTAAAGCCCCAGGCAGCCACCCGCAACCGCCCAGCACTCCATACCCCTCCCGGCCCTCAGGCTTCTGGGCTACCAAAGCGGGCCTTATCGTCGGGGCACTGCTCTGCAACTTCCTCTGGGGCAGTGCCATCCCTGCAGTCACCCAGGGCTACCAGCTGCTTTCCATCGAGGACTCCCTAGGCGGCCAGATGCTCTTCGCCGGAGTGCGCTTCACCGCCTCCGGCATTGCCATCCTCGTCTTCTGGGCCCTCCTGCACCGCAAAACGCCTCAGCTTACCCCGACCACCCTCAAAGACAGCTTCTTCCTCTGCCTCTTGTGGACCGTGGGCCAGTACGCCTGCTACTACGTGGGCATGGCCCATGCCACAGGGGTCTCGGCCTCCATCATCCAAGGGTTCGAGGTCTTTGTGACCCTCCTTCTGGGCGCCCTCTGCTTTCACAGCGAATCCCTTACCCCGCGCAAAGTGGCTGGATCACTCATTGGCGTGGCGGGCATCGCGCTCTTTTCTGGCGGAGGCACGATAGGATTTAGCTGGATGGGCGAGGGGCTTCTCGCCGCCGGCACCGTCTTCGCCTCGGTGGCCTCCCAGCTGTTGGCCAAGTATTCCAAGCGTGCCGACCCCATCGTCCTGGCAGGCGCCCAGTTTGTCCTGGGCGGCCTCATCTTGGCAGCCCTTGGCATCGCCCTAGGCGGCCAGCTGGCCCTCGCCGCACCCCCAGCCTGGGGTATCCTCGCCTGGCTCATCCTGGTGAGCTCGGTGGCCTATGGTCTCTGGTCCTACCTCATCGCCACTCACCCGGTAAGTTCGGTGGTGGTCTGGAGCTTCACGCTGCCGGTCTTTGGTGTCTTGCTCTCCCTAGTGCTTTTAGGCGATCAAGGCAACCCCTTTGGCCTCACTTCCGCTGTCGCGGTGGCGCTTTTGTGCCTGGGAATTTGGCTAGTTGATACAGATTTGCCTAAAAAGCCAGCTAAATCTTACTAATTCGCAATTGCCGCCCGAAATGAACCCGTAACGGTGTATGGTGGATTTGTACACACCCTCTACACAATTGTTCTGCTGGCGCGTGCCGCTCGTCCACATCTCGAGTGCGCCCACTCCTACCGAAGGGTTTTATCATGCGGTGCTCCAACTGCGGCCACGAAGTATCCGAAGACTCCCTCCACTGCCCCAACTGCGGCAAAGAGCTCACCTTCGACTTCTCCCTGCCTCGCATCCCCGCTTCAGACACCCCCGCCGTCGCCGTCCACGAGCCCAAAAAGCACAGCGTCTCCGACCGCGCCGCCTACTTCAAGGGCTTCCAGATGGCCAACACCCTTCTGGGCCTAGTGGTGCTCATCGCCGTGGCCTGCTTCCTCATCTTCGCCTAGCCGCCATGGCCCCCGCAGATTCGCCCCAGCCCGCACGCCCCGCCGCGACACATCCTGCTGTCTCGGACTTCACAATCAACCTCACCGTCAATGGGCTGCCCGTCGCAGCCCATTTTCCTGCCGAGATACTCACCTGCTCCATCCTGCCCCTGGTCCAAAAGATCGTGGCCACCCAGCCCAAGCTGGTGCTTCTGGCGGGCCCTCCGGGCTCCGGCAAGTCCACGTTGTCCCTGGTCATCGAGGCTCTTGCCCAACAGGCCGGCTACCGCCTCCAAGCCCTGGGAATGGACGGGTTCCACCACACCAACGCCTGGCTCGCCGACCATCACCTCTCCCAGGTCAAAGGGGCCCCCGAGACCTTCGATTTCGACGCACTCGCCGCCGCCCTCGTCACCCGAGACCAATGGCCCGTCTACTCCCGCCAGCTCCACGACGTCTCACCCCGCACCATCCCCGTCACCGGCGACACCCTTCTGGTGGAAGGCAACTACCTCCTCTACGACGCCCATCCCTGGAACACACTGGCTCCCCTGGCAGACCTCACCGTCTTCCTCGATGCCGAAAAACCCCTCCTCCGCCGCCGCCTCATCCAGCGCAAAATGGCCGGCGGCCTCTCCCGCGAAGAGGCTCAGCGGTTCTACGAGCGCTCCGATGCGCGCAATGTCGACCTGGTGCTCGACTGCCACCTGCCCGCAGACGTCACTCTGCACCTCTAGCAACACCCTCAGCGCACCCCACCCTCGGTGCACCCTGCCCCTAAAACCTGATAGTCTGGACCAAGAGTCCATCGACCCCTCTTACGGCCCCAGACCTCGCGGAGACCCCATGAGCCCAGCCAGCCCAGCCCAACAATTCACACAGCGCCCAGACCAGCGCCCCGCTCAGCTTCAATGCGTCCTGTTCGACTTCGACGGCACTCTCGCCGAGACCGAGACCTTTGGCCTCGACCTCGACTACGAGGTCTACCGCCACTTTGGCCTCGACGTCGCCCCTCAAGACGCCCAGCGCATCATCGGTTCCGAGGGTATCTCTGTAGTAAACGATCTCTTTGCCTCCTACGGCCGCCCCGATCTCACCTTCGATGACTACCTGGCCGCCCGCAAGGACGCCTCGGTCATCTACCGATCCATGGACCTCCAGCTCATGGACGGCGCCCGCCAGCTCCTCGAAGACCTCCACCGCCGTGGCATCACCCTCGGTGTGGTCTCCACCACCGTTGCCGCCAACCTCCTCTTCGCCTTGGAGCGCCTCGACCTTCTAAGCCTTCTTGACGTCGTCGTGGCAGGCGACATGGTGGACGGCCACTACAAGCCTTCCCCCGTCCCCTACCAAACCGCTCTGCGCCTGGCTCACACCGACGCCGCCCATACCATTGTGGTCGAAGACTCCCCCACCGGCATCGCCGCAGCTCAAGCCGCTGGCATCTACACCATCGCCATGAAGGCCTCCGAGCTAGTCCAAGACACCTCCGCCGCCCAAGAAGAGGTCTCCTCCTTCGCCCAACTCCAGCTCTAATAGAAAAACGGCCCCGGACACCAAAGCATCCAGGGCCATCCATACTCTAAATTTTTACTACGTTAGCAACCTTTTTTTGTAACTAACGTAGTAGTTTTCCAGAGGGCGCCAACACCCTATCTTCCGAGGGCTCGTCCCTATCTTCCGAGGGCTCGTCCCTATCTTCTGGATGCCCCATCCCCACCTTCCGGGCGCCCCGTCCCCATCAGCGCCGCAACACCCTCGTCAGCGCTGTAGCACCCTTATTTTTCAGGACTTTCACCGCAGCCGCCCGGCCTGCGGCCTTATCATTCCGCCTCTCGCGCCGCGCGCGCAGCCCGCACTTTGTCGCGCAGCCACACCCAGCCGTTGCTCACCAGCACGGCCATAAAAATCAGCACAAAGCCGCTCACTACGCGACCGTTCAACACTTCACGACCCGCCAATACCGAGAAGAACACCCCAGCAGGCGACTCCAGCGAGGCTAGCAGCGACCCCTCAGCCGGTGGAACGCGCGTAAACGCGTAATTCATCATCGTCAGGCACACAAACGAGCACATCACGCCAAAGTACGCCAGAGAGCCAAACAGCTCGGGAGTCCACACATTGGCGGCAGGTACCGGCTCAAACAGCGCGATCGCTCCAGAAGCCACGGTCATGAACACAAACTGCCAGGCTGTAAGTGCCCACACGTCCAGCTCTGCGCCGCGGCGCGACACCTCTACCAGCTGCAGCGCATACAGAAGCGCGCAAAACACCGTCAGCAGGTCGCCGGGGTTGATGGGCAGTCCCTGGTCCAATGCCACCAGCGCAAGCCCACCAGAGCACATCACTGCGGCCACCAGATCGTAACGATGGGGCTTTCCCATGCCCAGCACCCAGGCGATGAAGGGCACCATCACGCAGTAGCTGCCGGTGATAAAGGAAGCCTTGCCCGGCGTCGTCATGGTGAGCCCCACCGTCTGCACGGCGTAGCCGCCCCATTCCAGCACGCCCAGCCATAGGCCAACGCCCACCGTGCGCCTATCCAAATGCGCCCGCACCTGCTTCCAAAACGCTGTCATCGTCAGCACCGCCGCAATGCCAAATCGAAGCATGAGCAGCCAAAACACCGGCAGCGACTCGGTGGCGTCCTTCATCATGAACATGGAAGATCCCCAGATAAGCGCGCAGGCCACCAGCATAAGCTTGGCCGCCCCAGGAGTCCGCAATGTCTTTTTCAGCCTTGCGAGCACAAAATCACCTCTAGCAATGTATAAGAACTATGGTATAAGAACTATGGTTTTCAAAGCGAATAGCCGCTCCGATTTATCGTGTCTTCGTTCACAGCAATCCCGAGTATATCGAGAGACTTAATATACTCAGACCGTCAACCACCGACCCTTAATAAGCATGGAACCTAGACTCCACGTCGGTATTGTTCACTAAACATCTTGCACGGTTTATGCAATAATCGCGTTATAGAAAACCTACTATCACGTGGCCTTTTCATTTCATTTTCGCAACGTTGGGCGTTTATTTGCGAAATAGCCCCCATTTTTTGCATCAAAGGCGCTAGGATGAGGTGCATGCAGGTGATTGCAGGTCCTATAGACCAAGGAGAACATATGGCTGACACTAACCCTCAACTCAATCTCACTCCGGAGCAAAGACAGGCAGCCCTCGCAAAAGCTGCCGAAGTTCGCCGTGCTCGCAAGGAAATGCTCGATGCCGTAGCCGCCGGCACGCTCTCCCTCGCCCAAGTCTTCGACCGCGACGACGACGTTGCCAAGCGCACCAAGGTCAAGCGCCTCCTCATGGCACTCCCCGGCGTGGGCAAGGTTCGCTGCCAGTCCCTCATGGAAGTCGCCGGCATTCCCGAGAACCGCCGCGTCGGCGGCCTCGGCAAAAACCAGAAGGCCCAGCTTCTGGATCTCACCGCCTAACTTCCACCCCTCATCACACGCCCCACATGCACGCCCAGGCTCCCGATGCACCTTCTGCCTCGGGAGCCTTTTCATCTCTTGCCGAGAAACCCCACCATCTCAACTCGGCGCCAATCCCTCATCTAAATCCCTACCTCAGTAGGGAACACCATCATCAGTACTACAAGATGGGATCATCCCCGCGTTTCAGGGAACACCGATTCGCTCTTGAGGATTCTCATGTATTCATTAGTATAAATCGCCACCAAGACCAACTCCCCGCAGCAAATTACAGCCTTCAGCGTCACCATTAGCCACGCACTCAAGCATGCAGGCCGGTTCCTCAACCTTCTTAATACTCGTGTCGACCTTAATAAACCCTCTTGGTCTTGTTAGCTTGTGTTTTACTTATCCATCCGCCTTTGCGATATAGTTAGTTCGAAGGTGTTCGCCCCTGGGACAGGCTCCGAGGCAGGCGAACACCTTTTATTTAGGCTTTATTGGGTAGCTCCTCAATGAAGCAGCCATCCTTACAGGCTTCTCCTAGCACAGCATGGAATGTCACTCATAATGACCGCCCTTTCTTTTCTTCTAGGCATTCCAGATCATTATGGACACAAAGAAAGCGGCTACCGAAGTTAAGAAGCGCTCTACAATTTCAATCATGCACTCATTCCTTCCATAATGAAGCGCACCTAATGGAGTCCCTCATTTCCTGGTAATTCTTTATATCCATGGACCATACGATTAGAATATCCTTTCTTAAAGACCGACCTATCCGGCCCTTAAGCAAGGAGTTTGTTCGAACTCATCGCAACATGTATCGCTGAGTTTGAGAAGTGTTTCGCTAAAATAAGAAATAAAAGGGAATAATTGGATATACTTAAGCAGCGGTCTTTGCCCTTGGGATAGGATCCGAGGAGGTAAAGATCGCTTTTCAAGAGCATTCCCACATGTGCGGGGAGCACCGTTCTTCCTGGCTGTATACGTCATAGTAGAGCGGATCATCCCCGCATGTGCGGGGAGCACTCCTCTTTGGCTCGCACCTCGCCGTGGGTTTTGGGATCATCCCCGCATGTGCGGGGAGCACTCAGCGAGACGATCGGTCTCGCGGTTATCCAAGGGATCATCCCCGCATGTGCGGGGAGCACTAAACCGCGTTTGCGCCCGCCAAACCACTGGTGCGCAACGAGCATCTCCTCGGTGGGTTTGTTATTTGATGTTTGATCTCCCATGGTTCCGGGCTTCCATTTGGGAAGCGCGCGGAAGCTTTCATCCAGCGCGGCTTTGCTGTGGAGTAGATGCAGATCCTGGGGTCCTTCGGGACATTGCTCGTGAAGCAAATCGTCTAGCCAGGATTCGACGCGGTCGAACATGGCATTTGAGGTTGCTTGGGTAGGCAAAAGATAGGCAATGCCGCTTTGGCCAAACTTGTGGGCGAGGATCTCGGCTCCTAGGAGTGAGGCTTCTGTCTTACCACAGCCCATGGGTGCCTCAATGATCATGAGGCCAGGTGCATTCATTGCTGTAGCTGCGGTTATAGTAGCGAGCTGTACTGAGTTGAGCTTGGCACCTGCAGGAAGCAATGGGAATCTGCGATGAAAAAGCGTGTTGGGAGCAAGGTCTTCCTCGGCAAACTCAATGGCTTTAGGAAGCCCAAGATATTGCCAGGCCGCTGCTGCACGTTGCTGCAACTCTCCTAAAGAATTCACTGATTGAACCAACGGGAAGAGCTCCGTGTTGGAAGCGACCCAGTCAGCCATGATTTCTATTGCGGTGAGCAGCACCTCTATAGCAGGGGATACAGAAGTCGCAAAGAGCTTTTTTGCCACTTCAGGGCCAAGATATGCTTCAAATGTCGCATTTAACAGCTCTTCTTGAGTAGCGCGCCAAAGCCCTGTGCCCAACACCTCAGACTCAAAGGTATGAATGTCTTTCAAATCCTTTGTGCTGGGATATATGCCGTGATGGCCACCGATGATCGAAGCAATAGTCTGATTGCCATTGGGATATCCCTGTTGACTTTCGAGCCACTCTCCAAATAACACTTGCCCCAAGAAGGCATGAGGCGGCCGATCCACTGGCGTTATCGCGGGGAAACCTGCATTCAAATCTCTTTCCCATAAGTCTCTTAGATACCTATTGTTTTGAAAGGCAGGCGTTGCTTTACCAATATCATGATTTGAAACTATCCACGCTACTACGCACTGAGCATCTTGTTTTGTGAGCCCTAAAGAATTGGCGATGGTAGTTTTGACGCTCTCAGACAAATAATCCCGCCACACTAGCTTGGATACCTCGGCACTATCAAAAAGATGCACGTAGAGAGGCTCCCAAGACAGCCGGTCTTCTCCCGATCCAGTCTTTGCCCACAGCGCTTTAGCCTGATCTGACAATGACTCAATGACGTGATCCCCACCCATGGACTATCACCCTGTGAATGGTATTCCGTTTGATTATTTGCTCAGTTTACCATCCGGATCCATAGATATGAGGGGACTGAGTTATGAAAGGGACTTTAAACACTCCACCAACGCTCTCACAACGGTTGGATCAACACGTGACACTTCATCTGGCTCATAGCCAGGTACCGAGAAGTCCACCCCATGGGCAGCTGTGGCAGCAGCAGGAACAGGGATAACACCAGAGCACGAAGAGTGGAGCTGGGAGACTCCGGTGGTAGCGAGAAGTTGAACGGCGCTGGAGGGACGGACACTAGAGCCGGGGAGAATCTCGATGCGATCGCCCCAGGTAGATTGAAGATGCGCGATGAGAGGGGCTCCCTCGAGAGCTGTGGGGGCCTGACCGCTGGTGAGCAGTCGGTCAACGCCGAGTGACACCAACTGGTTGATGGCCTTATCGGCATTGGGGGTGAGATCGAAGGCACGATGGAAGACTGCGGTGGCGTGAGCTTGGTGGATGAGGTGAACGGCCTCGCGGGTTCGGGCGACATCGACGGCACCGGTGGGCGTGAGACAGCCGAAGGCGATTCCGTGGACGCCGGCGGCTAGAAGGGAAGAGATTTCAGCGAGGAGCTGGGCCCACTGGGCGTCGGTATAGCAAAAGCCGCCAGCGCAGGGTCGGGCCATGGCCACTACCTCGAGGTTTGTATGCTGGCACACGAGCTTGACGGAGGCCTCGGAGGGAGTAAGGCCGCCTAGGGGTAGCGCGGAGTTGAGCTCGATGCGAGAGGCGCCGCCGGCGTGGGCGGCGAGGGCGTCGGCGAAAGAACCGCAGCAAACCTCAAGGGTGATGGGGTGATCAGCCATTAAGATTCCTCAGCTTCGAACATATCCATTAGCACGTTGAGAGACTGACGATCGATGTAGGTTTTACCCTCCACCACATGACCATTGAGAGTTCCTTCTTTCCAGTAATGTTGTATTCGATCTTCGCTCAAAGCCATGATTATCGCAGCCTCAGAGAGTGTCACTTCGTCTGGCTGAGCATCGTTTTCCACAGCCACCGCAACCACTTGCCCACCATGCCTAGGCTTTTGACCCAGTGTTTGCCGAGGCAGCACCCTTCCGTCTTCATGGGCTGCCTCAACTGTCAAGAGCAGCCAATCAGCAGCCATGGCAACAGCATCATCAAAGGAGGCTCCTTCAGTGGCCCCAGGAAGCCCGAAAGGCCACACACCCCACATCTGAGTCGCGTCTTCAGGCGGAGTGATTTCGAATTCGCAGATATATAGACCCATCAGGATTCCTCACGCTTGCTTTAACCATTAGATAGATAGTATGCCGTTGTTCAAGACCTTACTAGGCATAAATCAGTGGCGATCGTCGGCGAGGTTGGCCAGGGAGTCGGGTTTGGCGGCGGCCGTGAGCTTGTCCTGATCGAGTCCCTGAAGAGCGAGTGTACACGATGCGATTCGGTTGCCAAGAATGGCCTCGACGGTTTCGTCCACATGGTCCAGCGAAACAGGTTGGTCCTCCTCGATGGCGGAAAGCCGATGGAGGGTCTGCTGACGGCGGGAATGCAGATTGCGAACTCGCTTGGACTTGCCAAGAAGGCTTATGAGCAAGCATTTGGAGCCAGCAGGAGGGTGATTCTCGTAATAAGGCTGGTGTCGGCAATGGGGTTTTGTGTCGCCCCACTGCTCACTAGCCTTCTGAGCATAGTGCCACTTGCTTTGAGAGCTTGTAAGCAAGCTGGTTGGGGAGGAGCCGCATAGCTCTCGTTCAATTTGGCGCCCCTTTTGGCTCACAGTTAACCCACAACGCAAAAAGGCCACCGACCATATAGCCGATGACCTCGATATCTACACCGCAATAGATTGCAAATTCCGTCTGATATGGTCTGATACGCCAAGCCGTTATTCATTCGATAAATAAATATAGGCCAGAGATACATAGTAGCTCTGGCCTGCGATATTCACTGGAGCCAGTTACCAGACTTGAACTGGTGACCCCCGCTTTACGAGAGCGGTGCTCTACCAACTGAGCTAAACTGGCGCGATCTCATACTATAAGTTCTCACTTGGTCTCATGCAAGTCCATCAAGTCATCCGCACTTTATAGCGCTGCTACCTATATTGAACTGGTAACCCCCGCTTTACGAGAGCGCTGTTCGAGAAGCCCCACCGCATGTCTACTTGAGAGGTTCTCGTTATAAGTGGGTTTAGGTGCACTGGGGTTTTGTAAAACCCCAGTGCAGCTACCCCTTCTAATAACGAATCTGGTGTCCCAATAGCGAACCTGACGCCCCAACTCATGCCACAAAGGCGCTAATAACGAGCCAGTAGCCCCTGGCAGCAGGAAACGCCGGAGAGCGCCGGGACCCGACAAGCAGCCTAGAGCTTGGCAAGGACGCCGCGGATAAGGGCCTCGAAGTCTGCAGCATGGGTGGCGGCGTAAGAAAGCACGGTCTCATGAGTGACTCCGGGAGCGCCGGCTTGGTTAGCCGAGAGGGTGAGTCCCAGCACGTTCATGCCCAAGCCATGAGCCAGCACCACCTCGTTGACCACAGACATGGCAGTGTAAGAAGCGCCGCAGGCAGCCATGGCGCGGGCCTCGGCGGGGCTTTCGAAGCTGGGACCACAGATGCCTGCCAAGACGCCCTCAGAGAGCTGGATGGAGAGGTCGGCCGCCACGCCCTTGCAGATCTCGCGCAGGTAGGGAGTATAGGCGTCGCTCATGTCCACAAAGGGGGTGTCCAAGCCGCGGAGGTTGTCCTCGCCTACCAGCGGGTTCTGCCCAGTGAGGTTGAGTTGATCGGTAATTAAACCAAGTCCCAAAGGCGCCTGGCCTTCGATGGCGCCGGTGGCACAGGCAAAGATAATGTCTTTGCAGCCCAGGTGATGGGCATGGCGCACCAGCGAGGTGACCTGGGAGACCGAGTAGCCCTGGTACAGATGGACTCGGCCGGGATAGACCACCACGGGGACGCCCTCGAGCGTACCAACGGTGACCTCGAAGGAGTGGCCGCTTACCGGGCGGGCGCCCAAGGGGAAGCCGGGGATGTCTTCGTAGGCGATTCGGCGGACAGGGGTGACTGCTTGGGCCAAAGAGCCCAAACCCGTGCCCAGACACAGGGCGACGGGATGCTCCATAGTGGGGTGGCAAGACTCGACAGTGTGCTCATCAACCACGCTAAATCCCTCCTTAGCCAGCAGGTGGGCCGCAATGCCCGCGCCGGCGCGAAGCGTTCCTGTGAAGCTTCCATCATAAACGTGCGAAGTGCCGCAGCTGGGACTTTTGGACTTGAGCACGCACAATGTCGCTCCAGAGCTGCGAGCGGCATCGAGCGCTGCCTGGGCCCCGGCCTCAAAAGCGTCGGTGACGTCGTCGCCGGTGGCCAACACCACCCTATCGCCTCGGATCTCCGCCGGAGGTCTGGGGCTGGCAAGCCCGCCCAGGGTCTCCGGACAGACGGGGCACACCTCCACACCCGGCGCCTCACACAAGTGTTGCACCGCCCAAGAAGGCTTGGCGCCCCCGTCGTAGCGACAAGGAGCGCCAAGCATGCAATCACTTACTACAACACGCATAAGCCGCTAGGAAACCAGCTCGCCAATGGTGAGGTTGGCTTGGGAGAGCAGACCGTTGACGTAGTTGGTCCAGGTGGTGTTGGCGGCGGAGGCTACCTGGGAGTACTGCTGATAGGCTACGTAATAGGCGTTCTGCGCCTGGTTGTAGGTGGCAGAATCTGCCGAGAAGGACTCGTCCTTCAGGGCCGCATAATAGGGGCCATCCTCACGGGCCCAGGTGCCCTTGTCGGCATCCCACTCGTCGCCCAGCAGATTCACGATGTAGGCGCCATAATCGGCGGTGGCGGCGTCGGCGTTGCCGTCGGCAGGCTCGGTGGGAGCGGTAGGCGCGGTGCCGGCATCAGAGCCCACCACCTTGTCGTAGAGCTGCTTAGTGCCCGCAGAGTCACGCACGGTCTCTTTGACCTGGTCCTCGGTCATGCCGTAGTTCTGGGCGATAGTAGCGTAGTCGTCGGTGCCCAGGGTGTCCTTGGCATAGGTAGCCATGTCTTCATCGCTCACTTGGATGCCCTCGGCAGCCACCGCATCCTCCAGGATGGAGTTGCGGGCGCAGGAGAGCACCTCGTCTGCAGAAGGCATGCGGTAGGAGCCGTCATCCTGCTTGGCCTTGTCCACGCCAGAGGACTGGTCCAACGCCTGGCGCGCAGTGATGGTCTTGGTTGCGCCCTTGTAGGTATAAGAGCCCACTGCGCTGTCCAGCTCGCTCTCTTGCAGCGTGGTTTTGCCAGACACCAAACCGGGAGTGCCGCCCAGGGCGAACTTGCCCACCAGCAGGCCCACCACCACTGCGATAGCGGCGATAACCACCGTCTGCACCAGAGTGAACTTGGGCTTTGCAGGGGTCTTGTCAGGCTTGGAGCCTGCAGGCTTGGGAGCCTGGGCCTTATGGGCTGCCTTGGGGGCAGACTCTTGGGTCTCCAGGTTGTCGTTCTTCTCGGTTGCCATAAAACTCTTATCCCTTTCTGTCTAAAATCTTGGCACTTTGGCAGCTTCGTGTTAGAAGCTGCGCCCCTGACGCCCCAGGAAGACGCATGAGGGCTTAAGCCAAAGGCCGCACGCCTTCTTTAGTCACGAAGTACGCTGCAGCCATCCAGTCTATACTTTCATGTTTTCTGTGAATAGCTGCGATCATACTGATAAGTATCAATATACCGTAAGGATTTTGTTGGATTTGCCTCACACTCAAGATTCTGAGGCGCCCGAGCAGAGCCGCATCGCAGATCGCGCAACGGCTCGAATCGTAGGCACCCCAGGCTTTGGGGCCGCGGGCGCCTGCCGGGATACTTAGGCGCTCTGCCAGGGCTTTTGGGCCACGGCCTCTGCCACCGCATCGCCATAGGCTGTGCAGCCGGCGGCTCCTTGAGCGCTGCCAGTAAGGTTGCGGCGGATGTCGGCGGTGACGCAGGCGCCTTGGGCCAACACCGAGCGGACAGCCTGGCGCACATCGTCGCCGGCGGCCTTCTCGCCCAGATGATCCAACATCATGGCTGCCGAAAGAATGAGAGCCGTGGGGTTGGCGATATCCTGGCCAGCGATGTCTGGTGCCGAGCCATGCGTAGCCTCGAAGATGGCGCAGTCGCGGCCGATGTTTGCCCCGGGCGCAAGGCCCAAGCCGCCTACCAGACCAGCGCAGAGATCGCTCACAATGTCGCCGTAGAGGTTGGGCAGCACCAGCACGTCGAAGTCTGCGGGGTTTACCACCAGGCCCATGCAGCAGGCGTCGATGATGCGAGTCTCGAACTCGATCTCTGGATAGTCTTTGGCCACGCGCTGGGCGGTATGCATAAAGAGGCCGTCGGTGGCCTTCATGATGTTGGCCTTATGCACGGCACACACCTTGCGGCGCCCCTGAGCCCTTGCATACTCGAAGGCGTAGCGCACGATGCGCTCGGATCCCGAGACAGAGATGGGCTTGATGGAGATGGCCGAGTCTGGACGAATGGCCCCCGGCTGCGCCTGGTCTATGGCCTCGATGATGTGGCGCGCCCGCGCAGAGCCCTGGTCGAACTCGATGCCGGCGTAGAGGTCCTCGGTGTTCTCGCGCACCACCACCAGGTCGACGTCTGTGTAGCGCGAGCCGGCGCCGGGCATGGACAAGCAGGGACGCACACAGGAGTAGAGATCGAACGCGCGACGCAGGGCCACGTTGATGGAGCGAAAGCCCGATCCCACCGGCGTTGCCGTAGGTCCCTTGATGGCGACGCCTGTGGCCGCCACCGCATCCAGCGTCTCCTGAGGCAGCGGGGTGCCGCACTGCTCATAGGTGCCGGCGCCTGCCTGAGCCTCACGCCAGTCAATCTTCACCCCCGTTGCCGCCACAACGCGCTGCATGGCAGCGCAGATCTCTGGGCCGATGCCGTCTCCGGGGATGAGCGTCACAGTGTGGGTCATGAGGCCTTCTCTCTTGCTGATGGCGATGGTGTGGGCTTCTCGGCAAAATGGTGATGGGGCAAAGCTGGAACTTTGCGCTTTGCCCCTCTCGCTGCCGAGAAAAACGAGCAACTAGTTGCGGGGGGCCTGACAGGCTTCGACGATGTCTTTGGAGAAGGCGCGGATGTAGGGCAGCGTGGACTTCTCGGAGTCAAAGGCGACGCGGCTGGCCAGCGCCTCGCGCACGTCTTGGGGCGCGGGGCCTGCAGCAAACTCGACGAGGGCGGTGAGCATGTTGCGGTACTCGGGGTCGCCGTGGTAGCACTGGATGGCCTCGTCGAGCAGGGGCCATACCTGGCTGGCGAGCTCGGGCGTGGAGAGACCCTCGGCGATGAGCAGGCGGAACCCGGCCAGGCGCACCATGGAGGAGCCCTCGTCAAAGAGAGCGGTCTCTGCGGCGTCGATGGCGCCGGTGCAGGCTGCCGGATCCAGCGTGGCGATGGCGGTGAGGGCGTTCAAAACCTCCCAGCGGGTCTGGGCCTCGGGGCGACCCACCGCATCTACCAGCACGTCTACCTTGTCCAAAAGCATCTGGGGCCGCACCTTGGCGATCTCTGCGATCTCGTGGGCCGTGTTTTGGCGGGTGCGGCGGGAGGCCTCGCTCAGCCCCTCCAGCAAGAGGTCCAAGGTGGGCTCGGGCTGCTTGGGCCCTTCCTCGTCTGCCAGGGCATCCTCCAGCGCTTGGTTGGCCAAGGCCTCAGCCTCTGCCGGATCGCTCGCCATGGCTTGAGCCACCTCAACCACGTTGGCGGGAGTCACAAAGGAAGCCACCACGCCGGCCTCTGCGTCCTTCTCGCGGATGTGGTCGAAGGCAGCTTGGACAAGCTCGTCATCGCTCAGATCAGACATAGGCGTGACCTCAGGGTTTGTGTCGCTCATGTAGTACTCCCTCCTCGCCCCCATAGGCGCATAGGTACCTAGAAATGAGAGTTCCGGGCTCGAAACTCGCTGATAGCGCGGGGTGTGGCAGAGTGCCTAGGAACTTTTGCCCCGGCGGTCTGCCTGGCGACCTGGATCTGCCACCGAGATAAGCTGTGGCTCGTCTGACTCCGGCTCATCTTCTGGCTTGCGCTTGGCCCAGCCAGTACCGGCAGCGGCCACCTTCTTAGGCTTGGGATGGGCCGCTGCCGCAGCACCTTGAGACGCCGATGCCGAGGAGGACGAGCCTCCTGGACGGGAAGGCGTGGGCTTCTCGGCACCCTGGGGTGCAGCCTTGGACTTGCGCCTTTGCAAGAAGCGGTCCAGCGACGCCCAGGGGCCCGTGGATTGCCCGTAGCCCATGCGCAGACCGGCAATGGCGCCGCCTAGGGCTCCGATGGTGCCAAAGGAGAGCACCACCCAGCCAGCGGCCCAGATAAAGGCCGAGACCACGATGCCCAGCACGTAGGCGATGGCGTTGTCCTTCCAAAAGGTTTTGGAATCCGGGATGGTCTCGCCCACGCGGTTGCCCGCCTCAAAGCCCAGCACCACGCCAAAGACGGCGATAAGGAGGCTTGCAACGGTGATGGCAAATCCGTCATCTGCTGCCATGGGTCTCCCCTAGTTGTGATGGCAGCAGCCGCCGCCATGTCCTTGGCCGTGGCCGCCGCAGCAGCCTTCGCCGTGCTCATGGTCGTGATGGTGGCCGCAACCGCAGCCGTCCTCGCCCTCGTCAAAGCCCTGGGCGTCGGGGTCTTGGGCGAGCGCCGGGTTCAAGCCGGCCTCCTGGGCGTCTTGGGCGCTGGCATAGATGAGCTCCAGCGCCTGGGTGCCCATGGTGGCGCCGCCCATGCGGGCCAACATGTCGTAGAGTAGACGAGCGGTCTCGGCGCCGGGCAACGGCAGATCAGAGTCTGCGGCGACATCGTTTGCCAAGGTGAGATCTTTGATGAAGTGCGCTACCTTGAAACCCGGGGCCCAATCGCCTGCGAGCGCCTTGGGGGCCAGCTGGTCCATAGCATAGGAGTTGCCAGTGCCAGAAGCCACAAGCTCCAAGAGCTTGGAAGAGTCCAGATGGGACACCTCTGCCAGGGCCAGGGCCTCAGCCATGCCCAGCATGCAGCCCGCCAGCGAGACCTGGTTGCAAAGCTTCGCGGCCTGACCGGCGCCTGCCGCATCAAAGCAGAGCGTCTTGGCAGAAAAGCAGTCCAGCACCTCCTGGATGGGGGCCAGTTCCTGCTGGGTGGCGCCGGCGATGAGGGTGAGAGAGCCCTTCTCGGCACCCGCCTGGCCTCCGGTGACCGGGCAATCAAACACATGCAGGTCGAAGGTCTCGCCCAGTTCGTGGAGCTGACGAGCCAGCTCAGGAGACTGGGTGGTGAGGTCTATGAGGTAGGTGCCCGGCTCGGCGCTCTTGAGCAGGCCTTCGCGATCCATATAGACGCTCTCCACGTCCTCTGGCAGCGTCACGCAGGTGAAAACCACCTGGGCGCCCTGGCACAGCTGCGGCAGGCTCTCTGCCCAGGCAGCCCCCTTGTCGAGCGCTGCCTGAGCGTGCTCGGGGGTGCGATTGTAGACCGAGACGGTGTAGCCCGCATCCAGCAGGTGGCCCACGATGGGCGTGCCCATGATGCCGGTGCCCACAAAGCCAATATGGGTGATTGTCATAGCGTTCCTTTCTTGGGCCTTGGGTCGCAGATCCCTAAGGCTTGGCTCGCAGCCGCGTGCAAAGAAGCCCTCGCGCAGAGGTTGTGCGCTAGGTACTAGGAGTTGTGGCGCGAGGTGACCTTGGAGGCGATGCGCGACGACAGGCTGGAAGATTCGCGGCGGTCCTTGCCCCAAAAGACCAGGGCCACCATGCCGGGACCTACGTGGCTGCCAATGACCGGCGACACCGAGCTGCGCACGATGGGGATGTCCTCGCAGCCGGGTTCACGGCGGAGAAGGGCTTCCAGCCAGTCGCCGTCTTTCTCGGCGTCGGCGGTGATGATGCCAATGGGCATGGAGCGCTCGCCGTCGCTCATGGTGCGAAAGTCTTCCACGATGGCGCGCAAGGCCTTCTTGCGCCCGCGGCACATGCGTTTGAACCCCAAGGCACCCGAGGGGTCATAGTAGAGCTCGGGCTTGATGTCGAGCTTACCGCCCAGGCTGGCTGCTGAGGCTGGAATGCGTCCGCCGCGAGCCAGCGCATCGAAGTTTTCTAGGGTGAAGTAGCCGTGGACGTAGTGGCGCGCCTCTTCGATCCAGGCCACCAGGTCTTCCACGCTGGCTCCCTGGTTGGCCTGATGCACTGCCTCGATTGCCAAAAGCTGGGCCGCACCCGAGGGGCACAGGTTGTCGATGACGTAAATCTCGAAACCTGGATACTCCTCGCGCACCATCTTGGCAGCCTCGCGAGCGGCATTGACCGAGGAGGACAGAGCCTCGGTAAACGCCAGGTAAATGGTGGGTTTGCCCTTCTCGGCAGCGGCTTTGAAGATCTCGTAGTAGCGGCCAGGGGTCACCGCGCTGGTGGTGGGGTGGGCGCCATGACGCATGGCATCGTAAAACTCGTGGGCCGAGATTTCCTGGAAGAGATCGTCGATATGCTCTTGGCCGTCGATCACATAGGGAAAACCTATTACCTCGACGCCTAGGGCCTCTGCCACGTCGGGGTCAAAGTCGCCGCAGGAGTCGACGATAATGTGGATGTGAGTGCGGCTGGCCCTGAAGGCGCGCACATGCTCGCGACGACGCTCCTCTGCCGCAGCTGCATTGGCGTCCTTCATGTCTTTTGCTGCCTGAGCCGCCTCTTTGGCCTGACGTTTGGCCAGACGAGCAGCCTCTTTTTTGGCGCGGGCCTCAGCTTTGGCTTGCTCCTTTTGGGCACGGGGGTCCAGGGGTGCAGTTTCTGACGACGAAGCCTTGGCAGCCTCTGCCCCCGGAGCTCCGCCCTCTACCTGCGAGGCCTTCTGGGAATCCAAAGACGCCTCGCGCATATCAGGTGTGGACTCTGACACTATCCATCTCCGTTCCTTAAGACATAGATAGTTGATTATAGCCCACCTCGCCCTAAACCCTCATCTTTGCTGCAGCCCGCAGACGCCAAGAGCAGCAGGAACTCCAAAGAATCCCTGCCGCTCTTGATCATTTACACACGTAAGCCGCTCGCCCGAGGGCCATGTATGAGCATTAACGCCGCTCAGTATCGGGCTTCAGGATGCCGTAGCCGCCGTTCTTGCGGTGGTAGATCACATGGACGTTGTCTGTGACCATGTCGCGGAAGACGAAGAAGTCGTGGCCCAGCAGGTCTGCCTGCACCAGCGCGTCTTCCTCTGTAAGCTTGGTGTACTCGATGAACTTCTCGCGCACCAGGGCCTCGTCGTCCTCGTCTGCGAGCACCTGGGCCTCAAGCTGCGTGTTCTCCTGGATGGTCTCGCCGCCCATGGACTTGGAAGCGCGCTGGCGGCGATCCACCACGCGGGTCTTGAACTTGCGCATGCGGCGGGTGAGCATGTGAGCGGCTTCGTCGATAGCGGCATACATGTCATCCTTGGCGCAGGACACGCGGATGACCGAGCCGCGCACGCGCACAGTGACCTCGCAGATATCGCCTTCAGGACTGTTCTTATAATGCTCGACGCGCAGCACCACGTCTGCGGTCATGGGCGAAATGTCAAACACGCGCAGAGCGTCGCCAATCTTTTGCTCGACGTTTTCGCGCAGCGCATCGGTGACCTGGATCTTACGGCCAGTTACGGTGATGTCCATAGTGGTCCCTTCTCGATTACCTCGGCTTGCGACCTTTGCGCCCAAGAGTGGCACGCCCAGAGGCGCAAGCCCTTATCTAGCTCATACCCTATGCATCCATTGAATCGGTTTGAAACAAAAGGTTCAAGAAAGAATCAGCTGCATCCCACCGACGGCATCCTTCAAGCCCTCAGACGCGCCTTGTGCGCCCTCAGGCTTTGGACCGCCATTTCATCGACACTTATGAATCTCTCCTTGCCGAGAAGCCCGCGCCCTAGATAAGTGCAGTGACGGCGTTGGCCCCAGCCTTGAGGTTGTAGGAACCGTTAAGATCTCCCCGCACCATGGACGCGCTGCTCTCGGAGCGACCCTGATCTTCTTGAGGCCCCTCTACCTCAGGAGCTGCCGCTTGGCCCTTACCCGACGCCAGATCGCCAGTCTCCACAGGAGCGCCGTCCTGGACCTCGGAACCCTCTGGGCCAGCCTCTGCAGCCGCCTCGTCTGCCGACTCTTGAGAATCCAGCGCCACACCTTCTACCAGAGTGGCGTCTGAAAGATGCGGCAAATCGCCCATCCAACGGGAGCGCAGGATGGCAAGCACGCCGTTGCTGCTTATGGAGTCCAGCGCTTTTTGCACAGCCTCGACAAGCTTGGCGTTAGAGGAGAGCACTCCAGCCCCCACAGTGACCGGCATGGTCAGAGTACCTGCAAACTCAGTACCTGCGTATTCAAAGGTGAGGTAGGCACCCTCCGTGGCAGGGCAGGCCACATAATCTATGGCACCCTCTGCCAGCGCCTCAAAAGCGGCATCAATATCTGGATAGGAGGTGATAGTGGCCCCAAGCCCAGCTCCTGCCACTAGACCTTCTGCCTCGGTGCCCGACACCACGCCAATGGTAGTGCCCGTCAGCTCATTCATGCCGGCGATATGACCCTCCTGCGTGCGCCCAAACAGGCCGCAAGCCTCCTCCATATAGGCGGACACCACGGTAAGCGTATCTGCATCTGACGAGGTCACGCCTAATATCACATCGGCATCGGTGGTGAGCGCCGCCTTCACGGAGTCCGCAGGCACCAGCTCCACAGCAAGCCCCAGTTGCTGAGCCAGTGCCGAGGCCACGTCCACATCCAAACCCCAGTAAGTCCCCTGCGCGTCCTGCATCACCTCGGGAGTTCCCGCATTGGTGAGAATGGCGACTTTAAGCACCCCGTCTTGATGAATGGTGGGTGCCTCCACCACAGGAGCCACCTGCCCCTGCCGAGAAGAGCGTGCCTCCTCGACCGAACCAGTTGAGGAGCAGCCAGCGAGCATTACAAGACATGCGAGCGCGCTCACGCAAAGCATTGAGAGTCGAGCCCAGAGCTTCATAGGGGAGCCTTCCCAGAGAATTGTCACTAGTACCTGCACCGGCTGACCTGGTCTTCGCCCCCACACTCGCGTACTGGAGATTTCGCTTGGGTGCCGCAGCACTTACACTACTCACCCTCTCCCCCGAGGAGGCTTTGGCCTCCAAAGTTGGTTGACGGAGGGTACGGCTTACTTCTAGGACGAGCCGTGATCGTCGCGACGCGTACGCCGCGGCTTACGTGGATCCTTTGGGCCTCGTCTGCCATGGACTAAGAGCGCCGGAAGACGCTCCGCAACCACAGACCCGGCACAGGCATTTGACATAGTACCAGCTTCATAGCTGTTTTCAGATTATTTAGATTGAATGTCCTAAATACGATATGGGGACTCAAGGGACTTACCCATGGAACTCTCCTTTCCCAAACATCAAACTTGCACCTACCAAGTCCTCGCCACCGAAGCCACCCATACCTTGTCTGCCCCTCGGCAAAGAAGCGCCCTGGTGGCCTCCCGCACTGAAGCACCTGTAGTAATCACATCATCTACCAGCAGTAACGTCGCACCCTCCACAGAAGCTGCCGTTGAAAAACTAAAGGCGACATTGGCGGCACGATCTTCTCGGCCTAAGGTGCGTTGATCTTGAGTGGGCCCATGAAAGAGCGTGTCTACCCAAGGCACGTCAACGATGGTGGCTAGGGAGCGCGACACCTCTTCTATGGGGTCAAAGCCGCGTCGCCGATAGGCTTCTGCGGTCGACGGTATGAAAGTGACGCCGTCAAAGTCTGCCAGCGACGGGAGTGGATGGCCAGGGCAAAGCGATGCCTCATCCAGCGCACAAGCCAAAGCCGAGGCCAACACGGGCGCCAGCCGCCTCTCATGCCCATCCTTATAACCTGTGACCAGAGCTGCTGCAGGACCTTTATAGGAAAAGGCGCTCACGCACCCGGCAGACTCCCAGGACCTGTCACACTCTGTGCATGCCAACCACCCATAGGGCGCGCCACATACCGGACACGCCCATCGCTGAGTCACCCAGGCCAGCTGCTGTTGACACTGATCGCACAGCAACGTGCCCGGCTGATCGCAGGCTATGCATCCTGTGGGCCACAGCAACTCCTCTGCAGCCTGGGCCACCTGACGCCAGAGGCCCATAGAATCGCCTCCCCAAACGAGGCGAGGAAGAAGACGCTCTTAGTGTAGCAAGCTCAAAGGCGCAAAGAGTTCACAGGCGTTGGCCCACAGCTGCTCATAGGTTTCTTGAGGCACAGCCAAGCCGCATTCGGCACGCAAATCAGCCAGGGCACGAGCGGTAAGGGCCACCATAGCGGGCTCGCACTCGCACCCGCGCAGCGGCACCGGCGCCATATAGGGCGAATCTGTCTCTGAAAGCAGCCTATTTGCAGGACAGGCCATTGCAGCATCGCGGATATCCTGGGTGTTCTTAAAGGTAAGCGCACCGCCAAAAGCCACATAGCATCCGCGCTCCACGAAGGGCTCCATTACTGAGACGTTACTGGTAAAGCAGTGCAAATCCACCCCTGCCGAAGGCATCCCCACCTCGTCTAGCACCCTCAGCGCATCTTGATGGGCCAGAGCCGCCTCATCGTCTTTTGCATCACGAATGTGTAGCTCACAGGGAAGATCGCGCTCGCAAGCCATAGCCAGCTGCCGACGAAAGACCTCTTGCTGAAACACGGGATCCACCTTACAGGTGTAATCCAAGCCAATCTCACCAACGCCTGTGCATCGAGGATCGGCAAGCATCACCTCCATTTGTTCCTCTACCTGGGAAGAGTAAAGAGCGGCCCCGTAGGGATGCACGCCTGCGACCACCTGGACATTGTCCACCAACGCCGGAAGATCCGAATAACCCTTAAACTGCGGCGTCTCAATACCCGTAGCCGCTGCTTCATCCAACCTCAGGCGAGCTTCTTGGATCCACTGTTCCATCTGGCCGAGAAACGCTGCCGCCTGAGGCGCATCCTCGGTGGGATCTGCCGGCACTACTAAAAGACGCAGGCCTGCAAGAGCTGCGCGCGCAATGGCGCAGGCGGGGTTTTGCTCGCGGAACACTGTAAGGTGCCCATGGGTGTCTGCCAAAGGAGCTAGAGCGCGAGGGCACGGTTGCGGTTTTCCCTTTTTGGTATGAAAGAGCACGCCGTCTTCCAGTAGCGCTTCCTGACGTTTCATGGAGTACCTCCTTGGGCTAGAGCGCCCCAAGATCGAAAAGCTTTGAAGTAAGCGTCACAAATTCCTGGGTAGTGAGGGTTTCTGCACGGGCACTGGAAGAGATACCGGCAGCCTCAAAGGCCTGGTCAAGCAACGACTTGTCAAAGCCCAAGGAGCCCATGGAATTACGGATGGTTTTACGGCGCTGTGCAAAGGCTGCATCGATAGTACGTACACAGCCGGCGATAAAGGTTGCATCTAGCGGCTCGCCCTGATCGTTGGTGCGCATCAAGCGGTCGAGGCGCACCACTGCGGAATCGACGCGTGGAGGAGGCAGAAAGTTTTGCGGACCTACTTCGAAGCGACCTGTGACTTGGGCAAACAGACCTAATTTCGCCGTGTAAGCCCCATAGGTTTTGGATCCTGGGCTGGCTGCGATGCGATCTGCCACTTCTTTCTGTACCATGCATACAGCACGGTTGATGCCAGGAAGCTCCTGGAAGAACTGCAAAATGAGAGTTGCTGCCACTTGATAGGGCAGGTTTGCCACGAACTTATTTGGTGTATGCGCAAGACCTTCTACCGACAGCTCTCCAATAGCGGCAGAGATGGCATCAGGGGTGACCTTAAGCGCATCGCCCATAAGCAACGCAAAGGGAGTTTCGCCTTGGCCCAGCGTTCCTCGGAGCACTGGCCCTAGCTCACGGTCAGCCTCAATGGCCACCACCACCCCAGCCTGAGAAGCCAGAGCCCTGGTAAGCGTTCCGATACCAGGACCCACCTCCAGCACCACATCTAGCTCGCTCAACTGAGCCAATTGTAGGATGCGGCCTATGACCCCATCGTTTATCAAGAAGTTCTGACCCAGCCGATGCTTGGTATTGAGCCCCCATTCCTCCAGCACTTTGCGAGTGGCCGACGGAGTGGCAAGAGGAGAGAACCTCTGAGGCAGAGAAGGCCTGTTCTTCTCGGCTTGAGACAAGTCGCTGGAAGCACTCTGAGCGGCGCCCGAGGACACAGCCGGAGTTACAAGGGAACCCTCCGACTGTGTGAGGCTTTCTGTTCCATGATCCTTAGCGGGACCCTGGTGGCGCTCCATTACTTCTGAGCTTTCTTGCGATCGCCTTTTTGCTGAGCGCCCTCTACGACCAGGCGAGGGAACAGCGCATCGCCCTTGGTGACAGGGGCGCCCTGCACAAATTGGCCCCACTCACATAGGGTCTCGAGATCGGAAGCACCGATCTCATCGCCGCAAGAGATACGGCGAAGCACCTCTACGCTGGTGTTTGGCATAAGAGGCATGAGCAGATGAGCGCTTAGGCGAATGGCCTCAATAAGGGAGCCAATCACAAAAGCAAGCTTGGGTGCGTTGGCGGGATCTTTGGCCAAAGCCCAGGGCTCATTGTCTTCGATGAAGTGGTTGGCACGATGGATGAGCTCCATCACCTCTGCAGCGCCTTCGTCGTAGGCAAAGGTAAACATCTTGTCTACGTAGCGAGTAAGAATGCCGTTGGCCTGCTCCGAGAGGGGCGTTTCTACCTTTTCCCAGCCCTGTTCCATCACAGGCGTCTTGCCATCAAAGTACTTGGCGCTCATGTTGAGCGTGCGCGACACCAAATTGCCCCAAGAATTGGCAAGGTCAGTGTTATAGACCTGCTCCATGCGAGACCACGAGATACCGCCGTCAGTGCCTGGCTTTACGTCAGTCATGAAGTAGTAGCGATAGCCGTCGACACCCAGCATATCCACTACTGCTTGAGGAGAAACCACATTGCCGCGGCTTTTGGACATCTTCTCTGTAGCACCGGTATCCTCATTGCGCACTGTAAGGAAACCATGGGCGAAGATCTCCTGAGGCACAGGCAGATTGGCAGCCATAAGCATGGCTGGCCAGATGACACAATGAAAACGGATAATGTCTTTACCTACAAGCTGAGCGTTTGCAGGCCAACGATAGGCGAACTCCTCAGGGTCGTTTCCATAGCCAACGGCGGTAAGGTAATTGATAAGCGCGTCAAACCACACATAGGTCACATGCTTGTCGTCAAAGGGTAAAGGAATGCCCCAGTCAAAGCTCGTGCGGCTGATGGAAAGGTCTTTAAGACCACCCTCCACAAACGAAACCACTTCATTGCGGCGGATCTCGGGCTCAACGAAAGAGGGATTGGTGCGATAGAGCTCCAACAGGCGATCCTGGAATGCGCTGAGCTTGAAAAACCAGCTCTCCTCCTCTACACGCTCTAAGGGGCGACCGCAGTCTGGGCACAGATGCTGGCCCTCGGTATGGTGCTCTTCATCTGCATGACGTACCTGGGTGTCAGTGAAGTAGGTCTCCTCTGGCACACAGTACCAACCGTCATAGCTTCCCTTGTAGATATAGCCGTTGTCTTTGATAACGTCCATAAGGCGTTGCACGGTCTCGATGTGGCGGTCATCAGTGGTGCGAATGAAGTCGTCATTGGTGATATCCAGAAGTTCCAAAAGCTCTTTGAACGCAGGCACCAGAGAATCACACCACTCTTTAGGAGTCATGTCATGCTCTGCTGCAGCCTGTGCCACTTTCTCGCCATGCTCATCAGTACCCGTTAAGAACATGACGTCATAGCCCATGGACCTGCGAAGGCGCGCCTGCACGTCTGCAATCACCGAGGTATAAGAAGTACCCAGGTGAGGAGCGGCGTTGACATAATAAATGGGAGTTGTGATGTAATACGACGGCTTGGTGTGGTCCATGATCGTCCGTTCAGGTCAGGGGCGCCGGGTATGGGCACCCGTTGTTTTCGCTGTTCATTGTACAAACAACTGAGCTCGTTGGTTGAGAGTGCAAAGTCTCCAAGCGCCTCTCGTCCAAAAGTACCAAGCAGCACTGTGATGATTAGGAGCGCGAAGTCAGCACAAGGTCATAAGCCGCAGAACGCTTGAGGCCGCATAGACGCACGAGTTCTTTTGCCGCAGCGGAAGGGGACAGGCCTCGGGCGAGGAGATCTGCGGCAACCCTTTGAGGATCGAGCTTCTCATCTATCCCCGGCTGCGCCTCCTCGTCTATCTCCCCCACTACAATGACGCACTCTCCTTTGAGCGGGGATCCTTGCTCTTCTTGAGAACGCACAGACTCGCAAAGCTGAGAGGCACTACCACGGCGGCACTCTTCATGCACCTTGGTAAGCTCACGCACCAGAGCACAGGGGCGCTCCCCAAAGACCGCTGCACAGGCATCCAAGGTGGAGACCACTCTATGAGGAGACTCGTAGATCACCAAAGCGCCAGGTATGGCTGAGAGCTGCTGCAATCTGCGCAGACGAGCTCCGGATTTGCGAGGCAAAAACCCCTCAAAGAAGAAGTGCGATGCCGAAAGGCCAGAAAGCGCAATGGCACAGGTCACCGCCGAAGGCCCCGGTATCACCTCTACCTTGAGTCCTGCATCGAGAGCTGCATCCACCAACTGCTGTCCGGGATCAGAGATTGCCGGCATGCCTGCGTCTGAGACAAAGGCAACCCTCTCACCGACTCCCAGTCGCTCTATCACCGCCTGCACTTTTCGCGCAATGACGTTTTCATCACAGCGCTCCAGAGGCTTTTTAATCCCCAAGTAGTTGAGAAGCTTGGCAGTCACCCGCGTGTCTTCACAGAGAATCGCATTGGCATTTGCCAAAGTATCCCTCACACGAGGTGATAGGTCAGCCAGATTTCCTATAGGAGTGCCCACCACAGATAGCAGGCCAAAAGTCGTAGATTCGCCCATCAGTCAAACATTCCGCGCTCGAAGGTGGAAAATGCGACACGTGCATCCCATGCGGTAAGTCGAGTCTCTGTTTTCCAGGTTTGGAAGAACCAGCCCTCAGTTTGGCGGAATGCTTGGATTTGCGCGGAGGCGTACACGCGCTCCATAGCCAGGCGCCCCTCTGGGGTAGGGGTTGCCGAGCTCACTGGAAGTGCGGCCGACCACTCTCCTACCACTACCGGCAAGCCGGATCGACCGACCTTCTCGATGGCAGCCACTGAGCTGTCCACGAGCTGGCGGATGCCTGCAGGCCCCGCTGCATCCACAAGATCGTTGTAGTGGTAAGGATGTACGTCAAGCCATACGTTCTTATAACGGCCTTGGGCCATAAAGAGCGACCAACCGTCAGTGCGTCCTGCAGTCGATAGAATGACCGTAGGCCCTTCTCCCGCCTGACCGCGAATAGCCTCATAGCAATCGCGATAGAAGTTGCGCAGAATGTGCAGCGGGACCCCCGGACTCATAGTGAACCCCTGGCGCTTTTGGGCTACCGGCTCATCTAAAGGCTCAACTCCCAAGAAGCAACTACGATCCGCATAGCGGGCAGCCAAACGAGCACACACCTCAATAACCGGCTTGCGCAAACGACTACCCATGCCAATGACGCTACCCAGAGCCTCTGGTATCTCGTTGCCGCCGGGAATGTCGCCCAGCACCAACATGATTTTGAGGTTTGCCGCCTCTGACCACGTGACCGCACTGTCCACATAGTCTATGCACTGCTCGCTCACTCCAGGCATAGGACCCTCTTTGCCAAAGACAGTCCAAGGCACAGGGAGGCGCACTGCATTGTAGCCTCGATCAGCAATTTGCCTAAAATCCTGCTCTGTAATAAAAGTCTCACGATGGAGGTCCACCACCTTGTGATAGCGCTCTGCCCCCAAGGCATCCAACAAGCCACGGTCATCAAAGGCGCCGGTGGTTGCAAACAGAGATGGTGTGACCCAAGGCTCCGGCACAAGCCAACCGGCTAGGTTTACTCCATACAACATCTTATGTTCCACGGGGATCGCCCTCCCACGCACGTAAGGTCCTTAGTGTAAAGCTCGCTCCAGCTGTTCTTTCAACCTATCATTCCCAACATGCTGTCAAGCCCACAAACCAAGAACCTCTCTGTGAAACACCGTAGGCGGATAGGGTTTCTAGAGTTTTTTTAGACAGCCTTGTCCTCTAAACTTGCAACAAGTCCTTGTCCTATGCCATAGCCTCGACAAACCACAGAGGGTTCTCGAAAAAGAGGTAGGTATTGCGGCCTCCTACCGATATGGCATAGCGAATACCAGCTCCACCACATTTAAAGGAATGAGCCTGCCTGCGATCCAACACCTTGTCTATGGGAAAGCGACGGCCATCAGGCCATTGCACCTCTAAAGGCACTACATGACCCTCCGTGTCCATCTTAGCAACCACATCTACGTACTGCTTGCGATAGGCACACGACTCATTCATTTAAGCCTCCTTCCTGTTCGCTTACAAACCTCACTGCCAAGTCAACCAAAATCGTGGCTCTTAGTATAGAACGGATGTTCCTATTGAAAAGGACCTCTCGTAAGAAATGCGAATCTTTTTAACCAATTGCGTTAGCGGATTCGTCGCTTTGCTCGGTTCAACTACCTTACGACACAGAACAAAAGTTCTGTGTCCTGTCTATAGGACACTTATAGCGCCATGAATATTTGGTGGCGTCCTGTCACAACCCAAAATGCATTGCTGGCGTTTTTCGCGATGAACTCAAACTTCCATTTTTTGCAACAGGTGCAGTGTGCCGGCACCCCTTCCCTCTTTCAGAAGAAGGCATTAGGTCTTCGCACATAACCATATATAGTGGCCCTTAGATATCGTAAGGGCGATCTCGGCACCACTCTGCCGGGCTCCTCCTGATAGCCGCAAGTGCTTGATCAGATAGAAGAAAACGTTGTCTCGACTCACCCGTGAGTCGCATGAAAAAGAGAAGGCCACCGACTTGACATCGGTGGCCTTGAAAGTTCTGGTGGCGGGGAAGGGAATCGAACCCCTGACACGAGGATTTTCAGAGTGTCTTAATAGATTTATTCGCTCTCATGTTTTGTAATGCTGCCTACATGATAAAATGCTGTCTAAGCAGGTAACTTGTCTTTATTGTTTAATGCTGTTGCATGGTGTCTAATGCATCTGGGCTAACTTTGGATGCCTTATGTTTGCGACAAGGTTGCGACAATGATTGCGACAAGTTGAGTTTTAAGGACTATGGGCAATGGGCGAACTCTACTACACTAACCGCAATTTTCGTTACAGCGAAGCACAAGAAAAGTGGCGCGGCGTTATGTATCACTATGGCGCGGACGGCAAGCGCCATTACAAAACAAAGACGTTCAAACCCGATGGCAAGCGGGCGGCGTATGCCGATTATCTTGCATGGTGCGACAAAGAGGAAGAGGAAGCACAGCGCAAACAATGGCAGGGTGACGCGGCAACCGTAGCAGCGTTGCTAATACCCGATTATGTAAGCCGTTTTATCAAGACAAAGGAAGCTACAAAGTCAATAGAAGCATCAACGATTAGGGGCTATGAAAACTCTTTGCGTTACATACGCGAAGAGTTTGCAGGTACTACCGTTAAGGACTTGAAAGCTAAAGCCGTTGAAGAATGGCTAGCGAAGCTGACCGGGCGCGGCTATTCATCATCAACCGTTGGCAAGGCTTATAGGCTGTTAAAACAGGTGTTGAGCGATGCAGTTAATAACGGCGTTATCATGCGCAACCCCCTAGCAACCGTTAAGCCGCCGAAGCGTGGCAATAAAACACAAGGTATAAATGCGCTTGATGCAGACGCAAGGGCGGCAATGTTGGATAAGATGGCAGCGCTAGAGCTAACCCCAACGCTTGTAGCGGCGTATTTGGCGCTTTATACCGGGATGCGCCGGGGCGAGGTTTGCGGGCTTCAATGGCGCGATCTTGACGAAGCTAACCGCGTAATCTGGATTAAACGCGCTATTGGCGATGGCAAGGGTGGCACATACATTAAGCAACCGAAAACAGACAAGATCAGGGATGTTTCATTGCCTGATTCCCTGCTTGCTGTCTTGCTTGATTGGAAAGCGAAGCAGCGCGAAGAGTTTGCAAACAATATGGCAACTTTGCGCGGCGATTCATACATCATTGGCGATGCTCTGGGCTACTTTCTCCCAAACCGGCTAACGAAAGAATGGAACTCTATAGCAAAGCTGTTAGGCGTGCGCGGGATAGAGGGGCGTTTGCCAAACTTTCACGATTTGCGCCATACATGGGCAACCATGTTTCTTGCAAGCGGCGGCGATGTTAAGACGGCAGCAAGCAATTTAGGACACGCAAACGCCGCCATGACGCTAAACATTTATGCAAGTGCAGACCCGGACGCAAAGCGGCGGGCGGCTGAAATAACAGAAAAAGCTATGCGGCAAACTGATTAGGAAGGATGGCGGCTAATGAGCAAGTTTGGGTATTGCGCAATGCGTGAACGCAAAGGGGCAACCATTAAGGAAGCAGCAAGCGCCGTAGGTGTTTCAACCCGAACGCTTCAATCATGGGAAGAGGGGCGAACTTCACCGGGCGCATTAAAGATCATAGAGTTATGCAGATTCTACGATTGCACGGCAGATGAACTATTAAGCGTAGGAGAGCAGGAAAGCGCGTCAATTAGCTTCTATCGAGAGTGTACGCCGCAATGGAAGAAAAATATTTTAGATACGGCATTTTGTGCGGTAGGAATGGCGGCAAGCCAACCGAACATAATCCATTTGAACCCTAGCAACTATCAGCGCTAAATCCTATTTGGAATGTTTCATAGGGTGGCTATAGGGGTGGCATTCAGACCCTTTAGCCACCCTTTAACATTGGCATACAGAATAGAAGTAGAAAAGAATAACTATAGCCCGCCGTGCTTGTGCCCTACACAAGCACAGGCGCGGTGGGCGTATGGCGGGCTATAGAGAAGAGAAGGGCAAAGCAGACGTTTTGCGTTGTGGAAAACGTGTTTAAAACCTCATAACCTTTAACTTATATGTAGATATTATGAAGATAATTTAGCTTGAATCCTGTTAAAAACCATGACGGAAACCACCGCCTATGCTTAACCATGACGGAAACCACCGGTTTTTATTAAATGCGCAGTTCAACCCTTGCAAAATGCGCTCTTTCTTTTTTGCTAAAGCCTTTAATCTTGTATGCTTTCAAGCGCCGATAGCGCCACTTGTGCCCATTTGCGCGTTTTGTCTATGGCGTTTAACTTCATGCAACGTAGCTACGTTTTGTTATTTCGTGTCTAGGTTGTTTGAAAGGTCGTAGGACTATGGGCGATACAAGTACCACACAGGCGCAAAGCCTTAGAAGCATGAACGAACTTGTTACCGTTAGGCAGGTGGCGGAATGCGTGCAGCTTTCACGCGCCACGATTTATAACCTTGTCAAGGATGGCAAGCTAAGAGCCGTTCGGGTACGCGGTCGAACTATCAGGCTTAACCGTGACGAAGTTTGCGCCTATTTCGGGTTGTAGGGTTTTAGGCTATGGGCATTAACAACTTTGACGAAGCGGCGGCGGCGCGGCTTTCGCGCGTGCCTATTCCGTGGGTTAAGCACGAAGCTAAAAGCGCGGGCGACCCTTGTAAAGCGCAGCTAATAGCGTTAGCCGGATTAGAGGGCTACGGGCGTTGGTGGCGGCTAGTTGAACTTGTCGCAGATAATCCCTCGCACTCAATACCACGCCATGACGAAAAGGGCTATAAAGCCTATTTGCTCGGTCTTATGTTCACCGATGCCGAAGAGTTTGAGGGCTTTATTTCCACCCTGCTTGATCTTGATTTAGTCATTACAGACGAATACGGGCGGCGCGTTATTCCGCTAGTTGAAGCGGCGGCGCTAGATGTTGGAATGAGCCGCCTAAACGGTAGCAAGGGCGGCAAAGCGGCAGCGGCTAACCGCAAAAGAAAGCAAGGCTAACCATGTATCCAATAATCAGCCTACGCAACGAAGAACGCGAAGCGTTGCTAGATGCGCTCTCAACGTGTGTTGACTACTTACGCGAAGAAACGGCTTTAGCGGTTCAATGCTTTGATGATCTTAGCGGCTATTGCCCAGACGATTTGGGACTATGTGAACCGCTAGAGTGCGCGAACAAAGAGGGCGAAAACTCCGCCTTTCTAATGGCGTTAGAAGCTATGGAAATTATGACGGCGCAAGACTTGGCAGACCTAACAGGCGTTGACCTTGTAACGTGCAGCGATGTTTTAATTAACCCTGTTGCTTGCGAAGCAGAAAAGAGGGCGCAGGTCATAAGGGCGCTAGAGGAAAAGGCGGGCGATGATCTTTGGGGCACGCCATACCATATTGGCAGTAGTGATTGCGTTGGTCATTTCCTTTATTCATGGGTGCGCCGAAACTTCAAAACGCCGTATCAATTCGAGCCACAAGCCAAAGTATTTGAATTGAAAAGCTATCTAGTTGGCGCAGTTGGTAGCTTGTCCAATGATGACATAGAAAGCCTATTACAAGCCGTTAGCCTTGTTTCAGTCTTAAAGGACGCGGCGGCGTTGGCGCGGGAACAAAGGCGGCGCGATATTGAAGCCGCCGAAACGTTTGTAGCAGCGGCGCGGGCGGCTTGCGCTTCACGGTAACGGGGTGTCCCAAAAGCACACGTTAAGAGACTGTCGCCGCAAAGCTTCAATATCACGTAATAACCTGCTTCAATGTATCTCTAAAATTGTCCCTTTACTATTGTCCCTAATAGTTATAGACTTTTAGAGACGTTAGGAAAGGGGCATTTATGCGTTTGGGCTATGCAAGAGTAAGCACCAAAGAACAAAACTTAGACCGCCAATTAGATCAGCTAGAAGCGGCGGGCGTGGACAAGATATTTAGCGATAAGATCAGCGGCGCTAAGGAAAGCAGACCCGAACTAGACAAGCTGTTAGCCACGTTGCGCGAAGGTGATACCGTCATAGTTTGTAGCTATGACCGATTGGCGCGAAGCAGCAAGCAGCTTTTCGACCTTGCCGAAAAGTTTGAAGCTAACGGCGTTGCTCTGGTATCGCTCAAAGAGGGCACAGACACAAGCACGCCGCAAGGCCGTTTCTTTTTTGCCATGTGTGCGGCAATGGCTCAATTTGAGCGCGAACTAATCAAAGAGCGGCAAGCCGAAGGGATTGCTGCCGCCAAAGCGCGAGGGCGCAAGTTTGGCAGACCCGCCACCGATGCAAGCAAGATGGAAAAGGCTATAAAGCTATACTGTAATGGTGGTATTTCAGTGAGCGAGATTTGCCAAAGCACAGGCGTTAGCCGTGCGCCCTTATATCGTGCCTTGAAAGATAAGGGCATAAAACGCTAGGCGTTTGCTATAATCCGTTTTGCCTATAGCCTAACGGCTAGACGCTTAAACCCGCTATTGTAGATGGCGGGTTTCGTCTTTTCTAAGGGGTTGTTTTGGGTTGAGACGGGGTGAAGTAGGGAAAAAAGCAAAAACGGGGCTAATGCGGGCGGCATATTCAGCCAAACGGTGCTTTGCTTTCGCCTTTATGTGCCCATGTTTGCACTATCTGCCCTCATTGCGTTAGATCAGTAGCCACCCTATATCACCCCTATAGTCACTCTATTGTTTCTTTGGGCAAGTATTAGCAAAAGCAAAAATGTTTCATTATATCTCGCTAGCTTGATCTTGAAAAGACCACCCCCCTTGACAAAACCGCTACGCGCATGTTTTTATCTCCCGCCTTTGGTGCCCTAGCTAATCGGCATATTTTAGAAATGGGGGGGGTTGGCAGTGGTGGCGCGGCGGTTCATTGTGTCGCTGTTATTGTTTGTGATTTGATTTGCGCGGCAATTTGCGACAATTATTGCGACAACCTTGCGACAAGCCTAACTTAAAAGACAAAGCAGGTCAAGCGTTTTAGTTGCTTGACCTGCTTAAAGTTAATGGTGGCGGGGAAGGGAATCGAACCCCTGACACGAGGATTTTCAGTCCTCTGCTCTACCAACTGAGCTACCCAGCCAGACTGCGCTCAAAGCGCTCAATCACTATAACACGTCACTCTCGTGGGTCAAGCACAATCAACGAGAATCGGGCTCCACACAGGTTGAGCACGCTTCCGGGCAACCAAGGCTCACAAACCTCAACGGGCTTATCGTCTAAAAGCGCCTGGTTAACCGAGCCAAGATCGGCCACGAGCACCATTCCATCTTCCACCACTATCTGCACATGTCGGCGAGATATGGCAGCGCTTCGCAAGACCACATCGCAAGAAGAAGCTCGTCCCAGGGTGAGACCCTGAGCCGGTATAGGGATTGTCACTTCCAGACCGCGCCAATTAAGATGCAGCCCATAAGAAATCGACTCGCTTATGGCGGTAAGGTCACAAGTTTCATCTGCCTCGTCAACCTCGGCATCTTCCGGCGAAAATGGCCATTTCCCGCCATACTCACAAGGCAGACCCACGTCATCTTCTGCCGGACCAACCCCAAAAAAAGACAAGCTCTTGACATGCGGGCTTTCAGTCCTCGGCTCCTCGCAAGCTAAATAAGAACCATTTGGCCAACTCGACCCAGATTCCCCACATCCAGAGGGATCGCTGCAATCGTACACAGAGTCAAGCCAAGACGACATATCCTCTTCCCAAGGCGGGGAGGAAGGCGCGGGTTTCTCGGCAGCAAAAGGATCCTCGTAATGTGGCAGATCATCCAAAGGCACGGAAGCTAAATGCCTACTGCTCTCCCGTGCATCGAAAAATGGGTCATCCCATAAGCCCTCAGAGGCAAAAGTATCAGCCTGTGGGGGTGCAGGAGTGTCAAAGCGGTGGAAGCATCGGTAGCAGGCATCCATATCTGAAAAGAGCAGAGATCCGCAATGAGGGCAGGTTTTTGCAGAAAGGGATGTCTCTGGAGGCACAGAAGAGACAGGACTTGGCAACAGCGCGGTGCTCATGAGGGCTCCTTTCTAGGTTGAGGAACGCTTAAAGGGACAGGAGTCTGAGGCGGCCCCGTAAGGAGAGCTGCAGTTTTGACTACCGTGCGCTGAAAGATACCGGGAAATGCGATCACCGTCTCCTCTGCTTGAATATGGTCGCCGCTGTCGAGCCATGGCTCATCAGATCGCGCGCGTTCAAAGGTCCAGAAGGCATTGGGGCACACCAGCAATCTTCGAGGAGGCACGCTGACTTCAGAGCGCAGTACGCGGCCGGCCTCTGAGACAAAGGCGATATCAATGGGTTCTCTGAGGCCAAAGGTGTGTACCGAGCAGCAATGTGGAAACGCCACGAGGCGTCCAGCCCATTCACAAGTGTGCCCCTTAAGGCCTTGAAGACGCTCTTCGTAGTTTTCGAGTACCACTCCGAGAAGCGTATTTCCCAGGTCATCTTTAAAGCTTGAAGAGGTGAGTTTGAAACGTCGATAACGCATGAACATCTCCTTTAACTTATTTGATTCACAACTGGCCTACTGGCTGCAGCGCTGCCGATAGCTCGCCTTGAAACCGCGCTTCTGCAGTGCGCTCTAAACGCCAAATCCCACGGTTCCTGCATCCACCACAGCAATGCAGCGATGCTCCAGAGCCCAAGGGGCCACAAAAGAGGAACCCGCTATCGAGAATGCGCTGGGAATGGGACGGTAGCTCAGCGTGCATACAAACTTGATGCGCCCTGGAGCCAGCGAAGCTATTAAGCCAGATTGCGTCCAATCGATGGGTTCCGCACTCACTTGAACCTCTACTTGAGGAAGATCCAGCGCGTGCTCAATGGCTTCTTTGATTTGCCCCGTCGCTGAGGCTGCATCTTGTTCCCCTGTAGGAGCGCTGCCATAGGCAAGCGCCATGTCAGGTGCAATCCGGTCAAAAGCTGCACAGGCATAAAGGAAAAAGCCTAGGTTAATGACGATAAGAGCCACCACAAGCACTACGGGTATCACCACTGCGAGCTCGACCGCTGCCTGCCCCAAATCTTCTCGTAAAAGGTGCCCAACCTCCCGCACCCATAATCTCTTTACTTGTAGCCAGAGACCTCTCTTTAGCCAGAGGCCTCTCTTCTCCCTCCTCATGGGCTGCTCAAAAGCTCGCCCAGCCGCACCTTGATAGGTATTGAGAGAGGCAGTCCCGGAATCTCAAGTGTTCCCAAAGTGATCTCTTGCTCCCCTATCCAATCTTGGGCTATGTGGCCAAAAGCTCGTATAAGATCGGCAGCAGAACCTTCTGCAGGCAATTGCTGGAGCACTGAACGCACCCTCGCCCCATCTCCAGATCCGTCTTTGTCAAATACGTCCTGAGTAGCGCACAGCACCGGTTTTCTTAGGCGTAAATCTGCAGGTTCAAAGCCTAGGGTCGCCACCATCTCAGACATCTTGGACTTGAGCCAGCTGGCAGCCCCACCAGCGCCCACCGCATCTAACCCATCAAATAGTTTGTTGGCCGTATCGCCTACCGTTCCATAGGCATCCCCGTAGCCGCAAAGCAACTCACCCCAGAGTGAGGTAACTCCTTGAATCACTCCCGCCACTCCTCCTTCCTCGCCTTGCGTAAGGCTGTCGAAAAAGCGGGAGAGCACGTTGTTTTGGGCCGTTTGAGGGTCGGGCGCTAAAGTGGCGCCCGCTATGGCACATCCAGCCGGAAGCTCCCCTTCACCTGCAAAACCGCTGGTAAGTCCCACAGGAATTTGTGTGCTTCCAGAAATAGCAACTCCCACACAACCCCAGGCTCCAGGAGGACATAGCTTTGGGCGAGGCACCGCCAACTGTTGAAGCACCTGCTCATAGAGACTGCTCTGAGATTGAGCCAGCTCTTTGAGCTCTCCCTGGCTTTGTTGGTAGCGCTTATCGGCTTCTTCAAAGTCTTTGGAAGCTTCGACAATTGTGCGCCAGTAATGCTCGAAGCCATTGGAGATGTTGGTGGACGCAGAGGCGGTGCGTCCCAAGGCTTGCGGGCCCATGTTGCAAACGGGACAGCTAATGCATGTGCCACTATCTACCTCGGATACTGCTGCCAAAGATTGGGCGTTGCCCTGCGCCTTGGGGCAAGAAGTATAGCCGTGGATGTAGCGAGTAGAGCCTTCTTGTGTGACAGGCCAGCGCACCTGGGTGTAAAGCGAGGTTTGTTGCATGCTTGCTCTGTCATGAGGCAGCTCAGGCAAGTCGATGGTCTTGGTGCCATCCGGATGCTCTTGATAGGTTCCCTGAGCTGTGGCCTGAGCGGCATATTCAAAAAATGCTAACCGACATGCAGAGTTTACCTGCTCCTCTACAGAGGATGATGCAGGTGATTCCTGTGACAGGCGTGCCCGATAGTAAGCTCGAGCTCGGTTAAGCGCCACTCCAAAGTTCCACCCATCGGGATGTGCGAAGTGCGGGTTTTTATCGACAGGCAAGGAGGCCAATGCATCGGCTCGAGAGTAGAGACAAGAAGGATCATCTAGGCAATCAGCGTGCCAGCCACGCTCAAGAGCCGTATCTCGCGCCTGCTTGTCTTGAGCGGCCTTATTGGATAACTCGGCAGCTTGAGCTACCTGGTCGGCCAGATCATCGGCATCCACATCTTCTGCCAAATCATAGGAAGAACCAGATTCCTGCGGGTACGCAAGAGCTGTCCCTCGGTAGGCGATGCGACCCCTATAGGCATCTGCGGTAGCCCAGGCATTGGTGGCAATCAGGGCTGGAAGGGTACGCTCTAAAGATTGAAGACCGTGAGCTGCGCTTGCAGCAAACTGCCCTCTGCTCTCAAACATTGAGCGACCTCTTTCCACCAGAGAAAGGCCTGCGTTACCCATTCCTGGCACCAGCGCAGTAATGAGACCCGCTCCGCACACCAGCGTGGCGCAGAGCCCCAAAGACAGCACACAGGCATCGCTCACCTGAGCTACCACAGAGAATGCCCTCACCGCCCGAGTCCCCGAGAGAGCGCACGCATCGGCAACCACTTGCACATCGCCTGAGCGTGCCGCCACCCATTGCACCTGCGCCACCGCAAACACTAGGCAGAGACTCACCAGAAGCGCCAAAGCCACCGCTACCGAAGTAAAGCCGCCCTCATCATCAATAAAGGTGGCGATACCCCAGCGGATCTCAGGAGCCCATGACATCGGTCTTTCTGACACACGGGCATCATTGTCAGGACAAGAGCAAAGATTTTCGTTGGGTTTTCCTTGGCATATATACCGTTCATCCTGATTCTTAGGACCATATGGATACCCAGGAGTCATAGGAACCTTCCAACCACGTAGGACGCAGGGTTTCTTGGGCCTGCACTTGAAGGTCGATGCTCTGGCCATCAGAAGCCAAAAGAGCGCTTACAAGTCCCAGCAAGGGCAGCGGCCGAGCAAAGCCCTTTACTGTGACACAGACCCGATGATCTGCCTCGCTTCCTTCGAAGGAAACCTCCCAGCCACCCTCTCCTCCCTCATGAAATATTTCGAGGTTTGGAATTGCACGGAGACGTCTCAGGCAATAGGCGCGTAGAGCATCATTCGAGGTAGATGATTTTTTCGTTGCCAATACGCGGGCAGCCTGCGATGCCGTATGAGCCATTACCATGCGCGTGTAAAACAGACAGAGCGGCTGGAGCAACAAAGCAATGACCAGCAGTGCGCAGGGAAGCACCAGAGCAAGCTCTACGGTAGCTTGACCGGACTCTTCAAAAAAGAAGGATGTCTTGGGCTGCCGCCAAAACCGAGATTGCCGCTGTCCCAGGCGCCGCCAAGGCGGCCCCTTGCACAGCCGTTCCTTCCATAAGCGCTTTTGCCAGGACGCCCAAACCCATAAGCAACGCCAAAAAGGCCGCCAGTGCCATGGCATATTCCACTGTGGCTTGGCCGCTTTGCTCAGAAACAAGAATCCGTGCCCAAACCTTCTCTTTAGATCGCAATGATTTCCTTTGGGTATCAACTGGGATTTTGTACATAACTCTCCCACTCCTTCACTAGGAATCACAAAGCTTCTCCCATCTCTCTCGCTCAAATTGCACATGGGTCACCCGGCAGCGCACCTCATCGCCCACCGAGACATCTTTGATAAATGTGAGCGTCACCTCATCGGCCGTCCAGGTGATGCACGACCACAGGTTTCCTAAAAGATCCAGGTAGCCCCCGCGCATCAACGCCGCGCCCTGGGCTTGCCGCGCTTCCACCACCTGCCGCGCCGCCTCATTCAGCGGCTCAGCCACCTCATAGCAATCAGTACACGCTGCATTGGCAGTCAGGCTGGCCAGCTGGGATACCCGCTCATCTACCCCCGGCGTCCCCTGTGCCACATCCTGCGCATCTGCCACAGCCTCCGTATCATCTGCCCCTGCCGAGAAGCCCTCACCCTCAACAGTTGCGACTTTCTGGTCGCCTGCAGGCGCCTTTTCGGCTGTGACACCTCCCCCTACAATCATCAGCGCCACGATGCCCAAGGTTACAAGCGATCCCAAGATGCCGAGAAACCCGCGCATCCGCGCTGTGGTTCGCGCGGTGGTCCCCATAGGCTTCTTGGCCGAGAAGTCCTGTGGCGCGCACACTCTCACAGCTGATTGATGCCGTCTGCGATGGAGTTCCACAGCTCTTCGATTCTTCCTCGAAACGCCAGGATGGCCGCGATGGCAATAAGCACCAGCACGCCCACCAAGATGGCGTATTCGGTGGTTCCTTGGCCCGAATCCTCCTGGGCCATGTGTGCCCACCACCCACAAATCCGCCTCTCTAGCTTGGCTAACATCGCTTTCATAACCCACCTTTCCTTTCCACGGATCGCTCCCGCTGCGTCCCAGACCGCCGCTAGCCCATCGTCAAAAAGGCCGCGGCCAGAAGCGGCCCCAAAATGGCCAGCAGCAGCGCCGGTACCACCAACGCCCCCATGGGCAGCAACAGCTTTACTGGAACACGCTCGATCTCCTCTTCTACCTGCAGCCGCTGATCCCTCCTCATGGCCGCCGACTGCCGCTCCAACGTGGCCGCCAAAGGCACGCCAAACTCCAAAGACTCAGAGACCGCATCCGCAAAACGGCGCAGAGCCGCCAAATCCAGGTTTTCTGCCAGAGCTTCCAACGCCTCGGCCCTCGAGCAGATTCCCAGCGACCACGCCAGCCTTGCTTGATCTAAGCGCTTGGCCAAAAGCGTATGGCTGCGACTCACGTAGAGGTCCAGCGAGGCATCAAAGGGAAGGCCTGCCCATAGGCCCAGGCTCACAATGTCCAAGAACTCAGGCATGGCTTCCAAACAAATCTGGGCGTCTTGGCGACGTGCCCGCTCGGCTTCCCAGGCGGCCAAAGGCCCCCAGCGCTTGAGCTTTTCCACAAGCTCCGTGCCAGGAAGTCGGTTTTTCTCGGCAAGGATCGTGCCTGCAGGCCGTCTACTCACTGCCCAGCCAGCCATCGCCGCAGCCACCGCAGCCAGGAAGAGCCATCCGCTCATGAGAGCACGCCTTTGAGCAGCGAGCGCATGATAGCTATGGCGCCCAGGTCTAAAAGAGCCGCCACAAAAAGGCTGCCAAGGCCTATGGGAGAGGCCACTCCAGCGCGAAAATCCGGCGAGATAAGCAGGAGGAGTCCCACCAAAAGCAAGGGAAGCACCATCACCACTGCGGCAGAGAACCGCACTTGGGCCGTTTTGGTGCGAAGCAACGTCTCCAGTCCCTCTTTGTCCTCCACCAGCTCGGCTGAGCGTTCCAGCAGCGGGGCCAAGGGCGCCCCTGTGCGCTGCGACACCAGCAGCGCACAGGAAAGCAAACCTACCGAGGGATCGTCGATGGAGCCGCACACCACATCCAGCGCCTCTTCAACCGAAGCCCCACAGGCAAGCTCGAAGCTCCCCTGCTTGAAGGCCTCTCCCACTTTGCCGCGGCTGTGACGTCCCACATAGCCAATGGCCTGACTCAACGTTTGCCCGGCCCCAAGGCTTCCCGCAAGAGACCTGTAGGCATCAGGGATGGCTTTGGCCACTTGCCGTGCCTGCTGACGCCGGAGCGAAGAGGCCGCCAGAAGCACGCCTCCATACCCCCCTAAGAGCCCCACCACAAATAGCGACGCCGAGCTGCCGAGAAACGCCACCGCCATCCCTGCCATGGGGCCGGTGAGCACCAATGCGCCCCGCGACCGGAGCGGCCCTAGCGTATCCCCGTGATTCCAGGCAAGCTGAGAGAGCCAGTCCGCCGCAGGGGCCACTGCCTCCCATGAACAAAGTTCTTGTGCAAAAGGCTGGGCCCCAACGAGCTCCAGCGCGCTTCCTAGGGGGCTTTGACCCACTCTGGCACGGACCTTGCTATGACTCGCCCACGCAAGCTGACATGCGCTGCCTGCCGCAAGGGCTACGCCCCAAAGCCAGAGCGCCATCGTGCCACCTCCTCGTCACCCAGCTGTCCTGTTGCCAACGCTTGGCCGATAAAGGGAGGCTCCTGCACCAGCTGCCAGCGATTATTCGCCTCATCAAAGCTCACTATCTCTGTCAGGCGAACCCCGCCGCCTTCGCTTCGCTCCACCAGGCTGGTAGAAGTCACTCGCCGCTGCCCCTTGGCCAGCCGCTTGCTCATCACGATGAGGTCTACGGCAGTAGCCACCTGCTCCTCGATAAGATCGGCCGGCAAGTCCATGCCAAAACGCGACATCAATACCAAACGTGAAACTGCTTCTTGAGCACTCCCTGCATGAAGGGTAGTAAGCGACCCATCATGGCCTGTATTCATGGCACATGACATATAGCTATTCAGTTGTGCAGAAAATGATTGTTGAACTGGTGTTTTTAGATTCGGTAAACCTTCAACCAGTTTCTAACGGGAAGAATAACGGGAAATCCCGTCTCTTCTCTTCCCCGGCTCTAAAGCCTCTCTATCAAAGTGCAGCAGCGATAGCGGTTTAGGTGAGCCATCAAGCACCAAAGCGTCTACAGTGAACCGTCTTCCTCCGCTTCCAAGAAAGCCAGGTAGTTAGCCGTCACAGGCTCGGCGGCGGATTCGAGATAACCCGCGTATACCGACAAGGTGAAATCGGGCGTTGCATGACCCATGAGATTGGAGAGGGTCTTAACGTCCACATTGTTCCTCGCGTTCATCGTCGCGAAGGTGTGGCGCATCGAGTAGGGGCGGCGATGCTCCATGCCGATGCTCTTCAAGAAGTACATCCAGCGTTGCTTGAACGTGTTGTAGACGACCTTCTGGCCGTCGTCGCAGCAGACAAGCCACGAGTTGGTGAAAAGAACGCCTATCTCCTCGGCGTATGCTTTCCTGCTCTCGCGCCACTCGATAAGCAGCTCCGTAGTCGCTGGGTCTAGCTTTATCTCCCTGGCGGCGTTCTTCGTCTTTAGGTGCTTGACGATGTGGATGCTGCCCTTGCGAGGATCGCGGAGGTTCACGTTATCGAAGATGAGCGTCCGCATCTCGCAAGGGCGAAGCCCGCACATGAAGACAAGCTGGAACTGCACCTTTTTGGCAGACAGGGGAAGCTCCCTAATCTTCGAGAAGATGTAGCGGCTCTCGTCTTCGAGCCAGTTGTCCACGGTCGGCTTGTGCTTCGGGAACTGCTGGCGAAGCCTCTTGTCATCGGCCACGTTGCGCAGGGCAAAGCCCTTCTCGACCGCGTACTGACCCGCCAGCTTCAAGAGGTTCAGGACTTTGTGCTGCGTCGGGCATCCGGCAACACGCACGGGCATGAACTCCGGGTAGTGCGTACCCGACTTGTCCGCGCCCTCCTGCTGACGCTTCCTCTTTAGCTCGCGCCCCTCCTGCTCCTTCTTGCGCTTAGCCTCGTTGAGCTTCCGGGAAAGCTCGGGTATCGCGTTGAGCGCATCTTCCACGTCGTCCCGCGTGAGGTCGCCGTAGGGTATTCCCCCTATGGTGGGGTCGATGTAGCGCTCCGCAAGGTTCAGGCTGTCTTGGCAGTAGCGCGAGACGACGGCGTTTTCCCTCGTCTTGAGGTAAGCCCGGACGACCTCCGAGACCTCGCTACCCATGCCCTTCACCTTGAGGCCGTCGGCTATAGCGGCCTCGCGTATGAGCGCCGATATTTCGGCCTCGAAGTCGCGTTGCTGCTGCGCCAGGTCTTCGCGCTTGTTCTTCGCGTAGACGTTGCGGACGTACTTCGGCTTGCCCATGAGGGCTTTCTGCTCCTCGGTGAGCCGTATGGTCAGCTCGTAGCAGGTCGTGCGCGAATCCCTGCGGCGGCGGCGCGGCTTGCCCCTGCGCTTGTCCTGCGCGTCGAGGTCGTAGGGCTTGTCGCACTTGACCGTAGTGTCCAGCATCTTTCAATCACCTTCCTTTCGTCTGCTTGACTCTTATTTGTTGGCGTTTTCGTAGAGGTATTCGACGAACAGCTTCTTGGGGATGCGCCAGTACTTGCCGCACTTGATGCCGCGCAAGCTGCCCTCGCGCAGATACTGCGTGACGGCCTGGTTCGTCTGCCCTAGGAATTGGGCTACGTCTTGAACGGTCATCATGTAGTCGTAGGGCGCTAGAGCCTCGATGAAGAGGCCGTCAGGGTCGGAATCCCTTAGCGCGGTGAGATTGGGCTCTGCGATGGTGGTCATGTGCTTTCTCCTTCCTCTTATCGAGGCTTGATGACGTTTGCATCTAGGAGAAAGCAATCTGTTTGAACGGACGGCTGCGCCCGTGTATCCTTGGATTTGCTCACTGCTGACAGGCTTTCGCCTAGATGCGGGGTAAGGCGCTTGCATCGGTGGCCGCCGAGGCAAGCGCCGTCTTGTTCAGTGCGTCTTGTCCTGCAACACCTCCCTACAATCCGAATATGTCATCGTCGCTCGCCTCACTTGGGCAAGCTCCGTCGTCGTCATCCATAGCATCGTCAAAGGCGGGTGTCCACGCCGCGAAGACAACGAGCCTCCTTGCGGCCTTGTCCTCAAGCTCCGCCTCGATGCGGCTCATTACCTCGCGCTCGTGGGAGCGGTCGCCGAATGTCGCGAAGTTATGCGCCGTGGGGGTACGGGTCACGTCCGGCACAGGTATCTCGAACTTGCCGTTGCGCTTGGCCTCGCCCGATATGTTGGTGAACACCAGAACGCCGTCCCTCACGGGGTCACGCGCCAGCACTTCGCCCTGCGGCCAGTTCATGACCTCCCGTTCGGAAAAACCCTCGCTAGAGGTGCTGCTATTGACCGAGGATGATGTGCCGGTGTTGCGGGTCTGCACGGTTCGCTTGCCGCCCAGAACCTCGAAGTAAGCCGCATCGGAGGGGGTTCCGGCCTTGTAGAGAACCTTAACGTCGGCATTGGCGAGGACGGCATCCTTGCCGTTTTCGGTGCGCGTGGAGTAGCCGTCGAAGCCAGCGAGCGATTGCACATACATGTAGTAGTGAAGCCCGTACTTGCGCCCCTGCTCCACGGCGGTAACGAGGTCGAAACGCGGGATGGCGTGGAACTCGTCGCCGACGACGAACACGGGGTTGAGAGTCGCCCTGTCCCCGCGCCTAAGCGTCTCCGATAGGTGCTGGGCAAGGAACAGGCTCGCTATCTTGTTGGCCTGGTTTCCCTTGGGCAGCGTGTGCATGAAGACCACGCAGGGCTTCTCGATGACCTCTGTCACACCAAGCTCCGATGCGCTTGTGAGGTACTTCATGTCAGCGCTTGAGAATGGCTGCAAGGCATCCTGCAACGAGGAGAGGATGCTGTTTTCCACCTTGTCTTCGGCGGTGAGGAAGGTCGAGGCCATGACGTAGGCAGGGCTTTCGCTGCCACCGCTCGTTATGAAGCCCTTGAGCTTGGCCGTGCCGCCCTGGGTTCCCTTGAGTATGGTCTGGATGACAGACCAGAGGTTGCGCTTCGAATCGGGAACCTCGTCAAGGGTGGCGACGAGGTAGCACACCGCCGCGATGGCTACGCCAGCGGCACGGGTGAAGAAGTCGCTCTCATTCCCCGTCTCGGGACAGAGTATGTCGCCAATCTCACGCGCCCTGGCCTCCGCGCTCGACGTATCGCCCTGGCGGTGGCGCTCTATTATGACCGCAAGGGGGTTGTAGCGCGAGCCTCGGCGGCTCGCGTGAAAGTCGAGGAGGTGGACGGGATAGCCGCGCTCCTCAAGCCCTGCGGCCATCATCATGTAAATCTCGCAGGAGGGGTCTGTGACGATAAGGGAGTTCTTCCCCTCATATGTAAGCGCATCGATTGTCTGGTAGACGCTCCCGCGCGTCTTGCCAGACCCAGACGGGGCGATGATGGCGGCATGGTTGGCGGGGGCTATGACCGTGCGCCCGAGAACAGAACCGATGGCGATTCCATCAACGGGCGGATTGCCCTCGCCGCTCCACGTGTAGTTCTTCCTTAATATGTCGCGCTTCTTCGTGAAGACTTTCTGGTCGCCGAGTATGCCCTGCTTTACCTCCCTGTCCTTCTGTGAGGCAATGGCGCTCCCAAGGGAGCTAAAGCACAAAACGACAAGCAGCGAAAAAACGAGCAGTAGCCCGTTTCTGTAATCGCTCGTCGTGAGGCACAGGCTTATGTCAGCGAACAGCCGCGAAGGGTCGGTATAGGTTTGTCTTAGTGAGGAGAACGAAACGCTCTGTTGTTTCGTAAACAGATTGACGAGCAGCACTACCACGGGACAAAGCGCAATAGCACCAATCGCACCGACAACAAAGGTCGCCGTAATTCCCTTCCAGCTAAGACCGCGCATCCCACTCAATCCCCTCGATGGCGAAACCCTCAACGTCGGAAGGGTCGCTCTGCTCGTCCCACGGAAGCATGACTTCATCGCAGATGGACTGAAACTCGATGCGGTCAATGTCAGCATCATGCCAAGGCTCAAGCCCCTCGATGAAAGCGAAAAGGAACTCGTAGGTCGAGGAGAACGATTTGAGGATGTCCCAGTTGTCCAGGATGTTCACGACGTAGTTGAATGGAAGAATCTCCGGGTATTCCTTTTCCAGCTCGAATGCGTACTGGTCTCGGTACTTGCGGTCGCTGACGTTCCTGATGGATTTGAGAACATCCTTCTCGCCGTCTTGGGAGTGCTTAATGTCACGCTCCATCGCCTCCCACTTTTTGACGACGAAGCCCTGCCAGCCCTCCTCGCCAAGGTTGCGCTTGTAGGTAGCGTAGCGTCTTGGCAAAATCTCACGCGTGAACACGACGAGGGGGCGCAGGTTGTCATGATGCGCCTTGTCGGTTCCGTCTGCGTTGTCGCGAAATATGTCTATGAGAGCTTCGCGGATGCCATAAGGTTCCTCGACGAGCTTTCCTTTCAGGTCATAGGCGTAGCGTCTACCCAGGAGAACCTGGTTCACGTACCTCGACGCTGTGGCGCTCCTAGGCAGAAGGCTCATCAAGGTTCTCTCTACGATTTCGCTGTTCGTCAGGTCAGCGTAGTAGGAGAGATCCTTGATGCGCCGTTCGATAATCAGCTTTGTCAGCTTGTCGGAGAACTGGAACTTGTAACCAGCTCGACCCCTCACAAGCTCGTCGGGGAGAAGACCTTCCACGAGCCTTTGCACCTTCTGAATAAAAGTCATACGCTTTCCTTCACTCTAAAAGTTCATAGTATGAACTTTTTTTGTTCATGCTCGAAAAGTATATAGCCCCACGCCGCTTTTTGCAAGCCGGAGGGCGTGCGAGGGTTGTCTGGAAGGGCTAGCCTCTCTCGATTCCGTTGCCCGCACGTTCCAGCGCAGCCTCACGTCCGGCTTTGATGGCGCGTTCTAAGCTCTTCCGCCCGTACTGCTCGCCGATAGTCGAACCTTTGAAGGAGAGCTTGCTTCCCTCGCGCCTGAACTTCAAGTCCCCGTCCTTGGCCACTTCGATACTGATGCCCCGCTGCTTCATCGCCTCTGCGAGCTTCAAGGTGGGGTCGGCTATCATCTGCTCTCTTGCCTCCTTGAGGGAGCGGCGGATGTAGGTCTTCTCGAAGGAGCGCCCCTGACGCACCTGCTCGAACTCGTCTCTGGTTATCCCTGCCCGCTTGGCCTTGGACGCGTCGTATTCGGGATTAGCCCTTTCCTGCAAGCGCTGCCACTTCGGGCGGCGCTCATGCTCCGCCCGCTTGCTCTTGATGGTGCGAACCTCGCCCTTGTCGAGGTCGTAGTACTTCTCCTGCTCGCTCCATCCCCTCTCGCGGCTCATGTCCTGTGCGCAGTCGTGGATGAAGCGGACGCGGGTGTTGTCGAGGACGGTCTTCTTGCCCGTCTCGAGGTCTGGCGCGTTCACGTAGACGTGCGCATGGGCTATAGGCTCCTCGCCCCTGCCCATGCGCTCCTTGTTGTCCTCGTGGATGATGACCGCCGCCTCGTTGTCGGGGAAGCACTCGGCCAGCCACTGGTGCGCGAACTCCCGCATCTGCTCCGGGGTAGCCGCGTCATCGAGGCACGGTGACAAGATGAACTCGCGCCCGATGACGCAGCCGCGCAGGTGGTAGCGCTCCGTGGTCTTGTCCATCTCCGCGTACCATCGGTCGTTGTCCGCGATGTTTTGCGTGGTCGCCCCTCCGATGGCTCCCCCCTCGCGCTCAAGGTAGCCGCTCCTTTGGGTGGCGGACTTGTAGAAGGTCGTGGTCTTGAACGTCTGGCACTTGACTATCACTTCTCCGCCCTCCTTATCTTGATGTTGAGCTTCTTGGGCGCTTGCGGGCTTGCGTCTACGCGCCCTTCGTCTGTCGGTTGCGCTGCGGCTTGGGCATCCGGGGCGCGGCGCGGGCGCAGCTCTTCCATGAAGTCGGAAACGTCGCTGGCAGCTTGCCTGTGGCGGCGCACGGCCTCGCCGAACTCGCCTAGGTCGATGTCGCCCCTGGCGTTGAGCTTGTAGGCGATTTGGTTGAGGTTAGTCCCCGACTTCTTCAGCTCGTGCAGAAGATCCGCGATGCGCTTTTCATCGACGTTCATCTGCACGAGCTGAACCGTGCCGCTGCCATCGTCGGCGTTGATGATGGAGCGCACGTAGTCAGACATTGACAGCCCGGCTCGCTTAGCCGAGCGCTGCAATTTCTGACGCTCGGCGGAGCTTAGGCGGATGTTGAAATACTTGTCTTTCGACATGGGA
>OFFQ01000037.1_pt1 | contig 117848 bp, 92 predicted proteins | sample 1521411 | NCBI WGS metagenome assembly OFFQ01 (sample SAMEA3504110, study PRJEB24116) | mouse gut metagenome | biome: mouse gut; feature: mouse-associated habitat; material: faeces | place: Denmark | collected 2011 | reverse complement strand
GAGTGGTTCGCCTTTGAAAGCGATGATGAATGTCGGGCAGAAGGAAGGAAAGGTGGGGGGGGCAAAAGAGTATGTAACTCATCGTCCGGGACCTGAAAACCGTAATTTTACTTCCAAAGCGGTGGAAGAAGTGATTGTTTCTGTGAAAAAGCAGTTAAAAGATCCGAAACTGGCCTGGATGTTTGAAAATTGTTTTCCGAATACATTGGATACAACCGTTGATTTCAATATGGTTGACGGGAAACCTGATACTTTTGTGATTACGGGGGACATTAATGCGATGTGGTTAAGGGATTCCGGGGCTCAGGTATGGCCTTATGTCAATTTGTGTAAAAAGGATGAACAATTGCGGTTATTGATAGCCGGGGTGATAAACCGTCAGACGAAATGTATATTGCTTGATCCTTATGCCAATGCTTTCACGCATGGTGCGGAATCCAGCGAGTGGGCCAGGGACTATACTCAGATGAAGCCCTATATCCATGAGCGGAAATGGGAGATTGATTCCTTGTGTTATCCGATCCGGTTGGCTCATCATTATTGGAAAGTGACAGGTGATACCAGTGTATTTGATGCAGATTGGAAGAGAGCTATGGCTTTGGTGTTACAAACGTTTAAAGAGCAACAACGTAAGGAAAATAAAGGACCTTACCGGTTTCAGAGAAATACTCCCCGTGCTTCGGATACACTGAATGTGGATGGCTGGAATAATCCTGTCAACCCTGTCGGGATGATTGTTTCCTGTTTCCGTCCGTCGGATGATGCTACGATTTTTGGTTTTTTGGTGCCTTCCAATTTATTTGCCATTCATTCCCTGCGTCAATTGGCTGAGATTTCCCGGAAGGTGACCGGAGATGCGGATTTTGCTGCGAAATGTACGGTTTTGGCTGATGAAGTACAGGCTGCAGTGAATAAATATGCTATTGTTAATCATCCGAAATATGGAAAGATTTATGCGTTTGAAGTAGATGGGTTTGGTAGTGCTTATCTGATGGATGATGCCAATGTACCGAGTCTGCTGGCTATGCCTTATTTAAATTCAATATCTGTCAATGACCCGATTTACCAAAATACCCGCAGATTCGTGTGGAGTCCGGATAATCCGTTTTTCTTTCGTGGGAAAGCAGGGGAGGGAATCGGCGGACCGCATATCGGATATGATATGGTTTGGCCGATGAGTTTGATTATGCGTGCTTTTACGTCCCGTGATAATGGAGAGCTCAGGCAGTGTATGAAAATGTTAAGGGATAATGATGGGGGAACAGGTTTTATGCATGAGGCTTTTCATAAGGATAATGCAGATAAATTTACACGGAAATGGTTTGCCTGGGCAAATACTTTATTTGGCGAATTGATCATTCATCTGATGAATGAAAAGAAAATATCATTGTTGAATAATTTGTAATTTATACGTGCGAACAGGAGTCGTATATCACAAGATAAATGCATTAGCATATTAATTCAGTTGATTCTACAATTAATTTTATATTATGGAAAATAAGAAAAATAGTGTGTATCCGATATTTCTGGCTTTCTTATGTATGGGATTCGGAGATGTAGTCGGACCGATGGTGTCCTTAGCTAAAGAGAGTTTCGGGCTTTCTAATTTTATGGCTCAGTTGCTGGCTTTTTCGGGTTTTCTCATGTTTGGTATTTTGTCTGTGCCAATGGGAATTTTTCAGGCCCGCCGGGGAAAGAAAGTGGCTTTGGTTTTAGGTTTGGCTATTGCCTGTGCAGGGTTGATACTACCTATTTTAGGAGGAATGTATGGCGGAGAGATTGATTTTCAGTCGGAAGGAAGTTTAAAATATTATTTGGTGCTTTTATCTGTGCTTTTGTTGGGAGCAGGGGCTACTATCATGCAGGTATCCGGAAATCCCATTATGCGTGATGTAAGTGCAGAAGGCCGTTTTGCTTCCAATTTATCACTGGCACAATCCATCAAAGCCATTGGTTCTTCGTTGGGTTTCTTATTACCTCCGTTTTTTATCTGGGCATTCGGATTAAATTGGACCGTTTTATTTCCTATTTATGCTGTGCTGGTTTTAATAACCTGTTTGTGGGTGCGGTCTACGAGGATTCAGGAAGGGGGCAGAACTGATGCGGTTAGTTTTTCTTCTTGTTTTGCCTTATTGAAAAACGGGTATGTGGTGTTGATGGTCTTGGGGATTTTTTTATATGTAGGTGCTGAGTGTTGTATGAATTCCGGTGTTCCTTTATTACTTTCGGAAGAATTTAATTTCGATGCTCAGAAAGAAGGATTGCTGATTTCATGGAGTTTGTTCTTTTTACCTGTTTTGGTGGGCAGGTTTGTCGGAGCTGCCGTTTTGCGGAAAATGCCGGCTAATCGTTTCCTTTTGATTACTGTACTGCTTTCTTTGGCCGGAGTACTTCTTGTATTTACAGGTCATATTGTTTCTACGATGGCTGGAGTTATTTTGGTAGGATTGGGTTTTGCCAACATTTTCCCATTGATTTTTTCTATTGCTGTGGATAGGATGCCGCAATATTCCAATGAATTATCCGGTTTGATGATTACGGCAATTCTTGGCGGAGCTATTGTGCCTTTATTTTGGGGATATGTGGCTGACGCAGGTTCTATTATTACGGCTTTTGTTGTTCCTTTGGTATGTTTGGTTTATATTTTGTTTGTGGGATTAAGGGTACAGAAAAGTTAAGTAAATAAGAAATAAAATTCACAGGCCGGAACTGATGGTTTAAAATTGTCGGGTCCGGTCTGTTTTTTTCAAATGGCGTTTATTATTTCCCAGGAATGTTTTTTCAAATCCACACATCCGTTAGGTTTAAAATGTATCCCTTCTTGTTCTAATAAAAACTGTTGTTCTGTCCAATGGGGAGCAGGACGTCCCTGGCTGTTGACTACGCGGTGGCAGGGAAGGCAAGAAGATTCCGGAGATTGTGCCAGAACCTGACCTACTAAACGGGAGTATTGCGGGAATCCTGCCAGACGGGCTATTTGCCCGTAAGTTAACACCCGTCCGGCAGGGATTTCTTTTATGATATTACAGACTTCATTACAGAAATCTTTACGGTTGAAACTATTTTCACTTGACCCAAACATTGATAATTTCACCGATAAACATTTTGTGTAAATTTTTGCCCCATTGAGCTTTTGCTTCCGGGCTATAGATGGCTTCCGGATTGAACTGTTGTGCTACCAGTTTTTTGCATTCTATAATCATCCATGCCTCTGAGAAAGCCACACTTCCCGAGGGGGTGAAAATGGGGGTCAGGCCGGAACCTTGTACTTTATCTTCGTTTTTACCGGAGTGAGTGCCACAGTAGTTCAAAGCCTCCCGATAAGCTTCCGTAAAGAAACATAAAGTATAAGTATTTTTATTTTCCAATAGCTGGTAGGTGTGCCGGGTGGGATTTATGAAACAAAAAGCCACAGGTTTGTTATACAAATGTCCCAGACCTCCCCAACTGGCTGTCATCATATTAAATTGAGTATTGCTTCCGCCTGTGACAAGCATCCAATTTTCTGAAAGCATTTTATAAATGTTTCCCGGGATTTTATCCGGTGCGATTTGTTTGTAACCGGTCAGGGCACTGATTCCGGCAGAAGGGATGGCAGAAGCGGTCTTTTCCGGAGCGACAGTTACCTGAGAAATAACTGGTGCCGGATTCGGATTGCCGCCCAAAGCTTTTTCAGCACTGTCAAATAAAGTTGCAACGAGATCAATGGTATGGGTACGGAATTTTCCGGTAGATTTAATCATTTTGTCTTTTTTCTTGTTAAATACATATTCATCAGTGATTTGTTCTTCAGCCGGCAGTTTTTCATTTTTACCAGCAATATTGTAAATATAGTAAATAGCGGAGATTTTCAGATTACATTTTTCCGGATGGCATTCTATATACATTTGATAAGTAACCAGAGCTCTGTCCAAAGAGAGTGCTTTATTGGTAAATACCAGATATTGTTGGCCGAGACAGGCTATCTGACCGTTTTCTTTTGTTGAAAATAGAATGCGGCTTTTAAATTCATTGTTTGGGATAAAAGTTTCGCTTGCCCATTTGAGAGCTGTAGCATGGATTTGTTCCTGGGTTTGGCCGGGAAGTCTGAGTTCCCGGGTAAAAGTGACTTTTCCATCTACTACAGGTACAGTGCCTTCGCCATATTTAGGGTCTATTTGAGCATAAAGTATCGAGGGTAGTAAATAAAGAAATAAAAGTAATTGTTTCATAGTATGATTTTTTATGATTTTAGCAAAGATAATGGCTGTGTTTGAATTTTTACCTAAATTAAAGGTAAAAATCTTCAAAAATTGGATTTTAACTGGGGCTGGCCAAAAGTATTTCAGAACTGATATTTGGCTTCCCGGACCGAATTCCAAAAGTCTGGAAGACTTTTGGGTTGTAAGTTATAGTTTTTTAGTGTGTACGTAGCCAGTTCACAATGTCTTCCAATACTTTCGGGCAGATGGTTTCTTCGATGTCGGAGTATTCAACGGGTAGTCCTTTACTTGCGGTTTGGAACATGTGATTCAGGCCGGGATAGGCAATTGTGGTGACTTGTGAATTACCATTTGCGGTGATGCCTTTATGGATATAGGTGAGATTTTCGACAAGCACCTGGCAATCTTTGTCTCCGTTCAAAGCCAGTACAGGGCAAGTGATTTCAGGAAAATCCCATTCGGGATCGTATTTCAGCAATTCGATTTTTCCGGGATTATAGAGTTGGCGGGTAGTTGCAGTTGCCTCACCTGCCAAAGGAGTTCCGGCAAAAAGTTCGGTTAGTTTGCGTTCGCAGGTTTGTGCATCCGCTGTTTGCAGAACAATTTCCTGGGCTTGTCGCATGTATTGATTGTATGTATTGATAAATTCCTCTTTGGCACCGTTAGCCTGCAGGAGAGCAGCCCGTTGCCGGAGCAGCAGTTCGCTTCCGTTGACGCCTCCTCCGGCTAAAGTGATGATAAAAGGTACTTCTTTGCGGGCGGCTAAGGTAAAGGCTATAAAAGCTCCTTCGCTATGGCCAATTACACCGATACTATCGGGATGGATTCCCTGACGATGTTTCAGGTATTGCAGAGCTGCCCGGGTATCAGTTTCAAAATCCGGAAGTCCCGAAGCATTAAAATCGCCTGTAGAAGTTCCGGTACCCCGGTCATCTACCCGCAGGCTGGCAATCCCATGCCGTGCGAGGTAATCAGCAATAACCAGAAAAGTTTTATGTTCGAAGAAAGTATTATCGCGGTCCTGGGCTCCGCTGCCGGAGATGAAAAGTATTGTCTTTCGGGTGGACGGAGTATTGGGGAGAGTCAAGGTTCCCGCCAGCGTAATTCCGGCTTCTTCGTTGCGGAAAGTGACTTCTTCCGATTGATAGGGAAAAGGGGGATGCGGTGTTTGCGGACGGTGGAATATGACAGCTTGTCTGCTTAGTATTAAAGGAAAGGTGTAGCCGTCTTGTTGTATATTGCCGTTGATTTGTCCGTTGGATTGCAGTTTTCCCTGGCAAGAAATGCCGGCATCCGGAAATTCCAGGGTCAGCAGGTTATTTATAAAATTCACTTTTGTATCTGAATAGATACGGTCCGATTGGTCCGGAATTTTTAAAGTAGCCGAATAAGCACCTTTTTGCTCTTGCAACTCTATGGTTAAGCGAAGCCGGTGGGTTCTGAGGTCCGGATAACCGTACCATATGCCCGTTATATCTTGTGAAAAAAGCGGGAGTGTACAAAAAAGCCCAATGAGAAATAAATAGGTTTTCATCATGTTCAATATTTGTTTTAAAACGCTTAAAAGTAAAAAAAGGGGGGGAAGTAGTTCTAAAAATTTAGGTTAACTTATATCTTTGTCATTATAAAATCGAAAATAAATGCTGATTTCAGACACTGAACTTTTGCTAAAATATCTGTCACAGAAAGATAACAGAGCTTATCGTCATTTATACAGTGTATATTATACGGCACTGAAATCGTTGGCTTATTATTATGTGAAAGATGAACATGTGGCAGCTGATTTGGTACAAGAGGTATTTGTTTCTTTACTGGAAGTTTCTTATCGTTTTACAACTGCCGATGAAGTGAAATATTTTCTTTACAGTGCTTTAAAAAACAAATGTATCAGTTATTACCGTAAACAGAAAGTACGGGATAAATATAAACTGTCAGTATTGCGTTCCAATAATCAATTGGAGCATTTTTGGGAAAAAGTTCTGGAGGAGGATGTGTATGCTCATCTGATGGCGGCTATTGATACTTTGCCGCCTCAATGCCGCTTGGTGATGCAACTTTCGCTGGAAGGACTGAAAATTTCTGAAATTGCTGCTCAGCTTCATATTTCAGAGGAAACAGTAAAGGATCATAAAAAAAACGGGAAACGCAAACTATTACAATTGCTTGATAATCCTTTCCTCTGTGTTTTAATATCTTTTTTATAAAATCTTTGGGTATTTATATATATTCCAAATATCATTTCAATAACTGTCTGTCCTCGGATTTGCTTTTGGTGGAAGCGGGTAATTGGTATTTAACTCACTAATCTGTAGTGTATGATTTACCGTAGTGCAATGTGTCAAGACAGTGATTACATCTTATTCAACTCCAATTCATATCTTACATAAAGATATATAAATGCCAATCTTTTTGTTTTTACTACCCCCCTTTTTTGTAAAGTGGTGCGTATTATTTATAGTCTTTGAAAAATTGTGAAGATGCAAGATTTGTGTAATCATAAAAGATTTTTTGAATTGTCCGGATTAATATCCGGTTTTTTGTCCGGGACGCTATCGCAAAAGCAGCATGAAGAGTTAGATTCCTGGTTGTCCGGTAGCGAGGAACACCGGGCCTTGTTCAGCCGGATTTGTGCAGAACAAACAATGCGGGATAAAATTCATAATTACCGTCAGGAAGAAGTACAGTCTGCTTTTCATGATTTTTTGCAGAGACGCCGGCAATTGACTTTTAGGCGGAGAATTTACCGATGGGTAGCTTGTGCTGTATTGATATTGTTGGTGGGAGGTGGTTGGTTACAATGGCAGGCGATAAAACCGGATTTGTTGCCTGATAGCGTGTTGTCTCAAGAGGCGGAAGTGCCTGATAGCAGCAGGCGACCTGTTTTGACTCTGGCTTCCGGAGTACGGATTGTAATACCGGAAGGAGGATTACTGTCAGAGGATACAGTATCGGGGCAACAAATGATAGCAGCAAATGTTTTTTCAGAGTCCGGTGCAGGTGCTTTTTCAACCTCTGAATTGACTCATAATACAGTGAGTGTACCGCCGATGTGTGATTTTCAGTTTATTCTCAGCGATGGAACGAAAGTATGGATGAATGCGGCTTCTTCTTTGCGTTATCCTGTAAAATTTGCTGCGGATTCCCGGACCATATATGTCAGCGGAGAAGTTTATCTGGAGGTAGCAAAAGATACCTGCCGTCCTTTTTCGGTGGTGACGGACGGTATGCGTATAGAAGTTTTAGGCACTTGTTTTAATGTGCGCGCTTATCCGCATGAGCAGGAAACGAGAATCACTTTAGCAGAAGGAAGAGTAGCAGCCCGGGTAGGAGAGAAAAAGTATACCCTTATTCCCGGAAATCAGTTGTCTTTGGAGGAAAGTTCCGAAAAGATAAATATCCGGTCGGTGGATGTTGACGAAGTGCTATCCTGGAAACGGGGATTCTATGTGTTTAAAAAATGCAATTTGGCAGAGGTGGCTTCAACTTTACAATGTTGGTACGATGTGGAAATTGTATTGAAGGGAGAAGTGGCCGCCCGTACAACTTATACAGGTGTGGTGAATAAAGAAGAAACGATAGAAGTATTTCTGGCCCGTTTGGAAAAAGTGTCGGATGTAAAATACTCCCGGGTGGGGAATGTGGTGATGATTCAATAGATAATTATACAATATCAATTAAAAACCAAACTAATGAAAAAGTGGATAATCTTAGGATGTTGCCTATTGGTGGCAGAGTGGACGTTCGGACAACAGAACGGGAAAACGGCATCCGGAAATGCGAAAGCGTATGAAATCAACGGTGGTATCAGTGGTGAATACCGTGGAAAAGTGTATTTGGTGAAGGAGGAGCGTATACACGGACCTCAGACGCGTATTGACAGTTGTGAGGTTGTGGATGGGCGTTTCCGTTTTACCGGTGAGGCACCGGAGCATTCTGTTATCCATTTTATCCAGAGTGCAGACGGACAATTGGCACCGATATTCCTGGAGCCGGGAAACATCCGGATGCGCATGCGTGCTGACTATTTCTTAGGAGCCAGGAGTGAAGGTTCTGTCAACAATAATTTATGGAATTTGCATCAGTTGTTTGTTGAATATAAAAAAGACAGTATCCGGCTGGCAGCTATTACAGACTGGGCGCGTTTTGGAATGGGGACTCCCGAACAGCAGGCTGAGAATTTCAATTACCGAACCCGTTTCCAGAACGAAAGCAAGCTGGAGATGGAAAAAGGCATGGTGAAGTATTATAAAGAATTGGCTTTTGCGCCTTTCATTCTTTTGTTTGAGATGACCGGCGAGCTGTCGTTGGATGAGTTGAAAGCCTTGCGCGGTCAATTGGACACTTGCCTGAATAACCATCCTTACACCAAAGAGTTGGACGAGGTGATAGCCAATAAAGAGTTCAAGGTTGGCTGTGAAGCACCGGCTTTTGTCATTCGCAGTATGAACGGTGAAGAAATAGAATTGAAAAATTATGCCGGAAAATATGTTTTGTTGGATTTCTGGGCTTCCTGGTGTGGTCCCTGTCGTCGGGAAATGCCGAATGTGGTGAAGCTTTACAAGGAATGTAAAGGAAAAGGTCTGGAGATTATCGGTATATCCCTGGACAAAAAAGAAGCCGATTGGAAAAAAGCAGTGAAGGATTTGGGTATGACCTGGCCGCAGGCCTGTGATTTTTTAGTGTGGGAAGGTCCGGTGGCCCGGAAATATAATCTGAGCGCGGTGCCTTATACCGTATTGATTAATCCGGAAGGGAAAGTGGAAGCACTTAACTTGCGTGGACAGCAATTGGTGGATACTGTCAAATCTTTGTTGAAAAAGAAAAAATAGATTGTTATGAAAAAATGGTTTTTAGGGGTGTGCGGTTGTTTGCTCGTCATAGGGTTGCAAGCACAGAAAATAACTAAAATCAGTGCTGTTGCCGATGGTTATAATGGTAAGGTAATTGACTTTGAATTTATTGATAATCCGGACAATAATATGCAATTTCCTTATGTTTCGGGGCAGCGTATGGAATTTGAAGTGGAATTGCAAGAACCGGCGTTGGTCAAAATCAATCTGTGGCTGTGGCTGATAGTGTGTCCGGGTGACGAGATTCATGCAGATATTCATTATAGCGGAAAAAATTACCGGACAGCGGAGTTTAGCGGAACCCCTTCGGCGGTGGCCCTCAATGAAGCCATTCGTGACGGACGTAATCACCGGATTGCCGGACGTTATAAGACTAATCCGCTTGCGGCAGTAGTGACGCAGGTGCCGGCAGACAAATATTATGCAGAGACGCAGGCCAACTGGAAGAAGGAGCAGGAGTTGCTGGAGGCGGTGCGTTCCCGCGTAAATCCTTTTGCTTATGAATATGTTTATGCGGAGTTGGAAGGCATGTATCTTTCCAATTTAGTGAAATATCCTTATATCGTGTCGGATGTGGCGAAAAAGCATATCGGTGATTGTATTCCCGCCGGTTATTGGAATGTGCTGGATGGTTATCGGGTGAAAGATTCCAAAGCTGCGTTGAAAAGTTTTACTTATAAAAGCTGGTTGCTTGATTATAAGGAGTATACCGACAAACTGAAAGCCCGGAATGCCGGACAAGAGTGGAAGTATGTCAGGGATTTACAGAAGTCCTATGACGGCTTGGTGGCTTTTTATGACGGGGATGTCCGGGATGCCGCTTTGTATATTCTGTTTTACAATGCACTGACCTCCCAACGGGATGATTTTGACCTGATTGCCAAACTCAGCAAAGAGTATTTCAAAAAATACAATAAAGACAAAACTTATAGAAAAGAATTGACTGAAATGCAGAAATAGGCCTGTGTGTAAGTCGATGTGCGTTTACTAACTTAAATATTTAAATTATGTGGAAAAAAAGACTATTACAAGGTATGTCAGGATACCGATTCCTTGTTTTTGCCTTGTTTATGCTGGTTTTTTCCGGAGGATTGAGGGCTGCCGGAGAGGATGAGTACCAGAAAAAGAAAATTTCACTGCAGGCAACCAATGAAACAGTGGAGGAGGTATTGAATAAAATCGGTAAAGCGGCGGATATTCGTTTCTTTTACAATCATTCAGCTTTTGATTTTTCGAAAAAGATTACTATCGATATCAAGGATCAGGAATTGCGTAATATAGTGTTACAAGTGTTGTCAGATTATTCCGTGGATATAGAATATCAACTGAATCACACGGTTGTGTTGCGTCCGAAAACCCCAATGTCTTCTATCGGCGTGCAGAAAGTGAACGGTACGGTCATTGATGCTAAAAACGGGGAGGCTTTGGTCGGAGCGAGTATTGTTTTGAAAGAACAGCGGGGTGTGGGAGTTGTAACGGATGTGGACGGAAAATTTCATGTCGAATTGATAGCGGGTGGTGCGACGGCATTGGTTGTTAGTTTTATCGGTTATCAGACCGAAGAGGTGAAATTGCCGACAACCGGCAATCTGGAAAATGTGACGGTGAAAATGACTCCCGTAGCTGCCGAGTTGGAAGGTGTGGTGGTGACGGGTATGGCACCCAGGAAAGTTTCCGGTTTTACCGGCCGTTACGTTACGGTGAAGGGAGAAGAGTTAAAACGACTCAACCCGAATAATTTGTTGCAGGCATTGTCTATATTCGATCCGAGTTTTCATGTTATAGAGAACAATCAGTATGGTTCGGACCCGAATAAATTGCCGGAATTTCGGTTGCGTGGAGATGTGCAATTGGGGGCCAGCGACCCGACTAATTTCCAGATGATGATGGGAGATTATTCCAATCGTCCCAATATGCCCTTGTTTATTTTGGATGGTTTTGAAACTTCCTTGCAGCGGATTGTCGATTTGGATCCGGAGCGAGTGGAGTCCATCACGATATTGAAAGATGCTGCCGGTACGGCGATGTATGGTTCGAAGGCCTCCAACGGGGTGATTGTATTCGAGACCAAGAAACCGAAACCGGGTGCGCTGACCTTGAATTACAGCGGGAATGTCGGTGTTTCCGTGCCGGACCTTTCGGATTATAATCTGATGAATGCTTCCGAGAAATTGGAATATGAACGCCGTGCCGGATTGTTTTCCACTACTGATATGTTGAATTACTACAACAGGTACAAAGAGGAGGTTTTGCGCGGAGTCAATACGTATTGGTTGTCGCAACCGTTGCGTACTGCTGTTACCCACCGTCATACATTGGGCATTGAAGGCGGAGACGAGGCTATCCGTTATTCTTTGGGCCTGAATTACGGCAGTGAATACGGAGTCATGAAGGGTTCGGACCGTACCAATGTGGGATTAAATTTAGTATTGTCCTATCGCCGGAAGAAATGGAATATCAGCAACTCATTGAATATGACGAATACGGATGCAAACAATTCGCCTTACGGTTCATTTTCAGAGTATACGAAGTTGAATCCTTATTACCGTCTGACGGATGAAAACGGACAATACCAGAACGTCATTGAAATGAAACCGATGGCTGCCGGAAGTAATCGGGTAACGATTACCAATCCGTTGTATAATACGCAGTTTCCGTATAAAGATTTGACGAAAAATTTCAGCGTAGTGGATAATTTTTCTTTGGAGTATGCGATTTTGGATAATTTGCGTGTAAACGGCCAGGTATCGTTTACCAAGAGCCATGCAAGGTCTGAGCAATTCAAATCATCACATCATACAGATTTTGCACCTGAAAAAGTAGAAGATATCACCCAACGCGGTACTTATGCAAAAAGCATAGGTGAGTCGATAGGATGGAGTGCAAATGCTTCATTGAATTATAATTACGTAAAAGGCAAGCATGGGTTATTTGCGTTGGCACGATGGAATGTTGAATCATCTAAAAGCGATGGTGTCAATCTGTCTGCCAAAGGTTTTCCGGACGATAACATGACGGATTTCCTGTTTGCTTTTGAGATGGACCGGGATGTGAATGGTAATGAATCTACGAATCGGTCGGTGGGTGTCTTGGGTAGTTTGAACTATATGTATGACCAACGCTATTCTGTGGATTTCAATGTTCATGGTGATATTTCTTCGCAGTTTGGTTCGGATACCAAGATGGCACCTTTCTGGTCGGTGGGTGTCCGCTGGAACATGCAGCGGGAAAAATGGCTGGCCGGAACAATTATTTCCAACCTGACGCTGACAGCCAACATGGGTGTTACCGGTTCGCAGAGTTATTCTCCTTATCAGGCAAAAGAAACTTATTCTTTTACTGACCTGATGTTTCCTTATCCGGGAGCGGATGTTTTGGGGGCGCAGTTGATGGGAATCGGTAATCCTGCGTTGAAATGGTCGAAGACAAAAGCGAAATCGGTGAATTTGGAGGTCGGTTTATGGAACAGCCGTTTGAATTTATCCGCTTCTTATTATCACAATTATACAGACCAGATGTTACTGTCGACAAACATTCAGCCTTCAACAGGTTTTCCGACATTGACGCGGAATGTCGGCGCGGTGTTGAATGAGGGTATTGACGTTACTTTAAACGGTTTGTTGATCAGTGATTATGAGCGGCAAATCCAATGGTCCTTAGGTGTGAACTTTACCCATAACCGGAACGTGATCAAGAAACTTTCCAATGAATTGAAGGAAATGAACCAGAATAATCTGAACAATCGGAATGAGATTTTGCCGATTTATGAGGAAGGCGAATCCACTTCGGTAATCAAATTAGTGCCTTCGTTAGGAATTGATCCTGCTACAGGAGAGGAACTATTCCGGAAATTGAACGGAGAGAAAACCTTTGTCTGGGATGCTGCCGACAAAATACCGGTGGGTGATACAGAGCCCAAGGTGCGTGGAACCATTCCTTCCTCGTTTATGTGGAAGAATCTGAGTGTAAACTTAGGATTTTCTTTCCAATGGGGAGCTGACCGTTTCAATCAGACTTTATTGGATAAGATTGAAAATTCGAATATTTCCGGAAATGTGGATAAACGGGCCGGTGGTGCCGACCGTTGGAGTCCGACGAACCGTTATGCGAAGTATAAGAAAATCAGTATTGAAGACCAGCATACTCCGACAAGTACCCGTTTCTTGCAGCGTTACAATGAGTTTGCATTCACTTCAGTAGCTATCGGCTACCGTTTCGAACCGAAGTATTTCAAGTTCCTGGAAACGTGTAAAATCGCCAGTCTGTCGCTGAATGCTTCCATGCAGGATATCGGCCGGATTTCCACAGTGAAACAGGAACGGGGATTGGATTATCCGTTTGCCCGGAGTTTCAATCTTTCTGTGTCTGTGTTGTTTAATTAATAAGAGGGAGGTTATGATGAAAAAAGCAATAATAATCACAGGAATGGCATTGGCTGCATTGTTGACCGCTTGTTCGGATTGGGTGAATGTTTCTCCCAAACAAGAGGTGGAATCCGATAAATTGTTTACATCGGAAAACGGTTATAAAAGTGCTTTGATTGGAGTATATGCGCGAATGACGTTAACTGAGAATTACGGGAAAAATCTTTCCTACGGTTATTTGGAGGAGCTGGTACAACGTTATGACAATTACGACCCGTCTTTGGCTCCGACGGATGCCAAACGTGCGGAACGTTATGATTACAAGAATAATACCGGAGCCAAAGGATATGTAAATACTGTCTGGCAGGAATTATTCCGGACGATAGCCAATTTGAATAATCTGTTGAGACGGTTGGATGATAACGGCAAAAATGTTTTGGTGACTGACGGACTTTGGGAGCAGATGAAAGGTGAGGCGTTGGGGTTGCGTGCATTCCATTATTTCGACTTGTTGCGTTTGTACGGACCTGTTTATTCTAAGGACCCGGAGATGAAGTGTTTGCCCTGGCGTACGGAGTTGAATGCCGATCAGAAAGATTTACTGCCGGCGAGTGAGATAGCAGGTCATATTATTGATGATTTGAAAGAAGCAGAAAGTCTGTTGCAAGGGGATAATTTGGAAAATAATCGGCAACATCGGATGAATCTATTTGCTGTTAAAGGATTATTGGCCAGGGTTTATTTGTGGATTGGGGACAAGGAGCATGCAGCTGTTAAAGCCCGTGAAGTGATTGATGAGTGCGGTTTGGAATTGGTCGTGAACAATAGTCAGGATGTTTCCATGTTTGATGAGACGCTTTTTGCTCTTGGAATGGATGATATGGAAGAAAAACTTCGGAGCGATTGGGCGGATTTGACGGTTTACGGTAATGAATTGTACATTTCGCGTGAGAATGCGGAAACGGTATTCGAGGCTTTGCGCGGTATCGGACTGAATGATATCCGTTATCGGAACGGTTACGGATTCATACACGGAGTAAACGGAAGAATGTGCAGAAAGTATTTGGGTAAAAATGTGTTGTATTGGGAAAAGATCCCTTTGATTCGTTTGTCTGAAATGTATTACATTTTGGCAGAGTCGGTTTCTTTGTCGGAAAGTGTGACTTATATCAATCGGGTACGGAATATTCGTGGTATTTCCCGGGTGAATAATTACCAGGCAGATGATTCTTATGATGAGGATGCCCGTATAGAAGCTTTGAAGTTGGAATACAGTAAGGATTTCTTTGCAGAAGGACAGTATTTCTATTTTTTAAAACGTCACAATTGTCAGAGTTTTTATCGTTGTCCGGTGGATGATATGACACTTTATTATGTGTTGCCCACGCCTGATGATGAAATTGCCTATGGCACAGGAAATGAGTAATTATACCATAAAAACGACAAGAAGATGAATAAAGTATACATATATATAATATTCTTTTGCGGGATAATGGCTTGTCAGGAGGATGACCTTGTGCAGTATTCCCAGGAGAAAGATGCCATACAGTTCGATCGGAATTATGAGAGAACCCGCGACTTTAATTTTGCGACGGCCTATGAAGTCCGGAAAGATTCGAATTATTACTGGGGAGATTCGCTGCAAGAGATCCAGATGACTGCCATTTTGCAACTGCAGGGTTTTCCTGTACCTGACGAACGGCCTTATAAATTGAAATCTGTCTTGGTGGAAGGTCAAGATTCGTCCAAGGTGGCAGAGGTCCGTTTTGAGCCTTATTATAGTCTGGCTCCCAATCAGTTGATTGATACGGTCGTGTTTACCGTTTTGCGTCCGAAAGGCAGGGGAAATTACACCATAGGTGTAGCGATAGATACGGAGGGAGACGATGCGTTCTTTGAGAAAGGAGCGGAAGAGTGTTCTGTATATCGGTTGAATATATCGGACCGTTATGATGAACCTGCCGATTGGCGTTACCGGGAAGAATGGTTAGGGGAATTCGATCCGGAAAAATATGCCTTTATGGTAACTATTGGCAACAAATTGTTCAGCCGGGCAAATTATCGCATGTGGTCGCGGACGGATTTGTACAATGCCGATTTGCGGGCTGCGTTGGAGGCGTTTAATGCCTCTGTTCCGGAAGAAGAGCAGAAGAAATTCAGTTTTCCCAATATGCCGAAATACGTGTGGTGGGATGACCAAGACAAATGGTTAGGAGAATTTTCCATAGAGAAATATGGGTTTATTCAGGAGATGATAGAAAATTACGGGGATAAAGAGGAAGAGTTGCTGGCAAATTCGAAATTGGAATGGTGGAATTTACGGTTTCGCGAAGAGTTGGCCGAAACGGAACGACCTGGGGTTACTTTCCCGAGAAATACAGAACGTTCATTTTGGTGGAGGGAATCTTTTTTAGGAGATTGGACGTTGGATAAACAGGAGTTTGTGATACTGAATCTTTTCCCAAGGAGTAAGTATCAAATCGGGGAAACGACTTGGGATTACGCATCACCCGTATTGCGCAGAATTCTCGACAGGCATAATATTGAAAATCCCAATGAACTTTTGAACTATGAGTTTATAGATGAGGGCAAACCGGACTGGTGGGGGTATTTTGAAGACTTGTTCGGACCCTATTCGTCGGTGAAACGGGATATTGTGGTGGAAGCCGTGCTGAATAATAATATGCAATGGGGAGAGTACAACATAAATATCTTGAAAGACGGAAACAGTTCCGTGGTTCTCAATATTGTACCGCGGATAGCAGCCGAGATTAAAAGTTACAATGCAAGCCACCCGGGTAATGAGATTACCGATTTTCCTTCTAAACCGGCTTGGTGGGATGTTAATTTGTTAGGTGAGTACTCGGAAGAGAAAGAGGCATATTGCGAGTATGTCATTAATGAATTTCAAGGAGGTCAATGGTGGACGGGTAAAATAAGAGAACATTGGGCTACTGTATTCCGTTGTTGTGTTGGGTGGTATAATCAGAATACGGGTGAAACACTGGTGAATGATTTCCCGGTTACCGATGGCAAATGGTATTATTGGGACAAGTATTCAGATGTTTGGGGTGAATATTCCGATGCGAAAAAGACGTTTGTTTTGTGGGTTTTGTTCCGAAATATTCCCGGATTTGGTGATTCTTGGGATTATATGATGGGGAAAAGCCAAGCCCAAAAATTGTTAACCGATGCTTTGAAGGAATACAACGAAAAGAATGACCCCGATTTGCCTTTTAATTTTAACTGATAAAATTTCACAATATGAAAAATATATTTTTGATATTGATTTTTCTTCTTTTGGGTGGATTGCTCGGATGTTATGACGACAAAGGCAACTATGACTACAAGGATATCAATACGGTAAGTTTCGTGATACAGCCTGAAAGTGATAATGGTTCTTATCGTTTTAAGGTACGAACAACTGATTTTGATGTTGTCTTTTCTCCTGTCGTGACCCAAACTCTGCTGAATAATGAGGATGCTTTGGAGTATTTGTGGGTAGTTTCACATAGTGAAGACGGAGAGATGATAGTCGATTCGGTCACTACGAAAGAACTGACTCTCACTTTTCCTGCCCAAAAGACAAAGACTTATGCTGTTCGTTTTTGTCTGACAGATGCGACTACGAATGTGAGTACTTATGCGGCATTAACTATGCGGACAGTGAATCCCTATATAGATAGCTGGCTTGTATTAAACGGTGAGGAATCGGAGCGGCGTATTTCGGCTGTGGAAGATCCGGATTCACTTCATTATGTTTATACGGAGAATGCCTGGACTGATATGGGAAATGCTCCTCGTTTCCAGGATGCTGTCGGATTGATTTATTCTCCGCTGGGATTGAAGAATAATACGGCTCCGGAATGTATGTATGTAATTACTGCAGACAGTTTATTGGCACTGGATCCTTTTGCCATGCAGGTAAAAAGAACTAATAAGGAACTTTTCTCACAGAAGTTACAGAACGAGGACCATGAGTTGTGGTATGGTATGGATGGGAGTCCTATGGGTGGAATACCTTTATTGGTGGATAAAGATTATAATTTTTATTATACCACAACTAATAATGACGGAGTATTTCTCGACCCTTATCTGGGGTTAGTCAAGGGAGGATGCCGTGCTTCCAAGCTGGTTATGTCGTCAGAATCGAATGTAGTTTGTATTTGGGATGATGAACAGAAGAAGTTCATGTATCTTCCGGGAGGTGATGGTGCGGTTTATGAGGTGGAGGATAAAGAGTATGATTGGACGGACAAAGAAGTGGTTTGGTTAGGTTTGGATAATGTGTTACCGGAAGGAGATAATAAAGGAAGAGTGGCCTTGGCCTTGGTCAGGGAACAGTCAACGGGTTATTATTGGACTTATCATTATGATTCTGACGGAAATAAGTTTACGCGGGATTCTATCGGGGAATTAACCATTGATAAAACTACGAAGTTCGCAACGACGCAGGCTTTTGAGAATCAATTTTTTTATACAGTGGGTTCTAAAGTGTACCGTTATAATGTGGCCGGACGCGAGACTGAGGAGTTATACGACGCAGGTGCACCGATTACCCGTTTGAAATTCCGGATTAATGAAAGGTCGAATGTCGGAAAGGATGATTTTATGCGTTTCTTGGGTGTTGTCGTTGATAAGGGAACAGAAGGTGAATTACATGAAATTGTGCTGAGCAATGCCGGTGATGTGGAGGATGTTCACGTATTTACGGGTTTTGGTCCGATCCAGGATATTTGTTTTACTTTAATTAATCGTATTATGTTATGATAAAGAGTAAGTTAATATATACGTTGGTGGTTCTGCTGGTTGTAGCTTGCCAGAAAGAGGAACTTAATGTGACGGTACCGCGGGATGATTTTTCGGTTGTTCCTGGTTATGCAGATAATGTAAAAGGCCAGTTGCAAGTCAGATTCCGTGAGTTGTCGCAAGATTTGGAGGTAACGCCTACTGCTGCCGGGTTGGAGACGGATAACGACGAATTGACAGAGGCTGTCAATCGTATAGGGGGTATGCGTGTGGAACGTTTGTTCCCTTATGCCGGGAAATTTGAAGCACGTACGCGGAAGGCCGGCTTGCATTTATGGTACAAAATCTATTTTGATGAGGAAGTCAATTTGGATTTGGCTGCTCGTGTTTTGTCAGACGTTTCTGAAATAACGGATGTGGAACCGGTGTGTCTGCCTACAGCTGATGCCGCACAATTTCCTTACAGTGACATTTGGTTTGGCCGGCAGTGGTTTTTGCAGTATGCAGGTTCTGACCTGGAGCGTGAACTCGGACCGTTGGCGGTATCTTCGGATATTGATGTGGTTGAGGCTTGGGAAATTGAGAAGGGGAGAAAAGAGGTGATTGTCGCCGTTGTGGATACGAAAGTGGATATAGGGCATCCAGAATTGCGTGCTAATTTATGGATGAATAATAATGAATGGCCTGACGGAGTGGATAATGATAATAACGGATATGTAGACGATGTGTATGGTTATGGCGTGTCAAGTCAGGAGGATGCTGATGGTCACGGTACGCATGTGGCAGGAATTATTGCGGCAAAAAATAATAATGGTTGGCCGATTTGCGGTATCGCGGGGGGAGGCAATAATCAAGAAGGGATTCGGTTGATGACTTGTCTTAGTAGTGGTGGGCCAACGGCTATAAAATATGCCGCTGATAATGGTGCTGTGATTTGTAATAACAGTTGGAGTGTAAAAGTCAATAAAAATAACCGGAAGGCGTTGCAGGATGCTATAAATTACTTTGTGGCCTATGCGGGGGTGGATGAAAACGGAAATCAGACGGGGCCGATGCGTGGAGGTCTTGTATTGGCTTCTGCCGGTAATGATGGACAGGAATTTGAAGAATATTATCCGGCTTCTTTGGATAATGTGATGGCTGTGGCGGCACTGCGTTATGATATGAAGAAGGCAGCTTATTCCAATTATGGTTCCTGGGTGGATATTTCCGCTCCGGGTGGAGAAGGAGGCAACACAGGCATTTTCAGTACGTTGGAAGCTAAGAATTGGATGTATAACAGTTCGTTCGGATATCAAGCGGGAACTTCTATGGCGACACCTGTTGTGGCCGGTGTTGCAGCATTGATTGTATCTAAATACGGAGGACCGGGTTTTACTCCTTATGATGTTGAATATCGCCTGCTGCATGGAGTGAAACCGGTGTATGAACATAATCCCGGATATGAAGGTAAACTGGGGGTAGGATGTGTAAATGCGTTGTTGGCTTTGCAGATTACACCGGAGCAGGTGAATTATCCGCCTTTTGTTTCTTATGACAAAGATTTTTCGCAAACAGGTATCTATTATTACGGGGACAGGGATGAGTATGAATTCACCGTTGAGGAACGCAATGGTGAAGAGATGACCTATATGGTGGACGACCCTACCGGTTCGGTTACTCACAGCCGGAATGGCGATAAGATCGTGCTTTCATTGATTAATAGGAATTGTAAAGCAGGGGATCATGTTATCGTGCTGACGGTGACAGATGGGTCGAATCTTTCGACGTCCGTACAGATACCTGTGAAACTTTTGCCGGAATTATTCAAAGAGGTGGAAATAGAAACGAATGTGGTGGACAAATTGACTGTTCGTGCCAGTATGACGTTCAGTGGTGCGGTAAAGGCAGAGTTGTTTGATACATCCGGTAATTTGGTTCTTCGGGATAATATAACGATCTCATTGGGTGAGCCGGGCATTCTTGATCTTTCGGGAGTGGATGGAGGAAACTATGTCTTGAAACTGACCTGCAATAATAAAACGATAACCAAGAATATTATAAAATTGTAATACCATGAATAAATTGAGATATAGTTTATTTTCATTGTTTGTTCTGGGTGCCCTTACGGTGTCCGGACAAAACAATGCGGGGGCTGTGCAGTTTCCGGATCTGACGCCGGATGTGCGGGGTGTCGGCATGGGAAATACGGGTGTTGCCTCTTCGGCCAATGCTTTCTCTGTGTGGCGTAATGCTGCCAAGAGTGTATTTTCGGACAAGAAAGCTGAAATCGGATACAGTTTTACTCCCTGGATGCGTGAATTGACGGGAGGTAACGACCTTCATGGTGTGGGCGGATATTATAATATTGATGATAAACAAGGGATTACTGCTGGTTTTCGCTATTTTAAACACGCAGAGATTGATCTTTTGGAAAACAATGGAACGTTCACCCCTAAGGATTGGAGTGTAGAGGCTGGTTATGCCCGTCAGTTGGTAAAAGGATTATCGGTTGGCGCAACAGTCCGTTTTGTGCATTCCGATTTAAGCGGCGTGGAAAAGGAGGCCATAGCGAATGCCGCAGCTTTTGATTTGGGTGTGTATTACCGTCATTCGTTGGCTGGTTCGGAGAAATCGTTGTGGGCAGTAGGATTGCAGGCCGCTAATTTTGGTACTAAAATCGACTACGGACATGGAAAATACGATCAGCCGGCTAAAGTGAGTGTGGGCGGAATGATAAATCATGCCTTTGATAAACATCGGTTGCAGGGCACATTGGATGCCGGTTGTCGTGTGTTGCCCAACACCTGTTGGGAATGGGCTGCCGGCTTGGAGTATGCGGCCTGTGATAAGGTATTTGTGCGTGGCGGTTATCATTGGGGAGAGGAGAACAACCGGATGCAGCGTTACGGAACGGTGGGATGCGGCGTGAATCTTTGTCATGTCCGTGCTGATTTTGCTTATTTGCTTCCGGAGACCAACAGTTTTCTGAAAAATACCTGGCAGGTGGCTGTTGCCATTGATTTGGATTGGTTTATACGATAGAGCAGGAGGGTGCCTTCGGGCACTCCCTGTATTTAATTTTGAAATGATGATGAAAAATACCTTGAAATATTTATTTCCTTTTTTGTTTCTGGCTTTGCCGGTATGCGGACAACAGTTCACTATCGGGGGAAAAATTGAACTGGACAGGGGCTGTCTGTTGGTGCTTACACAGACACCGGAGGGTATGGATACTTTGTCCCGCACAGCATTTTCGGGAGAAACTTTTTCCCTTGCCGGAGAATTGGCGGAACCGGTGATTGCACATCTTGTCGTAGAAGGTTACGAGGGGGGATTCGTGATGATACTTGAGCCGGGAGAAAATTATACCGCTACCCTTACCCGCAATGGTCAGGGAGATATTTCTGGCGGGAAGTTGCAACAGACGTATCTGGATTATCAGGCTATTGTTCTGCGGGCGAACGGCGAAATGCGTGCCTTAAAGCAGAAGATGGCGGAAGCTGGTGCGCAGAAGCATTTTAAAACGGTGAAGGAGTTGCAGGAGAAGGCGAACAAAGTACAACAGGAGGCCAAAGGTAAAATGGATGCCCTTATCCGCCGGAATGCCGATAATGTATTGGCTGCCTATTTGCAGACTGTCGGAATGGAACGCATCAACGAGCTGGCACCTTTGAAACAGATGTATGCTTCATTGTCTGAGAAAGCGAAAACAACTGCTCCGGGACGCATTCTGGCAGCCCGTATTGCTGCCATAGAGCAGGTAAGCGTTGCTGCCAAAGCACCGGATTTCACCTTGCCGACGCCCGATGGCGAACAGATATCGTTGTACGGTGTGAAAGGAAAGTTGAAAATCATTGATTTCTGGGCTTCGTGGTGCGGACCTTGCCGGATGGAGAATCCCAATATGGTGAAATTGTACAACGATTTTAAGGATAAAGGTCTGGCCGTTATCAGTGTGTCGCTTGACGAACGCAAAGCCGCCTGGACACAGGCCATCAAAAAGGACGGAATGCCGTGGATTCATGTGTCTGACCTGAAAGGCTGGAAAAGTGAGGTGGTGAAATTGTTCAATGTGGATGCCGTACCGTATATTTTAGTCCTTGATGAAAACAACCGGATTCTAGCCAAGAATATACGGGCGGAAAAATTGCGGGCTTTTGTGGAAGAGCGGTTAGGAAAATAACTTTTCCATGATGTGCTGCTGGTTTTGACCGGAAAATCCGTAGGAAAACATTTCCTGCGGATTTTCTTGTGTTAGTCCGTCGGGGAATTTATTTTGCCCTGTAGTGATGTTCCCGGAGTATGGTAAGTATTTTTTCTTTGATTTCGCCTTGTATGATGATTTCACCGTCTTTAACAGAACCTCCTGTTCCGCATTTGTTTTTTAATAATTTGGCTAATTCTTTCAAGTCTTCTTCTGTACCGATAAATCCTTGTATCAGAGTGACAGTTTTTCCTTTCCGTTGTTTAGAATCCAAAACAACCTTCAGATTTTGTTTTTCCGGGGCTAATGTTTCTTCCTGAAATTCCTGTTCGTATTCGTAATTGAAATCGGGATTGGTGGAATAAACTACATTAATCCTCCCTTTCTTGTCGTTTTTCATGTTAAATGGGTTTCTTAACGAAAGCACAAATATAGGTGTTTTTGTTTAATTTTCTGTTAAAGGGTTGCTTGTGCCAAAATAGAGAGTAATTTTGTAGAATCAAAACAAAAGTAAATGTTTTAAACTGGCTATGAATAAGATTCTGAAAAAAACGTATTTTTCGGAGAAAGTGGTGCAAATGGTGGTGGAAGCTCCTTTGATTGCCCGTTCCCGGAAACCTGGTAATTTTGTAATCGTGCGCGTTGGTGAGAAAGGTGAACGTATGCCGTTGACAATTTCTGATGCTGATGTAGAGAAAGGTACCATTACTCTGGTTATACAGAAAATGGGAGTTTCTTCGACAAAATTATGTGACTTGAATGAGGGGGATTACATCACAGATTTAGTAGGACCTTTAGGAAAACCTACCCACATTGAAAAGGTTGGAACGGTGTTGGCTTGTGGTGGTGGTGTCGGGGTTGCACCGTTGTTGCCGATTATACGGGCTTTTAAAACTGCCGGTAACCGGGTAATTAGTGTATTGGCAGCACGGACTAAAGAGTTGATTATTTTGGAGGATGAGGTGCGGAAAGTTTCAGATGAAGTGATTATTATGACTGATGACGGTAGCTATGGGAAGCAAGGTGTTGTTACGGTGGGAATGGAAGAAGTCATTGCACGTGAGAAAGTGGATTTGTGTGTAACCATCGGACCTGCAATCATGATGAAATTTTGTTCTTTGCTGACTAAAAAACAAGGTATACCCACTATTGCCAGTTTGAATGCAATCATGGTGGATGGTACCGGAATGTGTGGAGCTTGCCGGGTGACTGTCGGAGGAAAAACAAAGTTTACTTGTGTTGATGGTCCGGAGTTTGATGCTCATGAGATTGATTTTGATGAGATGTTAGCTCGTTTGGGTGGTTTCAGGAGTGCTGAAACAGAAAAGATGGAGGCGTTTGTGCATCAGGGAGAATGCGCGTTGAGTGACCGTAATTCGGAATGGAGGAAAGCATTAAGGGATGTTGTAAAGGCTAAGGACCGGACGATGATTGAGCGGGTGATAATGCCTGAACGTGCTCCGGCTGAACGGATTACCAGTCAGCGTCTGGAAGTAAATACCGGGTTGACAAAAGAAATGGCAATGCGTGAAGCTATGCGTTGTCAGGATTGTGTGAATCCGACTTGTATGGAAGGTTGTCCGGTGGGGATAGATATTCCGGGATTCATTAAAAACATAGAACGCGGAGAAATTCTGGAAGCGGCTTCTGTGTTAAAAAAGACTAGTGCATTACCTGCGGTTTGCGGACGGGTATGCCCTCAGGAAAAGCAATGTGAATCGAAATGTTTCTATTTACAGAAAATGAGAAAGGCTCCGGTTGCCATTGGTTATCTGGAGCGTTTTGCTGCTGATTTTGAACGGGAGTCCGGACAGATTGCAGTGCCTGAGGTGGCTGCTCCGAACGGAATCAAGATAGCGGTAATCGGTTCGGGACCTTCCGGATTGTCGTTTGCCGGAGATATGATTAAACGGGGATATGATGTGACTGTATTTGAAGCCTTGCATGAGATTGGCGGTGTACTGAAATACGGTATTCCGGAGTTTCGTTTGCCCAACCGTATTGTCGATGTGGAAATTGACAACCTGCGAAAAATGGGTGTGAAATTTGTCACTAATTTTATTGTAGGAATGACAGAAGGGATTGAAGATTTGAAGAAGGAAGGTTTTCAGGGATTCTATGTTGCTTCGGGGGCAGGTTTACCTAATTTCATGAATATTCCGGGAGAGAATGCGAACGGTGTACTTTCTTCCAATGAGTATCTGACCCGGGTGAATCTGATGGGTGCTGATAACGAATTTTCAGATACTCCGGTATATCGCGGGAAAAATGTTGTGGTTGTTGGTGGCGGTAACACTGCCATGGACTCTGTACGTACTGCAAAACGTTTGGGGGCTGAGCGTGCTATGATTATTTATCGTCGTAGTGAGGAAGAAATGCCTGCACGGCTGGAGGAAGTAAAGCATGCTAAAGAGGAGGGTTGTGAATTTATCACGTTAACTAATCCTGTGGAGTATATTGCTGATGAAAAAGGATATGTGAAGCAAGTACGTGTTCAGAAGATGGAACTGGGAGAGCCTGATGCCAGCGGACGCCGTCGTCCTGTACCAGTTGAAGGAAGCGAATATCTGATTGATGCAGATGTCGTTGTTGTTGCTGTCGGTGTTTCTCCGAATCCGATTGTGCCGCGTTCTGTCAGCGGACTGGAGGTATCGAAGAAAGGAACGATTGTAGTGGATGAGGCGACGATGCAATCTAATCTTGCCGGATTTTATGCCGGAGGGGATATTGTTCGTGGCGGAGCAACGGTTATTCTGGCCATGGGAGATGGCCGCCGGGCTGCTGCTAATATGGATGCCCGGTTTAAAGCAGAAAAATAAAGCCAATCTCAATAATTTAGAAGGGGCTGACTCAAAATAGTTTTTTGAGTTCGGCCTCTTTATTTGTTTTGTCAAGAAAGCACCGGTTTTGATTTCTCCTGATAGGCGTCTTGTCCATTTCCTCAAAATGTTTTTTTGTGTGAACTCTAATATCTATTCCTCATGGCAAGTTATATTCGTTTTGATTGGGCAATGAAACGATTGCTGCGTAATAAGGCAAATCAGAATTAACCGGATTGTCTTTAGAAGATATAGATAGACTTTAAGTTGCTCAAAGTTTATTTAAAAGCTCCCAGTCCGAAGAGGGCAAAATCATACCGGATAGGGTCAACGGGGTCGAATTCCCGAAGGCATGTTGTTAATTCTTGTACAGCCCGGATGTCATTTTGATTGCGGGTTAGTAATCCCAATTGCCGACTGACATTGCCTGTGTGTAAGTCCAAAGGGATTAGTAAAGCTGAAGGAGGAATCTTTTTCCATAGACCAAAATCGATATCGCTGTGGTCTTTTCTGACTAACCATCTTAAATACATATTTACCCGTTTGCAGGCTGAGCCTTTTTCAACACAGGCAATATGGCGTAACACTCTTGGTTCTGCCGGAAGGAATGTAAATATTTTATACCAGTCGCGGAGTACTTCAAGCATGTTATGATGTTTTAGCCAGGCAGTAGTGAAGATGTGTTCCAAACCTCCGTGATGCCGGTAAATATGAGCCAGCGATTGTATAAAATAACGACAGTCGTAACCATTGAAAGTACGGTATACAAAATGCCGGAATCGGTTGAAATCCGTTTCTGATGCATTCATGATGAAATCGTAAGGTGCATAGTCCATCAATTGCATCAGTTCCCTGCATTTTTTTATGATTACAGGACGTTGTCCCCAGGCCAGCGAAGCTGCCATAAATCCGGATATTTCAATGTCTTCTTTTTCCTCAAACATTTTGGGAATCTGGATGGGGTCTGTGTGAATAAAAAAATCTGAATTACAATATTCCCGATATTTTTCATCCAGTAATTGTTTTATCTCTTGCCGGTTCATGATTTGGTACATGTAATTTGCGGGAGAATAAAAAATTAGTTTTTGGTTGCCCGTAACATTTCCCGTTTACCCGGAGGACCCGGGAGGCGTTTTAATGTGAAACCGGCTGTGCGTAATGCCTGTTTAACGATTCCTTTCACACAGTAAGTTACCAATAGACTGTCCGGTCGTAATGCCTGATGGATACGTAAAAAAATGTCAGTTGTCCAGAGGTGCGGCTGGACATCGGGATTGAAAGCATCAAAATAGACCAAGTCGAATTGATGGGAAAATCCGATATTTCTGAAATCGTCCTGATGTTTGTGAATGCTGAAATAGGGAGTGAGTGCTTGTTTGCATTCCCAGGGACATTGGTGTAATTGTCTGAACAACTGTTTGTTCTCCGGTTCAAAGTATTCCGGATAATTCAGAGCCTTTATTTCTTCTGGGCACAAGGGATATTTTTCGATGGTGTGATAATATACCGGAATCTGTAATTCGGTTGCCCGTAGCAGAGTAAGGTAGGCATTCAGTCCAGTACCGAATCCTGCTTCCAGAATGTGCAACGTTTTTTGGGCAGTGATTCTGTCGGGGTGAGTTTCAAGAAAATATTCCATTCCGGCGCAGATAAAAATGTGCCGGGATTCTTGTATTGCCCCATGTATGGAATGATAGTGTTCGTTTAATCCGGGGACATACAGTGTGACACTGCCATCTTCTGTGGGGATGATTTGATGCATATCAGCAGATTTCTTTTCTGAGCAGGTTAACAAATTCAATGACATCATTTTCTGTCGTATCGAAAGAACATACCCAGCGGACCTCGGAGGCATTATTGTCCCAGACATAAAAGAAACATTCTTTTTGGAGCAATTCAATTTTTTCCCGGGGAATGATGACAAAAATTTCATTTCCCTGAACGGCTTGAGTAATCCGGATACCTGGTATTTTAGCGGCTTCGGAGGCAAGTTGCTGAGCCATACGATTGGCATGTCCGGCTGTTTTCAACCACAGACCGTCTTTTAATATGGCTGAAAATTGTGCAGCAATAAATCGGGTTTTAGAATGTAGTTGCATCAATTGTTTCCGGATATAGGGAATTTCGTCTTTTACGCTGGTATTGAAGAAAATTACTGCTTCTCCGAACAACATTCCGTTTTTAGTTCCTCCAAAGCTCAGTACATCAATACCAATGTCCGAAGTGATAGCCTTGGGGTTGCAGTTTAAATAAGCAATAGCATTGGAAAGACGTGCCCCGTCCATGTGTACATACATATTGTGAGCATGTGCAAAGTCGCAAATTTCTTTTAGTTCTTCCGGTGTGTATACCGTCCCTAGTTCCGTGCATTGGGTCAGGGAAATCATTTTAGGTTGTGCATGGTGTGGATCTCCGAAACCGTGCATGTGATTCTGGATGAGACCTATATTTAATTTGCCGTCAAAAGTCGGGACAGTCAGTAATTTACTGCCACTTTGTTTTTCTATGGCTCCGCATTCGTCCACATTGATATGAGCTGTTTCAGCACAAATGATGGCTTGATGCGGACGAGTAAAGGAAGATAAACTTAAAATGTTGGCTCCTGTACCATTATAAACAAAAAATACTTCAATATTTTGTCCGAAAATAGCTTTAAAATCGGCAATTGCTTTTTTTGAATAAATATCTTCGCCATAAGAATGCTGATGCCCGTAATTTACTTCTTCCAGGGCTTTGAACACTTCCGGCAATACACCGGAGAAATTGTCACTTCCGAAACCTCGTATCATGAAATATATTCTAAAAAGTAAAAATTCGTTTCAAAGATAATGAAATAATCCAATTGAAAATACGGAATATCTGTTTGTTGATTAGTAGATGATTAGTCCGGCTATACCTGCAATGCAAATCATTAAGATTGGGTGTATTTTATATTTCCAGGTGAACAGGAAAGCTGCTGCAAAAATCAGGATACTTTTCCAATCGATGAAATTTTCTTTGTTCATCAGCATCAGGGAGGCTGCTCCGATTAGTCCGACAGTCATAGGACGCAAACCTGTAAAAGCTGCTTCCACATATTTGTTATTTTTAAACCTGTTGAAAAAGTAAGAAATCAGTATTACCAGCAGGAAAGGCGGGAAACACACGGCGAAGGTAGCAATGACAGAGCCCCATACACTTCCGGTGGCAGTATAACCGATATAAGTAGCACTATTGATTCCTATAGGACCGGGAGTCATCTGTGAAATAGCGACGACGTCAGTAAATTCCTGCAAAGTCAGCCAATGGTATTTTTCCACCACTTCATGTTGAATCAGGGAAAGCATAGCATATCCTCCGCCAAATCCAAAGATTCCGATTTTCAGATAAACTCCGAGTAATTGCCAGTAAATCATAATTTCTTAGTTACAAAAATTATTTCTCAGGAATGGATGATTTTTATAAACTTTTATTCTTTATCTTTCCTTTTATCCAAAATGAATAAATCAATCCCCCTGCAATGCCGGCCAATACAATGTAAGCTGGGGACACTCCGCATTTCCAGATTAATACAGCTCCTATGGCCGGACATATCAATTGTATCCATTTCAGGTGCATAGAACGGGCTGCGGTAATACAGGGGACAAGAATCAAGGCTACTACAGCCGGACGTATTCCGTTGAATATTTTAACGACCCAGATATTATCCTGAAAATGGTTGAAAAAGAGAGCTATTGCCAGAATAATGATGAAAGAAGGTAAAATAGTACCCAGAGCACAGACAATGCTTCCGGATATTTTTTTTAGTTTATAGCCTACGAAAATAGAGATATTGACAGCAAATATTCCCGGTATGGATTGAGTAACCGCAAACAAGTCCATAAAATCCTGTTTATCCAACCAACCTCTGTTGATTACTTCACGTTCAATCAGCGGAATCATGGCATATCCTCCTCCGATAGTAAACATCCCGATTTTTACAAAAGTAAGAAAAAGAGTCCAATACATTTTATTTTACCGATTTATTTTGCAAAGATATGCTTCCTCTCCCAAATAGAGGGATAATTTTTGTTTTTTTGTTGCAGTCTTCTGTGATTTATAATACTGATAGTGTATGTATTCCCGGAAATTTATTTATGATTTGTTTTGATATTTTGTCATAAATGGTTATATTTGCTGTGCATTTCATATTTCAGGAGCAGAGAAATTTGCCACAATTTGATGGGCATTTCCGGTGCCCATCATTCATGATATGGCGGTTTCGCACCCCCGTGTGATGCGTTAATGCGCACACTGCTCTTGAGTGAAATGCAACGGGACAGGCGGTCCGCCTATTTTTTTACCTCTTTTTTATTTTGTGAAAGTATGGGCAGTACCTCTTTTGTGTGGATTCTCATAAAAGTTGGTGTCTGAATTTTTGTGGCTGGGCGGGAATTCGGAGTGGAAAATTTACGATTAACCCATTTTTCCTTTAAGCAAGGAGTGGGTTAATCGTATTTAAACATTATAAACTAATTTTCAGATAGCATCTTTTTTGGCATATTCGGAGAATTCGCAACCGAAATTTTCAGCCAGGTAGTTGTCCATTTCATCTGCTTTGAAAGCCATATTAGTAATGTTGTTCTGGATTTCGTCTGCAAATTCAGAGAAAATGTCTGAGATGTGAATGCGGTAAGAAAGATAAATCTGATTGCCATCCAGTCCTAACTGATAAGGATAGAGATTTTCTGCACTCAGCAGGTATGTCAATACCGGTTCAAGGTTTTTCTTGGGCAGGATATTCAGCGGAGAAGTACAAAATAGATAGGAACGCTGAAAAACAAACATGCGGATTTCTGAACTTCCTTTGTGAAATACCCAGCTTTCGTACCCCATCCGTGCCACTACCGGATTAATTCCCATGTTTTCAATGGCTTTTTCACAAAAGGCTGCCAGTTCTGTTAAACCTCTTTGCTGGAAAATATTTTCGGGTAATTTTTCACCGCAGCAAGGGCAATATTCATCTTCGTCAGATATAAATTCTTCACAACTATTGCATTGAATGTTGAAGACATTCCGGTTGAGTTTTCCGGTTTGTTCCAGTAAAGTACACAATGAAGCAACGGGGATACCAAAACCCATGTTATCAGCATTATTCAGTTTACTGGTTGTGATGGCAACAACCTCACCTTCCTGATTGAACATAGGGCCACCGCTATTGCCTGGATTTACTGCAGCATCTGTCTGGATATAATAATTATCGCCGATTAGTTGCCGGGGAGAGGATATAGTTCCTTCTGTAGCTGTGAATGGCATACCAAAAGGATATCCGGCTACGTTGATTTTTTGTCCCAGACAGACTTCTGTTCCTGCCAGTGTGATTTCCGGTAAAGCAGAAAAATCACCCTTTGCCGTCAACAAGGCTATGTCGAGGCTGGGGTTAACAAGGATGACCTGGGCCAGGTAACGATTTTTATTGTTGTCTTCAAGTGCAACTTGCCGGAAACCTTCAACCACATGGTAGTTTGTTACAAACAGGTCGTATTTTTTCAGGTAAAAGCAACTGCCTGATCCTCCGGCATGATTGATTTTATATACGGTTTGGAATATATTTTGATTCATGGTAAAATTTTTGATTTATAAGTTTTAATTCCCAAAATTTTTAGCAACCAGTTTTTGTACTTTTGCGGTATATTCTTCTACACTTATTTGTCCGCTTAACATTTGTTGTTGCAGAATCTGTACTTGTTGGAGATAGTCTTGCATGCCCTTGCCCTGCATCATTTGTTGTTGCATTGCCTGTATATTTTGCATGTATTGATTCATATCGACACCATTGCTTTCTTCTTCTTCATCGTCCTCTTCATCGTCTTCCTCATCTGAATCATATTCATCCAGTTCGTCTTCCATAATAGCTTCCATAGCTGCATATAGTATAGGAGCTGCTTTTTCCCAGGGTTGGGCAGAACTTTTTTGCAGAGCATCTGCTGCCACTTTGTTTACATCTTCCTGAAGGTTATTGTAATAATACATTTCATAGAATTTGTAGAGCATCATGATACAGGCTGTCATATAATCCTCTGATTCCATGTAATGGGATATTTTTTTATAACTATCTTCAAAATTTTCCTGGATGTTTTGCAGGTTAGAACGGCGTTTGGCTGGAATAAAGGTTTCTACATAATAGAGATTTTCAGCCAATTCTTCTTTAGACATTTGCTGCAATTTTTCGATAACTGCTTTCCCGTGGGCTACAATTTCAGGCAAAGGAAGGTCTTCCCGGTCCATTGCACATATTGCCTTTTGCATATCATTGAGTAATTGTCCCTGTGGTTGTGCGAAGTACATGAATTTCATCATTGTTGTGTCAATGATGTTCCAGATATAACCATATTTACGGGAAGGTTCAAAATATTTTATCGCCTCCAGGCATTCTTTGCAGCAAATTTGCAAAGCTTTATAAATCCGGTTGATGTCGGCGGCAGAATAAGGTGTAATTTTAGGTTCGTAGATTCGTTGTGCATCGAATTTTGTTTCAAATTCGTCGTCGTATTTGTCGCCCGTATGACAGATTTCTTCCAGGATATAATAGATTTTGTATGGATTGATTAGTTGTATAGGACAGGTATATTCAAAAGTCAGTTGATTATTTTTCAAATAAATCCTTGATAAATCCATAGCATTGAAGTTCAGACCGGCTACTTGACGGAGCAATGGAATACGTCCTTTTTCCGGAAGTGAGACAAAAGGAGCTGTGATGGATAGCTTTTCATTGTCCAGTTTGATATTCACTACTATCGAACCATGTGGAATGTGAAATTCATTGCCTTGTACGTTTCCATATTTGGTTCGGAATTCCCCGTTTATGTAATCGAGCAAGGAATAGAAAGATTTTAAGTATTCCTGGTTTTCAAAAGCCTCTACACTGGTGTCGAAAGCTTCTGTATTCAGTTTACTCTCCGTAGACGCAATCACAGGAGGAATAAAAGTTAAATTTTGTTTCATAATATTATGTAATATTTTATCAGATTTTCAGCACTTTACATACCATATTCGGTTACAAATTGTTTTTACCACTTTTACAAAAATAGTGATATTTCGGGCGAATGCAAAGAAAAATTTATAAAGTTAATCTTTTGTGTAATAAAAGAACAAAGTTGCCTGTTTTTCTTTTAAGAGGTAAGGGGGAATAAGCAAGGACTATTTTAGCAAAGTTATAAAGTCATAGGGTGAGATGTTTTTTGTAGGGTATGCATGGAAATATGTGTTATATTTGCAAGGTATAAAAAAAAGAGAATGGCGGTAAAAGTCGGTAAAACCAATGTTGCACGTTTGCTGGATAAGGCAAAAATCGATTATGAACTGGTGGCTTATGAAGTAGATGAGAATAATCTGGCGGCAGTACATGTTGCGGAGCAGTTGGGGGAAAATATTGCGCAGGTATTTAAAACACTGTTGTTGCGTGGGGATAAAAACGGAGTTTTTGTATGTGTAGTTCCCGGAGATGCAGAAGTGGATTTGAAATTGGCAGCGAAAGTTTCCGGCAATAAAAACGCGGAATTGCTCCATATGAAAGAATTGTTACCGACAACGGGATATATCCGGGGCGGATGCTCGCCTATAGGCATGAAAAAGCCGTTTCCGACTTTTATTCATGCTTCTTGTATGGATTTTGACTATATTTATATTAGTGCAGGGACAAGAGGGTTGCAGATTAAATTAGCTCCGGGAGAATTGGTTGAGTATGTCAAGGCGACGGTGACAGAGTTGATTTTGCAGTGAATTATGGATATTGGAAGGATTTTAATGCATTGGTATGCCGATAATAAACGGCAATTGCCTTGGCGGGAGACAACAGATCCTTACCGGATTTGGATTTCAGAGGTTATATTGCAACAGACACGGGTGATGCAGGGCCTGGGATATTTTAATCGTTTTATGGACCGCTTTCCGGATGTACGGACCTTGGCGGAGGCTTCTGAGGATGAAGTGATGAGATATTGGCAGGGATTGGGGTATTATAGCCGTGCCCGTAATCTGCATGCTGCAGCAAAGGAAATCAGAGACCGGTTTGGCGGTGTGTTTCCACAGAAATATGAAGATGTACTTTCTTTAAAGGGAATTGGTGAATATACGGCATCTGCCATTTGCTCGTTTGCCTGGAGATTGCCTTATGCCGTGGTAGATGGGAATGTTTACCGGGTATTGGGACGGATATTTGGTATAAATACGCCAATAGATAGTGCAGCAGGAAAAAAAGAATTTGCGGAATTGGCACAGCTGCTGTTGGATAAAGAACGGCCGGATCTTTATAACCAGGCTATTATGGATTTCGGAGCGGTGCAATGTACTCCTAAGGTGCCAGGGTGCTTGTATTGTCCATTGCAGGAATGTTGTGTTGCTTTTGCTTCCGGCAGGGCGGATGATTTTCCGGTGAAAACCGGAAAGACAGTAGTGAAGCCTCGTTACTTCAATTACTTCCATATTCATTGTAAGGGGATAAATTTATTAGCGCGTCGGAATGCTAAAGATATTTGGCAGAATCTTTATGAATATCCTTTAATTGAAACGGATGAGGCTGTGGATTTCGGAGATTTGGAGCGGACCGGAGATTATAGCCGGTGGATGGATGGGGTGGATGAAATTCACGTACTTCGTATGATGAAAATGCCAAAGCACTTACTTTCCCACCGGATTATTTATGCTAGTTTCTATGAGCTGGAAATCAGTAATTTTTCTGAGGGGATGAAAGATTATTTGCAAGTTAAGGATGGAGAACTGGAAAAGTATGCTGTTTCCCGTTTGATTGAATTGTATAGAGAAAGATAATTTTGTTATGGCAATTTCATTGTAGTTTGTGCTATGATTGGCTGAGCTTTTATTCGTGGTTTTTTGTCTTCGGGTCACTATAATAATCGTAAGCGGCTTTTGCAATTTTGGCGATGATGGATGCATTGGTTTTATCGTTTTCCATTGAGTCCATTATGAAAACAGCAATAGTGAAGTGCTTCCCGTTGGGAAGCAAAACGAATCCCATGTCGTTGTCGGCTGCTTTTAGTCCATCTGCGTTGCGGTCGGAACTTCCGGTTTTGTGTCCGACAGGAGTAGCAGACGGTAGCAAACCTTTTAACTTATCTGGTCCGGTGGTGGTTTCAAGCATGATTTTTTCCAAAAAATCCTGATAAGGAGCTGATAAAAGGGTTTTGTTTACGAATTTTTCCAGAAGCTTGACAGCAGCAGAAGGATGTGCTTGGTTCAGGTAGGGATTTGTAGTCCGGTGCATCATTTCTTCGGTAGCTATAATAGTTATGCCGGAGATTCCTGAAATTGTCAGATAATTTTGGATGACAGCCGGCCCACCCAGATATTTGATAAGGATGTCGCAGGCATTGTTGTCACTGAGTGATACGGAATATTTCAAAAGTTCATTGATGCCTATTTTAAAATTTCCTTCCGGGCGGACATCTCTTAGAGGACTATAAGTATCGTGGAGCAGGTCTGATGCCGTAACGTAGATTTCTGTATTCAGAGGTAAACCGTTTTTGTCCAGAGTGTTCAGTACTGCCAGTGCCAGGGGAAATTTAAACGTACTTAGCATGGCATACTGGATATGGTCGTTTACTGTGATTGTTTCCTGGTTATCAAACCGGATGGCAACTCCTATTTTGGCGTTGTATTTCCGGATAAGGGTATCGAGCTGATTTTGAAGCGGATTTATTGCGAAAGAAATTTGGGTGAGAGAGAGGAATGTCCAACCGGAGAGTAATTTAAATAATACGGATTTCATTTATATAAGCTGTTGAATAAGTTATGCAAAGGTAGGAAAAGAACAGAAATAGTTTAATGTTTCCGGAAAAATTCAGAAATCAGCTGGTTTCTCCAGTTGTATTTTTTGGCCGGTGGCCGGATGTATAAACTCGATGTATTCTGCATGCAGGTATAAACGTTCCGCCTTTGTTCCGTACAGAGTATCTCCGACGATGGGACAATTCAGACCAAGAGGGTGGGCTGCATGTACCCGTAGTTGGTGGGTGCGTCCTGTTTGCGGATAGAAGGCAATCCGGGTGTGCTGACTGGTTTGTCCGAGTACACGGAAACGGGTGATGGCTGGCTTTCCGGATTTTTCGTTTACCATTTGCCGGGGACGGTCGTAGATGTCCGGGCAAAGCGGCAGGGTGATGTATCCTTCACTTTGGGTGACATGACCTTCCAGGAGTGCTGTATACCGTTTCCGGATGGTTTGCCGGAGGAATTGTTTTTGCAGGTGTTCGTGAGTATTTTTATCTTTGGCGATAATCAGCAAGCCGGATGTTGCCATGTCCAGCCGGTGTACGAGGAGTGGTCCCGTTGCTTCAGGGAAGTGCTGACGAACCATGTCGTAAATTGATAATCGGGTGGTTTTACCGGGGATACTGAGTGTACCTTCCGGTTTATTAAGGATTAACAGCCATTTGTCTTCGTAGATTATTTCGGGGAATGTTGTGATTTCTTGTTTTTCTTCTACTGCAGAAGTTTCTGTATTTAATCCTTGCAACATAAAATTCAGGATGGGGCCACATTTTCCCTGGCATGCAGGGTAATAATTTCCTTGTCGGCGGATTTCTGTTTTCGGGGAACATCCCCACCAGAATTCGGCTATGGCAATCGGATGGAGTTTGTGTGTGTAGGCAAACTGCAGAAGTTTCGGAGCTGCACATTCTCCGGCTCCGGCAGGAGGATTGTTGTGTCCTTGTTCCCGGAAAACAGTAAATAGATTTTTGGTCTCTCCCCGGGCGTTGAGGAATTGAAATTGTTCAAATAATTGTTGCTGAAGTTTGGCAGAGCGTTGTTTGCGTTCTGTTTTCAGGGCATCCATGCGATTAATAAATTCATTTATACAATTTTGAATGATGGCTATCTGTTCTTTCCAGTATTTTTCCAGGCGTTTGTATTCGGCTTTCCGGTGTTGACTCTCACGGTTCAGGTCTGATGCATTGTGGCAGTCCGGATTTTGATTGCGTTGTAAATCGCGGGCTGCTTTGGCTGCTTTTAACTGAAGTTTGGCTATGGACAGGGAGTGATTGGCCTGTATTTTTTTTTCAATCAGGTCCTGTTGCGCCTGCAGATAAGCCGGATTGTTTTCAAGTAACCGGATTTGTCTGTTGATGGCCGAGATTTGTTTTTCTTCCTGCCGGAAAAAACTGTCTGGTTGCTGGAGATTGTATACCGGGGGTACGAAATAAGGATGCAAATAATTCCCGTCCAGTATCCCTGAGAAAGCAGCCAGAAAGCCTGTTTTGCCATCCGGAGTACGGACGACCAGAACTCCGAACATTTTGCCTTCTTCCGGTTTGCGTTTCCACAAATCCATCAGTGAAAGATAGTTTTGTACTTCTTTTGCTGCTTCGATGCACAGGATGTGAGGTGTATAATGGAAAGGATTATTAAATTGCCTGGGTAGGGCTGTGTCGGAAACCGGATGCCGAAAAAAATGAATCATGGGTATAACAGTAATTTCGTACAAAGATAGATAAAACGGTTTTATTTCTGTACTTTTGTTAATATCTAATGGTAGATGGTTGTGTTTTCATGTAAAAAAAGATGAAGGATAAGATTGTTATTGTTGAAGATTATACGATAAGAGAAGCGTTATTGGAGGATGCTTCGGTTATTTGGCAGGCCGTTGATTCTCACAGGGATTATCTGGTATTGTGGTTGCCGTTTGTTGACCGGTTGACTTGTGAAGGAGATGAGGAGGCTTTTCTGGCGGAAGTTCTGTCTGTACCTTATGAGGAAAGGAATCTTGTTTATGTGATAGAGAAGGGAGAGGAATTTTGTGGTTTGGTGGGTTTTGTTGCGACCGATACGGATAATCGCCGTACTGAAATAGGGTATTGGCTTTTGCCTGAATATCAGGGGCAGGGAGTGATGACCCGTTGTGTGCGTTATTTGTGTCGGTGGAGTGTTGAAGCGCGTTCTATAAATCGTGTTCAGATTCGGTGTGCTGTCGGAAACCATTCGAGTAATGCTATTCCGCAGCGTTTGGGATTTCAATTGGAAGGGACGGAACGGGAAGGAGAGTTGTTGGCTTCCGGTAAGTATGCTGATATAAATGTTTATAGTTTATTGAAGGAAGAAATTTTGAAGTAGTTTGTTGAATAAAACAATTGCTGGTTTATTTTATTGAAAATAAAATCCGGAGGAAGGCTTGGGTAAATTGCCAAAAATGAATTAATTTTGCATGAGTCACTTATGAGTCATATCGTTTTAATGTTTTCTGAATTTTGCAGATATTCAGGAGATTATATTGTGTTTTTGTTGGACTGCCGGGGTGACTGGTAGAAAGATTTTCTGGTTTTCAGATGTGAAAGTGCCAGATACAGGTGATATAAATTAATAAACATATTTGTGCAGATGGCAGAGAATTATTCGGAAGATTCGATTAGAACACTGGAGTGGCAGGAACATATCCGTCTCCGTCCTGGGATGTATATCGGTAAGTTAGGAGATGGTGCGGCACCGGATGATGGCATTTATATTTTAGTCAAGGAAGTGGTGGACAATTCCATTGATGAATTTGCTATGGGAGCAGGTTCGGAAATCATTATTACGGTGGAGGACCGGAAAGTAACTGTGCGTGATTTCGGGCGGGGTATTCCTTTGGGAAAATTGGTGGATGCTTCTTCAAAAATGAATACCGGAGCAAAATATGATTCCGAAGCTTTTAAGAAGTCGGTAGGTCTGAATGGTGTTGGTATTAAGGCAGTTAATGCTTTGTCTGAAAGTTTTGAAATCCAGTCTTTCCGGGATGGAGAAACTAAATATGTCCGTTATTCCAAGGCAAAAATTATTGAGGAGAAAGGGATTGAGCCGACTCAGGAGCCGAATGGCACAAAGGTAACTTTTCTGGCGGATAAGGATATTTTTGGGAATTATCATTTTATTGCCGAATATCTGGAAGCCATGGTAAAGAACTATGTGTTTCTGAATACAGGATTAACTATTGTTTTCAACGGACATAAGTTTTTTTCCAAACGTGGGTTATATGACCTTTTGACGGAGAATATGAATGGAGAAGGGTTGTATCCTATTATTCATTTGAAAGGGGAGGATATTGAGATTGCAATGACTCATGGCAGGCAATATGGGGAGGAATATTATTCTTTTGTAAATGGGCAGCATACAACTCAGGGAGGGACGCATTTGAGTGCTTTCCGGGAAGCTATTGCCAAGACTATCCGGGATTTTTACAAAAAAGATTTTGAGATGTCTGATATCCGCACTTCTATTATCGGAGCGATTAGTATAAAAGTGCAGGAACCAGTGTTTGAGTCGCAGACAAAGACTAAATTAGGTTCCAGGGATATTGCTCCGGACGGACCGACGGTGCGTAATTTCATTATGGATTTTGTGACGAAAGAGCTGGATAATTATTTGCATCGTAATCCGGATACGGCCGAGTTGTTACTAAAGAAAATTGTGGAGACGGAGAGAGAGCGTAAAGCTATGTCGGGCATACAAAAGATAGCCCGTGAGCGGGCCAAGCAAGTGAGTCTGCATAACCGGAAACTACGGGATTGCCGGGTACATTTTAATACCAATCATGAACGGAAAACGGAGTCTTCTATTTTTATTACAGAGGGGGATTCTGCCAGCGGGTCCATTACGAAATCCAGAGATGTGAATACACAGGCAGTGTTTAGCTTGCGGGGTAAGCCTTTGAATTCGTTTGGCCTGACCAAGAAAGTGGTTTATGAAAATGAGGAGTTCAATTTGTTGCAGGCAGCTTTGAATATAGAGGATGGTCTGGAAGATTTGCGTTATAACAATGTGATTATTGCAACGGATGCTGATGTGGACGGTATGCATATCCGTTTATTGCTTTTGACTTTCTTTTTGCAGTTTTTCCCGGATTTAGTGCGTTCCGGGCATGTTTATATTTTACAGACTCCGTTGTTCCGGGTCCGGAATAAAAAAGAGACCCGTTATTGTTATACGGATGCAGAAAGGGAAAATGCCATACAGAAACTTGGTCCGAAACCGGAGATAACCCGTTTTAAAGGTTTGGGTGAAATTTCACCGAACGAATTTGTGCATTTTATCGGAAAGGATATTCGTTTGGAGCCTGTGCGGATTTCAAAAGGCGATTCGATAGACCAGGTATTGAGTTATTATATGGGGAAAAATACGCCGGAACGACAGGATTTTATTATTGATAATTTGTACATTGAGAAAGATGAGTTGCGGTAATAAATTTATGATTTATGAGTCAGGACATAATAGATATTGATTTGAATATGGAGGGAGGGCAGAAAGGGGAGGAAAATGATGCACAACAAGCTGTTGCCGGAAATCAGGGAGAGACTCTCCGGAAGGACATTTCTGCAGGCACTATGGCGGATGATGAGACTGAACCTCAGTTGATGATGGATAGTGCCGATGCTGAGAAAGGAAGCATCCGTTCCATTCAGCATTTGGATGGCATGTATCAGAAGTGGTTTTTGGATTATGCTTCTTATGTAATTTTGGAGCGTGCGGTGCCATATATCAATGACGGATTAAAGCCTGTCCAACGCCGCATTTTGCATTCTATGCGTGAGCTGGATGACGGCAGGTACAATAAGGTAGCAAATATTATCGGGAATACGATGAAATATCATCCTCACGGAGATGCTTCCATTGGTGATGCTTTGGTTCAGTTGGGGCAGAAAGATTTGTTGATTGATTGTCAGGGGAACTGGGGTAATATTCTGACAGGAGATTCTGCAGCGGCCCCCCGTTATATAGAAGCCCGTTTGTCAAAGTTTGCTTTGGAGGTGGTATTCAATCCGAAGACCACAACTTGGAAATCTTCATATGACGGGCGTAACCGGGAGCCCGTTACTTTGCCTGTAAAATTTCCTTTGTTGTTGGCACAGGGGGTAGAAGGTATTGCTGTTGGTCTGGCTTCCAAAATATTACCTCACAATTTTATTGAATTGCTTGATGCATGTATTGCTCATTTGAAACATGAAGATTTTGTATTGTATCCTGATTTTCCTACCGGGGGAATGATTGATGTATCCAAATATTGCGATGGAATGCGGGGGGGAGTGGTGAAAATCCGGGCGAAAATAGAGAAAGACAATAATAACAAAGTATTAAAAATTACAGAAATACCGTTCGGACGAACAACGTCTGGGTTGATAGATAGTATTATCAAAGCAAATGATAAAGGTAAGATTAAAATAAAGAAGATTGATGATAATACGGCCCGGGGAGTAGAGATTCTGATTCAGTTGGCTCCGGGTGTTTCTTCTGACAAGACCATAGATGCCTTGTATGCTTTTACAGATTGTGAATTGTCCGTTTCTCCGAATTCCTGTATCATAGAAGACGAAAAACCGAGATTTATGCCAATTTCTGATATTTTACGGCAATCGGCAGATGATACGGTGAAATTGCTGAAGCTGGAGCTTGAAATTCATTTGAATGAATTGCAGGAAGAATGGCATATTTCTTCGCTGGAGAAAATATTTATTGAGCAGCAGATTTATAAGGACAAGGAGTATGAACAGAGTAAATCGGGTGAGGAGGCTATTCCTCATGTCCGTATGCGTTTGAAACCTTTTGTCGGTCATTTTTTCCGGGAAGTTACTGATGAAGATATAATGAAGCTTTTTGAAATCAGGATGAAACGGATTTTCCGTTTTGATTCGGAAGAAGCGGATAAGAAAATAGAAGGACTGGAAAAAGAGATTGCCCGGGTTAAAAATGATATAGAGCATATAATTCCTTATTCGATTGCTTATTATGAACGGATTAAGACGAAGTACGGAAAGGGAAGGGAAAGAAAAACAGAAATCCGGAATTTTGAAAATATAGAGGCTGCAAAGGTTGTGATAGCCAATGAGAAATTGTATATCAACCGGGAGGAAGGCTTTATCGGTACTGCTTTGAAAAAAGATGAGTATATCTGTGATTGTTCGGATATGGATGAGGTGATTATTTTTAGAAAAGATGGTACCTATTATGTAACAAAAGTGGCAGATAAGATTTTTGTGGGGAAGGATGTTTTATATGTCAATGTATTTAAAAAGAATGATAAACGGACTATTTACAATGTAGTGTATCGTGATGGCAAATACGGTATTTCATTTGTAAAGCGTTTTAATGTAACGGGAGTGACCCGGGATAAGGTATATAACCTGACCAAGGGGACTGCCGGTTCTAAAGTGTGGCATTTCAGTGCAAATCCGAATGGTGAAGCGGAAGTCATCAAGGTGTGTCTGAAACCGAAGCCTAACCTGAAAAAATTGGTTTTTGAATACGATTTTGCTACATTAGCCATTAAAGGGCGGGATTCCATGGGAAATACACTGGCTAAGAGCGATATTCATAAAATTAGTGTGGTTCAGAAAGGAGTTTCTACTTTGGGAGGCTGTAAGATTTGGTTGGATGAAGATGTATTTCGTTTGAATGCAGACAATCGCGGAAAATATCTGGGAGAGTTTCAGGGGGAAGACCGTATTCTGGTGGTAAATAAAAACGGTACTTATTATACAACTGATTTTGATTTGAATAATCATTATGAAGACGGTTACCTGGTCTTTGAGAAGTTTGAGGCGGAAAAAGTCTGGTCAGCTGTATTTTTTGATGCAGAACAGAATTATTACTATCTGAAGCGTTTTCGGTTTGAAGATTCTGCCAAATTAAATTCAGTTATCGGTGAAACGGAAGGTTCCCGGTTGATATGTCTGAGTGGTGAACGTTATCCTCGTTTTGAGGTGATGTTTGGCGGTAAATATGAAGCCCGGCCGCCTGAAATAATTCTTGCAGAAGAATTTATCGGGGAAAAATCATATAAGGCACGGGGTAAAAGGATTACGACTTTTGAAGTAAAAGAGATACGTGAGATAGAGCCTTTAGTGAAAGAAGAAGAAATAGAAAGTATAAATACTGAGGTAGAATTTGAAATTACCAATCCGGAAGAATTAGCCGGAGAGGAACAGATGAAGCTGGATTTTGAGTAGGGATTATGAAGTATTTTCTGGTGGGTTATATGGCTTGTGGCAAGACGCGTCGGGGAAAAATAATGGCAGAAGAGTTGGGGGTCCGATTTATAGACCTTGATGTTTACATTACCAAACGGGAACACCGGACAGTTTTTCAGATTTTTTCTGAGGAGGGAGAGCATGGGTTTAGGAAACTGGAAACCCGTTATTTACAGGAAATTTGCGGACTGTACAAGGATTTTGTGCTTTCAACGGGGGGAGGGACGCCTTGTTTTAACGGTAATATGGCATATATGAATAGTCAGGGGCAAACCTTGTTTTTGAATACAGACCTGGAAATTATCATTGAACGTTTGATACGGGGGAAACACAAACGTCCCGTGGTTAGCCGACTAAATGATGCGGAGCTCCGGGTGTTTGTCAGGCGGCATTGGAAAGAACGTTTGCCTTTTTATCAACAAGCTAAGGAAGTGGTCACAGGATGATGCACAGGTGAAAGTGCATTTACATATAGCAATAGATAAAGATATGGGAGAACGAATCACTTTTCGGCGAAATGAGGGATTGATTACAGTAAAACCTTACTGGCGGGGGAATCCTGTGATAAAAGGACGTTTTGTGAATCGTCAGCACCGGGCTAGTCATGGAATCGGGAATGTGATGAAATGGCGTTTCTGCCTGAATCCGCAACGGAAAGAAAAACGGAGGGAGAATTGGGCTCCCCAGGTATTTTCTCTTTATAATTTGGAGCAGGTTGCAGGGGATGCAATGGTGTGGCTGGGGCATAATTCTTTTTTTATGCAGTTAGCAGGAAAAAGAATCATGTTTGATCCGGTGTTCGGTAATATACCTTTTGTGCGGCGGCAGAGTGTATTTCCTGCTGATCCGGATATTTTTCAGGAGATAGATTATTTGTTGCTTAGTCATGATCATTTTGATCATATGGATAAACCCAGTATTGTCCGGTTGTACCGGAATAATCCGTCCATGAAAGTATTTTGTGGGTTAGGTACCGGAGAATTAATCAAGGGATGGTTGCCGGAAATAGAAGTGATAGAAGCCGGTTGGTATCAGCAATTGGATAGCGGGACTTTAAGAATGACTTTTTTACCTGCCCAGCATTGGAGTAAACGTTCTCTGAGCGATGGGGGGCTCCGTTTGTGGGGGGCTTTTATGTTAGAAGGTAATGGTCTGTCTGTGTATTATGGCGGAGATACAGGCTATTCCTCCCATTTTACGGAAATACAGGAATTGTTTGGTGCACCTGATTATGCTTTGCTGGGGATTGGAGCTTATAAACCCCGTTGGTTTATGCAGCCTAATCATATATCGCCTTATGATTCGTTGACGGCTTCCTTGCAGATGCAGGCACGGGTGACGATACCAATGCATTACGGTACTTTTGATTTATCGGATGAACCTTTGAGCGAGCCACCGGCTGTTTTTGCCGATGAGGCCCGTAAAAGAGGTATCCGGGTGATGATTCCGTCACTAGGGGAAGTGGTGAAATTGAAAAAAGTGAATAAAAATTGCAGATAAATGTATGATTATGAAAATGAACAATTTGTTGGTAGTTACTCTAATTTTATTTGTTATGTCGGCTTGTGAATTGAAGAAAGAAGAGAATAAGTTTCAAACGCGGGATGCATTGGAAACCATTTTTGCCCGGAAAAGTGTCCGGAAATATTTACCCAAACCAGTAGAAAAAGAGAAGCTGGATATTCTCCTGAAAGCTGGTATGGCAGCACCCAGCGGGAAGGATGTCCGTCCTTGGGAATTTCTGGTTATCACTGACCGTGTTGTTTTGGACAGTATGGCTGCAGCTTTACCTTATGCTAAAATGCTGAAAGACGCTCCGATGGCTATTGTAGTTTGCGGAGATACGACCCGTTCTTCCTACTGGTATCTGGATTGTTCTGCGGCTACTCAGAATATTCTTTTAGCTGCGGAGGCTTTGGGACTGGGAGCTGTATGGACGGCAACTTATCCTTATCCAGAACGCATGGAAGTGGTTCGGAAATATGTGGTATTGCCGGAGCAGATTAACTCTTTATGTGTTATTCCCGTCGGATATCCTGCTTTGCCGCATAGTCCCAAAAATAAGTGGGATGAAGCAAAAGTACACTATAATAAATGGTAAAGTTTGTATTATCCCTCGTTCTGGGGATTTTTGCGGTAGGATAAATTATTACTGAACATCAGTCGGGAAATCCTTTTTTGAAAGAGAGAAAACGAGTTTCATTTATGGAACTCGTTTTTCTTGTTTAGAAGCTATCTTAAATCAGGCTGTCTCGTTTTTACGGTTGTTTTCATAACTTATTGCTATGCGGGCCGTATAATGAGAAATAATAGCATTTGTTTGTATTGTTTTTATAATTACAATATTTTTTAACACCTTAATCGGTCTGCTGACTTAGCTTTTGTAGATAGGGGCCCAAATTTGCGTACAAAATAAAAAGTTAAAATAAATATTAATCATGAAGCTGAGATTAAGTATTATTTCCGGTTTATGTGTTATTCTGGGATTCTCCTGCGGGGGAAAAAAAAGGAGCTATCAGGATATTGTCAGACCGGTACATATTGTAAAAGTAGAGACGTTGGGGGCTATGCAAAGGATGTATACAGGTGTTGTTGATGCTGAAGAATATAGTAAGTTGGCTTTTAAGGTTGCTGGGCCGTTGGTAGAGATGAACGTAGATGCCGGCCAGAAAGTAAAAAAAGGGATGGTTATTGCTGCTATAGATCCGCTGGATTATAATTTGCAGTATGAAGCTAATAAGGCGGCATACATTACAGCTAAATCGCAAATGGAACGAAATAAGAAATTATTGTCTATGCAGGCTATATCCAGGCAGGATTATGAAATAGGGTATGCAAATTTTATAAAGGCAAAGTCTGCTTATGAGACTTCTGTTAATACGATTTCAGATACAAAACTGAGGGCTCCCTTTGATGGGTTTGTAGAACAGAAATATGTTGAAAATTATCAGAAAGTACAGCCGGGAGAGTCTATTATTAAATTGGTGAATCCGGATAAACTGGAAGTTAGTTTTATACTTCCGGAGATAAATGTGCGTCTGACCCGGGAAACAATGCAGGTGGCTGTTGAATTTGATACTTATAAAGGAAAATGGTTTAAAGCCAAGGTAAAAGAATTTGTGGATGCTTCTCCCGAAGGGAGTGGCATTCCGGTACGTCTGGCTATTACGGATACAGCTTTCAGACGGGATATTTATAATATTTATCCGGGTTTTTCCTGTAAAGTGAGATTGAGTATTGATAACAGTACCGGAGATGGTTATTCTGTGCCTTTGAGTGCAGTATTTAAAGACCTGAAAACAAATGAGACCTCGGTGTGGTTGTATGACAGTGCGGAGGGGACGGTAAAACGGCAGTCTATTGTAGCAGAACAGTTGTTTGGGACTGATAATGTTCAGATTACTTCTGGTTTAAAAGCAGATGATATCATTGTCGTAGCTGGAGTGAATTATATCACCCAGGGACAAAAGGTTAGCGTTATAAATAATTAAATACGGAAATACATGAATATAGCTAAGTATTCCTTAGATAATCCGAAAGTTATTTATTTCTTCCTGGTTGTTATGCTGATAGGGGGAATACTCTCTTTTGGTTCGTTGGGAAAAAAGGAAGATTCTCCGTTTGTGATTAAAACAGCAGTGTTAGTTACTCAATATCCGGGAGCTTCTCCGAAAGAAGTGGAAGAACTGATTACTGAACCCATAGAGCGGGAAATTCAATCCATGCGCCGGGTTTATAAAATCAAATCTGACTCCTATTATGGTATGTCTAAAATTTCCATCGAGTTAGATCCTGCAACTCCGCCGGACGAAATGCCCCAGATGTGGGATGAACTGCGGCGGAAAGTATTGAATGTGCAGTCGCAATTACCTCAGGGAGCTTCTGTCATTAAGGTTTCTGATGATTTTGGAGATGTTTTTGGGATTTATTTTGCTTTGACAGCAGATGATGGTTTTAGTTATCATGACTTGAGAGAATGGGGGCAGAAACTCAAAACGGATTTGGTTACTATTGAGGGAGTCCAGAAGGTAGCTTTGTTTGGGGAACAGACTGAGGTGGTGAATATTTTCATTTCCATGTCTAAACTGGCAAACTCAGGGATTAATCTGAATTCTGTAATGCAAACTATAAAATCGCAAAATTCTTTAATCAACACGGGAGAGAAAAAAGCCGGAAGTATACAGTTGAAAGTGTTGGCCGAAGGAACCTATAAAAATTTGACAGATATCAGAAATCAGTTGATTTCCACCGAGAGCGGACAACAAATTCGTTTTGGGGATATTGCAGTTGTAGAGAAAGGATATTTGGAACCACCCAGTACTCTGATCCGGGTAAACGGAAAAAAAGCCATCGGTATAGGAGTTTCTACAGCTCCTGATTATGATGTTGTGAAAGCCGGAGAATCGGTAAGGATGAGATTGGCCCAAATAGAACAGCAAATACCTGTTGGTATTGAAATGGTGACACTTTATCCGGAAGATCGGATTGCCCGTGAAGCCAACAATGGTTTTATCCTGAATTTGATAGAATCTGTTGTGATTGTGATTTTTATCATTCTGATTGTGATGGGAATAAGAGCCGGACTGCTGATTGGCAGTTCTCTGATATTTTGTATCGGGGGAACTTTACTGATTATGCAGTTTATGGGAGTTGGTCTGAATCGTACATCGCTGGCTGCTTTTATCATTGCAATGGGAATGTTGGTGGATAATGCAATAGTGGTAACCGACAATGCTCAAATTGCTATAAAACGGGGTGTACGTCGCCGTCAGGCTTTGATTAACGGGGCAACAATTCCGCAGTGGGGATTATTGGGGGCTACGATGATTGCGGTGTTCTCATTTTTGCCTTTATATTTGGCTCAGTCTTCTGTAGCCGAAATGGTGAAACCTTTGTTTATTGTGCTGGCTGTTTCATTGATATTAAGTTGGGTATTGGCATTGTCACAGACCACTGTATTCGGAAACTTTATTTTAAAAGAGGGGGATGGGGAAAATGGTAAAGATCCCTATGATAAACCATTTTACCACAAATTCGGTAATTTTCTGCGTTTACTCATTCGTTATAAAGTGGTTACTTTGGTGGTCATGATTGGTTTGTTTATGTTGTCGTTAGTGGTGATGGGTTTATTGCCGCAGAATTTTTTTCCGAATATGGACAAACCTTATTTGCGGGCGGATTGCTTTTTGCCGGAGGGATATAGTATCCGGGAAACAGAAAAGGATATGGGCAGAATTGAAGACTTCCTAATGAGGCAGGATGAAGTGGTGAATGTATCAGGAACGTATGGAAGTTCGCCTTTACGTTATTATCTGGCCAGTACTTCTTTCGGACCAAAGCCCAATTTTGGTAATTTGTTGGTTGAAGTAAAAGATAAAAAATATACAACAACTGTGGAAGCTCGTCTGAATCAGTATGTCCGGGAGAATTTTCCGAATATTCTGATCCGTTCTTCCTTGTTTAAATTGTCTCCTGCCGTTGAGGCTAATATAGAATTTGGTTTTATCGGGGATAATATAGATACTCTGACAATGTTGACAGAACAGGCTATGGCTGTTATGCGGGAGTGTGACATGGCCACTGACGTAAAAAATAGTTGGGGTAATAAAGTTCCGGTTTGGGAACCGGTTTATTCCCAGGAACGGGGACAGCGTCTGGGGATTACCAGGCAGGCAGTTGCTTATGCCTTGAAAATTGCTACTAACGGTCTGGCTTTGGGAGATTACCGGGAAAAAGATTTATTTATGCCTATTTTACTGAAAGAGGATAATATAAAGACTTCCGGTATTGATAATATGAGGACTTTGCCTGTTTTTTCGCAATCCGGGTATGCAGTGCCTTTAGCACAGGTTGTAGACAGTTTTGCCTTTAATTTTAATTATAATGTAATTAAACGGTATAATCGGGAAAAAGTGATGATGGCTCAGTGTGATTCCAAAAGAGGAGCCAATACAATGGCTGCTTTTACTCAGATAAAAAATGCATTGGAAGAAAAAATGGTTCTTCCGCAGGGGTACAGGATGAAAGTGTTTGGCGAGGATGAGAGCCAAGCGGAATCAAATGCTGCAATTGAAGCTAATTTACCTTTAACGTTTATTCTGATGTTTATTGTGTTATTATTTTTGTTTAAGACTTATCGTAAACCGACTATTATATTGTTGATGGTACCATTGATTTTTATCGGTGTTGTATTTGGTTTGGTTGTAACCGGTAAAATGCTTGATTTCTTTGCTTTGCTCGGAGTGTTGGGATTGATAGGGATGAATATAAAGAATGCTATTGTTCTGGTGGACCAGATAGGTATAGAAGAAGAAAAAGGTTTGCCGCGTTTGGAGGCTATTATTGAAGCTACAAAATCCAGAATTGTGCCTGTAAGTATGGCTTCCGGAACTACTATTCTGGGGATGTTGCCATTGCTTTTTGATGCTATGTTCGGTGGCATGGCTGCTTGTATTATGGGCGGATTGCTGGTGGCAAGTCTGCTGACCATTTTTGTACTGCCTGTCACTTATAGTTTATTGTTCAGGGTAAAAGTAACGGATGTTGTTCCACAGATGACAAATGAGGAATGATAAATGGAATAAATTATATGAAAAAAATAGGTTTGATAATTGTAGTTGTGTTTTGGGTAAACGGTATGTTTGCTCAGACATTGTCTGTCGGACAATACCGTGCCAGAGTGCTGGATTATAATCAGGATATCCGGAAATCACAACAGGCAGCAGAGGGAGCCCTTTATTCCTTAAAGAGCATCAGAACCGGATTTTTTCCGAAATTGGATGCTTCCGGTAACTATTCTTATCAGATTGAGACTATTGAGTTTTTTCCCGGTACTGATTTGAAACATGATAATTACGGGATAGAAGCAGATTTGGTTCAGAATATTTATTCAGGTAGTGTGGTGAGGAAACAGTATCATGTAGCTAAATTGCAACATGCTATCGCTCAATTGGCAGTAGAGCATACTATTGACAATATGATTTACGCAGCCGATGTAACTTATTGGACCGTTGCTGCAAATGGGGATTTACTGAGTTTATCGGAACGGTATGTGCAGTTGGTTAGTGAATTGTATCATGTTGTCAGTAAGCGGTTTGAAGAAGGAGCTATCAGCAAGACTGATTTGCTGATGGTGCAAAATCGTTTGAAAGAAGCTGAATTGCAGTTGAATACTTCTTCTACTAATTATAAAATAGCATTACAATCCCTGAATATTATGATGGGTATGGAGCCCGATGCTAAAGTGGTGCTGACGGATTCTATACAAAAAGTTTTGTGGGTTCCCGGGCAAACAACTCTGGATAAAGCATTGGAAAAGCGCGCCGATTATCAGGCTGCTATTATGAATATTGAAATAGCCAGGATGCAGACCGGGTTGGTACGCTCCAGGTTTTTGCCTCAGCTGGTGGTGGGATTGAAAGAAAAATATGGTACAACACTCATTAATATTGATGGAAAATCAAAGTGGACAACTACAGCATATGCTCAGGTGAATATTCCGGTTTTTCATTGGGGGGAAATGCGGCAGAATGTGAGAATGAGCCGGACTCAGGAAGAGACAAGAGAACTGGAAAGAAGTCAATTGAAAGATCAGGTGAGTAAGGAGCTGAATAACGCTTGGGTAAATGTGATTGAAATAGCTGATAAACTGGAGATTGTTTATTCTTCGCTGGATATTGCCAAAGACAATTTGATTTTGAATACATTCAGTTATAATGAAGGAAAGCTGCCAATTCTGGATGTTCTATCTGCACAAGTGAGCTGGTTGCAAGCCTATACCAATGTTGTGTCGGTCAATTATCAGTTTAAAATAGCTTTGGCCGAATATGCAAGAGCGTTGGGTGGCGGAAATTATTAATTTAAGGTATTTTTCAGTTTGTTTGCAGGATAGAATCAGAAGAGGAAAGTCAATATAATTGTAAAAATTCAATAAATATATTTGGAAAATCACGATTATAGCGTATATTTGCACCGCCAAACCGTAAAATGTTGGTTCAGTAGCTCAGCTGGATAGAGCAACGGCCTTCTAAGCCGTAGGTCGAGGGTTCGAATCCCCCCCTTGCTACCAGAAATTTAGAGGACTTATGGAATATTTTTCATAAGTCTTTTTTGTTATTATACTATTTCAAATAGGTCATTCTTTTATTGTCTGGAGGAAGACTGGGATATCCCTCATATATGATGCCTGTGAGATAGAAATAGCCATTTTTATAATAAATAACAGGTCCTCCGCTCATTCTGCGTATATTAATTTGAATTGCCGGCAATGGCTATCCTTTATAAATGCTGTTATTAATAGTTGATTATTGAGTTATTTTTTTGAAGTTAAAGTATATTTACCTGTGGATTGCTATTTACATTTTTTTATATAAGAGTACTTTTAAGAAAAAAGGCAGTAATAAAATGAAAAATACGTATAAATATTTATTTGGACCGGTGCCGTCACGGCGTATGGGAATTTCTTTAGGGGTAAGTCCCATTCCTGAGCGCACGTGTTCCTATTCCTGTGTGTATTGCCAGCTTGGCAGAACAAAGCACATGCAGTCTGAGCGAAAATTATTTTTTCCTGTACAGGATATTCTTGATGAATTTATCCATTATCAAAAAAGTCTTCCCAAATTAGATGTTGTTTCCATTGTCGGCGAGGGAGAGCCGACCTTATACAGTGGGCTTGGTGAGCTTATTACGGAGCTGAAAAAGGTGACGACTGTTCCTGTTGCTGTCATCACCAACGGTTCTTTATTAACCCGACCGGAAGTGCAGGAAGCTCTCTTGCATGCGGATATTGTTCTGCCTTCCATGGATGCCTGCAATGAAAAGGCATTCAGGCAAATTAACCGTCCGCATTTTTCTGTTAAATATGAAGAGGTGCAAAAGGGGCTTATTGAATTTTCCCAAACGTATGGCGGTCAGCTTTGGCTTGAAATTATGTTTGTTGCCGGAATAAATGATAACAGTGCTTCTTTGGATGAATTTGCGGCAATGCTTCCCAAAATAAAATATGATCGGGTGTATATTAACACTCCTGTGCGCCCGCCGGCAGAAGCATTTGTAAAAGCTCCGAGTAAAGAGTTTATTCACGAGGCGGTGACAAGACTTTCCGCAATATCTATAGATATGTTGAGTTCCGGAAGTTTTTACAGTGATGTGACGGATAATTATGAGGCAGTCAAAAGCATTTGCAAAAGACACCCAATGAACAGCTTTGAACTGGAAGCTTTTTTAACCTCACGCAATGTCAGTGATATTGATACGTATAAAAATAGAATAAAGAATGACCCCTTGTTTGATTGCATTGATTATAAAGGGATTATTACGTATCGGCTCAAATAAGATATATTATCATTGCAGAAATTTTTGCAAAAAAAGAAGCAACCGGCGAACCGGCTGCTTTTCGGATAACGTGTAAACGTTAGAGCCTTACTCGAAATTTCTCGATTATTATAGTCGCCTTTCCAATTTAAACATAATAAACAAGAATTTCTTGTTATTTTTTATATACTCTTTTATAATAAGTCAAGTAAAAAATATGTGGGGATAGAATATGAAAAGACGCGTTTTTGGCTTTGATTTGGGCATAGCATCCATAGGCTGGGCAGTCGTAGAGTTTGATAATGAATATTATGATATGGAAACGGGAGAAATTTTAGCTGACAAGGTCAATGGAAGCGGAGAAATTGCGCAGGGAACAATAGTTGGCTGTGGAGTGCGGACTTTTCCTGTGGCTGAAAACCCTAAAGACGGGAGTTCATTGGCAGCTGCACGACGGGAAAAACGTTTAGCGCGCAGGGCTTGTCGGCGTAAGGCTCGTCGCAAAAAAGGCTTGCAGGGCTTGTTTGCTGCAAAAGGTTTGGCTGAAAGCCCTGCTGCATTTACTGATGAAATTTGTATGCGGCAAATCGGCGGTGATGTTTGGAATTTACGGGTGAAAGCGTTACAGGAAAAGCTTTCCAAAGAAGAATTAGCGCGAGTTTTATATCATTTAGCAAATCATCGCGGATTTAAGTCCGTCCGTAAAGCGCAGGAAGAAAACGATAAAGACAGCGGCAAGGTTTTGTCTGCTATTCGTGCGAATATGGCATTAAAGGAAGACGGCAAAAGTCTGGCGCAAATTATTGTGGAAAAAGCCGGTGAAACAGGTAAAAAACGTAATTTTTCAAAGGTTGTTAAAGTTAATAAAAAAGGTGAAGATGTAAAAGAAGCTGATTATAGAAATTCCATTCCGCGCAGTGAAATTGAAGCAGAACTTGCCATGATTTTTACCAAGCAAAAGGAATATGGTATTTTTACACAAGATTTATATGATGATTTTGTAAAAATTGCTTTTCGCCAGCGCGGCATAAAAAGCGTTGGGGATATGGTGGGAAATTGTACTTTTGAAAAAGACGAAAAAAGATCTCCCAAAGAAGCGCCGACAGCTGAATTTTTTGTCGCATGGAGTAAAATCAATAATCTTGCTGTGTATGAGGGAGATAAAAAGCGTGAGTTAACCCCAGAAGAACGGCAGACTTTATTTGATGTATTGAAAGTAACAAAAGACATAAAATATAAGACAATCAGGTCAAAGGTATTTAAAGGAAAAGATATTCAATTTACTTGCTTAAATTATTCGCCAAAACAGAAAAAAAATAAAAACGGTGAACTGGTAACGATTGATCCAGAAGATGTGCTTTTTTATAATATGAAAGGCTGGCATAAGCTGCAATCAATATTTAAAGCTGAGTACAGCGATATTTTTAATGATATTAAAAAATTAGATAAGGCTGTCACGATAATTGCTACAGAAAAAGAAGATGTAAAAATTCAAGAAAAGTTGCAGGAACTTGGCTATTCACAAGAAAAAATTGATAAATTTTTGACTTTGTCTTTCGATAAATTTATCAATTTATCCTTGAAAGCTTTGTATAAAATCAATCCGTATCTTGAAAAGGGCGAAAAATATGACAAGGCTTGTGCAAATGCAGGCTATGATTTTAAAGAAATAACAGATAAACTCGTTAACGAAAAAGGCTTGCTGCTTGCTGTTATTGATAAGGAAAAACTAACGAAAGTTCCTGTAGTCAATAGAACCATTGCCCAATTCAGAAAGTTATATAATGCAATGGTGCGTCAATATGGTGCGCCTGATCAAATAAATATTGAAACAGGCAGAGATCTGAAAAAGAGTGCAGAGGAACGCAAAAAAATTCAAAAGCTTCAAGAAGAAAACAGGGATAAAAATCAAAGCATAAAAAAACAATTATTGGAATGGGGTGTTAAAGATAATGGAACGAATATTACAAAGCTTCGTTTATATAATGAACAGCAAGGAAAGAGTATCTATAGTGGAAATGAAATAAAAATTGAACAGTTGTTTGATGATGGGTATGTTGAAATTGACCATATTCTGCCGTATTCACGCAGCTGGAATAATTCCCAAAGCAATAAAGTGCTTGTTTTAGCCCGTGAAAATCAAGAAAAAGGCAATCAAACACCTTTTGAGTACATAGGAAAGAGTGATGCAAAAAGCAAGGAATGGACTGATTTTACCAGCTATGTAACAAGTTTTGCAAGCATAGAAAAGCATAAAAAAGAAAAGCTGCTGCTGGAAACCTTTAATGAAAGAGAACAGGAGTTCAGGGATAGAAATGCTAATGATAACAGCTATATTGCACTGTATGTAAAACGTTATCTGGAAGACGGCATCGATTTTGGCAAAAGTTTGCATACGGAAATTAAAAATAAAGTGCAGGTGCGCAGCGGTAATGTGACGGCATTTTTGCGCCGTCAGTGGGGCTTGGAAAAAGACAGGACGGAAAGTGATAAACACCATGCGCAGGACGCAATCGTAATAGCCTGTGCAGCGCAAGGCATGGTGCAGGCTCTCTCAAAAATTTCCCGTAAAGAGGGGGTAGTGCATACTGATGCTGTGCATAGAAAATATGCTATAGCTAAGCCGTGGGATAATTTTAGAAATGATGTGTTGACAGCTTTGGAAAAGGTTTTTGTTTCCCGTTCACCACGGAAAAAAGCAAGCGGGGAAATCCACAGTGAGACAATTTATACCTTGAATGAAAAGAAAAAACAGTTTGAAGCAAAAAATGCAAAATCCGGTTTTTATGTTCGCGGCGGCATAGCAGGAAATGGCGATATGCTTCGGACTGATGTTTTTTGTAAGAAAAATAAAAAAGGCAAAGTGCAATTTTATCTTGTTCCCATTTATAAAAGTAATTTGGGTAAAGAATTACCGAATAAAGCTATTGTCGCTAATAAAAATGAAGATGAATGGACAGTCATTGATGAAAGTTTTTCTTTTATGTTTTCCTTATTTTTGGATGACTTAATAAAAGCACAAAAAGATGAAACGGTTACTTTTGGATATTATAAGGGCGTAGACAGGGCAAATGCTGCAATAACAATAGAAGTACATGATAGAAGTCAGGATAATGCCAGAATTGGCACGAAAACACTTGATAGTATTAAGAAATATCAGGTCAATTTATTAGGTGAATATTTTGAGGTAGGAGGAGAAAAAAGACAACTGTTAACGCATGAAGAATAAAGGAGTTGTATGTCTTGGCGGATATTGCAGATAACAAAGCCCTGTACGCTGAAAATTAAAAATAAACAGCTTTTATATATTCCGCAGGAAGGAGAAGAAATATCCTTTCCTCTGGAAGATATCAGTGTGCTTATTTTAGAAAACAGGCAAATAACCATGTATAATACGCTGCTCGCTGAGCTTGGTAAGCATGGTATTTGCCTTTTTTCATGTGATGAAAGCCATATGCCGTGCGGAGCGTATTTTCCTTTTCATTCCTATTATCAAAGCTCACGCATGGCGCAATTGCAAGTGGAAACGCGGAAGCCTCTGCAAAACAGATTGTGGCAGGAGCTTATCAAAGCAAAAATCCAAAATCAGGCAAAATGCCTTGCATTACTGCAATTGCAAGGTTCAGAAAAACTTTATGCCTACAGCAGAAAAGTTGTATCAGGGGATAAACAAAACATAGAAGCTGCTGCTGCCAATTATTATTTTAAAATGCTCTTTGGTTCGTTTTCACGGCAAAATGAAGATGATTTAAAAAATATATTTTTGAATTACGGATACGCTGTCATACGGGCATGCATATCCCGTTCCTTGGTGGGTGTTGGTTTATTGCCCTGTTTTGGAATTCATCATGCTAATATGTATAATGCGTTTAATTTGGCAGATGATATGATTGAACCCTACCGCCCCTTTGTTGATTATCTTGTGTATACCCTTTTTAATGAACAGACGCTTGAAACGTTTAATTCTCAGCATAAAAATCAAGTCGTTGGAGTTTTGACAAAGCAAATTGGTTTGGAAGGAGAGGAAATAACCGTCTTAAAAGCTATTGAATACAGCTGCCAGAGTTTGGCAAAATCAATAAAATTAAAAAAGAATGTCTTAGCCTTGCCCTGTTTTTTGGAATAGGAGTTTTCATGGCAGTAAAGGGAGAACGGTATATGCGTGTCATTGTTTTTTTTGATTTACCGACTGTCAGTAAAAAAGATAAAAAAATTGCGGCTGATTTTAGAAAATTTTTATTGCAGGACGGTTATTATATGCTGCAATGGTCAGTGTATTCAAGAGTTTGTAAGGGGCTGGCAGAAGTGGAAACACATTGTAACAGGCTGCGGGCAGTTTTACCAAATTCTGGAAGTATACGTTTATTAACGGTGACCGAAAAACAATATGCCGGTATGGAAATTCTTGTTGGAACGGTTAAAAAAGCGGAAAAAACAGGGGCTGTCCAGCTGCTTTTGCTGTAGTTTTTTTACAAAAAAATAAGGTAATATCTAATTATTTCAAGATATTACCTTATTTCTGTTGTAGCATGTCTAAATTGGAAAGGCAACTATAACGTCAATAGTGGCCAACAGCTCTATGTTCACGTTGTAGCATGTCTAAATTGGAAAGGCAACTATAACAGTCCTACCGGGTGATAGTTTTTTGCAGGAGTTGTAGCATGTCTAAATTGGAAAGGCAACTATAACTGGCTCCGTCTGGAAGGACGCATTAGAAAAGTTGTAGCATGTCTAAATTGGAAAGGCAACTATAACGTGACGGAGCTTCAGTGAAGTCGTCTTCTCGTTGTAGCATGTCTAAATTGGAAAGGCAACTATAACAGCTTTATGTTCACATGCCTATTCCTGAGCGTTGTAGCATGTCTAAATTGGAAAGGCAACTATAACTTGGCGGCGGTCAAAGAACAATTCAATTTTGTTGTAGCATGTCTAAATTGGAAAGGCAACTATAACATAGTCAAAGCAATGTTTGCCTCCTTTTGGTTGTAGCATGTCTAAATTGGAAAGGCAACTATAACCTGTGCTAAGTGACACTAAAAGGAATTTTTGTTGTAGCATGTCTAAATTGGAAAGGCAACTATAACATCCCGTTCATGCCGAAATTCGGTCATTTTGTTGTAGCATGTCTAAATTGGAAAGGCAACTATAACTATAACCCTTATAAACGGCATGATAATTTTGTTGTAGCATGTCTAAATTGGAAAGGCAACTATAACATCCTTGTAAATACTGTATAAAAATACAGGGTTGTAGCATGTCTAAATTGGAAAGGCAACTATAACTCCCGCTCGTGCCTATAACGCTATTTTTAAGTTGTAGCATGTCTAAATTGGAAAGGCAACTATAACAGAATATTTGAAAACATGGAAAGAGCTTTAGTTGTAGCATGTCTAAATTGGAAAGGCAACTATAACTGATACAGAAAACACAAAACTTGGTGAACTGTTGTAGCATGTCTAAATTGGAAAGGCAACTATAACAGTACATGTTGGCACAGTCACTCCATCTTCGTTGTAGCATGTCTAAATTGGAAAGGCAACTATAACGACAGTGCGGGCGGTTCCGCAAAATCCGGGTTGTAGCATGTCTAAATTGGAAAGGCAACTATAACTAATCTGTAATGAGATAATAGTCTTTCTTAGTTGTAGCATGTCTAAATTGGAAAGGCAACTATAACTTCTCTCAACCTCACAACTAAACAATACACGTTGTAGCATGTCTAAATTGGAAAGGCAACTATAACCAGACTATTATATCTTCTTTGACAAAATGTTGTAGCATGTCTAAATTGGAAAGGCAACTATAACAATGACCTTGCACATTTTGAAACAATGCAAGTTGTAGCATGTCTAAATTGGAAAGGCAACTATAACATACAGATTTGAGCTGTGCCAAGTTGAGCTGTTGTAGCATGTCTAAATTGGAAAGGCAACTATAACTTGCCATAAAATGATTTTTGGTTGCTTTGCGTTGTAGCATGTCTAAATTGGAAAGGCAACTATAACTTAAAATGTTAAATTTTATGACAGGTCAAGGTTGTAGCATGTCTAAATTGGAAAGGCAACTATAACCCAAAGACTGCTAAATAACCCTCAAAAGTCGTTGTAGCATGTCTAAATTGGAAAGGCAACTATAACAAAAGACAATGTCACAATTAACAATTTTAAGTTGTAGCATGTCTAAATTGGAAAGGCAACTATAACGTCCGTTATAACACAAAATACGGCAAAGGCGTTGTAGCATGTCTAAATTGGAAAGGCAACTATAACGAGTAAAAAATTGAGAAAGACAGTAGAAGAGTTGTAGCATGTCTAAATTGGAAAGGCAACTATAACTCCATTGCCTGCGGTGTTTTGCAGAAGGGGGTTGTAGCATGTCTAAATTGGAAAGGCAACTATGGTTCAGTATTGCAGCAGTATTTTTAGGTCATGGTGAATAGTAAAAATAACTCTATAATTTTCTGCGTTATTTTATACATTTTTCGTAGAATCGAATAGTCTTGTCCAGAGTTTCTGTATCAAGTATTTTGTGGTTTGCAGCGTGTTTTTTCACAGCCTTGAGAATTTTTCCAAGCCGTATACCTTGTTGTATTCCTGTTATTTCCATGATATGTTTTCCGGTAATATGCCGGGAAAAAGCAAAAAAAGTATTTCTAAAATCATCCAAGTAGGCAAGCAGTTTATCCCATTCCTCCTGCTTAAAAAGCCCGCACCTTGCTTTATCATCACAAAAGGAAGTTTCGACTGCGTAGCTGAAATACTTATTCTCCATGAGAGTAAGGAGGGTATAGGGTTTTATTTTTATAGCTTGGTGTAAAATCATATGATTTTTTGCACAAAAAATGACGATTTCCGTTAATTTATGGGACCATTTTAGCCTTTTGGCAATGGCAGTGATTACTTCTTTTGAGGCTGTGTCATGCCTGTAATAGGTGTGTTTAATTTCTCCGTTTTTTTCTAAGGGCAGATAGGTTATTCCTTTGCCAATATCATGGAAAAGAAGGGCAAATAATTGATAAATATCGTTTGAGCTGCAAACCCGCAGTGTTTCTGCTACATGTTTCCCCACAGAATTAAAAGCATTTGGACAAGTATTGCAAAAAGCATGATTGGCTGTATAGTTCGCAAAATTTTTACATTGCGAATTTTTACAAACCCCTTCGGGGTGATGTGTATCTGAGTGCGGCAAATCAAATAATATGTCAACTTCCGGTAAAATAAAACGCAATACATTTAATTCCCGCATGAGGACTATTGCATTTGCAAAGGGTTTTCCGCCTTCGCCTGCCATTTTTGCAAGTTCTGTCTGGATACGTTCAGGGCTTAGCTGCAATAAACATTCCCCGCATGCGGAAATTGCATCGGCTGTTGCTGTATCCAAGTGAAAAGTATAGCGGGAAGCAAAGCGGACAGCTCTGAGAATCCTGATAAAATCTTCGTCAAACCTGTCAAAGGGATTACCAACAGTGCGGATGATATGATTTTCGATATCCTTTTTCCCTCCAAAAAAATCAATGATATTACCGTGATAATCCATGCCCATTGCATTTATGGTAAAATCTCTTCTGGACGCATCATCTTTAAAGGAATGGATACAATTAGTTGCTTCCGGGCAGTTTCTGTTTTGTGTAACGGTATGCATGCGGAAATTGGCAATTTCAAATTTAAATCCGTTTTTTTCCAGAAGATAAACCCATACATTCATATTTTTAGAAATATCACACAGCGTATGGAAATGGCTTTTGAGAACGTCAAAAGGGGCGTTTGTGGCAATATCTATATCATGCAGCGGTTTTTGCATACTATAATCACGAACGGCACCGCCCACAATATAGGCTTCATAGCCTAAGAAATTGATTTCTTTTAAAATTTCTTTTGCGGTTGTGAGCACTCTTTTTCCTTTTATATTCTTTCAAAAATCAATGCAATTCAAAATAACGAGCAAATTATTGCAAACTGCTGAAAAAGGCTTGTCCCAAGCTTATGGAAGCATCTCCCGCCGGGCTTTCTTTTGGGAAAAGCAGGGTAAACTGCGGGGAAAGCTCGCGGTATAATGCACGGAGTAAAAGTTCATTATTAAAAACCCCGCCCCCGAAAATAAGGTTAGGCACGTTGTTTTGGGCAGAAAAGAAAAATTCTTTTTTCAGAAGGGATAAACATCGGCATAAAGCATGGGCAAGGCTTGAGTGGAAAATCCTTGCAATATCAACTGGTTTTGTACCAGCCTGCACGTGTTTGAAAAGTTCGGCATAAAGATAAACAGTATCAATTTCAAGATAGGGTTCACAGGAACGTGCAGGTTTATTTTCTTGGATTTCCTGTTTTATTTGCTCTTTCTTTTCTTGGCAGACATGCAGGGGGATTTCGATGCAGGCAGTAGTGTCTGACAAAAATGCCTGTGTTTCAAGCCTGATAGCCGCCTGTCCTTCATAGCTCGTATGGGTACAAATTCCCAAGAGGGCAGAAATAGCATCAAAAAGCCGTCCGCAGCCACTGCTTTGGGGACAGTTGATATTTTTTTCCAGCATGAGTTCGCATTGTTTGAGCTGCTCGCAGTAGTCCTTTTTATGATAAAACGGAAAGACATCGTCTTTTGATAAATAGCCTTTTTTCTGTGCCTTTTTATGATAGGCAAAGGCAATGCGCCATGGCTCAAAATTTGCTTTGTCGCCGCCAATCAGGGCAATGGGACTGAGCCTTGCAAGGCGGTAATGGCGTTTTTCCTGTGCAAACAGATAAAAGATTTCTCCGCCCCAGACAGTGTTGTCATAGCCTAAGCCTGTGCCGTCTAAAATCAATGCAAAATACGGGGCACTGCATAGTTCTTTTTGTTCTGCAAGCACAGCGTAGGCATGGGAAATATGATGCTGTATTTTTTCTAAGGGAATTGCGTGGTTTTTGCTGTATTCTTCAGCTATGTGCGTGCTGGGAAAATCCGGGTGCAGGTCAGTCACAGTTTTTACAGGGTTTACTTCCAAAAGTTTTTGCAAATGCACAGCTGTATCTTCAAAAAAATCCAGTACTTCTAAACTGTCTAAATCTCCGATGTGCTGGCTTTGGTAGGCTTCCTTTCCTTTGGTGAACGTAAAGGTATTTTTCAAAAATGTTCCTGTTGCAAAAACAGAGGAACAATATGCGGCATTGTTCGGAAAGCTGACAGGAGTAGGCACATAGCCCCTCGCACGGCGAAAAAATATAGTTTGAGGCAGCAGATTTTCTCGGCTTTGGTTTTGCGGATGCGTGTTGTTTTCCTGTTCAAGGCTGAGGCATACCGAGTCATCAACGCGGATAAGAATGTCTCTGTCATGGAACAGAAAATAATCAGCAATATTTTTTAAATCATGCAGTGCTTGCCTGTTTTGAATACAAATAGGCTTGCCTCCCTGATTTGCGGAAGTCATAATTAACGCTGTCGGAGCTTGCAGGGAAGGCTGAACCTGCAAAGACGTTTGTTCTTCTATCACTTCAGGGCTAAAAAGCAATAAGTGCAAAGGTGTATAGGCAAGCATAATCCCAATTCTGTGCGTGTCAGGAGCTATATTTTGGGGGAGTACGCTTTTTTTTACAGGGCAAAGCACAATAGGAGCGGAAGGGGACGTTAATAATTTCTCAGCATTTTTGCCAATATGAGCAAGTTTCTTTGCCGTTTCAATATCTTTTACCATAATGGCAAAAGCTTTATCAGGTCTGTTTTTACGCTGCCGAAGCGTTTGGATGGCATTTTCGTCAAAGGCACTGCAGGCAAGCTGAAAACCTCCCAATCCTTTGACAGCAATGATTTTTCCCTGATTTAAAAAGCGTATTGCCTGAAAAATTGCTTGATTATTTTCTGCTAGGATTTTTTGCTTTTGCGGAAGATAAGGAGGATTTTTTGATTCGCTGTTTATTCCGTCAGTTTCGGTTCCGTCACTGAGCCAGATATGGGGACCGCACGTGGCGCAGGCATTCGGCTGAGCATGAAAACGCCTGTCCAGCGGGTCTGTGTATTCTTTATGGCAGTTTTCACAAAGAGGGAAACAGCCCATGGTTGTAACAGGTCTGTCGTAAGGTATTGATTTTGTTATGGTATAACGTGGACCACAAGCTGTGCAGTTGGTAAAGGCATAGGCATAGCGGCGATTTGTTTTTGTAAACATATCGTTTTTGCAGTCAGCACAAATCGCAACATCAGGGCTGACAAGAACGCTGTGTCCCTCATGAGAGCCTTGTTCCGAGTGGATTATTTCAAATTGCCTTTCGTCTGCTTTCGGGGAAATTTCCTGTTTGCTGTGCGCGGAAATCCGTGCAAGAGGGGGGAGTTTATTGGAAAAATCAAGATTAAACCGTGCAATATTTTGTGCTGTTCCCTGTATTTCAATCAAAACCCCTTGGGGAGTATTTTGCACAAAACCCGAAAGCCCATGCGCTAATGCAAGTTTAAAAACAAAAGGACGAAATCCAACACCTTGGACTTGTCCTTTTATCAAATGTTGTTCACGTTTTTGCATATTAAATATCTAATTTAAATTGAAATTTTGCCTTATCATCCGTCGTTTTCGTTTGGTTTTTCAATTTCTCAATAAATGCTTCGTCTTTTTCTTCATCGGTTTTAGCAATAAAGTCAGGATCTTCATTCATATTGAGTTCGATACGGCGTTTATTTTTGAGCATTTCGTCAAATTTGTCCATGACAAATTCACCGTTGTCAGTATTTTCATAGTTTTCTGAATCAACCATGGTAAAACCAAATTCGTCAGTCTGGTATTTTGGATCCAGCCCTTCGTATTCTTCTTTTTTTTGCTTTGCCTTTTTCATGAGTTCAAAAACAAGTTCAGGAGGCAAATCAGAAGAAAATTCATAATATTGTTCAAAGGCAGCATCTTTATCAACAGTTTTTTTCTTATCGCCCAATATATAGTTGAATTCGTCTGTTTTTTCAATATTTGCCATAAAATCAGGCGTCATTTCATCCATAAGATTGGAGGGCAGGAAATCCTCAATATCATCATGGGAATGTTTGATTTTTTTGTGTTTTTTGATTTTCTTTTTCTTTGTTTTGGAAATGGTTTCAGGTATGATGCCTTTTTCAAGATTTTCCGGATCCAGCTCGGAGATATCCAAATGTGCCTGTTCAAGGGCAGATGTTTCTTCCGGATACGGATCTTCAAAATTATCAAGTAAAAATTTATTGCTGATAGAATAGCGTAAAAGTGTCAGCGGGTGCACTCTGGGCGGAAGTTTCGGTGCGGGAGCATCATCAAATTCATTTTCGTCTTCGTATTCATATTTGCTTTCTTCATCATCGTTGCCGCTGTCATTTTTAAGAGCGTCATCAAAAAATTTAGTCAGATCAAACTGCTTATAATTGTAGGTAGATTTTGGAATATCTATCAGCTGGCTAGCTGTAACCTGTTCCTCTTTATTATCCTTCGTTTCGTCAGGAAGCATGGCAATAAGATTATTGAGTATGGGAGCCATGTCTTCATCCGTGGGCACAGAACCGGAACGTTCTTCGGGACTATCCGGATTTTTACCGGCTCGGGGAGGAACAGGAGCTTTTTTAACCCCGATTTCATTTTTTTGGATTTCAAGAATAATTTTATCGACAAGGATTTGTTCGTTATCGATAAATAAAGGAATTTGGCAAAGACATTCTGAATCATTGATATAAAAAATAGTTACTTGCAGTTCAAAGGGGTTTTCATTGGAAAAATTTAAAATTTGAACTTTAATACTTTGTCCGGCGTGTAATGTCAGTGTTTCCGGTTCGCTTTTTACATCAATGGTTAAACTTTGGGCAGAGATTTCAAGAAGACGACAAGGATTTTTAAAATTATTAATTTTTACCCAAGTGTTTTTAGGTAAAATTTTTAATGGCGTATCCGTTGCTTGCTCAAATGAAATGGAATAGCTTTGTTTTGCCATATTTACCTTTCAAGTGTATTTATTTCATCACTTGTCTTTCAAGACAAAATTCAACGCGTCTGTTTTTAGCCCGATTTTCAGGGGAGTCGTTAGGGAAACGGGGGTTTAAGTCACCCATGCCGGTTGCGGTTATCCTTAAGGGATCTATACCATGTTCTACGAGCCAACGCAAGACATTTACTGCACGCAGTGCCGATAATTCCCAGTTGTCCTTAAATCTTGCATCGGCAGGGATAGGGCTGTCATCGGTATAGCCTTTGATATTGACTGTCATTTCACGGTTTGCTTCAATGACTTCCAAAATGGTGGTAAGCTGTTCTTCGGCGCCCGGGCTGAGTTCTTCAGAGCCTTCTTTGAATAAAAGGTTGTCCCCGATGGTCAGGGTAATGGTTCCTTCATCTAAAACAGCGCCCACATCGCCTTCAACATTTTTTTTGGATAAATAGCTTTGGATTGCGTCAAAAACATTTTCCTGATTTTTGAGCAGTTCCTGACGGATACGCATTAAATCCTGCACGGACTGCTGCATATTATTATTGGAATTGCTTTGCATTTGCCCGCCGGCAACTTCACTGGAAGAAAGCCCGCCAAAAGCCATACGCATAGACCCAAAAACAGTTTGAAACCGTTTTACTTCGACTGTGGACATGGAAACAAGCAATACGAAGAATACAAGCAATAAGGTTACCATGTCACTGAAGGTCGCCAACCACGAGGTGTCTTCAGCTTCTTCTGGTTCTGGTTCTGGAATTTGGCTCATAGACTATCCCTATTTATCGTCATGCTTTCTTACGGAAGGAGCAAGGAAGGAAGATAATTTTTCGTATACCAAACGGGGGTTATTGTTTTCAAGAATAGATTTTGCACCCTCGAAAATAATGGATAAGTTCATACTTTCCTGAGTGCTTCTGGATTTGAGTTTTGTTGCCAAAGGAGAAAAAATGAAGTTTGCGAGAATGGTACCGTACAAGGTTGTAATAAGAGCAACAGCCATAGCAGGACCAAGGGCGGAGGGATCATCCAGCTGGCTCAGCATTTGGATAAGACCAATAAGCGTACCAAGCATTCCCATGGCAGGGGAAAGGGCGGCCATTTTATTAAATACCCCGATATTGATGCCATGCCGTTTTTGCATGGAAGAAATCTCGATAACCACAGTGCTGTGGATAAGTTCAGGATCAGCATTGTCTGCAATAAGCTGCATAGCTTTTTTCAAAAGCGGATTATTTGTTTCGACACGTTCCAGAGCGAGGATACCTTCACGGCGGCTGATTTCTGCGATTTGAACCATAACATCGACAACTTCTTCCGGCATGGTTCTTTTGCTGGTAAAGGTTTTCGTTGCAGCTTTAAACGCTTGTAAAAATTCTTCAAAAGGAAAGCAAATAAGGGTGGCGGCAAACGTTCCGCCAAAAACAATAAGAACACTTGGAATATCAATAAATCCGGAGGGATCAGGACCTAGAGCAATAGTTGTTCCTACAAGTCCAAAGCCTGCTATGATACCTATTAGAGTGGCTAAATCCATATTTTTTCACCAGTTAACTATTGATTAAAATGCAAATGATGAGTAAAATATTTGCAGTTAATTAATAAACATTATAATTAAAAATGTCCAGCGCTTTTAACTATAAAATAAGAGTATGTTTCAGCATATTCTCATACACAAGGAAGGTTTTGTGATTACAAGAAATAATGCCATTCGCAATATTGCTATTATTGCCCATGTTGACCATGGCAAAACCACACTCGTTGATGGTTTGTTCCGCCAAAGCGGCTTGTTCCGTTCTGACCAGCAGGTTGATGACCGTATTATGGACAGCATGGAACTGGAACGAGAACGGGGAATTACCATTTCCGCAAAAAACTGTGCCGTTTCATGGAACGGTGTTCGTATCAATATTATTGATACTCCCGGTCACGCTGACTTTGGGGGCGAAGTAGAACGCGCTTTATCCATGGTTGACGGAGTTGTCCTTTTGGTGGACTCCTCTGAGGGACCACTTCCGCAAACTCGTTTTGTCCTTCGCAAAGCTCTTGCTCTCAAGCTTCCCGTCATTGGCGTTATCAATAAAATTGACAGAAAAGACGCCCGTCCGGAAGAAGTTTTAAATGAACTGTATGAGCTTTTTATTGACCTTGATGCAAGCGATGAGCAGTTAGAATTTCCTGTTCTTTACGCCATTGGACGTCAAGGGGTTGCAATGTATAATATCGGAGATAAATCTGAAAACCTTAGTCCTTTGTTTGAAACAATTTTAAAACATATCCCCGGACCCGCCTATGACGATGAACTGCCCTTCCAGATGTTGGTAACAGACCTTGATTATTCTGATTATTTAGGACGTTTGGCAGTTGGTCGTATTCGCAACGGACATGTGCAGAGCAAGGAAAGTTTAGTCTGTATCGGGGCTGACGGCGCGGCAAAGCCGCTGCGTGCGACCAAGCTGCAGGTTTATCAGGGAAAACAAATGATTGACGTTGACAGTGCGGAGCCCGGTGATATTATTGTTATGGCAGGCATTGAAGATGCAACCATTGGCGATACAATTTGTACGAAAGAAAATCCTGCTGTGCTTCCGCGTATCCATGTCGATGAACCGACAGTTGCCATGAGTTTTTCTATCAACAGCTCTCCTCTTGCCGGGCGTGAAGGTAAAATAGTCCAATCCAGAAAAATTAAAGAACGGCTTGAAAAGGAAGCGCTGCGCAATGTGTCTATTCGGGTGGAAGACACAGATAATAAAGACAGTTTTCTTGTCAAAGGACGCGGTGAGTTCCAAATGGCGATTATTGTGGAAACCATGCGCCGTGAAGGTTTTGAGCTGACAGTGGGGCGTCCGGAAGTTATTATGCGGGAAAAAGATGGCGTTATCTATGAACCCATTGAAGAAGTGCATATTGACTGTGACGAAGTTTTTATGGGGGTAGTCACAGAAAAACTTTCTTTTAGAAAAGGACGTATGGCAAACTGCGTGAACCATGGAACAGGACGCGTGCGCCTGACATTTTCTGTGCCTGCACGCGGGCTTATCGGTTATCGTGATGAGTTTCTGACAGATACCCGCGGAACAGGAATTATGAATGCCACGTTCAGCGGTTACGAAGAACACCGCGGCAATTTTGTTTCCCGTCTGACAGGTTCGCTTATTTCTGACCGGGCGGGCAATGCTGTTGCCTATGCTTTGTATAATCTGGAACCTCGCGGAACGCTTTTTGTTGTGCCCGGGGATCCTGTCTATGAAGGTATGGTTGTCGGGGAACACAATAAAGATAATGATATTGATGTTAACCCTACAAAGGAAAAGAAACTCACCAACTTGCGTGCCTCAGGCAAAGATGAAAATATTATTTTAACACCTGTTCGTCCCATGACGCTGGAACATGCCCTGCATTTTTTACGTGAAGATGAAGTGTTGGAAGTAACGCCGGAATCACTGCGTATCCGTAAAATTGAACTCAGTGCACAAAAACGCTATGCAATGGGCGGCGGCAGGAAGAGAATATAACCTTTAAAATGCCGCTCGATCAAGCGTCCTGCTTGACACTCGCTCTCGCTCACGAAAAGCGTGATTTTTGTTTCGCTTGCACTGCGTGGCTTATCACTTCCTGTGATAAAGAAACAAAATCATTTTTTGGGGGAATTATATCTCTGCTGTTGCTGTCCGCAAGCCAACAAGTTGGCAACGGCTGCCGCTCCCCCCAAGCCCCTTTACGCAAAACCGTTATGGACTTTGTCCATAACGGTTTTGTGTAAAAACAATAGATTATCATACAGTATTATTTTCTAAAAAACAATGTTAATGCAAAAATTATTGAACATGCTTTAAAATTAATTAAATTTTATGAATTTTTGAACAGGAAACATAACATCTTTATACAAAAAATCCCACTCAATAACGTGGGATTTTCATCTGTAATATTTATCTCTTTGCTAGACAGTGTCGTCATTTATTTATAACTTATTGATTTTATTATATAAATTTATTTTATGTTTTCTTAATTTTACTAATAATTTCAATATGTTGTGCTCATAATGACGACACACCTTAAGAAAAGTTTAAAAAGTTTTGTGGGGAGAGTATGAGAGGGAGAACTTTTCCAAAAGTTCCCCTCTCATAAAATAGCTCAACCTATTTAATGCCGATTTCTTCATCGGTGAGGTAGCATGCCGGGTCTTCTGCCCAAACATCGCCGTAGACTGCTTCGGCTCTGGCGCGGAAGTTGCCTCCGCAAATATTGAGGAATTGGCATTTAGCGCAGCGTCCCTTGACGTGGGGGCGTTTATCTTTCAATTGATGCAAAAGTTCAATATTGGGGTCAACCCAAATTTCAGAAAATGGTCTTTCCAGAACGTTTCCAAAAACATGGTGACGCCAGAACTGGTCTGCGCTGACTTTTCCGTCCCAAGAAATGCAGGCAAAACCACGTCCTGAGCTGTTTCCTTCATTGAATTGGAGAAGTTTAAAAACTTCTTCAGCGCGTTTTGGGTCTTCTTTTTTCATCCGCATCCAAAGGTAGGGACCGTCAGCATGGTTATCAACGGTAAGGACTTCTTTTTGATAGCCCTGATCGTACAGTTCACGGGTTTTATCCATGATTAAATCAACCATTTCACGGGTTTCCTGATGAGTCAAATCTTCTTTGATAAGCTCGCTGCCGCGACCGGAATAGACTAAATGATAAAAGCAAACACGGGGAATTTCGCGTTCTTTCATGAGCTCAAAAATTTTAGGGACTTCAACGGCATTCCGTTTGTTAATGGTAAAACGGAGACCGACTTTGATACCTTCTTCACGGCAGTAATCAAGCCCTTGCAATGCTTTTTTATAAGAACCTTTTACACCGCGGAACGCGTCGTGCACTTCTTCACCGCCGTCTAAGGATACTCCCACATAGGAAAGTCCCACTTCTTTCAGGATTTTTGCCATATTTCTGTCTATGAGAGTACCATTGGTGGAGATAACAGCCCGCATGCCTTTGCTTGTGGCATATTTGGCAAGTTCGGGCAAATCCTGACGCACAAGCGGTTCACCGCCGGAAAAGAGCATAACAGGAGCACCGAATTGTGCTAAATCGTCAATCATGACTTTTGCCTGTTGGGTTGAAATAGGATCTGTTCCGTCTTCCGTTACGGCTTTTGCATAACAGTGCACACATTTTAAATTACAGCGCTGGGTCATATTCCAAACCACAACGGGCTTTTTATCCTCAGAAAATTGGAGTAAATGGGAAGGGAGCTTTCCGGAGTGTCTGCCGTAACGTAAAGCGTCAGAAGGTTCGACCTGATCGCAATATAATTTTGAGATACCTATCATATATAATCCTTTCTATTAATTTGAAAAATAAAATCTGAAAGAAAAGAATAGCAGAAATTGATAATTTTGCAAGTAGTATTCTTTCCTAATAAGAATTTAGTGTAAATAGCGTTTTTTGCCAAAATAATTGATACATAAAGGAATAACGGCACCTATGCAGATAAGGACTGTCAGCAAAACATTGTGAGAAAATGTTTGGTTATTTTGAAACGGAAAGAGCATGGCAAGGGATCCGGCTAAAATTCCGGAAAGAAAAGAGAGCGTTACATGATAAAAGTTATTGAGGCAGGCACTTATCACATGGGCAAAAATTAAAATGCCGCTGACACAGCCAAGAAGGAAAAAAGCAATAACGGGAATATCGAAATTTGCCACAGCATTTAAAATAGTTTGGTATTGCCCGATAAGCACAAGGAGAAAAGCGCCTGAAATACCCGGTAAAATCATGGCACAAATGGCAAAAAAACCGGAAAAAAAGATAACGGGATAACTGGAAGTAAGAGGAAGGGGCTTGGTAAAACTTATCCAAAGGGAAAAAATAACCCCGACAATAAAAAAAAGTACAGAGGCAATTTTTTGCGGATTTTTATCTTTTATTTCAAGCAAAAGAATATGCAAAGAGGCAAGAATAAGCCCAAAAAAGAAAGCCCAGATAGTGTCTGCATAATTTTCAAGCAGCATGACCATAACTTTGGCTAGGGAAGCAATGGCTGTTCCAATGCCCAGCAAAAGGGGAACGGCAAAGCCAAAAGGTATTTTGGCAAAGGCTTTTTTGATTTGCAAAGAAAAAAGGAAACGGAAAAACTCTTTGTCAACAGATTTTACGGTTTCGAGAAGTTTTCCGTATATACCAGTAATGAATGCAATTGTTCCTCCTGAAACTCCGGGAATGGTATCGGCAATTCCCATGAGAAAACCACATAGAAAATAACGGATTTTTTCGTTCATATTAACCTTTTTCTCTATAAAAGTAGGAGAGTTGCAAAACTCAGGAAAATAAAGAAACCTGCCCCGTCAGTAAGAGCGGTTAAAAAAATGCTGGAAGCTTGGGCGGGGTCACGTCCTAAGGCACGTAGAATAAGCGGAATGGAACCGCCTGCAATAGCTCCAAGAAGCATATCAAGAAGCAGGGAGCCTCCCATGACAGCGCCTAAAAAAACATTGCCCGTCAAATAGGAAATAACGCAAATGGCAAGCAAAGCAATGATAAAGCCTGTGGCAAAGCCGATTTTTCCTTCGCGAAATACGGCATTCCATGATTTTTTACTGTCAAATTTTTCTGTGGCAAGCTGTCTGATCATCACAGCAAGGGCTTGCTGCCCTGTGTTTCCTGCCTGATTGGCAACCATGGGCATAAGTACAGCCAAAAAAGCCATTTGGGCAATGGTTCCTTCAAATAAATAGACAATATAGGCAGAAATGGAGGAATTAAGCATATTGATAAAAAGCCACGGCAAGCGGATTTTAACGGATTCATACCATGGGGTATTAATATCTTCGTCCTGTCCTGCACCCATCATACCCAGCAAATCGGAGCTTGCGTCTTCTTGGATAATATCAATAACGTCGTCGTGGGTAACAGCGCCCATTAAATGTCCCTCTTTATCCACAACAGGCAAGGCAAGGAAATTATAGTGGGAAAGAATTTTGGCAACTTCTGATTTATCCGTATCAAATTGTACAGTGATGACATCGCGTTTGTCCGTAAGCAGGCTTTCCATAGGCGTATGGGGCTTTGACAGCATAAGCTCACGCAGGGAAATAATGCCCGTCAGTTTATCCAGCCGGTCGACAACGTAAACATAATAGGGCATGTCTTTATCTTCTAACTCAATGCGGATATGCTGGATAGCTTCGTCAACATTAATATCACAGGGAACAGTAATAATTTCCGTATTCATAACCCCTGCGGCCGTGTCCGGATCAAAGGACAATAAAGCCCTCAGTTCCATAGCGTCTTCAGGTGTTAAATTATTCAAAAGAACATCACGGTGATCTTCGTCAACTTCGTCCAAAACGTCAACTGCGTCATCGGGATCCATGGCGGAAAGAATACGGGCAGCATCTTCGGCATCCAGATTTTCAATAACGTCTTTTGCCCGTGTTTCGTCAAGTTCGGCAAGCGCTTCCGCAGCATCTTCCGTTTCCATGTGCGTAATCATGCAGAGCTGTTTTTCCAGCGGAAGCGATTCCATAAATTCTGCACGGTCAGCCGGGTGAAGTTCTTTGTCTATGTAATTGGGATCACAGGGATCATACTCAACAATTTCATTATCGTCTGTCAGATAAGAAACGTTTTCATCCTGTTCGTTTTCTTCCCTTTTTTCTTGTAAATCCTGTAAATTTGGCGCGTCCGATGTTTCTGCTTTTGTGCAATCAGCATCTTGGACTTGGGATTCTGAGGTTGTTTTTGCGGTATCCTTGAAAAACTGGTCGATATTGTTTTTTTCTTCTGGGAGTGTATGTTCGGAATTTTGTACAGTTATGTGCGCATCATCATTTTTTTGTGACATACATACCTCCTTATTAAAAGAAAAAAAGGATTTACTTGACGCTGCAGCTAAAACACAGTACCTTACTGAATTGGTATATTATTGCACAAGCGTGTTTTTTTCTATCACTAAAATACGATTGGGGCAAGCGTGAATTTTTATTGCCTTGTTTTATGGAGAGTAGTGTGTCAGAGCAATTATGTAAAATTTTTGGACAAAAAGGCGCAGATTTTGTTAGAAAAATTATTAAGTTGGCTCTTGATGAAGATGAACAGGATTTAACTGCCAATGGTATTTTTGATGAAAATGACAAATCCTATGGAAAGCTTATTGCCCGTCAAGATACGTATGTTGTCGGTTTAGTGCTTATTCCTGCTATTTTGGAAGAACTTGGCGTCGAAGAACCGGAGAGACTGTATACGCTCAAGGTTTCTGAGGGAAGTTATTTAAAAGATATGGAAATTGCCGCTGAGTTTGAAATGAATACAGCGCTTCTTTTAAAAGCTGAACGGATTATTTTGAATTTTATTACACGGTTAAGCGGTATTGCCAATTATACAAAACGCTATTTGAAAGAACTGGAAGGTACCGGCGTAACCTTGCTCGATACACGGAAAACCTTGCCCGGGCACAGGTATTTGGATAAATATGCCGTGCGTGCCGCAGGGGCGAAAAATCACCGCATGACCCTTGCAGATATGCTTATGGTAAAAAATAACCATGTGGATGCAGCCGGTTCCATTGCAAAAGCTGTGGAGAAACTTCGTCTCAAATACGGGGAAGCATGTCCGCCTATTATTGTGGAATGCCGCGATAAGAATGAGGTTTTAGAGGCTGTCAGCGTTGTTCCGCAGCGGATTTTGCTTGATAATATGAGTCCTGAAGAACTTTCCGGAAATTTGCCGCTTATTCCAAAAAATATTGAAGCGGAAATCAGCGGGGGCGTTAATTTGAAAACTATCCGGACTTTGGCTCTCTCAAGTAAAATCCGTCCTGCTGATTTTATTTCTGTGGGAAGCATAACCCATTCTGCACCTATTGCAGACTTTAGCCTGCGTGTTAATCGTTTAAAATAGTGTAAAACAGTGAGCGCATGGAGAATACTATGAAATCTTTATACAGTGATAACGTAAAGGCGTTAAAACAAAAATTAGGCTCTTCTCTTGTGATTATGGGGCACCATTATCAGCAGGATGAAATTATGCAGCATGTTGATTTGGCAGGTGATTCCTTACAGCTTGCACAGATGATTGACGGTATTGAGGCTGAGCATATTGTTTTTTGCGGTGTGCATTTTATGGCAGAATCCGCTTGTCTTTTGGCAAAAGCTCACCAAAAAGTGTATTTGCCTGATTGGAATGCTTCCTGTCTTATGGCTGAAATGGTACCGGCCAAAGCCCTTGATATTGTTATTGAAAAGATTATGCAGCACGGGAAAAAAATTGTTCCGTTAGCGTATGTGAATACTTCCCTTGCAGTGAAAGCCACAGTTGGCAAACACGGCGGGGCAGTCTGCACTTCGTCCAATGCGAAAAAAATGCTGGAATGGGCGTATAGCCAAAGTGACAGCGTCCTTTTTCTGCCCGACAGAAACTTGGGCAATAATGTGGGGAATATGCTTGGAATTCCTCAGGATAAGCGTCATACTCTCAACGTTAAAAATAACGGGGAAAAGCTGGATTATGACGCTATTGACAGGGCAAAGCTTATTTTTTGGGATGGCTGCTGCCCTATCCATGAATTTTTTAAGGAAGAACATATTGCTGCCATGCGCCAAAAATATCCACAGGCGAAAATTTATGTTCACCCCGAATGTCCGCAGGAAATTGTTGCAAAATGTGACGGAGCCGGTTCCACTTCCTATTTGATTGATGTAGCTGAAAAAGCGGAAAAAGGCTCTGTGCTTGTGATTGGCACGGAAACAAACCTTGTCAGCCGTTTGGCGCAACAGCATAAAGAGCGCGGCGTCACGGTTATTCCTCTTTTGAAAGAAGCTCTTTGCCCCGATATGGCAAAAATTACAGAAGCATTGCTTTGCAAAACTTTGGAAGATATTGCTGCAGGAACAGCGAAGCCGGTGCAAATCGATAATTCCTTAGTTGACAATGCAAAAAAATCCCTTGTGCGTATGCTCAGCCACTGTGCCAAGTAACAATGCTTCATAACGAGCAAAATAAAGAATAAAATAAGAATATGGATTGGAGTACCAAGTATGTATTATCGCTCTGAAGTTTTGATTGTAGGAAGTGGTTTAGGTGCTTGTGCTGCTGCTTTAACCCTGGCAGACAGAGGCGTGCAGGTAAGTATGCTATGCCCGACTGAAACTTTGGACGGCGGCAACTCTGAACTTGCACAGGGTGGTATTGTGTATGTACATGATAATCCTGAAGAATTTTATTCTTTAGAAAAAGATATGCTCAATGCGGGGCATAATTATAATTTTGTGAAGGCTGTGCGCCACCTTGCCGACCACGGCGGGGAAGCCGTACAGCAAATTTTGATTGACCGTTTGCATGTTCCTTTTAATGTGCGCAACAGCACTGCTGCGGATTGGGATTTGACACTGGAAGCCGGACACTCCGCTCCTCGTATTCTGCACTGTGCCGACTATACTGGGCGTTCCATTATTGAGGCTATTCACAAGGCGATTTTAGAACATAGAAATATTAATGTTCGGTATAAATGTTCTGCTGTTGATCTTATTACCACAGATCACCATTCCCATTTGGAAATGTACCGCTATCAGCTGCAAAATCAATGTGTGGGCGTCTATGCCTATAACGTGGAAACAGAACAGGTGGATCAGCACCTTGCCACCTTTACTATTCTTGCTACCGGCGGGGTAGGAAATGTTTTTCTTCACTCAACCAACAGCGATTGGGCTGTGGGCTCAGGCATTTCCATGGCTCAGCGGGCAGGTGTTCGCCTTGCCAATATGGAATTTGTACAATTTCATCCTACTTCTTTGTACCATAAGAGTAAGCGCCATGCTCTTATAACCGAAGCAGTCCGCGGTGAAGGGGGAGTTCTTGTGGACTTGGACGGCAAGGAATTTATGCAAAAATATGATAAACGCAAAAGCCTTGCTCCCCGCGATATTGTTTCCCAAGCCATAGCAACGGAAATGCTGATGACAGGCTCCCAGCATGTGTTTCTTGACGCAACACGCTTAGACTGTGATGTGACAAAACGTTTCCCCACCGTGTTCCAAAGCTGTATGAATATCGGTGTTGATATGCGCAAAGATTTTATCCCTGTTGTTCCTTCTGCCCACTATTTCTGCGGTGGTATTTTAGTGGATTTAAACGGACAGACAACACTCGGAAATTTATATGCTGTGGGCGAATGCAGCTGTACCGGTATTCATGGGGCGAACCGTCTTGCAAGTACGTCCCTGCTGGAGGCGCTTTTGTGGGGCTTTTGTGCAGGAAAAAATATTGCAGAAAATCTTGCAGCACGAAACTGCATTGATGAGCGCGTTTTTGATTCTATTGCAGACTGGGAAAATACGGGCAGCGAACACAATGATGACCCTGCTCTCATTGCACAGGACTGGGCAAGCATACGCCATATTATGTGGAACTATGTGGGAATTATGCGTACAGAAAGCCGTTTGCGCCGTGCTTTCGGGGAACTTCGTGACCTATCCAGCAATTTGCACGATTTTTATCGCAATACTCCTCTTTCTCCCGAACTTGTCCGCCTTTTCCATGGCTGCAACACGGCGTACCTGATTACGCAGGCAGCTTTGAGAAATAAGAACAGCTTAGGCTGTCACCACAGAGCCGAATAGTTTTTCATGGTACATATAAACGGTAGAAAAGGGTAGTTTTATGCTGCCCTTTTTTCTTACTGCTTGTTTTTATTAATATTTATTTTTGTTATAAAAATCACAAATTATATTTGGCGGATAGAGGGCTTTGCCGGACAAAAAAATATTTATAAAAAATGTACGTTCCCATTGACGTTGATTTGAAAATCATGTATTGAAGGAATTAAATATAGGTATAGCTTTTTACCTTGTGAAAAATTTTTTTTGGAGGTTCTCATGAGTATTAGTAGACGTGACTGTTTAATGGGGTTTGGCGCATTAGTTGCAGGCGGAGCAGTAACTTCCCTCGTTGATGGCGGTGCACATTTGGTTCAGGCTGCACCGGCTACACGTTTCCAACAAGTAAATGGTGAATTTGGCTGGACACCCCATAAATTGGATCCGGTTGAATGTGCAGAAGCAGCATATGAAGGATACTGGTATAAGGGTTATGCCTGCGGTTACGGTGTATTCTATAGTATTATTGGTGTATTGGGTGAAAAATTTGGTGCTCCTTACAACCAATTCCCCTTTGCAATGCTTGAAGCAAATAAAGGCGGTATCTCTGACTGGGGTTCAATCTGCGGCGCACTCTACGGTGCAGCAGCAGCTTACGCTCTTTTCTGGGGAAGAGATGAACGTACACCTATGGTAAATGAATTGTTCCGCTGGTATGAAAAAACCGCATTGCCAATATATGATCCAAAAGATAAAGCTCAAGGCGTTGCAGGAGCCATTCCTTCTAACGTTTCCGGTTCTGTTCTTTGTCACATTTCTGTTTCAAAATGGTGCTATGAAAATAAAATTGAAGCAACTGCAAAAGCAAGAAACGAACGCTGCGGACGTATCACTGCTGACGTTTCTCTGAAAGCTGTTGAAATTTTCAATAAGAAAATTGAACTTGGCAAAGATTTCAAATCCGCATTCCCGGTACAAGATTCTGTACAATACTGCAAGACCTGTCACCAAACCAAGGGCGAAGAAACCAACTGGGCAAAGGGTGTTATGGATTGTACTCCTTGCCATAGCGGTACAGAAGCAACCGGCAATATGTTTAAAGATCACCCATAAGATTTAAATTAATTTAAAATTGAGCCCGCTTGTTCGCAGACAGGCGGGCTTTTTGTGTTAATGTTGCAATAAAATAGTCAAGCAGATAAACTTACCTGCTTCTTATGGTAAATAATGAAATATTACATGATGATCCGGGGCATTTCCGTATCACTTTCAGATTGTTTTATTGTTACTTTTTTGGAGAAAATAGTATTCTCTGTATGTAACACCGTTGCAGATTTTGTCTTTTATATTGTTTCTATGTAATTTTAGAGTATTTCTAAAACTATTTAGAGAGGTTCCGGAAATAATTGCAATAAAATTTTATAAGAAAGCTTAAAAAGTTTTGTAAAGGGGGCAGTGAAAGAAACCTTTTCAGCCACCGAAGGCTGCGGAAACCTTTTGAGTTAGCAAGTAAGCGAGCCTTACACAAATGAACAGCAGAGATAAAATTTTTCCCCTACATAGAAAAGTCGCAAGATTGATCGGAAATGTTCTAGAATAGCTCTTCTATAAAATATTGCTCAGCTCTTATCAGGATTAAGCGTATCTCTTTTGATTTTACATATATTTTACATAACTACTCCTTTTATTTTTACAATAGTATTTTATATCATTCTCAACCTCAAAAAAAAGGAGTTATTATGAAAATTAAATCAATGTTAACCTGTGGTTTGACAGCAAGCGTATTAACAGGCTTATTGTCATTTTCGTTTATTGGTTCTGCCTTTGCGGAATGGAAATCTTCTTCCCCTGTTACAGTGCTTTCACGGGAAGAGGGTTCAGGAACACGCGGTGCGTTTGTGGAACTTTTTGATGTTCTGGGGCTATTCCAGGGAAAGAAAGCAGACCTGACAACAGCAGACGCCCAAATTACCAACAGTACATCTGTCATGCTAACAACAGTTGCTGGTGATGAATATGCTATAGGCTATATTTCACTTGGCGCTTTGAATGATAAAGTCAAAGCTGTTAAAATAGATAATATTTTGCCAAGTATTGAGAATATTCAAAATGGTACCTATACCATATCCCGTCCTTTCAATATTGCAGTAAACCCAAAAACACAAAATGCAGCGACAGAAGATTTTATTGCGTTCATTTTGAGCGCCGAGGGGCAGAAACTTGTGGAAAAAGCAGGGTATATTCCTGCTGCCGGGCAAAAAGAATTTGTCTCAGCAAAGCCTAAAGGAAAAGCTGTTGTCGGCGGTTCTTCCTCTGTTTCACCTGTAATGGAAAAATTGCTTGAAGCGTATAAACTTGTTAATCCTGACGCAGACCTTGAACTGCAGGTTACAGATTCTACAACGGGTATGATTTCTGTAATCAACGGCAATTATGATATTGGTCTTGCCAGCCGTGAGCTTAAGGCTAAAGAACTGGAGCAGGGGTTGAAACCCATAGTTATCGCGATAGACGGGATAGCTGTTATAGTCAATAAAAATAACAGGGTAGAATCTCTCTCAAAGGAAGCGGTAAAGTCCATATATTCAGGTGATACTAAAACATGGGCAGAGGTTTTAAAATAAATGAGACCTCAGGCATGGAATGAAAAAATCATGCGAGGTGTGTTTTTTGCAGCGGCTTCAACTTCGGTTTTGGTCGTTGCATTTATCTGTATATATCTTTTTCATAACGGCGCACTCGCATTAACAAAAATTGGACTTTGGAATTTCCTTGCAGGCACAGTGTGGCGTCCGAACATTGAAATTTTTGGCATATTTCCCATGATACTGGGAAGTATTTATGTGACGCTCGGGGCAATTATTGTTGGGGTTCCAACAGGTATTTTAACTGCTGTTTTTATGGCATTTTACTGTCCGCAAAAATTGTATAGACCTTTGAAAATCGCCACAGATATTTTAGCTGGTATTCCGTCTGTAGTTTATGGTTTTTTCGGTTTAGTTGTTATTGTGCCTTTGGTGCGTGATTTTGGGCAAGCTTTGGGATTTGGAGGTAATGGCAATAGTATTGTTACCGCTTCACTTTTACTTGGAATTATGATTTTGCCTACAATTATCAGTGTAACAGAATCCGCACTGCGTGCTGTTCCAGCTCTTTATTATGAAGGAGCTGTGGCTCTTGGGGCAAGCCATGAGCAGAGCGTTTTTCATGTTGTTCTGCCTGCTGCGAAATCAGGTGTTCTTGCGGGCATTGTGCTTGGTATTGGCCGTGCGGTCGGAGAAACCATGGCAGTCATTATGGTTGCAGGAAACCAGGCACGTATTCCAACAGATATTTTTCAAGGTGTACGAACGCTGACGGCAAATGTGGTGATTGAAATGGGCTATGCGGCAGATTTGCACAGGGAAGCTCTTATTGCCACAGGCGTTGTGTTATTTTGTTTCATATTAATGATTAATCTTGGTCTTGCCTGTATCAACAGGAAAAACATGACTAAAAAAGGAAAATGAGAGTTATTATGCGTTCTGTCTGGAAAATTTTTCAACGTTATAAAAATTCACCGGCATCTGTTTTCCTGTGCGTAATGGTATTTGGCTCTGCTTTATTTACTTTTGGCGTGTTATTGTATCTCATTGCTCATATTGTTGTGCAGGGGCTCCCAGCTCTTACATTTTCAACATTTGCCTGGGAATATAGTTCAGAAAATGCTTCAGTAATGCCAGCTGTTTTTAATACCATTATTATCACAGTTCTTGCTCTTGTCTTTGCCGCGCCTGTTGGGATTTTTTCTGCCGTTTATCTGGTGGAATATGCTGAAAAAAACAGTAAATTTGTTGAAGCAGTCCGCATTACCACAGTGACACTGGCAGGTATACCTTCTATCATTTATGGTCTTTTTGGTATGCTTTTTTTTGTTATTCATTGCGGTTTGGGCTTTTCTCTTCTTTCCGGGGCATTGACATTGAGTATGATGATTTTGCCCCTGCTCATTCGCACGACGGAAGAGGCTCTGCTTGCAGTGCCTGATAGTTATCGGGAAGGAAGTTTTGGGCTTGGGGCAGGAAAACTGCGGACAATTTTTAAAATTATTTTGCCTGCGTCTGTTCCTGGAATTTTAGCTGGAATTATTCTTGCCATAGGCAGAATAGTGGGAGAAACCGCTGCGTTAATGTATACGGCGGGAACCGTGGCGCAGTTTCCGCATTCTATCATGAATTCAGGGCGTTCTTTGGCAATTCACATGTTTACCCTCGCCAATGAGGGACTGTATATGAATCAAGCCTATGCCGCAGCTGTTGTTTTGCTCTTGCTTGTGGTTATTATTAATAGTTTTTCGTATTACCTGGCAAAAAAACTTATTCGTATCTAAGGAACTTTTATGGATAAAATTACCATTAATTCTATTAATCTTTTTTATGATGATTTTCAGGCATTAAAAAATATTAATCTTTGTTTGCCGGCACAAAATATTACAGCTTTTATTGGTCCGTCAGGCTGTGGAAAGTCTACGCTTCTTAAATCTATAAACAGGATGAACGAGTTAATCCCAGACTGCAAAATTGAGGGAGAAATCCTGCTCGATAATAAAAATGTGTATACTGAATATGATGTCAATATTCTGCGGAAAAAAGTAGGTATGGTTTTTCAGAAGCCTAATCTTTTTCCCATGAGTATTTATGATAATATTGCCTATGGACCAAGAACGCATGGCGTGACAAAAAAAGCAGATTTAGAGGAAATTGTGGTTACTTCGCTGCAAAGAGCCGCTGTTTGGGAGGAAAGCAGGGACAGGCTGAATAAAAATGCTTTGGGGCTCTCCGGCGGTCAGCAGCAGCGGCTTTGTATTGCAAGGACTTTGGCAGTTAATCCTGAAGTTTTGCTGATGGACGAACCAACATCTGCCCTTGACCCTGTTTCTACAGCTAAGATTGAAGATTTACTGATAGAATTAAAAAAACAGTATACTATTGTTATTGTTACTCACAATATGCAGCAGGCAATGCGTATTTCTGATAATACAGCATTTTTCCTGCTTGGTGAGGTAATTGAGTATAATACAACAAATAAACTCTTTTCTATTCCGCAGGATAAAAGAACAGAAGATTATATTACAGGGAGATTTGGATAATGCGCAGTAAATTTGAACAAGAACTGAGTGAATTGCATGAATATCTCATTTATATGGGAGAACTTTGTGAAATTGCCATTTGCAAGGCAACGGCGATTTTGCTGAAAAATGAAAGCTGCAAGGCAAAAACTGTTTATGATGTGGAATCGGAAATTGATGCCATTGAAAAAGAAATAGAAAATCTCTGTCTGCGGCTTTTACTTCAGCAGCAGCCTGTTGCCAAAGATTTACGGGAAATTTCAGCAGCATTGAAAATCATTACAGATATGGAAAGGATTGGTGACCAGGCTGCTGATATTGCAGAAATTATCACGAATGATACGGCGTATAATCATTTTGAATTATCAAAAATTGGGGCAATGAGCAAATGCGTTATGGCAATGGTTTCTGATTGTGTCACAGCATATGTTAAACATGATTTAGCTTTGACACAGGCAATTATCAAAAAAGATGAGCATGTGGATGCATTATTTGAAGAGGTTAAACAAGAACTTATTTTATTTATTAACAAAAATATTGCTGAACAGGGCAAATTAGCTATTGATTTAATTATGGTTGCAAAATATCTTGAACGTATCGGCGACCATGCAACCAACATTGCAGAGTGGGTGGAATTTGCCCTCACGGGGAATCATAAATCATACAGCATTAAGGAATAGTCCATGATTTTTTGTGTGGAAGATGAAGACAATATTCGGGAATGTTTTAAGCAGGTTAAATAATAGAGTATTTCTGCATAACTTTCATATTATTTTATAAGTTTTTTTTCTCGGGGGGAATTATTATCTCAGTTGTTGTCATTTGTAAAACTTTCAAGTTCGTTAACAGCTGCCGCAAACCAGTAAGTTAGCAATGGCTGCCACACTGCTCATTAATTCGCTAATGGCTGCTGCTCCCCAAAAAAAACTGCGCACAAAACTGTTATGGACTTTGTCCGTAACAGTTTTGTTTTAACAATGTAAAAAATATGTAAAATTTTTTCCTTTTTATTTTAACAATGTAAAAACTTTGTAAAAAATTTCTTTTTTATCTGGTATAGATAAAAAATTTTGATATGATTAATTTAATCTATATAAATTTCCAGCATTAATTAAAAAAGTTGATAGTTACCGGCTTTTCTTACAAAAAAGTTATTTGTGGAGGTTATATGCTTAAAAATGCTTTAAAAGCTTTTTTGGATCATTTTGAGAGTTACATGTGTCAATTTTTACTTGTGTTTTTTGTTCTTGTGATTTTTTTGCAAATTGTTCTTAGACAAATTAATATGTCATTGGTTTGGACTGAGGAAATTGCCCGCTATGCCTTTATTTGGTTTATTTTATTTGGGGCTTGTTATGCAACCCGTCTTTGTGCGCTGAACCGTGTAACTGTCCAGTTTATGAAAGCGCCGCAATGGGTAACCAATTTATTTTTATTTATTGGCGATTTAATTTGGATAGGTTTTTCTCTTGTAATGGCATATTATGGTTTTCTTGCTGTACTTGATTTGCGGGAATTTCCTTATTATACCCCTGCTCTTGACTGGGATTTAGCTTATGTTTATCTCGTATTTCCATTGAGTTTTACCCTTATGGCAATTCGCATTGTGCAGGTTAATGTGATGAAATACATCTTGCATATTGAAATTGCTGATCCTGATCAGGAAGCTATGGAAGAAAGTAAAAAAGTTTTTTCTAAGGAGGCAGAAGAATGTTAGAAATGACCCCTGGAATGATTGGAGCAATACTGTTTTTAGTATTCTTTGCTCTTTTGCTTATAGGCAGCCCTATCATGGTTGCTCTCGGCATTGCGACAATGTCCTGTTTCTTCCTGCTTGGCATTGATATCAGTATTATGATTGAAAAAGCTTTTGCAAACCTGACGGCGTTCCCGCTTATGGCTTTGCCCTGCTTTGTGCTGGCAGGGGCGCTTATGGAGGCTGCGGGGATATCAAAACGGCTTGTGCATATAGCGGAAAATATCGTTGGACCTATTCCCGGCGGGCTGGCAATTTCAACAGCCCTCGCCTGCGTGTTTTTTGGGGCTATTTCCGGTTCCGGTCCTGCAACAACCGCTGCTGTCGGCATGCTCATGATTCCTGCCATGGCGTGCCGCGGTTATAACAAAGCCTATGCCGCCGCAACAACCGCAACTGCCGGCGGTATCGGTATCATTATTCCCCCCAGTATCCCCATGGTTATTTACGGTGTTACCGGGCAGCAAAGTATCGCAAAAATGTTTATGGCAGGTGTTTTCCCCGGAATTTGTATTGCATTATCCCTGAGTATTGCTCATTATTTTTTATGCAGAAATCTAAATATAGAAGGTCTTGCCTGGTCACGTGCATCTCTCAGAAAAGCAACGAGAGAAGGTTTTTGGTCAATTTTGGCTCCAATAATAATTTTGGGTGGTATTTATGCAGGGACGTTTACTCCAACTGAAGCTGCGGTTGTCGCTATTGTCTATACAGTTATTGTAGGTGTCTTCATTCATAAAGAATTGACTTTTAAAGCATTTATGAATTCATTAAAAACAACTTCATGGCTCACAGGCCGTGTGCTTGTTTTGGTTTTTACAGCAACAGCTTTTGGCTATCTTCTAACAGCATATCGATTGCCTATTTATATAGCTGACTGGATGCTTGATTTTACAGATAATGTATATTTAGTTTGGGCAATGGTGGTATTATTTCTTTTATTTCTTGGTATGTTTATGGAAACGCTTGCTATTATTATGCTCGTAACACCAGTTTTATTGCCGCTTATGACAGCTTTTGGAGTTGACCCAATTCATTTTGGTATTGTGCTTATTTGCTGTTGTGCAATAGGGTTTGCAACTCCGCCTCTCGGAGAAAACATGTTCGTTGCTTCCGGTATTTCAAATGAAAGCCTGGAAGCAATTTCTGTAAAGGCATTACCTCTTGTTGCAATAAATATTGTAGCTGTAATTATAATAGTAATTTTTCCTCAGCTTTCTTTATGGCTGCCAGCTTTAGTTGAATAACATAAAGAAATTATTTGTTGATTTATGCTATTAATGAATGAAAAGTTTAACTTTTAACAGGATAAAATAATTATAAGAATATGTCTGTGCAGGTTTATTAAGAAAATGTTTTAACTATATAAATTAGCTATTGATTTAATTATAATTACAAAATATCTTGAACGCATTGACGGTCATGCAGCCAATATTGCGGAATGGGTGGAATTTGTCCTTACGTGGAATCATAAATCATACAGCATTAAGGAATAGTCCATGATTTTTTGTGTGGAAGATGAAGACAATATTCGGGAATTAATCATATATTCTTTGCAGGCAACGGGTTTTGAGGCTTGCGGACTTGCAGGCGGAAAGGAACTTTTCCAAGCGCTTGAAAATGGTTTTCCAGAATTAATTTTGCTTGATATCATGCTTCCGGATATTGATGGTTTGGAAATTTTAACAAAATTAAAGAATAATCCCAAAACAAAGCATATTCCTGTTATTTTGCTGACAGCCAAAGGCGCAGAATATGATAAAGTCAAAGGTTTGGATTTGGGAGCTGATGATTACATTACCAAGCCTTTTGGAATTATGGAGCTTGTGGCAAGAATTAAGGCAGTCCTTCGGCGTATCGGGCAGAAAGATCAGGAACATGGTTTAAGCCTGGGAAATATTGTTCTTGATTTGGAAAAATATGAAGTGCGAAGCAATGGTGAACCGGTTATTCTTACGCTTAAAGAATTTGAATTATTAAAGAAGCTTATGTCTAATCCTGAATGTGTTATTTCCCGCAATACTTTGCTTGAGGAAGTTTGGGGCGCAAATTTTTATGGGGAAACACGAACCGTCGATGCGCATATTAAAACCCTTCGTCAAAAACTTGGGCAGAGTGGAAATCAAATAGAAACCATACGCGGAATAGGCTATAAAATGAGTAAATAGTATGAAACTGCAAACAAAAATCCATAAAGGCATGCTGCTTTTAATTACTGTAACGCTGCTTATCAGTTACAGTATGTTTACCTATATTATTTATCGTCAGACTGTGAATATGAGTATTCATGAAGTACGTCAGGAGGCACAGTATATAAAACGTCTTCTTGCCAGTATGGGCAGTGGCTTTTTGCATGCTATTGATATAGGGCTTTTTAATACACGTATCAGTCTTATTAACAAAGCAGGCAATGTTCTTTATGATTCTAATATGAATATTGATTTTGAAAATCACCTGCTGCGTCCGGAAGTGCAAAAGGCTCTTGAAGGAGAAATAGGCGAAGATATCAGAATTTCTGAAACTTTTGGAACAAAAATGTTTTATTATGCTGAAATGGTTGATAATAATATTTTACGTGTTGCCAAAAAATTTGATACAGTGGGTCTGATTGCCTTGCGGATTTTGCCCGTTATTTTGAGTACTGCATGTATTATGTTTATTATTGCCTATATTTTGGTAAAAATCTTAGTAAATAAAATCATTGTGCCTATCAATCAAATTAATTTAATTCATCCTCTGGAAAGAAAAAATTATGACGAAATTATGCCTCTTTTAGTCCGTATTGAAAAACAAAATATGGAAAAAGAAAAAATTGATACCATACGCAAAGAATTTTCTGCCAATGTTTCGCATGAACTGAAAACACCTCTTACATCGATTTCAGGATATGCAGAGCTTATCAAAGACGGCATTGTGCAAAAAGAAGATATAGAAAATTTTGCCGGGCGTATTTATTTTGAGGCACAGCGGCTTATTGTGCTTATTGATAAAATTATGCTTTTGTCAAAATTGGACGAAGAAAAACTTGTTTTAGATAAAGAAGAAGTGGATCTCTATCCTTTGCTTTTGGAAATTTGCAACAGATTAAATCCTTTTGCTCTTGAAAAAAATGTGCAGATTGAACTGACCGGAGAAAATATTAAAATTTCAGGTTTTCGGTATATGTTAGATGAAATGCTGTATAATCTTTGTGAAAATGCAATAAAATACAATAAAGAGCATGGAACAGTGAAAATTTGGCTGGGAACAGTTTTAACGGCAAAGAGAATTATTATTGAAGATACGGGAATTGGCATTGATAAACAAGAACAAGAACGAATTTTTGAGCGCTTTTACCGTGTGGATAAAAGCCATAACAGCAAGATAAGCGGTTCCGGTTTAGGATTAAGTATTGTAAAATACGTTGCCCTGCTGCATAATATGCAGATTAAACTTGAAAGTGAACTTGAAAAAGGCACGAAATTTATTTTAGAATTCTAATCGGTATGGCAAGGTGTTCTGTAGCCGTGTATGGGCTTGTTGTTTCTATTCAAACCAGATAATGCTTGCCTGACGGCCTGTTTGATTATTTTCACGATGGGAAAAATATTGTTTGCTCATTGTTTTGGTACAAAAATCAATGCCATAAATATTTTCCTGCAAAAGTCCTGCCTGTTTGAGCTGATGCCGTGTCAATGTCCATAAATCAAGGGTTTGCGTTTGAACAGTATACCATTCTTTATAGGCATCGCCCCATTCTGCGGAAAAATTCGTAAATTCTGCTTCTTGTGGTCCCAGACTTGGTCCGCGCACGGCGAATAAATCCCTTGCAAGGAGTTTATATTCTTTACAAAATTCTGCAACAGCCTGCAAAATAAAGTCATTCCTGTTGCCGCGCCAGCCCACATGCAGAGCCATAATATGCTGTCCTTTTTTATGTGCAAGGAGAATAGGCTGGCAATCTGCTGTTTTAATCAATAAGGCGTGTTTTGCAGAATTGGTTGCAATTCCGTCACCTTCAAGAGACGCCTTTTCCGCATAAAGGGTTTGTTTCGGAGTAAAATGCAAAATTGAAGAATGAATTTGATGCACTTCCAGAACAGGCATACTCAGTTTTTTAAATAAATATTCCCTGTTTTCAAGTATAATTTTATTTTCTTCACCTCGGTCAAAAGCAATACTGCCAAGGGAATTTTCTGTGTTGAAATTCTTGCCGTGAAAAAGGCAGCGGACATTTTTGATACCGCTGAACTGAAAAAAAAGTAAATTATCAAGCATAACGAACCGGAGAATAGGTAAAAATTTTATTTGCTAAACAAAAGCATTTTTTATATACTTTATCCTTAACAAATTTTGTAAAAGAATTCAAGAGATAAAGGTTCTGTTATGCGTGATATGCAAGTTTTAAAAGAAGCGTTGGAAGCCATTGTTAAAGAAAAAGGTTGGGAATGGCCTGAAAAGGCTGTGATTGAGCTTCCAAAAGATACAAAACACGGCGATTTGGCAACCAATATTGCCATGACGCTTGCGAAAACGTGTAAAAAAGCCCCGCGCGATCTTGCAGGGGAAATTAGTACAGAACTGCAGAAACAGGAATATATTAAAAACGTTGAGATTGCGGGACCCGGTTTTATCAATGTGACCTATAAGCCTGCGTTTTGGCATGAACAAGTTTTGCTTATGGAAGAAGCCAAAGATACATTTGGCTCTTTACAATATGGTAATCACAGACGGATCAATGTGGAATATGTTTCAGCTAACCCAACGGGGCCTTTGCATATAGGGCATGGGCGCGGTGCGGCTGTTGGAGATAGTATTGCCCGGATTTTGCGTTTTGCAGGGTATGATGTCAATACGGAATACTATATTAATGATGCAGGACTGCAAATGCGTATTCTTGGGCTTTCCACGTGGCTGAGAATGCAGGACCTTTGCCGCATGCCGGTGACATACCCTGAAGATTATTATAAAGGTGAATATATTATCGATATTGCAAAGGAAATGCTGGAGAAAGACCCCAAGCTTCCCACCTATGCGGATGCGGAAAACCGTTGTTATGAATATGCCATGAATACCATTTTGAATGGCATTAAAAAAGATTTGAATGATTTTAGGGTGGAACATCAGGTTTGGTTTTCAGAGGCAAGTCTTGTCAATGCCGGAAAAGTTGAAAAAACGCTGCAGGATCTGAAAGAACGCGGCTATGCCTATGAGCAGGATAATGCATTGTGGTTTAAATCAACCTTGTTCGGTGATGATAAAGATCGGGTTCTGCGGAAAAGTGATGGATTTTTAACCTATTTTGCATCTGATATTGCCTATCATGCAGATAAATTTAACCGTGGTTTTGATGAGCTTGTTGATGTGTGGGGAGCGGATCACCATGGCTATGTCCCCCGTGTTGCAGCGGCTATCGAAACCCTTGGCAGAAACCCAAAAGAAGATTTTTCTGTTATTCTTATTCAATTAGTAAACTTGCTCCGCGCCGGCGAACCGGTTGCGATGTCAACCCGTTCCGGAGAATTTATTACTCTGAGAGAAGTGCTTGATGAGGTTGGCGTTGATGCTGCCCGTTTTATGTTTCTTTCCAGAAAAAGCGATCAGCCCCTTGATTTTGATTTGGATTTGGTAAAACAGCGGAATTTGGAAAATCCTGTTTACTATGTGCAGTATGCCCATGCCCGGATTAAAACCTTGCTGCGCAGGGGAGAAGAAAATGGGCATAAACTTGAGGAGAAAACAAGTTTGGACCTGCTTGCCTTTTTGACTGACAGCGCTGATATCGGACTTATTCGTTCCGCACTGCATTTTGAAGAAGCGGTGCTTGATGCTGCCAGAGCAAAAGCCGTGCATATCATCAGTTTTTATCTTATGGATTTGGCAGGTAAATTCCATAGTTATTATGCAAATACGCCGGTTTTGAGCGGCGATGAAAAAATGATAAAGGCACGTTTGGCTTTGCTCCGCGTTGTGGCGACTGTTCTTTCTAATGGCTTGAATTTGCTGGGTGTTTCAGCACCGGAAACAATGTAAGAAGGAACAAAACGTGGCGCGTCCTAATTACCGAATTTCTCCTGAAAGTAAAAAAAATAATCCTTTTTTTGAAAGTGTCCGAAAATTATTGGCTTCTAAAGAACAAAAGGAGCAGGAAGATACTCAGGAAGAGGAAATGGAAGACGGTTTTGTAAAAACAAAACCTCGTGAAGTATTATATGCTGAACAGGAAGAGGCTGAGGAAAATCAGCAAGAAGAAAAAGATTCTGTAAAGGAAGGAATTGTTTTAACGACATCTGCCTGCATCACCGCTTTTGTAACCATTGCTGCCATGATTGGTTTTGCCTTTATATTCGGGCTTATTATCGGCAAAGGCATGACCCCTGCCGTGCAAAAAGACGAGCCGATACCCTTGACTGCAGCGAAGCAGGAAGAAAAAGTACAAAACGTTCTTCCAAAAGAAGAATTGCAGTTTATGACGTCTTTAAAAACTGAGCCTGAAAAGAAAACCGCAGAAGAAATCCTTGCAGAGGAAAAGGCTGAGAAAAAGGCAAATGAAGAGCGCATAAAAGCGCAGGAAGAAGCACAGAAACAGGCTGAAAAAAATGCAGAAGCATTAGCCTCCGTCAATAAAAAATTTGATTATGATATCCGTGTTGCAGCGTTTCGAAATGAAAAACAGGCTGATGATTTACGGTTAAAATTGGAGACAGACGGTTTTAGAACAAAGAAAGACGTCAAAAAAGATGCGAAAGGGAGTTGGTTTTTCATCCATGTTCTTTTAATTGGTACGGAAGACCGCTTGGAAGAAAGCCGTGAGCGCTTTAAAAAATTTGGTATACGTGATACAATTATTGAGAATAAAGTTGAAGTAAAATAAATGGATACACAAAAGAATACAAAAGCATTATGTTTTTTTGAGCAAGGTTTTGTACAAAAGCATAATGCTTTTTTTTCATTAAAAGAGGCGCAGGAGCAGGGGACAGAACAGGAGATTTTTTGGGCTGTTCCCACAAACCTTGCGTCTGATGTTTATGTTTTTGACAGTATAACAAGTACTCTTGATAAAGCCCATGAACTTTCCGGGCAAAGACAAATGCATGTATTGACAACGCTTATTTGTCAAAATCAGCTCTCCGGACGCGGGCAATTGCGAAGAAAATGGGAATCATTGCAAAATAATCTCTACACGGCAATTTTTTTACCAAATGCCTATCCTTTTAATACGGAAGCAGCAGCCCCCGCTTTTGGGGCTGTTGTTGCTCAAGCCTTGGAAAAATTGGGATTTTGTGTGGAGCTCAAATGGCCTAATGACCTCGTGCAAAAAAGCGGGCATGGGTATGAAAAAGTAGGGGGAATACTGCTTGAAGAGAGAAACGGTTTTCTTGTGGCAGGCATGGGAATAAATGTATTTTCCGCGCCGAATAAGGATTTATTGCGGGAAAATTTTTATATCCCGGCAGGAGTATTAAAAAATTTTTCTGCTGCAGCTATGCAAAAAGAATTTTTAAACTATTTTTATAATTCTCTTTTAGGCGGTCTGGGGAAAAATACGGGAAATATTTGTCAACCTATTGATAATACAGAAGAAGCTGATAAATTTTTTATAAATTTAGGTTTTTGTTTTGCTCTTGTGAAAGAAATAAATTTATGGTATAAAAAATACCTCTTATCATACAATAAAACAATGTGGAACACAGTCTGCAAAACATATCTTGCTTTTTTGGGGGATACTGTTTGTGTTAAAGATGCTCTGGTAAAGGGTACATTTTATTCCGGTGATATTGTAGGACAGATTATCGGCTTAGGCGAAGAAGGGGAATTAATCCTTTCTTCTGAAAATGGATTAGTATATATTGTTGGTGGTTCAATTACCAAATAAGAAGGGTAGATTATGACTCCAAAATCTATGGACGAGTTATTGCAGGAACTGAAAGGAAAACCAATTTTGGTTGCAAACCGCGGTATTCCTGCTCGCCGTATTTGTCGTTCTATTCGTGAACGTTTCCACGCTACGGCAATTATGACGGCAACAGACGTGGATAAAACTTCTCCTGCTGTTGCATCAGCTCAAGAACTTATGCTTTTAGGTTCTGATCCTACTTCTTATTTGGATTTAGATTTAATTATCAGTAAAGCAAAAAAACGCGGTGTTGTTGCTATTCACCCGGGCTGGGGTTTCGCATCGGAAGATGATACCTTTCCCCGCAAATGTCAGGAAGCAGGTATTTTATTTATTGGGGCTGATGCTGATGCTATGCGTATGCTCGGCAATAAGGTTGAAGCACGTAATATTGCGAAAAAATTAGATATTCCCGTTGTTCCCGGTTCTGAAGGTTCTGTCTCTGTAGAAGAGGCAAAAGAACTTATCCGTGAAATAGGTATGCCTGCCATGCTTAAAGCGGAAGGAGGCGGCGGAGGGCGCGGTATTTTTGTTATCCGTGATGAAAATACCCTTGAAGATGCCTTTGCAAAAGCGTCTGCCATGGCTGAGGCTTCTTTTGGCAATCCCCGTTTATTTGTTGAAAAATATTTAGAGAATGTTCGTCATATAGAAATTCAAGTTATTGCAGATAAATACGGCAATGTTTTTGCCTGTGATGAACGAGACTGCTCAGTACAGCGCAATCACCAGAAATTAATTGAAATTACACCTTCCCCATGGATAGGTATTACGCCTAAGCTTCGGGCAAAATTAAAAGAATACTCCATCCGTCTTGCCAAAGCTGTTAATTATCATTCCCTTTGTACTGTTGAATTTCTTGTTACCAGTGACGGAACACCGTATCTTATTGAAGTCAATACCCGTTTACAGGTTGAACATGGCATTACAGAAAGCCGCTACGGCATTGACCTTGTGGAAACACAAATTGCTCTTGCCTTTGGCGTACCGCTTGCTTTTAATGATGAAGAAACCTACGGATATCACACAGCAATGCAGGTTCGTATAAACTGTGAAGATCCTAAAAATGGTTTTTCACCAAATTCCGGACGCATTACCCGTTATATTTCTCCCGGCGGTCCCGGGGTTCGTATTGATTCAAACCTTTCCGCCGGATACGATTTCCCCTCCAATTATGATTCTGCCGGTTCTCTTCTTATTGCCTACGGGCGTGACTGGAATAAAGTATGCAGCGTTATGATGCGTGCTTTAGAGGAATATACAATCCGCGGCGTCAAAACAACCATTCCCTTTTTCCGTCATGTCCTGAAAAATAAACGTTTTTTAAACGCTAATTTTGATACCACTTTTATCGAAAGCACACCGGAATTACTCAATTATCAGGATTTATATCCGGAGGCTGAACGCCTGAGCCGTTTGGTTGCTGAAATTTCTGCTAAAGGCTATAACCCTTATATCCAGCGGGGAAAATACCGTACCGGTGATACCCCCCGCATGCCTCATTTTGAGCCTGTTCTTCCTCATATCCAAAAGGAAATCCGCCGAGCTCACAATGTTTATCCCAGCGGTGACCGTCAGGCAATTTTAGATTTTGTTCGTGATTCCAATAGAATACACTTTACTGATACCACCTGCCGTGACCAAACCCAGTCCAACAGCAGCAACAGATTCCGTTTAGCCGAAGACAGGCTTGTTGGTCCTTATTTGGATAACTGCCAGTTCTTTTCCTTGGAAAATGGAGGCGGTGCGCATTTCCATGTCAATATGATGGCAAATATGACCTATCCGTTCAGTGAAGCAAAAGCATGGAACAGTTTTGCCCCCAAAACCATGAAACAGATTTTAGTGCGTTCTACCAATGTACTTGGCTATTCTCCACAGCCAAGAAATCTTATGCAGCGTACCTGTGAAATGATTTGTGACAATTACCATGTTATCCGCTGTTTTGATTTCTTGAATGATATCCGCAACATGAAACCCCTTGCAGAAGTTATTTTAAGCCGTAAGGAAATTATTTTTGAGCCTGCTCTTTCTGTTACTCCTCATCGCGGTTTTGATGTGGATTATTACCTTGATACCACAAAAGAAATTTTAACCATGGTTGCGGGTGTGCTTGGAGTAAGCGCGGAACAAGCTTCCAACATGATTATTTTGGGCTTGAAAGATATGGCAGGCAACTGTGCTCCGCAGTTTGTCCGTGAACTTGTTACTGCTGTCCGAAAACGCTGGCCAAGCCTTGTTTTGCATTATCACCGCCATTTTACGGACGGCTTGTTCCCCCCTGCTTTGACTGAAGCGGCAAAAGCCGGTGCCCATATTTTGGATGTTGCTTTAGGTGCCGGTGTGCGCAGTTACGGACAAGGAGACGTTCTTTCTACTGCAACCCATTTGGAAGAAGAATTTGGCATTAAAAACTTCCTGAACAAGGATATGATTCGTGATGCAAACTTTGTGCTGAAACAAATTATGCCGTATTATGACAGATATTGTGCTCCTTATTTTCAAGGTATCGACCATGATGTGGTTTATCATGGCATGCCGGGCGGGGCAACCTCTTCTTCACAAGAAGGGGCAATGAAACAAGGCTATATCCACTTGCTTCCTTATATGCTCCGTTTTCTTGCCGGTATCCGTCAAATTGTCAAATACCATGATGTTACTCCCGGTTCTCAAATTACATGGAATACGGCGTTTTTGGCAGTAACGGGAGCATGGAAGCGCGGCGGCATGGAAGAAGTAGCCAAACTTCTTGAAATTCTTGAAACTGTCGTGAATACAAAAGAAGAAGATTTATCCAAAGCAATGAAGAAAGAACGCCTGATGATTTATCAGGACTGCAATGACGCTTTCAGAAATTTATTGCTTGGCAAGTTTGGTAAACTGCCCCTTGGTTTCCCTGCTGACTGGGTCTATCAAAGTGCTTTCGGAGATAAATGGAAAAACGCTTTGAAGGAAAGAACAGAAGACAGTCCGTTAGACCATTTGGATCCCATAGATTTTGCTGCGGAAGAAAAAGCCTGCGAAAAAATATTAAAACGCAAACCCAATGATGAAGAATTTGTCATGTATATGAATCATCCCGGTGATTCCATTAAAAATATCCAATTTAAACAAGATTTTGGTGATCCCAATGCCTTGCCTTTGGACGTTTGGTTCGAAGGGCTGGAAATTGGCAGAGAATTGCAGTTTATGGATGAAGACGGTAAACCGCACAGCATAACGATTTATCATCTTAGCCCCATCTCGGAAAAAGGAACTGTGGAAGTCCGCTATGCCTATGATTCCCAGTTTATGACCCATGAAGTCCAAGTGGCAAATCCGTCAGGCACAGTAAGCTCTGATGTGCTTATGGCTGATCCCAATGATAAAAACCAAATTGGCGCTCCTTCCAACGGTGATTTATGGGTGACATATGTAAAAGTTGGTGATATTGTTAAGAAAGGACAGGAACTTTTCAATATCTCCATTATGAAACAGGAAAAAGCTGTTTTGTCTCCGCGTAACGGTATTGTTACTAAGGTTTATAAAATGGCAGATTATAAAGCGACACGCAAAATGACGCCGGTTCATGAAGGTGAGCTTATTATGGAAATTGACAGCATGCCTCTTATTTGCCCCAATAAAGACTGCGGCAAACCACTGGCATATGTAGATGCAAGTTTCTGCCCGTATTGCGGGGCAAAAATTTCCGCATCACATAAGGCAAAGTTTATTTCTAATAATGAAACAAATTCATAAATAAAACACGAGTTAATGGACGCATTTCTCGGAGGAACAAATGAGTAAAAAGAACACTGAAACTCCAAATATCGAGGCATTAAGAGAAAAGCTTGTTCTCACTGGTGCTGACATTATGGCTATTGGTGAAAGTGCTGAAATTATTGTTGGTGGTAAAAACTTTAACACTGCGAAAATCCACGAAATAAAAGGTGTTCGCAGTCCTCAATTCCGTGCTATTTCATCTATCAACTTCCATAAAGTTTTAGATGAAACAACTATCAATGCAGCGCTTGTTCGTTCCCTTGTTGAAAGAGAGTACTCTCGCATTGACTGGAATGATCCTGAAATTAACCGTGACCCTGATTATTTGCAAAAACTGGTACGCAATCTCGGCAAAGAAATTAAAAAAGCTGATGAAAAAGAAGCTAATGCAACAAAAATTCGCCTGCGTACCTTTGTCAATAACGTTGTGGAAGGTTTTGCAACTTCACAGGAAGTGATTGACCAGCTTCGCAAACGTTCCGTTCTTGTGCAGTCAGCTATTTTGTCTGTTGATTTGCCAAAAGAAGTCGATACGGCAGTTCGTGAAGCCTACAAAGCGATTTGTAAGGAAGCAGGGGCAGAAGATGTGCCTGTTGCTGTTCGTTCTTCCGCTGCCGGTGAAGATTCCCGTAAAAAAGCCTTTGCAGGTTTGCAGGATACCTATTTAAATATTGTGGGTGAAGATAAAGTTGCCGAGGCATATCACTGGGACTGCGCGTCTGCCTATAACCTTCGCTCCATGACCTATCGCCGTGAAGCTATCCGTGACGGTATTACCCAAGCAGAAGCAACCGGTAATGATGAACTTGCCATTCAGGCAAAAAAAGAATGGGCTATTGAACAAACTTCTTTATCTGTTTGTATCATGCGCATGATTAACCCCATGGTTTCCGGTACTGCCTTTGCTGCTGATACTGCTTCAGGATGCCGTGGTACTGTCCGCAATGATCTTGTCAGCATTGACGCAAGCTATGGTCTTGGGGAAGCTGTTGTCGGCGGTATGGTAACCCCTGATAAATATTATGTTTTTCAGCGTGATGACGGAGCTGAAGTTGTTGTCCGTAACCTTGGCAGCAAAACAAAGAAAATTATTTATGACGCCAAGGGCGGTACAAAAGAAATTGATGTTGATAAAAACGATGTCAATAAATGGGCATTGTCCATTACTCAGGCTGAAAATATTGCCAAAGCTGTCCGTATTATCAGTAAAGCCTATGGCAGTATGATTATGGATACAGAGTTCTGTTTTGACGCCAATGACGATTTGTGGTTCGTGCAGGCTCGTCCTGAAACCCGTTGGAATGAAGAATTGGAACTACACCCCCATACCATTTTCATGCGTCGTCTGGAAGTGGATGAAAAAGCAGCTGAAAAGGCTGAAGTTATTTTAGAAGGAAATGGCGCTTCCCGCGGTGCCGGACAAGGTACTGTCCGTTTTCTCCGCTCTGCTTTGGAACTCAATAAAGTGGGCAAGGGCGATATTCTGGCTGCAGAAAGAACCGACCCCGATATGGTTCCGGGCATGCGTGTTGCTTCCGCTATTTTGGCAGATGTTGGCGGAGATACAAGCCATGCGGCCATTACCTCCCGTGAACTTGGCATTGCTGCAGTTATTGGTATCCAAAGAAATGAAACACTGCGTGCTCTTGACGGTCAGGAAGTAACTGTTGACGGTACCCGCGGACGTGTATACCGCGGACTTCTTCCTCTCCATGAAATTGGCGGGGAGATGGATTTAAACAAGCTTCCCAAAACAAAAACCCATGTAGGGCTCGTTTTGGCTGACGTAACACAGGCCCTTTTCCTTTCCCGTCTGCGTAATGTTGAAGATTTTGAAGTTGGGCTGCTTCGGGCTGAATTTATGCTCGGCAACGTGGCTGTGCATCCAAAAGCATTGGAAGCCTATGATAATGGCACATTGGAAGATTTGGTTTCCAAAAAACTTGCTACCTTGGATAATTCCCTGACAAAAATCATGCAGGAACAGCTTGCAAGCGGTCTTGTTACCCTTGATTTAAAACTGCGTGATCATGTAGGACGTGTCACCGGTCTTGCTCAGGAAATTGAAGCAACGATTAATTATGAACCTCAGGGAACTGAGGAAGTTCTTGCTCAGCAGAGAAAAATCCGTGAATTGGAACATAAGCTTGATGAATATTTTGAAAATGCTTTGCGTTATCAAGACACGCTGCGTACTTCTTCCAATCTTTCCGAACATATCAGAATTATTTTGGGTTATGAAGAAGCTTTGACTGCATTCTCCGGAACTTCTGAAGAAAAACTTTCTGAAATCCTGCGTACTGATGCCCTTATCCAATCTCACTATGAAAAAGTAAAAGATGATGCACAAATTCTTGCTGCATTGAAACGTATCACAGAACTTCGCAGAGAAGTGGGCTTAAAATGCGGCATGATTAAAGAAATGGAAGAATTGCATGCCATTCCGGCAAAAATCCGCACCATTATTACAAGCCGTGGCTATAAAACAGGTAAGGAACATTATATCCAAACGTTAGCTCAAAGCCTTGCCCTTTTTGCTATGGCTTTCTATGGCAAGGATATTATTTACCGTACCACAGACTTTAAGTCTAATGAATACTATAACTTGCTTGGCGGCTGCCTTTTTGAAAAACATGAAGACAACCCCATGCTCGGCTATCGTGGTGTTTCCCGTAATATCCACGACTGGGAGTTGGAAGCATTCAAGCTTGCCCGCGGTGTGTACGGCGGTAAAAATCTGCAAATAATGCTGCCCTTTGTGCGTACGCTTGAAGAAGCCCGCGCAATGCGTTCCTATCTTGAAAATGTGCATAAACTTGTAAGCGGTCAAGATGGTTTGAAAGTTATTCAAATGGCTGAAATCCCCTCAAACGCCATTTTGTCAAAACAATATATTCAGGAATTTGACGGATTTTCCATTGGTTCAAACGATATGACCCAAATGGTTCTTGGTACTGACCGCGACAATGCAAGTCTTTCTCATATTTATGATGAAGAAGATCCTGCTGTCGTTTGGGCTCTTTTGACGACTATCTTTACCGGGCAAAAGTACGCCAAGAAAATTGGGTTCTGCGGACAAGGAGTTTCCAACAGTGTTGTTTTACGCGGACTTGTTGCCATTGCAGGTATTACGGCAGCTTCTGTTGTGCCTGATACCTACTATCAAACCAAACTCGATATTGCAAAAATTGAAGCTGAAAATATCCCAACTTCCAAGCTTGGCGAATGGCTTTCAAAGCAGCACTATGAAAAACTTGTTAAAATTATGAAAGAACAAGGCTATGAACATATTTTGAAAAAATATGTCAATGGTGTTGAACTGCATGAATGGTATAACGGTGAAATGACCAGACTGCAGGAAAACTTGCGTAAGGTTATTGGCACTGCAGGTGAAGCCGAAGCAAGAAATGATATGGAAACATTCCGTTCCATCTTCCATAAACCTGCCATTTATGCGGCATGGGATTGGTCTGCAACGGTTGAAGATGCACTTCATCAAGCAGGTTTTGCAAGTTTTGAAGAACAAGCAAAGGCTTTGGAAGATTACCGTGCCAGCCACTAAAATGAGTTACTGTTTGTAAAATAAAAGGAGGGTATACTTGCCCTCCTTTTTTTGTTGAATGTTATTGTAATGGAATAGAAGAGAAGTTTTCAGAAATTCCATGGAGAAATTTTAAAAGAGACAGAATTAATTGAAGACTATTGTTATATGCATTATCTGCCAGCCGAAATTTTCCATACAAAAATCTCTTGAGAGGTAAAATAATTTGTGATACCAAGCGGGAACATTATTGTGTTTTTTTTCAATTTAATATATTTTGAGTTCGAACGGGAACATTTTAGGGATTATGCATAAAAAAATTAATTTTGAGCTCGTTCGGGAACAATTTAGAAATTATGCATTAAAAATTTACATTTTGTTCCCATTCGGTAACAATTATTGACATATAATTTGATTTAAGCTAGTTATCAGTATTGGAAAAACAGTTTTTTTCTTGTGCAGTATGTATATGCTTAATGATGTGAGGCTGGAAAATTATGATTAATGATGATTTAACAACCATGAAAGAAATTGGTATTTTCATAAAAAAAACGCGAAAAGAACAAGGTCTCAATCAGGAAGAATTGGCAGGTTTATCAGGTACTGGGCGCAGGTTTATCAGTGATCTTGAAAATGGAAAAAATAATATCCAAGTTGGAAAATTACTGCTGGTCATATCGGCTCTTGGATTGAGCTTATATATCTTTAATAAATGGTTTAAATCATGACCGAAATTCTCCATGTATATTATCATACAGCATTGGCAGGGTATTTAACGAAAGAAAATGGTTTATTATTTTTTGAATATGCTGATGCATATTTGTCAGCTGACAATGCTGTACGGATAGGTATCAATTTTCCGCTGCAGACCGGTAAATTTGGAGATGATGTTGTAAAACCTTTTTTTGACGGTTTGCTGGCAGAAGATAGTATACGATTTCAAATTGCAAGACTATTAAAGACAGATCACAGAAATACGTTCGCAATTTTAAAAAGGATTGGCGGTGACTGTGCAGGGGCACTTGCTATTTTGCCTGCAGGTGTTCCGATAAATGATTTGCGAACAATAGAATATCGATATCTTGATGATGACAATGCCTATGGTATTCTCAGTTCATTAAAAGCGCAGCCCTTCGAGGATGATGAAGACTTTAGAATTTCCTGTTCAGGAGCTCAGGATAAATTTGTAGCTTGCATAATTGATAATAAGATAGCTTTGCCGCTCCATGGTACGCCGACAACTCATATCATAAAACCAAATATTGAAGGTTTGCCTGATAGTGTATTTAATGAATTATTTTGCATGAAATTAGCAAAGGCTTGTGGTTTAAATGCTCCGGAATGTTTTATAAAAAAAATTAAAGATAAATTTTTTTATGTTGTGAAAAGGTACGATAGGGATAATGCCGGCGGACAATGGACACGGATACATCAGGAAGATTTTTGCCAAATTTTAAATGTTCTTCCTGAAAATAAATATGAAAGTGAGGGTGGACCCAATTTAGCAGCTTGCTTTCATTTACTTAATGACATAAAAGTATTAGCTCCCAGTAAAATAGCGTTTCTTGATTTAGTCATCTTTAATTATCTAATTGGAAATGGAGATGCCCATGCTAAAAATTTCTCGATTTTACATAAAAATATTATCCCGGAATTAGCGCCTTGTTATGATTTGATATGTACGGCAATTTATGCTCCTCATTACGACAAGCATAAAATGGCAATGAAGTTAGGCGGTTCCAAATATCTTATGTGTGCGGTTAATCGCGAAAGTTTTAAAAAATTAGCTCTCATTTCAGGCTATTCTGTTGCTTTCATATTAAAGCGGCTGGATTTATTAGCTTCAATAATAATTAAAAAAGCACAAAAACTTGCAGAAGAATTAAATGCCTTGCCTGATTATTCATCAGATATATATACCCAAATTATCACAATCATAGAAAAGCATTGCCGCATGATAAAAGAACAGCCCTAAACATTCTTATTTATCCGCTTTATTCCGGCATGGGGATAACTTCACTAAATAAATATAATTGCAAAGAGGTATGGCTAATCATTTCTCCATAAAAAAAGATGATCTGAAATTTTTGTAATTATATCCATGCGCTATAAAGTTAACTGCTTTTCATAACAAAATGTTTGTGTATCAACCTGTTTTCCCAATAAAGCAAATTTATTTCTGGGTGGCTGTGCTGTTTATTCTATTATTATGCAGTATTATAAAATATTAAAAATAATGCTTGCAATTAATTAAATAATTAGTTAATTAATTATTTATGAAGACAACAGCAGTACAAAAACCATTGGGCAAAGGGCGTCCCAAAGCTCAGGCAGGTGAAAATAAACGCGAACGTATTTTGGACAGTGCGGTTTATTTATTTGCCAAGCATGGGGTAAGTGAAACAACGGTTGCGCAGATTGCGAAAAAATCAGGCGTCACGTCAGCCATGGTTCATTATTATTTTAAGAATTGGGACGGATTACTAGATACTGTCATGGCAGAACGTATTGTTCCGAAAATAAAATATGTTTGGGATGGCATTGAGAAAATAAATTCTGTACCGGAAATTTTAACAGTTTTTATCGACAGATTTTTTACCATTATGGAAGAGGAGCCGCTTTTTCCCGAATTATGGAACAGGGAAATATTTAATGTGGGCGGAAATTTGAGAGAGCGGTTTATTAACTATTATCCAGTGAAAAAATTGCAGGCTGTGCAGCAAATTTTTGTTCAGGCACAAAAGCAAGGACAAATTAACCCGCACTTGCAGGCAACGCACATTATCGTTTCTGCCATTGGACTGATTATATTTCCGCTTATTGCCCATGATTTATTATCCTCTCTTTTAAAATTATCAGCAATAGACAAAGAAAAGTATAAACAGCATGTAAAGTCGCTTATTGAAAAAGGCTTGTATACTTAAAAGGAAATCCGTCATGAAAAAATATTTGTTTGCATTTGTTTTGCTGCTTTGCTCAGCGTGCGGCAATGAAAAAGATATGTTTCAAGGCTATGTTGAGGGGGAATACCTTTATTTATCCTCTTCCCGCTCTGGTCGTCTTGAAAAATTACACGTTGAAAAAGGTGAACAAATCCAAAAGAATACTCTTATCTTTGAATTGGAAAATGCATCGGAAAAACACGCCCTTATGCAGGCAAAAGGGGAAATGCAAAGTGCCTTGGCTCAGCTCAACGATATGAAAGTCGGCAAGCGGCCGGAAGAAATTGCCATGGCAACAGCAATGCTTAATCAGGCACGGGCAGAAGCAAAAAATGCCAATGTTCTTTTGAAACGGAATGAGGAACTTGCGGCAAAAGGGGCGATTTCAAAACAGGATTTGGATACGCTCAGAGCACATGCAAAAGCAAGTAATGAAAAAGTTTCAGAACTTCAGCATCAGGTTGAAGTGTATCGGCTTCCTCATCGTGAACAGCAAATCGAATCTCAGAATGCCCATTATGAAGCGGCTAAGGCAATCGTCGCACAGAGGGAATGGGATCTAGCGCAAAAACAGCTTTTTTCCCCCAGTGACGGCTTAGTGTATGATACATTGTATAATGAGGGAGAATGGGTGCAGGCAGGAAGTCCCGTTGTCTGGCTTTTGCTGCAGGATGAAATAAAGGTGCGTTTTTATATTCCGGAGGAACTTTTTTCAACAGTGCAGTACGGACAAAACGTTTTTGTGCATGTTGACGGGGGCATTGACGGAACAGGGAAGGAATATTCTGCAACAATTAATTATATTGCTCCTCATGCCGAATATACCCCTCCCGTTATTTACAGCAATGAAACCCGTTCCAAACTGGTCTATATGGTTGAGGCAGTTCCGCAAGAGCTTTTAGTCAGAAAATTATTGCATGCAGGGCAGCCTGTGAGCGTCAGCCTCTCCGAATAAGTATTATTGGGTAAGGTATGAATATGCTGGCAGTTGATGTACATGATTTAAATAAAACGTTTGGTACAAAAAAAGTTGTGGATAACGTATCGCTTTGTGTGGAACAAGGGGAAATTTATGGCTTTCTCGGACCAAACGGAAGCGGGAAAACAACGTGTATCCGGCTGATGTGCGGCTTACTGACGCCAGATTCAGGTTATGGCACGTGCCTTGGCTATGATATTTTGAAAGAAAGCCGAAAAATAAAAGCAAAAGTGGGCTACATGACGCAAAAATTTTCCTTTTGGGATGATTTAACCATACAGGAAAATTTAGAATTTATTGCAAGGCTTTATGAAATGGACAATAAAAAAGCTTTGGTGGAAGAAACGCTTGTCAATTTGAATTTGCAAAACAGAGCAAAACAAATTACAGGCTCCCTTTCAGGCGGTTGGAAACAGCGTCTTGCTCTTGCAGCCTGTATGATGCATAAGCCTAAACTTCTTTTGCTTGATGAACCGACAGCAGGCGTTGATCCGACAGCCCGCCGTGATTTCTGGGATGAACTGCATAAACTTGCGGCAGACGGAATTTCAGTCTTAGTCAGTACGCACTATATGGACGAGGCAGAGCGCTGCCACAAGCTTGCCTATATTTCCTATGGAAAACTATTGGCGTCCGGTACGGCAAAAGAAATTATTGCAGAGCAGAAGATTTATACCGTGGCTGTTTACGGAGATAATCTTATTGCCTTGGCTAATCAGCTGAAAGAATTGCCGGAAATTGAACAGACCGTTGTTTTTGGTTCTTCTTTGCATGTGAGCAGTACTGATGAAGATATGCTCTGCAGTACCGTGAAAAAACTGGCAAAAAATTGTCATGTGGAGCCTATGGAAACAAGCCTTGAAGACGTGTTTATTTATATGATGAACAATTCGCAGGATAATTTTGGAGTGTCTCCCCATGTTCAAAAAAATTAAAAATAATTTTTTTTCTGTGTCACGCTGGTGGGCTATTGTTGTCAAAGAATTTTTGCAATTAAGACGTGACAGGATAACCTTTGGTATGATTATAGGTATTCCCATTGTGCAGCTTTTGCTTTTTGGTTATGCAATAAATAATGATCCAAAGCACTTGCCAACGGCAATTGTCATGGGTGAGCACACGCCTTTTACCCGCAGTTTTGAACAGGCATTAAAAAATTCTGAATATTATGATCTGAAAACTGTTGTGAGTGAAAAAGAGGCAAAAGACGGGCTGTTAAAAGGGCATTTTCAATTTGTCATTTCAATTCCCATTAATTTTTCACAAGATGTTTTACGGGCAAAACAGCCGCAAATTCTTATCGAGGCGGACGCAACCGACCCCATGGCTGTCGGCGGAGCAACGGGAGCTTTGGAAGGCATTATTCAATCTGTTGTCATGAAAGAATTTAAAGGTGCAACCGCTTTTTTACTGGAAAATTCCAAGCCTTTTTCCGTCATTGTGCATAAACTTTACAACCCGGAAGGCATTACCCATTATAATATTGTTCCCGTTCTCATGGGGGTCGTGCTGACCATGACAACAGTGATGATGACCTCTCTTGCCGTGACCCGTGAGCGGGAACGCGGAACAATGGAGAATATTTTGGCAATGCCTGTTCATCCTTTTGAAATCATGTCAGGTAAAATTGTGCCCTATATTTTAATTGCCCATATCCAAGTGGGTATTATTGCCTGTTTTGCAAGATTTCTTTTCCATGTGCCGTTTTTTGGCGATGGACTTGCCCTTTATTTTGCAACAGCTTTATTTATTATTGCCAATCTCTCTGTGGGAATTTTGATTTCTTCCCTTGCGAAAAATCAGCTGCAGTCCATGCAAATGACGATTTTTTATTTTTTACCCAATATTATGCTTTCCGGTTTTATGTTTCCCTTTGCCGGCATGCCGAAATGGGCTCAGTGTATAGGAAATATTCTGCCTCTCACCTATTTTAACAGGGCTGTACGCGGAGCTTTTTTAAAGGGCAGCGGCTGGGCTGAACTTATGCCTCATATTATTCCCTTACTGCTTTTTTGTTGTTTGGTTCTTTTTTTTGCCACGAAAATTTTTAAACGGACGCTTGATTAATTATTATGTAAAAAATAAGAAAACCGTACAGAAAATAAGGCAAATAAAAATACTGACATGGAAAATTTTTAATGCTGCGGCAAGGTGCTTTTGTGCTGCCTCAAGACTTCCTTCGCCTAAGTAGGGATAATCACAGAAAAAATCTCCATAAGAAACAGGTCCTGCCAGTTTGAGGTTTAACGCACCTGCATAGGGAGCTTCTGCCCATGCGGAATTTGGGCTTGCATGTTTGCTGCGGTATTTTTTGCCAATGACATAGGCATTTTTACTGTTACATTCTTTGATACAAAAACAGGCGAGAAGAATAGTATAAAAACAAAGTCTGGCAGGAAGATAGTTGAGCACATCGTCGAAACGGGCAGGGAATTTGCCAAAATAAAAATATTGTTCGTTTTTTTTCCCCCACATGGCGTCAAGGGTGTTGATTATCCTGTGCAGAAGCGGAAAGAAAATTGCTCCTTCATAGGAAAAAAAACAATAGCCAAGGCTAAACCAGAAAAAGCTTGCAAGCGTGCTGTCCAAAGAATTTTCCGCAAGGCTTTCAATGCTGGCACGGATGATATCGTGTTCATTCATGGTATTGGTATTTCTGCCCACGATATAAGACAGTTTTTTTTGTGCTTCTGCAATGTTATTTTTTTGAAGTTCTTTTTGTATCGCTTTAATATGGAGGGTTAAACTCTTGGGAGCAATGCAAAGGTAAAGAATAAAGCTCGCAATGGTAAATGCCATGAACGGATAGAGCGTATCAGCATAATACAGGCAATATTTTTTAAAAATGCAAAAAATAAGCAGAGGCAATATACAAAAAATAAGCATTAAAAGTGTCGTGCAAAAAATACCGTATAAAAACCGCAAGGTATGATTTTGCAAAGAGGGCAGTTTCTTCTGCTCAAGAAAAGAAGCTGTGTTCCCAAGCCAGCAAACAGGATGAAATTTTACGGACGGTTCCTCGAAAACTGCATCCAGAATATAGGCTGTTATAGGAATAAAAAGAACAATATTTTCCAATGAATTTTCTCCAATTGATTTTTATTGCGTATTAAATTCAGAGTATGTTTCTCTTTACAGGAAAATTTTTTATTTTTAAATTGCTGTGTACAGTTTATGTTCTTGTGAAGAAAATGCAACTCTTTTATTTAAATAGTAAATGATGGGAAATTGTAAATGAAATTTTCTGAATTTGCCTATTCGTTGAACATGTGCCTCTTTTATTCGGCTGGACAGGAAATTATCCTCATGTTAATGCCGGCAAAACCTGTGCGCTGTATCAGTTCTCGCCTACAGCGGACTTTTTTCCCCGTCGTTATTAGGTTTTATTGCTTTAGGGAAAAATGAACGGGAGTTTTTTGTAAAATAAAAACTTGCCATGGGGGCTATTATACGAGATAATTTTTTTGGAGTTGAGCATGGCACAAAATGAAATTTCGCAAAAGCCTTTTAAATTAGTGACAAAATACAGCCCAAAAGGGGATCAGCCTGAAGCTATTGACGAGCTTGTGGCAAATATTAACAGCGGTGTGCAGGATCAGGTTTTGCTTGGAGTAACAGGTTCCGGGAAAACGTTTACCATGGCAAATGTCATTGCCCGTACCAATCGCCCCGCCCTTATTCTTGCCCATAATAAGACGCTGGCAGCGCAGCTTTATGCCGAGTTTCGGGAGTTTTTCCCGGAAAATGCCGTGGAATATTTTGTCAGTTATTATGATTATTATCAGCCGGAAGCCTATGTTCCTTCTTCTGATACCTATATTGAAAAAGACAGTTCCATTAATGATAATATCGATAAGCTTCGTCATGCTGCGACCCATGCGCTTTTGACACGGCGTGATGTGATAATTGTTGCGTCTGTTTCCTGCATTTATGGTTTGGGTTCTCCTGAATTTTATGCAAAGCTGATTATCCCCATTGAAGAAGGGCAGCGCATCAGCATGGACGATATTATTAAACGTCTTGTGGAAGTGCAGTATACGCGCAATGACTATGATTTTCACCGCGGAACATTTCGGGTGCGCGGCGATGTTCTTGAAATTATCCCTGCCTATGAACATGAGCGGGCTTTGCATTTGGAATTTTTCGGCGACGAGCTGGAGCGGATTTTGGAGATTGACCCGCTGACAGGCAATACCCTTGGACAAATTTCCAAAACAGTTATTTATCCGGCAAGCCACTATGTTTCGGACAGTGATAACCTCGTTCGTGCCATGGACGATATTCGCACAGAATTGACCGAACGGCTTATTGAACTCAAAAATGCCAATAAACTGGTGGAAGCGCAGCGCCTTGAGCAGCGTACCCAGCTTGATTTGGAAATGATGCAGGAACTTGGCTACTGCAACGGAATTGAAAACTATTCACGGCATTTGGATAACCGTAAATGCGGGCAGGCGCCGGCAACGCTTTTGGATTATTTCCCGGAAGATTTCCTCTTATTTGTGGATGAGTCGCATATGAGTATTCCGCAGGTCGGGGCTATGTATAAGGGGGATAGGTCAAGAAAATCAACCCTTGTGGAATTTGGTTTTCGTCTGCCTTCTGCTTTGGACAACAGACCTCTTATGTTTGAGGAATTTCTCACTCGCATACACCAAAGTATTTTTGTGTCGGCAACGCCTGCAAAATGGGAATTGGACAGAAGTTATGGCTTGGTTGTGGAGCAGATTATCCGTCCTACGGGGCTTGTCGATCCGCCTGTTGAAATTCGTCCTACAAAGGGACAAATGGACGATTTGGTTGCAGAATGTAAGCTTCGTGCAGAACGAAATGAGCGGGTGCTGATTACCACGCTGACAAAGCGCATGGCAGAGGATTTAACCGAATATTTAGGAAATATGGGTATCAGTACGAGGTATTTACATTCAGATATTGATACACTGGAGCGTATTGCCATTATTAAAGCCCTGCGATCAGGGGAATTTGATGTGTTGGTAGGGATTAACCTTTTGCGTGAAGGGCTCGATATTCCGGAAGTTTCCCTTGTGGCAATTTTAGATGCGGATAAAGAGGGATTTTTGCGCTCAACAGGGGCGTTGATTCAAACGTTTGGGCGGGCAGCCAGAAACAGCAACGGGCGAGTGCTCCTCTATGCGGACAATATCACCCATTCCATGCAGGCAGCCATTGACGAAACCATGCGCCGCCGTGCAAAGCAAACGGCATTCAATGAAGAGCATCATATTGTGCCTGAAACTGTCATTAAATCCATTGAAAGCCCCCTTGATAATTTATACAGACCGGAGGATAAAAAGGGCAAAAAAAGCAAGAAAGCAAAAGAAGAAATTGCTTTGCCCACAGAGCCTAAAGAAATTGCCAAACTTATTGCAAGCCTTGAAAAAGAAATGCGTGAATTTGCAAAAGAATTGGAATTTGAAAAAGCCGCGGAAGTCCGTGACAGGATTAAAGTATTGCGTGAATATCTTGTTGTGAGCGGAACGCAAGAGGAAGTCTTATGAGCAAACAATATTCATTTTTTGAAACAGAAAATACCCCACAGCAAACTCAGGAAGAAAAAGACAAAGCTCGGCTTGAATTTCTGAAAAGTGAGCTGAAACGGCATAACCGCCTGTATCATACCTTTGATAATCCTGAAATCAGCGACCATGAATATGATATGCTCTATAAGGAACTTGTCAGTCTTGAAGAAAAATATCCTGCTCTGGTCACAAAGGACAGTCCAACCCAAAAAATCGGCGGAGAAGTCTTGCCCTATTTGGAAAAGGCAAAGCACAGACAGCGCATGTACGGGCTTGATAATGTTTTCTCGCAGGCTGAATACGAAGATTTTATCCAAAAGGGCAAAAATTATTTTTCCAAAGAAAATACGCAAAAAGAACTTTCTTTGGCGACCATGGATACATGGTGGGCTGATCCGAAACTTGACGGCTTAGCTGCTGAAATTGTTTATGAAAATGGAGAGTTGGTACAAGCCCTTACCCGTGGTGACGGCGAAGAGGGGGAAGTTATTACCTCTGCTGTTAAAACTATCCGCAATGTTCCACAGCATTTAGGGCATGATTTGCCTTTTACCCGTCTTGAAGTGCGGGGTGAAGTGCTTATGCTGAAACGTGATTTTGAAGCACTTAATAAGAAGCAGATTTTGCTCAAGCAAAAGACCTTTGCCAATCCCCGCAATGCAGCGGCAGGCACGTTGCGCCAGCTTGATACGCGGATTACTGCCGAACGCAAGCTTATTTTTTTAGCCTATAATGTGGGGCAGGTGCTTATTCCGGGGGCTGCTGATGAAAGCGGACTGACGCTGTGGAAAACGCAGCAGGAACTTATGGAAGCTTTGAGTAAGCTTGGCTTTGCTGTTTCCAAAGAAAGTTCGCTTTGTCATACTGCAAATGATGCTTTTTCTTTTTGTGAAAAGATGGAGCAGATACGCGACAGTCTGCCCTATGAACTGGACGGGGTTGTGTATAAACTTAATAGTCGTCTTGCACAGCAAGTTCTCGATTTTACAGCTCGTTCTCCCCGTTTTGCCATTGCGTGGAAATTTTCTTCCAGAAAGGCAGAAACCCTGCTGAAAGCCATTACCATCCAAGTGGGAAGAACAGGGGTTTTGACGCCGGTTGCCGAGCTTGAACCTGTGTCCATTGGCGGGGTTATTGTCAGCCGTGCAACACTCCATAATGAAGAGGAACTGCGTAATTTAGATGTGCGGGTGGGGGATACCGTGCTGGTGCAAAGGGCCGGTGATGTTATCCCGGATATTCTTTCCGTCAATTTGGAAAAACGTCCTGCAAACGCGGAAGAGTTTGTTTTTCCCCATGAGTGTCCGGTCTGTCACAGCAAGGCAGTCCGCTATAAAGGGGAAGTGGCATGGAGATGCGTGAATTTTGATTGTCCTGCACAAAAAGTACAAGGAATTATTCATTTTGCTTCTAAAGCCGGTTTGGACATCAGCGGGATTGGGGAAAAATGGATTGAAAAGCTGGTGGAAATAGGCAGAGTGCAAAATATTGCGGATTTATTCACAGTCACAGAAAAAGAACTGCTTGCCCTCGAGGGTATGGGGGATATTTCTGCCCAAAAATTTGTGGACAGCCTGAAAGAAGCAAAAGAAAATGCTACGTTAGCCCGTTTTATTGCTTCCCTCGGCATACGGCTTGTGGGTGAACAAACGGCAAAAACATTGGCGCAGGCGTTCGAAAATATAGACGAATTAGCCCATGCTGCAGAAGATAAATTGACGCTGCTGCCCGATATAGGTCCGGAAGTTGCGGGTTCCATTAAGCAATATTTTGGCTCCAAGAAAAAACAGGAAATCCTTGCACGGCTCAAAGAATATGGACTTGACCCGCAAAGACAGGAAAAAGTTATTGCTGCGGACAGTGTCTTGACAGGAAAAAACATTTTATTTACAGGTACGCTTTCAAAGCCCCGTCAGGAATTTGAGAAAATGGCAGAAGATGCCGGAGCAAAACTGCTTAGTGCTGTGTCTAAGAATTTGAATTACCTTGTTGTGGGTGAAAAAGCCGGCAGCAAACTGGAAAAAGCCCAGAAACTCGGCGTGCAGACACTGACGGAACAAGAATTTTTGGATTTACTGAAATAATTTTTTAGAATAGTTATTTCATATTTGTTTTATTGAAAAGACAATGGATATTGCATTGTCTTTTTTTTGTCCGTAGTTTGACATTTATGACATTTTAAAAAATAAGAGTATTTGTTTTTTTAACAAAGGAGGAAAATATGTTTCAGGAAATAAAAGAATTAATAAAAAAAGGCTTAGAGATTTCAATTTTGAATAATGAAAAAGAAAGCAAAAATGTTTTTTTTGAATTATTATCAAAAATTGAACAGGCAGAACAAAAGGAAATGTTGCAAAAAAATCAAAAACTGGAGGAAAAGAGGGAAAGTAGCCAAGAAAATAAAAATATGCGGACGTATGAAAAGCTGGATGAAGATTTAAAGCGTGAAATGTGTATGGTGGCTAGTGTAATGCCCCCCATAAGTCAAGCAACTTTTAAGAGAGTATTTTGATTTTTTGTATGGACTTCATTTGGTGTTTTCCAGCCCAAAGTTGAGTGAAGATATTCTGCATTATATTCTTCAATCCATTGAGATAATTTATTTTTTACATCCAGCAGATTTTCCCATTCCTCAAGCCATAAACATTCTTCTTTCATTGTTCGCATCATGCGTTCCGTATCGGCATTGCCTTTAGGGTTATTATAACTTGTAACAACGTGATTTATTTCAAGTTGTTTGCATGTCTGTATAAAAGATTTGCTTGTTGGCTGGCAGCCGTGATCACTCATCAAGTTAAGATTGTGTCCTCTGACTCCATAAGGGAAATTGGCTTGCAGCGCCATGTCTAAAGCAGAAAGCCAATCACGGCTTTTGCTTTGATAATCAACATGATAACCCACAATTTTCTTTGAATACCAATCCAAAACTATTGTCACATAAACCCAGCCTGTTTTTGTCATAATTTTAGTCATGTCTATTCCCCACCACTGGCAAAAGGCGGTTGCTCTTGGTTTACTCTTTTGTGGCGTCCTACAAGCTTTCAGGGCAGACCTCATCACTCCAAGCTTGTACTTTTTCATAAGCCTGTAAATCCGTTTATGATTGACTAACAGCTCGTTTTTATTGCGTAACGTCGCCCATATTCTCCTGTATCCCCAAAATGGATGTAATGATTTCAATTCCTTGATCCTTTCCACTAAAGGAGCGTCCAAGTTTTCACGGTTCAGGGAAGCTTTACGCCGAAATTTTACCAGTCGTTTTTTTTTAATTCTATAGTCAGATCTCCAATAACTTTGCGCAATTTATTATTTTCTTGCTCTAATTTCTGCTCTTTTTTTGATTTGCTGTTAGTTTCAAATGGCTGATCAATATTTGCTAAAAAAATGTCACGCCATTTATAATACATGGATTGTGATATGGCATATTCAGTACAAATATCAACAACACTGCGTCCCTTCAGACCCTCTAAGATAATTTTTGCCTTGGTCTTGCTGTCCCATTGCCTGCGTTCGTTCTTCATAATGTATACCTCTTACTTGAAATATACTCTCTTAATTTTCTGACTTTGTTAATAGGGGGCAGTATACTTGTACGCTGTAAGCAAACCGGCATATATGCAAGATTTTGATTTGAGCTGTTTCCCCCCTAGCGATACTGCCGCTGTCCGTAACGCTCATTCTTCGCTAACGGCTGCCGCTGCCAGCGGAAGAATTCGATTTTAAATATCAAGTAATTGGGATTAAATAATTGCCCCCAAAAAGTTTATTGTAAACTGCAATAAATAAAATTTAATAAATTCAGTATAAATAAAAACAAGGTTTTTAACTAAAATCTGGCATATGATAATTGTCAAAAACCTCGTCTTTTGTTATGATAATACTACTGTATTATCATACTTAATCTTTTTTCCGTTTAGCAACTAATAGAATTGCATCTGAAAAATCAAATTTATCTAATATAGCTTGTATTTCATTATTTGCCTCTAATAATTGCTTAGGCAATATAGAAATTTCATGACCTGATAACTCAACAACCGTTGACAATAATTCATAAAAATCCTGACCAAATTTCCAGCAATGAGTTATTTCAAATCCACATTCTTCTATTAATAATGTTATTGATTTTTCAGTATAAATATGAATATGCTCTGGGATGATTAAATGCCTTGCAACATTATCAGGAAACAATTGACTACAAAATGCTGACAGTGAAGGATGGTGAGGAACTTCAACAGCTAAATATTCACAATTTTGGGCTGCATTTAAAATATTCTTTAATGTATGCTTTGGTCTTTCAAGATGTTCAAGAACATTAAATATAGAAATTAAATGAGCGTCTTTAACTAGTTCCGGAGCATTGTCTTCCGTTAAATATTCTTGAATGACTGGAATCCCCAGTTTTTGTCCAAATTTTAATCCTAAATCACTTGTTTCCACCCCTTTTACTTTCCAGCCGAATTTTTTTGCTGCAGATAAAATTTCACATGCTCCACATCCAATATCAAACCATTCTAAATCATTTTTTCCTTTTTGAACAGCCTGAGTGATGAATTCCACCTTTGGGGTGGCAATCATTTCAACTCGTGATGAATAAACATCACATACATGAGCCAAATATTCACTTTCATTTTCATAAATTTTCTTTATAATTTCAGGATCTACAATTTTTTTCTGATATAAATGCCCACAATTACTACATTCCAAATATGTAGCACCATGTATTGTAACAAACTCTTTTTTGTCTTGACATGAACAAATTGGGCACTCTACCCTTTCTCCAATATAAGTTAATTTAGAAATATCACTTTTATTTTTTTCATTATTAACTTTTCTCCACGCTATAGATCTTCCTAATCTTTCCATTGAAATGGGCTTACCATATATATATATATATGACATAACTGTTTCCTCACTAATTTAAAATTTATTTATTATTTGGGGATCCACTATTAAGTTTGTCTAAAACCTCTAAAATTTTTATCTTTATTGACATAGAGGTTATAACATAATTCATCTACCTTGCGAGCCTGACTCTGATTATATGCATCCAATAATTTTTTATTTGCTTTATATAAAGCGTCGTATATTTCCTCCTCAGAATTATTTGTAAAATTAACACACAATAGGTCTGAATTTGTATGTAATTTTTCATAAAATTCTGCTACGTCTTTTATTTTTCCAGATTTTACGGCTATATCAAACAGTTCACTGCCTGGATATGGAGTAACAGGGCGAATGGTTCTTCTTTGTGAATGGTCATCATATTTTAACAAGAAATCAACGGCATCATCAATTGCAGATAACGGCTCATTTATATTTCCGTAAATAATATTTAAACCGGGACTCATCCCAACTTTTAATGTATTTTCGATACCTTCAATAATCATTTTTTTCGTTAATGCTTTATGCATTACTTTCAATGTTGTATTATCCAATGACTCAATTCCATAATTAATAAAAGTACAACCAGCCTCTTTCATTAATGTCAATGTCGGAATATCTGCAAAATTTAATCTTCCATTACATTCCCATTTGATGTTAAGATTTGCATCAAGAAATGCTTGGCACAATTCTTTTGTTCTTTTTTTAGAACTCATGAGTAACTCGTCATAAAATCCTATGTAGGTAATTGCATATTTTTCTTTTAAAAAACGAATTTCATCAATAATACTTTGTGCAGAACGCGGGCGAAACCCTTTATCCAATCTATAACAAAAATTGCAAGAAAAAATACAGCCTCTTCCAGATAACATAGTAAGGCACCTGTCTGTAGGAGAACTGTTTGGCAAATGCAACAATGCATAATGATTAATGGAAAATAAGTCATAGGCTGGAAATGGGATTAAATCTATATTGTTAATGAGTTCTCTTCTTCCTGAATATATATATATATATGATTCCTTATCAATAAAGCCAATTCCTTTTACATCCTGAAGTGGAGTATTATTTTCAAAGGCATCAAGCAATTCTACAATGGTAATTTCCCCTTCACCAATACCAACAACATCAGCACCTGTTTTTTCCAAAAAATATTCGGGTGCAGCTGCAGGACCATGCCCACCAATTAAGTATTTAAATTTATCTCTCCGTTTAGAAGTATTTATTGCATGAGAAAGATTCAATAATTTTTTGTACTGATAATATCCCCCAATAACGCTGACAATAACAGCATCATACTCATTTTCATCAAGAAAAGCCGTCAGATGAGAATCTTGCCAGTGGTATACATTTTGTTCATATACTTCAACAGTATGCTTATTTCCACCATGAGCATTTCGGATAGCAGATGCTAAATACGCCAACCCGATAGGAAACTGACTAATATGAGATTCATTATCGTAAACGACCAATAATACTTTCATAACTCCTCACTTTTTCACACGATTATAATACATAGTTTTAAATATTAATCACAATAAAAATAACCAATTATTGTATCACATATTTTTTGTTGAGTAAGCCAATTTTTATAAGCTTCAGCAAGTTCCTTGTTATATATATATATATTGTCCGCCAGGCTTTCCCTCCGCAAGCCAATATAAATGATTTGTGATTGGATAGCGCTGGAATTGTTCAATTTTTAACGTTTTTATTCCTGCATCTTCTACACATTTTTTGAGAGTATTTTCATTAAAAAGAAATAAATGGCATGACCAGTAGGTAAAAACAGAAAAAGCTTTATTTTTATATAATGTTAATAATGCATCAGTGGATGAAGGTACTTCTATAATGCATAATGATTTTTTCTTTTCTTTCATGTAATTTTTTAGCCTTTTTAACATAGAGACAGGATCTTTAATATGCTCTAATACATGAAATAATGTAATAACATCAAAAGTTTTATCTTCCGGCATATCGTCAATTGAATTATATACTGTCAAATTATTATGTTTAAAATATTGATTAAGTCTTCGTTCTGGCTCTATTCCGGTTACACTCTTAGCTATACTTTTAGCTTTTAATAAAAAATCTCCTGTTCCACAGCCAAAGTCTAAAATATCTTTGCCTTCAATTTCATGAGAAAACTGTGCAAATCTTCTGTCAGTATCTTCCTGAGCTTTATTTTTTAATAGCTCTATATCAATTGGCATATTGTCATGCATATGTGCTTCTTCATAGAAATTATCAACAATGTGTTCAAAAGTAGAAAGCTGCACAAGTCTACATTGCTTACATTCTAAAGGAAATAAGTTTTTATTATCACGGGCATGCCCTTCTCTTTGAATATATTCGGTACAACCACACAGATAACATTGAAATGAGAATTTATCCATTTATATCCTCCCCAGGATTTTATAAACAATACTACTTCAAAAATTAATATCTTTTTCCTTTGCAGCATAATTTCTATTACAAACAATTGTCAATTTTATCTATTAATTCTATATTAACAATTTTATTTGTTGGAAAATTTAATCCTTTTGCAGATATTTCTTTAGAAACAGAACAAGACCGAGCATATTCTTTATAAATTGGCATATCACTTAATGGATAAAAGAAAGGTCTGACTTCAATATTGTTTTTTATAAAATTATTTGTCAATTTATCTTTATCACCATCATATAGCACAGAAATCATCCAAGTAATTTTTTTTCTTTCAGGAAAATCATTTTTTTGAAAGGAAATTAATGGATTTTTTTTCAGTTTTTCACGATACAATTTTTCAAGTTTTTCTTTTTCTTCTAAAATAAAATCAATTCTCTCTAACTGGGCAAGTCCGATTGCTGCCTGCAAATTAGTCATTCTATAATTAAAACCTACAAAATCATGCCAGTACCGTTTTGTTTTACTCATTCCATGATCTCGCAAAATTCGCATTTTTTCTGCCAGATTCGGATCTGAAGTAATGCACATTCCCCCTTCTCCAGTGGTAATAACTTTATTTGCAAAGAATGAAAAACAGCTGATATTTCCAAACGTACCTACTTTATTGCCTTTATATTCTGCTCCATGTGCTTCTGCACAATCTTCAACAACATAGAGATTATTTTTTTTGGCAATTTCCATAATTCTGTCCATATTGCATGGCTGTCCATATACATGAACGGGAATGATTGCTTTTGTTCTGGGGGTAATTGCTTTTTCAATTTCATTTGGATCTATACACCAGCTATCTTCTTCAATATCAACGATAACAGGAGTTGCTCCTGTATACAAAACAGCATTAATAGTTGCAGCAAAAGTCAGATCAGGCACTATGACTTCATCTCCAGGACCTATTCCTAAAGTAACCAATGCCAAATGCAATGCAACTGTTCCATTGGAAACGGCAATGCCATAACTTTCAGTATTATTTTGAAAGCAAAATTCTGCAAAACCTTTTTCAAATCTTTTTATATAATCACCCTTGCTGGAAATCCAAGTAGATAAAAAGGCATCCATTAAATAATTAAACTCATTTCCTCCTAAATTAGGGATGGCGATAGGAATATACATATCTATTTTATGTTCAAAATAATCAACAAGGATAAAATCATCATTAACAATTGGGATAATACTAATTCGAGAATTCATTTTTGTCATAATGGAAACTTTATCTTCTTTATGTGTTGCATAAACAAAATTTTTATTCATTATATCTTTTACTAAAACATGATAATTTTCAGTCTCCAATAAATATTTTCTAATATCTCCATCTGTTAAAACCCCAGTAAGTTTATTATCATCATTAACACAAAAAACTATGTTTTTTCCATTTAGAGTTATCAGTTTCCAAGCATGTATGAGAGTCTTATTGTCATTTATAAATAAATTTTCTAATGCCATCACATTATCCCTTTATAAAATTGTGAGAGTTTTTCAATAGGCACAGATATTTCCAATGTTATATATCTATGAGTATGAGCAATTTTTGATAAAATAGTGTATATCAAACTATCGTTGCTTGGCAAGAAATTTAAGTCACTTTTACCGTCATTATCACTAATATGTATATATTCGCTTTGCTTAAGAAATTGTTCAACTGTATTGGTAAAATCTTTTTTTAAAACATTTGCACTTACTTTATAATGTCCAATATCAAAGAGAAGCGAAAAATCAATAAGTTGCGACAACTCTTCATATTCTTCAAATGTTGTCAGCATAAAGGGATTTTCTGAATACGTTTGATAATTTGCCAGAGAAATAACATTATTTTCTATATATAATTTAATTCTGTCTTTATTATAATCCTGTAAAATTAAATATCCTTCAACAAAACGTTTTAATGCTTTCGCTTTATCAAAGATAGTATGTTTTTGAAATTTTTGTCCTATTTCATGGACATGAGGATTAATATAAAAGCCTGCGTGGACTCCATAAACTGGCGAAGCCAGTTGGCATGCGATATCAATGGAATGTTTCATAAAATTTATGGTATTATTCCACGTTAAATCATCTACTGATGCCAAATTGAGAATAAAATGATTTTTAGGAGGCGGGAAATAATTATGCACTAAAAAATGTAATGCATATTTATCCTGTAATTTTAAAAGTTCAGCTATACTGTCTGGAATAAAATTTCCCCCGCCTGACAATTCGACAAAATATATATCATGTTCAATAAGAGTTTGAACACATTGAATAATATCCGAGTTTTTTATACAGGAACTTGAAACATATATCATAATACAATAAAATCATCTTCCTGATAATCTCTGTCAGCTTTTTTCCCCAATGCAGTTTCCCATAACATAGGAGAAAGTCCGGTAGAAGGTCTTTTTGTAGTTAAATTTTCTTCTGAAAAAACTTCTCCTTTTTTTATACAGCATTTTGCTACAATACTTTTACGGGCAACTTCTTTATTTTTGGATTCTGAGCAGCTTGGCTTCTTTTCATAATTGCCAAGCAATATTTCTGTATTTCGTATTAATTTAACAAGTTTTATTAATTCATCAGGTTCAAGACTTGCTTTATGGTCAGGACCTATCATATTTTTATCTAAAGTAAAGTGACGTTCATAAACTGTTGCCCCAAGAGCAACAGCAGAAACAGCAGTTTCAAAACCTGTAGTATGATCAGAATAGCCTACAGGCAAATGAAAATAATCCTGCATCGTTTTCATTGCTCTTAAATTAACATCAGCCAAAGGAGTTGGATATTCACTGTTACAATGCATTAATGTAATATTTGTCGTTCCAAATTTTTTTAAAACATCTATTGTCTGCTGAATTTCATTTAAATCAGAATTTCCTGTAGATAATATGACAGGTTTTTTGGTTTTTCCGATAGCTTTTAATACAGGATAATCTAAAATTTCACCGGAAGGAATTTTAAAAATTTCTAATCCTATACTATCTAAAAACTCAACACTTTCCACATCAAAAGGGGTGGAAAGAAATTTTATCCCCTTCTTATTTGCGTACGCTATCAATTCAGCGTGAAATTCATAAGGAAGCTCTAATTTTTTTAACATATCAAGCTGAGATTCTTCTTTGCCTGTCGTAATTTTTTGATACGGGGCTTTTTGAACATTTTTAATAGCCAGACTTTTACTTTTAAAAGTTTGAAATTTAACGATGTCACATTCGGCAATGGTAGCAACATCGATTAGTTTTTTTGCTATTTCCATTGATCCATTATGGTTTACACCAGCTTCAGCAATTATTATGACCTGATTCATAATTCACCATTTGTTAATATTTTTAAATTTTATGAACAGGAACCCCTACATATGTTCCTTTTTCACATATAGATTTAATTACCACAGAACCCGCCCCAAAGCAAGTATCTGAACAAACAGAAAGTTTATCAATAATGACGCTTCCTGCCCCAATAAATACATTATCCCCTATTTTTGTTCTCCCGCATATAACAGTATTAGGTGCAACATGACAAAACTCTCCTATAGCGACTTCATGCTCTATTATTGCACCTGTATTTATTATTGTTCCATTGCCAATAATTGCTTCTGGACCAATATAGGTTTTGTGACCTATAAAACAACCTTTTCCAATAGTGCAATCAATCCCTATCGTTGCATCAGTTGAAATAATATTTATTAAATCATATTGTTGTGAAAGTTTTTTTCTTAGTTGACAGTCACCTATTGCAACAAAAATTTTTTCTGCATTTGAAGGCAACTCTTTTATAACTGAAAATCCAAAAATTTTTTCATTTTCTTTTGCATTAGCATCAACAAATATAATATTCGAAATTGCTTTATCCAATAAAGCAACTTCTGCAACACTCCGAGCATGACCTCCACAACCGATTATATATAACAGTGTTTCACAATTCTTCATTATTAATTTTAGATAATAAAATATTAGTAATTGTTAAAAGTTTTAAATAACCATCTATACTATGTCAAGATTTTTTTTAAAACACCATACTCACCATTTTATATATTTTGAATCATCAAATTAAATAATCAAAAAAATTTCAATTGCAATTCACCAAGATAATATCTATGCTTAATTCGACAATTTAGT
>OFFQ01000014.1_pt1 | contig 176243 bp, 142 predicted proteins | sample 1521411 | NCBI WGS metagenome assembly OFFQ01 (sample SAMEA3504110, study PRJEB24116) | mouse gut metagenome | biome: mouse gut; feature: mouse-associated habitat; material: faeces | place: Denmark | collected 2011 | reverse complement strand
GCCAATAGGGCCAGCCGTTATGGCTGCCTCTTATATCCGGATCACAGGAATGTGTGTTGGAAGGGCATATGCGGAACTATAATAAGAGGAAAATTATGGAATTCAGACCCTGTATTGATATTCACAACGGAAAAGTAAAACAGATCGTAGGCGGAAGCCTGAAAGATCAGGGGGACCAGGCTTTGGAAAATTTTGTCTCCCAACAGGACGCGGCTTTTTACGCCAGGCTCTATCGGAGCGCAGGCATACGGGGCGGGCATATTATCCTGCTCAACGGGGCGGACAGCCCCCACTTTGAGGCTACCCGGCAGCAGGCTTTTGAGGCTCTGGCGGCATACCCCGGCGGGCTGCAGGTGGGCGGCGGCATCCATGGGGGCAACGCCCGGGAATATCTGGATGCGGGCGCTGCCCAGGTCATTGTCACTTCCTATGTGTTCCATGACGGCCGGGTGGACTATGGCCGACTGGAGGAACTGGCGGCGATTGTGGGCAGAGAGCGGCTGGTGCTGGATCTGAGCTGCCGGAAGATAGAGGGAGAGTACCGGATCGTGACCGACCGCTGGCAGAAAGCCACCAGAGAAGTGCTGACGGATCAGTTATTGGACCGGCTGGCGGGCTATTGCTGCGAGTTTCTGGTCCATGGAGTGGATGTGGAGGGCAAGTCCGGCGGCATCGACAGAGGGCTTGCGGCCCTGCTGGGGGAATGGGGCAGGCTGCCGGTGACTTACGCCGGAGGCGTACACAGCTATGAGGATCTGCAGCTTCTGAAAAGGCTGGGGCATGACCGTCTGCATGTGACCGTGGGCAGCGCGCTGGACTTGTTCGGGGGGGACATGGCGTGGGAGCGGGTGCTGGAGATCTGCAAAGAAAAGGGCTGACAAATACTGTCAGCCCCTTGTCTCTAATCCCATAAAACGATATTGCTATTCATAAAACAATTCTTCATTATATTAAGAACAGGTACATCGTGTTACTGATTATGGATGTTATAAGCGTCTCTTATAACTTTGTTACATTCACGGCCTGAGGTCCCTTTTCGCCGTTCACTACCTCAAATTCAACTGCCTGGCCCTCTTCAAGAGACTTGAAGCCTTCCATGTTCAGCCCGGAGTAGTGTACGAATACGTCGTTACCAGACTCATCAGAGATGAAACCATAGCCCTTTTGGTTGTTAAACCACTTTACTGTACCTTTGTTCATTGTTGATACCTCCAAAAAAATGTATGTTGCACTATTACAACGACTAAAGGATAACACAAGAAACAGAAATTGTAAATAGTTTTTATGAGATTTTTACAGAAATTCCTTTATTTCTTTGGTTCACGGCATGAAAATATGTGTCAAATGTTACAAAATTATTAATTTTTGTTGAGAAAATGAATCAGCTATGGTAGAATAGGTCTTGTTCATTGGAGGTGAAAGACTTAAATGAAAACCAAAAAGCATAAACGCAAGACAAACCGTGTGGTGATCGTCGCCTCGGATGCGGTGGATGCGGGGGTGCGCCACCTGCGGCTCAGCCACTGGGTATTTCGGGTACTGATAGTGGTGTTTTGCGTTGCCGTGGGCTATGTGGTGGGCCGTATCATCTATGAGGAACAGTACAAGTCCAGGGTGTGGCAGATTGCCAACCAGAAGATTGCGGAGGCCCAGGCCGCAAACGAGGAGATGCAGGAGAAACTGGCGGCAGCGGAATCCGGGAGCCTGGATATGCAAAGTCAGGTCATAGCCTTAAACAGCAAGATTGACCTGCTGAGCGACACGGTGAATCAGAAAACGGAGGAGATGAACGCGCTGGCGGAAAAGATTCAGCAGCAGGGCATTCCCAGTCGTTTTCCCATGACAGGTTCCGCTTCCATCGACGAGATCACCGACGGAGAACCCGCCTGCATTCTGAACGGCACGGAGGGTACAGTGGTGGTTGCGGCCGCTACCGGAGTGGTGACGGAAGTGGGTGAGGACGCAGATTACGGAAGCAGGGTGGTACTGGACCATGGTAACGGTTATGTGACCATCTACCGCAACAAGGGGAACTGCCTGGTGAAAGTGGGGGACACGGTGGCCCAGGGGGGGGCGCTCTATTACATCGGCAGCGACAACACCAAACTGGGATACCAGATCCAGCAGGACGGGACCTATATCAGCCCCATGCAGTTGATAGACATCAGCGGGTAAGGGGAAAACAGTCACATCAAAAAGGTTTTAAGCCGCGGGGCGGCAGAATGGGAGGAGAAAGCATGACAGGAAAAAAGGATGATATGGTAATAACCACAATACTGGGCAAGGACTGTGTTGTCAACGGGAACTTCATCGTGAAGCAGAGCGCCAGGATCGACGGCGAAGTACAGGGCGATGTATATGTGTCAGGAACTCTGATCATGGGCGCCGGAGCCAGGGTCGAGGGTAATATCGAAGCCGGAGAGGCCATCCTTGGGGGTGATGTGATAGGCAATGTACAGGCTCCCGGGAAGGTGGAACTGACGGTGACGGCCAAAGTCATCGGGGACATTACCACCAATGTGATTGTAATTGACGAGAACGCCATATTCCAGGGCAGATGCAATATGAACCAGGACGCGCCCCGCAGAAAGACTCCCGAGGCCAAGAAAGCCCTTAAGGACGAAAAACGATCCGCCAGAGCGGTATTGCAGGAAGCGCTTCGGGAGGCCCAGGAGGAGAGAGTCCCCGCGGGTGATACGGAATAGACTGGCGAAGAGATTTGGTACAGAACAGATGATAAGGAAAATTAAAAGGCAGGCGGCGTAGAGCTCCTGCCTTTTGGTGTTCTATTGCTCTCCCGGGGGAGTCATCCGCTTGAACACCATGTCATAGCCATCGTTCCCGTAATTCAGGGAACGGTTGACCCTGCTGATGGTGGCGGTGGAGGCCCCGGTCTTTTCGGCGATCTCCAGATAGGTTTTGTGGTCGTCCAGCATGGAGGCCACCTCGAAGCGCTGCGACAGGGACAAAAGTTCGTTTACGGTACAGAGATCCTCGAAAAAAGTATAACATTCGTCTTTGTTCTGCAGACAGAGAATCGCCTCAAACAGCCTGCCTACCGCATCTGTCTTGATCTTTTTATTCATTGTCATTTCCAAGCCTTTCTGCTATTAAAGTTCTGCTTAAAGCTAAGCATGTTCTCTGCCCTCTATTTTATCATATTAAAGTTGTAAAGTAAATATGGACGCAAAATTTCTTTTTTGGAGAAGTTTTATGAAAAAAGGTTGTCATGTAGTTTTAAATACTATATAATAAAAACTATGATAAAAACAATTTCAGACGCAATATCACAGATAAAGCGGTGTTTGACCCGGGTGGGATAATGGATAATCCGGGTATGACCCGCGTTATGCAGGTAGAGGTAAGCATGAAGATAGATACGGAAAATCTGTTAAACAGCATATTGGACAGTTTGAGCAGGATCGAGTATGTCCGTCCGGAGGATATCCCGGACATAGACCTGTATATGGACCAGGTGACCACATTCATGGACAGCAGACTGCGCACCACCACCCGCAATCCGGGCGATGACAAGGTGCTGACCAAGACCATGATCAACAACTATGCCAAGAATGATCTGCTGCCGCCCCCGGTGCGGAAGAAATACTCCAAAGAGCATGTGCTGGTGTTGATTTTTATCTATTATTTTAAGGGGGTCATGTCCATCAATGATATCCAGGTCCTGCTGAAGCCCATCACGGACAAATATTTTGGGGGAGGGGGCGCCTTTGATCTGGAAGCGGTGTATCAGGAGGTCTTTGGCATGGAACAGGAGGAGGTAGAACTGCTGAAAGAGGATGTGAGGCGCAACTATCTCAAAGCCCGGCAGACCTTCCAGGAAGCGCCCCAGGAGGACCAGGAGTTCCTTCAGAAATTCTCCTTTATCTGCCTTCTCAGCTTTGATGTGTATGTGAAAAAGCTGATGATCGAGAAGATGGTAGATGATCTGGCGGGTCATATGACGGCCCCGGATAAAAAAGAAAAGAGGGAAAAGAAGGAATGAACTATGTGATGGATCTGCATACCCATACCATAGCCAGCGGCCATGCCTACAGTACCTTGCAGGAGAACATAGCGGCGGCCAGGGAGCGGGGGCTGAAGTTTTTGGGGCTCAGCGAGCACGGACCCGCAGTGGACGGGGGGCCGAGCCGGCTGTATTTTCAGAATTACAAGATCATTCCCAGAGAATATGGGGATATGAGGCTGTTGTGCGGAGTCGAGGCCAATATCACGGATTACGAGGGGCATCTGGATCTGGATGCCCTTACCTTGTCCCGGCTGGACTACTGCATCGCCAGCATGCATACCCTGATCGTGACGCCGGGTTCCGCCAGGGAGAACACCCGGGCGGCGGTGCTGGCCATGGAGAATCCTTATGTAAAGATTCTGGGGCATCCGGACGATTCCCGTTATCCCATGGATTATGAAGAACTGGTCAGGGAGGCGGCAGGACTTAAAGTGGCGCTGGAGGTGAATAATTCCTCTCTCCATCCCCTGTCTTCCCGACAGGGAGCCAGGGAGAATATCCGCAGGATGCTGGAAGCCTGTCTGCGTCACAGGGCCAGCGTAATCCTGGGGACGGACAGTCATATCTGCCAGTCAGTGGGGGACTTTACCCAGGCGGATGCGCTGCTTCGGGAGGTGGACTTCCCCCGGGAACTGATCATCAATACGGATCCTGCCCGGATCGGGGAAGTGGTTAATATTTTGTAGAAACAGGAAATGCAAACCAAAAGGGAGAGAGCCCGAATCGGCGGTTTGCAAAAAACAGTATGGAGGAGACTCAACATGAAGGACGAAAATTGCGGCTATTGTATGAGAGGGGAATTGCTGGAGAAGTTCGGGATCTGGATCTGTGATTTGCAGGTCAGCAGTTTGATTCTGTTCAAGGAGCAGAGCAAACCGGGCAGGTGCATTGTGGCCTACAGGGATCATGTCAGCGAAATTGTGGACATCGGAGAGGAGGAACGCAATCTGTTTATGGCGGATGTGGCCCATGCGGCCAGGGCCATTCATAAGGCGTTTCACCCGGATAAGCTGAATTATGGCGCTTACGGCGACACGGGTTGTCATCTGCATATGCATCTGTGCCCCAAATATCAGGGAGGCGACGAGTGGGGCGGCATATTCCAGATGAATCCCGGCAAGACCTATCTGGCGGAAGAGGAATACGAAGAGATGATCCGCAGGATCAAAGAGAATCTGTAAGGAAACCGAAGGGGCGGTAGAAAGGCGGGCCGAGCCCCGGGCGGGGCCTGCGGCGGGAACGGCGGATGAAAAAGGGATGGATACCGGCACTGCTGGTTTCGGCGGCGGTGCTGTTATTGTTGTTGATAAATACATATGGCCGTCAGGGATTGCAGACAGGTCTGGCGGCAGAGAGCACACCGGGGGAAGCAGCCTGGCACAGTTACGCGCCGCACCTGACCCTGCCCCGGGGGGAATATCGGGTGCTGGTTGGCGGGTATGGGCCTGTGGTGGTCCGCAGCGGCGAAGGAAATCTGCTGGGGGCGGGGGATGCCGGGGAGCCCTTTCTGATCCGTCTGGAGAAGGACGAGAGCGAAGTGGTTTTCCATGGCTGGCAGGAGGGCGTACTGACCTCTCTGGAACTGTCCCCTGCCGGGGGAGGTCCTATCTACAGCGACGGATTTCTGGTGAGTCTGGGAATCGCGGCCGTGGTCCTGATTCTGGGACTGGCGGGGTGGCGGATGCGGGGATTTAACCGGCAGGGAGAGGAAGAAAAGGGGGTCGGTATTTTTATTTTCTGTGTTCTGCTGGGTGTTACGGTGCTGGCCAGCTATCCTCTGTTTTACGGCATGACGGGGCCCGGGCATGACCTGAATTTTCATCTGTACCGGATTGAGGGGATCAAGGACGGCCTGTTGTCGGGCCAGTTTCCCGTGAGGCTGCATCCCACTCATAATCATGGCTACGGATATATTTCTTCCAGCTTATATCCGGAGCTTTTTTTGTATTTTCCCGCTCTGCTGCGGCTGCTGGGGGCTTCCCCGGTGGCGGCGTATCATATCTTTGTGTTTTCCATCAACGGCATGACGGCCTGGATCATGTATGTCTGTGCCAAGGGCATGGCCCGGTCCCGGTACGCAGGGCTTTTGGCATCCGTTTTGTACACTCTGTCCACCTGGCGTGCGGTGAATCTCTATCACAGAGCGGCGGTGGGGGAGGCCCTGGCCATGCTGTTTTTCCCTCTGCTTTTATATGGGCTGTACCTGTTGCTGGCCGGGGACTGCCGGAAATGGTGGGTGCTGGCCCTGGGATGCGGCGGTGTCCTTCAGTCCCATATCATCAGCACCGTATTCGCCGCGTTTACGGTGGCGGCAGCGGCGGCGCTGTGTCACAGAGAATTTGTGAAAAAGCAGCGGTTTTTGGGTTTTGTGAAGGCGGGACTGCTGACCCTGCTTATGAATCTCTGGTATCTGGCGGCCTTTCTGACGTATTATCTGGGGGAAGATCTGGCCATTAAACATACCCCGGAAAATACGGAATTCTATCAGAACGCCGTGTTTCCCACGGAATTGTTCAATGTGTTCAACACCGGTTTCGGACATTCCCAGCTGCTGGACCAGGGGCTGCAGGGCAATATGTCCCTTTCTCTGGGCGTGGGGGTCACGGGAGCGCTGGTGTTCTGCGGGGTACATTTTCTGCTGGGGAAAAAAGAGGAGGATGGCCGGGAGCGGTTCTACGGCCTGATGGCAGGGATGGCCGGGGCGCTGCTCTTTATGTCCAGCACTCTGTTTCCCTGGCAGATTCTGCAGCGCCCGGGGCCGGTGAATGCCTTCTGCAAAACGGTGCAGATGCCCTGGCGGTTCCTCAGCTTGGCCTCTCCCATGCTGTGTATGGCGGCGGCCGGTATTCTGGCCCGGCGGAGCAGGCAGGAGCGGAGTCTGACGGCCTGTGGGGTGTTGGGGGTGTGCAGCCTGGCTTTTATCCTGTGGGGCACTGCGTATACCACGGAACTGGCGCCGGTGCTGCGGCCGGGGATGGCGGTGGACACTTATGCCTCCGCAGGGTATGACAATGAATACTATCTGTGGGGGACAAACAGGGACAGCCTTACGGTGGACCGCTATGTCACCGGGGGCAGTGCGGAACTCACCGGATATTACAAACAGGGAACCCGGATTGAACTGCAGCTTTGCAATGTGGGGCCGGGAGACTGGGTGGAAGTCCCCCTGCTGTATTACGGGGGCTATGAGGCCATAGACGGCCAGGGCCGCTCCCTGATTGTAGAAGACGGGGACAATCATGTGGTTCGGGTCCGGCTGCAGGAGGGGGCGGAGCAGGTAAGCCTGCGCTACAGGGGATTTTGGTATTTCCGCGGGGCGGAACTGGTGAGTCTGGCGGCATGGGGGGCTTGTGGAATATGCTGGTGGAAAAAGAGAAGGCGCTGAGGCCGGGCAGGGAAGGGGTTGTCCTGGCGGCTATTGTTCTGGCGGTGCTGCTTTGTGAACTATTCCTGTTCAATTATAAACACTGGGAGTCCCTGGTTTATGCGCCCGTGGAGGATGCGGTATGCAGCCTCTATGGGCTGGAGGCCGTGGGGGATCGGTATGAGATCGCGGAAGAGGAAGCGGTGGTGGAGTTTTCCGGGATTCACAGGCCGGTGGCCTATCTGTCCCTGGCTTTGGAGGAGGGGCAGCAGGCGGAAGTGGCTGTGGGAGCGGTGGACGAGGCCAACGCTTCCTATCTGTGGACGCCTGTCCGGGTGGTCAGGGGGGACCTGGCGGCCAGCCAGTATCTGCGGCTGCACTTCGGTCGTGACGTACAAAAACTCCGGGTGGTGATCCGGGGGCTGCGGGGGGACAGCATCTCCCGGGAGGCAGTGGCGCTGAACCCGGCGGCGCCCCTCTGCTTTTCCTGGCCGCGTTTTCTGCTGCTGGCAGGGGGAATCTGCTGTCTGTATCTGCTGCGTTCCGCCAGTCCGCTCTACCGGGTGGGGACGGATCTGACCCGGAGGGGGCAGTGGCTGCTGACAGCGGCATGCATTGCTCTTCAGCTGCTTTTTTTTCATGGGATGCTTGGATGGAATACCGATGCTCTGGCCTGGCCGGCCTATATGGAACATCACCAGCAGTATTATCGGCTGACGGAGGCCCTGACCCAGGGACGGGTGGACATCGGAGAGGCGCCTGCCCTGGAGGTGGTGGAAAATCCCTATGATCCCTGGGCCCGGGCGGCGGCGGGACTGGGGGCCGGGGATTTCAAATGGGATCATGCCTATTATGAGGGCAGTTATTATGTGTATTTCGGTGTGGTTCCCGTGGTGTTTTTTTATCTGCCCTTCTATATGCTCACGGGCCGCCATCTGCCCCATGCGGACTGCATTTTCCTGCTGGGGGCCCTGTTGATGGCGGGGATTGCCTATCTGCTGTGGCAGATGGTGAGAAGATGGTTTCCCGGAACCCCCTATATATTGTACCTGCTGCTATGCGTAACCATGGGGGCGGCTTCCGGACTGGGCTATGCGGTGTATAAGCCGGACCTGTACCTGGTGCCTATCCTGGCAGGGACGGCCTTGGGCGTGTGGGGACTGGCTTTCTGGATCTCCGCGGAAAGAGAACCTGACATAAGGGAGCAAAACAATGGCCCGGCTTCCGGGGAATATACGGCCTGGCGGCTGGGAGCAGGTTCCCTCTGCCTGGCGCTGGTGGCCGGCTGCAGACCCCAGATGCTGCTGATTTTGGCGGCAGGGCCGGTGCTGTTTGGCCGGGCTGTGTTTCGGGAGCGGAAGCTGTTCTCGGGGAAGAGCAAAGTTCAGACCCTGGCGCTGTGCCTGCCCTTTGGGGCGGTGGCGGCAGGGCTCATGTGGTACAATGCCCTCCGCTTTGGCTCTCCCCTGGATTTTGGCGCCAGCTACAATCTGACCACCAATGATATGACCCACAGGGGATGGGTCTGGGGCCGGTGCGGACTGGGGCTCTTTTCCTACTTGCTGCAGCCTCCCCGGATTGGCAGCCTGTTTCCCTTTTTACAGGATTTCCCGGTGGAAACGGCTTATATGGGACTGACGGTGTCGGAGCGGATGGTGGGAGGTGTACTGTGGCTGTTCCCGGTGCTGTGTTTTGGCTTTTATGGGTTGTTTCGGAAAGAGTGGTACAGAGACAGCAGATGCCATGGGCTGGTATGGATCAGTCAGCTTGCCATGGCGGCGGTGGCGGTGGCGGACGCTCAGATGGCGGGACTCCTCACCCGGTATTTTGGGGATTTTGTGTGGCTGGGCATGGTGGGCAGCCTGCTTGCCATCCTGGCCTGCCACGGGTGGCGGGCGGAGAACGGCGGAGACTGCCGCCCTCTGCGGCGGCTGGTGGTGACGGCCTGCGCCGTGACACTTCTGTTTACCTTCCTGCGGATCTTCGCCCACAGCGAGGATTCCATACGGAGCGCCAATCCGGCCCTGTACTACAGGGTACAGTCTTTGATCGCCTTCTGGATGTAGCTGCAGGCTTCCCGGATGAAGTTTTGATTTTCCTCGAAGGAAAAGACGGCAGGGGAGGATTCCTCCCGGGGCTCTCCGTTTTCCCGGGAAGAAGGGAAATTCTTGCGGATGATAAAGGCTTTGCTGCTTAGCAGTTCCCGGCGGGTGATATAGCCCGGAATCTCATAATCCTGTTCCGTGAGCAGGATGTGGGGCATGGGATGCCGAAAAGGGTACTCCCGGGCCAGCCGCCGGTCGTGCAGATCCACATCCCTGCCGAAAGCGGCGAAATACGCCGGGTCCTCCGGGTTTTTCCCGGCTGCCTGAAGTCTTTGGGAGTGGGCGTCCCGGAGAGTCAGGATAAATACTTCATCGGCCAGAATATGGGTCACATAACCCAGGTACAGTTCATAGTCCGTGCTGCCGGGATGCAGATACTGTTCCGCGAAAGCCCGGAAAGCACGTCGGTATTTATCATAACAATCCGGCAGATGAAGTTCTTTCAGGTGTATGCCGTCCTTGAAATGGGTGTGCCGCTTCATTTCTCTTTGATATCCCTCCCGGGCCATGATGGCGTCGGGGGCCAGGCTGCCGCAGTAGAACAGGGCGGGATTATTGATTCCCAGGGGTTCCAGCAGCTGATCCGCGATGACCAGATGGGTGACTGTGCCGGCCATAATCATACCTCCCAGTATACATTTTTTATTGAGTATATCATATTTTGTTCTCCCTGTCACACAAAAGGACAGGATAGAACATGGCGAAGATTAAAAATATGTGGTACTATGAGGAAAACGCCGGGGCGGTGGAAAAGCCATGGCGCACCGGATATCAATGACGGGGAAGTGGAATTATGCGGGCCAGGGGACTCAGAAGCCGCTTATATGACAGCAGCCAGATTGACAAAGAGAATATGCTGTATCCTTCCGGGGCGCTGATGGCGCTTCTGATTCCTATTGTGGTGGAACAGCTGCTGAATTCCCTGATGGGCATGGTGGACACCATGATGGTGAGCAATGTGGGAAGCGAGGCCATTTCCGCCGTCTCTCTGGTGGATTCCATCAACAATCTGGTGATCCAGATATTTTCCGCCATGGCGGCGGGGGCGTCCATCCTCTGTTCCCAGTATCTGGGCGGCGGAGACCGGGAAGGCTGCAACCGGGCGGCCAGACAGGTGGTGCTCACCGTGCTGACTATTTCCCTGAGCGTGACGCTGGCGGGGCTGTGCCTGCGCAGGCCTCTGCTCCGGCTGATATTCGGCAGCATCGAACGGGAAGTCATGAGCAATGCGGAGAAATATTTTCTGCTGTCTCTGGCCTCTTATCCGTTTCTGGCGCTGTTTAACGCAGGAGCCGCCTTTTTCCGGGCTGGGGGTAATTCCCGCTTCCCCATGAAGGTGTCCGTTGCTTCCAATCTGCTCAACGTGGGAGGCAATGCCATCCTGATTTTCGGCTTCCGGATGGGGGTGGTGGGGGCGGCTCTGTCCACTCTGGCGTCCAGGGCTTTCTGTGCCGTACTGGTACTGGTATTCCTTCGCCGGCCCAGGCAGCCGGTGGTGGTAAACCACTATCTGCGGATTCGCCCGGACATGTCCATGATCTGGAAGATTCTGGCCATCGGTGTTCCCGCCGGGGTGGAGAACGGCATGTTCCAGTTCGGTAAGCTGGCCATCCAGTCCACGGTGTCTGCCATGGGTACGGCGGCCATTGCGGCTCAGGCCATGACCAACATTCTGGAGATGGTCAACGGCATCTTTGGAGTGGGGACGGGCATCTGTCTGATGACCCTGGTGGGGCAGGCCGTCGGCGCGGGCAGACGGGAGGAAGCCAAATATTATGTGGTGAAATGTACTTTCATCGGGATGCTGGGAATCCTGGTCTCCTGTCTGCTGGTGTTTGCCGTCACCGGGCCGGTGCTGTGGCTGGCGGGTATGGAGCCGGAGAGCGCGGCCTTGTGCCGGCAGATGGTGGCGGCCATCACCGTGGCCAAGCCGCTGCTGTGGGCTTTTTCCTTTATACCGGCATATGGGCTGCGGGCGGCGGGAGATGTGAAATTTACCATGATCACCGCCACTTTGACCATGTGGTTCATGCGGGTGGCCCTGTGTATCTTTCTGGTGAAAGTCTGCCAAATGGGGCCTATGGCGGTGTGGTACGGGATGTTTGCGGATTGGGCTCTGCGCAGCGTAATTTTCGCCCGGAGGTTCCTGAGCGGTCGCTGGATCCATGACGCAGTGGCCGGGAATATCGCAAAAAAATAGTAAAATAGGACCATTTAGTTGACAATTCCGTAAGCCCAAGAGTATAATATGCAATAGGTAATATTATCCGGTAAATATGGATAATCGGGGAGAATGATGAGGGATAAAACACAGATGGACAGCATAATAAGCCCGGAGAGTACGGGGACGGTCAGGGGGGACAGGGACGCGCTGACAGACCTCTATACTTTCCCTGCCGCGAAAGAGCGGATCAGCGATTGGATGAGTAAGAAGCCCCAGGGTACATACCATGTGGTGATATTACATGTGGGCAATATTTCAAAACTGACAGAAGAATACGGTTTCGCTTTTGCCATGGCGGTGCTGGAGAACCAGGCGGTTCTGCTGCAGCGCTGTTTTCAGTTGACCGAGAATATCCTTTTCTGCCGTCTTTGCAAGGATGTGCTGATGGCCTTTGTGGAGTGGGAGGATGCCTGGGAGTTGGAAGAACACTGCCGCAAGGTGCAGAGGAAGCTGCAGGACAGATATTTCGGCCGCAGGGAGAAACTGCGCTGCAGAGTGACCCTGGGCGTTTACCATTTGCCCCGGCCGGCCTGTGACCTGCGGCAGGCGTTGATCCGCTGCGGCAAGGCGGTGGGACATGGTATCCACAACAAAATTCCCTTTGTTATCTATGACGAGAGCGTGGAAAATGTGGATGTACAGATTGATGAGGAAGTGACGTTGGAGAAGATGGCGGAGGAGAAGCTGCTTCGATATGACAGTCCCTTCATCGCCTTTGCGGTAAGTCTTCTGTCGGATACCACCGATCTGGACAGCAGCCTGGATATGTTGGTCAAGCAGGTGGGCTGGCATTTTGGGTATGACGAGGTGATCGTCTCAGAGTTTATTCGGGACAACAGCACCATGGTGTCAAACAGATGGCGGCGGGAGGAGGGGATACTTCCCAACCCGGAGCAGATCAACACCCTGGACATCTGGGATGATTTCTTTTCGGGTTTTGACAAGGACGGTATCAATCTCACCTGCGATGTGGAAAAGGGCAGTTATTCCCAGCGGGATATGGCATTTTTTCATGAATATGAGATCGGCAGCTTCATCAATCTGCTGTTGTACAGCAATGGGCATCCCATCGGTTATATGACCTGCAGCAGGCATAAGCCCATTGAACAGGTGTCTGAGACGGAATTGAACACTCTGACCCAGCTGGGTAAGGTAATCAGTTCCTTTGTGGCCCTGCGGTTCCAGAACAGGCAGAACCAGGAACACATCGAGGCGCTGAGGCGGGACGAACTGACGGGACTGTATCACTACGGCGCTTTCCTGAAGGAGGTGCGCCGTGCGCTGTATCAGTGCGATCCCGGTCTGGCCTATGCCATGGTGTACATGGATGTGAGTAATTTTGCCTATCTGAATGAGAACTTTGGCTACAGCGAAGGCAATCAGCTGCTGAAGGACATGGCCAGGTGGCTGCGGTATATGAATGCGAAGCGCTGTATCTGCGGCCGGGTGTATGCGGATCGGTTTGTGGCCCTGGTAACGGGAGAGAGCCAGCAGGAGATAGAGGAGGAGATCCGTCATTCCGTGAGCCGCTTTTCCGACTATCTGCAGCACAGATATCCCATGGGGGATTTGCAGGTGCGGGCCGGCCTTTACTGCATAGACAATCCCGAGGCGGAGATTTTTACCATGATAGACGCCGCCAACCACGCCAGAAAGACCATCAAGGAGGACTATCTGAACCATGTGATGGTGTACACCGACCGGCTGCGCCAGACCAGGGCGGAGAAGATCAAGGTGGTGGCCAGTATCCATGACGCCATAGACAAGGGAGACGTGGAAGCCTATCTGCAGCCCAAATTCTCCATGAGGACAGGAGAGGTGGTGGGTGCGGAGGCCCTGGTCAGATGGCACAATGCCGACGGCAGTCTGAAGTATCCGGATCAGTTCATACCCGTGCTGGAGGAAGTGGGGTATATAGTAAACGTGGACTTCTGCGTATTCCGCCAGGTCCTGTCCTGCCTGAAGCGCTGGAAGGCCGAGGGCAGGAAAAGGGTTCCCATTTCCGTGAATTTCTCCCGGGTACATTTCCGGGACCATCATTTCTGTGACAAGGTGATGGGGATGCTGCGCAAGTATGGAGTGGAGCCGGAGTATATTGAGATAGAGGTGACGGAGAGTTGTATCTCCGGCAATCCCCTGGGCATGATCCAGCAGATGACCTGTCTGCGGGAAAACGGGCTGCGGATCGCCATGGATGATTTCGGCATCGGTTACTCTTCCCTGGGCATGCTGATCGACGCTAACGTGGATATTGTGAAGGTGGACAAGAGTTTTATCGACCACTATGAGACGGATCAGGAACAGCAGTATATCAATCGTATTGGCCAGTTGGTGCGGGCTGCGGGAAAAGATATTATATTTGAGGGCGTGGAGACCCAGCAGCAGATTGAATTTTTGCGGGATTACGGTTATGACAAGGCACAGGGCTACGCGTTCTCCAAGCCGGTGCCCATATCGGAATTTGAAAAGTGGATGGAGTGAGTTTAAAAACGTGGTTCTGAGAGATCAGAAGCCACGTTTTTTTAAGTCCTGAACCAGTTGTATATAGAAATCCCTTACGTCGAAGCCGGGTACATTTTCCCGGTTTAGGTCAATCATGTCCCCGTGGGAGATGCCCCGGGTGGAGGGGAGGGTGAGGAATTGGTAGGCCGAGCCCCAGGGAAAGGAGCGCTCTCCCACCAGGCCGTCATTGGGTCCGTCAAAATGCCGGCAGAGCATATGGGTGAAGTTCAGGGGAAAGCGTCCTCCTCTGGCCCGGGCGAGCCGGGAGCCCACGCTTTGGTAGAAAACGCCGGGCACATCGGGGGTTTCCTGATTGAACTTCTGGCAGAAGGAGGCGGTTAGATTGGTCACCGCGCCAAGGAAATCCGGATTGGGATCACCCAGCTTGCTCAGGGCGGTATTGTAGGCCCGGGCTACGGCCTGCTGCTGCCGGAGGGGAATTCTGGTCAGCAGGTAGTCGGCAAATTCGCAGCCCCGGTGGGGGGTGCTCACGGTGGTCAGGGAGGCCACATGGTCGGCCACGCCGGGAAGCTGCAGAGCCGCCCGGGCGTCCAGGCCGCCTTTGGAATGGGCGATGATGTTGAGTTTTTCACAGCCCGTCTTTTCAACGATGTCCCGTATCCGGTCGGCCAATTCCCGGCCGGAGTCCGCCACCGAGGCGGCAGACTGATGGTTTCCGTAATAGATTCTGGCTCCCGCCGTCTCCAGCGCCTGGGGGATACGGCCCCAGTAATTGAAATAGCGGAAGTCCCGGAAAAACACGCCGTGTACCATCAGGATTGGATACCTGGTGGCGCAGGGAAGCAGGAGGCTGTGGGTCCGGCTTTCCTGGAGTTTGCGGCTCTCAAATATCACTTCCCGGGAGGCCGTTCGAAAAATCAGGAACAGGGCGACCAGATGGGCGATGGGGATGAAGCCGCAGAGGATGCCGATAACCCGCAGCCGGATCCCAAGCTGACGGGAGGTCAGGTATACTCGCAGTATGCCGTTCCAGAAGAGCAGGGCCTCCGCACCCAGCAGTATCAGGCAGTGGAGAAGCCAGAAGCGGGCACTGCTCCGGGTCAGCGGTTCCAAACCCGGTATCAGGCCGACCATGCCCGCTGCAGCCAGGGGCACATTGATCAGGGTGGTGGCGGCAAATATGACCAGCAGATTGCAGCCCCGGTTGCAGACGCTCAGGCGGTAACCGACGGGGCGGCACAGGGGCAGAGCCGGATAGAGGTTCAACAGGAGGAACAGCCAGGGCGACACGGCCCGGAGCAGTCCTGGCATCCAATGCCAGGCTGTGCCGGCCAGAACGCTCTCCAGCCTGCCCAGCAGCAGATAGTCGGTTCCCAGCATGGCCAGCAGGGAACCCAGTATGTATTCCAGAATCTTTTGCGGTTTTGACATGGGCAAGTCCTTTCTCACAGGCACTTTTCTTATATAAAATCATACACATTTTGCAGGATAAAGTAAAGCATATGTCACTTTTTTCTTCCGGCACACATAACATAGAGCATCAGTCATTTTGAAAAGGGAGGATATGAGAGCATATGAGAAGAAAGAATCAGGCAGGAAGGCGGACCCGGCTGGCGGCAGTGCTGACGGCGGCACTGACAGCGGGGCTGTTGGCGGGATGCGGCGCTCCCGGCGGAAATGCCGGCGGTGACGGTAAGTTGACGGAGGTCACTTTGAACGAGGTGGCACACTCCATTTTCTACGCACCCATGTATGTGGCCATCGAGGAAGGATATTTTAAGGAGGAGGGCCTGGATGTGACGCTGGTCACGGGCTTCGGCGCCGACAAGACTATGACCGCCGTGCTGGCGGGGGATGCGGATATCGGCTTCATGGGCAGCGAGTCCACTATCTATACCTATGCGGGCGGCACCGACGACTATGTGGTGAATTTTGCCCAGCTTACCCAACGGGCAGGCAATTTCCTGGTGTCCAGGGAACCGATTGAGGATTTTAACTGGGATATGCTGAAAGACCAGGATGTGTTGGGCGGCAGGGCGGGAGGAATGCCCCAGATGGTATTTGAATATATCCTGCGGAAAAACAATATAGATCCGACAGCGGATCTGCGGATTGACCAGAGCATAGATTTCGGGTCCACGGCGGCGGCCTTCTCCGGCGGCGATGCGGACTTTACCGTGGAATTTGAGCCCCATGCTACATTGCTGGAGCAGAAGGGAGACGGCTATGTGGTGGCTTCTCTGGGAGAAGATTCCGGTTATGTGCCCTACACCGCTTTCAGTGCCAAGAAGAGTTATATAGAGCAGAACGGCGCGGTAATACAGGCGTTTACCAATGCACTGCAGAAGGGCATGGATTATGTGCAGTCCCACAAACCGGAAGAAATTGCCGATGTGATTGCTCCCCAGTTCGCTGAGACGGATAAGCAGGCGCTGGTGACCATTGTCACCAGATATTATGATCAGGACACCTGGAAGGATAATCTGGTCTTTGAAAAGGAAGCCTTCGACCTGCTGCAGAACATCCTGGAGGATTCCAAGGTGCTGTCGGAGCGGGTGCCCTATGAAGATCTGGTGAATACTTCTTTCGCGGAAAAAGCGGCAGGGAAGTAATGGGTACCGGGCGCGCGGACTTTACTTCAGCCGAATGTTCTTCTCGGCCCAGAGCCGCAGCGCCGTGGCGTTGGTGCTGATTTTTTCCAGAGAATCCAATATATGCTGAAAAGCGGGCCTCTCGGTTTCGTCGATGTATCCGTCTTCGGATATGGCGATCAGGGAGGCCCTCAGACCGTCTATGTCCTTCAGGGAGCCCAGTACCTTCAGGGCCAGCCGATCAAAGTCGTCGATGGTTACTTCATGGATGCTGCCCCGGCCAATGGGACATTCTTTGGCGCAATAGGAGTTACAGAGTTCCGGCGTGTTGTACGCCTCCGCCATGGCTTTGACTTCCTCCGGGTAGGGGGCGATGGTATTTAACTCAATTCTGGCCAGACGGGTACGGTCAATACCGATGATTTCCGCAGCCTTTTCCCGGCTGGAGAAGTCATCGTTATTTTCTGCGGCCTCGCAACGTGCGAGATAGTACATGTTATCTGCTGCTTTTGTGGCTTTTTTGCTCATGGCGTATTTATCCTCACTGCTGTATACTGTAATAGACGGTACAGACGGGTTTCCGTTTTAGTGTATCGGATTCCGGTGGTTTTGTAAAGAAAAATATTTTATGTAAAATATGGGACAAAGCAGTTGAGGAATCCGGCATAATCTGCTAAAATAGAAACAGTATTGCTGACCGGGAATGATTATTTGGAGCAGCATCTTCCCGGACAAAACACGGATTTATGCGGCGCTTACAGGGTTGGACATGAATCGCCGGAAATGTGTGTTGTCAGGAAAAATGCGGAACTATAAACAGCAATTTTCCTGACAACGCACGGATTCATGTGTCGGCGCGAAAGAGCCGGGACATGAATCGCCGGAAATGTGTGTTGTTAGGAAAAATGCGGAACTATAATAAGGAGGATATGGGATATGGGTTTGATCAGAGCGGCAAAAGAAGCAATCAGCAGCATGATGGCTGACCAGTGGAGGGAGTATTTCTACTGTGACGCCCTTCCCAATGATGTGTTGGTGACCAAGGGCAAGGTTCGCTCCAATAGCAAAAACAACAAGGGTGTGGACAATATTATTTCCAACGGTTCCATCATCGCCATCAATGAGGGGCAGTGCATGATTATTGTGGACCAGGGGGAAATCGTGGAGTTCTGCGCGGACGCGGGTCAGTTCGAATACGACACTTCCACTGAGCCCAGCCTGTTTTACGGCAATCTGGGTGACAATGTGATGAACACCTTCAAAAGTATCGGCAAGCGCTTTACCATGGGCGGCGATACCGGCAAGGACCAGAGAGTGTACTTTTTCAACATCAAGGAAATCATGGGCAATCTGTTCGGTACGGCCAGCCCCATTCCTTTCCGGGTGGTGGACAACAACATCGGACTGGACGTGGATACATCGGTGAAATGTAACGGGCAGTATTCCTTTAAGATCACGGATCCCCTGCTTTTTTATAAGAATGTGTGCGGCAATGTGACCCAGGACTATGACAAATCCCAACTGCTGGCCACTTTGAAAACAGAACTTCTGACGGCGCTGCAGCCGGCGCTGGCCAAGATTTCCGCCATGGGTATCCGCTATTATGAACTGGCGGGCAATACGGAGACCATGGCCCAGGCCCTGAATGAGGTGCTCAGCGAGAAATGGAGCAATCTGCGGGGTATTGAGATCGTCTCTATCGGCTTCAACAGCGTGAAGATCCCTGACGATGACGAGAAGATGATCAAGGATCTGCAGAAGACTGCCGTGATGCGCAATGCCAATATGGCCGCTGCCACATTGGTGGGAGCCCAGGCCGAGGCCATGAAGGCAGCTGCCTCCAATACCTCCACCGGGCCCATGATGGCGTTTGCGGGCATGAATATGGCGAATCAGGCAGGCGGTTTTGATGCCAATGCACTGTATGCCATGGGCGCCCAGCAACAGGCCCAGGCGCAGCAGCAGGCTCAGGCCCGTCAGCAGGCTCCCGCTCAGGAGCGTTCCCGTACACAGGCTGCGCCGGTATTGGGGTGGACCTGCAGCTGCGGAAAGGCGGGCAACATCGGTAAATTCTGTGAGGAGTGCGGCAGCCGCAAGCCTGACAACGCAGGCTGGACCTGCAGCTGCGGTGCGGTGAACCAGGGCAGATTCTGCACGGAATGCGGCAGCAAGAAGCCCGCGGGCGCGCCTGTTTACAAATGTGACAAATGCGGCTGGGAGCCCGAGGATCCGGCTCATCCGCCCAAATTCTGTCCGGAGTGCGGAGACATATTTGACGACGGCGATATCGTGTCATAGGATTTCCTGAGAGTAGGACAGATAAGCGCTGGCGAGGCCATCCGGCTGCGCCGGCGTTTTTGCGCCGGGAGGTCGCGGCTCTGGGACAGGGGGACGGAACGGCGGATTGCCTGCCGTGACGAGCCGGGTATGGCCCGGATTGCTGCGGTATGGAAAAGTGTGGGGACGGGATGGGATGAATGGTAAAATAATCGGGATTATAGTGATACTGGTCCTGCTGCTGGTGTTGGTGGGGATTATCTACCTGGCTTACCGCAAGATCCGGGATACAGTCAGGCATTACAGTCGTATGCTGTTCGGGACCGAGAATGTGCGGAAGGGTGTGCAGCAGATGGAGATGGAATATGCCTCCACACCCAAATCCGTGTCCTCTGCCACGGGGCTGTATCTGCCCAGGATTATGAAAGACTTTCCGGAATTTCATCTGGAGGAGATGAAGAGCAGGGCGGAGAATGTACTCACCTCCTATCTGAGAGGTGTTGATGCCGGCAACAGCCGCCTGCTGACAGAGGGAACCCGGGAACTGCGGGAAAAGCTGGATATGCGCATTGAGATGCTCCGGGGCGCGGAAATCAGGGAGCATTATGAGCGAATCAAGGTACATAAAACGGAAATCCATAAATACCGCAAGGACAAGGGGCGCTGCAGCATCGTATTCCAGACGGCGGCAGAACATATTCATTATCAGGAACAGAACTCCGCAGTCATAAAGGGACACAGGGAACGGCTGGAACAGGCCAAGTACAATGTGGAAGTCAGCTATATCCAGGACCAGGAGCAGGTGGAAAACCTTTCGGACGCGGGCCTGGCCATGGTTTGTCCCAACTGCGGCGCTCCTCTGTCTTCCCTGGGAGCCAAGACCTGTGCCTACTGTGACAGCCCGGTGCTGGAATTCAACATCAGGGTCTGGAATTTCACGGATGTGGAGGCAGTGTAAGGGCAGAGCAGCGGAGGGAAAGCAGGATAAAAGCGGATTGAGTAACGGATTGAAACAGGAGAGAGATGGTTTGTGAAAGAGTTTTCAGCGTTGTGGGTTCGGCATCCGGGAGAAGCGGGATTTGCCGGTCGACAGGTGAGAGTCTTAGGCAAGTAAGAGGATTGATGCATTTATGAGTATATACGATACATTAAATAAGGAACAGAAAGAGGCGGTACTGACCACCGAGGGGCCGCTGTTGCTGCTGGCAGGAGCTGGCTCCGGCAAGACCAGGGTGCTGACCCATCGGATCGCGTACCTGATTGACCAGATGGGGGTGAATCCCTGGAATATCCTGGCCATCACCTTCACCAATAAGGCGGCGGGAGAGATGCGGGAGAGGGTAGACCAGATCGTGGGCTTCGGCGCGGACCAGGTGTGGGTGTCCACTTTCCATTCCACCTGTGTGCGTATTCTGCGCAGATATATAGATAAGCTGGGGTATGACAACCACTTTACCATCTATGACACGGACGATCAGAAATCCATCATCAAAGACGTGTGCAAAAGGCAGATGATCGACACCAAGACTTTGAAGGAGCGGTCGGTGCTGTCCGCCATCTCCTCCGCCAAAAATGAACTGCTCTCCCCCACGGAGTACGAACTGCAGGCCATGGGAGATTTTCAGAAAAAAAAGATAGCAGCATGCTATAAGGAGTATCAGCGGGAACTGAAAAAGAGCAATGCGCTGGATTTTGACGATCTGCTGGTTATGACGGTGGAACTGCTGAAAAGCTGTCCGGAGGTGCTGAACCAGTATCAGGAGAGATTTCGCTATATCATGGTGGACGAGTATCAGGACACCAACACGGCGCAGTTTGAACTGATAAGGCTGTTGGCGGACAAGTACCGCAATCTCTGCGTGGTGGGCGACGACGACCAGTCCATCTACAAGTTCCGGGGGGCGAATATCCGTAATATTCTGGATTATGAGAAAGTGTACCCGGAGGCAAAAGTTATCAAGCTGGAGCAGAATTACCGATCCACCGGCAATATACTGGATGTGGCCAATGCAGTAATCCGCAACAATCGAGGGCGCAAGGAAAAAACGCTTTGGACGGCGAAAGAGCAGGGAAGCAGAATCCATTTCCGGCAGTTTGACAACGGCTATGAAGAGGCAGAATATATTTCCGACGATATCGCTGCCCTGGTGCGGAAGGGCCAGGCGCACTATGGTGACTGTGCCATTCTTTATCGCACCAACGCCCAGTCCCGGGCGCTGGAGGAACGTCTGGTGGTGGACGGTATGCCCTACAAGGTGGTGGGCGGCATCAATTTCTACGCGCGCCGGGAGATCAAGGATATTCTGGCCTACCTGAAGACCATCGACAACGGCAGGGACGACCTGGCCGTGAAGCGGATTATCAATGTGCCCAAACGGGGCATCGGCAATGCCACACTGGACAAGATACAGAGTTATGCGGATATGCGGGGTATCACGTTCTACCAGGCACTGGAGCAAATGGACCAGATCACCAGCCTGGGCAGGGCGGCGTCCAAGCTGGAACCCTTTGTGAAGATGATCCAGGTGTTCAAAGCCAAGGCAAAATATTATGGCATCGTGGATATGATTCATGAGATCATGGACACCATAGACTATGGGGCATATTTGCAGGACCTGGACGATGACGACGCCAATGACCGAATGGAGAATGTGGAGGAATTTCTGAACAGGGCCGTGTTCTACGAACAGACCCATGACGAGATTTCCCTGAGCGAGTTTTTGGAAGAGATTGCGCTGGTGGCCGATATCGACAGCCTGGAGAATGGTGCGGACCGCATCGTGCTGATGACGCTGCACAGTGCCAAGGGACTGGAATTCCCCTGTGTGTATCTGGCAGGCATGGAGGACGGACTGTTTCCCAGCTATATGTGCATCAGTTCAGACGATCCCGGGGATCTGGAGGAGGAGCGCAGGCTGGCCTATGTGGGCATCACCAGGGCCCAGGAGGAACTGACTCTGACCTGTGCTCGCAGCCGTATGATCCGGGGGGAAAACCAGTACAATCCCGTGAGTCGGTTTGTACAGGAGATCCCCCGGGAACTGATGGACAATACGCCGCCCCAAACCAGGGCCATGGAGCCGGGGGATTTCCGCCCCAAAGCCATCCTGCGGCCCAGGGTGACACCCAAGGAGAACAAGCCCTATATTGCCCAGGGTATCGGCGGCCTGAACAAGATCGCCGGAATCACCAAAGGGGACAGCATGGAGACTCTGGGAGAACTGGAGTACCGGGAAGGAGACCGGGTCCGCCACCTGAAATACGGAGAGGGTACGGTGCTGCAGATTGCCAAGGAGCCCAGGGATTACAAGGTCACGGTGACCTTTGAAAAGGCCGGGCAGAAAATCATGTACGCTTCTTTTGCAAAACTAAAAAAAGTGTAGTAAATTGATTGGGTTTGTGGTATAATAAATCAAAAGCATCGCATTTTATTTGTTGAATGGAATATGCGCCGGGGCGCATGGAAACAAGGCAGCAATACTTAATAACATATCAGAAAGGATGACTGTGATATGAATATGACAGAATTAAAGAAATTGGGCGAACTGCTGGGCAGCAAGAAGGAAGAAGACAAGAAGGGCAATACACTGGTGTGGGTCCTGGCCATCATCGGCGCGGTGGCTGCTGTGGCCGCTATCGCTTATGCGGTGTACCGCTACTTTACCCCCACTTATCTGGAGGACTTTGAAGATGAGTTCGAGGACGAGTTTGAGGATGAGGACGACGAGGAAGACATCTTCGAAGATGAAGGAGAGAACTAATACGGAGTGACGCGATGCCGCAGACAGACTGCGGTATGCGGGTAGGGGTAATCATGAAAAAAGGACAGGTGTATATCGGAATTGTGGAACGTGTGGAGTTTCCGAACAAAGGCATAGTAAGGGCCGGGGAGGAGACCTGCGTGGTGAAGAACAGCCTGCCCGGACAAAAGATTTCTTTTCTTGTAAACAAAGTGCGACATGGGAAGGCGGAAGCCCGGCTTCTGGAGGTGTTGGAAACATCCTCTCTGGAAACCGGAGAACCGTGTTCCCATTTTGGCTTGTGCGGAGGCTGTACGTATCTGTCCCTGCCCTATGAGGAGCAGCTGCGGATCAAGGAGCGGCAGGTGAAGGAGATGTTGGACCGGGCACTGGAGGGGCAGCAGGAACCCTGGCGGTGGGAGGGCATCAAGGGAAGCCCCCGGCCTTATGCCTACCGCAACAAGATGGAATTTTCCTTCGGGGACGAAGTAAAGGATGGTCCCCTGTCCCTGGGCATGCATAAACGGGGCAGCATGTATGATGTGGTGCATGTGAAAGACTGCAAAATTGTGGATGAGGATTATCGAAGGATTTTGTGCGGCACATTGGCCTATTTTCGGGAGCAGGGCACCAGCTTCCACCACAAGATGCGGCATCAGGGATTTCTGCGGCATCTGCTGGTTAGAAAAGCTGCCAGGACGGGGGAGATTCTGGTGGCTTTGGTGACTTCTTCTCAGGCTCCTGCGGACGGTGTCTATGGGCAGCCGGGAGATCCGGAAGAGATTCGGAAGCTGGCGGCAGGTTATCGGGAATGCCTGCTTCAAATGCAGGAGCGGGGAGAGCTGAAAGGGACATTGACAGGTATTTTACATATTACCAATGACTCTTTGGCGGACGTGGTACAGAGCGATCACACCGAGATTCTCTATGGGCGTGACTACATCTATGAGGAACTGCTGGGACTGCGTTTCAGGATCTCGACTTTTTCCTTTTTCCAGACCAATACCTACAGCGCGGAAGTGCTGTATGAGACGGCCAGGGAATATGTGGGGGAACTGGAGGACGGAAAGCTGCTTTATGATCTGTACAGCGGTACCGGCACCATTGCCCAACTGATGGCGGCGGCAGCAGACCGGGTAATCGGCGTGGAGATTGTGGAGGAGGCTGTAGAGGCTGCCAGGGAAAACGCGGCGCTGAACGGCCTGGGGAACTGCGCGTTTATTGCCGGGGATGTGCTGAAGGTGCTGGACGGTCTGACGGAGAAGCCGGATATGATCATCCTGGACCCGCCCCGGGACGGCATCCATCCCAAGGCACTGCCTAAGATCATCGGCTATGGTGTGGAGCGGATTGTCTATATCTCCTGCAAGCCCACCAGCCTGGCCCGAGACCTGGAAGCGTTTCTGGAGGGCGGATATCATGTGGAGAGGGCTGTGGCGGTGGATCAGTTTCCCTGGACGGCGAATGTGGAGACGGTTGTAATGCTTTCCCACAAAAAACCTGATAGCGTAATCAACGTAAAAGTGGAGTTTGGCGAGGGTGAGGGCAAAGTACCGCTTGATAATATCGCCAAGAGAGCCGCAGCGTATAAATCAAAAGAGCAGGTTACATATAAGATGATTAAGGAGTACATAGAAGCGAAGTATGGCTTCAAAGTACATACCGCATACATCGCAGAGGTAAAGCGAGATTTAGGCTTGCCGATGTACGATGCCCCTAATGCGGTAGAGGAATTGAAACAGCCGAGGAAACATCCGACGGCGGAGAAAGTGGAAGCGATAAGGGATGCTTTGAAGTATTTTGAAATTATTTAGGAGGAAACAATGACACATAAATTGAAAAAAATAGTGATAACAGGTGGACCATGTGCAGGAAAGACAACCGCAATTGAGAGGGTTAAATTATATTATCAAAATTTAGGCTATTGTGTGTTGGTCGTTGCAGAAACTCCCACTGAAATTATTAAAAGTGGGATTACATTGGAGGAATTTGGGAAAATTCCTTTTCAAAAAGCTATAATTAATTTGCAAATACAAAAAGAAAAGATTGTTTTAGAAGCTTTGCCAACTAAGCTAAACAAAGATGTTATTATATTGTATGATAGGGGAATAATAGACCATTTCATTTATGTTAATCAAACGGAGAAAACTAATATTGAAGAAGCTCTCAACATTAGGAGAGATGAGTGTTATAAAAATTATGATGCGGTTTTTCATATGTGTTCAACAGCTAAAGGGTTGCCCAATTTGTTTTTTAATACTGAATGTAGAAAGGAACCTGTTGAAGAAGCTTTAAAACTCGAAAATTTAATAAAAAAAGCGTGGGAAATACATTCTTTCTATTATTTTGTTGAGTGCGAATTAGATTTTGAAGATAAGATAAATAAGTTGATAAAAAAAATGAATGAGTATATAAAAAATTAGACCAGTGAGGTAAGATATGAAAGTTATTCAGATTTCAGATTTACATATTGATAGTAATTTTATATTGTCTAATTATCAAGATATGTTAAATAAGATGTTAGAATGTATTTGTAACGATATGGTTGATGAGGAGCGTATTTATATTTTGTGCTGTGGAGATATCGTAAATAAGGGAAATGCAGATGAATATATTGGAAAAGCAAAAGCATTTTTTGATTTTATAATAGATAATATGAAAGGTAAAGAAATAGAGTTATTGTTTGTACCAGGTAATCATGATTTGTGCGCTAGTAGTTTTGATAAATTTCAAAGCTTTATAGAGCAGTATAATGGTAAAATTAATTTTATATCTGAAAACGTTATTCTTTATGAAGGAGCAGAAATTAATTATGTTCTTGTTAATTCATGTTATCACAAGGATTACCAGTACGGTAATATCGATATTGGTGCATTTAAGGAAGTTATAATGAAATTGCTTAAACCGTCTTTGGTAGTTATGCATCATACACTATTAAGTAGATACAGTGATGATAGGTCAGCAATAAGTAATGCTTATAAATTTTTGGACATTTTAGAAAATAGTAATGTTATTGGTGTATTGCATGGGCACACACATGGGTATAGCAATATTTTAGTTGGAGAAAATTGTCGGATTATAGGAGTAGGCTCACTTTTTGCATACATCCCTAATTGCAATAATCAATTTAATATTATAGATGTAAAATTGGGAAAGGTAGAGCGGGTAATCAATTATAGATATAATTTTGATTTAGAAAAATTTAGCAAAGTTATCTTATTTGAAAATTCAAAAAGAAATTTTTTTACAGATAATAAAATATCTACTGTATATAGCAAAGTTAAAGATACTGTTAAATATTATGGAGGAATAAATAGTTTATCTATTAATGTAAATACAACTGTTGATGAGTACAAATACGATATGGAAAAAAATTTTGAAGCAGATATAGATATAGCTAAATTATGGTTAAAAGAAGAAGTACCTTCGACATTGTATTATAATCATGGGCAATATATGGTTGATTCTAGAAATAAAGGAATCAATTATATAATAAATGAACTAGTTAGGAATAGTACTAGTAATCGAGCGATTATTCCATTAGTACGTTTTAGTGATGTGCTGGATAAACAATTTGGGCATTTGCCAGGTTTAAATAGTATCCAATTTGGATTTTTAAATGATGAAAAAGCGGATTTGTTTTGCAGCGTATATTTACGTTCTTTAGAAGTTAATCATTTTTTAAAAATAAATTTATCGGAGATTTATTTGCTATTAATGCAGATATTTAATGAAATAAGGTCTGTGAAACGACTTATAATTAACATTTATGCTTTTAAGGCTCAATATAAAGAAAAATTTAGCTGTTTTAGAAAAGCAAAAATAGATACATTAAATGTGGGAACTTTATCAAAATTTGTATATCAGAGAGATATATTGGAGATTGTTAGTTTGTTAAGAGATAAATTTGATATGGAAGAAACTGTGATAAACACCACAGGGTTAACACATTTTTATGATATACTAAAAGCATCTGAATTGTATAATGAAAAAATAATTTCTGGTTTGAGTGAAATTATTAGAGAAATGGAAAATTTAAAACAAGAATATATGAAGTCATCAAATTATGAGGAAATTAAGCCAATTGAAGAAAGAATCCATAAGAAACAAGAGATATATATTGAGTTAGTTTCCAATATTGAAGCTTAAAAGATAAAAGTGAAATTGAGAATTGCCTGTATATGTTGCACCTAATATTGTATAAGAATTAAAACAGTCAAAAAAACATTTTATAGCGGAGGAATGAAAGTGATGGAGAGTTGAAGTCACCGAATGATAATCCTACGATTGGTTTGTTGTTGTGTAAGGGTAAAGATAAAATGGTAGCTGAATATGCTTTGAAAGATGTAAACAAACCAATGGGAGTAAGCGAATACAAACTTTCCAATCATGTTTCAGAGGAATTACAGGACAAGCTACCGTCGATTGAAGATATTGAAAAAAGAATCAATTAAAATTTTGCATCAAGGTGGTGCAAAATTTATATTAGCTTTATATTTGTGGGAAAAGGGATACACGAACGGTTTTAGTATTGTAAAAATATTGCCCATATTTCCGTGGTTTTGTGGGGATATGTTCTAATTTGGTACGCATGTGGAGACAGTATGCCTATTGAGCAACATCCAAAAAGAAGAAGGAATCCTGTATAACTCTGGATGTGGAGAGGGTTGATTACTGCCGCATCAAGAACGAAGGGAAGAGTTCTGACACTGATAAGTAAGCCTCATTATCGAATAGGATTTTGAATAGATAAGCTGCAGATGCGGAAATGATCCGATAGCTGCGGCTTGTTTTGTTTCAAGCCTAAATTGTTGATTGAAAAAGGAGGACAAGCGCTTTTGATGTGACAATCATAAGACGCAAAGCCGGGCATTATTGATTTACCCATAATCCGAAATATCCCACGTCGGGAACCCGCATCATAGCAGTTCACCCACAAAAAAACTTCCAGTAGAAATGCAAATGGGTTTGTGCTAAAATCTATAAGACCAGCAATACATTGCATTGGAAGAAAACGAATGGGAGGAGAAAAACTACAATGGTAAAACATATGATTTTCAGAAGTATCTTTTTGGTTGGCGGCCTGATTCTGTTTGCGGGATGTAGTGGAAAGACACCCGGGTCAATATCCGGGGGGCAGGAACAGCAGAATTCATCGGAACCGGCAGGCCAGGCAGATATGCCGGGACAATCCGGCGGGCAGAACTTGCCGGGGCAGTCGGAGGCTGAGGGCGGTCGGGAAAATGAGGAGGGCCAGATTGCCGGCTCTATTACGATGGCGGAGGCGAAGGCCGCTGCCCTGGGTAATGCGGGGCTTTCGGAGGAGGAGGTGCGGTTTGTCCGGGTTCAACTGGATTCGGAGAGCGGTTCTTCCACATATGATCTGGAATTTATCAGCGCAGATGCGGCATATGACTACAGGGTGAACGCGGCTACGGGGGAGATTCTTTCCATGAACTGCGAGATCGGTGATTACGATCTCGAGAGCGTGCCCCAGGGAACGCTTCAGGCCGTGGCCACTCAGCCAGAGCCCGGAGCCGCCCAGTCAGAACCTGGGGCCACTCAGCCAGAGCCCGGAGCTGCCCAGTCAGAACCTGGGGCCACTCAGCCGGAGCCCGGAGCCGCCCAGTCAGAACCTGGGAGCACTCAGCCGGAGCCCGGAGCCATCCAATCAGGGCCCGGAACCGCTCAGTCTGATGCCCGGGAAGGACAGTATATCGGTCTGGAGGCGGCAAAGCGTGTGGCCCTGGAACATGCCGGTCTGAAAGAAGAAGAGGTGGGCTTTGCTCATACGAAACTGGAACTGGAGGATGGAATCTGGCAATACGATGTGGAATTTTATCAGGACAGCACCCGGACGGAGTATGACTACGACATTGACGCGCTCACCGGGAAGATCCTCTCCTTCGATCATGATGCGGAGTATTATCCCCAGGGAACCGGCGGTGACAGCCCGACGGGGGATGGACAAATCACCGGGGACAAGGCGAAGGAAATCGCCCTGGAATATGCAGGTGTAGCCGAAGAGGAAGCGCAGTTCCTGGAAGTCTCTTATGATTATGACGACGGGCGCGCCGAGTTTGAGATCGAGTGGCATGTGGGACGGACAGAATACGCCTGCGATGTGGACGCGGTTACAGGCGAAGTGCTCGGTTTTGAGAAGGAGTTCGATTAGGGAAGTCTATGAGAATTTCAACACGCTGGTGGAGAATAAAACCGTGGTGTTTATCAGTCACAGGCTGTCAAGCTGCTGGTTCTGTGACTCTATCGCCGTGTTTGATCATGGATGGCTCATACAGCAGAGGAAATTTTCCGAAAAAAGTTGACAAATACCGGCGGCTGAATATATAATTAACCGAAGTGAATTCACAAAAAACTGCATATACAAAGACAGGGAAAAGAATCAGTAACAGTGTGAATGCTCCACAGAAAGCAGCCGGTTGATGAGAGGCGCGGAAGAACAGCACTGCGAATACATCTTGGAGTCGCATACTGAAATCACAGTAGGATATGCCGGGAGGCACCGTTATATGCCCAGGTATTTGCCATGCATTTTACACTTTGCATGGGATACTGCATGAGACGAACACCGTGAGGTGTCCGTAAACATTAGGTGGTAACGCGAACAAACTCGCCCTTTTGAACAGGGCGGGTTTTTATTTTGCTTTTTTGCGTATGGGGAACCAAAACAGGAGGGCCGAAAAATGTTTTTAAGAGTTGAAAAGAAAATTCTGGAATTAAGGAGCGGGATTTACATCGGAGTGGTTACGGCCATGGGGCTGGACAATCAATCCCCCAATGAGAAAATCGGGCAGCTGCTTCGAGGAGAGGTGGAAGCGGCTGCAGGGGCGTTAAGCGGAAAAAACCTGAAAGAGGACGAAAATCTGCAGTTGTATCGCTGCGCGATGAAGGAACTTGGCGTCAATCCTTCCAAATACCCCTGCTCCATTGAATCCATCCTCACCAGGATTTCCAAGAAGGGGGAATTCCCGGCGGTAAGTCCGGTGGTGGATCTTGGCAATTATATTTCCATAAAGTACAGACTTCCCGTAGGAGTACACGATCTGGACACTCTGCAGGAGGATCTGTGGATTCGCCTTGCCGGGGAGGAGGACTGCGGCATAGAGGAGAACCATCTGCAGGGGGATGAACTGAAGCCCGGGGAACCGGTGTATGTCTCCGGCCATCTTGTGAGAACCAGGCGCTGGATCTGGCGGCAAATGCGGGCAGGCCGGGTTGCGGAAACCGCGAAAAATTTCCTTTTCCCGATAGACGGATTTTATGACAACAGGGAACAGGTGGAAGCGGCCTGTGCCGAACTGGTATCCCGAATTCGGGAATTCTTTTCTGTGGAGGCGCAATTTGGCGTTATCAACCGGGAGAACGATGAAATACGCTTCGGCCTTATGACGGAAGAGGAAAAGGAAATAGAGAACCAGATTGCGATTATGCTAAAAGGCGTGGCTCAGAGTACGGCCACGCCGGAGATCCGCCGGAAGCTGGCGGAGGCCGGGAGAGAGGGGCGGCCGCTCCGAGTAAAGCTGGGGCTGGATCCTTCCGCGCCGGATATCCATATCGGCCATTCCGTGGTGCTGCGTAAGATCCGTCAGCTGCAGGATCTGGGCCATAAGGCGGTAATCATCATCGGGGATTACACGGGGATGATCGGTGATCCCACCGGCAAATCCAAGACCCGGAAACAACTGTCCCGGGAAGATGTGGAGCGCAACGCCGAAACCTATATGGAACAGATTTTCAAAATTATTGACCGTGACCGCACGGAAGTGCATTTCAACAGCGAATGGTTGAGCAAAATGAACTTCGGGGATGTGATTGAACTGGCCGCGAAATGCACCGTGGCCCGAATGCTGGAGAGAGATGATTTTAACAAACGTTACACCAATCATCTGCCCCTGTCGGTGCACGAATTTTTCTATCCGCTGATGCAGGCCTATGACTCCGTGGCCATTGAGGCGGACATCGAACTGGGCGGGACCGATCAGACCTTTAATATCCTGATGGGCAGAAATATTCAGAGGGATTATGGACAGACGCCTCAGTTGACGCTTTTTATGCCTCTTCTGGAAGGAATCGACGGCGTGGAAAAGATGAGTAAGAGTCTGGGAAATTATGTGGGGATCAGTGAGCCTGCCGCGGTGATCTATGAAAAGATCATGAAGATTCCGGATTCCCTGATTCTCAAGTACTATAATCTCTGCACGGATGTGCACCCGGACGAAGTGGCGAAGCTGCAGAAAATGTTGGAGGACGGAGTGAATCCGAGAGATGTGAAGATGATGCTGGCCCTGGAAATCACCGGGCTTTATGCCGGAAAAGAGGCGGCGGTTCAGGCGCAGGAGCACTTTAGAATGGTATATCAGAAAAACCAGATGCCGGAAGATGTGCCGTCCCTGGAGATTGACGGAGGTTCCGATCCTGTCCAGGGGGAGCAGATTCTCAATCTTCTGGCCGGCGGGGGCTTTTACAAGACCAAGAGTGAGGCCCGGCGGATCTTTCAGCAGGGAGGCGCGCAGGTGGACGGAGAGAAGGTGACGGACGTAAAGGCGCTGGCACTTCCGGCCGGGACGGAACATACGCTGAAAATGGGAAAGAACAGATTTTTCAAGATACTGGTGAGATAAACTCTTTTCCATGGAAAAGGAGCGGAGGAAAGAATACGGGATGGAAAAGTGGATGGTAGCCGCCAAAAAGGCGGATTTTGAGAGTTGGGCAAGGCAGTTCGGCATCAGCCCGGTGTTGGCCCGGATTATTCGGAACAGGGATATTACGGAGCCGGAAGAGGTGGGGAAGTTCCTGGGAGGCACCTTGGCCGATTGTTACAGCCCCTGGCTGCTGAAAGGCATGGAGGAAGCGGTGGGCCTGCTTCGGAACAATATGGCCGGCAATGTGAAAATCCGGGTGATCGGGGATTATGATGTGGACGGCATATGTTCCTCCTATATCCTTACCAGGGCTCTGCGGGACATGGGGGGGAGGGTAGATACCGCCATTCCTCACCGGATCCGGGACGGGTACGGGCTGAATGACGCTCTGATTGAGGAAGCCCATGCCGATGGGGTGGGTCTGATTGTCACCTGCGACAACGGCATTGCGGCCCAGCCTCAGATTGCCCGGGCCCGGGAACTGGGAATGCAGGTGGTGGTGACGGACCATCACGAGGTGCCCTATGTGGAAGAAGAGGGCCGCAGAATCCAGCAGCTGCCCCCGGCGGAGGCGGTGATCGATCCCAAGCAGGAGGGCTGCGGTTATCCCTGGCAGGGAATCTGCGGCGCGGTGGTGGCTTACAAGCTGGTTTCGGCTCTGGGAGAACGCATGGCTTTTCAGGGGCTGGAAGCCTTGAAAGAGGAGTTGCTGCCCTTTGCTGCCCTGGCCACGGTGTGTGATGTGATGGAACTTAAAGATGAAAATCGGATTTTGGTGCGGGAGGGGCTGCGCCGCTTTGGCACCTGTGATAATCCGGGCCTCCGGGCCCTGCTGGAGGTAAACGGTCTGGACCCTGCGGCGGTGTCGGCCTATCATCTGGGGTTTGTTCTGGGGCCCTGCCTCAATGCCACCGGGCGGCTGGATACGGCCCGGCGCGCCCTGGAATTGTTGGAGAGCCGGGACAGGACAGAGGCCATGACCGCCGCCAGGGAATTGAAAGACCTGAATGACAGCCGGAAAAATATGACGCTCCAGGGGGTGGAACAGGCAGTGGAACAATTGGAAGCGGCGGGTGGCCTGCCTGATCCCGTGATGGTACTCTACCTGCCCCAGGTGCATGAAAGCCTGGCGGGCATCATCGCCGGACGGATCAGGGAGCGGTATCATCACCCGGTCTTTGTGCTGACCAGGGGAGAGGAGGGGGTCAAGGGTTCCGGACGTTCCATAGAGACTTACCATATGTATGACGCCATGAGCCGGGTAAAGCAGTATTTTACCAAGTATGGAGGACACAGGATGGCGGCGGGACTGTCCATGAAGGAGGAGGATGTGGAACCTCTGCGGCAGGCCCTGAATGCCGGCTGCGGCCTGACCCCGGAGGACTTTGTGCCGAGAGTACATATCGACGTGCCCATGCCCCTTTCCTTTGCCAATATGGAATTGGCAAGAGAATTGGAAAAACTGGAGCCCTACGGCGCAGGGAATCCCAGACCCCTTTTTGCCCAGAAGGGAGTAATTCTCAAAAGGGGCAGACGCATCGGGGCAAAGCAGAATTTTGCCAGGTTTACGGTGGAGGCGGAGGGCGTCTGCCGGGAACTGCTGTTTTTTGGGGATCTGGAGGCTTTTTGCCGCAGCCTGGAGGAAAGGCATGGTCCGGGAAGTGCGGAGAGGCTTTTCGCCGCGGGCGGGGGCTATGAAATGGGAATCGCCTATCAATTGGGAATCAACCGTTACCGGGGCCGGGAGGAATTGCAGTTCACCATCCAAAATTTCTATTTTGTTTAGCTTCATTTAATTTTTTTCTTATGAATTAGTCACATTTTGGACACATTTCATGGGTATAGTATATAGCAGATAGTTGATGAACTCACTATCTCCCCCCCTCATAAGAAATAGCGGAAGCCCCGGCAGCGATACCGGGGCTTTTGCTGTGTGGGCGGCCTGTTTATGCAGTTTCTATTTTGTTTAGGTTCATTTTATTTTTTTCTAATGAATTGGACACACTTTAGACATATTTCATGGGTATAGTAGATTACAGATAGTTGATGAACTCACTATCTCCCCCCTCATAAGAAATAGCGGAAGCCTCGGTAGCGATACCGAGGCTTTTGCCATGGGGATAAAAAAATCATTTACATATGGGGGGCGGTCATTTATAGTAATAGGTAGATGGACTCCCGGCGGGGAGGGAAGGAGATATGTCATGAAACTGACAGATTTGTTGTGCAAGCTGGAGTACGAATGCATACAGGGCAGCACGGACCTGGAGATCGGCCAGGTGGTGTATGATTCCCGGAAAATAGCGGAGGGCTGCCTGTTTATCTGCATCAGAGGAGCCAATTTTGACGGACATGATTTTGCGGCGGAAGCCGTGGAGAAGGGGGCCCGGGCGCTGGTGGTGTCCCAGGAGGTGCCGGAGGCGGCCGGGAAGGATGTGACGGTGATCCGGGTTCCCGATACCCGGTATGCCCTGGCGTTTATCTCCGCGGCTTACTTTGGCGATCCGGCGGAGAAACTGCGGGTGATCGGCGTCACCGGCACCAAGGGGAAGACTACCACCACCTACATGGTGAAATCCATATTGGAAAACGCGGGTTACAAGGTGGGACTGGTGGGAACCATTGAGGTGATTATCGGCAGAGAGCGCATCCATGCGGGCAATACCACCCCGGAATCCTATGCGCTGCAGGAATACTTTGCCCGGATGGTGGAAGCGGGCATGGACGCGGTGGTCATGGAAGTGTCCTCCCAGGGGCTGATGCTTCACCGCACCCAGGGTTTTGTGTTTGACCTGGGCATTTTTACCAATCTGGAACCGGACCATATCGGCCCCAACGAACATGCCAGCTTCGAGGAATATCAGCGCTGTAAGGGCCTGCTGTTCAAACAGTGCAGGGTGGGCATTGTCAACGGGGACGACTCCCATGTGGATGCGGTACTGGAAGGCCACAGCTGCCAGTTGGAGCGGTATGGCATCGGAGAGGGCAATGACCTGCGAGCCGGACAGGTGCGGCTGGTTCGAAAGCCCGGGGAACTGGGAGTGGCATTCCGGGTGGAAGGGCTGATGGATTTTGAGGTGGAGGTGCCTGCGCCCGGGCGTTTCAGCGTCTATAACGCGCTGACGGCCATTGCCATCTGCAGGCATTTTAACGTGCGGGAGGACGATATTAAGAGGGCGCTGCTGGCGGTGCGGGTCAAGGGACGCATCGAGCGGGTGAAGGTGCCCGGGCCTTTTACGCTGCTGATTGACTACGCCCACAACGCCATGGCGCTGGAGAGTCTGCTGGTCACTCTGCGGGAATATGAACCTAACCGGCTGGTGTGCCTGTTCGGCTGCGGCGGCAACCGTTCCCCGCAGCGGCGCTATGAGATGGGGGAGATCAGCGGCAGGCTGGCGGACCTGACCATCATCACCTCCGACAATCCCCGGTTCGAGGAACCCCAGGCCATCATTGACGATATCAAGACCGGCATGGCCAGGACAGAGGGAGCTTATGTTGAAATCTGCGACCGTAAGGAAGCCATCCGCTACGCCATTACCCACGGGCAGGAGGGAGATATCATCATACTGGCCGGGAAAGGGCATGAGGACTACCAGGAGATCCGGGGGGTGAAATATCCCATGGACGAGAGAGTCCTGATCCGGGAAATCCTGGAGGAGGACTCTCGGAACTGAGGAAGTTTCAGCCTTCCCGGAAGGCGCCGGTGAGAACAGGAGATAGAGGAAAAGATTTTGACAAAATACGCGGATGTGATTATAGATATCTCTCACGAAAAGGTGGATCGCCCCTTCCAGTATCGGATCCCCGAGAGTATGCTGGAAGGGCTGGAGGTGGGGATGTGCGTGACGGTGCCCTTCGGCAAGGGCAATACCCTGCGCAGGGGCTATGTGACGGATATCACGGAAAAATGTTCCTTTGATCCCCAAAGGATCAAGGAAGTCCACAGCCTGGCCCGGGACGGCGTGGGAGTGGAGGACTGTCAGATTCGGCTGGCCCGGTGGATTCGTCTGGCTTATGGGGGCACCATGATTCAGGCGCTGAAAACCGTGCTGCCGGCCAAACATACCGTGAAAAAGGCAGAGCGCAGAAAGCTGTGTCTGGCCGTCACCCGGGAGGAAGGCATCTCCCTGCTGGGGGAGTGCCGGCGAAAAAAACAGGCCGCCAGGGCCAGGCTCTTGCAGGAACTGCTGCAGGAAGGAGAACTCCCTTACGAACTGGCCACGGGAAAGCTGATGGTATCACCTGCGGTAATCCGGGGGCTGGAGGGGCTGGGGGCTGTCCGGGTGGAGGTTCTGCAGTCCTTTCGCAACCCGGTGAAGCAGCAGGGGCGGGAGGAGGCGGCCAAGGCACTGAGCGGGGAGCAGCAGGCAGCGGTGAATCGGGTCATGGAGGATTACGACGGCGGTGATCCGGGCACCTATCTGCTGCAGGGCATCACCGGCAGCGGCAAGACGGAAGTCTATATCCGCCTGGCGCAGGAGATGGTGGAACGGGGCAGACAGGTGATCGTGCTGATCCCGGAGATCGCCCTGACCTATCAGACGCTGATGCGGTTTTACAGATGCTTTGGTGACCGGGTCAGCGTGCTGAATTCCACCCTGTCTGCAGGAGAAAAATATGATCAGTGCGAGCGGGCGAAATGCGGGGAGATTGATGTGATCATCGGCCCCCGTTCCGCCCTGTTTGTGCCGTTTCCCAAAGTGGGACTGATCCTGATGGACGAGGAGCATGAAGCCAGCTACAAGAGCGAGAGCACGCCCAAGTATCATGCCCGGGAGACGGCTGTCTATCTGGCGTCCCTCCATGGGGCCAGCGTGGTGCTGGGCTCGGCGACTCCCTCCATGGAGGCGGCCTACCGGGCCCGGGAAGGGCAGTACAGGCCGCTTTTTCTGACACGCAGGCTCACGGGGGGCAGTCTGCCCCGGGTGTACACGGTGGATCTAAGGGAGGAACTGAAACAGGGCAACCGATCCATTTTCAGCAGGAAATTGCAGGAACTTCTGGAGGACCGGCTAAAAAAAGGCCAGCAGGGCATGCTGTTTATTAACCGCCGGGGTTTTGCGGGATTTGTCTCCTGCCGGGCCTGCGGTCATGTGATGAAATGTCCTCATTGCGATGTGTCTCTGTCCCAGCACAGGGGAGGAAGGCTGGTATGTCATTACTGCGGCTATGAGACCCCGGATGTCACGGCGTGTCCGGAATGCGGCTCCGGGTATATCTCCGGCTTCCGGGCCGGGACCCAGCAGATCGAGGAAAGACTGAAAGCCATGTTTCCGAATATGCGGGTGCTGCGGATGGATGCGGACACCACCAGGACCAAAGACAGCCACGGGCAGATTCTGGCCGCGTTCGCCGCAGGGGAGGCGGATGTGCTGGTGGGTACCCAGATGATCGTCAAGGGGCATGATTTTCCCAATGTGACGCTGGTGGGGGTGCTGGCGGCGGATCTGTCCCTGTCCGTGGGAGACTATCGGGCCGGAGAGAGGACATTCCAACTGCTGACCCAGGCAGCAGGCAGGGCGGGCCGGGGCAGCGAGCCCGGTGAAGTGGTGATTCAGACCTATCAGCCGGAGCATTATGCCGTCACCCATGCGGCGGCCCAGGACTATGACGGTTTTTACCGGGAGGAAATACTGTTCCGTGAACTGATGGGCTATCCTCCGGTGGCTCATATGCTGGCGGTGCAGATCTATGCGGCATGGGAGGAGGAGGGCAGCAGGCTGGCTCTGGGGCTGGCGGAACTGGCCGGGACCTATGTGGACCAGTCCCAGCCTCTGGCCCGGCGGATGATGATCGTGGGCCCTGCCCCGGCAGGGGTGGGCAAAGTCAATGACATCTTCCGCTTCGTATTTTATGTGAAAGATCACAGCTACCGCCGGCTGATCCAGGTAAAAGACGGCCTGGAGAAGCGGATGGGGGAATGGATGCAGACCCGGCGCAGCAGGCAGGCGGTCAGCCTCCAATTTGACTTTGATCCCATGAATACATTATAGGTACTTGAAAAATATCCCATTTTTTGAGATAATATAATAATTATGATTCTTTTAAACGGGATTTTCCAATACTTATCGGCCTGGCAGGCAATGACGAAAGCCGTTTTTTGCAATTCCGCCGGAGAATATCGGGCTGTGTGCCTGCCGGAGGCGGTTTCGCCAATGTCGGTTACAGGCCCGGGCATGAAAGGAGAAAGATATGGCAATTCGTAATATACGGGAGATCGGAGAGGATATTCTCACTAAAAAATGCAAGGAAGTGACGGAGATGACAGACCGTACCAGATATCTGATTGAGGATATGCTGGACACTCTGTATGAGGCCAACGGTGTGGGGCTGGCGGCCTGTCAGGTGGGTGTACTCAAACGCATCGTGGTCATTGACGTGACGGGGGAGGATCCCTATGTGCTGATCAATCCCCGCATCCTGGAGACCGGCGGGGAGCAGACCGGTTCCGAGGGATGTCTGAGCGTGCCGGGGAAGTCAGGGATCGTCACCAGGCCCAATTATGTGAAGGTGGCTGCTCTGGACGCGGATATGAAACCCTTTGAACTGGAAGGGACGGAACTGCTGGCCAGAGCCATCTGCCATGAACTGGATCATCTGGACGGACACCTGTATGTGGAGATGGTGGAAGGAGAACTGACGGATTTAAAGCCCGTGCCGGAGGATGAGGAGGAATAAATGAAAATTGTTTTTATGGGAACTCCCGATTTCTCCGTGGAGGCGCTGGAAGCGCTGATCCGGGCGGGACATGAGATCACGGCAGTGGTGACGCAGCCGGATAAAGCTAAGGGACGCAGCGGCAGCCTGCAATACTCCCCGGTGAAGGAGTGTGCGCTGGCGCATGGGATCCCCGTGTTCCAGCCCCAGCGGATCAAGCGCCCGGAGGCGGTGGCGGAACTGAAAACCTATGAGGCGGATATGTTTGTGGTGGTGGCCTTCGGCCAGATCCTCTCCCAGGAGATATTGGATATGCCGGCCCATGGCTGTCTGAACATCCACGCCTCTCTGCTGCCTCGGTACCGGGGGGCATCCCCTATTCAGCATGTGATTCTGAACGGGGAGGAGCGGACGGGCATCACCATCCAGCAGATGGACGCGGGGGTGGACACCGGGGATATCCTCTATCAGGTGGAACTTCCCATTCACAGGGAGGATACCAGCCAGACCCTGTTTGAGAAGCTGGCGCCCCTGGGAGGCCAGGCCATTGTGGAGACGCTGGCATTGCTGGAACAGGGACGCCTGGCGCCCAGAAAGCAGGAGGAGGGGGAGAGCAGTTATGCGCCCCTGATCACCAAGGAGATGGGACGCATCGACTTTTCCGGGGATGCCCGGTCCATCGAGAGGCTTGTACATGGTATGAATCCCTGGCCCAGCGCTTATACTTCCTATCAGGGGAAGCAGCTGAAAATATGGGATGCCGCCGCGCTGGAAGAAGAGACCACCCTGGAGCCGGGGACCGTTGCCGCCGTAGGCAGACAGGATTTTACGGTGGCAGCCGGCAGGGGACTTCTCCGGATACAGGAGCTGCAGTTAGAGGGCAAGAAGCGCATGAGTGCCCATGATTTCCTGCTGGGCGTACACCTGACTCCGGGAGAGAAATTGGGAGACGCGGAACGCTGAACTCTGAACAGCATTTCCCCGTAAAGCGCACTGATCCATGTCAGGACGCTGCAGGCGGCCTGATATGGATCAACAGTCTCGTGTGGTTGAAGGGGGAATGCGGAACTCTAATAGGAGGTTTGTTATGTTTTATTGGGATCCAACTTATATTTTGGTGATTATAGGGCTTCTGATCAGTCTGGGGGCCAGCGCCATGGTGAACTCCGCCATGAGGAAGTACCATCAGGTGCACAACAGCAAGGGCATCACCGGGGCGGAATGTGCCAGACGCATACTGGACAATGAGGGATTGTACCAGGTGCAGGTGGAGGATCTGGGCAGCAACGGCGGGGATCATTTTGATCCGCAGTCCAATGTGGTGCGCCTTTCCCATCAGAATTACAGCGGCAGGAGTATTACGGCCATGGGCGTGGCCGCCCATGAGTGCGGCCATGCCATACAGCATGCCCAGGGATATACCCCCATTCGGATTCGGTCGGCGCTGGTGCCCGTGGTGAACATCGGCAGCAATGCCAGCATGCCCCTGATCCTTCTGGGAGTGGTGCTGAGTTGGAATCAGTTGCTGATCCAGCTTGGGATCATCGCCTTTGCCCTCACCGTGGTGTTCCAGCTGGCAACTTTGCCGGTGGAATTCAACGCCTCCGGCAGGGCTCTGGAACGGCTGGAGCATTATGGCATCGTAACGGCCCAGGAGAACAGGGGCTGCCGGAAGGTGCTCGGCGCCGCCGCCATGACCTATGTGGCGGGCACGCTGGCGGCGGTACTGCAGCTTCTGCGTTTGATCCTGCTTTTCGGCGGCGGACGCCGCAGGGACGATTGAGAGTTGAACGGCAAAAGGAAGAGGGCTATGGCTGATAACATAAGGGAGATCGTGCTGGATACCCTGCTGGAGATGGAGCGCAGCAGGGTTTATTCCAATCAGGCCGTAAAGGCGGCGCTGGATAAATATGATTATCTGGACAGTCAGGACAAGCGCTTTATCAAGCGGCTGGCCGAGGGCTGTGTGGAGCGCAGGATAGAGTTGGACTATCTGCTGGACCAATTTTCCAGCGTGCCGGTGTCCGGGATGAAGCCCCTGATTCGCTGCCTTCTGCGCATGGGAGTATACCAGATTCTGTATATGGACGGCGTGCCCCACAGCGCTGCCTGCAACGAGGCGGTAAAACTGGCCGGCAAACGGAAATTTACGAACCTGAAAGGTTTTGTGAACGGGGTGCTGCGGAAAATAGCTTCCCGGAAGGACAGCCTTCCTCTGCCGGATCCGGAGGCGGAGCCTCTTCTCTATCTGTCCGTGAGGTATTCCATGCCTCAGTGGATTGTGGAAATGTGGCTGGCGGAATATGGACGGGAACAGACCCGGGAACTGCTGGAGCAGCTGTTGACAGTCCATCCGGTGACCATTCGCTTCACCCGGGGAGTGACGGAGGAGCAGCGCCGGGACTATCTTCTCAAATGGCAGCAAAGAGGGGTACAGGTGACCCGGTCGGAGTATTTGGACTATGCTTATTACCTGGAAGGGGTTCTGGGAGTGGCGGCGCTGGAAGGTTATGAGGAGGGCGCGTTTATGGTGCAGGACGTCAGTTCCATGCGCTGCGTGGAGGCAGCGGGTCTGAAAGAGGGAGACCGGGTCATGGACGTGTGCGCTGCTCCCGGCGGAAAAGCCCTGTTGGCGGCGGAGAAAGTCTCCCATGTACTGGCCCGGGACGTTTCGGAGCACAAGCTGGACAGAATCCGGGAAAACGCCTGCCGTCTTGGAATGGAAGAAAAGCTGGAACTGGAACTGTGGGACGCCTGCCGGGAGGATCCGGACAAGGCGGGCAGCGCGGATGCGGTTTTTATGGACGTGCCCTGTTCCGGCCTGGGTGTTCTGGGCAAAAAAAGGGATATTAAATACCATGTGACACCGGATAGTCTGGAGGAACTGATAAAACTGCAGCGCCGGATCATCCAGGGAAGCTGGCGGTATGTAAAGCCGGGAGGCGTGTTGATGTACAGCACCTGTACCATAAACAGGCGGGAAAATCAGGAGAATTGTGACTGGATCTGCGAGAATTTTCCCTTTGTCCTGGAGGAAAGCCAACAACTGCTGCCGCGGCAGGCCCATATGGACGGTTTTTTTTATGCCAGGTTCAGACGGCTGGAAGACGATAAATGACATCAAGGGTCTACGGGCATATAACATATAAGCCGGAGAGAGACTCGCGGTTTCAGGGAAAGAGGAAAGTATGGCGTGGGAGAATCAGAACGGAAAAACAGATATAAAATCTCTGGCTCTCACGGAGCTGGAACGGGAACTGACGGCCCTGGGGGAAAAGCCTTTCCGGGCAAAGCAGCTCTATCAGTGGCTGCACCAAAAGCTGGCCCGGTCGTATGAGGATATGACCAATCTTCCCAAAGGGCTGCGGGAGAAGCTGGCGGAACAATATGCCTGTACCACTCTGCGCCGGGTGCAGGTGCAGGAGTCCCGGATAGACGGTACCAAAAAATTCCTTTTTGCCCTGGAAGACGGCCATGTGGTGGAGAGTGTGTGGATGCGTTATAAGCATGGCAACAGCGTGTGCATCTCCTCCCAGGTGGGCTGCCGTATGGGCTGCCGCTTCTGTGCTTCCACCCTGGGAGGACTGGTGCGGAACCTGCTGCCGGGGGAGATGCTGGATCAGGTCTATGCCATCAGCCTGCTCACCGGGGAGCGGGTGTCCAATGTGGTGGTCATGGGCACGGGGGAGCCCTTGGACAATTATGACAGTCTGGTACGGTTCCTGGAGCTGCTGACGGATGAGAAGGGCCTGCACATCAGCGCCAGAAATATCACGGTGTCCACCTGCGGCCTGGTGCCCCAGATGCGGAAGCTGGCCCGGGAGAAGCTGCAGATCACCCTGGCCCTCTCCCTGCACGCCGCCACGGACGAAAAGCGCAGGAGTCTTATGCCTGTGGCCAATCGGTACGGCATCGGGGAGTTGATGGAGGCCTGCAGGGAGTATTTTGAACGGACGGGCAGGCGCATTACCTTTGAGTACAGCCTGGTGGGAGGCGTCAATGATACCCGGGAGGACGCCCGACTGCTTGCCGCTCTGGCGGGGCCGCTGCGCTGCCATGTGAACCTGATCCCGGTGAATCCCATCAAAGAGCGGGAATATGTGCAGTCGGAAGCGGGACGGATACAGGCATTTAAAAATATGCTTGAAAAAAATGGAATTAATGTTACTATAAGAAGGGAAATGGGGAGGGACATCGACGGCGCCTGCGGGCAGCTCAGACGTTCCTATATGCAGGAGGATCAGACGTGCTAAAGACGTTTTCAATCACCGATATCGGCAGGAAGAGAAGACAGAACCAGGACTATGTATTCAGTTCGGAACGGGCCATTGGGAACCTGCCCAATCTGTTCATTGTGGCAGACGGCATGGGAGGGCATAAGGCCGGAGAATACGCGTCAAAATATACGGTGGAGACCATCTGCAACCATATTGAGAGATCCCTGGAAAAAGACCCGGTGCCGATTCTGCAGAAAGCCATAGAGATGGCCAATACCCAGATCCGCAGGCGGGCCAGCGAGGATGTAAGCCTGGAGGGCATGGGCACGACTGTGGTGGCCGCCACCTGCCTAGGGGGGCAATTACAGGTGGCAAATGTGGGGGACAGCAGGCTTTATGTGGTAAATGACGGAATCCGGCAGATCACCAGGGATCATTCCCTGGTGGAGGAGATGGTGCGGATGGGAGGCATCGACAGGGCTGCGGCCCGCAACCATCCGGACAAGAATATCATCACCAGGGCCATAGGAGCCAACGATACCGTGGAGGCGGATTTCTTTACTGTGGAACTGACGACGGGAGATATCGTACTGTTGTGCTCGGACGGCCTGACCAACATGTTAGAGGACGAGGAGATTCGGGACATTCTCAGCGGCCCGGGAGAGTTGGCCCAGAAAGCCCAGAGGCTGATCGAGGCGGCCAATGCCCATGGCGGCAAGGATAATATTGCCATTATTTTGATTGAGCCCCTGGCATAGAGTCGGCTTTGGCCCGTAAAGAGAAGTGGGAACGGAGAGGTAATATGGTAAAAATTGGGATGATGATAGGCGACCGCTATGAGATTCTGGAAAAGATCGGTACCGGCGGCATGTCCGATGTATATAAGGCCAAGTGTCATAAGCTGAACCGCTATGTGGCGGTGAAGGTGCTGAAACAGGAATTCAGCGAGAATGAAAATTTTGTGTCAAAGTTTCGGATCGAGGCCCAGGCGGCTGCCAGCCTCATGCACCCCAACATCGTCAATGTATACGATGTTGGGGCGGAAAACGACATTTACTATATCGTCATGGAATTGGTGGAAGGCATCACGCTGAAAAAATATATTGAGCGGAAGGCCCGGCTGTCCTATAAGGAGGCAGTCAGCATCGCCATTCAGGTGAGCATGGGTATCGAAGCCGCCCACAACAACCATATCATACACCGGGACATCAAGCCTCAGAATATCATTATTTCCCGGGAGGGCAAGGTGAAAGTGACGGATTTCGGCATCGCCAAGGCTGCCACCAGCAACACCATTACCTCCAATGTGATGGGCTCTGTACACTACACGTCTCCGGAACAGGCCAGAGGCGGATACAGCGATGAAAAGAGTGATATCTATTCCCTGGGTGTCACTCTGTTCGAGATGCTGACAGGCCGGGTGCCCTTTAATGGTGAGACCACGGTGGCCATCGCCATCAAGCATATCCAGGAGGAGATGGTTTCTCCCAAAGAGTTTGTGCCGGAGATTCCCGGGAGTGTGGAAGCCATCGTACTGAAATGCTGTCAGAAGTCTCCCGACAGGCGCTACCAGAACATGGCGGAGGTGATCGCGGACTTAAAGCAGTCCCTGATCAGCCCGGATGAGGACTTTGTGGTGGCCCGGGATATGGACGAGGAGGCCAGCACCCGGACCATCTCAGAGGAGGAGATGGCTCAGATCAAGAGAAAGGCCCGTCGGCAGGACGCTTATGAGGAGCAGATGCGGCTCAGTTCCCAGTACACCAGGCCTCCCCAGGAGGAGGAGTACTACGAGGACGAAGAGTATTACGAGGAGGATGAGTACGACGGCGGAGACGGCAGGATGGAAAAGGTGACAGTGGTGCTGGCCATTCTGGCGGGGGTGGTAATCTGCGCCATCATTCTGGTGTTGGTGGGCAGGATATTCGGTGTCATGAACAGGGACGACATCGGCAGCAAAATCGACACATCGGCAGAGGAAAGCAGTGGTGTGATGCAGCCGGAAGGAACCACACCGCCTCCGGAAGGCGGGAGCAGTGTGCTGACCGTGCATATGGTGGACGTACTGGGCTGGGACGTGGAGGATGCCAAGAAGGAGATGGTGCGCATCGGCCTGGTTCCCGAAGTGACCGCGGTGGAATCCGATACTTATGAGAAGAATAAGGTGATTTCCACGGATATTGCGGTGGGTGCCGAGGTGGAGGTTAACAGCACGGTGGTGCTGACGGTCAGCGCCGGGACGGAGGCCAAAAACGTGCCGGAGGTGACAGGGCTTACCTATGAGGAGGCATACAGCAAGATTACGGCGGAAGGATTTCTGGTGAATCGTCTGGAGAGTTATTCCGCTGCGGTGGAAAAGGGCAGGGTGATCAATCAGAACCCTCTGGGAGGCGAGCCTGCAGCCAGCGGAGCCACTGTCACCCTGAGTGTGAGCCTGGGGCTGGAGGACGGCAAAGTTCTTATGCCCAATCTCATTGGGGGTGATCAATTAGAGGCAGAAGAGTGGATTCATGAGAAAGGAATGATCCTGCAGTCCATAGGGGAGGAGTACAGCGATACCATCGCCGAGGGCCTGGTGTGCTACCAGAATTTCTCTGCGGGAACCCCCCTGGATCCGGGAACCCCTATTGTATTTAAGATCAGCCTGGGCCGGGATCCTGCGGCGGGCATTACCTACAAGTGCACGAATGTTTCAATAGAGGCTCCCACCATCAGCGAGGCCCCGGACTATTCTTCCGGCAGCGATGTACATGTCACTTTGGTGACGGACGCCGGGAAGGTGCTGATGGACGTGACCACCAGTTCTTTCCCCCTGCCGGTGAATGTCTATGGCATTACTTCCCAGTGGGGAACCATCACTCTGACCTACACGTCTACGGTGAACGGTGTGTCGGAGAGTAAATCCGTACAGAGGAGGATCGAGTTTGTACCGGAATAGGAAGGTTTTTGCTTATGCGGGGTAAAATTATAAAAGGGATTGCGGGGTTCTACTATGTGCATGTGCCGGACTGCGGAACTTACGAGTGCAAGGCAAAAGGGATTTTCCGCAAAGAACAGATAAAACCCCTGGTGGGGGACGATGTGGAGATCGACCTGCTGGATCCGGTGGAAAAAACAGGGAATATCCGCACCCTCCTGGCCCGTTCCAGCCAGCTGGTCCGCCCGGCGGTGGCCAATGTGGATCAGGCCATGGTGATTTTTGCCATTACCCATCCCCAGCCCAATTTCAATCTGCTGGACCGCTTTCTGATTATGATGCAGCAGCAAAATCTTTCCTGTCTCATCTGTCTGAACAAGGCGGATCTGGACCGGGAGGGGAAGGGGCAGAAATATGCGGAAATTTACCGGGCCTGCGGCTATCGGGTGCTGACGGTCAGCGCCGCCGGGAAGCAGGGCATCGGGCAGCTTGCGGAACTGCTGCGGGGCCGGACCACTGCGGTGGCCGGGCCCAGCGGCGTGGGAAAGTCCTCTCTGGTGAACTGCCTGCAGTCCGGCACGGTGATGGAGACCGGGGAGATCAGCAGAAAGATTGAGAGAGGCAGACATACTACCAGGCATACGGAATTGATTGCTCTGGGAGAGGACACATACATTTTGGATACGCCGGGGTTCAGTTCTCTGGGACTGTTTGGGCTGGAGAAGGGGCAGCTTGCGGCGTATTATCCGGAACTGCGGGACTATGAGGCAGACTGCCGCTTCGGAGGCTGCTCCCACACGGTGGAACCGGGCTGTGCCGTGAGGCAGGCTTTGGAACAGGGGCGGATCAGCAGACTGCGCTATGGGAATTACTGCCAGCTGTACGAAGAGCTGAAGGCTCAGAAGCCTGTATATAAATAGGAAGGATGAAGGATACTATGAAATTAGGAATCGTGGGGCTCCCCAATGTGGGAAAAAGCACTTTATTCAACTCATTGACCAAGGCCGGCGCGGAGTCTGCCAACTACCCGTTCTGTACCATTGACCCCAATGTGGGCATCGTGGCGGTGCCGGACAAAAGACTGAAGCTGCTGGGGGATATGTATCAGTCCAGAAAAGTGACTCCGGCGGTGATCGAGTTTGTGGACATTGCGGGGCTGGTAAAGGGCGCTTCCAAGGGAGAGGGGTTGGGCAACCAGTTTCTGAGCAATATCCGGGAGGTGGACGCCATCGTCCATGTGGTCCGCTGCTTCGAGGACGCCAATGTAATACATGTGGACGGCAGTGTGGACCCCATGCGGGATATTGAGACCATCAATCTGGAACTGATCTTTTCGGATCTGGAGATCCTGGAGAGACGTTATGCCAAGGTGGCCAAAGCGGCGCGGATGGACAAGACCCTGGCCAAAGAGGAGGCTCTGCTGACGCGGCTTAAGGAGCATCTGGAGAGCGGCAGAATGGCAAAGAGTATGGAAGCCGGGGATGAGGATGAACTGGAACTGCTGCGTTCTTACAATCTGCTGACTTACAAACCGGTGATCTATGCCGCCAATGTGGCGGAGGGGGATCTGGCGGACGATGGTGTTTCCAATTCCCATGTGGAGGCGGTGAGGCATTTTGCCGCCGGGGAAGACAGCGAAGTGTTTGTGATCTGCGCCCAGATCGAGCAGGAGATCGCGGAATTGGACGATGATGAGAAGGCTATGTTTCTGGAGGATCTGGGCATCGCTCAGTCGGGTCTGGACAAGCTGATCGCTGCCAGCTACCGCCTGCTGGGACTAATGAGTTTCCTGACCGCCGGGGAAGACGAGACCAGGGCCTGGACCATCAAGATCGGCACCAAGGCCCCTCAGGCGGCGGGTAAGATCCACTCCGACTTCGAACGGGGCTTCATCAAGGCGGAGGTGGTCAATTATCAGGATCTGCTGGAGCAGGGATCCCTGGCGGCCGCCCGGGAAAAGGGCCTGGTAGGTATGGAAGGCAAGGATTATGTGGTTCGGGACGGTGACGTGATTCTCTTTAGATTTAATGTGTGACGGGAGAAACATGCAATACTAAAATAGGAGGCAGGACATGCAGGATATCATGGGGGTAAACGACATAGCTTTTCCCAACCTGGGGTTGTATCTGAGAAATGTTCCCCAGGGTTTTACCATATTCGGCTTCTACATTTCCCTGTATGGTGTGATCATCGCCATAGGGGTGATGGCCGGTATTGCCCTGGCGGCCCATGTAGCCAGAAAAACCGGGCAGAATCCGGACGATTATTGGGATTTTGCCATTTACGGAGTGATTTTCGGCGTCATAGGTGCCCGGATCTACTATGTGGTGTTTGAATGGGACAGCTATAAGGATAATCTGCTGGAAATCTTTCGGATGCGGAACGGCGGCCTGGCCATCTACGGGGGTGTGATCGCGGCATTTATCACTCTGTTTGTCTGGTGCAGGATCAAGAAGAGGGATCCCAGGGAGATCGGGGATACGGCCATGGCAGGGCTGTTGCTGGGGCAGATTATCGGGCGGTGGGGAAATTTCACCAATCGGGAAGTGTTCGGCAAGTACACGGACGGACTTCTGGCCATGCGGATACCGCTGGAGGCGGTGCGGGACCGCACGGATATTACGGAGGATATTGCCTCCCATATCACGGAGGGCATTAATTATATTCAGGTCCACCCCACCTTTTTCTACGAGAGTGCCCTGAACCTGTTGCTGCTGGCGGCGATATTGCTGTATTATCGGCACAAGCGCTTCCGGGGAGAGATCTGCCTGATGTATCTGGGCGGTTATGGCATTATTCGTTTCTTTGTGGAGGGCATTCGGACAGACCAGCTAAAGCTGGCAGGAACCAGTATCGCAGTATCACAAGTGTTGGGTATAGTACTATTTGGACTGGCTGCAGCTGCTGATGTGGGAATCAGGATTCATTTAAGGCACAATGCTGACAGGGGGAACGGAGAGAAAGCGGAGGACACTCCCAAAACCGAAAAAGCATAATTGGTAGCTCAAAAAAATGAATATACAAGATGTAGTAATTGGCGCTTTTCCGCGAAGGAAAGGCGCCTTTTTTATTGTAAATTTGGATGTGTTTTGCTTGCATAATCTTCCGTTTTAGTATAGAATTAGTTCAAAAGTGGCGCAAAGTGGTGGCAAGTGGTTCAAAGTGGTAGAATGTAGAGCCGGAATCCTCTTTGCAGCAGGCCACTTTTTTGCCGGGAGTTCCGGCGCAAAGGCGGTGATTGCGGATGTTTATGAGCGAGTACAATCATACGGTCGATGCAAAAGGCAGGCTAATTGTCCCCTCCAAGTTCAGAGAACAACTGGGAGATGAATTTGTTGTGACAAAGGGTATGGATGGCTGCCTGTTTGTGTACGCCAATGACGACTGGAACGCTTTTGAACAGAAGCTGACTTCGCTGCCGCTGATCAATAAAGAGGCAAGAAAATTCGCAAGATTCTTCCTGGCCGGCGCGGCGCAGGTGGAAGTGGACAAACAGGGAAGGATACTACTGCCGGCCAACTTGCGGGAATTCGCGTCGCTGGAAAAGGACGTGGTGCTGGTGGGTGTGGGCAGCCGGATTGAGATTTGGAGCCGGGAGAATTGGGTCAATATGGATGCGGACAGCGATATGGACGACATTGCTGCAGCCATGGAGGGCCTGGGACTTACGATTTAGGGGAAATATATGGAATTTAATCATTTTTCCGTCATGCTGCGGGAGACTATTGATTATCTGAATATTAAGGCTGACGGAACCTACCTGGACGGAACGCTGGGCGGGGGCGGACATGCCCGGGAGGTGTGCCGCCGTCTGGAACAGGGGCATTTCTACGGGATTGACCAGGACGATGCTGCCATTGCCGCGGCAGGGCAGCGTCTGGCGGAATTCGGGAACAAAGTGACCCTGATTCGGGACAACTACCGCAATGCCAGAGCGGCGCTGCTGGAAAGAGGGACCAGCCAGGTGGACGGCATCGTCCTGGACCTGGGGGTTTCTTCCTATCAACTGGACACCCGGGAGAGGGGGTTTTCCTACCGCTATGACAGTCCTCTGGACATGAGGATGGACAGGCGTCAGGCTCTGACGGCCAGGGATATTGTAAACAGCTACAGCGAGGGGGAATTGTTCCATATTATCAGAGACTACGGGGAAGATACTTTCGCCAGGAATATCGCGAAGCATATTGTACAGGCCAGGGAGCGGCAGCCCATAGAGACCACAGGGGAGTTAAGCGATGTGATCAGGGCCGCCATACCGGCAAAGATGCGGCAAAACGGCCATCCTTCCAAGAGGACATTCCAGGCCATCCGCATAGAATGCAACCATGAACTGGAGGTGCTGCGGGGAGCGTTGGAGGATATGATCGCCCTGTTGGCCCCCGGCGGGCGTTTGTGCATTATCACTTTCCACTCTCTGGAGGATCGGATTGTCAAAACGGCTTTCAGAAGAGCAGAAAACCCCTGCACCTGCCCGCCGGATTTCCCGGTGTGCGTCTGCGGAAAGCAATCCCAGGGAAATGTCATTACCAGAAAGCCGGTTCTGCCGGGACATGAGGAACTGGAGGAGAACAGCCGCTCAAAGAGCGCAAAGCTAAGGGTATTTGAGAAAAAGGGATCTGAAGGGGAAATGAGTAGAGAGTAAGAAAGGTTTATTGCATTATGTCACAGACAACTTATGGGAACAGACCTACAAATGCATATAGAAGCACAAAGGTACATCAGAATATTCGGTCGGAGATTCGGCCTATGGTCCTGGCTTCGGATCGTCAGCCTGCCGGCGGGCAGCCGGTGAACTCTGGGAGGACTCGTTCTGCAGAACAGCCTTCAGGCCGAGGCCGGGTCCGTTCTGCGGGACAGTCTTTGGGTGATGGCCAGATTCGCTCCGAGGGACGGCCTTCGGACCGAGGCCGGGTTCGTTCCCTGGAACAGCCTTCGCGTCAAAGCCGGAGCCGTTCCGTGGAACAGTCTTCGCACCACAGCCGGAGCCGTTCCGTAGAACCGCTTTCAAGTCACAGCCGGACCCGCTCTGCGGTACAGTTGCCGGAACAGGGGTCAGCCCGCTCCGGGTCACAGCCGGCCGGCAGACAGACGGGGAGATATGTGTATGGCAACGCGGCACAGCAATTGGACGTGCAGAGGGAGATGGAACAGCAGCCCCGCCGCATGTCCAGTAATGCCACCCGGAAGAACAGGGAGAAAGCCAGACATATGAACTTTGGCTATCTGGCGTTTCTGGTGCTGGCAATGTGTGTGGCAGGCTATGTTCTGATCCACTATATCCGGCTTCAGGCCGACATCACCACGGCCACGGAACGCATTGCCAGCCAGGAGAAAGAACTGAACAATCTGCGTGTGGCCAACGATGAGGAACTGAGCCGCATTACCAGCGGCGTGGATATGGAGGAAGTAAAGCGGGTGGCCATCGGAGTGTTGGGCATGGTTTATCCCCAGGAAGGGCAGATCGTCACCTATTCCAACGAAGGGCAGGACTATGTGCGCAAGGTGGACGAGGGTAATTAGAATATGTCAGAGAGAGAACAGGGCAGGGACAGGGCGGACCGGCGGTCTAAAGCAGCCCGGCCCCAGGCCGGAAGGCAGGCTCGGCGGAAGCAGGATAAGAGATTTGGCAGCAGGATGCAGAAGAAGCTGGCGGTATTGTATGTGATGATACTGCTGGCTTTTGCGGGGCTGAGTATCCAGCTGATCCGGATTGCCGGCGATAAGGAGGACGAGTATACAAGACAGATTTTATCCCAGAGGCAGTATGACAGCACTACCATTCCCTTTCGCAGGGGAGATATCGTGGATGCCAATGGGACCCAGCTCGCCGTCAGCGAGAATGTGTACAATCTGATTCTGGATATAAAAGTGATCCGGGAAAAGGAAAAGCTGGAGAAAAAAGACTATATGGAGCCGACTCTGCGGGCGCTGGACCAGTTTTTTGATCTGGATATGGACGCTGTCCGTTCCTATGTGGCTTCCCACGAGAAATCTGCTTACTATGTGTTGGCCAGGCGTTTGTCTTATGAGGCCATCAGCGAGTTTCAGGCGGCCATGAACGAGGAAGGCAGCATGATCCGGGGCGTCTGGTTTGAGAAGGAATATAAGAGATATTATCCCCTGGGGACATTGGCCTGTGATGTAATCGGCTTCACCAGTTCGGACAATGTGGGCGCATATGGCCTGGAAGCCTATTATAACGAGGAACTCAACGGCACAACGGGCAGGGAATTCGGATATCTGAATGATGATTCCACTCTGGAGAGAACCGTGAAGCCCGCAGAGGACGGCTATACCATACATTCTACACTGGACGCCAATATTCAGGGGATTGTGGAAAAGTATTTAAAAGAGTTTAACGAGGCCCACAAAGACGAGGCCAGGATCGGCAATGGGGCGGAGAATGTGGGGTGCATCATAATGGAAGTCAATACCGGGGAAATCCTGGCCATGGCCAGCTACCCTTTTTATGACTTAAACGACACCCGCAATACGGATGCCCTGATCGGCAGCGTGATGGTGGACGCGGAGGGCAACAAGACCAAGCAGTATGTGACGCCGGAAAGCATTGCGGAGATGGATGACACCATGCTGTACATGAATCTGAACTACTTGTGGAAGAACTTCTGTATCAGCGATACTTACGAGCCGGGGTCCACTTCCAAACCCTTCACTACAGCCATGGGGCTGGAGACCGGCGTTCTGGACGGCAGCGAGGTCTATCAGTGCGACGGATTTTTGATGAGCGGCGGTTACAGGATCAGGTGCCATAATACCTGGGGAGACGGAAACGTAAGCGTGGAAGATGCCATCGCCTGGTCCTGCAACGTGGCGCTGATGAAGGAGGCACAGACCATCGGCATAGATCGTTTTGCCCAGTTCCAGCAGGCTTTCAACTTCGGACTCAGGACCAATATTGACCTGGAGGGAGAGGCCAGGACAGCCTCCCTGATTCTGGACGCGGATCATATGACCCCCACGGACCTGTTCACCTATTCTTTCGGACAGGGCTTTAACGTGACCATGATTGAGATGATTACCGGGTACTGTTCCCTGATCAACGGAGGCTATTATTACGAGCCTCACATGGTGGATCGGATCACCAATGCGAATGGTGCCACAGTGGAGAATATCGAACCCAGAGTACTGCGTCAGACCATATCGGAATCCACTTCGGAGCGGATACGTCAATACTGCGAGGCGGTGGTGATGCGGGAAAATGACTCCAGGATTACCGGGCGGACGGCGCGCCCCGCAGGCTATGCCATAGGAGGAAAAACAGGCACGGCCCAGACCATTGACAGAGATACCAAGCAGCGTTCCAAGACAGAGCATGTGGTATCCTTTATCGGTCATGCCCCGGCGGACAATCCCCAGATCGCCATCTATGTGGTGGTGGACAGGGCCAATGCGGAAAAGCAGGACCAGGCCCGGTTTGCCACGGGCATTGTGCGGAATATTCTGACGGAGGTTCTGCCCTATCTGAACATTTATATGACGGAGGAACTGTCCCCGGAGGAGGTGAAGGAACTGGAGGAGCGGCAGCTTGCCATCACCAACCAGTATACCCAGACCCCGGAGGATGAAGCGCTGGACGAAATGGAGGGCCTGGGACCCCAGCCCACTCAGACGCCTACGGCGGACAGGCCCGCCTGGATGGATTTTCCCATAGACCCGGCTACGGGCCATCGGGTGGATCCGGCCACGGGCAATCATTATGACCCCGACACGGGGGATGCCATAGGCGGAGACTGGGTTCCTCTGGACTAAAGGAAACTACACGAATAACCTCATAAATTCAGGAATACAGTATAGTAACGGTTTATATGAGGTTATGAAGAGGTTTCTTTATGCCGGAAATACATAATAAAATTGCGCACCGAAAGAAGATATTGACGGTCTTTCTGTGCTGCGGCCTGGCGCTGGTGGGGTTGTTCGTGCGCCTGGTGTACCTGATGATCTTTGAGGCGGACTACTATGCGGAGAAAGCTACTCAGCTTCATGAGCGGGAACGCAGCATAAAAGCAGCCCGGGGACGTATTCTGGACCGCACCGGTGAGGTGCTGGCCGACAATCGGACGGTATGCACCATATCCGTAATACATAATCAGATTCAGGACCCGGAGGCGGTGATTGAAATGCTGTGCCGGGAGTTGGGGTTGTCGGAGGAGTATGTACGTGCCCGCGTGGAGAAATACAGTTCCATGGAACGGGTCAAAAGCAATGTGGATAAGAGCGTGGGCGACCGCATCCGGGAGTACGAGATTCCCGGAGTCAAAGTGGATGAAGATTACAAGCGTTATTATCCCTATGGAGAACTGGCCAGCAAGGTGCTGGGATTTACCGGAGGGGATAACCAGGGCATCATTGGGCTGGAAGTGATCTATGAGAAATATCTGCAGGGGGAGCCGGGCAAGATCCTGACCATGACGGATGCCAGGGGAATTGAGGTGGAAGCTGCCGGGGAGAGGCGTATCGAACCGGTCAGCGGCAGTGACCTGTACATCAGCCTGGACCGCAATATCCAGACCTATGCCACCCAGCTGGCATATCAGGCCATGGAGACCAAGCAGGCCCAGGGCGTGTCCATTCTGGTCATGAATCCTCAAAACGGAGAGATCTACGCCATGGTGAATGTGCCGGAATTTGACCTGAATGATCCCTACGCCCTGCCGGAAGGGACGGGGGAGAACCTGTCCCAGGAGGAACAGCAGAACCTGTTAAACCAGATCTGGCGTAACGGATGTATCAATGACACCTATGAGCCGGGTTCCACCTTCAAGATCATCACCGCTGCGGCGGGGCTGGAGCAGGGGGTTATCACCCCGCAGAGCCAGTTTTCCTGTCCGGGCTTTATCATGGTGGAGGATCGTAAGATCAGATGCCACAAGGTGGGGGGCCATGGAGGACAGGATTTCATTCACTGCATGATGAACAGCTGCAACCCGGCGTTGATTTCCGTGGGCCTGTTGCTGGGAGTGGATACTTACTATGACTATTTCAGCCGCTTCGGCCTGTTGACCAAAACAGGCGTGGACCTGCCGGGAGAGGCGGGCACCATCATGCACAACAAAGAGAATATGGGGCTGGTGGAGTTGGCCACGGTGTCTTTCGGTCAGTCCTTCCAGATTACCCCTATACAGCTTGTGACCACGGCTTCTTCCATTATCAACGGGGGCAGGCGCGTTACCCCTCATTTTGGGGTGAAGGTAGTGGACGCCCAGGGGAATATGGTGGAAAGCTTTTCCTATCCTGTCACCGGGAACATTGTGTCAGAGGGGACTTCCGCCACCATGCGGGAGATTCTGGAAATGGTGGTGAAGGAGGGCTCCGGCAAGAACGGAAAGGTGGAAGGCTATCGGGTGGGCGGCAAGACGGCCACCAGCCAGACTCTTCCCAGAGGCAGCGGCAGGTATATATCTTCTTTTATCGGCTTTGCACCGGCGGATAATCCCCAGGTGATTGCCGTGGCCATCGTGAACACCCCTCAGGGCGTATATTACGGAGGACAGGTGGCGGCCCCCATCATCCGGCAGCTTTTTGAAAATATCCTGCCCTATATGGGGATCGAACAGACGCCTCCCGAGAATGAGTCATAAGGTTTTCTTGCAATATGCCCCGATTGGGCTTATAATGTATATTTGTTCCGCGGCTGGATGGTATATTCGGCAATCCAGGGAAAGTTGCGGAACTCTAAATAGGAGGAACAATATGTTGGAGGGACGAAAGTGTTTGGTAATAGGTTCCGGCGTCAGCGGCCAGGGAGCGGTGTCCATGTTGTCTCATATGGGAGCGGATATCCTGTTGTACGATGGCGGCGGTCAGATTACGAAGGAGGAACTGGAGGGCAGGGTCCCCCAGGGCACCAAGGCCGCCTGCTATGTGGGGCAGCTGCCGGAGGAACTTTTGTCCCGGGTGGAGGTGGCGGTATTAAGCCCCGGCGTTCCCACGGATATTCCTCTGGTGCAGGATCTGAAAGCCCGGGGAACCAGAATTATCGGCGAGATAGAGCTGGGATTTCTGGCGGAGCGGGGCAGGGTGGCGGCTATCACCGGTACCAATGGCAAGACCACTACCACCACTTTGGTGGGGGAGATCATGAAGGCTCATCTGGGGCAGGAGAAAGTGTTTGTGGTGGGCAACATCGGCAATCCCTATACATTGGAAGCGGAGAAAACCGGACCGGATACGGTGACGGTGGGGGAATTGAGCAGCTTCCAGCTGGAGACTGTGGACAGTTTCCGCCCCAGGGTATCAGCGATTCTCAATATTACGCCGGACCATTTAAACCGGCATCATACCATGGAGGCCTATGTGGAGGCCAAGGAGCGGATTGCTCTGCGGCAGACCCGGGAAGAGTGGTGCGTGCTGAACTATGAGAATGCCTACACCAGGGATTTTGGCATGCGCTGTCCGGCAAAAGTAGTCTTTTTCTCCTCCGCCAGGGAACTTTCGGAGGGATATTTCCTGAAAGAGGAACAGATTTTTCAGGCAGAGGACGGTCAGGCAAAGCCCCTGCTGCAGATTCACAGGGATATGAATCTGGTGGGAGTCTGCAATGTGGAAAACGTGATGGCAGCCATTGCCATCTCCAGGGCCATGGAAGTTCCCATGGAGACGATTTTACAGACGGTTAAAAACTTTCACGCGGTGGAACACCGCATAGAATACGTGGCGACAAAGGGAGGCGTGGCCTACTACAACGATTCCAAAGGTACCAATCCTGACGCCGCGATCCAGGGGATCAGGGCCATGAGCCGCCCCACGGTGCTGATCGGCGGCGGTTACGATAAAGAAAGTGTGTACGATGAATGGATCGAAAGTTTTGATGGCAAAGTAAAATGGCTGGTACTGGTGGGCCAGACCAAAGAGAAGATTGCCGCCTGCGCCCGTGCCCACGGCTTTGACCGAATTCATATGGCGGATACCTTTGAAGAATGCCTGCGCCTCTGTACCGGGCTGGCCCAGGCGGGAGATGCGGTGTTGCTTTCCCCGGCCTGTGCCAGTTGGGGCATGTTCCCTAACTACGAGGTGCGGGGGCAGAGGTTCAAGGACTATGTAAACGGGCTTGAGGAGTGATTGCGTGGCGGAAAGAAGCAGGGATAGAAAGAAGAGAAAAAAAGAACAGACAGAGTATTTTTTTGACTACAGCCTGCTGTTTGTGGTGCTGTTTCTGATGGGCTTCGGCCTGGTGATGATCTATTCCGCCAGTTCCTACGAGGCCCAGCAGGATTTCGGCAGCGGTACTTACTATCTCCGCAAACAGCTTGTGGCGGATATTCTGGGGCTGGTGGTCATGATGGTCATGGCCAATATCCCCTACCGCTTCTGGCAGCGTTTCACCACCCTGGCGTATTTTGCGTCGCTGGCTCTGATCCCGGTGGTGCTGACACCGCTGGGGGTGGAATCCCACGGCGCCAGGAGATGGGTGGGGATCCCGGGTATAGGCTTTAACATACAGCCTGCGGAGGTGGCAAAGACCTGTATGATTCTGTTTTTGGCCAATATGGTGTGTCTGATGGGAAAAAAGCTGCGCACCGCGAAAGGGCTGGCCGTGCTGATTGCCCTGTCTGTTCCCCACTCGCTGGCCGTTTGGAAAATTACGGATAATATGAGTTCCGCCATTATCATACTGGGCATTGCCATGTTGATGATATTTGTGGCCACTCCGGACTATAAGAGGTTCGTGATCATGGGGGCCGCGGCGGCGGCGGTGGTGATCGGCATCGTATGGGCCATTTTTAACACCACCATCATAGAGAAGCTGGACTTCAGAGGCGAGCGCATTCTGGCCTGGCGGGACCCGGAGGCTTTTGCCCAGGGCAAGGGGTTCCAGACATTGCAGGCCCTCTACGCCATCGGTTCCGGGGGCATCTGGGGCAAGGGGCTGGGACAGAGCATGCAGAAACTGGATTTCATCCCCGAGGCCCAGAACGATATGATTTTTTCCATTATCTGCGAGGAGTTGGGACTCTTCGGGGCGATCGCCATCATACTGATGTTTATCATGCTGCTGTGGAGAATGATGATTGTGGCCAATAATGCGCCGGATCTGTTTGGGGCGCTGCTGGTGGTGGGGGTCATGGGCCATATTGCCATCCAGGTGATTCTCAACATCGCGGTGGTGACCAATACCATCCCCAACACGGGAATTTCCCTGCCGTTTATCAGCTACGGGGGCTCTTCGGTGCTTTTCCTGATGGCGGAGATCGGGCTGGTGCTCAGTGTGGCGAAGAGGATTCAGCTGCGGGAACTGGTGTGACATTCCGGGAAGTAAAACCGGTCCGGGGATGCCCCCTGGGCGAAAAATTTTGGGACAACGCAACAAAGTGCTTTTTTTGTCATAGGATAGAATAATTCATGACTTAGGGAGCGAAAGTTGTGCCATGAGCGCTATCCCACAAAAAGTCACAGGCGAGATCCATATCCGGGGGGGCGTACGTCTCCAGGGTAAGGTGAAGATACAGGGGTCCAAGAATGCGGCATTGCCCATTCTGGCTGCTACAATTTTAGCAGAGGGAGAGAGTTTTCTTAAGGATTGTCCTAAGATTTCGGATGTATATCGGATGCTGAGACTGCTGCAGAGCCTTGGTGGGCATGTGCGCTGGGAAGGGGAGGGGGTCTGCATCGGTACAGGCAGTATCACCACCCGGGATATGCCGGCAGACGCCATTACGGGCATGCGCTCCTCCCTGTGCCTTCTGGGGGCTCTGTTGGCCCGCTGCGGCAGCATCGTTATGGAGTATCCCGGCGGCTGTGTCATCGGTAAGCGGCCCATCGACCTGCATCTGCGGGCGCTGGAGCAGATGGGAGTCTGCTTTTCCGAGGAGGGGGACAGGATCTGCGGCCGGGCGCCGGAAGGGCTTCGGGGCGCGGAGATCCGCCTTGCCCTGCCCAGCGTGGGGGCCACGGAGAATATTCTGCTGGCGGCTGTCACCGCCAGGGGCTGTACCCGGATCGAGGGGGCGGCCAGGGAGCCGGAGGTGGAAGCCCTGTGTAGATATCTGAACGCCTGCGGCGCCCGAATTGACGGCATTGGTACTTCCTGCCTAGAGATTCAGGGGGTGTGTCGGCTTCACGGGGCCGTTTATCGGATTCCTGCGGATCGGATTGTGGCGGGCACTTATTTGTACGCGGCGCTGGGAACCAGGGGCTGCGTTCTGTTGGAACAGGCTCCCTGCCAGCATATGCATGGTGTAATCCGTATGGCGGAGCGCATGGGCGCCCTCTGTCAGGTGACAGGGGAGGGGCTGTATGTACAGTCCCTGGGGGAACTGGTCTCGCCGGGCATGGTGCGTACCGGGGTTTATCCCGGATTTCCCACGGATATGCAGTCTGTGGCGCTGGCGGTCTCTACCATGGCGGAAGGGGAGACCCGGATCGAAGAATTGATCTTCGAGAACCGTTTCCGGGTGGCCGGTCCGCTGCGCCGGATGGGAGCCGAGATCCGGCAGATCGGTCCTCACAGCCTGTGGGTGGGCGGCGGCGCTCATCTGCGGGGGGAGAGGGTGGAAGCCTGCGAACTGCGGGGCGGGGCGGCCCTGGTGGTGGCAGGGCTGATGGCTGAAGAAGAGACTGTGGTCACCGGCTGCGAGTATATTGAAAGAGGCTATGAGAATATCTGTAAAGACTTAAGGGAATTAGGAGCAAGAATCTATAGTGTATAAACTGCGACAGAAAAAAAAGAGAAGATGGCCTGTGGTGCTTCTGGTGCTGTTCTGTATATCGGCGGCGGTGCTGGGTGGCGGTTATTATGTGCTGGACACCTACACCATCAAAAATGTGTATGTGGAGGGAAATATCCACTATACCCAGGAGGAAATCCAGGAGATCGTCATGGACGGTCCCCTGGGGGACAATTCCCTGTATCTGTCTCTGAAATACAAGAACAAGGGAATAGAGGACATCCCTTTTGTGGATGTAATGGATGTGAGCATTCTGTCCCCGGACACCATAAAGATTACCGTGTACGAGAAGGCTCTGGCCGGCTACGTGGCTTATATGGACAGCTACATGTATTTTGATAAGGACGGCTATGTGGTGGAAAGTTCCCAGATCAGGACCGAGGGGGTGCCCCAGATTACCGGATTGCAGTTTTCCTCCTGCACGCTGGGGCAGAAACTGCCGGTGGAGAGGGAGGAAATTTTTACCGGCATCATGGATCTGACCAAGCTGCTGGGAAAATACAAGCTGTCGCCGGATCGGATCTACTTCCGGGATTACACCGAGATTACCCTGTATTTCGGGGAAGTCCGGGTGGCTCTGGGGGAGGGAAAAAACCTGGAGGAAAAATTGATGGTGCTGCCTACCTTCCTGGAAAATCTGATGGGCCAGAAGGGCGTCCTGCGGATGGAGAATTATACCAGGGAGTCCAGGACCACTGTTTTTGAAAAGGACGAGCCGGACAAGCCAGAATAAAAAACTTTATTTTTCGAAAAAATAGGTTGATTAATTTAAGAATTGATTATATGATAGTCTATATGGAGTTTATACGGGAAAGAAGGAGGACAAACCTTTGCTGGAAATTAAGACTAACGACGCAGAAGCCGCCGCCAGAATCATCGTTGTGGGTGTGGGTGGTGCAGGCAATAATGCTGTTAATAGAATGATTGACGAAAAGATTGACGGAGTGGAATTTATCGGTGTAAATACGGACAAGCAGGCCCTGCAGTTGTGCAAGGCTCCCAAGTTGCTGCAGATCGGTGAGAAACTGACCAAGGGTCTTGGCGCCGGCGCCAAGCCGGAAGTGGGTGAGAAGGCTGCCGAGGAGAGTTCCGAAGAGATCGCTGCCGCGCTGACAGGGGCGGACATGGTATTTGTCACCTGTGGTATGGGAGGCGGTACGGGTACCGGCGCGGCTCCCGTGGTGGCCCGGCTGGCCAAGGAAATGGGAGTGCTGACCGTGGGTGTGGTGACCAAGCCCTTCCGCTTTGAGGCAAAGGCCCGGATGACCAATGCATTGTCCGGTATCAACAAGATCAAGGACAATGTGGACACCCTGATCGTCATTCCCAACGACAAGCTGCTGGAGATCGTGGACCGCAGAACCACCATGCCCGAGGCCCTTAAGAAAGCGGATGAAGTGCTGCAGCAGGCCGTACAGGGCATCACGGATCTGATCAATATCCCCTCTGTTATCAATCTGGACTTTGCGGATGTACAGACGGTTATGAAGGACAAGGGTATCGCCCACATCGGCATCGGTGAGGGAAAGGGAGACGACAAGGCCATGGACGCGGTGAAGCAGGCCGTGGAAAGCCCCTTGCTGGAGACCACCATATCAGGGGCCACCGACATTATTATCAATGTGTCCGGCGATATCACGCTGGCGGATGCCAATGACGCGGCCAGCTATGTGCAGCAGCTGGCAGGAGAGGACATCAATGTTATCCTGGGCGCCATGTATGACGATTCCAAGTCCGACAGCTGTACCATTACGGTAATTGCCACCGGTCTGGAAGATGCTCCCGCAGCAGCGTCCCCGTCCAGACTTGGCAGCGGTTTGCCTTACAAGAGTCCTGCCGCGCATGTGCCTTCCAGTACCTTGAAGAATTTTACGGTGCAGCCCGGCAATACCGCCGTTCCGGGAAGCGGGACACCTGCAAAGCCGTTGACGGGCATAAACCGTCCGGCGGATATCCGCAGTAATGTGGAGGAGAAATCTCTGAAAATTCCCGACTTTCTTCAGAGGAAGTAGGGCAACTACATAGTTGGCTTCATAGCAGGCTTACATCGGAAGGTGTAAGCCTTTTTGGCGTTCTGTGCATGTCGAAATTTCAAGACGGCTTCCCGTCGGAAATCTACCTGATTGTGACAAAATATATAGCCTGTATCCTTTATACTGATTGTTAAGACCTGGTGAATGAATCTTAAGGCAGCCGCCGCGCAGAAGGGGAGGGAAACGGGCGTGTACTATGATGTTTACCTGGACAGCATCTTTCTGATCTGTCTTTGTATGAATCGGTATCTCCTGGGGCTTACCGCCCTGTGCCTGCCCTGCGCCGCCTCCCATGCCAGACTGTGGGCGGCAGCCGCCCTGGGAGCGGCGGGGAATCTGGCGGCGCTGCTGCTGCCTGCCGGGATGGCCCCTCTGCGGTTGGCTCTGTATGGGGCCGGTCTTTACGGCATGGCGGGAATCGCCTTTAAATGCTGGCGGGGAAAGGGGCTTATGAAGGCTGTAGAAGTACTCTGCGCCTGCTTTTTCCTGTTGGGAGGAGCTATATCGCTGCTGCTCCGGCTTCTGCCGGGCCGGGAGGGATGGCTCGCCAGCAGTGCCGCCGTGCTGCTGCTGGGAACGGTGTGCTATGAGGGAATCCGCCTGCTGGTACTGCGCCGGCAAAGAAGCCGGGAGACTTGCAGGGTTGTCCTTCATGGGGCGGACGGGCGGAGCATGTGGATCGAAGGGCTGGTGGATACCGGAAACAGCCTGACGGAACCCATCAGCGGCAGACCGGTGGCGGTTCTGGAAAAGCGGATCTGGGAGCAGCTTTACCCGGAACAGCCCCCTCCCGGCATGCGGGTGATTCCCTATCACAGTGTGGGTAAAAACGCAGGGATCCTGACAGGTTATCCCATAAAGGATATGGAGGTGGAGATCGGGGGGATCCGGCAGAAATGCCGGGAGGCATATGTGGCTATAGGGCAGGAGGGGCTGTCCGGGACAGGGGCTTACGACATCCTGCTGCAGCCCGCCATGCTGGAGATTTAAACCGTGTAAAAATGTGGAACATAAAAACAGCATATTCCCGGACAACACATTGATGTATGTATGGACGTGAAAGCGTCCATACATATATCAGGGGAATATGTGTTGGAAGGGAAAATGCGGAACTTTAAATAAGAAAGGAATGAGAATATGATTTTGATGGCAACGATCCCCGCTGGTATCCCCTTGTGGGTGTTTCGCCGGGAAAAGGTAAAAAGGGTACATACACAGGGGGACATTCAATACATAGGCGGCGCGGAAGTCCTGCCGCCCCCGCTGGAACTGGAGCGGGAGACTCAGGTGATCGGCGCGCTGGGAACAGAATCCGAGGAGGAGGCCAAGTCCATCCTGATCGAGCACAATCTGCGTCTGGTGGTCTATATCGCAAAGAAATTTGACAATACCGGCGTGGGGGTGGAAGACCTGATCTCCATAGGCACCATAGGACTGATCAAGTCTATCAATACGTTCAAACCGGACAAAAACATCAAATTGGCCACCTATGCGTCCAGATGTATTGAGAACGAGATATTGATGTATCTGCGGCGCAACAACAAGACCCGGCTGGAGGTGTCCATAGACGAACCGCTGAACGTGGACTGGGACGGCAATGAACTGCTGTTATCGGATATTCTGGGCACGGATGAGGATATTATCTACCGGGACATGGAGAACGAGGTGGAGCGGAATTTACTTCTGAAGGCCATCAACAAGCTGACGGAACGGGAGCGGACGATTATCCGTCTGCGCTTTGGTCTGGGACATCCGGACGGCCAGGAGATGACCCAGAAGGAGGTGGCGTCGCTGCTGGGAATCTCCCAGTCCTACATCTCCCGCCTGGAGAAAAAGATCATGAAGCAGTTGAAAAAAGAGATGAGCAACAATATTTGACGGTAGATTTTCCCTTTTCAAATCAGGACTTTTGGTATATACTAAAAAACACAGGTGAAGAAAAAGAGGCTTTGATTGCTTTATGATACAGAGAGATGATATTTTATCCATGGAATTTTTGAAAAAAACGGAGTTTACGGGTAGTCACCAGGGGATGCGATACCGTTTGGAAGGTGTCAGCCGTGAGGAGGGGAAGGTACTGCTGGCCACTGTGTGGCCGGAACCCTTCAATTTTGTAACCACGCCGGAGGAGAAGAAGCAGCGGGAAGAGTTTACTTTTGACGAGGACGGGGTGACGGATGCCGTGGCCTGGATGAATGACAGGCTTTTTGAGGACAGGGAACAGTGGCAGGACAGCCGCCGGAACTGGGACCAGTGTCTTCACCTGGAAGTATAGGACGGAGGGCGCGGCTGCGCTGCGCAGGCGTACCTTCATATGGGGATCTGGGTAGTATCGCAGGTGGGACTGCGGTATTCATGCAGAGGTAAATGACAGATTGGAAGAAACATTATGTTGAAATATATTATAAGTGACATGCTGGCGGCGCTGCGCTATCTTCCCTATGGGATTATAGCGGGGCTGTTTGCCGTCTGTATCCTGGGCGGGATTAGCCGGGGCAGGAAAAAGCAGGGTAAAACCTCTCCTTCCCTGACCGCCATGACCTGCCTGGTTATGTATGTGGCGATATTGCTGGTGATTACCTATTTTTCCAGGGAGAGCGGCAGCAGGACGGGGATGATGGATCTGGAACTCTTTTCCACCTGGGGCATCAATGACCGCAACAACGCCTTTGTGGTGGAGAATGTGCTGCTGTTCATTCCCTACGGATTTGTGCTGCCCTGGGCTGATGTCAGACAGAGGCATTTCCTGATCAATTTCCTGACAGGTGCGCTGACCAGCCTGGCCATCGAGACCATGCAGCTTGTGACGGGCAGGGGATACTTCCAGATTGATGATATTCTGACCAATATCCTGGGTACGGTACTTGGATTTATCTGCTATTGTCTGGGGCATGGTATCTGCTGCCTTTGGAAGAGAATACAGGGAAAACGGGAGACGGATACCTAAAGGCGAAGGTCGGAAGCGATTTGTTTTTCGGATGGAATGGGAGCAATTATCGGAAGCAGACAGGACGTCCCATGGGAAGGAGCGTCCATTTCGGATATGTATGCCCCGGAGACCGGCGCAGGAAGAGCCGCCGCAGCGGAGGGGCAGGACTGAAGCGATGCTGCCGCCGGGGATTACCGGGAACTGACAGGGGAATAGCGGACAATGAGACGGAACAGATTGCCTTGGAGAAACAGGCGGGATTTTCGGGCCGACGGTTTTCAGGCCGACAGGTAAGCGCGCATGGTTTTCAAGGCATTCTTTTCCAGCCGGGAAACCTGGGCTTGGGAGATACCGATCATCTCCGCCACCTCCATCTGGGTCTTGCCGGAGAAGAATCGCAGAGAGATGATTTCATGCTCCCGGGGAGCCAGGCGCTTCATGGCCTCGCTGAGAGAGAGATGCTCTACCCAGTTCTCCTCTTTGTTCTTTTTATCGCTGATCTGATCCATTACGTACAGGGTGTCCCCGCCGTCGGTGTAGATGGGCTCATAGAGGCTCATGGGGTTCTGAATGGCGTCCATGGCGTAGACAATATCCTCCTTGGAGATACCTACTTCGGCGGCGATTTCCTCGATGGTGGGCTCTTTCAGATTCTGGCGGGTCAGGCTGTCCCGGGCATAGATGGCCTTGTAGGCCGTGTCCTTCAGAGAACGGGAGACCCGGATGCTGTTGTTGTCCCGCAGGTATCTCCTGATCTCGCCTATGATCATGGGAACCGCATATGTGGAAAATTTTACATTCAGACTGGAATCAAAATTGTCAATGGCCTTGATCAGGCCGATGCAGCCGATCTGGAACAGGTCGTCCACATTCTCGTTGCTGGAGGAAAAGCGCTTGATTACGCTGAGCACCAGACGCAGATTGCCCTCTATATATTTTTCCCGGGCCTCCTGATCGCCGTCCTCAATCCTCGCAAAGAGAGCTTCTTTCTCCGCCGCCCCCAGCAAGGGCAGCTTTGCCGTGTTTACGCCGCAGATCTCCACTTTTCCTTGTGCCATATACAACACCATGCCTTTCTGTAGAAATTTGATTTGCAGAGGACTGCTTTATCCTGCGTAAAGGCTTATGCTGGTAGTATTTACAAAGGCGGCTGTAGATATTCTGTAAAATCAGGAAAAGTAATGCCGTCATTCATAAAAAATCCGGTGATTTCAGAGTGGGAGGCGTCACAAAACCGACGGTGGCCGCATAAGATAAGGAAAGGGCTTAAGAGGTGTAAACCATGCTTTTTTCGGATTTTAAAGAGAAGGAAGTGATCAATATCCGGGACTGCCGCAGGCTGGGCAAGGTGACGGATTTTGAGTTTGACGAATGCAAAGGCTGCATCTGTAAGATCATGGTTACAGACGGGAGCAAGCTGCTGTGCATTTTCAAGCCGGACTTCGAAGTGACCATCCCCTACAAGGACATCCGGCAGATCGGTCCGGACATTATTCTTGTTGACATTAACTGCTAAGTATCTTATAATATAATGCAGATGCGGAAATATGAAACAGCTACGGAACATATAGTAAGGAGAACAAACAGATGAAATGTCCTTTTTGCAGCCATGAGAATACCCGCGTGATCGACTCCCGCCCGGCGGAGGACAACAATTCCATCCGAAGGCGCAGAGTGTGCGATGAGTGTGGAAAGAGGTTCACCACCTACGAAAAGGTGGAGACGATTCCCCTCATTATAATTAAGAAGGATAACAACCGGGAGACTTATGACCGCGCCAAAATCGAGGGCGGCGTGCTGCGGGCCTGCCATAAGCGTCCTGTCAGTGTCCAGGCCATCACCGGCCTGGTGGACGAGGTGGAAAATGAGATCTCCAACCGGGAGGAAAAGGAGATTGCCAGTCAGGTTATCGGCGAACTGGTGATGAACAAGCTCAAGGATCTGGACGCGGTGGCCTATGTACGCTTTGCTTCCGTGTACAGGGAGTTCAAGGACGTGAATACTTTTATGGACGAGTTGAAAAAGGTATTGGAATAGCGGTGAAGGCAGGGCTTTTCAGGAGTACCTGCCTTTTTGCGGAAAGGCCCCGTGTTTTACAGCAGTGAAGGGCGGGGAGTATAGGAAAGTGCCATGCTGGAAAGATTTTATCCGGATTACGAGGCAGAAAGCGCCTACGAGATTGACTACCAGGGCCTGTATCAGATGGGCTGCCGGGGCATTATCTTTGATATAGACAATACTCTGGTTCCCCACGGCGCGCCGGCGGATCAACGCGCCGTGGCTTTGTTTGCTTCACTGCGCGGGATGGGATATACCACCCTGCTGCTCTCCAACAACAGGGAGCCCAGGGTGAAAAGTTTTGCGGGGCAGGTGGGTTCCCGGTATCTGTTTAAAGCGGGAAAGCCCGGAAAAGAGGGTTATCTGAAAGCCATGGAGCAGATGGGTACGGATGTCTCCAACACTCTGTTCGTGGGGGATCAGCTTTTCACGGACGTATGGGGGGCCCGGCGGGTGGGGATCGTCAGCTATCTGACCAGGCCCATCCATCCCAAAGAGGAAATACAGATCGTGCTCAAGAGGAAGCTGGAGCGGATTGTACTCTATTTTTACCATAAAAAGAAAAGCCGCGGAGGGTGAAACCCCCGAAGCGTATATTTGCAAGAGAGGCGTGAGAGGCGGATGTGTATGCTGAATGGACATACCAGGACCTGCGGGCTCATCGGTAATCCGGTGGCCCACACCAGGTCTCCTTTGATACAGAATCATATGGCCCGGGTGTTGGGGCAGAACCTGGCTTATCTGCCTTTTCCGGTGGCGCATGGGGACCTGAGGGCGGCGGTGCGGGGGGCGCTGGCCCTGGATTTTCTGGGATTGAATGTGACAGTCCCTTACAAAAGCGAGGTGATCGCCCATCTGGCGCAGATTGACCCGCTGGCAGAGCGGATCGGGGCGGTGAACACGCTGGTGCGCTGCCCGGGGGGCTTTAAGGGATATAACACGGACATGCCCGGCCTGTACCGCGCCATGCGGCAGGATGGAGTGGAGGCAGCGGGACGGGACGTGGTGATTTTGGGCGCCGGAGGCGTGGCCAGGGCGGTGGCGGTGATGCTGCTGGACCGGGGGGCTGCGGGGGTACATATTTTGAACCGCACTGGGGACAAGGCGGCGGCAGTGGCGGAGGAAGTCAACAGAATGGCGGGGCGTCCCTTTGCCCGGGCCTATGGGCTGGCGGATTACAGGCAGATTCCGGGGGAGGGATGGCTGGTGATCCAGGCCACCAGTGCAGGCATGCATCCCCATGTGGAGGACGCGCCCATAGAGGATCCGGCATTTTACCGGCGGGTGGAGATCGGGTATGACCTGATCTTTAATCCGGCGGTGACCAGGTTTATGGAACTGACCCAGCGCTCCGGCGGGCGGGCCTATAACGGAGCCCGGATGCTGGTGTATCAGGGAATTATTGCTTTTGAGCTCTGGACAGACATCTCCGTAAGCCAGGAGATGGCGGAGGAATTGTATCGGATGATGATACAGGAGCAGGATTAACGCAATCACAGGGGTTTGGCCGGCCTTTGAATCGGGCCGGACTTTGCTGTACGGGAGAGAGGAACCATGGGAAAAGAGACATGCGGCAATGTGGTACTCATCGGTTTCATGGGCAGCGGAAAGTCTTCCATGGGGATCCGGCTGTCCTATCGGATGCGGTATGTTCTGGAGGACACGGATAAACTGATAGAAGCCGGGGCGGGCAAAACCATCAGCGAGATTTTTGCTCAGGAAGGTGAGGAGGCTTTTCGGGCCATGGAGACGGCACTGCTGGAAAAGCTGGTGGAAAAAAAAGGGCAGCGCATCTACTCGGTGGGGGGCGGCACGCCCGTCAGGGCTGTCAACCGTCCCCTGCTGAAAAAGCTGGGGACGGTGGTGTATCTCCGCACAAGGCCCGAAACCATATATGAGCGGCTCAGGGAGGATACCACCCGGCCTCTTCTGCAGGGGGAGAATCCCCTGGGAAAGATCCGCAGACTGATGGCGGAGCGGGAATCCGCTTATATGGAGACGGCGGACATAGTTCTGGACGTGGACGAGATGACGGCGGATCAGGTGGCGGATGCCATCATGAGCCTGGTGGGTCGGACGCGCTATACGGGACAACGATAGCCGCCGCTTTAATGGGGACATCCCGGAGCAGGGGTGCACGTTTTGCGGGAAGGAGAAGCGTATGAAAATTTTGGTGATCAACGGTCCCAATATCAATTTTCTGGGGATTCGGGAAAAAAAAGTGTACGGTACGCAGGATTATGCGTATCTTGTAAATCAGATTGAGGAAAAATGCCATAGGGAGGGACATGCAGTCACCTTGTTCCAGAGCAACCATGAGGGAGCCATTATTGACCGGATCCAGGAGGCGTATTTTGACGGTACGGAAGGCCTGGTGATCAATCCAGGCGCATATACCCATTACAGCTACGCCATCCGGGACGCTCTGGCCAGTATCCCTGCGCCCAAGGTGGAAATTCATATTTCGGACATCACCCGGAGGGAAGAGTTCCGCAAAGTGTCCGTCACTGCCCCCGTATGCCAGAAGCAGATCTACGGAAAAGGTCTTGAGGGCTATCTGGAGGCCATTGACTTTCTTGCGGAAGTGGTTGGAACCGGCGCTTCAGATGTGCAATAACTAAAATTATTTTTCTAAAATACTGATTTTTACAAAAAAACAGTTGAAAAATGCCGGTTTTTATTATACAATCAAAAAGAATTATAACGTGAATGAATATGGAGGAAGTATATTATGATTTCTGCAGGTGATTTTAGAAATGGTATTACTATCGAATATGATAATAACATATACCAGATTATTGAATTCCAGCATGTAAAGCCCGGCAAAGGTGCTGCGTTCGTCAGAACCAAGCTGAAGAACGTGATCAATGGCGGTGTTGTGGAGAAAACCTTCCGCCCCACCGAGAAGTGCCCTCAGGCCCGCATTGACAGAAAGGACATGCAGTATTTATACTCTGACGGCGACCTGTACAATTTCATGGATACCGAGACTTACGACCAGATTGCCCTGAACCAGGATACAGTGGGGGATGCGCTGAAGTTCGTGAAGGAAAATGAGATGTGTAAGGTCTGCTCCCACAACGGCAAGGTTTTCTCTGTGGAGCCTCCCCTGTTCGTGGAACTGGAGATCACCGAAACGGAGCCCGGCTTCAAGGGTGACACCGCCACCGGCGCCAGCAAGCCTGCAGTTGTTGAGACGGGCGCTACCGTGAATGTGCCCCTGTTTGTGGATCGCGGCGACAAGATCAAGATCGACACCAGGACCGGCGAATATCTTTCCAGAGTATAATGCATACCGATCTATAACCGCTTGTAAGAGAATGGAGTAATCCATTCTCTTTTGTTGTATGCGCGGGCGTATTTGTGGGGGCAGGAAGCTGGCCACGTGACGCAGGGAACTGATAAACAGCATATCACCGAAAGCGCCCTGCGGCATGAATGGACGCGGAGGCGGCCAAGCATGTCGCACCAGTAAGGTGTGGTGTAGGTGAAATGCGGAACTATAATAGGAGAAAATGCATGAAGTTAGACAAATTTATAGAATTGGTAACGGTAAAGGTACGGGAGATTGCGGGAAAGGACACCAGCGTGCAGATACAGGAAGTCAGGAAGAACAACAATGTGCTCCTGCATGGCATGACCATCCTGCGAAAGGGACAGAATGTATCTCCTACCATTTATCTGGACAGCTTTTTTGAGATGCTGGAGGACGGAACGGAATTGGAATATATAGTCAGAAAGATCTTGGAAGTGTACGTCAGGGGACTGCCCAGGGGAAATGTGGATATGGAGTTTTTCAAGGATTTTGAAAAAGTCAGGGAACGAATCGTATACCGTCTGGTGAACCGTGATAAGAATAAGGCCCTGCTGGAAGACATTCCTCATGTGGATTTTCTGGATCTGGCCATTTGCTTTTACTATAGCTATGAGCATCCGGAACTGGGACAGGGTATGATCCAGATTCATAATACTCATATGGAGATGTGGGGGACCTGCCACCGGGAACTGATGCAGCTTGCAGAGCGCAATACTCCCGGACTTTTTCCGGCCCAGTTATGCGGCATGGACAGTGCGTTAAAAGGGATATTGGATGAAGAGGCACTGGGAGACCTGCGGCTGCTGCAGCGGGAAACGGGCAAATATATGTATGTGCTGTCCAATGAAAGACACTGCCATGGGGCGGCCGCCGTCTTGTACCCCGGAATCCTTGCGGAGGCGGCGCAGCGTCTGGGAGGCAGCTTCTATATCCTGCCCAGTTCCATACATGAAGTGATTCTGCTTCAGGACGGCGGGAAGGAAAACGGCGAAAGCCTGCATGAAATGATTGCGGACATCAACAGAAACCAGCTTCAAGAGGAAGAAGTGTTGTCCGATTATCCGTATCGCTATGAGGCGGTCACGGGAAAAGTCATGGAAGTTCTATAAATTCAAAGGTTTTTATCCCTAATTCTAAAATTTCGATAAATTTTAAAATTTCCATCAAAAGATATAGACAGATCAAAAGTTTTGTGATATGATAGTCAAGGTGATGTAATAAATTCGTAACATTTGCGTCCGTAGTCTAATGGATAGAACGAAGGCCTCCGACGCCTTTAATGCAGGTTCGATTCCTGCCGGACGCACTTTACATCACCTTGATTATTTTATGTGGTATTTTCGTAAAGACCACAGTTGGCGCGAGAGTCCCGCATTACGGACTCTTTTGTTTTTTCAAAATGGAAGGATATGGAATATGCTAAAGGATAAATTGGAAGCTTTGCGTGACTTTGCCGTGAGAAACAGCAGGTTGGTGTTTCCCGTGGTGTTGATTGCCGCCGTGGCCGCCACCGTGACTCTGGCTCTCAGGGCAGGCAATGAAGAGGGTCTGGACCAGCCGCCGTCCCAGGTGCAGGAGTCTGCTCCCCAGGCTTCCCAGACGCCCGTGCCGGAGACGGAACCCGGGACGGCCACCATGGAAAAAAACACCAATGGTGAACTTTATACTTTGATTGCCACTTACTATAACGCATTTGCCACCGGGGATGTGGATACCATCAAGGGCATTTCCAGCTATATGGAGGACACGGAGGAGATTCGGATCCCGGAGATGGCGAAATATGTGGAAAGTTATCCGAGGATAGACATTTATACCAAACCGGGTCCCCGGGAGAACTCCTATCTGGCTTATGTGTATTTTCATATGACGGTTGCGGGTTTTGAGGAGGAGGTTCCCGGCATGGATACTTTCTATGTCTGCACCAGGGAGGACGGCAGCCTGTACCTGAATACGGATGAGGTGGTGCCGGATGCCGAACTGGAGTATATAAGGGAAATGAATCTTCAGGACGACGTGGTGGAACTGAACAATCAGACCAATGTGGAGTGTAATGAGATATTTTTGAACAATGCCGATTTATTCTACTATGTCCAGGAACTGGTGGCGGATGTGAAAAAGACCACCGGAGAGACCCTGGCAGCCCAGAATAACGAAGGGCAGGACTCTGAAACCGGGCAGGATGGAGAGGGCGATACGCCTCAGGGAAGCGGAGAGGTAGAAGCCAACGCCGTGGAACCAGTGGCAGTACATCCCACTTCCGGCACGGCTACCACCACGGTTAATGTGCGTGCATCCGACAGCGAGCAGGCAGAAAAGATCGGCAAGGTATCGGGAGGCACGGAAGTACCCATTGTGGAGCAGCAGCTGAACGGCTGGACCCATATTCTGTACGAGGGGAAGGACGGTTATATCAAGTCGGAATTCCTGAGCGTTGCGGAGGCGGCGGACAACAGCCAGGTGATCGGCCAGGTGACGGCCACCACCAATATCAACGTGCGTCTGGCGCCCAGCCAGGATTCTTCCAAGCTGGGAGTTCTGACCGGCGGTGACAAACTGGATCTGCTGGAGAAAGCGGACGGTTGGTGCAAGGTGATTTACAATGGCCAGGTAGGCTATGTGAAAGAAGAATATGTGGAGTAATCGGGCATAAATTTTGAAATTTACCACATACTAGGGACGAGAAGGGATGCTGTCTTAGGGCAGTATCCTTTTTTGGCGTTCTATATCAAGCATTGATTGTGCGTAAAACCAGGATTATTTTGGAGCAGGTAAGGAGGTATCGCTATGAGGTCACAGGAAGTCGCGGTATATAAGGAGATACAGAAAAACACGGAGATGGCTATGCGGGCTATTGATATTATCAATGACAAAATATATGACGAGGACTTGTCCAGGCAGATGTCCCGCCAGTCCCTGAAATATTCGGAAATCCATAACCAGGCAGTGTCCCAGCTTTTGCAGGCCAAGGCAGAGCCCTATCATGAGAGCCATGTGGAGAACCTGATGCTGGCGGGGGCCATCCATTATAATACCCTGCTTAATACCAGCACCAGTCATATCGCGGAGATGCTGATCAAGGGCAGCAATCAGGGAATCCTGGATATGAACCGTATTCTGAACCGCAATGCGGAGGCCGGGGAAAAGCCCACCATGCTGGCACAACAGCTTATTTCATTCGAGGAAAAGAATGTGGAAAGGCTGACTAAGTATTTGTGACGGGAACGGGGGGGGTTCTGCCTGTATCACCGTTTAATTCGGCATTTGTAGACGATAAAGCAAATCATATAATTGTATACATGTATAATTTGTTGTGCAATTTGTATAAAAAAGTCAAGAAAACTTCTCAAATTTAGCGTGATAAAGCATGTTGCCTGATTGATGAACTAGCGATATAATAGAGGACGTGGGAAAATACATTTAAAGGAGGACATGTACGATGTCATATGTGGATGAGGTACTTGAGGTAGTACAGAAGAAGAATGCCGATCAGCCGGAGTTCCTGCAGGCAGTTACCGAGGTTCTGGAATCTCTGCGGCCTGTGATTGACGCCAACGAGGAACTTTACAGAAAGAATGCGATTCTGGAGCGGATTACCGAGCCTGATCGTCAGTTCATTTTCCGTGTTCCCTGGGTGGATGATCAGGGACAGGTTCAGGTGAACAGGGGCTTCCGCGTGCAGTTCAACAATGCAATCGGACCTTACAAAGGGGGCCTGCGGCTGCATCCTTCCGTAAATTTGGGCATCATCAAGTTCCTGGGCTTTGAGCAGATTTTCAAGAATTCCCTGACCACTCTTCCCATCGGCGGCGGCAAGGGCGGTTCGGACTTTGACCCCAAGGGCAAGTCGGACAGGGAGATCATGGCATTCTGTCAGAGTTTTATGACGGAACTGAGCAAATACATTGGCGCAGATGTGGATGTCCCCGCAGGAGATATAGGAACCGGCGCAAGAGAGATCGGCTTTATGTTTGGCCAGTATAAAAGGATACGGGGAACCTTTGAGGGCGTGCTGACCGGCAAGGGCCTGACCTACGGCGGTTCCCTGGCCCGCACCGAGGCCACGGGCTACGGCCTGCTGTACTTAACCCAGGAAATGTTAAAATGCCACGGACAGTCCATGGAGGGCAAGACCATCTGTGTGTCCGGCGCAGGCAATGTGGCTATTTACGCCATTCAGAAGGCGCATCAGATGGGAGCGAAGGTAGTTACCTGTTCCGATTCCACGGGTTGGATTTATGATCCGGAAGGCATTGATGTGGAATTGCTGAAAGAGGTTAAAGAAGTGAAGCGGGCCCGCCTGTCCGAGTATGCCGCTGCAAGAAAGAGCGCGGAGTATCATGAGAAAAAGAATGGTGAACATGGCGTGTGGAGTGTCAAATGCGATATCGCGCTGCCTTGTGCCACTCAGAACGAGTTGGATCTTGAGGATGCTAAGATGTTGGTGGCCAACGGTGTAATGGCAGTCTGCGAGGGTGCCAACATGCCTACTACTCTGGACGCTACCAAATATCTGCAGGCCAATAAAGTGATGTTTGTGGGCGGCAAAGCTGCCAATGCGGGCGGTGTGGCCACCTCCGCGCTGGAGATGAGCCAGAACAGCGAGAGACTGTCTTGGACGTTTGAGGAGGTAGACTCCAAGCTGCAGAACATCATGAAAACCATCTACCACAACATTGATGATGCCGCAAAGCGCTACGGTGTGGAGGGCGACTATGTGGCTGGCGCCAATATTGCCGGATTTGAGAAGGTGGTAGTAGCCATGCTGGCCCAGGGTGTCTGCTGAGAAAAGCGTCTGTTAGAAAAAAGAAATCTGCCAGGAAAGGCGTATGTTTTGTTACAAACAATCCCCGGTCCGCGTTTAGCTGCGGCCGGGGATTGTTTTTTGCTTCCTGCTGCAAACCGCTTATTTGCCCTAGTCTAGGGATGGGGACGGCGGGGAATGTCACTGCCGTGGACGGATCGGATTTCGAGGCAGTTTTTGCCGCAGGGAATAGGGAGCACGGGAATGCAACCAAGAGTTGATTTTCCCCCAACCAACTCGCTAAAGGGATTATTGCCGCCGCATATGGGCTGTGCTATATTTACCTCTTTTGAACAGAGAGTACGCTGAGGCGCACAAATAAAGGAATATTGAGTTAAGTGCTTTGCGCCAGGGCAGGCCGGGTGCACAGAAAGGCTGGATATATGCTGGATAAAATAGAAATATGCGGTGGAATGGGTGTCTGGCTTTCTATGCAATGTGGTGATTTTGGTGATTGGTGTGTTTATGTCCCATATGGGCCTGGTGGATTTTGGTACGGTGGTTGCCATCCTCAGCCTCCAGGACTTGGTATCGTTTTTTCTGGGCAATATAGGAAGCGCAGGGGGAACTTTGGCAGATGCGTTGGTTCTTGGGGATCGAATATTTCAGGTTCTGGACCAACCTGTTTGTTCGGAGCATCTCAGTACTCATGGAACCCAATGGCAGCAGATTTCATATACAGCCGGAGATATGGGGGCGGGGGAGCATCTGGCTTCAGAGGAAGAATGTGGGATCGCCATAAAGAACGCCTCTTTTTCCTATGACGGTTTGGACAAGGTATTGGACGGCGTGGACATCGCGGTGGGAAGAGGAAAGACGGCGGCGCTTGTGGGGGAGAGCGGAGGGGGTAAGAGTACGGTGGTGAAGCTGCTGCTTGGATTTTATGAGTTGGACAGCGGTTCTATCCGATTGCTTGGGAAACCCCTGGCAGGATATACTTTGGAGGAATTGCGCAGCAATATAGCCTATGTGCCGCAGGATGCCTATCTTTTTTCGATAAGTATCAAAGAAAACATTCGATATGGCAGGCTGGGAGCCAGTGACGAAGAGGTGTTCCGGGCAGCCTGGCGCGCCTATGCCCATGATTTTATCATGGAGCTTCCCAATGGATATGATACGCTGGTGGGAGAACGGGGGGAAAGCCTGTCGGGCGGCCAGCGCCAGCGGATTGCCCTGGCCCGCGCTTTTATCAAAGACGCTCCCATTCTTCTGCTGGATGAGGCTACCTCCGCTCTGGACTTGGAGAGCGAGCAGCTGGTTCAGAAAGGAATTGAGGCGCTTATGGGAGGACGCACCACATTGATTGTGGCCCATAGACTCTCCACCATTGAGAAAGCGGATACAATTTATGTCATGGCTGGCGGCCGGGTATGTGAGAAGGGCCGGCATACCAAACTGATGGAGCAGAAGGGTATGTACAGGAGACTGGTGGATTTGAGTAACGGAAAAGGTAAGAAGAGGAATTTTTGATCTCAATCTGGACATTTTCTCTGAAATATTGTAGCATAGTAAAGAAGTTTTCTTAATCTGCGAAAAAGAGGAAATAGAAGAGGTTTGAGAAAGGATGGAACTACTGAGAGTCGCCATTGTGGAGGATGAGACGCCGCATGCGGAACTGTTAAGGCAACATATAGAAAGCTGGCAGAAACAGCGGGGCATGGAAAATGCCGGATTGGAAGTTATGATCCGGCATTTTTGCCATGCCTCCGCCTTTTTCTTTGCCTGGGAGGATGAGAGTTATGATATGATCTTTCTGGACATTCAGATGCCGGGAATAAATGGTATGGAGACCGCCCGGAAAATCCGGGAAACGGACGGCGAAGTAAAGCTGGTGTTCACTACAGGCATCACAGATTACATGCAGGAGGGGTACGAAGTGGAAGCCGTCAGATACCTGCTCAAGCCCATCAACCGGGAAAAGCTGTGGCAGTGTCTGGACAGGCTGCAGCAGGCGCCGGTTCCTTCTCCGCAGCTGGTATTTCAGACCCTGGAGGCTGTGGTGAAAGTTTCGGAGCAGGAGATAGAGTATTTTGAGGCGAGGGGGCATTACACCATCTGTCATTTGCGGGCCGGAAGGCTTTTGCCGGGACAGGACGGAGTGACGGAAATAAAGCTGCGGGAAAGTTTTAACGCTCTGTGCGAAAGATTGTCCGGGCGTCCCTTTGTGCGCTGTCACCGTTCTTACCTGTGCGGTATCGCGCGGATTCACAGGGTGGAACGCACGGAGATTCTGCTGGAGAGCGGGGGCAGCGTACCCTTAAGCCGCAGGATGTATGAAACGGTGGTAAAGGCGTTTATCGCCTATTTTCGAAGAGAAGGGTGAGCGCAGGCGTTCCGGAAAGGGGACATGTGCGATAACAACAGATTGGAGCGTGGTTTACATGCGGATCGGTAAAAAGATGGAGCGCAGAATGGCTGCTTATCAGCAGGATCTGATGGAGAAGCACTGCGAGGAAGTGGAGAATATGTACCGCCAGACCAGGGGATGGCGGCATGATTATCGCAATCATATACAGACCATGAAGGCGTATCTGTCTATGGGGAAATACGAGGAACTGGCCTGCTATCTGGATCAGCTGGAGGAGGATTTGTGCCAGGTGGACACGGTGGTCAAGACCGGCAATGTGATGGTAGATGCGGTGCTGAACAGCAAGATATCAGTGGCACGGTCCAGGGAAATCGACGTGGAAGCCAAGGCAAAAGTGCCTCAGCAGTTGTCCATTGCCGAAGTGGATTTGTGCGTGATTCTGGGCAATCTGCTGGACAATGCCATAGAGGCATGTATGCAGATTCCCCGGGAGGGAAAGCGCTTTATCCGCATTTATATCGACGTGCTGCAGGGACAATTGTATCTCTATGTGATCAATGCCGCCATGGGAGGACTGCGGCGGCAGGGCCGCACTTATCTGTCCACTAAGTCCCGGAGGGAGCATGGCTACGGTCTGATGCGGATGGACCGGGTGGTGGAGAAATACCATGGTTATCTGGACCGGCAGGACGAAGAGGGAGTATTTGCCACAGAGGTGCTGCTGCCGCTGGAGGATGCGCCCGCTTGATAATTTTCCATTCGTGCATGAAGGAAACCGTTCGTGCGCGAATTTTTTTTGCCCGGAAAATCATGCTATAATTCACCTATCCGAAGAACACACTGATGTATATATGGACGCCGAAGCGGCCTTATATGCATCACCAAGCCTGTGTGTTGGCAGGGCATATGCGGAACTCAAGACAAAAAACAGCATATGCCCGGACAATACACTGATGCATATATGGACGCCGAAGCGGCCTTATATGCATCACCAAGTCTGTGTGTTGGCAGGGCATATGCGGAACTCTTAATAAGAAAGACGGGATGGATTATGAAAAAGAACAGACAGGAAAATCAGACGGCAGGCAGCAGGGTGATACGGCACAGCATTCCCGGCAATATCATCTTCTGGCTGAAAATTTTCTGGAAATGGGAGCCGGGAGTGGTACTGCTGGCAGGACTGGAAGTGGTTTTGGGGACATTGGTTCCCCTGGTGGGTATCTATCTGCCCAAGCTGGTGCTGGATCTGCTGGCGGGGAACACAACGGCGGCGGTACTGATCCGTACCCTGGGGCTGTGGGGAATATTGGCAGCTATGTTGTATGGCCTGCGGAACGGGATGAACGGAAAATATTTTCTGCAGAACTCCGTGCGTGCTTATCTTGGGCTGGACATTTTCTTTAAGAGCCTGCGAATATCCTATGAGATTCCGGAGTCCGAGTGGGGCAAGAAAGCATATCAGGAGGCGTTGGGAGTGATGGAGGGGGGCGACTGGTGCGCCAGTTCCAGGACCTTTAGCAGCACCCAGGCAATCCTGCGGGACTTTCTGTGCTTTGCTTTGTATTCCACAGTACTTGGGGTGTTGAATCCCTGGATCCTTTTGGTATTGCTGGCGTTATCTCTGCTGAATGTGCTGGTAATCGAGAAAGGGCTGCGCTTTGAGGAATCCATGCGGGAGCGGGAGGCCCAACACAGCCGGCACTGGAATTATATTCTCTCTGCCATGGGTAATATGACGGCGGCCAAAGACGTGCGAATCTTTGGGATGCATCCCTGGCTGGGCGGCATCCGGGACCGGGCCGTCGGGGAGATGGAGGCAGATAAAATGTCTTATCAGAAATTGCATAATTGGCAGCATACCATGAATGGACTTATTAATTTGGTGAGGGATCTGGCTGCCTATGGATATCTGATCTACAGTGTGTCTGCGGGGCAGATCGGCGTCAGCGATTTTGTATTGTATTTTGGGGCAGTGACAGGCTTCTCCGGTTTTGTCGCCGGGATGCTGTATCAGGTGGGCAATCTGAAATCCGCCCGCAATGCCACGGACTATTACAGGGCTTATATGGCGCTTCCCGAAGAAATATCGGAGGAAGCATCGTATTTGCCGGTGGAATCGAAAAAATATTGCGGATATAGCCCGGTTGAAATGCGGAAATCGGAAAAAGAGAAGCATATTGGGGAGGCTCCCGACATTCAGTTTGAGGACGTGAGTTTCTCCTATAAAAAGGAGGACGGCAGCCCGGGAGAGAAGATTCTGGAACATTTCAACTTAACCATCGCTTCGGGAGAGAAACTGGCCCTGGTGGGGGTGAACGGTGCGGGTAAGACCACTTTGGTTAAATTGCTGTGCGGTCTGTACCGGCCGGATGAGGGGCGTATTCTGGTGAATGGCCGGAGCCGGGCGGATATGACGCCCCGGGAGTGGTACGGATTGTTGTCTGTGGTATTTCAGGAGCAGTTGATATTGCCCGTCACCATTGCGGAAAACATCTCCCTGCAGCGCCGGGAGGAGACGGATGACGGACGGGCTTGGGCGGCGCTGGAAAAAGCGGGCCTGACGGAGGCTTTTTCCCGGCAGAAGCTGGATCTGGATACTTTTATGGGAAAAACCATCTCTCCCAGGGGCATCGAGTTCTCCGGCGGCCAGCAGCAGAGGCTGATGCTGGCCCGGGCTCTGTACAAGGACGCTTCGGTGTTGGTGCTGGACGAACCCACTGCGGCCCTGGATCCCATAGCGGAGAGCCAGGTCTATGAAAAGTATCTGGAACACAGCAGGGGCAAGACTGCCATTTTCATCTCCCACAGGCTGGCCAGTACCCGGTTTTCTGACCGTATCATCCTGCTGGACCAGGGCCGGATTCAGGAGGAGGGCACCCACGAGCAGTTGATGGAGCGCGGCGGCGCATATGCTCATATGTATCAGGTACAGAGCAGCTATTATGAGAAGGACGCGGAGCAGAGAAAGCGCGCCGAAGGGATAGCGATACTCTGAAAGAAACAGGAAAGGACATGGAGATGGAAACTGATTTAACAAGCAAACTTCCACTGAGGGAACATATTAAAAACATAAGAAAAGTATTAAGGATAGTCAGGGATCTGGATAAAACCTTTTTCCTGCACACGGGGCTGAAAGCGCTGCTGGACGCCGTGGGGTTGTACGCGGGATTGCTGCTGTCTGTCTATATTCTGGACCGGCTGGCGGCAGGAGAAGAGTTTCGGAGCAGTTTTTCGGTGGCGGCATTGACTTGCCTTCTGCTCTTTGGACTTCGGCTGGGGAACGGTATACTGCATAACCGGCTGGATGTGCGGTGGGAGATTGTTTATCGCAGATGGGACTCTCTGACAGAAGAAAAGATTCTGCAGATGGACTATGCCAAAATTGATGATCCCAAAACCCGGAAGATGCGGGAGCGCATCTGGCAGGACAATAACTGGGGGGCCGGCATCAATACCATCCGCTGGTACATGGAGGGCGTCATGAGCGGTCTGTTCCGGCTGGCAGGGGCGCTTGTGGTGGGGGCTCCTGTTTTCCTCCACATGATCCGGGGAGGAAGTATGGTAATCCTGCTTACTCTGCTGGTGATGGCCGTTGCAATGGCGGCGGGGAGTGCCTTGGGCACTTTATATGAAAAGCGTCTGCAGCAGTTTATGATGGGCAAGCCGGAGACGGAGGAAGAGCGAATCCAAAACGCGGCTTTGACCTGGGGCGTAATTTTTGGATATGACTATAATTATCGGAAAGGCAAGGATTTCCGGCTGTACCACGGCTATAACTTGCTGCGTTACTGGACCCTGGAAAAGGAGTTCCGGCGGCGTCCCAAGGTGCGGGAGGCTTCCTTTAACAGCGGAAAAAGCAATTTCTGGGGCAGTTTTCCCGCCGGGATCATGGAGTGCGGCTCTTATCTGATTGTGGCCCTTCTGGCTTTGGGAGGAACCTTGACAGTGGGGTCCGTGATCCGCTTTGCAGGCTGTCTGCGGAATATTTTCAGCGAGTTGTCGGAACTTGCTTTTAAACTGCCCCAGTTGGCTCTGGGGGCCAGAAGGCAGGCCAGCACTTTGGAATTCCTGGATATTGCGGATGAGATGCACAGGGGAAAACTGCCTTTGGAGAAGCGTAACGACAATCTGTACAGGATCCAGTTCAGGGACGTGTCATTTAAGTATCCCAATGCGGAGCAATATGCCCTGCGGCATTTCTCCATGGAACTGAAGGTGGGGGAGAAGCTGGCCATCGTGGGGATGAACGGTTCCGGCAAGACCACCATGATCAAACTGCTGTGCAGACTGTACGATCCCCAGGAGGGGGAGATCCTGCTCAACGGCGTGGACATCCGCAAGTTCCGGCACGAGGAGTACAGCAGGCTCTTCTCCGTGGTATTTCAGGACTATCAGCTTTTTTCCTTTCCGTTGGGGGAAAATGTGGCGGTATCCGAGGACTATGACGAGACAAAGGTGAAAAAGTGTCTGGAGGGCGCAGGAATGGGAGCGCGGCTGGCAGAAATGGAACAGGGGATTCACACCTATCTGTATAAGGACTATGAGGAGGGAGTGGAACTCTCCGGAGGCGAGGCCCAGAAAGTGGCCATTGCCAGGTCCATTTACAAGACGGCGCCCTTCGTGCTGCTGGATGAACCCACGGCGGCGCTGGATCCCCTGGCAGAGTATGAGATATACAAACGGTTTGACGAGATTGTGGAGGATAAGACGGCCATTTACATTTCACACAGGCTGTCCTCCTGCCGGTTTTGCGACAAGATTGCCGTATTCCACGAGGGCCGACTGATTCAGCAGGGCACTCATGAGGAATTGGTGGAGGATCGGGCAGGGAAGTATTATGAGATGTGGAATGCCCAGGCCCAGTATTATGTGGAGGCGTAACAGACAGATTCCTGAACCGTAAAAGAGTGCCGCAAGGCAGGAGGTGAACCTGCTTTGCGGCATTTTTTCAGTTTTTGGAAGGATTCGTCACCTGTCCTCCATGGGTACGTATTCCCGATCCTGCCCAATGGACTTGTAGGCGGGACGGATGATCTTGCCGTTGTTGGCCAGTTCTTCCAGACGATGGGCGCTCCATCCGGAGATTCGGGCGATGGCGAAAATGGGAGTGTACAACTCCAGGGGCAGGCCCAGCATATCGTATACAAAGCCGGAGTAGAAGTCCACATTGATGCTGACGCCCTTGTACATCTGGCGCTCCTGCTCTATAATCCGGGGAGCCAGCCGCTCCACCAGGGAGTAGAGCGCGAATTCTTTTTCAAGCCCCTTTTCCTGGGACAACTTTTCCACGAAATTTTTGAACACCACGGCGCGGGGGTCTGACTTGGAATATACCGCATGACCTACGCCGTAGATCAGGCCCGCATGGTCAAAGGCTTCCTTGTGGAGCAGCCGCTTTAAGTAGACGGATACTTCTTCTTCATCGTTCCAGTCCTTTACCTCCTGTTTCATTTCTTCGAACATTTTCACCACCTTGATATTGGCTCCGCCATGTCGGGGTCCCTTCAGGGAGCCGATGGCCGCCGCTATGGTGGAGTAGGTATCCGTCAGCGAGGAGGTCACCACATGGGTGGTAAAGGAGGAATTGTTGCCGCCCCCGTGTTCCATGTGCAGGATCAGCGCAATATCCAGGATCTTGGCTTCCAGAGGCGTATAGGAACTGTCCGGGCGCAGGATATGTAAGATGTTTTCGGCGGTGGAAAGTTCCTCCACAGGCTGGTGGATGTACAGGCTGTTGCCATCGTGGTAATGGCTGTAGGCCTGATAGCCGTAGATGCTCAGCAGCGGGAAGAGACTGATGAGCTGCAGGCATTGGCGCAGTACATTGGGCAGAGAGGTGTCGTCCGCTCTGTCGTCGTAGGAGTACAGGGTCAGCACGCTGCGGGCCAGGGTGTTCATCATGTCCTTGCTGGGTGCCTTCATAATGATGTCCCGCACAAAACTGGTGGGCAGGGTGCGGTATCCCGCCAGCATTTTCTTAAAGCCCTCCAACTCATCGTGATCGGGCAGCTTGTCGAACAACAACAGGTAGGAGGCTTCCTCAAAACCGAAAGCCTCATCCTTCGGCAGCCCTCCCACCAGGTCCTTGACATCGTAGCCCCGGTAGAGCAGACGGCCATGGTCGGGCACCGATACGCCGTTTTCCATTTTGCTGGCCCGCACATCGGAGATATTGGTCAGCCCGGCCAGCACGCCCTTGCCGTTTAAGTCGCGCAGCCCCCGTTTTACCTCATATTTCGTAAAAAGTTCAGTGTCAATAATGCCGGCCTTTTCCGTCATGGCGGCGAGTTTTAATATTTCGGGTGTGATTTCGCAATAGCTGTTGTTATCCATAAGGGATCCTCCTTTCTGAGACGGACGGAGTGAGATCGTCCTGTTGCGGAATTTCAGGTTGGGGTAATATCGCAGGAAAGCCTGCGTTATGCAAGAGAACTATTATGAAAGTCCTGGATTTGGAACTTGGTTTTCATAATACGGATGGTCTTGCGACCCGCCGCCGGGCAGGGCATCATATGATGGGAAGTCGCTATGAGGGCCTTGGTTTCCATAGTTTGAAGGGCCACAGGATTACACCGATGATGGCCGGAAGTATGGTAGACACTGCTGTCATGAGGCTGCCGCTTCCGAATAAGGAGGTCCTGCGGCTGATGACGGGCAACGGAATATATTTACAGTGTAGCATGAGGGGGGGATAAAATGCAAGAAAAAATATGAAATTTAGGTTTTTTTTATAATTATGTTGAGTAATGCCTGGCATTTGAATAAAAATACGATGATGGCAAATATGGCATAAAGAAAATATTTTAGGGCTACGGACATATGCGTTTCGAAACAATTTGCAAAATCGAAAACTAATCTCGAAATTCACGAATATAAAGAAAATTTTCGCAAGTTTCGAGAAAACCCTTCCCAAATGGAAAAACATATGATACAATCATACTAACAAATATTTCCATGAGAGCGGTAAAAAGAAGCGCTCTCAAATATCTCAAAAGGAGGATACTTTACAAATGGAAGGAAAAGCGACAAAGAATTTGGGACTCAGGCGATTCTGGGCGGTTTTAATGACATCTGTGCTGCTTTTTCTGGCTACGGCAGACTGGATTGCGGGGATGCCGATAGTGCATGCGGCCCAGGATCTGATATTGAAGGTCCATTACCACAGGGAAGACGGCAACTATGAAGGTTGGGACGTGTGGCTGTGGGAGATCGGCGGAGACGGGGGCGGCTTTGCCTTTGCCGAGGAAGACGGCGAAATGGTGGCCACGAAAGTGGTGACACCGGGAGTGACTTCCATAGGCTTTATCGTCCGAACCGCGGATTGGGCAAAGGATGTGGATAAGGACCAGTTTATTGACATCTCCGAGATGGTGTCGGGCACGGTACATATTTATGTGGAGTCCGGTGTGGAGGGATACACCAAGGAGTACGGCGAGGATGCCGTCACAGGGGTGAAACTTTCCAAAGCCAGATACGATCAGGAGACGGGCGTCATTACCGTGGAGATGACCGGCGCGGTGGAAGAAGATCTGAAGTCGGCTTTTCAGATCCGGGGAAGCCAGGGAGAGGTGACCATAGCGGAGGCCGCGGAAGGAGAAAAGTGGCAGTATATCCTGACGCCGGAGACCCCCCTGGATCTCAACAGGGAATATCGGATCACATACGACGGGAATGAGTATAAGCTGACTATGCCCAATATTTTTTCCACCGATGCCTTTGAGGCGGATTATACATACACGGGGGATGATCTGGGCGCCCTGTGGTCCCCTGAGAGCACCCGGTTCCGGGTATGGGCCCCCACGGCGGAGGAGGTTCTGTTGAATCTCTACGGCAGCGGAACGGAAGGAACCGATGATCTGCTGGAGCAGATTGCCATGACGGCAGATGTGAACGGAACCTGGATTGCGGAAAAAGAGGGAGATATAAACGGTACTTATTATACCTATACGGCGGTGATAAACGGGGAAGAGCGGGAAGCCTGTGATCCCTATGCCAGAACCACCGGAGTGAACGGAAAGAGAGCCATGGTGCTGGACCTGGCCGCCACCAATCCCCAGGGCTGGGACACGGATGTGGATCCCAACGCCGGCGGAACTTACAACGATGCCATTATCTATGAACTGCATGTGCGGGATCTGTCCTCGGATTCCAGTTCCGGCATTGAGAATGTGGGGAAGTTCCTGGGGCTGACGGAGACGGGAACCCGGACGGCGGGAGGCATGGCTACAGGACTGGATCACATCAAGGAACTGGGAGTTACCCATCTGCATCTTCTGCCGGTGTATGACTATGGTTCCGTGGATGAGGCCAATCTGGATAAAGCGCAGTTTAACTGGGGATATGATCCGGTAAATTACAATGTGCCGGAGGGTTCCTACTCCACGGATCCCTATAATGGGGAAGTACGGGTACGGGAGATGAAGCAGATGGTGAAAACCCTTCATGACAACGGCATCAGCGTGATCATGGACGTGGTGTACAACCATGTGCAGAGCGCCGGGGATTTCTGTGTAAACAGGCTTGTACCGGGATATTTTTCCCGTATGGATGAAAACGGCGCGTATTCCAATGGCTCCGGGTGCGGGAACGACACGGCCTCCGAGCGGAGCATGGTGCGGAAGTATATTGTGGACTCTGTGAAATACTGGGCGGATGAGTACCATATTGACGGCTTCCGTTTTGATCTGGTGGGTCTTCTGGATACGGAGACGGTGAACCAGATCGTGGAGGAGGTACACAGGGACCATCCCAATGTGATTTTCTACGGGGAAGGCTGGACCATGGATACGGCAGTTACCAAGGAGGGTATCACCATGGCCACCCAGCTGAATTCCACGGAGACGCCGGGATTCGCCTATTTCAGCGACACCATCCGGGACGCTCTGAAGGGAAGCGTGTTTGACACTTCTCTGGGATATGTCTCCGGGGCGGAAGGACTGGAAGAGACCATTAAAAAATGCTTTATGGGATTGACCGATTGGTGCACCACTCCGGCGCAGACGATCAATTATGCGTCCTGCCATGACAATCTCACCATGATGGACCGACTCACCAGGTCCGCCTTAAGTTCGTCCAGGGCGGATAAAATTCGGATGAACAATCTGGCGGCGGCCATTTATATGACTTCCGAGGGAATCCCCTTCCTGCAGGCCGGAGAAGAAATGCTCCGCACCAAGATGAAGGCGGACAGTACTTTTGACGAAAACAGCTATGCGTCTCCGGATTATGTCAACAGCCTGAAATGGGAGACGCTGGAAGAGGAAGAATACAAACAGGTCTTTGCGTACTACAAGGGACTGATCGCTTTCCGAAAAGCCCATGGAGCCCTGCGGCTGACAAACGCCCAGGATGTGCAGCAGAATGTGTTCCCGGTGGAGGGACTGCCTGCCAATGTGGTGGCCTTTCAGGTAAACGGAGGTGTGAACGGGGAGACCTCAGAGGGCTTGTTCCTGATCTTTAATCCCAACAATCGGACGGAGGAGATCACTCTGCCGGACGGCGTATGGGATGTGTATGTGAACGGTGAGAAGGCCGGGACGGAAGTGCTGGCTACCATTACCAACGGGAAGGCGTCAGTGGATCCCATTTCCGCATTGGTGCTGGTGAAAGGAACCGGCACAATGATCCGGGAAGAGGAAAACCCGGAGGATGGCGGGAATGTTTCGGCGGAGACAGAAGGAGCGGAAATTCCGGAAATTGCTGAGGACGGCAGTCTTGGCAGCGGCGGCCTGGTGGCGGTGGTATGTATTGTGGCTGTCATCGCTGTGGCAGGAATTGGGTTTGCCGTACTTGGAAAGAAAAAGAAGAACGGAAACAAATAATTGAATAGGCAGATCAATATGTGACAGCCCCCCTTTCTGACGGCACAGGTGAATAACCGATTGCGTCAGAGAGGGGGATGCTGCGCTGTAAGGGGGATACTTGGCCTGGCTGGCTCAGGGTTCTTAAAATAGGGAAAAGTTTCCTGTGAGGTATGGATTTTTATGAATAAAAGAGTTAAAATATATTAATATGCGTACGCGGTCTCAGGGGACTTTGCGGCGCGCAGTGAAGGAGACGGGAAGATGACGGATGTACAGGAAATGTTGAGCAAGGTAGACCATACCCAGTTGAAGGCTTTCTGCACCTGGGAGGATATTTGCAGGCTGTGTCAGGAGGCGGTCAGACACCACACGGCCAGCGTGTGTATTCCTCCCTGCTATGTGGGGCGTGTAAAGGAAGCCTATGGCGGGCAGCTGAAGATTTGCACGGTGATCGGCTTTCCCCTGGGTTATCAGGTAACGGCGGCCAAAGTCTGCGAGGCCAGGGAGGCCATCGACCAGGGCTGCGATGAGGTGGATATGGTGATTAATCTCACCGATGTGAAGAACGGACGCTATGATCTGGTGGAAGAGGAGATCCGGCAGGTGAAAGCCGCCTGCGGGGAGCATGTGCTGAAGGTGATCGTGGAAGCCTGCTATCTGACCCGGGAGGAGAAAGTGGCCATGTGCGGGGCTGTAACGGCAGCGGGAGCGGATTATATCAAGACTTCCACCGGCTTTGGCACCGGCGGCGCCACCAGGGAGGATGTGCAGCTTTTCCGGGAACATATCGGCCCGGGCGTGAAGATCAAGGCGGCGGGGGGCGTGTCCACCTTGGAAGATCTGGAAGATTTCATTCGGCTGGGCTGCCAGCGGGTAGGAACCTCCCGCGCCGTAGGACTGGCTGAGGCGTTGAAGGTCTAGCGGATGGGGAATTTGCGTCCGCAGGGCAGATGCGGAACCTGCGTCCGCAGGAAAGACGCGGAATGCAAAACAGCATATGCGAAACTATAGTGAGGAGACTTTAATTATGGAAAACAATGTGATTATACAAAGGCTTAAGGCGCTGCGCCGCAAACTGCTTCAGGAGGGGATCGACTACTATCTGATTCCCACTGCGGACTTTCACAATTCGGAGTATGTGAATACTTACTTCACCGTGCGGGAGTATTTCTGCGGTTTTACCGGCTCCAACGGCACCCTGGTGGTGTGGCAGGAGGGGGCGGCTCTGTGGACCGACGGCCGGTATTTTATCCAGGCGGAACGGGAACTGGAGGGTACTACGGTGGAACTGATGCGGATGCAGCAGGAGGGGGTACCCACCATCGAGGCATTTTTGAAAAAAGAAATGAAGCAGGGACAGACCCTGGGATTTGACGGCAGAGTGGTGCCCGTCAGCGAAGGGCAGCGCTATGAGAGGGCGCTGAAAGCCAAGGGGATTCGGCTGGCCTACGACAGGGACATTGCAGGCGGCGTCTGGGAGGACCGCCCTCCTTTGCCCGCAGGGCCGGTGACGGTGCTGCCGGAGGAGATAGCCGGACGGAGCACGGCGGATAAGCTGGCGGATGTGCGGGAAAAAATGGCCCTGGAGGGAGCGGGAAGTTTTCTGCTGAGTAAGCTGGACGATCTGATGTGGTTGTTTAACATCCGGGGATGTGATGTGGAGTGCAATCCGATGGCCCTTTGCCATGCCTATATCACCGGGGAGGAGGCCCATCTTTTTATCCAGGAGAAAGCGCTGAGCCAGGAAGTGCGGTCCGATTTGGCGGGCAAGCAGATTACCGTCCATCCCTATGATTCCGTGGTGGAATTCCTAAAAGCCCTTCCGGAGGGGGGCAAGGTGCTGGTGGACCGCAGGCAGATCAGTTATGCCCTGTATAAAGCCGTGAGCGGGAAGCAGGAAACAGTGGAGGCCAACAACCCCACGGAACTGCTGAAGGCAGTGAAAAACCCGGTGGAACTGGCCAATATGGAGAAGATTTTCCTGAAAGACAGTGTGGCCTTGACCAAATTCATCTGCTGGGTCAAGACCAATATCGGCAAGACGGAGATCACGGAGATCGGCGCCGCGGATTATCTGGAACAACTGCGCCGGGCGATCCCGGAGTTTCTGGACCTGTCTTTCCCTACCATATCCGCCTATGGACCCAATGCGGCCATGATGCATTATGCGCCCACGCCGGAGAACCAGGCCCTGTGCAAACCGGAGGGAATGTTGCTGGTGGACAGCGGCGGGCAGTATCTGGGAGGTACCACCGATGTGACCCGCACCATCGTATTGGGACCTGTCACCCAGGAGCAGAAGATGCACTATACTTTGGTAGCCGGGGCCATGCTGCAGCTTACCGCAGCCCGGTGGCTCTACGGCTGTACGGGACGCAATCTGGATATCCTGGCCCGGCAGCGTCTGTGGAATATCGGCCTGGACTATCAGTGCGGCACCGGCCACGGGGTGGGATATATTCTGAACGTTCATGAGGGGCCTCAGAATCTGCGCTGGAAATTCGTGGGCGGCCTGGAGGAAGTTCCCTTTGAGGAGGGGATGGACATCACCAATGAGCCGGGTGTCTATATCCAGGACAGCCATGGCATTCGGATCGAGAATGTAATGGTCGCCAGGAACGATCTGAAAAACGAGTATGGCCAGTTCATGCATTTTGAGACCCTGACCTGGGTGCCCATCGACATGGATGCCATAGACGAAAATTATCTGACGGAGGAGCAGCGCGTGCTTCTGTACAGATATCAGAAACAGGTTTACGACAAGGTTTCCCCTTATCTCACTGAGGAGGAAGCGCTGTGGCTGCGCAGGGAGACCAGAGTGGACAGCGAGGTTCTGACACTGGTTCTGGCAAAGGGGGAAAATTTATAAAAACGATATTAAATTTTGGGGGCTTTATTGACTTTTGGCCGAAGGTCTGAGATAATGAGAAGGACTTTTGAGGTTGTACCGGATACCCGGTAAAAATACACTACAAGGAGGACGTATTACATGTCAACAAAAGCGTATTATCCGATTAGTGAAATCGGCGCTGGCAAGCCCGGTTTCAGCAAGACCCGTTCCATCATTGAAGCTGCGTTTTACGGCAACAATGTGATTAAGGTCAATACCGTGAGAGAGGCTTATGAACTGGCCAAGAATTCTCCCGGCACCATCGTTACCGACATGCCCGTTTACAGGGCTGAGGAGCAGGGCCTGGAGAAAGATACCAAGGTACTGCTGTTCAACGACGGCGCAGTTACTGGCCGTTATGCCGGTGCACGCAGGATTAAGGGTGAGCCGGGTGTTGACGCCGCCAAGCTGGATAAGGTGGTGATGGATGCGGTTTACAGGACCCGCTGGCTGAATCTGTACCATGCGGAGTGCTATATCGGCCTGGACCCCGAGTTCATGGTAAAGGCTCATCTGTTGATTCCCGAAGGAGAAGAGAACATCCTGTATAACTGGATGCTGAACTTCCAGTACATGTCCGACAAGTATGTGAAGATGTACAAGGAATCCAAGCCCGTAGGCGATGGCAAGGAGCCGGATATCTACATCTTCTCCAACCCCCAGTGGACTCCCGAAGAGGCTCCCGATGTGGATTACAGCTGCCTGAGCGATCCTCTGACCCTGTGCTACTTTGACACCGATCAGAACTGTGCCGCGATTCTGGGCATGAAATATTTCGGAGAGCATAAGAAAGGCACTCTGACCATGGCCTGGGCACTGGCCAACAGAAACGGCTACGCATCCTGCCACGGCGGCCAGAAGGAATACAGCCTGGAGGGCGGCAAGAAGTTTGTGGCTTCCGTATACGGCCTGTCAGGTTCCGGCAAGTCTACCCTGACCCATGCGAAGCATAACGGCAAGTATGACGCTTTCGGCGGCATCAAGGTGCTGCATGATGATGCATTTATCATCAATACGGATACCTGCGCTTCTGTTGCGCTGGAGCCTACTTACTTCGACAAGACGGCGGATTATCCCACCGGCTGCCCGGACAATACGTTCCTGCTCACCGCTCAGAACTGCTCTGCAACCCTGGACGAGGAAGGACATATCCAGCTTGTTACCGAGGATATCAGGAACGGCAACGGCCGTGCCATCAAGTCCAAGCTGTGGAGCCCGAACCGTGTGGATAAGATTGACGCGCCTGTGAATGCGATCTTCTGGATTATGAAAGATCCCACCATTCCTCCTGTAGTGAAGCTGAAAGGCTCCGCTCTGGCATCCGTGATGGGCGCAACTCTGGCCACCAAGACTTCCACCGCAGAGCGTGTGGCAGCCGGCACAGATCTGAATGCGCTGCGCATTGTTCCTTATGCCAACCCCTTCAGGACTTATCCTCTGGTAAATGACTATGAGAAGTTCAAGAAGCTGGTGGAAGAGAAGAATGTGGACTGCTACATTGTAAATACCGGTGACTTCATGGGAACCAAGTGCAAGCCTGCGGATACTCTGGGTATCCTGGAGACCATCGTGGAAGGCAAAGCAAAGTTCGAGCAGTGGGGACCTTTCGAGGATATCGAGATCATGTACGATTGGTCCGGCAAGACCTCCGAGGCTTTCAAGCCCGATCTCACCGACAAGGCTTACACCGAGGCCCTGAAGAATGCCATGCAGAACCGTGTAGATGCAGTGGAAGGCTTTGCTGCCAAGAAGGAAGGCTACGACAAGCTGCCTGACGAGGCGCTGGCTGCACTGAAGAAGATCGTTGACGAGGCGGCTTCTCTGTAAGAGAAAGCATATCTGATATGGACGATATTCCCTGCAGATTTGTATACGTAATCTCGATCTGCAGGGGAACAAAAATAATGCAATAAAAGAGAAGGGGCTGACCGACAGGTCAGTCCCTTCCTGCATTTGCCTTCTGCATGAAACGAATCGGATGGAAAAGGTTTTGCAAAAGAGGCAATGTTAAATTTCGCTGAAATATTTGGAGAAAAGTTCCGTTCCGTCATAGCTTTGGAATACTATTTTGATGTCGTCCAACACCAGGCCGTAGTCAGATTCAAAGGAATCAAACAGTTTTGGACCCATATCGGAAAAGGCAGAGGCAATCTGGCTTTCAAATATGCGGGTTATATCATCTTGGCCGGTTCCCCCCAGATCCATCTGTTCCGTGGCGGTAAAGTCCATGACCAACACATTGCCTTCCGCATAGAAATCAATGGTAGCGCCCACAGACTCAAACTGCTGATTAATTGCATTAACCAGTGCTTTCTGTTCATCGCTGTTTATCCAGTCTTCCAGGGAGGCGAAAGTCTGGGAAGTGCCACCAGAGGAAGTGCCGTTATCGGAGGGCACGTAATCCTCGGTAAAGTCTATGGAATATAGACTGGTACCGTCCAGATCCAGATAGGTGACGCGGAGTGTGGTTACAGGGAGACCGTAGTTATTCTTATAAGTCCGGATATCATTGATGAATTCCTCGTAGGTCTCATTCAGGGTGGTATCAAAGTAATCGTGAAGTTCCTGGCGGTTGGACTCATCGCTCATGGTCTGGGTGTACTGGTAGGTGTAAATGATGGTATCCGGCTCTTCCACGGAAACGGAGAAAGTCATGTTGAGATTTGCGAACATGGCGTTGATTCCATCCTCCAGCACAGTGCGGTCATCGCTGTTGTACCAGTCTGTGAGAGCGGTGGAACTCTTATCCGGGGATTCTTCGGCGGATGTCCCGGAAGAACTCTCGTCCGAGGCACTGTCACTTGATGAGTTAGGGATATCCCTGTCCACAGGGCCGGATACCTGGGGACTGCCGCAGGCGGCCATGCTGAAAGCCAGCGTAAATGAAAGTGCCATTGCTAAAATTTTCTTTTTCATAATTTGCTCCTCCTGATTCTTGACGATATGAAAGCTGTTGTCTTTAATTTCATCGAAAAGTGAACGGTGAAACATCTTGACAAACAGCGTTATTATAGCACAGGATAAAGAGAATAGCAATGCTTTTCGAAGTCTCTTCCATACCTGCAAAATTTTTACAATTTTTTTGACTCCTGGCAAAAATTTCAGTTGCCAAATGTCCATCTATTGGATATAATAAGGTTACCTGGAATGTACGACAACTCTTGTTATTTTTGAACCTACATTTACTTTAAAAGGGATTCCTATATTGCCAAGCGGCTGTCAAGCCTCCACTCGCATGAGGATTGCAGGGGAAGGCAAAAACTTGGTTGCGGTTGCCCACCTAGCGTTGCTAGGAGTCAAAAGGCAAGAGCCGGCATTTCGGGGTACTACGAAGGAAAAGGGCAGTCCTTGGGACTGCCCTTTATATATGTACATAACCAGCGCCAAAGAAAAACCTGATAGGGAGAACCGATCATAGGCCAGAGACGGCCATAGGAAAGGGGAGGGGAAGATTTGCCGGGGAAATTCTGGAAAGAGATGAGCAAGTCGGAACGAATGCAGTTGAAGGCGTTGGTATGCCTGCTGGGAGTGTTTTTACTGCTTTTGCTGGCGGTGGTAAGTTTGCTGCATGGAGGGGATCATGAGGAGGAGACGCCGCAACAGGACAGCGTGGAGCAGGAACATATACCGATGGTGGAGCATTTACACAATGTCTGGGTAATGGAGGCCGACGCGCGAGGACTTTTGTGTTATGTGGCAGGGGAGGAGCGCCTGCTGCAGGTGGCGGCTGCGGAAGTTCTCGGGCAGAGAGGAATCGCAGGCCAGTTGGGCAGTGCCGGGCAGGGGGGAACCGCAGGTCAGCCGGGCATTGTCTGGCAGCCGGGAACCATAGGTCAGCCGGGTAGTACCAGACAATCGGGAACCATGAGCCAGCCGGGCAATGCCGGACAATCGGGAAACGGTCTGGAGCAGGGGTACGCGCAGGAAGAGGATTGGGGTACGGAGGCATGGTGTCTGCGGGTGAGGGAACAGGTGGCGGACCTGGAACTCACGGACGGCCTGGTTACAGATGTGGAGCTGAAGTCTCAGAAAGTCAGCGGCAAGGTGCTGGGGGTGGACCAGGAGGCTGTGTGGCTGGAGGGACAGGGCAGGCTGGAATTCACCCGGGAGGTGCAGGGATATCGTCTGTACCGGGAACTTATGACGGTCACTTACCAGGATCTGCGCATAGGCTATGATTTTGCGGATTTTTGCCTGGAGGAGGGAAAGATCTGCGCCATACTTCTGGCCCGGGAAGAGGCCATGGAGACCATTCGGGTGCTGCTGAAAAACAGCGATTACCAGGGGATCTATCATGACAGGGTGGAACTGACCTGTGACACGGACTACACCGTGCAGGTACTGTCCGCCGCCAATTCCCAGGAGACGGTAACCCTCCATACGGCGGGGGAGCGCATGGAACTGACGGTTCCGGAGGGGGCCCGGCTGGTGGTAAAACCCACGGTCCGCACAGGAAAAATGATTCTCACGAGCATCCGCCGCAGCCAGGGCATACCGGCTTACCGGGGCAGCCTGGAACTGCTGTGGACAGAAGGGGGAACGGTGCTGATCAACGAATTGCCTCTGGAAGAGTACCTTTACAGTGTGGTGCCCAGTGAGATGCCTGCTTCCTATCCCCAGGAGGCGTTGAAAGCCCAGGCCATCTGCGCCCGGACTTATGCATATACTCATATGCAGCGTGCCGGGTATGAGGCGCTGGGAGCCCATGTGGACGACAGTTCTTCTTATCAGGTGTATAACAACATTCTGGAGCAGGAGGAGGCTACTGCCGCAGTGAAGGCCACCTATGGCCAGTTGTTGGTGCGGGAGGACGGCGTGACGCCGGCGGAGACCTATTATTATTCCACTTCCTGGGGATATGGCAGCGATGCCCATGTATGGAAAACCAGCGCGGCAGACAGCTATGGCTACATTGTGCCCAGGCACCTGAGCCGGGGGGAGATGGGCCGGGTGCTGACGGGGACGGCGGTGGAAACCATTGGGGAGGCTGTGGGGCCGGAGGAATTGATCCAAGAAGAGATTTTTGCCGCCGCAATCCGCAGCACGGATCCCGGGGACTTTGAGGCTGACGAGGGATGGTACCGCTGGACTTACACGGTAAAGACATTGGATCCCGGCAGGGTCCTGGAGCGGCTGCAGAATCGTTACGACACCAATGACAGACTGGTGCTGACCAGGGATGGGGAGGACTATGTCAGCAGTCCGATAAAGTCCTTTCAGGAGATTCGGAATCTGACCGTGCTGGCCAGAGGGGCCGGGGGCGTGGCAGATGAATTGCTGATCGAGACGGACCGGGATACATATAAAATAATATCGGAGAATACAATCCGATATGTACTGTGCGACGGAGAGACTCTGGTGCAGCGGCAGGACGGCAGCCGGGTAAACGCAAAAACCCTGCTGCCCAGCGCGTTTTTTACCATAGAGATTGCGAAAGAGGGGGAGACTGTGGTAGGATATAACCTGACTGGCGGCGGTTTTGGCCACGGCGTGGGCATGAGCCAGAACGGGGCCAGATCCATGGCGGCGGAAGGGTACGGCGCCGGGGACATCCTGCGGTTTTTTTATGAAGGATGCAGCGTGAAGGAGATATATTATGATGGGGAAGCTGATTAAAATCGGCATACATTTCGGTAATAAGATGAGCGAAAAAAATATCAGTGCCTATGCGGCCAGCACGGCGTTTTTTATATTCCTGTCTCTGGTACCCATGCTGATGGTGATCTGTACCATGATTCCCTACACGCCGCTGACAGAGGAGAATCTGACCCGGGCTATCACAGAGGTGACTCCGAACCAGATTGATTCCATGGTGACGCAGCTGATTCATGATGTGTACCGCAGGGCGTCCTCCATCCTGCCTCTGGCGGCTCTGGTGATGATCTGGACTGCCGCCAAGGGACTGATGGCCCTGATGAGCGGGCTGAATGCTGTCAATGGCGTACAGGAACGGCGGAATTATTTTGTGGTGCGTTTCATTGCGGCTGTTTATACGGTGGTTATGCTGATTGCCACCGTGATCTCTCTGGTGATTATGGTACTGGGCAGCAAGCTGGTGGATGTGGTGCTGGCCAAGGTGCCTCAACTGGAAGTACTGTTTTCACTGGTGGTAAATCTGCGTTTTATATTTTCCTGGATTGTGCTGACTCTGCTGTTTGCGGCGATATACACATATGTGCCCAGCAAGAAGCTGCGGTTTCGGGAACAGATACCGGGGGCCAGTTTTACGGCTGTGGTGTGGAGTATTTTCTCCTGGGGTTTTTCCATCTATCTGAACCTCAGCGGCTCTTTCAGCATCTACGGCAGCCTGTCCCTGATTATTATTGCCATGATCTGGATGTATTTCTGCATGTATATCATCCTGGTGGGGGCATATTTGAACTGCTTTTTCAATCCCGTGAACAAGGTGCTGGTAGATCGGAAGGGACGGCAGCTGGAGAGCCTGGAGGAGTGAAAAGCAGGCGCTCCGAAAAGCCGAAAAATATTGACATCTGAGAAAATGTATGATATTTTAAACTCAAAGCAATGATTCTATACATCTGCTATAGGCAATTTATCTTTTCCCGTTTGGGAAGTCGAGACAGATTCTTGCTTTTATTTCACATACTATTTGAATAGAGCAGGAGATTTCGACAGTGAGCGGACTCTTTTGCGGGAGGAGGTAAAATTGGGGAAAAAGGATTTGGCACTCAAATCCTATCTGTCCGACCCGATGCGGTATGCGGATGTCTACAATGGCAGCGTATTTGGTGGAGCACAGATACTGGACGGGGCGCAGCTTGAGGAGGCCGGGACGGCGGTCCTGAAGTCGGAGGGCGATGTGTCGCTGGAGCGGACTTGCGATATGGCCATGCGTCAAAAAACGGAGGGAGGATTGTTTGCCCTGTGGATATTGGAGAACCAGGAGTATGTGGACTATGGTATGCCAGTGCGGGTTCTGCTGAGGGAGGCGTTGGAGTATGATCGGCAGATACGAGAATTGATGCGGAAGAACGATACCGAATTCAGGGAAAAGGGGCATGAAAAGATCGGGGCAGGAGAGTATCTGTACAAGGTCAGAAAGGGCGATCGGATTCGGCCGGTGGCAACCTTGGTGATTTATTGGGGGAACAGGCCCTGGGATGGACCAAGAAGCCTACACGAGTTGCTGGATTTTGGCAGCGCAAAACCTGGTGCGGCCCGGGAACTCAGAGGGCTGACGCCGGAGTACCCGCTGCACATTTTGGATTTAAATGAGGAAAACGACTATTCCAGTTTTCGGACATCTCTGCGGACAGTGTTTGAACTGTATGCCCGCAGGGCAGACAAGGAACGGTTTCTGGAATATGTGGAATCCCATGATGAGTGCCGTCATCTGGACCAGGAGACTTACAATGTCATAGGACAGATGATCCATTCGGAAATATTACAGAATACAACGGATGCACGGAAGAATGTTAAGGAGGAGCGGGATATGTGTCAGGCGATAGACGATTTAATAGAAGACGGAAGAGCGGAAGAAAGGATTTCCATTATAGGTAGTATAGTGAAAAAACTGTGCTGTACGGTGGAGGAAGCCTGTGAGGTTGCCGGGATATCCGTACAGGAGTACCAGCAGGCAGTAGGACGACAGGCGTAGGAAAGCCATAAAAGAAAAAAGCGCTTGACATTTTGGAGAGAAGCCTCTAGAATAGTCACAGTGAGAGATACAAAGGCGATGAAGGTGTAAAGTAGGGCGTCATTTTCGCACAGAGAGGGGAAGCCACCGGCTGCGAGTTTTCCTGCGTTCAGATGATTGCATGAATTTCCCACCGGAGCCGCCGGGGTGAATCCTGCTGTCATATGGCAGGCTGTAGTCTTGGCCGCAGACGTGCGTTACACGTATCTGAGAGTCCCGTCCGTATCGGATGGGGAATGTGGGTGGTACCGCGGAAAGAAGAGTTTTCGTCCCATGTACAGGAGACTGTACATGGGACTGTTTTTTTCCGTGAAATACGGGAATGAAAACAGTATATTTCCGGGCAGAGCGGCCGGTTCCCAGCGCCGACAGGGAATATGCGGAATTTTAATGCAGGAGGATATGGAAATGAGCGACAGATTGGCGAACATCAGGCAGGAGATTCTGGATGGCATAAAAGAACGTGCTAATTCCAGGGCGGAGGCATTTGAACTGCGCAAGCAGTTCCTGGACTCCAAGACAGGCAAAATCGGCCAGTTGATGAAGGAGATGAAGAGCATTGCGCCCGAGGAGAGGGCCGGCTTCGGCAAGAGCGTAAATGAACTGAAAGAATGGGCCCAGCAGCGGTTTATGGAACTGGATGAGAAGATGAAGGAGAGGGAACTGCAGCGGCGTTATGAGTCCGAGCGCATTGATGTGACCATGCCTGCCCGGAACGTGGAAACGGGCAACCTGCATCCCGTCACCCAGATTCGCAACCAGCTTATGGATATCTTTGTGGGCATGGGCTTTGAAGTGGCTCAGACCCGGGAGATTGAGAACGACTATTACAATTTTGAGGCTTTGAACATCCCCAAAGATCATCCCGCCAGGGATATGCAGGATACTTTTTATCTGTCACCGGAGTTTTTGCTGGCTACCCAGACCAGTGCGGCCCAGATCCATACCATGGAAAAGAAAAAACCACCGATCAAAATTGTGGCTGCGCCGGGTAAGGTGTTTCGCTCAGATGACGATGCCACCCATTCTCCCATGTTTCATCAGATGGAGGGGCTGGTGGTGGATCGGAAAATTACCCTTTGCGATCTGAAAGGGATGTTGGAACTTTTTGTGAAAAAGATTTTCGGAGAGGATACCACCACCCGGCTGCGTCCTTCCTATTTCCCCTTTACGGAGCCTTCTGTGGAGGTGGATGTGAGTTGTTTTTCCTGTGGCGGCAAGGGCTGCAAACTGTGTAAAGGTACGGGCTGGATTGAACTTCTGGGCGCTGGCATCGTGAATAAGAAGGTGCTGGAAAACTGCGGCATTGATTCGGAACAGTACAGCGGTCTGGCTTTCGGCATCGGCCTGGACCGTACCGCCATGCTGAAATACGGCATCAACAATGTGAAACTTCTGTTTGAGTCCGATCTGCGGGTATTGCGGCAGATTGACGACAATTAAGGGATTGGCGGCCAGGACACAGAAAATAAAGTGGATAACCGTATTTTCCCAGGGCGGCCGTAATTCGGCGGCTTCCCCGTGTATTGCCGGGAGAATGCGGAACGAAATCAGGAGGGATAATATGTTAGTACCTTTGAGTTGGTTAAAGGATTATGTGGAGATTGATGTGACACCCCAGGAGCTGGAGGAAAAACTTTTTTCCTGTGGTTTTGAAGTGGAAGAGCTGCATCAAGTGGGAGAGGCAGTCAGTAATGTGGTGGCGGGTCTGGTGGAGACCTGTGAGGCCATCCCCGACACGCATCTGCATGTGTGCCGGGTGAATGCCGGCGGCCATGGCACCTTCCAGGTGTGCTGCGGTGCGGACAATGTGCAGGCGGGAGGAAAATATCCGCTGGCGCTGGCCGGGGCCACGGTGTACATGACGGCCAAGGACCACAAGACCGTGGAGGGCGTCATGACGATTAAGAAGGGGAAGCTGCGGGGCTATGAATCCGAGGGAATGCTGTGCTCCGGCGTGGAACTGGGAGTGAGCGAGAACCTGTTTCCCGGCGCAGGCTACAACGGTCTGTTGGTGCTTCCCCAGGACGTGGAGCCCGGAGCGGACGTAAAACCTATCCTGGGCCTGGACGACTGGATTTTTGACATTTCCATCACGGCCAACAGGCCGGACTGCCAGAGCATAATGGGCATTGCCAGGGAGGTGGCGGCGGTGCTGGATAAGCCTTTCCGTATGCCCGCCCTGGATTACACCGAGACGGCGGTGAAGAAGGAGGGTTTCACGGTGACAGTGGATGCCCCGGATCTGTGCCCCCGGTATATCGGTCATTATGTGTATGACGTGAAAATCGGCGAGTCCCCGCAGTGGATGAAGCGCAGGCTGGCGTTGATGGGTCAGGAACCCATCTCCAATATCGTGGATATCACCAATTATGTGCTGCTGGAGATGGGGCAGCCCATGCATGCCTTTGACTTTGATTATCTGGAGGGCAATGCCATTGAGGTGCGCCGGGCCGGTCAGGAAGAGAAGATCACCACTCTGGACGGACAGGAGTATACATTGAATACCAACAATCTGGTGATCTGCGACGGTGTGAAGCCGGTGGCCCTGGCAGGGGTCATGGGAGGGCTGAACTCCGAGATCCGGGAGAGCACCGGGGAAGTCTTGTTCGAGTCGGCGAAATTTGCCCGGGACAATATCCGCAAAACCTCCCGGGGACTGGGAAAACGCACGGATGCCAGCGCCAGATATGAGAAAGGCGTGGATGAGTATTTCACTGTGCACGCCATGGAGCGGGCACTGCATCTGATTCAGGAATTGGGCTGCGGCAAAGTTTCCTCCACTCATATAGATGTGAATACGGGCAACCTCATAGAACCCCGGGAGATGAAAGTAAGCGTCAGGAAGGTGGAGGATGTGCTGGGCATCGAAGTGCCGGTTCAGGAGATTCTGCGGATTATGAAAAACCTGGATTTTGCTCCCACTCTGGAGGGCGATGAACTGACTCTGCAGGTGCCTGCCTACCGGGAGGACATGGAGGATTATCCGGATGTGGCGGAGGAAGTGATCCGTATGTACGGTTATGACCATGTGGTTCCCGCTTTTATGCCCCAGGCTCAGGTGACCATGGGCGGTGTGCCCCGGAATATGCAAAAGGAGATGAAACTCAAACGGGCGTTATGCGGTGCAGGAGCCTATGAGTGTATCCACTACAGCTTTTTCTCTCCCTCGGATCTGGACCTGCTGCGTCTGCCCCAGGATGCGCCGAAACGCCAGGCCATCCGCATATTGAATCCCATCAACGAGGAGTTGTCCTTGATGCGGACCACTTTGGTTCCTTCCATGTTAAACGCCATTTCCCGGAATCAGAAAAAGGGGATTCTGGAAGGGCGGCTTTACGAGAGCGCCAAGGTGTTTATTCCCCGGTCCCTGCCCCTGGACGAGTACCCGGACGAACGGGAAACTCTGTGTATCGGCGTATTTGGCGAGGAGGAAAGCTTCTTTACCCTGAAGGGTATGGCAGAGAGAGTGGCGGACACGCTGTTTGCCAGGTTTGACTATGTGCCGGAGACGGAGACCTATCTGCATCCTTACCAGGCGGCTGCCATCTTTTTCGAGGGCAAGAAAGTGGGATGCATGGGCAAGGTGGCTTACGAAGTGGCGGAGCAGCTGGATCTGCGCGCCGATGCCTATGTGCTGGAGATTGACCTGCGCAGCCTGGCCGATGCCTACGACAGACAGGCCGGCTTCACTCCCCTGTCCAGGTTCCCGGAGGAGAGTCGGGATTTGGCGCTGGTGATGGATAAGTCCGTGACCTGTGGCCAGGTGGAGGAAGCCATTCGAAATTCCTGCAGCCATATCAAGTCCATTCGCCTCTTTGATGTATACGAGGGCGGACAGATTGCGGCAGGCAAGAAGAGTATGGCCTTCACCGTGGAATTTGCGCCTCGTGAAGAGGCTTTTGAACCGGATGCGGTGGACCGTTTTGTGAAAAAGATCTTAAAGAACCTGAAAAACCAGTTGGATATTGAACTGCGGAGTTAGGATGGATCTGCTGTAGAGGGAATGCTGCGCAGGCAATGTCCATGGGTACAGTATAAAATGCAGATTGTCCGGGCCTGTTTTGGAAACCGGGTCATAATATGCCATATTTACCGGAACAGGCCGAACTATTAATAAAAAAGAATCGGAGAGGAGCAGAGGAAATGTTAAAAAAATGTGCATGGGAGAATTATGATGAGAAGCAATTAAAAAAGATGGAGAAATTGAGCAATGAGTACAGGGAATTCCTGGACCGGGGCAAGACCGAGCGGGAGTGCATTGACACCATTGTAAACATGATTGAGGGGGAGGGCTACCGGGAACTGGAGTCTCTGGTTAAATCCGGGGAAACTTTGAAGAAGGGTGACAAGGTGTACAGTGTCTGGATGAATAAATCTATCGCCCTGTTCCGTGTCGGCAAGACGCCTATGACAGAGGGAATAAACATTTTGGGTGCTCATATAGACAGCCCCAGGCTGGATGTAAAGCAGAATCCGCTGTTTGAGGATGGCGATCATACTTTTGCCTATATGGATACCCATTACTACGGCGGCGTAAAGAAATATCAGTGGGTGACGCTTCCGCTGGCCATCCATGGAGTGGTGGTGAAAAAAGACGGAACCACCGTTGAGTTAAATATCGGGGAAAATGAGGACGATCCCGTATTTTTCGTATCCGATCTGCTGATCCATCTGGCCGCCCAGCAGCTTGAGAAATCCGCCGCGAAGGTCATAGAGGGGGAGGCGCTGGATCTGATCGTGGGGTCCCGGCCTCTGGTTCTGGGACAGGAGGAGATGGAGACGGACGAGGGCAAGCAGAAGGCAAAGAATCTGGTGAAGTCCGGGGTGTTGGATATTCTCAAAGAGACATACGATATTGAGGAGGCTGATCTGATCTCCGCGGAACTGGAAGTGGTTCCCGCAGGAAAGGCCAGAGAGGCGGGCTTTGACCGCAGCATGATTCTGGCATACGGGCAGGACGACAGGGTCTGCGCCTTTACTTCCTTAAAGGCCATGCTGGACTTAAAAGGGCATGAGAGAACCGTGTGCTGCATCCTGGTGGATAAGGAAGAGGTGGGATCGGTGGGGGCCACGGGCATGCGCTCCCGTTTCTTTGAGAACGCTGTGGCGGAACTGATGAACCTGACGGGAGAGTACAGCGAGTTGAATCTGCGCAGATGTCTGTCCCGGAGCGCCATGCTTTCTTCCGATGTGAGCGCGGCTTTCGATCCCGGCTACAGAAGCTGTTTTGAATTGCAGAATGCGGCTTTCCTGGGAGGAGGCATGGTATTTAACAAGTTTACCGGCGCCAAGGGCAAGTCCGGTTCCAATGACGCCAACGCGGAGTATATGGCACATCTGCGCCGGGTTATGGACGAGGCCAAGATCCAGTGGCAGACGGCGGAACTGGGTAAGGTGGACGTGGGAGGAGGCGGAACCATCGCTTATATCCTGGCTCTTTATGGTATGAATGTCATTGACAGCGGAGTTCCCGTGCTGAATATGCATGCTCCCTGGGAAGCTACCAGCAAGGCGGATATCTATGAAGCCTACAGGGGATACAAGGCTTTTGCGGAAAATGTGACCATGTGACACACCGCAGGAGGACCATGGGAGAGGGCCTGTGGATATGGAGAAAACAATGGAACTGAAAAAATCAGATTTTTACTTTGACCTGCCCCAGGAGTTGATCGCCCAGGATCCCCTGGAGGACCGCTCTTCCTCCAGGCTCCTGATGCTGGACAGAGACACGGGGCAGACCAGACACGAAATATTTCACAATATTCCCCAATATCTGCGTCCCGGGGACTGTCTGGTACTGAACAATACCAAGGTAATCCCGGCCCGGCTGCTGGGGGAACGGGAAGGTACAGGGGCCCATGTGGAGGTGCTGCTTTTGAAGCGCCGGGAGAAGGATGTGTGGGAAACTCTGGTAAAACCCGGTAAAAAGTGCAGACCGGGTACAGAACTTATATTTGGAGAAGGCTTGCTGCGGGGACAGGTGCTGGAGACCGTGGAGGAGGGCAACCGACTGATTCGATTTACCTACCAGGGTATCTGGGAAGAGGTGCTGGATCAGTTGGGTGAAATGCCTCTGCCTCCCTATATCACCCACAAGCTGCAGGACAAAAGCCGTTACCAGACCGTTTATGCCAGGTACGAAGGATCGGCGGCGGCACCCACGGCGGGGCTGCATTTTACCAGGGAACTGTTGGAGGTGATCCGGGAGATGGGCGTGGAGATCGCCTATGTGACCCTGCATGTGGGGCTGGGCACCTTTCGACCGGTGAAGGAAGAAAACGTGCTGGAGCATCATATGCATTCAGAATATTATCAGGTCACCCAGGAGGCGGCACAGCAGATTAATGCCGCCAAGGCTGCCGGGGGCCGGATCATCTGCGTAGGCACCACCAGCTGCCGGACGCTGGAGAGCGCAGCGGATGAGAACGGCCAGGTGAGGCCAGGCTGCGGAGACACGGAGATTTTTATCTACCCGGGTTACCGCTTTAGGGTGCTGGACGGTCTGATTACCAATTTCCATCTGCCGGAATCCACACTGGTGATGCTGGTCAGCGCGCTGGCAGGCCGGGAACGGGTGCTGTCAGCCTATGAGGAAGCCGTCCGGGAGAGATACCGCTTCTTCAGTTTTGGGGACGCGATGTTCGTGATATGAGTAAAAAACGGGGCAGATTATTTTCCAGACTTTGCCGCTGAAAGCAGGACATGAAATGCCCAATCGGATAGATCTGCTACTTTGGGGGCTGGCAGTTTTCAATGGCTTTCCTCAAGAAGAGTTTGGCTTAAATTTTGTTGCAATGAAGGGACATGTTGAAGAATGAAGTTGTGAACGATAGGGCAATTCAGTTCACAGCTTCTTTTTTGATGGATAAAGTACTCATTGATTTTGTGCTGAATACACACTATAATATTATGAAAGGGCTTGAAGAGAAGAAAATGATGCCAGCACGAATGTATAAAAGTCATGCGGATTCTGGTGCACAGTGAGGCTATGCTTGATGAATGGAGGGAGTATGGGCCAGGAAGAAGGAGGGTGCCGGGGAGATTCCCCTGGAGTGGAAGAATCAAAGAGAGTCAAATGTTTTCAGTTAACAAAAAGAAAATAGAAAGAGGAAATAGGAATGGATAAACGGTCATTTGCTTCTATGATTGTGAAATACTGGTATCTGGTGGAATTCTTGGGCCAATCTGATTTTCCCGTTCAGAGTAAAGACGTGCGAGAGAATTGTATAAAAGCTGCCAGGGGAGAAAACAAAAATAGACATATTATTTTGTACCATGCGTTACCCCAGGGGCAGGAACCGGGAAAAGCGTTGGAGGAGGATTCCGCTAGATACTTAAACCATAAAGTGCTGTCGGATGAAATTCATATTTGTCTGGGAAAAATGGAGAGATTTCATTTTGCCGATTATTTAAAAAGAGTACTTAACAGTAATATTGAACTGCCGGAGAAAAATGATAAATCCATATGCTTAATCGGTTTAAAGTGTGACGAGCGGGGTAAGTACATTTCGGATAGCATACAATTATCTCCTCTGGTTTGGGGAATTTATCGTATATCGACAGACCTTGGTGAACTGACGCGAGAGAATATGGCAGACCTTTTGTCAATAGACGCATACCAGTCGGATATGCAATTATTGAATGATCAATTAGTGGAACAGGAAGGAAATACGAAAACGGGAATGGTACTTACCGCTGATTTACTGGATTCCGTGAAAAAGGGAGTGGAGAAAAAATATTTAGAAAAAATCATTCGGAAAGAAGAGAAAATTAACTGGGAGTGCATTATGATTTACCGCCGGTATCAAAATGAAGATACGAAGGCGAAAGACGCAGATGTCTTTCATGACAGCGATCTGGCTAATAGTTTTTTTGTGGATGATCTGCACATGGTGGAAAAAGCGCTTAAAAATAAAACTTTTGGCCAAAAAACGTTTGAACAGGCAATATTGGATTACATAATTGGGATATACGCGGAAGAGAAACAGGAACTTGAATGGATGAATTTTCAAAAGCGGATTGATGTGCACAGCGCATGGGGAAAAGGGCAGGAAGAAGAGCGTGCTGATTTTTTTCATTGTCATTTAGATATTGCCAGAGCGCCTCTTGGCAAATGGCCTTCTAAATATATGCCCTGTTTGATGCAGCAGATGGCGATCAATCTCTGCTGGAGTCCAAATCAAGACAATCAGCCGATTTTCTCCGTGAACGGTCCTCCCGGTACAGGGAAAACCACTTTACTGAAAGAAATTGTGGCGGGGAATGTGGTGGAGCGGGCTTGTATGCTGGCAAAATATAAAGATCCCGATGATGCCTTTGTCCAACATACTTTTCAAGATGGAGACAGCCTGAAAAGAGGGTATTCCAAATATTGTTGGGGGTATTATGCTTTTAAAGACGAGAACCTGAAAGATTATGGGATGCTGGTAGCTTCCTGTAACAATGCCGCAGTAGAAAATATCACAAAGGAATTGCCGGATGGAACGGCTTTGCTGAAGGGATTGGAACCTGGCGGAAAGGAAGAAGACACTATTCGCAGGGGACTTATAGAAGTGGGAAATCTATTTTGCCCGAATGAGGAAGTTCAAGAAAAGTATTTGGTGTGGAATCAACAAGAGGAAGGGTATAGATATCAATCCTATTCGGATGTTTATTTTACCAAATTGGCTAATGACCTGTCCAAAAGAAAAGACAACGAGTGGGATCGCTGGGGACTTATTTCTGCGCCATTTGGGAAAATGAGTAATCTGAAAGAGTATATGCGTGCGGTTTTGAAGCCGTATATCAGGAGTTTTGGCCCTTCAGAATGCATTCAATTCCATAAAGAAAGCTATGCAGAGGCTGTACAACGATTTGAGAAGCAGTTGGAAACGGTTCAACAAATGAAGCAAGAACTCCTCCAGGTCAGTGATGCCAGGAGATGTTTTTCACAAGATAAAGCAGCACTGAATCGTCAGATGCACAGTGCAAGTGAGCTGAAGCACCGGCAAGAGCTGGAGGAGGCGCGTTTGATGAAAGAAATACAGGAACTGATCCGGCAATCAGAGCAAGCGGAACAGGTCCTGAAGAACGAGCAGGCGGAATTGGTTTGCTTACAAAATCAACTGCTCCAACAGAATAAACATCAAAAAGAAGTTGAAACTCAAATTGGTGGTATCCGCCAGCATATAATGGAATTAGAGGAACGCCGCCGTTTTAGAGACATTTTTTTCGAAATCATTCATCGTCCTACCATGTTGTCCCGCACGATTCAGGAACAGTATCAGGGATTGTCCGAAAAGGAACAGATTCTTTCGCAGGAGACCGTTAAAACGGATCAGTTGAAACGGGAGTTGGAGCGGCAAATCAAGGAGGAGAATGACCAAAGCCATATATTCTACGATATTGAGAATCGTAAAAAGAGGCTTTGTGATGAACAATGCAATATACAGGAACAGATTCATCAGTTACAATGGCAGTTGGAAACATGCTTAGACAAGATAAAAGAGGCCAGCCGACGCTATCATATGTTTTTGAAAGAGGCTTCCCAACGACAGGGTGATCAGGCGATGACTGTGTTGGACGAAGAGTTCTTCCGTCTATATGACAGCGAAGTAAATGAGGAATCCACAAAGGCGCAGCTGGCAAATCCCTGGCACACAGCGGCTTATAACCGGGAGCGGGAAAAATTATTTTGTGAGGCGTTGAGACTTCATAAGGCATTCCTATTGGGCTCTAAGGCCTGTTTATGGAATTTTAAAAATCTTTTGCTGCTGTGGAAGGAACCCAGGGACGACGATAATAAATCAGTGATTTTTTCACAACGAGACCGGGAAGCGGCGTTTGGCTCTATCCTGAATACAGTGTTTTTGCTGACTCCAGTACTGTCTACCACGTTTGCGTCGGCGGGGAATATGCTGGCTTCTATTCGAAATCCAGGGGAAATCGGTTGTCTGATTATTGACGAGGCAGGACAAGCGGCTCCACAGATGGCATTGGGTTCTCTGTACCGCTGTCGTCGAGCCATAGTAGTTGGGGATCCCAGGCAGGTGGAACCCGTTGTGACGGATGAACTGGACCTGATTAAACAGGTAATTCAAAATGACTATACCGGGTATTATCAATCAAAAAGGCATTCTGTTCAGGAATTTGCAGACAGACTGAACTCCATTGGCACTACATATGTTGAAGACGGATATAAAACCTGGGTGGGCTGTCCTCTGGTGGTGCATCGGCGGTGTATCAGCCCTATGTTTGAATTGTCAAATGCATTGTCCTATAATCAGATGATGAAACAGCAGACGGCCTTGCCGGACCCGGCAAAGGAGTCTGGATTCTGCAGAGAAAGTTCCGGGTGGATCAATGTAGGTGGAAGTGAAAAGAATAAAGAGGGAAAGGATCATTATGTGGAGAATCAGGGAAGAAAGGCATGGGAACTGATCCAAAAATATTTTCAAAGATCCCAGGGTATGCCCAGCCTTTTTGTTATTACCCCTTTTACAACTGTGCGTGATGGCCTGAAAAAACTGATCCGTTCTCAACCAGAGTATCAAAAAGATAAGCGTTTATCGAATTGGGTAGATCAATGCATTGGAACCGTACATACATTTCAGGGAAAAGAAGCAGATGAGGTGGTATTCCTACTTGGCTGTGACAAAAATTCATTATCAGCAGTCCGATGGGTAAACACAAACATTGTCAATGTAGCGGCCACGAGAGCTAAATACCGCTTTTATGTGATCGGAGATTTTACCGTTTGGCAGCATTCTCCTTTATTTTGTAAGGTCAAGGGGATTCTAGACAGCCATGCCCTCCGTACTTTACAGAAAACAATGGATAGTCCTGACGATCAGGGAGATGAAAAGCAAATAGGACGTCTTCTAAAAGAAATGCCGGGCGCTGATTCATTGACAATGGATGGAGAATTGGAGGAAAGCCTTGTGACGCCTCTTTTTAGGGAGCTGGATGTCTTGTGGAGAAGCAGCGTCCTGACATCTTCGCAGTTGGAAGCCTTTGGCTTTTCGGAGGCAGAGATGCAGGAATTGCCTGGCGGGATTCAAAAAAGGTTGACCAGCAGCATTTTACTGCACGAACTATTCAACAAATTAAGAGAAAGATATCGTCTGGAGGAAATGGATGCCTCCTGTGCGGGAATTTTGTTCTGCAAGACGATGGAATCTCTGCTGAAAGAACTGCTGTTGGGTAGACTGAAGGTCATCTTTCCGGATGAGGAGGTAAACAGGAAAAAGTTTCGGGATATTGAGGAACAGAAAGTAACAACTGGTACTTTTACACACATTCTGAATAAAGAGGAATTGCGGTCCAGTTTAGCCTCCCGCATGGTCCGCCTGTTCGGCCAGGTATGTGATGATCAGTGGTGGAAGACCTATGCCGAGGATCTGGAAGCATTCAGAAAACTCCGCAATACATGTTGTCATTCCGAACCCTTTAGCTGGCAGCAGGAAAAAGAACTGATAAGTATACTTTTTCATCGTCAGGAGTTTATGAAAACACTTGTCGGAAAAGCCCTCTAATTGTCAGCATTATGGAACAGGTGTGAAATAAAATGATGCGAAAAGAAGTATGAGAGAAAGACAAAATGATAAGCACCAATATCCGCGTTCCGTAGACGATTTCGGTTTTAATACATGATGGAATTGACAATTCGTAAGGAATCATGTAAAATCTTGTTTAGAATGTGTATGGCCTGGAGGATAACTTGAATGGAAGAACGAAGAAAGTGTAAGAGAATGGATATGGAATCCCAGCTTATGGTAAAGCGTCTGGATTCCACGGTGAAACATGCCGTAGTGATAGACTTAATCGATGTATCCAAATCAGGGGTAGGCTTTACCTGCGAGGATTTGCTGGATATCGGCGCCGTATATGAATGTTCTCTGGCTATATGGACCAAGGAAGTAATTCACTGTTTTCTCCGGATTGTGCGGATTGAACTGGATGATTATGCACTCTATCATTATGGAGCCATCTTTATCGGAATGTCCGAGCAGGATGCCCTTCGGATCAGCGTATATGAAAAATTTTCCGAGGCGGATCTGGTGTAAGGGGGGACAGGCGCGGCCGAAAGTTCGCATGGCACAAAGAGGAAGATGTAAAATTAAAATAGCACCTGCCTGGCAATTAGAAACAGGCAGGTGTATTTTTATAATTTTTTTTCATGAATAACAAATTGGGGGGTGGACAGCAGTCTTTTGGCGGCGTCCTGGGAAGACTCGTCATAGAACTCGATCCGAAGTACGCCTTCCTCATACTCACGGTTGTGGACAATGCCGATATTTTTGATGTTGATATTGTTAAAAGCCAGGGTGGTGGCCACCTGGGCCAGCATGCCGGGCCGGTCGTCTATGTCGATGTTGAAGGAGAACACCCGCTTTATAGGGCCGCTGGAGGCGTTGATAAAGGAGTCACGGTATACTCTGGCGCTGTCAAAGAGCCGGTACAGCGCCTCTCCCTGACGGTTATCCAGTTCCTCTTTGATCTGGGACAGGGAGTCGATATAGCAGCCCAGCAGTTTTGAAATATTTTCGGTGTTGGTCAGGCAGATCTGCTGCCACATGGCGGCGGAGGAAGAGGCAATCCGGGTGATGTCCTTGAAGCCTCCGGCGGCCACCAGTTTCATAATGCCGTCCTGGCTGTCCGAGTCCCGCACCAGGTTTACCAGGGAGGCGGCGATCACATGGGGCAGATGGCTGATCCCGGCGGTGACATAATCGTGCTGCCGATAATCCAGCACCAGAGGGAGGGCGCCCATGGTCTCCACCAGTGCCCGGTATGCTTCCAGCCGCCGGGAGTCGGTCTGGTCGGTGGGAGTCAGGATGTAATAAGCGTTTTCCAGCAGTTTGGCCTTGGAATTTACGTAGCCGAAACGCTCGCTTCCCGCCATGGGATGGCCCCCGATGAATTGCGCTTCCAGCCCGGCCCGGGTGATATGCTCATGGATATCTGTCTTGACGCTGCCCACATCCGTCAGGGTGCAGGAGGGAGATATCACCTTTTTTACTGCCTCCAGGTTAGCATCGTTTTTTTGTACCGGGGCACACAGAAAGAGATAGTCGCAAGTTGAAAAAGTCTCATCAATCCTTGCTGCGGCCCTGTCTATAACCCCGTCCCCCACAGCAGCTTCCAGTGTGGCGGCATTCACATCATACGCAGTCATGTAGAGTTCCGATATATTCTCCCGCAGGGCCCGGGCGATGGAACCGCCGATCAAACCCAGCCCGATAAAGCCAATATGCAATGCTGCCATGTTATTTTCCTCCTTTATTAAAGTTCCGCATGCTCCCTCCAAGCACACATGTCAGATGCTTCATATCTGGCCGCGAAGCGTCCATACATGAAGCAGTGCGCTTTCCGGGAGCATGCTGTATAAGAAGTTCCGCATGCTCTCTCCAAGCACACATGTCAGATGCTGCCTTAATTTAATAAATAGACTATAGCACGTTAAAGCGCGAAACGCAAGGGACAGGGGCGGAAAAGCGATGTTTTTCGGTACCTGTGCGGAATGGGCATAAGGGATACTTTGTTGTATATTTTGTTCAAAAATAATAAAAACACTTGTAAATTTTCCGAACATTTAGTAAAATACACTTATGGGTGTCAGAATGTGAAGAACCGGGCTCTGGCAGAATACCCAAATCAGACCTTAATTGGAGGAAAGCATATGAATGTTTACACAACCGACAAGATCCGTAACGTATGTCTATTAGGTCATGGCGGCAGCGGTAAGACCAGCCTGGTTGAGGCGATGGCATACCTGTCCGGCATTACTTCCAGAATGGGTAAAGTAACAGATGGCAATACTGTAAGTGATTATGGAAAAGAAGAGCAGAAGAGGCAGTTTTCCATCAGTACATCCGTCATTCCCATTGAGTGGGAGGGGCATAAGATTAATATTCTGGACACCCCGGGGTATTTTGATTTCGTGGGAGAAGTGGAAGAGGCTCTGAGCGCCGCAGGCGCCGCCATCATCGTGGTGAACGGCAAGGCCGGCATTGAGGTGGGCACGCTGAAGGCTTGGGAGTTGTGTGAGAAATATAAATTGCCCAGATTCGTGTATGTGTCCAATATGGATGTGGACAACGCATCCTTCCGCCAGGTGGTGGAGGATATGACCAACCTCTTTGGCAAGAAACTGGCCCCCTTCAATCTGCCCATTCGTGAGAATGAGAAATTCGTGGGCTATGTGAATGTGATCACCGAGTCCGGCAACCGCTGGCAGGGTAAGGAAGTGGTTCCCTGCGAGGTGCCGGAGTACAATAAAGCCAATCTGCAGATCTGCCGGGACGCCCTGATGGAGGCGGTGGCTGAGACCAGCGAGGAGATGATGGAGCGCTTTTTCAATGGGGAGACCTTCTCCGAGGCCGAGATCCGCGCGGCACTGCGTACCAATGTGTGCGACGGCAGCATCGTACCCATGACCATGGGGTCCAATATCCTGTGTCAGGGCGTGTTCACTCTGCTGGATGACATCGTGAAATATATGCCCAGCCCGGAGAACCGGGAAGTGGCAGGCATCAATATGAAGACCAACGAGATTTATCATGCGGACTATGATTTCTCCAAGGCAAAGTCTGCCTATATTTGGAAAACCATCGTGGATCCCTTTATCGGCAAGTACTCTCTGATCAAGGTGAATTCCGGCGTGCTCAAGACGGACGACCTGATCTACAATGTGGATAAAGACATCGAGGAGAAGATCGGCAAGCTGTACATAATGCAGGGCAATAAGCCCATGGAAGTAAGCGAACTTCACGCAGGGGATATCGGCGCTCTGGCGAAGCTGACGGCGGCCCGCACCGGCAACAGTCTGTCCACCAAAAACACTACGATTAAGTTTGGTAAATGGGAGATTTCCACGCCCTACACCTATATGCGGTACAAGGCTAAAAACAAGGGGGATATCGACAAGATTTCCCAGGCGCTTCAGAAGATTACCCATGAGGATCTCACGGTAAAAGTGGTCAATGACGCAGAGAATCGCCAGCTTCTTCTGTACGGCATGGGCGATCAGCACCTGGAGATCATCGCCAGCCGCCTGTTGAACGAATACAAGGTGGAGATTGAACTGGATAAGCCCAAGGTGGCTTACCGGGAGACCATCAAAAAGACCTCTGATGTGGAGGCTAAGCACAAGAAGCAGTCCGGCGGACATGGTCAGTACGGCCATGTGAAAATGCGGTTTTCTGCTTCCGGCGATCTGGAGACTCCTTTCCTATTCGAGCAGGAAGTGGTGGGCGGCGCCGTGCCGAAGAACTATTTCCCTGCGGTGGAAAAAGGATTGCAGGAGAGTATGCAGAGAGGGCCTTTGGCGGCATACCCCGTGGTGGGCGTGAAGGCGGTGCTGTATGATGGCTCCTACCATCCGGTGGATTCCTCGGAGATGGCTTTCAAGATGGCAACGATTCAGGCATTTAAGAAAGGCTTTATGGAAGCGGGGCCCGTCTTGCTGGAGCCCATCGCATCCGTGAAAGTGACTGTGCCTGATTCCTTCACCGGTGATATCATGGGCGATCTGAACAAGAGGCGCGGCCGTGTGCTGGGAATGAATCCCACCGCCGCCGGCAAGCAGGTTATCGAAGCGGATGTGCCCATGAGCAGCATGTACGGATATTGCACGGACCTGCGCTCCATGACCGGCGGACAGGGTGAGTACAGCTATGAGTTCGCCCGTTATGAGCAGGCTCCCAGCGATGTACAGGAGAAGGAAGTGGCAGCCAGAGCGGCTAAGGTGGCGGAGAGCAATTCGGAAGAATAGATTCCGAATGGGGATTCCGGATATCGGCCAACACAGTGCCGCAGGCAGGGCAGGCGTCCTGAGTTTAAAGACTAAAAGAGAATTGGGCTGGGGCAGCTTCCCGAAAGGGGGCTGCCCCTTTTTGAATGGGGATTGGGGAGCGTCACACATGGCGGGGAGGGGCAGAAAAAACTTGACATCCCCAGGGAATAGGGCTAAAATGAGCCATAACACTAAGAAAAATCTGGAAGAGGGGTAATATTTATGGCAGCACCGTACAACCACCGCGAGGTGGAGCAGAAATGGCAGAAGATCTGGGATGACGAGCAGGCATTTAAGGTCTCTGAGGACTATTCCAAACCCAAATATTATGCGTTGGTAGAGTTTCCCTATCCTTCGGGGGCGGGACTGCATGTGGGACATCCCAGGCCCTATACGGCTCTGGATATCGTGGCCCGCAAGCGCCGCATGCAGGGCTATAATGTGTTGTATCCCATGGGCTTTGACGCTTTCGGGTTACCCACGGAGAACTATGCCATCAAGAACCATATCCACCCCAGGATTGTGACCAAAAATAATGTGGCGCGCTTTAAGGAGCAGCTTCACGCCCTGGGTTATTCCTTTGACTGGGACCGGGAGGTCAACACCACGGACGAGGAATACTATAAGTGGACCCAATGGATCTTTTTAAAGCTGTTCAAGGCGGGGCTGGCCTATAAGTCGGAGATGCCCATTAACTGGTGTACCTCCTGCAAGGTGGGCCTGGCCAACGAAGAGGTGGTAAACGGTGTGTGCGAGCGCTGCGGAAGCCCGGTGGTACGCAAGGTCAAGAGCCAGTGGATGCTGAAGATTACCCAGTATGCGGACAGGCTGATCCAGGATCTGGATAATGTGGACTATGTGGAGCGGGTGAAGGTGTCTCAGAAGAATTGGATCGGCAAGAGCCAGGGCGCGGAGGTGGATTTTTCCATCACGGGCAAGGAAGACAAGCTGCGTGTCTATACCACCAGGCCGGACACGCTGTTTGGTGCCACCTATATGGTGGTGTCTCCGGAACATCCCCTGATTGATAAATATAAAGAGGAGATCGGCAACTATGAGGAACTTTGCGCCTACAGGGAGCAGGCTGCCAAGAAGTCCGATTTCGAGCGCACGGAACTGGCCAAGGACAAGACCGGCGTGCAGATTCAGGGTCTGACCGCTACGAACCCGGTGAACGGAAAGGAGATTCCCATCTGGATCTCGGATTATGTGCTGATGACTTATGGCACCGGAGCCATCATGGCCGTGCCCGCTCATGACGAGAGAGACTGGGAATTTGCCAAAAAGTTTGGCCTGCCCATCATTGAGGTGGTGGCCGGAAGCCCGGTTTCCGTACAGGAGCAGGTGTTCTCGGATGTGGCTACGGGCACGCTGGTGAACTCCGAATTTTTAAACGGTCTGTCCGTGGCGGATGCCAAGGAGAAGATCATAGCATTCCTGGAGGAGAAAGGCATCGGGACCAGTAAGACCAACTTCAAACTGCGGGATTGGGTGTTCTCCAGGCAGCGTTACTGGGGGGAACCTATTCCCATTGTGAAATGTGAAAAGTGCGGATTTGTGCCCATTGACGAGAGTGAGCTGCCCCTGACCCTGCCGGAGGTGGAGTCCTATGAGCCCACCGACAATGGAGAATCTCCGCTGGCGGCCATAACGGACTGGGTGAACACTACCTGTCCCTGCTGCGGCGGCCCGGCCCAACGGGAAACGGACACCATGCCCCAGTGGGCGGGTTCTTCCTGGTATTTCCTGCGGTATATTGATCCTCATAACAGGGAGGCACTGGCCAGCCCGGAGGCACTGAAATACTGGATGCCCGTGGACTGGTACAATGGCGGCATGGAGCACACCACACTGCATCTGCTGTACTCCCGTTTCTGGCATAAATTCCTGTATGACCAGGGAGTGGTTCCCTGCCCGGAACCTTACCAGAAGAGGACCAGCCATGGCATGATTCTGGGGTTGAATCCTCACAGCTTTGTAAACCAGACCCAGGAAGAGCAGAAGCGTCTGCTGGAGCAATACGGCAGCGAAAAAGCGGCTCGTGCGGCTTTGGTGGAAGAGTATGGTGAGATGGCGGAGCATCCCATTGTGAAGATGTCCAAGTCCCTGGGCAATGTGGTGAATCCGGACGAGATCGTGGAGGAGTATGGCGCGGATACCCTGCGCACCTATGAGATGTTTATCGGGGCCTTTGATATGTCCGCCGCCTGGAGCGAAGACGGGGTGAAGGGCTGCCGCAGATTCCTGGAGAGGGTGTGGAAATTGCAGGATATCCTCACAGAGGAAGAGGGATACAGCGCGGAGTTGGAGACCAGGATGCACCAGACCATTAAGAAAGTCAGCGGCGATTACGAGAGCCTGAAATACAACACGGCAATTGCGGCCATGATGGCGCTGATCAACGATATGAACAAGAAGGGGACGGTGACCAGAGGAGAATACAGGGCGCTCCTGACCCTGCTGAATCCCGTAGCACCCCATATCACCGAAGAACTGTGGCAGATATGCGGCTTTACGGGCAAGATCTATCAGACCTGCTGGCCTGAGTATGAGGAGGCTAAGACCATTGAATCCACTGTGGAAATCGCCATGCAGATCTGCGGCAAGATGCGGGGTACCTTCTCCATTCCCCGGGATCTGGACAAGGAGCAGGTCATTGCCCAGGCTAAAGAGTTGCTGGGAGATAGGCTGACAGGCACGATTGTGAAAGAAATCTATGTGCCGGGCAAGCTGGTAAATATTGTAGTGAAGCCCTAGTATGCCGTAGGCGGCATCTTTGACCAACGACAATGCAGTTCGATGGGAGTTGGGGTAAGAATAGAAAGCAAGAGACTGTTGCGAAAGGGGATTTCCCGATATCCGCAACAGTCTCTTTCTCAGTGTTCCCTATTGGAGGGGAACAATTTGGTACAGGAATACCGCCAGAGGGAGTTCTGTGGGGGGCAGCCGTAGTGCTCCGCTGTCCAGGGCGCATTTGCCCAGCAGACCCACCGTGTCAAAAAACAGTGTTTTGCCCACAACATTCGGAATCAGTCCGGCCACGCTCTGGGGGGCATGGGTCAGCAGCAGATTCTGGGCCAGGGAGACCATTTGCCCATATAGATCAGCCATAGCCCGGATCTGGGGTTCCAGCAGAGTTTCCACCGTTGACAGTTCTGCCTGGCTGAAGAGCACATATGCTTCGGAACCGGAGTAAATGGCGCATCTGGCAGTCTCCGCATCTCTTTGGCAATAGCGGTTTTTCGGAGGCAGTATCCCAAAGTTCGCAAAAGACGCTGCGTAGTTGTCATCAATGCGGGCATATCCGGCAAAATCCGAGGAAGTATAGGGATTTTCGGCTTCCGAATAGCTGATTCCCATATTGATGCCGGTGGCGTCCCCGTAGAGGGAGTGGTAGGAGTACAGCCCGTTGCCGTGCTGGTCAAAGCGGCGGTTTCCCCGGTGCATCAGCAGCCAGAACAGCGGCCAGAGCAGCCGTTCCTCCTCCAGGTCCGCGCCGCGGAAGCCGATTTTCCGCAGGGAGGTAAGCTGGCTGCGGAGGCTGCCTAAGATATCTGCAAGCGGTTCGGTGCAAAGACAAGTCAGTTTATCGTATAATTCTCCCCTGTATTCTTCCGTTAAGATCACGATATTTGTCTGGTATCGGTCCCTGCCGGAACCGGTTTCTTTTCCGGCGGGCAGGACGTTCAGCAGTCCGTATCTGACCAGCAGGTCTGCCTCATTCTCCAGATATGCGGTGGGCACTCCCAGTTCCAGCGCCAGTTCTCCCACCGTCACCGGGGTGTAGTAGGCGCTTAGCAGAATGTTGCCCGGGAGCAATCGGTCAAACAGGCATCGGTATTCCGGGTTGTAGTTGCCGGAAAACAGGGTTTTAAAGGTAAATTTTGAGGGTTTATAACTCTTTGTTCCATATTCACGTTCCATTCCGATTCCTTCTTTCAGTAATTTCCTGGTTTTGAACAGGTAGTATTTGGTCATATGCAGGGAGATCCCCAGCTTTTCCGCGGTTTCCTGGCAGGAGAGTCCCTCAAAATAGTAGCAGAGAGTGCATTCCCGATATTCTCTGGACAGAAGGGAAAGCTCCCGGCGCAGCCTGGCAAGCTGCTCCTGTCTGTCCTGTTCCAGGGCCAGTTCCTCCGCGTCCTCCCGATTTGAGACCCGGGAGAGTGCATAGGCGTAGATGGTTTTCATGTTTTCTTCCGCAAATGCGGCAACCTGGTTCTGCTCCATAGGGTTCCTTTCTCCCGTTGATGCTCTGTGTATGACCGTATTCAGGTTACAGGGGAAGAGGCTGTCAAAACAGTCGGAATATGCGCATATTCTGATCCCATGAGCGGCGCTTTCTGATCCGCTCATCTATATAGTACCCGCAACCCGGCGGCGGTGAAAGGATTTTCGCAAATTATTTTTTATCTTTTGCTTTACTCATAATCTGGTCGATTTGGCGCAGTTCTTCCGGGGTGCTGTATTTGCGGATGGCGGCCACCGCGATCTGCAGTTCCTTTGGGGTGAAAGTCAGCCCTTTTTGCTTGGCCTGAGCCATCATGGGCATCAGGAAGGACATCATTTCCTTCTGGGATTTGCCCTGTCCCTGCTGGTAGAGTTGGGAGAGAAAAGCGAGTTTTTCTCTCGGGATACCCTGGACGGAAGGATCTTCCATCCAGTTGGGGATGTCAGTGGTTGGTTCCATATTTGTTCCTCCAATTTTAGTTCCGCATATCTCCTTCCGGCGCACAGCCCATGTGATCCATATAAGGCCGCAGAGCGTCCCTATATGGATCAGAGCGCCTGCAGGAGATATGCTGTTTGAAGATCTACAGATCTTCGGTTCCGCATATCTCTGCTAGGGGGTGTTGTCCGGGGGCGGGGGGTCCGCAGGCGGGGAATCTCCGGGCTGCATCATGCTCATCATGGACATAAGCTGGGATATGTCAGGCATACCGCCTCCAAACAGACCTCCCAGCCCTGCCGACATCAGATCAGGGTTTATGCCGCCTGCGGCTCCGTCACCGCCTTCGCTCCCGGCAGCTTCCGCCCCGGGAAAGGACATCCCTTCCGGAAACATATCCTGGAACATTTTTACCATCTCCATCATTTCCTGATAATGACTCATGGCCTGGAACATGGAGGAAAACTGGTTAAGCTGGTTCCGCTCCCTGGGGCTGCAATAGGGAGTGACTTCCTGACAGAGTCTGCCAGCGTCCAGAGGGCCCTCCTGCGGCATGGGAGAGACAGTAAGCTGCGGGGAACGCTGAAACAGTTCCAGGGTATATTTCAATTCCAGGAACTTGATATAGATTGCAAGCTGCCGCTGCATAGGGCTGTCCACATAAGAAATTAAAACTTTTAACTTCTGGATTTGATTGTTGGTAAATAAGGCGTCAAAGGCGGTCACTTTATCCATCGTTTCCTCTTCCCCGCATATCACAGGAGGCCCTGCGATATTGCGCTAATGCGTATTGAAGCCCGGCCCGGGCTATCGTTCTGCCTGCGGTATTTCCCCCATGCATATATGAATGCGGAACATTCCGACTTGTTTCACGGCAAGCAGGCCCCTCGAAAGGGACCCGCCTCCTGAGTCGTTTCTTAGCAGTTATTGCAGCCGCAGCCGTTATTGCAGCCACAGCCATTGTTGCAGCCGCAGCCATTGCTGAAGCCGCTGCCGCCGCAGAAGCAGGACAGCAGCAGAATCCAGATCAGCCATTCGCAGCCGTTATTATTGTTGTCGCAGCCACAGCCGCAGCCGTTGTTGCCAAAGCCGATGCCGTTTCCGTTTCCGCAGAATAATAAGAGCAGGATGATCCAGCAGCAGTTGCCGCCGCCAAACAGGCTGTTGCCGCAGCCGCAGCCACAGCCGTTATTGCAGCTATTGGTGGAGCAGCCGCAGTTAGTAGCAGTTAAGTCACTCATAATAGTGCCTCCATGTTTTTTTATAGTGTATTGTATGCGCATGGGCCTGTCAAAGTTTCATACGAAAACGGCTCAGGTCAATAATTTTTCAGGCGAACCATGTCGGACGAGAGGGAATTGCCACGAAATATATAACAGACGGTTATGAAAAATATAAATAATATGTATTTGAAGAATAGCTGAGATTATGATATACTGTTTAGAAAAAATAGTCCTTACTGCCGTGAGGGAAGATGCGGGACTTAAAGACAGCAGATTCCCGGAAGGCGCACTGATCCGAATGCGGACGCTGCAGCGGCCGTATGCGGATCAAGGGAAATGTGTGCCGTGAGGGAAGATGCGGGACTTAAATAGGAGGAGACCATGGAACTGAAGATTACCTGCATCCCAGGCGATGGGATCGGCCCGGAAATTGTGGCGGAAGCCAGAAAAGTGCTTGAAAAGGTGGCGCGGAAGTATGGCCACACCATGAATTTCACGGATATACTGATGGGGGGCGCATCCATAGACGTGCACGGCGTACCCCTGACGGAGGAGGCAGTGGCGGCGGCCAGGGCGGCGGACGCGGTGCTGATGGGTTCCATCGGAGGCAACACTACTACCTCTCCCTGGTACAAACTGCCCCCCAATCTGCGTCCGGAGGCAGGGCTGCTGAAAATCCGTAAAGAACTGAACCTTTTTGCCAACCTGCGCCCGGCGGTGCTCTATGACGAACTGGCGGCGGCCTGCCCTCTGAAGGAGGAGATCAGCAGAGCGGGTTTTGACATGATGATCATGCGGGAACTCACCGGGGGGCTGTATTTTGGCGAGCGCAGTACCGTGGAGGAAAATGGTGTGCGCAGGGCCGTTGATACCTTGACTTACGATGAGAACGAGATCCGGCGGATCGCCATCAAGGGTTTTGATATTGCCATGAAACGCCGCAAAAAAGTAACCAGTGTGGACAAGGCCAATGTGCTGGATTCCTCCCGGCTTTGGAGGGCTGTGGTGGAAGAGGTGGCAAAGGACTACCCGGAAGTGACGCTGGAGCACATGCTGGTGGACAACTGCGCCATGCAGCTTGTGAAAGACCCCGCCCAGTTTGATGTAATTCTCACGGAGAACATGTTTGGAGATATTTTATCCGATGAGGCCAGTATGGTAACGGGTTCCATCGGCATGCTGGCCAGCGCCAGCTTAAACGACACGAAGTTTGGCCTGTATGAGCCCAGCGGCGGTTCTGCCCCGGATATTTCGGGTAAGGGCATCGCCAACCCCATCGCCACGATTCTCAGCGCTGCCATGATGCTGCGGTACTCCTTTGATCTGGACAGGGAGGCCGATGCGGTGGAGGCGGCGGTTAAGCAGGTGCTGGCTGAAGGATACAGGACCATTGACATCATGCCCCAGAAGGGCGAGAGCCCTGTGGGGAACATAACCCAGGTGGGCACTGCCCAAATGGGCGATTTGATAGCGGAGAGAATATAGAAACGGCAAATATGTATTCGCCGCATTATCCTGCAAAAAGAGAGTAACGGGTCAAGTGTAAGGAATATACCCGGTGTATATAAGGAAGAGGATCCTATAATTCGGTTTGTTCAGATGAGGAGGAAAGGGATATGATGACAAGCGACAACGCCAGGGCCGGCATGCAGCAGGCACCGGCCAGAAGTCTTTTTAATGCCCTGGGTTTTACCCAGGAGGAGATGAAGAAACCCATGGTGGGCATCGTCAGTTCTTACAATGAGATTGTGCCCGGCCACATGAATATTGACAAGATCGTGGATGCCGTGAAGCTGGGAGTAGCGGAAGCGGGCGGTGTACCCGTGGTGTTTCCTGCCATTGCTGTCTGTGACGGCATCGCCATGGGCCATATCGGCATGAAGTACTCCCTGGTGACCCGGGATCTGATTGCGGATTCCACCGAATGTATGGCCATTGCTCACCAGTTTGACGCTCTGGTGATGGTTCCCAACTGTGATAAGAATGTGCCGGGCCTGCTGATGGCGGCGGCCAGGCTGAATCTTCCCACGGTGTTTGTGTCCGGCGGTCCCATGCTGGCGGGACATGTGAAGGGGCAGAAGAGAAGCCTGTCCTCCATGTTCGAAGCGGTGGGTTCCTATGCGGCGGGCGCCATGACAGAGGAGGATGTGTGCGAGTTTGAAAACAAGGTTTGTCCCACCTGCGGTTCCTGCTCCGGCATGTACACCGCCAATTCCATGAATTGCCTGACGGAAGCCCTGGGCATGGGCCTGGCGGGCAATGGTACCATCCCTGCGGTGTATTCCGAGCGCATCAAGCTGGCGAAGCATGCGGGTATGGCGGTGATGGAACTGCTGCGGCAGAATATCCGGGCCAGGGATATTATGACCAAAGAGGCTGTTCTGAATGCGCTGACTGTGGATATGGCACTGGGATGCTCCACCAACTCCATGCTGCATCTGCCCGCCATCGCCCATGAGATCGGCTTTGATTTTGACATCAGTTTTGCCAATCCCATAAGTGAAAAAACTCCTAACCTGTGCCATCTGGCTCCGGCAGGTCCCACCTATATGGAGGACTTAAACGAGGCAGGAGGCGTGTACGCGGTGATGAAGGAACTGGCGGATATTGGCCTGCTCCACACGGACTGCATGACCGTCACGGGCAGAACCATGGGGGAAAACATCGCCGGTGCGGTGAACCGTAACCCGGAAGTCATCCGCCCTGTGGAAAATCCCTACAGCAAAACCGGCGGTCTGGCTGTCCTGAAAGGCAATCTGGCCCCGGACGGCTCCGTGGTGAAGCGCTCTGCCGTGGTGGAGGAGATGATGGTACACGAGGGCCCGGCCAGGGTCTTTGACTGTGAGGAAGATGCCATTGCCGCCATCAAGGGGGGCAGGATCGTGGCAGGAGATGTGGTGGTGATCCGCTATGAAGGTCCCAAGGGCGGTCCCGGGATGCGGGAGATGCTCAATCCTACTTCCGCCATCGCGGGTATGGGACTGGGGTCCAGCGTGGCACTGATCACAGACGGCCGCTTTTCCGGTGCGTCCAGAGGTGCGTCCATCGGCCATGTTTCCCCGGAGGCGGCGGTGGGTGGACCCATTGCCCTGGTGGAGGAGGGGGATATCATCAGCATTGATATTCCCGGCCTGAAGCTGGAAGTCAGGATATCCGAGGAGGAGATGGCCGCCAGAAAGGCAAAATGGCAGCCCAGGCCGCCCAAGGTGACCACCGGCTATCTGGCCCGTTATGAAAAGATGGTGACCAGCGGCAACAGGGGAGCTATTCTGGAACTCGGTTAGAACAATCAAACAGGAAACATACAATAAAGGAGCGGAGAACATGCAGTTGACAGGTTCGGAAATCGTAATCGAATGTCTCAAGGAACAGGGCGTGGACACGGTGTTCGGCTATCCCGGCGGCACGATCCTGAATATCTATGATGCTTTATATAAACACAGCAATGAGATCCGCCATGTGCTGACCAGCCATGAGCAGGGCGCGGCCCATGCGGCGGACGGCTATGCCAGGGCCACGGGCAAAGTGGGTGTCTGTATGGCTACCAGCGGGCCCGGCGCCACCAATCTGGTGACAGGCATCGCCACGGCCTACATGGATTCCGTGCCCATGGTGGCCATCACCGCCAATGTGAACCTGCCCCTGCTGGGCAAGGACACGTTTCAGGAGGTGGATATCGCCGGGGTGACCATGCCCATCACCAAACACGGATACATCGTTAAAAATGTGGAGATTCTTGCGGACACTCTGCGCAAGGCGTTCCATATCGCCCGGAGCGGCCGTCCCGGCCCGGTGCTGGTGGATATCACCAAGGACGTGACGGCGGCGCTGTGCGAATATACCCCGGAGAAGCCCCGGGAGATGGAGCGGGAGAATCTGTTTACATCGGAGCAGATTCAACAGGTGGTGGAACTGATCGGCAAGTCCAGACGCCCCTATATCTATCTGGGCGGCGGAGCGGTGATCTCCGGCGCTTCCCAGGAGGCGGCCCGCTTTGCGGAACTGGTGGACGCTCCGGTTTGCGATACTCTCATGGGCAAGGGCGCTTTTGACGGCAACAGTCCCCGCTATACAGGCATGATCGGTATGCATGGCACCAAGACTTCCAACCTGGGAGTGAGTCAGTGTGATCTGCTGATTGCTCTTGGAGCCCGTTTTTCCGACCGGGTGACGGGTAATCCCAAAAAGTTTGCGGAGGAGGCAAAAATCATCCACATCGACATAGACGCGGCGGAGATCAATAAGAACATACGGGTGGATGCCTCCCTGATCGGAGACTTGAAGGATGTGCTGGCTGCCGTCAATGAAAAGCTGGAACCCCAGTCTCATAAAGAGTGGATGAAACGGATCCAGGACCTGAAGGACAAATATCCTCTGAAATATGACAAAGAAAAACTTTCCTGTCCTTATGTGATAGAGGAGATTGACCGGATCACCAAAGGCGAAGCCATCATCACCACAGATGTGGGCCAGCACCAGATGTGGGCTGCTCAGTATTATCGCTACACCCAGCCCCGTACCTTTCTTTCCTCCGGCGGTCTGGGGACCATGGGCTACGGTCTGGGAGCCTGCATCGGCGCCCAGGTGGGACAGCCTGATAAAATCTGCGTCAATATCGCCGGCGATGGATGCTTCCGCATGAATATGAATGAACTGGCCACCGCCAGCCGTTACAATATTCCCATCATCCAGGTGGTAATCAACAACCATGTGCTGGGAATGGTGCGCCAATGGCAGACATTGTTTTACGGCAAGAGATATTCCCAGACGGTGCTGAACGATAAGGTGGATTTCTGCAAGGTGGCGGAGGGGCTGGGCTGCAGCGCAATCCGGGTGACTTCCCGGGAGGAACTGGCTCCCGCGCTGGAGAAGGCGCTGGCGCTGAAAGCCCCGGTGTTGATTGAGTGTGTGATACCGGAGGACGATAAAGTATTCCCCATGGTGCCCGCCGGTGCGCCCATCAGCGAGGTGTTTGACGGGGATGATCTGTAAGGCGGCCTCTTTCGGATGCTTGGAAAAGCACTGAAAGGATGAATGCCGCATACTAAATAAGGAATAAACTGTGTATCCCGGACTGACAGGGATATACAGGCAGGAATGCCGTGCAGGTTTTGAGTGGCACGGCGTGATGGTGGTTTACAATGAAAAAGATGCTTCGCATATGCCTGCTGACAATTCTCTGCATGACCTTTGTAACATTGGGCGGTTTTCTGGCTCTAACCTGGTATTACGGCAGGACCTTTGTGGTAAATACCTGGATTAACGGCATATACTGTACCGGCATGACGGTGGAAGAAGTGAACGGTGAACTGGTTCGGTCCGTGGAGATTCCGGAACTGGCCATTATAGACGGGCAGGGGCAGTGTTGGATACTGGATTTGTCCCTGGCAGACTACCGGGTGGATTATACGGAGAGTCTGCAGGCCTATCTCAGACACAGGGGCCGGACCTCCTGGCTGAACCCGGAGGAGGAGGCGGAGCAGCATCTGTTTCCGCGAACCGACTGGGATCGGGAGAAACTGAGAGAGATGGTGGCAGGCATGGATTGGGTGCAGGCCGCCCAGAATCAAAGTGCGGCGGTGGAGATCCGGCCGGGAGAGGAGGGGGCGGCCCCCTATGTCCTCTATGATGGGAAAAGCAACCGGTTGGATGTGGAGCGGCTCTGCGATTATGTACAGCAGTGCGTGGAGAAGGGGATCTATGAAGTGCGGGTGGAGCAGGGAGATTGCTACACAAAGCTGGAGGATACGGCGGAGGATGTCTTGCAGAGACAGCGTTTTGCCGAATTGCAGTCCTTTTGCCAAAGCAATCTGATCTATGACATGGGGGCGGAGCAGATTGAACTGACGCCGGAGATTATGGCTTCCTTCCTGCGGAAAGACAGCGCCGGGTGTCCGATTTGGGACCAGGAGGAACTTCTGGTCAGCGCCGGCCAGGTAAAAGAGTGGGTGGAGCAGTTGGCAGAGCAGTATGATACGGTGGATACCACCAGGGAATTCCAGACCACGGAAGGCCGGGTGGTACAGGTGGCCTACAAGACTTATGGGACCCGCCTGGATGTGGAAACGGAAGTGGAATTCCTCACGGAGGAACTGCTCTATGAGAGGGAAGAGCCCCTGGTGCATAAGCCCGCCTATCTGCAGGAAGGGTTTTGCAGAGGCCTGGATGATCTCGGGGATACCTATATCGAGGTGGACATGGGTCAACAGCGCATGTATTATTATCAGGAAGGGGAATGCCTGATCTCTGTGGATGTGGTTACCGGCAACGCCCGCCGGGGATGGGATACTCCCGAGGGAATCAATTATGTCTACAATAAGCAGAAGAACCGGATTCTGCGGGGAGAGGATTATGCCACTCCCGTAAAGTTCTGGATGCCGGTGGTGGGCAATGTGGGGATACACGACGCCGACTGGCGCAAAGAGTTTGGCGGGGAGATTTACAAAACCAACGGTTCCCACGGCTGTATCAACACGCCCCCCAAAGTTATGACCCAACTGTACGAATTGGTGGAGATGGGTACACCAGTTGTGATGTTTTACTGAGACTTAGGTTTTTTTCCCGGGTCGGCGGCGAAAGGTTGATATTTTAACAAAGTAGTTGACTAAAGCGGGATTTGGATATAAAATAAGTGAAACATATGGGACGGCAGATAATGGGCAGCATTTGGCCCGGCAATCTGCGGGACTCAGATTAAGGAGGAAGAGGTAGTGGCAAGAGTTTATAATTTTTCGGCGGGCCCTGCGGTTTTGCCCGAGGAGGTACTGAAAGAGGCGGCAGAGGAGATGTTGGACTACCGGGGAACCGGTATGTCCGTGATGGAGATGAGCCATCGCTCCAAGGCTTATGAGACGATTATCAAGGAGGCGGAGGCGGATCTTCGGGAACTGATGAACATTCCCGACAACTATAAGGTGCTGTTTTTGCAGGGCGGTGCCAGCCAGCAGTTCGCCATGATTCCCATGAACCTGATGAAAAACAGGGTGGCCGACTATATCGTGACCGGTCAGTGGGCCAAGAAGGCTTACCAGGAAGCCTGCCTTTATGGCAAGGCCAATAAGATTGCCTCATCCGAGGACCAGACCTTTTCCTACATACCCGATTGCTCCGACCTGCCTGTCAGCGAGGATGCGGATTATGTGTATATCTGTGAAAACAACACCATCTATGGAACCAAGTTCAAGACGCTTCCCAATACCAAGGGCAAGACTCTGGTGGCGGATGTGTCGAGCTGCTTTCTGTCCGAGCCTGTGGATGTGACCAAATACGGCGTGATCTACGGCGGCGTGCAGAAGAACATCGGTCCTGCGGGGGTGGTCATCGTGATCATCCGGGAGGATTTGATTACCGAGGATGTGCTGCCGGGTACGCCCACCATGCTGCAGTATAAAATCCATGCGGACAATGACTCCCTGTACAACACTCCTCCTGCCTACGGTATCTATATCTGCGGCAAGGTGTTCAAGTGGATCAGGAAACAGGGAGGCCTGGAGGCCATGAAGGCCTACAATGAGAAAAAGGCGGCCATTCTGTATGATTTCCTGGATCAGAGCAAACTCTTCAGGGGCACGGTGCGCAAGGAGGATCGCTCCCTGATGAATGTGCCTTTTGTCACAGGCAACGAGGAGTTGGACGCGAAATTTGTCAAGGAGGCCAAGGCAGCAGGCTTTGAAAACCTCAAGGGCCACAGAAGTGTGGGCGGTATGAGAGCTTCCATCTACAATGCCATGCCCATGGAGGGTGTGGAGAAGCTGGTGGAGTTTATGAAAAAGTTTGAGGAGGAGAATGCCTGATGTATCAGATTAATTGCCTGAATCCCATTGCGGATGTGGGATTGAAGAATTTTAGCGATAAATATCAAATTACGGCGGATGTACAGGAGGCTGACGGCATTCTGGTGCGCAGCGCTTCCATGCATGAGATGGAGATACCCGCAGGGCTGCTGGCAGTGGCCCGTGCCGGCGCAGGGGTGAATAATATCCCGCTGGACAAATGTGCGGAAAAGGGCGTGGTGGTATTCAATACCCCCGGCGCCAACGCCAACGGCGTGAAGGAACTGGTGCTGGCCGGAATGCTGCTGGCAGCCCGGGATGTGATCGGCGGCATCGACTGGGTCAGGGCTTCCGCGGACAATGGGGACATTGCCAAGGCGGCGGAGAAGGAGAAGAAGAACTTTGCCGGGACAGAAATCATGGGCAAAAAGCTGGGCGTTATCGGCTTGGGGGCCATCGGTGTGAAAGTGGCCAACGCCGCCGTGTCTCTGGGAATGGATGTATACGGCTATGATCCCTACCTGTCCGTGAACGCCGCCTGGAATCTGAGCCGTTCCGTGAAGCATGTGCTGAATGTGGACGATATCTATGCGGACTGTGACTATATCACCATCCATGTGCCCCTGCTGGATTCCACCAAGGGCATGATCAATGCGGTATCCATCGCCAAGATGAAGGAGGGCGTGGTATTGCTGAACTTTGCCAGAGATCTTCTGGCCAACGAAAAAGATGTGCTGGAGGGTCTGCAGAGCGGCAAGATTGCCCGCTATGTGTCCGATTTTCCCAATCCCACCACGGCAGGCCAGAAGGGATGTATTGTGATTCCTCATCTGGGCGCCAGCACCGAGGAATCCGAGGACAACTGCGCCGTGATGGCCGTGGAAGAGATCATGGATTATCTGGAAAACGGCAATATCCGCAACAGCGTAAACTATCCGGCCTGCGACATGGGCATCTGCTCCAAGGCAGGGCGCGTGGCCATTTTCCACAAGAACATCCCCAACCTGATCACCCAGTTTACCGCCGCGTTCGGTGTGAAGGGCATCAATATCAGCGATATGACCAACAAGTCCAGGGGCGAGGTGGCTTACACCATGATTGATGTGGAGAGCGCGCCCACAGCGGAGATCATCGAGGCGCTGGAGAAGATTGACGGCGTGTTCCGGGTGAGAGTTGTGAAATAAAGGCTGATTCGGAGGAGCCCGAAGGAAAATATATAGAGCCATAAAAACAGCTGTATAAAAGAGATTTATACTCTTTTAGGCAGCTGTTTTTATTTGTCTCAAAATACATACATAATATTCCGTCAATTTGCACAACTAACTTGACATAAATTCCTTGACAACATAAAATGAAATTGTCAACATTTTTTACTTTGCGTAGGAGGAAACAATGAGAAAGCGACGGGGCAATTTCTGGCAAAAAGCCATGGCAGTGCTGCTTGCGGCAGTTCTTTGTGCAGGATTGACGGCGGGAACAGGGGCTGTGGATGCGTGGGCGGCTGAGGAGACGCAGACTGCCTGGTTTAGAGCGGCATTCCCGGACTATATAGGAACGCCTACAGGAATTTTCACGGTCTATTTGACAGATGACAATAACAAGATCTATAATCCGAAGGAGGGCGTTCAGGACGGCATAGTGTCTTATGCGGTGACGGGATTGCCCCGCAACCATAATTACTACTGGCTTGTGGATGGAAATAGGGCGGCTTCCTTTAACAATAATGAGCCCGCATACACGATAGAAAAAACTTATTACTCCGTCAATTATATGGATGGCAACAGCCTCCTGAATAAAAAATACGTTGAATTTGACACAAAAGCGATCCGGCCAGTTCCTGACCCCACAAAGCCGGGGTACACTTTTGCGGGCTGGAGAACGGTCTATGGCGGGAAGGAAGAATTTCTGTTTGACTCCAGAAATATCACGGATACAACCAATATATATGCTGCATGGAGGAGGGAGGCTACCAATTCCGCTCTGGATACCGAACTGCGGAATGCGCTTGTCAGCCTTGCTGTGACAAACAGTACCACAGAAGAGGACGTGAGAAAAGAAATAAAAGCACGGATTGACAGTTCTTTTGATATAGATTCCACAGTGACGGTCACGGTTTTTGAACCAGTCTATGCCGTCAGCGGGATGGCAGGTACGCTTAAACTGGATGTGTCTGTTATATATAACGAACGTTCGGCCCGGAAGGAAATTACCAAGACGATCCCCATGCTTCCCACCCTGGGGGAAAGGGGCTGGTCCCTGGACAGTGCGGGGGTATTGGTTATCATCAGCCAGGCGGGGATGGAGGACTGGGCTATTAACGGAAAAACAGACAATAAGGAACTGGTGAAGGAAGTTCAGATTATGGACGGCGTAATCCGGATCCCGGACAATGCTTTTAGCGGCTGCGGCGGACTGGGGGCTGTCAGCATCCCGGAATCCGTGACGGAAATAGGGAATTCAGCATTTGCGGGAGCCTCTTCTCTGGGAGGAATCACCTTGCCGTCCAATTTGCAGAGCATAGAAAATGGTGCGTTTTCCGGCTGTACCTCCCTGGAAAAAGTGGTGATGCAGGGGAGCACGCCTCCGGCCATGGGATCTTCGGTTTTTGATGATTGTAAGTTTACCACAGATTCTACGGGCACGGGCGGCATCATAGTGCCCCAGGGCAGCGGGGACGCATATAAGAATCTGGGAGGCGTATTTGGTACACATGTCAAGGAGGAGGCGGAAGCGGGGATTACGGAGGAAACTCTGGGAGACAGGCTTCAGAAAATCCTCGACAATCTGTCTGTATCAAACAGTACCACCCGGGAAGAAGTCAGGGATCAGGTGAAACGTTCTCTGGATGGGTTTTTACAGATAGATTCCGTTATAACGGTTTCTTCTTTTAACCTTGTGTATGCAACCTTTGAGAATGAAGGGTTCCTGGAACTTACCGTGTCTGCCGGAAGCGGAAATGTCCTTGCGGAAAGGAGCGCCAGAATTCCCATTTCCAGGCTGCCTCTGCCTCCCCAGGACAAGGGCTGGACGCTGGACAGTGCCGGAAACCTGATCATCACCGGTCAGGCCGGGATGGAGAACTGGGTACAGAACGGAAGGGGAGAGAGCAATCTCTCGGATGTGAAACATGTGCTGATTCAGGATGGGGTCATTACCATTCCGCCCCATGCCTTTTCCGGCTGCGACAATCTGGGCTCCGTTTCCGTTCCCGGCACAGTGACAGATATAGGAGATTCCGCATTTGCGGGAGCAGTGTCCCTGGAGAAAGTGGAGATGCAGGGCGTTACGCCGCCTGCTGTAGGGTCCGGCGTGTTTGACGACTGCAAATTTGTGACGGATTCCGTGGGGGGAATTCTGGTGCCGTCGGGAAGCGGGGATGCATATAAGCAGGGACTGGGGGGAACTTTGGGCGCATTTGTCACGGAGGGCTCTCTCACTGTTACGGGGGAGGCTCTGCAAAATAAGCTGCAGCAGATTCTTGCAAATCTGTCCGTATCCAATGATACCACAATGGAAGAAGTCAGAATCACGATAAAGAAGGAGATAGACAAATATTTTCAGATTGATTCTACCATAACGGTGGCGGGTTTTACCCTGGAAGCGGCGACCACGGAAGGGAAAGGTTTCCTTAAGCTGGCGGTGGTGGCAGGACATGGGGGCTTTTCCGTCTCGGCGGAGGAAGCAGTCCCTATTCCTCAGCTTCCTCCGCTGCCGGACAGGGGATGGACTCTGGACCAGGCCGGGAATCTGACCATCGCCAGTCAGGCGGGCATGGAGGATTGGGCGCAAAACGGCAGGGCGGAAGGGAACTTTCCGAAGGTGAAAAATATTCTGATCGGGAGTGGCGTTACGGCAGTCCCGGAGGATGCGTTCAGCGGCTGCGCAGATCTGGTGGCCGTTGTTCTTCCGGATACGGTGGTCAGTATAGGGAACCGGGCCTTTGCCAACGCGTTCTCCCTGGGAGAGATTACTCTTCCCCCTGGTCTGCAGGGCATTGGGGACAGTGCGTTCATGAACTGCGGCAATCTGGGGAAAGTGGTGATGCAGGGAACAACGCCGCCCTCCCTTGGCTCTGCCGTCTTTGACCAGTGTAAATTTGTGACAGACGATTCCAAGGGGATCGTGGTTCCCAACGGCAGCGAGGATGTATATAAGGCGGCGTGGGGAGTGCTGGGAGATTTTATTCTGGAGAAACACACCCATAGCTTTGGTGCAGACTGGAAATATGATGGGATGTATCACTGGCACGAATGTGCCTGCGGCGGAAAAGGGGATGTGTCGGCTCACGGTTGGGGAAATGGAGTAATATTGAAAGCTCCCACTGCCACGGAAGCAGGTATCATGGGATATAGCTGCCCTGGGTGTCAGGCCGCAAAGACAGAATCTATTCCTGCCACAGAAACGTCGACGCCTGGAGGAGATTCATCGGTTACGGGAAACAATCCTGGAGGAGATTCATCGGTTACAGGGAACAATCCGGGGGGTGATTCATCGGTCACAGGGAACAATCCGGGGGGCGATTCATCGGTCACGGGGAACAATCCGGGGGGTGATCCTTCCGGCCCCGGCAATGATAATTCGGGTGGGAATAATGCCGGAGGGGCTCCTGGGAACGGTACAGGGGTTCCCGGAGAAGGCAGTTCTGGCGGGAACATTCTGCCGCAGACGGAGAACGGCGCCGATTGGCTTCTGCAGAATCTTCTCACCGCAGACAACCGCAAGGACAGGGAACCCAGGACCGCCGATGGGGTTCCGCTGGAAATGTATGCGACTATCGCCATGATTGCAGGATTTTTCTATCTGATACTCCTGTTTCTGGACAGATATGATATAACAGAAGAGGAGAGAAGGGAGTCTCTGGCCCGTCTGGTGAGATGGGCAAAGCGAGGCGGATGGCTCCGCAGGCTGCCGGTGATGGCAGCGCTTTACACTATGCGGCTCTACTATCGAGTGATCGGCGGGCAGGCCTCAAAGGGAAGGAAGATCTGAGCAAAAGCATAACTGTGTTCCTGGCCGGGAAAGCCTCCCGGCGGGAACGCTGTTTTACAGGCAGCCCGCCTGCTAACGAATCAGGATGGGCATGCCGTTTCCGCCATTCAGGTCCTGAAGTTCCTCCGTAAGTTTCTGCTGGGTGGCGCAGGAAGCTTCGGACTGGATATCCATATACAGGATAAACATGTCCTCCAGCGCCATCTGCTTCTCATCGGCGATTTCCTGCAGTATCGGTTTAAGCTTCTCAATCTGTGCGGAAACCTGCACTTTCTGGGGATCAATATCCCCCATTACCTGTTCTGCGTAATCATTGATTCTCTTTAAAATAGCACGATTTTCGTCTGTCATTTTCCATCACTCCTCACAAATTTTTTTTCTATTATACCACTTTAACGCTTGTGGTGCATAGTTATTTTTGGTATGATAAAAAGAAAATGGAGGAAAACCATGGCAGATATCAGACCATTTCAGGCATACAGGCCGGCGGCGGGACTTGAATCGGAGATTGCGGCGCTGCCCTATGATGTATATAACAGAGAGGAAGCGGCGGAGGAGGTGAAAAAACACCCCGGCTCTTTTTTAGCCATTGACCGCGCAGAGACGCAGTTTGCTCCGGAGGTGGATACCTATGCGGACTGCGTCTATGAGAAAGCCCACGATCTGTTGTGGCAGTGGATTCGGGAAGGCCGTTTTGTCCGGGAGGACAAGCCCTGCTATTATATCTATGAACAGGTTATGGAGGGGAGGAGCCAGAAAGGCATAGTGGCCTGCGCCTCCATTGATGATTATCAGAATCAGGTGATTAAGAAACATGAGAATACCCGGGCGGACAAGGAGCAGGACAGAATCCGCCATGTGGATGTCTGCGAGGCCCAGACGGGCCCCATCTTTCTGGCTTATCGCAGCCAGGCTCCGCTGCGGCAGGTGATCGACCGGGTGACGGCAGGGGAAGCCCTGTATGATTTCACTGCCCCGGACGGGATCACCCATCGGGTATGGGTGGTGTGGGAAGAGGAGCAGATGGGGATTATCCGGGATACTTTTGCCGGAATGGAACAGATCTATATTGCGGACGGACATCACCGCTGCGCCTCTGCCGTGAAGGTGGGTCTGCGGCGCCGGGAGAACAATTCCGCACACACCGGGGAGGAGGAATATAATTTCTTTCTGTCGGTACTGTTTTCTGCGGAGGAACTTAAGATTCTGGACTATAACCGGGTGGTGAAAGACTTAAACGGGTATGAAAAGGATGCTTTTCTGGAGAAAATAGGGGAAAAATTCAGTGTGGAATGTCTGGGAGAAAAATCTTACAGGCCCCGGAAAAAATATGAGTATGGCATGTATCTGGAGGGAGAATGGTACCGCCTCACGGCCCATGAGGACATTCGAAGCAAGGATGCGGTGGAGGGACTGGACGTGTCCATCTTACAGGATCATCTGCTGGCTCCCGTTCTGGGCATCGGCGACCCCAAGACGGACAGACGCATTGATTTCGTGGGAGGGATCCGCGGCCTGGAGGAACTGGAGAGACGGGTGCGGACGGACATGCAGGTGGCGTTTGCCCTGTATCCCACGTCCATCTATGAACTTTTTGACGTGGCAGACGCCGGCAGATTAATGCCCCCTAAGTCCACCTGGTTTGAACCTAAGCTGAGGAGCGGGCTGTTTATACATACCCTGTAAGCCCCCGCGTCCCGGGAGGGGAACCGGGCGTGCCCGGGAAACTGTCCGAGGCGGGGTTCTTGTGAAATCACAGGCAGACAGGATACGGAGAAGTGAAATATGAGTTTCCGGCGGCAGTATGGCATCCGCAGTATGAGGGAACAATGGAGAATATAGAAAAAGCCATACAGAAAGAGGCGACTATGGACAATAAGCTGTATAAACTGATGAACTGGCCGGGGATTGAGGAGATCGTCTACTCCGAATGCGACCATCCTCACGATTTGCTGGGTCCCCATAAGGCAGGCAGCCAGACACTGGTGCAGGCTTTTTACCCGGGAGCGGCGGAGATGACTCTCCGGCTGGTGAAAAGCGGCAGGGAGTATTCCATGGATATGGCGGACGAAGAAGGTTTCTTTGCCGTGTTGGTTCCCGAAAAAGAGATAGGGGCGTACTGCTATAAGGTGGTGGATAGGGACGGAAATACGGTTCAGGTACAGGATCCTTACCGCCATGGGCCCTTGATCACGAAAAAGGACACGGAAAAGTTTGACGCGGGCATCCATTACACCATTTACGAAAAACTGGGAGCCCATCCCTGTACCCTGGAGGGAGAGGAGGGAACCTATTTTGCCGTCTGGGCGCCCAATGCCATGCGGGTCAGCGTGGTGGGAGATTTCAACAGCTGGGACGGACGTGCCCATCAGATGCGCCGTCTTTGGGACAGCGGTATCTTTGAACTGTTCATCCCCCAGGTGAAGGAGGGCAGTCTTTACAAATTCGAGATAAAGGCCAGGGGCGGACTGACTTTTCTGAAAGCGGATCCCTATGGCAATGCCTCCCAGCTGCGGCCGGACAATGCTTCGGTGGTGACGGAACTGGGCCGCTTCAAGTGGGAGGACGAGGAGTTTGTGCAGGCCCGGGGGCAGTTCCAGGGCGGCAATGCTCCCATCAGTGTCTATGAGATGTACATGGGCTCCTTCCTGGATCCCCGGGAAGGCGAAACATATGCCAATTATCGGGAGATTGCGCCCAAAGTGGTGTCGTATGTAAAGGAAATGGGCTATACCCATGTGGAGTTGATGCCCGTCATGGAACATCCTTTTGACGGCTCCTGGGGCTACCAGGTGATCGGTTATTATGCCCCCACTTCCCGGTACGGCAGCCCGGAGGACTTCATGTATTTTGTGAACGAACTGCACAAGGCGGGCATCGGTGTGATCCTGGACTGGGTGCCGGCCCATTTCCCCAGGGATACCCACGGCCTGTCCGGCTTTGACGGCACCTGCCTGTATGAGCACCAGGACCCCCGACAGGGCTTCCATCCCCATTGGGGAACCCTGATCTACAATTACGGCAGGCCCCAGGTGTCCAATTATCTGATTGCCAATGCCCTGTTCTGGGTAGAGAAATTCCATGCGGACGGCATCCGCATGGACGCAGTGGCCAGCATGCTGTATCTGGACTATGGTAAAAATGACGGGGAGTGGGTGGCCAACATGTATGGGGGCAAGGAGAACCTGGAGGCCATGGAGATGATCAAGCACCTGAATTCCGTTCTGAAAAAGCGCAATCCCGGTGTGCTGTCCATTGCGGAGGAGAGTACCGCATTTCCGCTGATCACCGAGGATCTGGACAAAGGCGGTCTGGGATTTGATCTGAAGTGGAATATGGGTTATATGAATGATTATCTGGGGTATATCCGAATGGATCCCTATTTCCGCAGTCACCATCATGGAGAACTGACCTTCAGCATGATCTATGCCTACAGTGAGAAGTTCCAGCTGGTGTTCTCTCATGACGAGGTGGTGCACGGCAAGGCCACCATGGCAGGCAAGATGCCCGGCACCAGAGAGGAAAAGCTGGCCAATCTGCGGCTGACCTACGCCTATATGATGACCCATCCCGGCAAGAAGCTGTTGTTCATGGGCCAGGAACTGGGGGAATTTGACGAGTGGAACGAGAATCGCCGGGTGCAGTGGGAACTGCTGGAGGTGCCGGAGCACAAGGGCGTGGCGGAACTGTATAAGGATCTGAACCATTTGTACCGCAGGGAGACGGCGCTCCATGAACTGGACCAGGACCCTTCCGGTTTTGCCTGGCTCAATGCCATTTCCGGCAATGACTGCTATCTGAGTTTTCTTCGGAAGGGCAGTGATGCTGCCGATATGCTGCTGGTGGTGGCAAACTTTGCGGGCGTGGCCCAGGAAATCCGCACGGGCGTGCCTTTTGACGGCAAATATAAGGAAATATTTAATACGGACGAAACCATATACGGCGGCACAGGAGTGGTGAATAAGCGGGCTCTGGCGGCGGAGGATATGGAGTGGGACGAACAGGCCGTGTCCATCAGCGTGAAGCTGGCGCCTCTGTCTCTGAGTATTCTGCGTTTTGAGCCCTACTCCGAGGAGGAACTGAACCGGGTGATCGAGGAGCGGGTGCGCAGGAAGCTGGCGCTGATCAAGGAGAAAACCCCCAAGAAAGCCACGAAGCAGACTGCTGCCGGGAGTAAGAAAAGCGAAAAGAAGAGCGAAAAGAAGAGCGAAAAGAAGAGCGGGAAAGCCGTATCCCAATAGAAGGGAGTGTTTAGCCAATGCATTTGGAATGGATTGTCTCCTCAGCGTCCCAACAGACGCCGGTGCTGGATCCTAATGCCATAGAACAATTTATATCCGGCCTTCCGGAAAAAGCCCTGCGCATGGGTTTGCGTGTCCTGCTGGCCCTGGTGGTATTTCTGCTGGGGGTGCAGTTGATCAAGCTGGCCCGCAGGATTGTGAGAAGGTCCCTGGAGCGGGGCAAGGTGGATGTGGGAGTGAGGCAGTTTACCGACTCCTTTCTCAAGGCGGTGCTGTATATCCTACTGGTATTTATGATCGCCGGGGGATTTGGCGTGGACGCGGCCAGCGTGGTAGCCCTGCTGGGTTCTGCGGGCGTGGCCATCGGTCTGGCGGTGCAGGGAAGCCTGTCCAACCTGGCGGGAGGGGTGCTGATCCTGATTCTGAAACCCTTCCTGGTGGGGGACTATATCATTGAGGGAGGCGGCAAGGAGGGTACGGTGACGGAGATTCAGCTATTTTACACCAGGCTGCTGACCCCGGACAATCGGACCGTGATATTGCCCAACGGGGCTCTGGCCAACGGAAGCCTGGTGAATGTGACTGCGGACAAATACCGCCGGTGTGACATTTCCGTGGGCATTTCCTACCAATCCGATCTCCAGACGGCCCGGGAGGCCCTGATGGGAATGCTGGAAGCCGATCCGGCGGTGCTGAAAGACAGGGACATGCGGGTGGTGGTGGATGCGTTGGGGGAAAGCGCCATACAGTTGATCGTCCGCTGCTGGTTTACCAACGAGGAATACTGGGATGGGCGCTACCGCCTGACGGAGGGGATTAAAACCGTTCTGGACCAGGCCGGCATTCAGATTCCATATCCTCAGTTGGATGTTCATGTCCTGGGACATGAGGGAAATAAGGAATTGTAAACGGTTTTTTGGATGGACGGAAATTCGAGCAGGAGACTTGCAATATGCATTATGATTATCTGGTGGTGGGATCGGGCCTGTATGGCTCGGTCTTTGCCCATGAGGCCAAAGCCCGGGGCAAATCTGTGCTGGTGGTGGACAAGAGGCTCAATGTGGCGGGCAATATTTATACGGAAGAGGTGGAGGGAATTCCCGTACACAAATACGGCGCTCATATATTCCATACCAACAACAGGCGGGTATGGAATTATATTACCCGGTTTGCGCAGTTCAATCGCTTCACCAATTCCCCTATTGCCAATTACAAGGGGGAATTGTACTCCCTGCCCTTCAATATGTATACCTTTAACAAAATGTGGGGGGTGGCGACACCCCGGGAGGCGTCGGCCATAATCGAGCAGCAGAAGCGGGAGGCGGGCATCACCGAGCCTGGGAATCTGGAGGAACAGGCCATCTCCCTGGTGGGCCGGGATATTTTTGAGAAATTGATAAAGGGCTATACGGAGAAACAGTGGGGCCGGGACTGCAGGGAACTTCCCCCGTTTATTATCAGGCGGCTTCCGGTGCGGTTCACTTTTGACAACAATTATTTTGATGCCGCTTATCAGGGGATTCCTGTGGAGGGTTATACCAGGCTGGTGGAGAATCTGCTGGAGGGGATCGAGGTGCGTCTGAACATGGATTACCTGAAAGGCCGGGAAGAGTTGGATGATTTGGCGGACAAGGTGATCTATACCGGGCCCATAGACCAATTCTACGGCTACAGGCTGGGGGCGCTGGAGTACCGTTCCGTTCGCTTTGAGACGGAAGTGCTGGACATACCCAATTTCCAGGGCAACGCGGCGGTGAATTACACGGATCGGGAGACGCCTTGGACCCGGATCATCGAGCACAAGTGGTTTGTGTTCGGCAGGGACAAAGAGGGAAAAGAATTCCCGGGAACGGTAATCAGTCGGGAGTACAGTTCGGAGTGGAAACCGGGAGACGAACCCTATTATCCGGTGAACGATGAGAAAAACAGCGCATTGTATGAGGCATACAGAAAACTGGCTGACGGAGAGAAGAAGGTGTTTTTCGGCGGAAGGCTGGGAGAATACAAGTACTATGATATGGATGCAGTGATTTCGGCGGCACTGGAGTTCTGCGACAGAGAACTGCCGTAAGCAAACTCAGCAGTATGGATTGTTTCATCGGCGGAGCATTTAATCGGCTGATAGACTGCAATTCAATAGGAGAGAGACTATGATGCGGAATAATCGGCGAGTGGTCTCTCTTTTTTCGAAAACAAAGCGGTCGTTTGAACGTATAATATGAGACAAAAAAGAAGGTTATCAAGCTACTGAATAAATCAGCCGGTTTGATAACCTTCTTTATCAGCTGAAAATGGGACTCGAACCCACGACCCCTTCATTACGAGTGAAGTGCTCTACCAACTGAGCTATTTCAGCACTGAAATTTATTATATCGGGTAACAGGAAAAAATGCAACAGTTTTTTTCTTTTTTTGTATTGTTTTTTGGAGACAAAATGTAGGGCATTTGCTATAATATATTTGCTGTTTGCGGTTGAACAAACTTGTTTGCGCAGAGAGGTAAGAATTTGAGTATGGACATTGTTATAAGAGAGATTGAATGCAAAGATTATGTATCCGTAGCGGCAATTTGGCGTGATGTGCTGGGTATTTTGACAGCAACGGATGAGAATGTTATTGGAACATATGAAAAGATGAAGAACGACAATCGCTACTGCACATTTGTCGCCGATATAAACGGTGCGGTTGTTGGCTTTGCCACGATCGTTGAAACTTTAGCGATCGATCATCCCAATGGGTATATCAAGATGAATGGACTGGCCGTTTTGCCTGCGTTTCAACGCTGCGGGATCGGCACAATGCTGATGGGACATGTGGAGAAACTGGCGGAAGAGCGAAATGCTTCGGTTATTGGACTTGCGTCAGGTTTCCAGAGAACAGGTGCACATCGGTTTTATGAGCATCTGGGTTATCAAAAATTGTCGTTTTGGTTCCGCAAAAATATGGAGTAGCTTTTTACATATAGGGGGAAAAATGGACACGCTTTTAAGTTTTAAAGAAGCCCTCCCGGATCCTGTAGGCGCTGTGAATTACCCGGGGGAGGATTTCGAGGTAGAATTTGATGTTGTGACCCTGGCAGAGCCGTCTGCAGACGGCAGAGGGCGGGAGATTGCGGAGAATCTGGAGGAGATTGAAGGACGCATTGCAGCCGGCAAAGAGCGGGTTCGTGCATTGGACAGCGAGATAGACCGGCTTACCAACCATGCGGATGGTCTGGATTATATGGTGGCGGTGGCCAGCGGCATCATCGCAGGGGTAATCGACTCTGTGTGGGTAGGGGAATTTTCCATTGACAGAGCCAACTCCTGGGGGGACGAAAAGGTGAACCACTTTGTGGTGAAGGTGGCGCAGTCCAGGGGATACAAGGGAGAGGATCTGGAGGGAGCCATAAGATATCTAGAGGGGAACTATGGCCTGGCCAGCGACAGTATGACGCCGGATTTCGGCGGGGGCAGGCAGCATCATCTGAGGGATTTTTCTCATCATCCCACGCCCTGCGGCCTGTTGTTTTCCCTGCTGACACAGTTTACGGGAAAGGCGTATGGCACGGATACCAAGGGGATGTTCATGGTCTGTGAGATCGCGGACAGGCGCATGATCGGGAGAGATATTCCTCAAAAGATCCTGTTCGGAGTGGTGTATTGGGTTTTCCACATGGTGAGTGATATGGCGGGATCCAGTGCCAATGCCGGGGCCGGAACCGGGCTGCCGGGGCCGTTGGTCTCCATGCTCAAGGAACTGTCGGTGCTGCCGTTCTTTAAGAATATGGATATAAATGACATGCAGCTTTCTGTTTGGATATCCAAGCTGTTTAACGGTACGCTGCTGGCGAGGCGGGACGAGGCGGGGAAGATTACGGAAAAGGTGAAGTTTGATCTGCGGACAGAGATTGGTGTGGCTCATGAACTGGGGAGACAGGCCCTTCCTGTGGTTATAAACGAATGCATTGTGCGGGGATTTTATTTTATCCGACGGTTTTTCTTTGAACTGCGGGACAAAAAAGTCCGTGGTTTTAAGGATTTGGGGCAGATTGACTGGCAAAAAACGCTGCCCGCCGGAAACCGTACCATTGTCCGTATGCTTACCATCTCCACAGGCACTTTTACCGCCATAGATCTGGCTGACGCGGCAGTGCGTTCCGCAGTTAAATCCGGGGGAGTGGCGGCGCCCGCATTTCTGGCCAATATGGTCCTGCGGGTGAATTTTGTGGGTATTGGAAGATTTGTGGTGGCCCTGGGGACAGACGTGGGGATGGGGATCAGGCGCAGCAGGCTGAGAAACGAGAGAATACGCCTGCATACGGAACTGATTGCCTTGAGCAGCGCCAAAGTCTTTTATCGGCAGGCAGATATGTGGATAGCGGCGGAGAGCGCGGGGGCGGCTATAGAAAAAGCATATGACATGATGGAGAAAACCACGGCTTTCTGGATGGATTCCATGCGGGAGATGGAAGAAAATCTGGATAAAATAGGCCGGTATGTTCCGGAGGCCGGGAAGAAAAACGCCGGTCTGCTGGAGGAAATCGAGGATATCCTTACTTGGGGATAAGGCATGATACATACATATGGGAAAGGAGAAAACACGAAAATGGATGAATTACGGACTTTTGATGTGAAAGAGGAGGAGATTCCCTCTATTATTACTTCACAGTTCAAGGAGATTGCCGATTTGCAGAAGAGCGTGGAGCAGGCCATGAAAAAGGCCGAGGAGGCGAAGGAGTCAGCGGACAGGGCTTACAGCCACTCCGCCGGCCTGTTCCAGAAGCGCAATGCCATCGAATCCCTGCAGAGCGCGGCGGTGAACCTGGCCGATTCACAGGTCAGCGCGGCAGAGGCACAGAAGCTGTCCTTTGTGTATCAGGAGAAACTGGGAAAGATTACCCAATATTTGTTTGGTCTGGGTGTGGCTAATCTGGCGGCCAACCGTTCCGTGGTGCGGGAACTGGAACTGAAGCTGAAAGGGGCTTCGGAGAAGGAACTGGGCGATCTGGCAAGGCAGGAAATCGTCAATGTCATTAAACAGCTCAAGGCCCAGGAAGATATTATGAACAAGCAGAATGAACTTTCCCTGAAAATGAGGCAGCATGAGCAGAGACTGAGTCAGCAGGAGAACACAGAGAAGGAATATGGCAAGATGCTGGCGGAGAACGCAGAGCGGGATGCGGAGCAGGACCGTTTGATTGCGGAACAGGCGGCAAAGGACGCGGAACATGACCGGTTATTGGCGGAGAACGCGGAGCGGGATGCGGAACAGGACCGTCTGCTGGCAGAACAGGCGGCAAAGGATGCGGAACATGACCGTATGCTGGCAGAGCAGGCGGCAAAGGACGCGGAACACGACCGTCTGTTGGCGGAGAACGCGGAGCGGGATGCGGAGCAGGACCGTCTGATTGCGGAACAGGCGGCAAAGGATGCGGAACATGATCGGTTGTTGGCAGAGAACGCGGAGCGGGATGCGGAGCAGGACCGTCTGCTGGCGGAGCAGGCGGCAAAGGATGCGGAACATGATCGGTTGCTGGCGGAGAATGCCCAGAGGGACGAGGAACAGGACCGTCTGATCGCGGAACAGGCGGCGAAGGATCAGGAACACGACCGTTTGCTGGCGGAAAATGCCCGGAGGGATGCGGAGCAGGACCGCCTGATCGCAGAACAGGCGGCGAAGGACGCGGAGCACGATCGTCTGCTGGCGGAAAATGCCCGGAGGGATGCGGAACAGGACCGTCTGATCGCGGAACAGGCAGCGAAGGACGCGGAACACGACCGTCTGTTGGCGGAAAATGCCCGGAGGGATGCGGAACAGGATCGTATGATCTCGGAACAAGCGGCGAAGGACCGGGAACATGATCGTCTGATCGCGGAGAATGCCGCAGAAATTGCAGAGATCAGGAAAGCCCTTGAAGAGCTTCAGACAGAAAAAGAGAAACTGGAAAGACAGTTACAGGCGAAAACAGACAAGTCTGCAACGGTCATATCTTTTATTCTGGCAGCTGCCGGCATACTGGCGGCATGCATCCAATTTTTTCTCTGACTTTTTTACTTTACAGAGTTAAATGATTGAAGTATAATAGAGATGTTACGATTCACAGCGTATCCGGGGTTCTGCGTAAGCCAGGCCCCGGATATGCGGAAAAGAGGAAAGCATGAAACAGTTAATGTTAGGAAACAAGGCGTTGGCCCGGGGCCTCTATGAGGCGGGCTGCAGCGTGGTATCCAGTTATCCCGGTACGCCCAGCACGGAAGTGACCGAGGAAGCTGCCAAATATGAAGAGATTTATTGCGAATGGGCCCCCAACGAAAAAGTGGCCATGGAAGTGGCTTTCGGAGCCTGTCTGGCGGGCAGGAGAGCGTTCTGCGGCATGAAGCATGTGGGATTGAATGTGGCTGCGGATCCCCTTTTCACCTGCTCTTATACCGGCGTGAACGCGGGACTGGTAATCTGCGTGGCGGATGACGCGGGTATGCACTCTTCTCAAAACGAGCAGGACAGCCGGCATCATGCCATTGCTTCCAAGATTCCCATGCTGGAGCCTGCGGATTCCGATGAGGCGTACCGCTTTGCCAAGCTGGCTTTTGCCATCAGCGAAGAGTTCGACACACCGGTTATTATCAAGATGTGTACCAGAGTGGCCCACTCCCAGAGCATAGTGGACACCGGGGAGCGGGTGGTGCCGGATATAAAAACTTATGAGAAAAATATAGCCAAATATGTGATGATGCCCGGCAATGCCATCAAACGTCATCCCTTTGTGGAGGAGCGGACCCGCAGGCTTGCGGCCTACGGGGAGACGGCGGAGGTCAACCGGGTAGAGATGGGGGATACCGGTCTTGGAATCATCACTTCCTCCACCAGTTATCAGTATGTCAAGGAGGTATTTGGAGACAAAGCTTCCATCTTGAAAATCGGCCTGGTGAATCCTCTGCCCAGGCAGTTGTTTTTGGACTTTGCCGCCCGGGTGGATAAGCTGGCCATCGTGGAGGAACTGGATCCCATAATAGAGAACCATTGCAGGCAGTTGGGACTGGAAGTAACCGGTAAAGATCTGTTCCCCATGGAGGGCGAATACTCCCAGAACCTGGTGGCGGAGAAACTGGGTGTATCCCTGTCCTCGGTCAAAAGCCTGGAAGAGACTCTGCCCGGCAGACCGCCGGTCATGTGTTCCGGCTGTCCTCACAGGGGACTGTTTTATACTTTGAAGCAGAATAAATGTACGGTGCTGGGGGATATCGGCTGTTATACCCTGGGGGCAGTGGCTCCCTTGAGCGCCATGGATGTGACCCTGTGCATGGGTGCCTCTATCAGTTCCGTCCACGGCTTTAACAAGGCGCTGGGACAGGAGAGTGAAGGAAAAACCGTGGCGGTTATCGGCGATTCCACCTTTATGCATTCCGGCATGACCGGTCTGGCCAATATCGCCTATAATCAGAGCAATTCCACAGTGATTATTCTGGACAATTCCATCACGGGTATGACGGGACATCAGCAGAATCCCACCACCGGATACAACATCAAGGGAGATCCCGCAGGAAAGATCAATCTGGAGGAATTGTGCCATGCGTTGGGATTTTCCCGGGTAACCGTGGTGGATCCTTACGATCTGGCGGAATGTGACCGGGTGCTCAAACAGGAACTGGCGGCAGAAGAGCCCTCTGTGATCATCAGCCGCAGGCCCTGTGTGCTGCTGAAGTATGTAAAACATGAGAAGCCCCTGAAAGTGGACTGTGATAAATGTGTGGGCTGCAAATCCTGCATGAGGCTGGGCTGTCCGTCCATCAGCATCAGGGAGGGCAAGGCGGTGATTGACACCACTCTGTGTGTGGGCTGCGGTGTGTGCAAACAACTTTGTAAGTTCGGGGCGCTCAGGTCTCAGGAACAGGAATAACGGATTAAGGCGATAACACAGGCATGGCCGGAGCCGGATCAGGCGGAACTCCGGTTATGCGGGAAAGAGGAAGCTATGACGAAGAATATTATGATTGTGGGAGTGGGGGGCCAGGGCTCCCTGTTGGCCAGCAAACTGCTGGGCCATCTGCTTCTGACGGAAGGCTTGGATGTTAAGGTGTCCGAAGTACATGGCATGAGCCAGCGGGGCGGAAGCGTGGTTACATATGTGCGTTTTGGGGAGAAAGTGTATTCTCCCGTTATTGACAAGGGACAGGCGGATTTCATCGTATCTTTTGAGAAGCTGGAAGCCGCCCGCTATGTGGAGTATTTAAAGCCGGACGGGAGAATCGTGGTAAACACGCAGGAGATTGACCCCATGCCGGTGATTACAGGTGCTGCGGCATACCCGGAGGATCTGGTGGCAAAGATGGAGGCACTGGGCATCGCAGTGGACGCCATGGACTGCCTGGCGCTGGCGGAACAGGCGGGCTCCTCAAAAGCGGTGAACATCGTGCTTATGGGCAGATTGTCCAAATATTTTGATATCCCGGTGGATAAATGGGAAAAAGCCATAGAGGACTGTGTTCCAGCCAAATTCCTGGAACTGAACAAGAAGGCATTCGCTCTGGGAAGAGAATTTGCGGCATAAAGCCTTTGTCAGAAATAGAGCTGCCTGGGGCGGGAAGATATTTTCAATAGGAGAAAATAAAGACAGGAGAAGAGGGAAGATGGGAAATTATTACCAGCCGGAGATTGAGACCATGCCGCTTCCTCAGCTGCAGGCTCTGCAGAGCGAGAGGCTAGTGGCGCAGGTGAAGCATGTATATGAGAATGTGGCGTTTTACCGGGACAGAATGGACCAGGCGGGGGTAAAGCCCCAGGATATCCATGGCATAGAGGATCTGCACAGACTGCCCTTTATCAACAAGGATGATCTGCGGGATCAGTATCCTTATGGATTGCTGGGCGTACCTCTGTCCGAATGTGTCCGCATTCACTCCACCAGCGGTACCACAGGGCGAAGAGTGGTGTCTTTCTATACGCAGGAGGATGTGGATCTATGGGATGAGTGCTGTGCCCGGGCCATTGTGGCGGCGGGCGGGACCAAAGAGGATGTGTGCCATGTCTGCTATGGCTATGGCCTGTTTACCGGCGGCCCCGGTTTAAACGGCGGTTCCCATAAAGTGGGATGTCTGACACTGCCCATGTCCTCCGGCAACACGGAGCGCCAGCTGCAATTCATGATGGACCTGGGATCCACTATTATTTGCTGTACGCCTTCCTACGCGGCCAACCTGGGGGAGGCTATTAACGAGAGGGGACTGCGGGACAAGATCAAGCTGAAAGCGGGCATTTTCGGTGCGGAGCCCTGGACGGAAGAGATGCGCCGCAGCATTGAGGAATCCCTGGGCATCAAAGCCTATGACATTTATGGCCTGACGGAGATCTCCGGCCCCGGCGTATCCTTTGAGTGTGAGGAGCAGGCGGGTATGCATGTGCAGGAGGATCATTTCATCCCGGAGATCATTGATCCTGAGACCGGCCGGGTGCTGCCGGAGGGAGAGGTGGGAGAACTGGTATTTACCTGCATTACCAAGAAGGCATTCCCTCTGCTGCGCTACCGCACCAGAGATCTGTGCTACCTGACCAGGAAGAAATGTTCCTGCGGCCGCACCCATATCCGCATGCACAAGCCCATGGGAAGAAGCGATGATATGATGGTGGTCAAGGGCATCAATGTATGGCCCTCTCAGATCGAGGCTGTGCTGCTGAACCAGGGCTACCAGGCCAATTATCAGATCCTGGTGGACCGCATCGGCAACAATGATACCATTGAGGTGCAGGTAGAACTGACCCCGGAGATGGTGGAAAATCCCACCATGACCACGGCCCAGAGGGAGAAGAAGATCGTATCCGGCCTTAAATCCATGCTGGGTATCCTGGTGGACGTAAAAGTGGTGGAGCCCAAGACCATTACACGCAGTGAGGGCAAGGCCGTGCGCGTGATTGATAAGAGGAATCTGTATCGGTAGAAGCCTTTAAAACTGAATAGGGGAAGATAGTAGACGTAAGTCTGATCCACGCTTGTCAGGGAAAATTTTCCGGCAGGCGTGTTTTTTATTATCTTAGGAAGAAACAGTCTTGCAAGCCATAAGATATATAATTCCTTATCGGCTGTAAGGGATATTATCCAAATATATTTTGGAATAGGAAGGAGAAAATTTATGGACTTAAAATATGTGAGAATCCAGGGCAGAGAATTGTCCTATGTAACCAAGGCGCCCAAAGGGGTATTTTCCCTGTGCTGGCGTTTGATTTATGACGGAATTATGAGCGGGGAGGATGCGGCCATATTCAAAGAAACGGAGCAGTGGTTTGTAGACCACCTGCCCGAACCGCCCATGTGCACCACCGGGGATCAGAAAATAATCTGTTATTTTAAGACTGCGTCTACAGTTCATATGCTGGACCGTCTGCAGCCCATCCTGGAATTGCTGGACAAATACCGTCGTCCCTATGATGTGGTCTATACCAATTATGTGGGGGAGGTGGTGTATGAAGACGTATATCAGGTGGCTGTAAAAGTGGAGAATTAAGACTGCTGTCCCACAGAAAAATTATCCACTTTCTGCGGCCGGGCGTAAGGCGGTGGTGTCTGATATGCTTGACAAATGCGGCAAAAGGGTGTTACTCTTGATACAGAAGATTTACATAGAATGAATGCATATTTGGAGGAGGAATGAAGATGCGTCTGGCGGGAAAAAGGGGAAAGAGAATGCTGGCGGTATTGCTGTTTTGCGTATTGCTGGTGGGCAGCCTGGGGGCATGCGGCAAGGGAGAGGATTGGCGCTCCCGGGAAGTGCAGGTAATTGACGATAATTACCGTACATGGTATGAGATATTTGTGTATTCGTTTAACGACAGCGACGGCGACAGAATCGGAGATTTGCAGGGAGTAATTTCCAAGTTGGACTATGTGTCGGACATGGGTTTTAACGGGATCTGGCTGATGCCCATTATGCCTTCCCCTTCCTATCATAAATATGACGTGACGGATTATAAGGCCATTGATCCGCTGTACGGCAGCATGGAGGATTTTGACAGATTGTTGGAGGAGTGCAACAAGCGGGGGATCAAGCTGATTATTGATCTGGTATTGAACCATACTTCCTCGGAGCACCCCTGGTTTACGACAGCCTGCGAATATCTGGGGCAGTTGGAAGAGGGGAAGGAACCCTCCGCAGAGGAATGTCCCTATTATGCCTATTATAATTTCGTCAAAGGAGATCCATCTTCGCCCACCTATTACCGGGTAGGGAATACGGACTACTACTACGAGGGCGCTTTTTCAGACAGGATGCCGGACGTGAACTTCGACTGTGAGGCGCTTCGGAAAGAATTTGAAGATATTATGAGTTTCTGGCTGAATAAGGGAGTGGGAGGCTTCAGGTTAGACGCCGTAAAGCATTTTTACGGCGATGATACCAGCAAGAACGTGGAAGTTCTGACCTGGGTGAACGATTATGTGAAATTCATTGATCCCAATGCCTATATGGTAGGGGAGTGCTGGGACGGCATGAATGTATACGCACAATATTATGCCAGCGGTATAGACAGTTTCTTCAATTTTGAGTTCGCGGATTCCTCCGGTGTGATTACCAAGACGCTGACTTACAACGGGGAGAGCAACAGCGCCCAGGCTTACGCCAAGGCTCTGGTAAGAATACAGAATGCCATACGGGACAACCGGGAGGACGGTATTGACGCACCGTTTTTTGTCAATCATGACCTGTCCAGGGCGGCGGGATATCTGCGGTATGACGAACGAAAGATCAAGATGTCGGCCCCCCTCAATGTGCTGATGAGCGGCAGCGCTTTTGTGTATTACGGCGAGGAGATCGGCATGACCGGCAGCGGAAGGGATGAGAATAAACGGGCACCTATGTATTGGTCGGACGACAGCCAGGCCAAGGGAATGACGGATGGCCCTGCAGATATGGAACCCCAGGAAAATCGTTTTGTCTGTGCCAAGGAACAGATGAAGGACGAAAATTCCATTTACAGCTTTTACAAAGACACTATCCTGCTGCGAAATCAGAATCCCGAGATTGCCAGGGGTACAGTGGCCCGGCTGGAGGAGATCACGGATCTGGATATCGCCGCCATCTCCAAGACTTATAATGGGAGTACAATTTACCTGATCTATAATCTGTCTGAGACAGACAAAAAGGAAGTGACGCTTTCCAGGGAACAGTATGGTTATACGGAAATCGTGGGATATCTTTCTGTGGACGGAGAGAAAGTAACACTGAGCGGAGACACTTTGACTTTGCCTTCCTACAGTGTGGCGGTGCTGCGGTAAGTAAGTTACATCAAGGTCAGGGAAATCATAAGATATATAAATACCATGAAATATATAAAAATATATTAAAAAGATTTATTAAAATCCTTTTTAAAATAAGTGTTGCTGGAATATAACTCCGGCGATTTCTACAGAGGAACATTGATATGACAGGCATCCTGTGCTATAATTGGCTCAACAAATCAGGATGGAGGGCATTATAAATGTTATATGAGGATCTGGAAGAACTTTTGAACGAATATAATTGGGATGATGGATTTGAAACCCCAAAAGAGATTTTGATCAATCCTCATTGTGATTTAGCATTAGCATTAAAGATTTTTTATCTTGCCGATGGATTTGCTTATTTAGAGGGGCTTGCAGAAAAAAGTGGATTAAGCGAATGGAAACAGTTTATCAATTCTCTTTACAATAATATTCTGGATAATAAATATAAAGAGAGCGGCAGACATTATGAGATACCACTTACTAAAGTTCAAAAACATAAATTTAGAAAAAAGCAAATACCAGAGATTTTTTTAACAGATTTATAACTTCCAGTTTATCGGGCAGTCATCCACTGGTGGAGGACTGCCCACTTTGAATATTTTGACGAATGGTTCAGCAAATCCGCTTTCAGCAACACCAATCTGAAAAGGGAGTTATTAAATAAGAAAAGATGTTGGGTACTTGACATTCATCTCTCATTGTGTATAATAAAAGTTACAACGGCAGAAAGAATAGCGGTCTCGCATCAGGCGGGGGGTTATTCTTTCTGCTTTTTTGTGCTATACATGGGAGGAGAAAATATTTATGACCAAAGAGAGCGGCAGAGTTATTTCGAACCGAGAGGTGAAAGACAGCGCGTTTACGGCGTATTTCGGAGAACCGGAAAACGCGTCGAGACTGTATGCCGCTCTGGGGGACGAAGAGGTAACCCCAGACGATATTACTTATGTGACGCTGGAGGGAGTGCTGTTCGTCGCCAGGAAGAATGATCTGGCGTTCACGGTGAAGAATCGGGTGCTGGTCATCAGTGAACATCAGTCTACGATTAACGAGAACATGCCCCTGCGGGATTTACTGTATCTGGGAAGGACTCTGGAGAAACTGCTGGATGAGCGGACGCTCTATAAACGCAGACAGTTTCGGATTCCTACGCCGGAGTTCTATGTTTTTTACAATGGTAATGAGACCTGTCCGCCAGAAAAAATATTGCGGCTTTCGGATGCATTTCTTGATAAAACAGAGCATCCTATGGTAGAATTGGAAGTGAAAGTAATCAATATAAATCTGCCAGCAGGACATAAGCTGTTGAAAGAATGCCGTCCGATGTATGAATATTCATGGTTTATTCAGAGGATCAAAGAGTATTTGGGCGCCGGATGGGTTCGCGACGAGGCGATTAAACGGGCAGTCAGGGACTGCAAAGTAGAGGGAGTCTTGACGGAGTTTATAAGGAATCATGGTTCGGAGGTGGTAAATATGTTGTATACACAGTGGAATTATGATGATGCGGTGGAAGTGGAACGGGAAGAGGCGTATGAAGACGGCCGGGAGGCTGGGATGGCCCTTGGAAAGTTAATTGGAATCGCAGAGGGAAGGGCAGAGGGAGAGCGGCAGGTAATATGTACGTTTTTGGAGCGTCTGGGGGAGATTCCCAGAGATATACGCCAGCGCATCGACAGCGAAGAGGACAGTAGGATTCTGAAAAAATGGTATATAATGGCATCAGCGGTAAAAGATTTTGATACGTTTCGGGAAAATATGAATGGGATATAAAGATAGATATTTTACTCGCATTGACTTTTTCTCTCAGGTATAGTAAGATGTATTATAACGCTTTAAAGCGTCACAGAAAAAAAGTACAGAGAGGGAAAGACAATGCCCGTTACGGATTTACTGGAGAGAAATCACAAGCTATATGGGGACGAAGTGGCCTTGGTGGAACTGAATCCCACGATGAAAGATACCAAGCGCACCACCTGGAAAGAGTATGATCTGGTGCAGCAGACCTCTGCGGAGCCTTACAGGAGAGAGATTACCTGGAGCGTATTTGACGAGAAGGCCAATAGAGTGGCCAACATGCTGATTCAGCGGGGGATTCAGAAAGGGGACCGGGTAGCGATCCTGATGTTCAACTGTCTGGAATGGCTGCCCATTTATTTCGGCATCCTGAAAACAGGAGCCATTGCCGTGCCCTTTAACTTTCGCTTTGACGCCAAAGAGATTCAGTATTGCGCAGATCTGGCAGAGGTACATATCCTGTTTTTCGGGCCGGAATTTATCGGTCGTATTGAGTCCATAGAAGGACAACTCAGCAAAGGCCGGTTGTTGATTTATGTGGGAGACGGCTGCCCCACCTTTGCCGAGAGTTATCGGGAACTGGTGGCGGACTGTTCCAGCCAGCCGCCCTTGGTGCGCCTGGAGGAGGAGGACGATGCCGCCATCTATTTTTCCTCTGGTACTACCGGTTTTCCCAAGGCCATTCTGCACAATCATGAGAGTTTGACCCAGGCGGCTCAGATGGAGCAGAAGCATCATCTGACGGATCGAGACGATGTGTTTTTGTGCATTCCTCCTCTGTACCATACGGGGGCCAAGTTCCACTGGATGGGGAGTCTGTGTGCAGGCAGCAGGGCTGTACTGCTTAAAGGCGCCACGCCCGAAATTATTTTAGATACAGTATCCAAGGAACACTGTACCATTGTCTGGCTGCTGGTTCCCTGGGCTCAGGATATTCTGGGCAGCCTGGATCGGGGAGACTTGAAGCTGGAGAATTATGAACTGGGGCAGTGGAGACTGATGCACATTGGCGCCCAGCCTGTTCCGCCGTCCCTGATCAAGCACTGGAGGGAATATTTCCCTCATCATATGTATGATACCAACTACGGCCTGTCCGAATCCACCGGGCCGGGCTGCGTACATCTGGGAATCGAGAATATTCGGAAGGTGGGAGCCATAGGTGTGCCCGGTTACCGCTGGAAGTGCAAGATTGTGGACGAGGACGGGCAGCCTGTGGCGCAGGGGGACGTGGGAGAACTGTGCGTCAAGGGTCCCGGTGTCATGACCTGTTATTACAATGATCCGGAGGCCACGGCGGCTACCCTGAGAGATGGTTGGCTGCGTACCGGGGACATGGCCATGCAGGATGAGGACGGCTTCATTTTCCTGGTGGACCGAAAGAAGGACGTGATTGTAAGCGGTGGAGAAAATATCTATCCCGTGCAGATCGAAAACTTTTTGAGCGCCTGCGAAAAAGTGAAGGATGTGGCGGTGATCGGCCTGCCGGACAATCGCCTGGGTGAGATCACCGGCGCAATAATCGCCGTTAAGGAGGGGATGTCCTGCACGGAGGAGGAGATCCAAAAATTCTGTGAAGAACTGCCGCGGTATAAGAGGCCCAAGAAGATTATCTTCGCGGAGGTGCCCCGGAACGCCACCGGCAAGATCGAGAAGCCGGCTCTGCGCAGGAAGTACGGTGCTGATCAGCTGGTGGCCCGGCAGAACAGGGGATAAATGGAAAATAGAGAATAAGGGATTTTGAGCGCCGCACATATTGCATTTGCGTATGTGGGGCGCTTGTTGTATGGGAAGGGGAGCACGATGGATATAATTCATTCTTGCGGTGGTATACGGATTGTGTGCGCAGTGATATGCGGGTTGGTACTTGACAATATAAGGATACTTTTATATAATAAAGGAAAAGACTTTTTGGATAAAATATATAAAAGAAATTTTAGAAGGCGTTTTAATGATAGATGTTTTTGTAAATGAGAAACCCAAAGCGCAATTGCAATTTATTTGGAGTTTGGTAATTATTTTTCAAAGAAGGGAGGGCGGAATTTATACTGAGAATGTAAGCGTATATGCAATTGTGCATTGAGGGGATATGTCTTTAGTGATGCAAACCTATATTTATTTTGCAGGTAGAAAGGAGTTGTATGAAAATGACGAAAAAGATGGTTGCTTGGATTGTAAGTATTGTTTTGTGTGTATCAATGTGTATGACAGCGTATGCCAATGAGAGTTTATATGAGGCTGAGACAGATGAGAATCTTCAGCTGATAGAAGCGGATGTCCTTGTGTCAATAATGCCAAGGTATACGGCGAATTTAGATTTTGACGAGATTCCGGTAGGCTATGTGTACTATGGTCAAAATCAGTTCAATTTGTCCGCGGGAACAAAAATCTTCTGCAATTTTGAGAGCACAGGAAAGTTTTCTCTGGCCCTTTTTAATCGTGATATAGGCAGGCCCTGGACAAGTGAAATCATTCATGAAAGTTCCTGCAGTTCCGAGATAACCGTTCCTGTTGATGGAACATATAGCATAGGGGTATATAACAGGGACTCAAAGCCGATTAAGGTTACGGGGTCATATTCTTTGTAGGAGGGAAGCATGAAGACAAAAAGAATGGTATTGTTTTTTATTCTGATCTGCTTTTGCGCAGTGGTGATAGTGGGTGTAAACATATACGCGAAAAACTTTGCGGCGACCGGCACAGGCGCTGATTCCCAGGACGGGGCTTATCACATTGGTTCAGAGGGCAGCGGCAGAGAGGCAGAAGGGATATTAATGGAAAGTCCGATAGAAGACGGATCTCAGATCCAGGGAGACGCCCTGGGCACTGATGCGGTTGGAGGGGCCAGCTATATTGGGCCGGATGGCGATGAGGAGGACGGGGACAGGACGCTTTTGGAGACGCCTCTTGACCAGTAGCCTGTTAATAACGCAAACTATATCTCACATGGTTTACCAACGAGCCGTTTATTAAAAACGTCCCAGGCTTGGGTCTGGATGTCATTGGCTTCAAATAATATCTGCATCATACTCCGGGTGACATATTCGGTTCCGTCACGGTCAGACCAAAGAAACACCGTATACCCGTAAAACTTGTTTTCGTGCGCAACCGCAATAAGCATATCATCATTCCTGTCCATGGATTGTTCGTATTCAGACGCCGAGATTATACGCAGGTATGGCTGCCGCTGGTCCGTTGAGTGTTGCTGCAAAGTCTGCAAATCCCTGTTAAAATCCGGCAAGGAGTTCCGGCCAGTAAACGATAATGTGACTGTATCCAGTACTGCATTGGTGTTTACCCGTTTTATCATTTTTGAATGGCTGCGCCATAAGCAAAACAATCAAAAATTATCAAAGCCCTTTCACAAAAATCATGGACGACATTCTTGCGAAAGGGCTTATTGATTTAATATTTAAAAATAATCCGGGGGTATATCAAAATGAAAAAGGATGCTATGTGCTTTTCGAAAAGCGCAAAGTTCTTATTCAATGGAAATCAGGTTGTGGCTGTAAATCGGTATGATGGCGGGTGGATCAGATTTTCCAAAGAGTGTTATGAATATCTGCTAAGGGGCATGGAAGCAGGACTGCCCAAAGAAGATTTTCTGGAAGCCTTTATGGATGAAGATGACAAGGCTTACATAAAAAAACTGGTTGATGGGCTGGAAAAAATAGGCGTGGTTGTGGATGCCGAAGAAAGAGAATGTGAAGAAGAACCACAGCTGGAGAGCGTTCAATTTTCGATAACCAACAGGTGCAATCTGCAGTGTAAACATTGCGCTGCAAGTGCAAAAGGCCTGGAAGGAGACGAACCTCTTGATACAAACGATATAAAGGGCATAATCGATAAACTGGTGCCGTGTCGAATGAAAACTATTGTTTTGTCAGGCGGAGAACCTTTGGTGCGAAAAGATTTTTTTGAAATTCTTCGTTATATAAAGAAAAAAGATAAGAATGTTAAAATCGCGCTTATGACAAATGCTCTTTTGATTAACAATGACAATGTCAAGGATATCGTCGAAAATGTTGAGTCGATTGATATTAGTCTTGATGGATATGATGAAGAAAGTTGCAGCAGCATCAGAGGAAAGAATGTTTTTTCCCGTGTTATTAAAAATATTGCATTACTGCAAGAAAAAGGAATGAAAAAAATAGCGCTTTCGATGGTATCGCTGGGAAGGGATTATGAGGGAGAGAATAAGTTTAGAGAACTGTGTAAAAAGCTTAACGTGGAACCGATGATAAGGAGACTTTCATTTACGGGGAGAGCGAAAGAAAATGAAGAATACTTAAGAAAGTTAGAGAAAATAACACAAGCAGATGAAAAAGTCGGTATTCCTATCGAAAAGGCTAGAGATGCTACTAAGGCGTGCACTTGTAAGGCCGGAATCAGAATGATTAACATCAATGAATCGGGGTTCATTTATCCTTGTAATACCTTTGACAGCTGTATGGAGAAAATCGGAAATATTATGGAGATAGAATCTCTATATGATTTTCTAAAGAAGCGCATGAATTCGATTTCTGACAATGATATGGAATTTTACAGGTTCAATCCATATTACGAACAAATTTGCAGTGATTGTAATGTTCGATACTTTTGCTGGACATGTCCGTATGCTGCTATGGACTATAGGAGTGAACATTCAGATCTATCTGATTATTGTGAAGGGAAAAAAGCTTATTTATACCCGATTATTTGGGGAGAAAAGCCGGCACAGGTGGAATCATAGATGAAAAAGGCAACTTTTACGATATTTGTAACCACAAAATGCAATTTATATTGTACTTATTGTTATGAAAAGGATTTTCATAAAGCTGAAATGTCAGCGGATGTTGCTCAAAAAACAGTAGACTTTGTTAAAAAGAAGATAGAAGAAAATGGCCTGACTCATATAGTTGTTCGCTTTCATGGCGGAGAACCGCTGCTTAATTATGAAGTCATCGAGTATATCATGGATGCGCTTGCGGACAGCCTGTGTAAGACCAGCTTTTTTATGACAACAAATGCCACATTAATCAGAAGGGAAATGATACCTGCATTAGCGAAGTTTGAATCCTTAAGCGTGAGTATAGATGGCACTGCGGAAGAGCATAATAAAAACAGGATTAATATGGGCGGTCAGGGTACTTTCTGCGAAGTGTGTAAGAGTGTAGATTTGTTATTAAGATATATCCCCAATCTAACTGCAAGGATGACAATCACTCCGGATACATACAAGAGAGTGTTTGACAATTTTAAAAGCATCGCTGACTTGGGAATAAAAAATATTGATGCTGATTTGGACTTTACATCGAGTAGATGGACAAGTGAAATGCTTGCAGAATATCTGGACGAATTAAAGAAGATAGCGATTTATATCAGAAAAAGGGAAGAAGAGGGCGTTTACATAAATAGTTCATTAATCGGAGCAGCTGCTGTAAAAACAAAAAATACATTATGCGATGGCGGAAAGTCGTCTTTTTCAATTACGCCTGATGGAAAGATATATCCTTGCGTGGCGGTTGCATTTAACGAAGAATTTTTGCTTGGCACTGTTGAGAACGGAATCACGAATGAGAAATTGCTTGATAAGATAAAAGAAGTAGGAAATGAAAGAAATAAGCAGTGTGAAGATTGTGCCAGATATGATTATTGTGTTATGACGAGATGTAAAATAATAAATTACGCATATACTGGGGACTTTAACTTACCTATGTCAATAATGTGCGCAAATGAACATATCAAGGTAAAATTAGGAAAGTACTTGCTTCACCAAAATTATTAACAGAGGAACCTTGAAAATGGCTAAAAGCCACACAGCTACTATATTTTAATTAAATTTTGCTTTTCACTTATTAATAGAAAAAGAGTATATTATATCCTTTTTTAGAAGGATTTTGATGTTTTTTCTACATGTATTAAATTTTATAATTCATGGAGTAGTTTTAGTTGAGGTACTACTTTGTGAATAATGTAGGCTTCATTTGACCATATAACCACATGAATATATGGAATACTAAAAGAAGGGAGGAAAAAGCTATGCTGAAGATTGAAAAGATTGAGGACAAGAGCCTTAATCTTGATGTTCAGGGTCAGGGTTGTCACGACGATTGTTATATCGGAGCCCATTGGGAGTTAAAGGCTAACTACAGTACTATGGGTTGTGAATGGCATAATGCTGAAAACACTGCAAAGACCTGGTTCCTCTGGTAAGAGGAGTATGACGTAATACTCTGTGGTGCTCTATAATATATTATAGAGCACCTACCAAAAAAAGTAGTAAAGACGCAAGGGGGCATAATATGTGCTTTGTCATTAAAAGTAAAATGTTTCGCATTATGAAAAACCCAATATATTATATTGGCATAATAGCGATGTTAGTATTTGTATATATGGAGTGCGGTAAGTATCTGAAAATAAATTACTTTTCCGATGATTCGCATATAAAGCCTCTTGACGAAGCTCTTGTCGGAGAAGCGGATGTGATGGATGGGTACATACCCATGACGGAAGAAGAAAGATTCGATGACGGACTGCTTAAATTGAGAAAAGATTTGGTAGAAACAATCGGGATGGATGAATCTCAGGTAGAGCAATTTTGCATTAACGCGCGTAAAATGGAGATGCGGGACGCAATAGATTATTTACAAAAGGAATACCCTTTTGTGGCAGATGTTTCCCTCTATTTTTATGTGGGTGAAGGGAAAAAATTCGGATCCGTAACAGAAGTTAATGAGTATATAAAAGATGCTTTGAGCAGGGAAGATTACATGGATTATATGGGGCGCAAGTATGCAGATTACTTAGGAACTATTTTTGCGTTCTTTTGTCTGATTCTTTATCCGTTTTATTTTAGTTCGGACAGTAAGAAAGAGATCTATGAGCTTCTTCATACCAAGCCTATATCAGGCAGAAAGTATATTTTATCGCAGGCACTTGGCAGCATATTAATTGGTTTGTCAGCAGTTTTGGTAATAACGCTTGTGTTTCAGGGCATTATTTTATTTAACAAAGACAGATTTGATTTTACTGTAAATACCATGAGAATATGGAAATATACGCTTTGGTGTCTGACTCCGAGCATTGTTTATGTTTCCGCGGTTTTTCTTCTTTTGAGCAATGTTTTTAAGTCGCCTTTTGCGGCAATTCCGCTTATTTTTGTCCAGATTTTCTTTTCGAATGCCGGAGTGAAAAATGTGGAAGGTATTTTTGAATATATGCATCGTCCGGGTGCGATTTTTGTCAGATATCCCGAATTGTTTTTCGAGACGAAAATGGCAGATCAATTTTATATCTATCAGATAGGGCTTCTTGCTTTGGCTGCTTTGGCAGTGATGCTTGCTATAGTATTATGGGAAAAGAAAAGGGTGTAGATAAAGACCACTATGAAATGTCCATTATTAAGAAAAATAAAAACTTACATCGGCGTATCTCTTCCGTGGTATATCAGTATCCCGGTGATTATGTTTTCAATTATGTTTCCGATCCTGTTCGGATGTAACACGTATGAGGATGTTGGGGCTACTTTGGACAGATGCTTTAGTTTTTTGGCTGTCCTGACTTTTTCGAATGTTTATTATATTGAAATACAGCAAAAAACCGCCGAAGTATATAATTTGTTGCCAAACAGAAGAAAAACAGCGGATATTTTAAAAAGATTGCTTGTAAGATTTCTTTTTTTAACATGTATGATAGGCATATGCTTTGCAGGCTACTCAATAAAAGGCTTGCATGTGTATGTGGGTCAAGAAGCGGGGACTATGTTTATTCAGGCTTTTTTTTCGGTAGTGGCAGTAATGTTTTTGTTTGGCGCCATAAGTTATTTGTGTGTGAATCTATCAGCTAACATGGGTTTGGGAATCGGAATAGGAATTGTGGTTTGGATGATTTTGATTTCGACCGTGGCTTTAAACCTGCCTGCTTTGTTTAATTTCTTTTCATATGGTGTCAAAGATGATTGGTACAAAGGAAAGGTGACAGCGATCGTTGTGGGGATGTTATTTTTCTTTATGGGGACATCATTAATTGATAAAAAAGCAAATAAAGATTAGTGGGTGATGCTTTGGTTTGTAAAATTGCAATAATAGACAGTGGAATAGATTTGGATTTTTATAAAAATCACGTAATTAAGTATGTTGAATACGCGGAGGAGACGGGTGACGAAAGTGAATATGATTCAAACGGACACGGTACGCTGTGCTGTTCGGCTATGCTTTCGATTAATCCCGCTATTCAGTTTGTTGTAATCAAAATATTGAATGAAAAAAATCTCTGTTCCGATGAAAGATTGCTCAGAGCATTGAATTTATTAAAAGACGTGGATGTGGATATCATCAATTTGAGCTTATCGACGTATTCTATGGCGTTTTCGGAACAATACAAAAAAATAGTAGCGGATTTGGCTGCTCAGGGTAAAGTCATTATTGCGGCTGCCGCAAACGGAAATATAGATTCGCTGCTATCGGGTTTAAGAGGAACAATCGGGATATATGGAAATCTGTTTGAAAGCCCCGATGATTATTGGTATAAAAAGACCGATGAAGTTCAGTGTGTTGCAAACTGCGTACCATACTTATACAGAGGAAAGCGAGGACAATACGAGCTGTTTGGCGGAAACAGCAAAGCTACGGCAGTTTTTTCGGGAATTGTTTCTTTGCATTGGGACAAAATCAAAAACTGCAGTTTTGCGGATAAAGAGACGTTTCTGGAAGGATTGGCCAAGCGGCAATCATGGTCAAAAGAAGATATTTGTTTGAATCCTTTATCGATTAAAGAATACACAGTGGAATCGGTCAGGGACGAGATCTATTTAAAAGTTGCCGATATTATGGCGGAAAAATTGAAGGTCGGTTTAAGCGATGTCATGAATTCTAAGGGTAAACGCCTGTATGAATGGGGGTTAACAAGATACAATGTGTTTGGCATTGTAAAAGCCATAGAAAAAGAGATAGGGATTAAACTTACGTATTCAAATATTAATATTTTTTGGTTTAGTTCTATAGATACTCTTTGCAACAAAATCAGAGAGGCAAAGGATAATTTGAAGAGTTATGAATAATAGTCTGAAAATTCTATGGAAATATGTAAAGGAAATATATTTAAAAAGTAATATCAAAATCAGTGCGGCTGTTTTTGTTTTATCCGCAATAAAAATAGTAAGCGTATTGGTTCCCCCCATCTATATCATCAAGATAATGGATGAGGCGATTCCGAAAAATGACGGAAGAAATATTTTTACATATATATGTATAATTCTGGCTTTTACACTCCTGGACGTGATACTGGGGATTAGCATTCAGAAATTGTACAATGAAATGGGGAAGAGAGCGTACATCAAATACCAGAATCAGTGCCTGGAGCACATGTACAGGCTTGATGGGAGATATTTGAGCAACAGTCGTATCGGCGAAAAACTTACGACCATGATGAACGATGTGTCTCAAATAAAAACATTGACATCTCCGGTCATTTTTGATTTTGTGATGGATACAATCACAGCAATCGTTATGATGTTTTTTCTTGCACGAATTCAAGCGGATATGCTTTTGATGGTTTTGTGTATTTTGCCGATTATATTTTTCAGCCAGAGATACTTTCAAAAGAAAGGTATGGAAAAGGCTAATAAAGCCAGGGATATGCAAAGCCATTATGCGGATATACTTGAAACGATTGTTTCAAATACTTTTTCCTGCATATTAAGTAACGGGCAATCATATTTCTTTAAAAAGCATGATAAGAGAATAAATGAATCGGAAAACTGCACCAATGAAATGAAAATGGTGCACGCAAAAAACGCAGGGGTCTTAAATTTTTTGTCGGCACTGTTTACCATTACGATACTTGGTGTAGGCGGATTCAGGGTGATGAGAAACACTTTGTCAATAGGCTGCCTGATCGCATTTAACATGTATTCGCAAAGATTAGTTCTTCCTGTACTAAAGATTTCAAGTATGATTATGACTTTACAGGGGGTTGTTGTTTCACTGGGACGCCTGGAAAACTTTATGGGGGAGACAGAAGTTGAACCGGCTTCTTTTGAACCGAATGCGTTCATGAGTAAAGAAAGCAGGGAGATAAGCTTTGAAAATGTTTTCTTTTCTTATGAAGAAAAACCTGTCTTGGAAGATGTATCAATGAAGTTTAAGCCAAACAATTTCAATGTGGTAGTGGGCGAGAGCGGATGTGGTAAGTCAACGTTAACGACGCTTTTGTACCGAATATGGAGTGTAAGCGGCGGAACAATAAGAATTGATGGACAAGACTATAAAGACTATGCAATAAAGGATTTAAGAAATAACATTTCGATTGTAGGGCAGGATGCATTTTTATTTAATGATACGGTGCTGAAAAATATTGCCATGAACGATTGCGAGGACATGGATAAGGTGGTGCAGTGCTGCAAAATTGCTTGTATACATGATTTTATTATGTCGCTTCCGGAACAGTACGAAAGTTTTGTCGGGGACAGAGGAGTAAAGCTCTCGGGAGGAGAAAAACAAAGAATCTGTATTGCCAGAGCACTTTTAAAGGATAACCCCATCTTGGTGTTGGATGAGGCCACCTCAGCGCTTGATCAGTTAACGGAACGCAAGTTGCTGGATAATTTGGCTCAGAACAGTAATGGGAAGATATTTATTTTGATAACGCATAGATTAACCAGCATTGTTGATGCGGATAATATCATAGTTTTAAAAGACGGGAAAGTTGAGGCTGAAGGAAACCATTATGAACTGATGCAAAAATCGACCTATTATAGTACGATGTTCCAGCGCAAAGAAAACATTGAATAGTGAAATATCAGGAGGAATAACTCATGAACATTACGATTGAAAATGTTTCTATGAAGTTTAAGGAGAATAAAGCATTAGATAATGTCAGCTTTGAAATCGGTGAAGGAATCTTTGGCCTCTTGGGAGAGAACGGAGCCGGAAAGACGACATTAATGAGGATTCTGACCACATTACTTGAGCCTACGGAGGGCAGTGTTACCATCTGCGGACAGAAGCTGTGCGCGGCAAACAGGGAAGAGATAAAGAAATTGATTGGATACCTTCCGCAGGAATTGGGGCTGTATCCGTCTCTGACCGTGAGAGAAACTCTGGACTATTTGGGCGGTCTGTGCGGGTTAAAAAATAGGGAGAGAAAAGAAAGAATAGATATGCTTTTGGATCAAACCCATATGCTTGAGCATCAGAACAAAAAGAACAGGCAGCTGTCCGGAGGAATGAAGCGAAGAGTCGGTTTGATGCAGGCGATGCTGACAGATCCCAAGGCGCTTATAGTGGATGAGCCAACTACCGGACTCGATCCTGAAGAAAGAATAAGGATCAGAAATTTATTGTCCGATTTTTCCAGAGATAGAATTGTTCTTTTTTCCACTCATGTGGTTGAAGATTTGAGTGCAACTTGCTTTAAACTTGGAGTGTTAAAGAGAGGAAAAGTTATATACCAAGGTACTTTGGCGGATATGATGAAGGCAGCTGATGGTCATGTGTTCCAGAAAGTTGTGAAAGATGAGAAGGAAATGGAAGCATTAAGAAACAGCTATAGTATTGTGAACAGTGTTTACGGGGAAGAAGGATGTAGGGTTAAATTTATTTCTAAGGACAATCCCGATATAACTGCCATCAGAACGGAGATATCTTTGGAAGATGCATATATATATTTAAACAGTATTTCTGATAGTTAATAATTCATGAATGATAAACCGGGCAAACACCAATGCGGTATTAGATACAGTCGTATTATAGTTTACTGGCTGGAACTCCTTGCCGGGTTTTAACAGGGATTTGCAGACTTTGTAACAGCACTCTTGAGTTAACAAAAGAGCCATATAGAAAGGGGCCGGTGCAGTCAACCGGCCTCTTCCTTTACTTAATGGCTATTTGCCCAGGGCAGTGGACTGCTTGACCATGGTCTCTTTGTTGTAGCAGGCGAAAGTCTCCTCCACCAGTTTTTGATCGGGTTTTGGAGTGACCAGGCTCACCACCGGTACAAGAACCAGACCGGCCAGCATGGCTATGGCGCCGCAGTTAATGGGGTTTCGCATGATAGCAGGCAAAAGACCGGGGGCTGCCATCTCCACCAGCATCAGCCCGGAACCGAAGATAAAGCATGTCCAGCAGGCGGCTTTGGTGGTCTTTTTCCAATACAGGGCGTACAGAAACGGCGCCAGAAAAGCCCCTGCCAGCGCTCCCCAGGAGATGCCCATAAGCTGCGCAATAAAGGTAATGGAACTCTTGTACTGGATCAGCGCCAGAATGGCGGAGATGGCGATAAACACCACCACCAGAATGCGGATCAGCAGGAGCTGCTTTTTATCGTCCAATTTTTTCAGAAAAGTTTCTTTCAAAAAGTCTATGGTCAGGGTGGAACTGGAGGCGATGACCAGGGAACTTAAGGTGGACATGGAGGCCGAGAGCACCAGAATGACCACCAGGGCAATCAGCACCGGTCCCAGGTTCTGCAGCATGGTGGGGATCACAGAGTCATAGCCATTTGCCGCGATGTCGATCCGGTCGGAGAACAGTCTGCCGAAGCCTCCCAGGAAATAACAGCCTCCTGCCACCACCAGCGCAAACAGAGTGGAGATAATGGTTCCTTTTTTGATGGATTCCTCGTTTTTGATGGCGTAAAACTTCTGCACCATCTGGGGCAGTCCCCAGGTGCCCAGGGAGGTGAGGATCACCACAAACAGCAGATTCAGGGGATCCGGTCCGAAGAAGGAGGCGAAAATACCGGGCGTCTCGGTGACCGCCGGGTCTGTGATCCGGGCCAGTCCTTCATAGGCAGCCATGAAGCCGCCCTTGTTTCGGATCACGGCCACAATGACGGTGACGATGCCGAAGAGCATGATGATGCCCTGGATGAAATCATTGATGGCAGTGGCCATATAGCCTCCGGCGATAACATAGATAGCTGTGAGCACCGCCATCAGCAGGATACATACGGAGTAGTCGATGTCAAAAGCCATGCCGAACAGCCGGGAGAGCCCGTTGTACAGGGAGGCCGTATAGGGGATCAGGAAGATAAAAATAATTACCGAGGCGGCGATTTTCAGCGGTCTGCTGCCGAAGCGCTGCCCGAAAAACTGCGGCATGGTGGCGGAATCCAGGTGCTGGGTCATGATCCGGGTGCGCCTTCCCAGTACCACCCAGGCCAGCAGGGAGCCGATGACGGCATTGCCGATGCCTGCCCATGTGGCGGCGATGCCGTATTTCCAGCCAAACTGTCCAGCATAGCCCACGAACACCACGGCGGAAAAATAGGAGGTTCCATAGGCGAAGGCGGTGAGCCAGGGCCCCACGGAGCGTCCTCCCAGCACGAAGCCGTTCACATCCGTGGCGTTTTTGCGGCAGTAAAGACCGATGCCGATGAGTACGGCGAAGTAGAGAATCAAAATGATCAGTTTTAACATAGTTCGATATCCTTTCGTATTTAGGAGTTCCGCACCGGGCCAGCACATGGGACTGCTGCTGCGTGTCCGGCGCGGATATAAGACACTAATGCTTTAAAGCGTTGAAGCGTCACTGTGGAAAGTTTAGCATAATATGCGGGAAAAGTCAATCTCACATTTTTAACTGTATTTTTATATGGTGTTCTACACACTGGATGCCTTTGTAAAAACCCATGGCGATGACACACAGGATCAGGATGCTGGTGATCACCAGATTGAGTTGGAATACCTGGCTGCCGTAGATAATCAGGTATCCAAGACCCTGCCTGGCAGCCAGAAATTCTCCGATGATGACGCCCACCAGTGCCAGGCCGATATTGACTTTCGTAGTGCTGAGCATGATGGGGATGGAGCCGGGCAGGATTACTTTGCGGAAGGCATCGCCCTTACGGCCCCCCAAAGTGTAGATCAGCGTGACTTTTTCACTGTCCACCTGCTGGAAGCCGGTGTAGAAGCTGATAATGGAACCGAACAGGGCAACGGAGATTCCCGCCACCACAATGGTGGTGCTGCCCGTGCCCAGCCACACGATGAAGAGAGGAGCCAGGGCGGATTTGGGCAGACTGTTCAGAATCACCAGGTAAGGTTCGGTGATTTCGGACAGCTTCTGGGAATACCACAGCAGCGTGGCGGAAAACAGGCTGATCAGGAACACCAGCAGGAAACTGACGATGGTTTCCAACAGGGTAATGCCCACATGCACAAACAGGGAGCGGTCCAATACCATCCCCCAAAGGCATTTGGCCACCAGGCTGGGGCTGGAGAAAAAGAAGCTGTCGATCCAGTGCAGCCGGGCGCTGATTTCCCACAGGGCCAGGAACAGCAGGAAAAAAAAGATGCGGTAAAAGGCAATCTGGTGATGATGCCGCCGGTGCTGCCGTACAAACGCCTCCTGTTTTGTCAATTCTTTTTTATGCTTGCTCATGTCCTCATCTCCTCCCATAACTCATTGAAATATTCGTTAAACTCCGGTGCGTTGCGGGCGGCCAGAGGCGAATCGTCCTGAATTGTCAAGTGGATGGGTATTTCCTTCTTGACGGTGGCGGGTCTGCCGGAGAGCACCACAATACGGTCGGCCAGACTTACCGCCTCCGACAGGTCGTGGGTGATCAGAATTACGGTTTTGCCGGTTCTGCGGATCAGATGGCAGATATCGGCGGACACCATAAGCCTGGTCTGGTAGTCCAGGGCGCTGAAAGGCTCATCCAGCAAAAGGAGCTGAGGTTCCAGAGCCAGGGTACGGATCAGGGCGGCCCGCTGTTTCATGCCGCCGGAGAGTTCGCTGGGGCGCTTATCCTTGAATTTCTCCAGGTCATAGTCCCGCAGCAGTGAATCCACATATTCCAGTCGCTCCGGGGTCAGCATATGGTTGATCTCCAGCCCAAGGATCACATTTTTATAGATGCTGCGCCATTCAAACAGATGCTCCCGCTGCAGCATGTAGCCCACCCGGGGGTAGTGCAGGGAGCCGTCAGGATTGTTGACCAGAATCGTGCCGTCCTCCGCAGGCAGAAGACCGGCGATAATGGACAGCAGCGTGGATTTACCGCATCCGCTGGGGCCTACCACGGCTATGAACTCCCCTTCCCGGACCCCGAAGGTGATCCGGTCCAGCGCCTTGGTCTCCCCATGGAGGCTATGGTAGGAATAGCTGATGTTTTTCAACTCCAGTATATTTTTATCCATCCAAGTGAGTCCTCTCAAAATTAGAATTTACTTTACTATATTCGTTCCTTGCAATAAAGTGCCATTCATGGTATGATGTAGGTTAGTTCTACTTTGGACGGAACGAAACAGTACGAATGGAGAGAAATGCATGGCTACATTATGGGGAGGACGCTTTACCAAGGACACGGACAGTCAGGTTTATGCCTTTAATGCGTCCATCGGGTTTGACAGGAAGCTGTACCGCCAGGATATCGAGGGCAGCATCGCCCATGTGGTGATGTTGGCCAAGCAGGGGATTCTGACGTCCCAGGAGCGGGACGAGTTGATCAAAGGCCTTATCGGCATCCGGGAGGATGTGGAGGCGGGGCGGCTTGTCATTGATGAAAAATATGAGGACATCCATAGTTTTGTGGAGGCTAATCTGATCGAGAGGGTGGGAGAACCTGGCAAGAAGCTGCATACCGGCCGCAGCCGCAACGATCAGGTGGCTTTGGACATGCGGTTGTACACCAGGGCGCAGGTGGTGTCCACGGACGGTCTGCTCAAGGAACTGATGACGGTGATTCTGGACACCATGGAAGCCAATGTGGAGACATATATGCCCGGGTTCACCCATCTGCAGAAGGCGCAGCCCACCACCCTGGCCCATCACTACGGGGCCTATTTTGAGATGTTCAAAAGGGACCGGCAAAGGCTGAAGGACATCCATGACCGAATGAATTACTGCCCGCTGGGAGCGGGGGCTCTGGCGGGCACCACCTATCCCCTGGACAGAGGCTTCACGGCGGCTCTGCTGGGCTTTGAGGGACCGACTCTGAACAGTATGGATTCCGTGTCCGACAGGGATTATCTCATCGAATTTCTTTCCGCATTGTCCATGATCATGATGCATATGAGCCGCTTCTGTGAGGAGATCATTATCTGGAATTCCAACGAGTATCAATTCGTGGAAATCGACGATGCCTATTCTACCGGCAGCAGCATTATGCCTCAGAAAAAGAATCCGGACATAGCGGAACTGGTTCGGGGGAAGACCGGTCGGGTGTATGGGGCGCTGCTGTCCCTGCTGACCACCATGAAGGGGCTTCCTCTTGCATATAATAAAGATATGCAGGAAGATAAGGAGATGGCCTTTGACGCCATGGAGACGGCCCAGAACTGTCTGTCCCTGTTTACCGGCATGCTGCGCACCATGGGCTTTCGGAGGGAAAGGATGGCGGACAGTGCCATGAACGGCTTTTCCAACGCCACGGACGCGGCGGACTATCTGGTGGGCAAAGGGGTGGCCTTCAGAGATGCCCATGGCATAATCGGAAGGCTTGTGTTATACTGTATTGATAAGGGTTGCGCCATAGATGCTCTGAGCCTGGAGGAACTCCAGGGGATCAGTGATAAATTCGGGCCGGATCTCTATGAAGCCATATCCCTGAAAGCATGTGTGGAGAAACGTCTGACGGTAGGCGCTCCCGGCAGGGAGGCCATGCAGGAGGTAATCCGCATCAGTAGGGAATATCTGGAGGAGGATTGGCAGCCCAGAGACTGGCAGCTGCCGAATTACAAATAGGTTAAACAGCGGGTTTCCCTACAGAGCAGCCCTTGGACAGACGCCGGGGCAGCCGGAGATAAAAGGGCCGGCTTATGGGCTGGCAGAAGGAAGCTGCGGAACAGAAAATGAGGAGGAGAACAGGATGAGTGACAAGTTGAAGGTAGGTATCTTGGGGGGTACGGGTATGGTTGGGCAGCGCTTTATCGCGCTGCTGGAGAACCATCCCTGGTTTGAGGTGACGGCTATTGCCGCCAGCCCCCGCTCCGCAGGTAAGAGCTATGAGGAGGCTGTGGGCGGCCGATGGAAGATGGACACTCCCATGCCGGAGGCTGTGAAGAACTTGGTGGTGATGAATGTCAACGAAGTGGAGAAGGTGGCGGCAGGCGTGGACTTTGTGTTCAGCGCCGTGGACATGACCAAGGAGGAGATCAAGAAGATCGAGGAGGATTATGCCAGGACCGAGACGCCTGTGGTATCCAACAACAGCGCTCACCGCTGGACCCCCGATGTGCCCATGATGGTGCCGGAGATCAATCCCCAGCACGCCAAGATCATAGAGGCCCAGAGAAAGCGTCTGGGAACCACCAGGGGCTTTGTGGCGGTAAAACCCAACTGCTCCATTCAGAGTTATGCTCCGGTGCTGACAGCATGGAAGGAGTTTGAACCCTACGAGGTGGTGGCCACCACTTATCAGGCCATTTCCGGCGCGGGCAAGACCTTTCAGGACTGGCCCGAGATGGAGGGCAATATTATTCCCTTCATCGGCGGAGAGGAGGAGAAGAGCGAGAAGGAGCCTCTGCGCCTGTGGGGCGAGATTGTGGACGGCCAGATTGTGCCTGCCTCCAGCCCTGTGATTACCTGTCAGTGCATCAGGGTGCCGGTGCTGAATGGTCACACGGCGGCGGTATTTGTTAAGTTTCGCAAAAAGCCCACCAAAGAACAGCTGATTCAGAAGCTGGTAAGTTTCAGCGGAGAGCCTCAGAGACTGGAACTGCCCAGCGCGCCGAAGCAGTTCATCCGCTATATGGAGGAGGATAACAGACCCCAGGTTTCTCTGGACGTGGACTTTGAGAACGGCATGGGGATCAGCATTGGTCGTCTCCGGGAAGACGCGGTGTACGACTATAAGTTCGTTGGCCTGTCTCACAACACCGTGCGGGGCGCGGCAGGCGGCGCAGTGCTCTGTGCGGAACTGCTGAAGGCCCAGGGATATATCACCAAAAAGGAATGATATTTTACAGATTCAAAAGGCACTTTAACGATTGATTAAGAGTCCGCCCAGGCGGATACGGGGTATGACCATGAACGAACTGCGATATCAAGTGGATTTGCTGACTGCTAAAAATCAGAAACTGAGCGTACAGGAAAAAATGTACCGCCTGGTCTGTGAGACTTCCTACAATGCCTTTCTTTACTACTCTTTCGAAAAGAGCGAAATCAGGCTGCTTGGAAAGTGGGACAGCTTTTTCAACTTTCGCATTCGGGATTGGAAAGACCTGGGCCGCCTGTACGAGATGGTGGATGAACCTTATGTGGATCCCCTGAGAGAAGTGCTTTTTCTGGAGAAAAAGCAGAGGCAGGACGCCGTGACGGAGTGCATGCTGCGGGACCGAAGGGCCTGGCTGGAGTTCCGGGCCAGGGTGTATTACGATAAGGACGGGATTCCCCAGGACAAGATTATCTGTATCAGCGATATCACCAAGTTCAAACAGCAGAATGAGGAGTTGACCTACATGGCTTATTATGACTCCCTCACAGGCCTGTTTAACCGCAACTATTTTGTGCGGCTGCTGTCAGAGTATGTGCGCAGGGCCCAGGAAGAGCGGGAGATCGTAAGCGTACTGCTGATTGACATTGACGATTTCCGTAAGGTAAATGACGGATTGGGAATCATTGTGGGCGATGAACTGGTGCAGCAGGTGGGCAGCTTTTTGAAGGAGATGTCATGCGAGGATATCATTGTGTGCCATTTGAACAGTGATATTTACTGCATGGCCATCTATAATCCCACGGGGCAGAAAACCGTAAACGGCGTCCATGAACGGATCCAGGAGCGCATGCGCAGACCCTTCCTGTTAAGCGGCGGCCAGGAGATTAATATCACCGTCAGCATCGGAGTGGCGGAATATCCGGAGTCGGCTTCCAACGCACTGGAACTGATCGGCTGCGCGGAGATCGTCATGTACAAGAGCAAGGATATGGGAAAGAACACCATCCAATACTTTGACACTCCTATTTTGAACGAGTTTTTGCAGAATGTGCAGATTGAGAACCAACTGAAAGACGCCGTTCACAGCCGCAGCTTTGAGCTGTATTACCAGCCCCAGTATTACGCGGGCAACCGGCAGCTGCGGGGGATGGAGGCGCTGATCCGCTGGCGGGACGGCTCCGGGCGTATGGTCAGTCCGGCGGTGTTCATCCCCATTGCGGAGCAGAACGGGGCCATTGTGTCCATTGGCCGCTGGGTCATGGAAGAGGGCATCCGGCAGTTTGCCAAGTGGCGGCATATGCAGGAGGAATCGCTGGTATTGTCCATCAATGTGTCGGCCATACAATATATGAAGGACGGATTTGTGGATGAACTTATGCAGCTTCTCAGCACTTATCAGGTACATCCCCAGGAGGTGGAACTGGAGATCACGGAGAGTGTGCTGATTGAGGATTTTGACAAGGTGACGGCCAAACTGCGGGCGCTGCGGGGCTTTGGGATACGGGTGTCCCTGGATGACTTTGGTACGGGTTTTTCCTCTCTGTCCTATCTGAAAAAGCTGCCCATAGATACTTTAAAGGTGGATAAATCCTTTATTGACACGGTGTTGTCCGACTCGGCTACCCGGGTGATCACCGAGAGCATCATTTCCATGGTGCGCACGCTGGGGCTGGAGACCATTGCGGAGGGCGTGGAACAGGAGCAGCAGTACAAGTATCTTCATGCCATCGGCTGTGATGTTATCCAGGGCTATTATTTCGGCAGACCGCTTCCCGTACAGGAGATGGAAGCATTGCTGGAAAAAATGGCATAAGCGCCCCTTCAGGCGTTGAAATACCAGGGGAACGGGGCGTCAACCCAGGCAGCCCGGGAGCCTGGCACTGGTCAGGCGGCCGGGAGGGATACAGGAGCAAGATTAATTTGGGAAAAAGTTTATTTATAGCTGAGAAGCCCAGCGTGGCCAAGGAATTTGCCAAGGCTTTGAAACTGAATACCAATTCGCGGGATGGTTTTCTGGAGTCCCAGAACTGCATTATCACATGGTGCGTGGGCCATCTGGTGACCATGAGTTACCCCGAGGTATACGACGCAAAATATGGAAAATGGAGTTTGGATACCATTCCGTTCATTCCCCGTGAGTTCAAATATGAGGTCATTGACAATGTGCGCAAACAGTTCACCATTGTCAGCGGCCTTTTAAACCGTCCGGATGTGACCACTATTTATGTGTGTACCGACTCCGGGCGGGAAGGGGAGTACATATATCGTCTGGTGGAACAGATGTCCGGAGTCAGGGGAAAGGAGAGGAAGCGAGTATGGATTGACTCTCAGACCGAAGAGGAGATCCGACGGGGCATTAAAGAGGCTAAAGATTTGTCAGAATACGATGCCCTGAGTGATGCCGCTTATCTGCGGGCCAAGGAGGATTACCTGATGGGCATTAATTTTTCCCGGGTGCTGACCCTGAAATACGGCAGGGCGGTAAAGGATTACCTCAAGCGTGATCGGGCGGTGATCTCCGTGGGCCGGGTGATGACCTGTGTGCTGGGTATGGTGGTGAAGCGGGAGCGCGAAATTCGGGCATTTGTAAAAACACCTTTTTACCGGGTGCTGGGCAGTTTCGATCTGGAGGAAAGGAAACTGGAGGCGGAGTGGAAAGCCGTGGAGGGCAGCCGCTATTACGGGTCGCCCATACTCTACAAGGAAAACGGCTTTAAGAAAAAGGAGGACGCCCAGGCGCTGATTGACCAGCTTTCCGGCGATGCGGTAATGGAGTCCGTCACCCGGAAGAAGGAGAACAAGAATCCTCCCCTTTTGTATAATCTGGCGGAACTGCAGAATGATTGTTCCAAGCTGTTCAAGATCAGCCCCGACGAGACCCTGCGCATCGTGCAGGAATTGTATGAGAAAAAGATGGTGACTTATCCCAGGACGGACGCCAGGGTGCTGTCCACGGCGGTGGCCAAGGAGATTCACAAAAATCTTGGGGGACTGCAGGGCTATGGGCTGTGCGGCGGTTTTGCCAGAGAGATCCTGAGCCAGGGAAGCTGCAAAAATCTTGCCAAAAGCCGCTATGTAAATGACAAGCAGATCACGGATCACTATGCCATTATCCCTACGGGGCAGGGCCTTGCCGGTCTGCAGGGTCTGGCGCCCCTGTCTGCCAGGGTTTATGAGGTAATCACCCGGCGGTTTTTGAGTATTTTCTATCCGGCGGCGGTGTACCAGAAGATAACGCTGGAGGCCAAAGTGGCAGGGGAGAGTTTTTTTGCCAATTTCAAGGTGCTGGCCCAGGAGGGGTATCTCAAAGTGATGCAGTACTCCTTTTCCAAAAAGAGCGGAGACACCGGTTCCCAGGTGCAGAGTGCGGATCGGCAGCAAGGTCAGACGGGAGCAGATTCCCAGGACCAGGGCACAGGGCAGCAGGGCCAGGCGGGAGACGGCGAGGAGGAGCAGAGATGTGATCAGCAGTTCATGACATTGTTAAAGGGACTGAAAAAAGGCTCCCGTCTTTCGGTCAGGGGCTACGAGATCAAAGAGGGAGAGACATCTCCGCCCAAACGCTACAATTCCGGCAGCATCATTTTGACCATGGAAAATGCCGGACAGTTTATTGAAGATGAGGAGCTGCGGGCTCAGATCAAGGGCAGCGGCATCGGCACCAGCGCCACCAGAGCGGAGATTTTGAAAAAGCTGGTGAATATTGAATATCTGTCTCTGAATAAGAGAACCCAGGTGATCACTCCCACCCTGATGGGGGAGATGATCTTTGATGTAGTGAATCTCTCCATACGGCCCCTCCTGGATCCGGCGCTCACCGCAAGCTGGGAAAAGGGGCTGACGCTGGTGGCGGACGGAAACATCACTGCGGACGAATATATGGGGAAACTGGATGATTTTGTGACCCGTCGTACCAACATGGTAAAGGGGCTGGCCAACCAGGGCAGCCTGCATCAATGTTTCCGGGCATCGGAAGCGTTTTACCAAAAGGGAAAGTGACGGCTGGGGGAGGCGGGAAAAACCTGTCGTATTAAGAAAAGGGGGAAGCTGTATGCGGGAAGAAATAGAGGAAAGAATTCGTACCCTGGAGGAGAAAGGGGTCGTCATTATAGATCCCAGGCAGACTTATATCGGCCCGGAAGTGGATCTTGACAGGATTTACAGCGGCAGTGTGCTTTATCCGGGAAGCCGCCTCACAGGGCCGCGCACATTGGTGGGTTCCCGGGCGCAGATCGGCACCGAAGGTCCCGGGATAATCCATAACTCCATCATAGGGGCCCATGGGGAGGTGGGCAGCGGCTTTCTGTCGGATGCCACTCTGCTGCCCCGGGCCAAGGCGGGAGCCAACTCCCACTACCGGGCGGGAACGCTTCTGGAGGAATATGCTTCCACGGCCCATTGCGTGGGCCTGAAGCAATCCATATTGATGTACAGTGTCACATTGGGTTCGCTGATTAATTTCTGTGATGTACTAATCTCCGGAGGACGTTCCCGCAAAGAACATACGGAGGTGGGAAGCGGTTTTATTCACTTCAATTTCACCCCCTGGGGGAAGAACGGGGACAAAGCCACTCCTTCCCTGGTGGGCAATGTCACGGAGGGGGTGTTCCTGGACCAACAGCGTATTTTCCTGGGGGGACAGTCCGGGATGGTGGGGCCTTCCACCGTGGGATTCGGCGCCATGACGGTGGCGGGGCAGGTCATACGGCATGATGTGCCCGGTTCGACCATGCATGCGGAGAGCGTGCGCAATATGGATCGGAACTGGGCGTCCTCGGATGTGGTGTTTCCGGAGAAACGGTTCAGACAGATCTACGATAAAAACGCGGAGTTCCTGGCTCAGCTGTATGCTCTTAGGGAATGGTATCTGCAAGTCCGCCTGGAAAGAAGCCGGGTTCAAAAGGATTCTGAACTGGAACTGGTTCTGAAAGGAGCGGTGGAAACCATTGAAACCTGCATGAAGGAAAGGCTTGACAGATACAACAGCCTGGCGGCAGAATGGTCCCAGCCCTCCATCGGCGAAGCGGTACTGGAGGGGGCGGGCGGCTGCCGGCCCATGGATATTTTCACGGACTGGAAGCCGGAACTGGAGTATGACCAGTGGATCAGAGAGATGGACCGGCCGCAGGGGCAAATGCTGCGGGAGTGGATAGAAACTGTGGCAGAGGATTTCCGGGGTATACTGCGAAATCATACAAAAAAATGATTTTCCACTGGATTTTTAGGCTGAAATATGAGAAAATAGATGAGATGATTTATGAATACATTTTCCAAAATTGGAAAATAGTGTTTTAGCAACAAACGAAAGGAGATTTCACATGATTTACTCAAAAGAAGTTGAAGAAATGTGTCCGGTAGCGCAGGGCGTTCACCACGGCTGTGCTCCCATCCCTGAAGAAGCAAACTGGGTTCAGGCTAAGAAGGTGGAGGATATCTCCGGCTTTACCCACGGTGTGGGCTGGTGTGCTCCCCAGCAGGGCGCCTGCAAGCTGTCCCTGAATGTGAAGGAGGGCATCATCCAGGAAGCGCTGGTGGAGACCATCGGCTGTTCCGGCATGACCCATTCCGCAGCAATGGCCGCAGAGATTCTGCCCGGCCTGACCGTAATGGAGGCGCTGAATACCGACCTGGTATGCGATGCCATCAATACCGCCATGAGAGAGTTGTTCCTGCAGATCGTGTATGGCCGTTCCCAGAGCGCGTTTTCCGAGGAAGGTCTGCCCGTTGGCGCCGGCCTGGAGGATCTGGGCAAAGGCCTGCGCAGCCAGGTGGGTACCATGTACGGCACATTGGCAAAAGGTCCCCGCTATCTGGAGATGGCTGAGGGTTACGTGACAGGCATCGCTCTGGACGCCGAGGATCAGATCATTGGCTACCAGTTCGTGAACCTGGGCAAGATGACCGACTTTATCAAGAAGGGTGACGATCCCAACACCGCCTATGAGAAGTCCAAGGGCCAGTATGGCCGTGTGGCTGACGCGGTGAAGATCATTGATCCCAGAAATGATAAAGAAGTGAAATAAGAGAGAAGAGGAGGTAAAAAGGAATGGCCTTATTTGAATCATATGAAAGACGTATTGATCAGATCAATAAAGTACTGAACGGTTACGGCATCTCTTCGATCGAAGAAGCCGAGAAGATCACCAAGGATGCCGGTCTGGACGTGTATGAGCAGGTGAAGAAGATCCAGCCCATCTGTTTTGAGAATGCATGCTGGGCCTACACCGTAGGCGCTGCTATCGCCATCAAGAAGGGCTGCCGCAAGGCTGCAGACGCTGCTGCTGCCATCGGAGAGGGTCTGCAGGCTTTCTGCATCCCCGGTTCCGTTGCCGACACTCGTAAGGTGGGTCTGGGACATGGCAATTTGGGCAAGATGCTGCTGGAGGAGGAGACCGACTGTTTCTGCTTCCTGGCAGGTCATGAATCCTTCGCCGCCGCGGAAGGGGCAATCGGTATCGCCGAGAAGGCCAACAAGGTACGCCAGAAGCCTCTGCGCGTCATCCTGAACGGTCTGGGCAAGGATGCCGCACAGATTATTTCCCGTATCAACGGTTTTACATATGTGGAGACCAAGTATGATCCCTACACCAACACCGTGGAAGAAGTATTCCGCAAATCCTATTCCGAGGGTCTGCGTGCCAAGGTAAACTGCTATGGCGCCAACAGCGTTCCCGAGGGCGTTGCCATCATGTGGAAGGAGAATGTGGATGTGTCCATCACCGGCAATTCCACCAATCCCACCAGGTTCCAGCATCCCGTGGCAGGTACCTACAAGAAGGAGAGAACCGAGGCCGACAAGAAGTACTTCTCCGTTGCCTCCGGCGGCGGCACGGGCCGTACTCTGCATCCCGACAATATGGCGGCAGGTCCTGCTTCCTACGGCTTTACTGACACCCTGGGCCGTATGCACTCCGATGCGCAGTTTGCAGGTTCCTCTTCCGTACCCGCACATGTGGAGATGATGGGCCTGATCGGTATGGGCAACAACCCTATGGTCGGCGCTACCGTGGCTGTGGCTGTGAGCATCGAGGAAGCCGCCAAAGAAGGCAAGTTCTAAGAAATGCAGTAAAATCAAGGGCTATCGTTGACATGGGCTGTCGGCGGTAGCCTTAAATTTTACCACGTAATAGACAAGTAGTAGACAGGTAATAGACATGTGGTAATAGACAAATTTAGGCAAAGAAAAGGGCATCTGCGACTAACAGACACCCTTTAGTACGGTTTTGTGTAACGGTTATTCCTCTTGGAAGACTGTGTCGCACAACAGCAGATAATGCCCTTAAATCTGCCATGTGCTATACCTCACTTTCTTTCACATACTCCTGGAGCGAAATGTAGATACGCCGGAGAAACTTCTCGTTATGGATTTTCTTTAAAAGGTGGATAATCATTTTCTTGTAATTCATACCGTTGCACCGCCTTTCTGCAATTTTCTCAAATCAGCCTGAATCCTGCGGATTGCTTCAGCATTGTCAAACCGCTGTGCCGTTTCCGGGCAGATAAGGGCGGCTATGGGTCTTCCTGTTCCGGCAGCAATCAGGGAAAGCGTGGAAATCCGTACATCCTTTTTCTGGTTCAGAATCCCGGAAAGTTCGTTCCGGCTGATTCCCATAAAGTCCGCCGCTGCGCAATTACTCCATCCATTCCCGGCAATAATCTTAAAAAGCTGGTCTGCAAGGGTCTTTCTGATTGCAAATTCATACATTCTGTTCGCCCTCCCTTGCCCAACGTGTCGGAGAACCCGACAACTCGTCCGATTCATCCGGCTTTAAAGTGCCGTTGCCGTACAGATAACCCAAACGGAAAGCTAAATCAATAGCAACCTCCGGCCTGACCATACGGGCGGCAAAGTCGGAAAACTCAAAGAAATCCTCCCACGGCATATTTACCTTTACCGCCTTTTCAAGCCATTTGCGGTAGCGGTCAAGGCTTTTTTCCATTTCCTTTTTAGTCCTCTTAAGCCCTTTCCACGGCTTTTCATTCAAGATGCACAAGTGCATCTCATGCAGAATCTTGTTCTTTTCTTCGTTTGTCATAAAAATAGCCTCCTTTGAAAAATTTCTTGAAAGAGGCTTCCGATTCTGATATAATCAGATTTATCAGTGGGAAACCTCTGGTGGCAAACAAGGGTAAGCGCACTCGCCAAAGTCACCGCTTACTCTTATTTTTTTATATCAGCCTTCAACTTCTTAATCCCTCTTCTTGTCGCTTCCATTTTACTGACTTGTTCCTGATCACAGTAAGCAGCTAAGATGCCTTCGCTTTCCTTGTCAAGTCTAACATGGATTGATGTTCCCTTGGGATTATCCGTTGGTCTGCCTGTACGTGGACTCATGTATTATCACCTCACTTTTGAAGCCCATAAATATATTATAACTTATGAAGCCCAAAAGTCAATATCTTTTTTACAAAATAGCTTTCCCCACAAGTGGGGACGCAAGGAGGTTCCAAAATAGAACATCCTATTACAAGTTCATCCGAAAAACGGACGAAGCTCAGATGAGATGAGAGCCAGACGAAATCTTGCGTTGAGGCAAAACCAATTACTGATAGGAGAACATAATTCCCCTAAAACGAAATTCGTTTAAGTGCTTAGTTTTCCCCATCCTGTTGGGGAAAGATTTTCGTATGTGAGACATATGAAGCCAATGAAATAAACATTCTTCATATGTGAGGAAAGCCAACTGGCTCCCAAATGGTTGACAGTATGGCCGAAGCAGAATCCTCTTTTAAAAGCCGCATATGCCCAATATCGGGCTTGTAATGTTTTAGTCGATAAGAGGGCTTGTAGGGCATTCTGGAAAGCGGAAAAGCCTATCGCAACTTCCTGCGGCGGCACAATTCTGCGCAATCCCAATAAAGATTTTGATTTTTTTTCTTGAATCCTGCTACCAGACGTGATATATTAGACATAGGGAAAAGCCATAGAAGCGGCTCTACCCTCCGAGTAAACTTA